>Ga0194110_10000015_pt1 | contig 247930 bp, 250 predicted proteins | sample TA2Kig1200mmetaG_FD_146192 | JGI IMG/M metagenome (GOLD analysis project Ga0194110, IMG submission 146192) | Freshwater microbial communities from Lake Tanganyika, Tanzania - TA2015032 Kigoma Deep Cast 1200m | ecosystem: Environmental > Aquatic > Freshwater > Lake | place: Tanzania: Lake...
CCGATCATCAGGATAGTGCTCCTCCGGAAAGTGCTTCCGGATCCGCTCCCACTGTTCGTCGCTCAGGCGCAGTACGCATGAATACTACTCGCGCCACCGCAGTTCCGCGATTTTGAGATAGGTTCTACCGTGTTGGGGCCGATCTTCAGCGTGCTGTTCTCGGTGCTGCTCCTCGGTGACATCCTGGACTTGCGCATGGTCCTGGGCGGCCTGTTGACGCTCGTCGGAGTGACCGTCATCCTGGTCCGCGAGCGGCGCGGTGCCGCCACCGCGACCTGAATCGAGTCGCCCCGGGAACGCGCAACCCCTGTCAGCCGTCACCGGCGTTCAAGAGGGTGAGCAGGTCACGGAGTGATCAGGTGACGGCCGCCGTGACGAGCGGGTATGCCCGGGCCGCGCTGGGCATGGATTCCGGGTCGACGCTTGCAGTCGATTGGGCCAACCGCTAAGGTGGCCGTAACCGGGATACGGGGCGCCTCGTCCGGTGCTTCGAGAAAATGGCAGGAGCCGCGGCCCGGCATCCGCGCTGCGACCGGCAAGTACGAACGAGGGGAGTGGCAGGTCCAGTATGACGAATACCTATTCTGCAGGTGGCACGCAAAGAACAGCTGTCTTCGTCGGTATCGTCGTCCTGCATCTGATGTTCTTCTGGGCCCTGAAACAGGGTCTCGTTCGCGCCGGACTCAATCTGGTCCAGGACTTCTCGATCATGGATCTTCCGCTGCCGCCACCACCGGAAGATCTTGACGAGCCACCGCCCCCGCCGCCGGTGGACGTGCCTCCGCCTCTGGTGCCGCCGCCGCTGATCGACCTGCCGGCATTCGAAGGCCCGACGACCGCGATCACGGCCAAGGTCCAGGAGGCACCGCGCGCGCAGCCGCAGACGCCAGCGCGCCAAGTCCAAATCACCCCCGCGCGTTTCAAGTCGCGCAGCGACCGCATCGCGGCGGCCATTTCGGCTTGCTATCCGTCGGCATCGCGCCGTCTCAGCGAGGAGGGCCGTGTCGTCGCGACCATCGTGGTCGGTGCGGACGGCAAGGCCGGCACGGCGACGGTCACGCAGAGCAGCGGCTTTCCGCGTCTCGATGCCGCGGTGAATTGCGTCGTTGGCAAGCTGCCGTTCGAGCCCGGCAAGCGCGACGGCCAGCCGGTCGATTCGCAGGTTTCGGTGCCGATCGTCTTCAAACTGGACTGACGCGGCGGGAATCGAGAGGGACCGGACAAGCGTGAGGCCGCATTCGGGCGGCAGGCAGTCCGGAACGTATTTTCTGTCAGAGGGATTGCAGAATGGCTGGTGAAACCACAGTTACCGATAACCCTTACGGCATCGAAACGCTCTGGATGCAGAGCGACTATGTCGGCAAGGCCGTGTTCGTCATCCTGATCGTGATGTCGCTTTGGTCATGGCTCGTCATGATCAACAAGTGGCTCGACCAGCGCATGCTTCGCAAGGTCGCGGCCGAGGCCGAAAAGAACTTCTGGTCGGCCGGGTCGATCCAGGAAGGCGTCGCCAAGCTGAAAGGCAAGGTGAATCCGTTCCGTGACATCGCCCAGGACGGGCTGCAGGCGGTCGATCATCACCGGCGCAGCGCGTCGCGCGACGTCACGAGCAATATCGAGCTCGCCGACTGGGTGCGCACGCACATCGACAAGCGCACGACGATGCTGCAGTCGAGCCTGCAGAGCGGCATGGTGGTGTTGGCCTCGGTCGGCGCCACGGCGCCGTTCGTCGGCCTGTTCGGCACGGTGTGGGGCATCTACCACGCGCTGATCAGCATCTCGATCGCCGGCCAGGCCTCCCTGGACAAGGTCGCGGGCCCGATCGGCGAAGCGCTGATCATGACCGCGCTTGGCCTCGCGGTGGCCGTGCCGGCGGTGCTCGGCTTCAACGGCCTGCTGCGCGGCAACAAGGCGCTGATGGAGCGGGCCAACTACTTCGCCCACGACGTCGAGGCGGCGCTGGTCGCCGGCTCGCGCGTTTCAGGAAAGTAAGCCGTGGCGATCCAGGTCGGTCATGACGAGGGCGACCCCATGGTCGAGCCCAACGTCATTCCCCTCGTGGACATCATGCTGGTGCTGCTCATCATCATGATCATCACCGTGCCGGTGATGACCCACGCGGTGAAGATCGACCTGCCGAAGGAGATCAACCGCCCGACCGAGACGAAGCCGGAGAACATCAATCTTTCGATCGATTTCGATGGCTCGATCTACTGGAACGAGAACCCGGTGGATCGGGCGCAGCTGCTCAACTACGTGCTGGCCGAGGCCGTCAAGGACCCCCAGCCCGAAGTGCATATCCGCATGGACAGGCGGGCGCGCTTCGAGGCGCTGTCGGATACTCTGGCGGTCCTGCAGCGCGTCGGCATGCGCAAGGTCGGCTTCATCGGCGAGCCGCCGGCCGGCGCAGGTGGCGGCGGCTAGCCTCGGCGGGGTCCTGAGCCGCCAAAAGCGGGCCCGCCAGTCGCGGGCCCTTTTTCTTGGCTGGGCCGCCTGAACGCAGCCTGAACGGGTGGACATAATTTCCGCACCGGAACCGTCCGGCAGGTGGGCAGTCCATCGATATAGGCTTCTGGGAGACAGCCATACGGGTTTTGCGGTATAACCCCGCCCCACGCACGGATGGCGGCAGCCGGCCGCAGGTGAAGGATGAGCGCGATGACTGCCTGGAAACGGTGCCTGAAGGGTCTGGCGGTGCCAGTGGCGGCAATGGCCGTCATGGTCGCGTTCCAGCCACCAGCGGTGGCCCAGAAGAAGGACAAGGAGCAGGCCGCCGAGGCCCCGCAGGCGAATTACAGCAAGGAGTTTCGCAAGCTCGGAGTTCGGGTGCAGAACCTGGTCAACGAGAAGAAGTGGGCGGAGGTTCTCGCGGCGCTGCCCCAGTTCGATTCCCTGCCGGCGCCGACCCCCGACGACCTCAAGGCCATCGCGACCTGGCGCCTGCAGGCGGCCCGGGGCTCCGGCGATTCCGACCTGTTCGCGGCCGCGATCGAGGACTTCCTCGGCAAGGGCTACGCCGAGCCCCAGAACGTCGGTGCCATGCACCGCCAGCTCGCGGCGCACTACAGCGCCAAGAAGGACAGCGCGAGAACGCTCGAGCACTTCCAGAAGTACGTCGAGAACGTGGCGGACGTGGCGCCGGAGGATTTCGAGACCCTCGGCCGGCTGCGCATGCAGGCGAGCCAGTATGCGGAAGCCTGTCAGACCCTCGGCGAGGCCATCGACCTCGCCAAGAGCCGGAACGAGAAGCCCAAGGAGATGTGGTTCCAGCTGCGTGACCGTTGCTTCATCGAAACCAAGAACGATGCCGCGCGCGGCGCCAATCTCGAGGCGCTGGTCACACAGTATCCGAACAAGGAGTACTACAGCCGCATCGTCGCGCTCTACCAGACGCAGACCAAAGACGACCTGATCGTCATGCTGAATGCCTACCGTGTCGCCGCCAGCGACCCGGCCGGCGGGTTCGCCACCGTCGGCGGCTATCTCGGGTACGCCGACATCGCGCTCGTTGCGGGCAGTCCCGGCGAGGCGCAGCGCGGGCTCGAGCGCGGCATCAAGGAAGGCATCGTCCCGGATGCGTCCGCCAACCAGCAGTTCGTGATGCAGGCCAGGAACGCTGTCGCGTCCGACAGGAAGACCTTGCCGGGCGAGGCGGCCTCGGCGGCCAAGAACCCGAAGGGCGAGGTGGACGTCAAGGTCGGTCTGGGATTCTTCAGTAGCGGCGACTACGCACAGGCGGTCGAGGTGATCCGCCGCGGCATCGCAAAGGGCGGGGTCACCCGCCTCGACGACGCGAACCTGCTGCTCGGGGCGGCGCTGGTCGAGCTCGGCCAGAAAGACGAGGCGCGCGCGGCATTCGAAGCCGCGAAGGCGGCGGCCCCGGCGGGCAGCCACCTCGGGCGCATCGCGGATCTGTGGATCGCGCGCCTCGCGCGCGAGGGTACGGCCCCGGCGGCCGGTTCTGGAGGAGAATGAGGTGATGTTGGCAGTGAATTCGTTTTTCCGGGCAGGTGCGATGGCGGCGCATCTGGTGCTGTCGGTCGCCGGGTTGTCACTTGCCGTACTGCCCGCCGAGTCGGTGGCCCAGTCGCAGGGTGGCTGGCGCAAGGAACTGGCCGACAAAGCCGCGCAGGCGCAGGCCGCAGGCCAGAACGGAAACTACAGCGAGGCGATCCGGCTGCTGAAGGAGGCCAAGACCAATGCTCCGCTGTCGCCGCAGGAGGAGCAGGGCATCAATGAGCTCCTGATCTGGGCCGCAAGCGGCGCCAAGGAGCACAAGCTCGTGCTCGCGACCGTGGACGAGCGTCTCGCGACCGGTCGCGTCGCCGGCGCCGACCTGACGCGCAAGCTTCGCCTGAAGGCCACCACGCACTACGCACTGCGTGACTACCGCAATGCCGCCGCAGCCTTCGACAAGCTGGCTGCCCAGGGCGCGCTCACGGCTGACGACCTGACGCTGCTCGGAACGTCGCAGGTGCAGCTGCGCGACTTCGGTAGGGCCGCGACCACGATCGAGAAGGCGATCGCCGCCAATGACAAGGCGGGCCGCACGTCGAAGAACGGTCCGCTCCTCGAGATGCTGAACTCCGCCTACTTCGAGACCAAGCAGGATGCGAAGCGCAAGGAAACCCTGCACCGACTGATGGCGGTGGCGCCCAAGGCCAAGGTCTTCGACCAGCTCGTCAATGTCTACGCGAACGAATCCGGCAAGGATCCCGTGGTGATGGTCAACCTCTACCGCCTCGGCGCCGCCAAGGGCCTGCTATCGGGCGACCAGTTCGTGGACTACGCAGAACGGGCGCTCGATTTGTCGAGCCCGGGCGAGGCGGTAGCCGCCCTGGAGAAGGGCATGGCGGCGGGCGCCGTCAAGAAGGACGATCGCAACAACAAGGTGCTGGCCGACGCGAAAGGCCAGGTGGTGCGCGTGAAATCGACGCTGGTGCAGCAGGAAAAGGAAGCCCAGGCGATCAAGACCGGCGAGCCGGACGCGAAACTCGCGACCACCTACTTCACGCTCAGGAACTACCCGAAGGCCGCCGAAGCCGCACAGCGTGCGGTGACGAAGGGCAACCTGAAGCGCGCGGACGACGTCCACATGGTGCTCGGCATCGCCCTCGCCAATCAGAAGAAATCCGCGGACGCGAAGAAGGCCTTCACGGCTGCGGGCGCCGCGAACACCAGGTCGAAGGATGTAGCCAACCTCTGGTCGAGCGTCGGCTGAATCCGCCAAGGGGCAGGAAGTACCGGGGCCGCGGCGCGCAAGAGTAGCGGCCGCGGCGTTACAATTCCGGCCATGCAGGCGGCGCGCAGCATCGAGATCGTCGAAGTCGGCCCGCGCGACGGCCTGGAAAACGAGACTGCCGAACTCACGACAGCAGTCAAGCTCGAATTCATCCGCCGGGCGGTGGATGCCGGCGTCCGCCGGATCGAGGTTGCGAGCTTCGTGAATCCGCGCCGCGTGCCGCGGATGGCGGACGCCGAGGCGATCTTCGCAGGGCTGCCGCGCCGCGCGGATGCGATCTATGGCGGGCTGGTGCTGAACCGCGCGGGATTCGACCGCGCGGCCGCGGCGGGCTGCCGCGAGATCGGCATGGTCGTCTTCTCGACCGACGAGTTCAATCGTAGAAACCAGGGCGTCACGAGTGCGGAGTCGATCCGCACCTGGCGCGAGATTTCTTCCGCCGCCCGAGCGACGGGCATCCGCGCGCAGGTCACCCTCTCCGCAGCGTTCGGCTGCCCCTTCGAGGGGGAAGTGCCGGTTTCGCGCGTCGTCGAGATCGCGCGTGCGGTTGCGGAAGCGGCGCCCTTCGAGATCGCGATCGCGGACACGATCGGGGTCGCCGTGCCCGGGCAGGTGAGCGAGATTTTCGGCCGCGTGGCCGAGGCCTTGCCCCGCATGGCATTGCGCGGGCATTTCCACAACACGCGCAACACGGGCCTCGCGAACGCCTACGCCGCCGTGATGGCCGGTGCGCAGGTACTCGATGCCAGCCTCGGCGGGCTGGGCGGCTGTCCGTTCGCGCCTGCGGCTACCGGCAACATCCCCACCGAGGATCTCGTTTACATGCTCGGCCGCATGGGCATCGAGACCGGCGTCGATCTCGAGCGCGCGATCGATACGGCGCGCTGGATTGAACAACACGTGGGTCATGCCGTTCCCGGCATGCTGGCCAAGGCCGGCCCATTTCCCGGCGCGCGCCGTGCGGCGGGCTGAATTCACCAGCGGAAGGAACACGACGATGACCATCCAGCCAGGGGACCGAATTCCGGACGGCAAGCTCAAGACCATGGGCGCTGACGGACCCGTGAACGTGACGGCGGTCGAGCTGCTCGGCAAGGGCCGGGTGGTCCTGTTCTCCGTGCCCGGCGCGTTCACGCCGACCTGCAACGCCAGGCACTTGCCAGGTTTCGTCGCACAGGCATCGGCGCTCCGCAGCAAGGGCGTCGCGAAGATAGTTTGCATGGCCGTGAACGACGTATTCGTGATGGATGCCTGGGGCAAGTCCGCGGGTGTCGGCGAGGCGATCGTGATGGCTGCCGACGGCAACGGGGACTACGCCCGCGCGCTCGGGCTCGAGCTGGACGCGCGCGGGTTCGGGATGGGCATGCGCGGCCAGCGCTTTGCGCTCGTGATCGAGGACGGCGTCGTGCAGCAGGCGCATGTCGAGGCGCCGGGCGAGTTCAGGGTCTCGAGCGCCGAGCACGTCCTCGCATCGCTATAGCGGCTACAACAGCTTCTCGATCTCCGGGACCAGTGTGAAGAGGTCGCCGACCAGGCCGTAGTCGGCGACCTCGAAGATCGGCGCCTCCGCGTCCTTGTTGATCGCGACGATCGTTCGCGCGTCCTTGATGCCGGTCAGGTGCTGGATCGCGCCGCTGATGCCGATGGCGACGTAGAGTTCCGGCGCGATGATCTTGCCCGTCTGGCCGACCTGCAGCTCGTTCGGCGCGTAGCCCGCGTCCACCGCCGCGCGGGAGGCACCGACCGCCGCGCCCAGTTTGTCCGCGAGCCCCTGGATGAGCTTGAAGTTGTCGGCGCTGCCGAGGGCACGCCCGCCCGACACAACCCGAGCCGCGGTCTGCAGGTCCGGGCGGTCGTTGCGCGCCGCGGACACGGACACGAAGCGCGTGGAAGGTGGCACGGGTGCATCGACCGCAATGGATTCGATCGGCGCCGAGCCGCCTGTTGGCGCCGCAGCGAAGGAAGCAACCCGCACCGTGGCAACAACTTGCCTTCCGGCCGGCGCTTCGACGGTCACGATGGCAATGCCCGCATAAACCGGCCGGCGGAAGCGCGTCGCAGACTCTGCAACCATGACATCGCTGAGCTGTGGCGCGCCGAGCAGGGCCGCGATGCGCGGCATCAGGTCCCTGCCGAACGTGGTCGAGGGCCCCAGCACGAGATCAAATCCGGCGGCCAGCTTCGCGAACTGCGGTGCGAGCACCGCCGCGAGTGCAGGCTCGTTGGCCGGATTGCGGACCAGCAGGACCCGCGCGACACCCTGGATGGCCGCGGCCTCGGCCGCAACCGCGGCGCCGTCTGCCGCGAGCACCGCGACGCAGACTTCCGCGCCGGGAACCGACGTGCCGCAGGCAATGCACTTCGCGGTGGATGCGTTGAGCTTGCCGCCCGAGTGCTCGGCGGCGACGAGGATGCGGGCCATCAAGCGAGCCCTCGCTGCTTGAGCGCTGCCACAAGTTCACCGGCGTCCTTCACGATGATCCCTTTCTGCCGCTGCGGGGGCGCCTCGTACTTCACGACCTTCAGTACCGGGGTGGCATCGACGCCGAGCGAAACGATCTCGATCACGTCGAGTGGCTTCTTCTTCGCCTTCATGATGTCCGGCAGCTTGATGTAGCGCGGCTCGTTCAGGCGCAGATCGGTGGTGATCACTGCCGGCAGGTCGACCTCGATGACCTCGAGGCCGGCGTCGACCTCGCGCGTGACACGCGCGGCCTCGCCCTGGATCTCGAGCTTCGACGCGAACGTGGCCTGCGGCCGGTTCCACAGGGCCGCCAGCATCTGCCCGGTCTGGCTGCAGTCATCGTCAATCGCCTGCTTGCCGAGGATCACGAGCCGCGGACTCTCGCGTTTCGCGAGCTCCAGGAACACGTGCGCAACTGCCAATGGCTCGAGCGCGGTATCCGACTTCACGAGGATCGCGCGGTCCGCGCCCATCGCGAGCGCGTCGCGCAGCTGCTGCTGAGCTTCGCCGGGCCCGATACTGACCGCCAGGACCTCGTCCGCCTCGCCGCGCTCCCGGAGCCGCAGGGCTTCCTCCAGCGCGATGGAATCGAATGGATTGGCGCTCATCTTGACCCCGTCGGTCACGACGCCTGCTCCGTCGGGACGCACACGCACGCGCACGTTGAAATCGATGACGCGCTTGATGCCGACCAGGATTCTCCGCATACACGCCACTCCGCTGCCCGCGCGAATGGTATCGGATTCGCGGGCACGGCGCCTCACATCGTTCTTATATTCAATGAGTTAGGTGTATTATTTCAGGCACGGGATGGCCACGATCGCATTCGTCCTCCGGCGCCTGCTCGGCGCGATACCGACACTGGCGCTGGTCGTCGCCCTGTCATTCCTGCTGACGCGACTCGCGCCCGGCGGCCCGTTCGACGAGGAACAGGTGCTGCCGCCGGAGATCCGCGCCAACCTCGAGGCGGCTTACGGTCTCGACCAACCCGTCCACGTCCAGTTCGGCCGCTACGTGGGCGGCCTGCTGCGGGGGGACTTCGGGCCCTCGTTCAAGTTCCGCGACTTCACGGTCGGTGAGCTGATCGCCGACGGGCTGCCGGTGAGCCTCGCACTCGGTGCCGCCGCGGTGGTGGTCGCGCTCGCGCTCGGAATTCCCGCGGGTATCGTGGCCGCGCTCGCGCGCGGTCACGCCGCGGACCGCGCGATGATGACAATCGCCATCGCCGGCATCTCGATCCCGGTGTTCGTCGTGGCCCCGCTGCTCGTGCTCGTGTTCGGCATCTGGCTCGGGTGGCTGCCCGTCGCCGGCTGGGTCCCCGGCCGGCCGACGGATCTCGTGCTGCCCGTGGTCGCGCTTGCCTTGTCGCCGGCTGCCTTCATCGCGCGCCTGACGCGGGGGAGCTTGCTCGAGGTGTTGCGCGCGCCGTGGATCCGTGCGGCCCGGGCGCGTGGCCTGCCAGAGCGGGTGGTGATCCTGCGCCATGCGCTGCCTGCCGCCCTGCTTCCGGTCGTGAGTTACGCGGGCCCGGCTGCCGCCTCGGTGCTCGCGGGCTCGCTCGTGGTGGAGACGCTGTTCGGGCTGCCCGGGATGGGGCGCCACCTGGTGCAGGGGGCGCTGAACCGCGACTATACGCTGGTGATGGGGATGGTCATCGTCTACGCCGCGCTGATGATCGCGTTGAATCTCCTGGCCGACCTCGCCTGCGCCGCGCTCGATCCACGCACCCGGCGGGAGCGACCCCGGTGACAGGCAGCCTGTGGAGCGAAGTGCGCGCGGCGCTCGCACGTGACCGCCTGGCAATCACTTGCGGCGCGATCCTCGCGGTGCTGGCACTCGCGGCGATCGCCGGGCCGTCGCTCCTCGACTACCGCGAGGACGAGATCGACTGGTCGCACATGGCGGCGCCGCCCTTCGAGGCGGCCGGGCACTGGCTCGGCACCGACCGGCTCGGCCGCGACCTCCTGGTGCGGACGCTGTACGGACTTCGAGTCTCGCTCGCGATCGCGCTGGCCGCGACCTTCGTGAGCCTCGTGATCGGCGTGGCCTGGGGCGCGTTCGCCGGCTACTGGCGCGGCCGTACCGACGCGCTGATGATGCGCTTTGTCGATGTGCTGTATGCGCTGCCGCAGGTGTTCTTCGTGATCATCCTGACGGTGGTGTTCGGGCGCGGTCCGCTCACGATCCTCGCCGCGATCGGCGCATTCGGCTGGCTGACGATGGCGCGCATCGTGCGTGGCCAGGCGCTGGCCCTGCGCGAGCGTGACTTCATCGAGGCGGCCGTCGTCGGAGGCGCCGGCACGGCCCGCATCATCGCGCGCCACATCGTGCCGAACCTGCTCGGTCCGGTCATCGTGTACGCGACACTCAGCCTGCCGCAGGCGATACTGCTGGAGAGCTTCCTGAACTTCCTCGGCATCGGCGTGCAGGAACTGCTCGCGAGTCTCAGCAACCTGATCGCGGACGGCGCCGCCGAGATGGAGACCGCGCCCTGGATGCTCGCCGTTCCGGCGACCTGCCTGATGCTGGTCGTGTTCTGCATCAACTTCCTGGGCGACAGTCTGCGCGACGCGCTCGATCCGAGGGAGCGGTGAGCGCGCTGCTCGAAGTCCGCGACCTCACGGTGGATTTTGCGGGCAGGCCGGCGCCGCGCGCTGTGGACGGCGTCGCGCTGTCCGTCGCAGCGCGCGAGCGGCTGGCGATCGTCGGCGAATCCGGCTCCGGCAAGAGCCAGTTGCTGCTCGCCTGCACGGGCCTGCTGGCGGCCAATGGCAGCGCCCGCGGCCCGGTGCGATTCGAGGGCCGCGAAATCCTCGGCAACGCCCGCTCCGCCGCGGCCGCACGCGGCCGCGGCATCGGCTTCGTATTCCAGGATGCCTCTGGCAGCCTCACGCCCCACCGCCGCATCGGCGACCAGCTGGTGGAGGTCGCGATGGCGTCGGCCGGGACTGGTCGCCGCGCGGCGGTCGACGCGGCGGTCGAGATGCTGGGCCGCGTGCGCCTCGCGGAACCCGCGTCGCTGATGGCACGGTATCCGCACGAACTGTCGGGCGGCATGCGCCAGCGGGTCGCGATCGCGCTGATGGCGCGACCGCGCATCCTGTTCGCGGACGATCCGACGACCGCGCTCGACGTCACCGTGCAGGCGGACATCCTGGCGTTGCTCGCGCAACTGTGTGAGGACCTCGGCATGGCGCTCCTAATCGTGACGCATGATCTCGGCATCGTCGCCGCGCTCGCCGATCGCGTGGCCGTCATGTATGCGGGACGCGTGGTGGAGGTGGGTATGGCCGCGGCGTTGCTGTCGCGCCCGCGGCATCCCTACACGGCCGGCCTGCTCGCAGCGGTGCCCCGCCTCGGTGGTCGCGGCGAGCTGGCGACGATTCCAGGCGCTCCGCCCGCGCCTGGCGAGTGGTTCCGGGGCTGCCGTTTCGCGCCTCGCTGTCCGCACCGCGCGGAGCACTGCGGCGTCGACGACCCCGTGCTTGCGGGCCCGGCTGCCCGGGGCGTGGCCTGCCATTTTCCGCATACCGGGAGCGATACGGCGTGAGCGCCATGCTCGAAGTACGCAACGCCACGGTGACCTTTCCGCGACCGGCGGCGGATGGCGGCCGCCTGACGGCCGTCGGCGGCGCGACCTTCGCTCTCCAGGCCGGGGAAATCCTCGGCCTGGTCGGCGAATCGGGCTGCGGGAAGTCCTCCCTTGGCCGCGCGATCCTCGGCCTCGTGCCACTGGCAGCCGGTGAAATCCGCTGGCGCGGGCGGCGGATCGATACCGTGCCGCGCGAGGCTTTTCGGCCGTTGCGTCGCGAACTGCAACTGGTATTCCAGGACCCGGCCGCGAGTTTCGATCCACGCATGACGATTGCGGAAAGCGTCGCCGAGCCGCTCAGGGCGCTCGTCCCGCAGCTGTCCGCACCGGATCGGGCTGCACGCGTCGAGGCGATCCTTGGCGAGGTTGGCCTTGCAGTGGAGCTGGCGGCCCGCTATCCGCACCAGCTGAGCGGCGGCCAGCTGCAGCGCGCTGGAATCGCGCGCGCATTGATCGTCGATCCCGCTTTCCTGGTCTGCGACGAGCCCGTGAGCGCGCTCGACGTCTCGGTGCAGGGTCAGATCGTCAATCTCCTGGCGCGCATCCGGCGTGAGCGCGGCCTGGCCTGCCTCTTCATCAGCCACAACCTGGCCGTGGTTGCGCATCTTGCGGAGCGCATTCTCGTCATGCACCGCGGCCGGATCATCGAGGACGGGCTGCGTGACGAGATACTGCAGGCGCCGCGCCATCCGTACACGCGGACGCTGCTGGACTCCGTTCTCGCGGTCGAACCGGTCGCGGCCCGGCGGCTCATCGCGGCGCGTCCGTCGTCCCGGGACGCCGTGGCAGCGCCAGAGCTCACGCCCTGAGCCAGCACGGGCGCTAAGCTCGGGTCCGCGACTCGGAGCCCTCGGATGGACTTGAACCGCAGTTGTCTCGGGCACCTGGGTGCGGGTGGCCTGATCCTGACGGCGAACCTGCGCCAGGCGCGCATCCTGCGCCGCCTGCACGACCGGATGCAGCTGGCTGCGGGGCGCAGTGCCTGGCCGACTGCACAGGTACTCCCGCTCGAGACCTGGCTTGCAGCTGGGTGGCGGACCGCGGGTGCAGAGCGCGCGGAACTGCCCGTCGCGCTGCCGGCCATTGCGTCGCGCTGGCTGTGGCGCCGGTGCGTCGCCGACGATGTGCCGGGTCTGCTCGATCCCGCAGAGATCGGCGCACGCGCGCGCGCGAGCTGGCTGTGCCTGCGTGCCCATGGCGGCGAGACTGCCAACCTTACGCGCTGGCCGCTGACCCGCGACCAGCAGGCCTTCCTGGGCTGGTCCCGCGCTGTCGAGCGCGAGCTCGTGGCGCGCGGCGCCTGCGATGCTGCGGATCTCGCGCGCCTGTTCTTGGCCGATGACGCCTTGCCACCGCCCGGACCGCCGCTGATGCTGGTGGGATTCCGCGCTCCGATGCCGGCCGAGGCGGCTCTGTTCACGGCGCTCGAGCAGCGGGGCTGGTTGCTCCGGAAGGCGGGTGGCGACGCGCTCGGCGGCGCCTGCTCCCGCTACGCGGCGGCCGATCCGGACGTTGAACGCGCTGCGATGATCGCGTGGCTGCAGGAGCGCCTCGCCGAGCGCCCCGACGGCGTGCACGGCGTCATCGTGCCGGACCTCGAGCGGCAGCGGGCCAGTCTCGAGCGTGCGCTGGAATCCGCGCTCCAGCCGGCGCTCGAACTCGCCGGCGCCCCGCAGGAGCGCGCATTCGACCTCGCCGGGGGGCCGCCCTTGCTGGCGCGCCCGGTGATCGAAGTCGCTTTCGATGCGTTGCGCTTCACACTCGGGCACGGCGACTGGACCGACGCAACGCGCCTGCTTCGCAGCCGCCACGTCGCGGGTGGCAACGCCGAGCAGGAAGCGCGTATCCGCCTCGACATTCGCCTGCGGCGCAATGGTCGCATCCACCCCGGAGAGCCCGCCAGCCTTGCCCAGGAGGCCCGTCGCGGCGCCGCACCGATGCTGGCGACGACGCTCGAGGCCGCGGCGAGAGCCTGCACCGGGCCGGTACGGCGCGATGCGACCGCCTGGGCGGAGTGTTTCGGCCGTTGTCTCGCCTCCTGGGGCTGGCCAGGCCCAGCCGCGGAGCTCGTTTCTTCCGACTGGCAGGCAGCAGCACGGCTCGGGGAGCTGTTGCGCGAGCTGGCCGGCCTCACAGGGATCGCTGGCAGCCTGACCGCTTGGCAGGCGCTCGCCCAGCTGCGCGAGCTTGCGGCCGCTCCCTTTCAGCCGGAAAGCGGCGAGCCGGCCGTGTTCGTGCTGGATCACTGGGAAGACCCAGGGCTTGAACTCGACAGCCTGTGGGTCGCGGGCCTGACCTCCGCCGTCTGGCCGCGGCCCGTGCATGTCGATCCATTCCTGCCGATCGACGTGCAACGCGGCCTCAATATGCGGTTCGCGACCGCAACGGGTTGCGTCCGTCACGCGGAAGGCGTGGTCCAGGCCTGGCGGGCGCAGGCCGGTACGCTGGTGATGTCCTGGCCCGAGCGGGAAGACGATACCGACGTCGACGCTTCGCCACTCGTACCCGAAGATCTCCCAATGCTCGCGCGGCCGGCGGGGCGCCCGTCGCGCGCGACGCTGCAGTATCAGCGGGCGATGCTCCTGCCGGTCGGAGAAGACCCGGCGCCGCCGCTCGCTGAGGCCCGCGCGGCGGGCGGGGCGCGCGTGCTGGAGCTGCAGTCGGCCTGTCCGTTCCGGGCCTTTGCGGAGCTGCGCCTCGGCGCCGAGCCGCATGAAGAGCCGCAGGCTGGTATCGACCGGCGGGTCCGCGGCACTGTCCTGCACCGCGCGCTGGAGTATTTCTGGTCGGGACTTCCGTCACAGGCCGCCTTGCTGGCACTTGCGCCGGGCGAGGTCGCGAGCCGTGTGGCGGACGCGGTCGAGCGCGCGATGGCGGATGCTGTACCTGCCGGCGTGGGGCCGAGGGCCTGCACGCTCGAGCGCGAATGGCAGGTCAGCGCCATCGGCGCCTTGCTCGAGCGCGAACGGGGTCGTGAGCCATTCACCGTGATCGAGACGGAGCGCGAACTCACGGGGCGGCTCGGCGGGCTCGAATTCCGGTTACGGGTCGATCGCGTCGATGCGCAGGGCGATGCCCGCGTGGTGTTCGACTACAAGACCGGGGAGGCGCGCAATTCCGCCTGGCGCGGCGCGCGGATGGAGGCGCCGCAGCTGCCACTGTACGCCGTGTTGCACCCGGAGCGCCCCGTCGCAGTCGCGCTTGCGCAGGCCGGCTACGCGCGCGCGAGCTGGGCCGGCGTCGGCGACGAATCGGTCGTGCTCGAGGGCGTCACGCCGGCGCGCAGGTTCGCCCTGACCGAGGACAGGGAACGAGGGTTCGACTGGCGACAGATCACGGAGCACTGGTGGGCGTGGCTCGAGGCCCTGGCGCGCGGCTTCGCTGCCGGGCACGTATCCGTCGACCCGAAGCTCGCTGCCGTCACCTGCCGGCGCTGCCATCTCGGCGGGCTCTGCCGCGTGGATACCGTGGGGGCCCGCGAAGTGGCGGTCGTGGAGTCAGGCGATGAAGCCTGATTGCGATCGCGATGCCGCAGCCCGGCGCGAAGCCATCGATCCGCACCGGTCGTTCATCGTGCAGGCACCGGCAGGCTCAGGCAAGACGAGCCTGCTAACGCTGCGCTACCTGCGCCTGCTGGCGGCGGTGAACAACCCGGAGGAGATCGTCGCGATCACCTTCACCCGCAAGGCGGCCTCCGAGATGCGGCACCGCATCCTTGCCGCGTTGGCGGGAGCATCCCGGCCACCCGCGCCGGACGCACGCCCGCACGAGCGCGAACTGCATGCACTCGCAACGGCCGCGCTCGCGCGCAGCCGGGAGCGCGGCTGGGATCTCGAGCGCAACCCGGCCCGGCTGCACGTGCAGACGATCGACGGGCTGAATCATTGGCTGGCGCAGCGAATGCCGCTGGCCGCGCGGATCGGCCTCGCCGCAACGCTCGTGGATGACGCGCAGCCGCTGTACCGCGAGGCAGCCCGCCGCATGGTCGGCGCGCTCGAGCTAGGCGATGAACGCGCGGACCCGCTGGTGCGGCTTGCGCGCTCGCTCGATCACGAGCCGCACCGGCTCGCGCAGCTGCTGGCCGACATGCTGGGCACGCGCGAGGTCTGGCTGCCGAAGCTGCTGGCCGAGCCGGACCGCCGGCGCCTGCGCGCAGGCATCGACCGTCTGCTGCTCGGCGCGCTGGAGGCCGAGTTGTCATGCATCCGGGACGCGGTTGCCGGCGCCATTTCAGCGGAGCTGCTCGCAGTCCTGTGTATGGCCGCAAGTGCCGGCGGCGCCGCGAGCCCGCTCGCGGCCCTCGCGCCATTCGACGCGCTCCCCGCGGCGCGCGTCGACGCGGTGCCACGGTGGTCGGCGCTCGCCGATGTGCTGCTGACCGCGGGCCGGGAAGGCGCCGTGCGCAAGACTGTGGACCGCAATCAGGGCTTCCTGGCGGCCTCGGAGGGCGCCCCGTGGCCCGCGCTGAAGCAGCACATGAACGACGAACTGGAATCGCTCGCTGGCGTGGCGGGCTTCGCACAGGCCTTGAGCGGCGTCCGACGCTTGCCACCGGCCCGGCTGACCGACGGGCAGTGGGAGCGGATCGCAGCGTTGCTGGCGGTCCTGCCGCACGCCGTCGCGGAATTGCTGGCGCTGTTCGCCGAGCGAGGCAACCTCGACCATCCGGCGGTTGCCGCCGCGGCGCGCGATGCGCTGCGGGAGGACGCCGCCCCGACTGAACTCGCGCTCGTGCTCGACTATCGTGTCCAGCACCTGCTGGTGGACGAGTACCAGGACACGTCGCCGGCCCAGGAGCAGTTGCTCGCCCTGCTGCTCGCGGGCTGGCGGGAGGGCGACGGCCGCACGTTGTTCTGCGTCGGCGACCCGATGCAGTCCATCTACGCGTTCCGTGAGGCCGACGTGACGCTGTTCCTGCAGGCCGCGGAGCAGGGGATCGGCGGCGTGCCGCTCGGCTCGCTGCGACTGGAGCGGAACTTTCGCTCGAGTCGCGTCATCGTGGACTGGGTCAACGCCAGCTTCGCGACTTTGCTGCCAGGCCGCGACGATTTCGAGCGTGGTGCCGTGCGCTACTCGCCCGCCGAGTACGTGCACGAATCGCGCAACGGCGACGGCGTGCACCTGCACGCCCTCGTGGATGCTGACGAGCGTGCGATGGGCGAGGAAGTCGCGCGAATCGCGGCTGACGCACTGGCCGGCGCGCCTGCTGGCCGGCGGCCGAGCATCGCCGTTCTAGTGCGCGCGCGGAATTCACTGCCCGCGATCATCGCCGCGTTGCGTGCGGCTGGAGTCGACTACCGGGGCGTCGAGCTCGAGTCGCTCGCCGACCGCGCGGCGATCCGGGATCTCGTCTCGCTCGCGCGCTGCATGCTGCATGCCGGCGACCGCGGCGCCTGGCTCGCGGTCTTGCGCGCGCCCTGGTGCGGCCTGACGCTCGCTGACCTGCACCGACTGGCTGGAGATGACCCCGACGCGACGATCCCGTTTCTTGCTGGGGATCCTGCCCGGCTCGCGCGCCTGTCGCCGGACGGTGCGGCACGCCTCGGTCGCCTGCGGGAGGCGCTACAGCCGGCTATCGCGAGCCGCGGGCGGCGGTCGCTGGGCGGATGGCTGAGATCCGCCTGGCTCGCGATTGGCGGACCCGCCACCGTCGACGATGTCTCCGACCTGACGAATGCGGAGCTGTTTTTTGGCGCCCTCGATCAGCTCGAGTCGGAATCCGGCGCCTGGCCGGAGGTCTCGGACCTCGAAGCCACCGCCGAGCATATCCGCGCCTCGCCAGTCGGGCTTGAGGATGCGCCCGTGCAGATCATGACGATCCACAAGGCGAAAGGACTCGAATTCGACGTCGTGGTCGTCCCCGACCTGCAACGCATGGCGCCGTCCGGAAATCGCCGGCTCCTGTACTGGACGACGCTCGCGACCGGGCCCGGACAGCGCGGCGTGATTCTCGGCAGCCGCAGTGAGTCGGGCGAAGTCGAGGGTGTGGCGGACCAGCTCGAGGCATGGATGCGCCGACTCGAAGCCGAGCGTGCCGAGCTCGAGCTCGGCCGGGTTGCATACGTCGCGGTGACACGCGCGCGCCGTGTGCTGCACCTCGTTGGCAGTGCGCGGACGCGCCAGGAAGCAGGTGGCGAGCTGTTGCGCAAGCCGCCGGCTGGCAGCCTGCTGCGCTTTTTCTGGCCGGTGCTGAAAGCGGAGTTCGAACGCGCGCGCGCTGCCAGCGCGCCGCAGACCGCGGCCCGGGGCCCGCCATCCCGCCCGAAGCTCACGGCGCCCGGGCTGACGAGGATCCCGCTGAACTGGCAGCCGCCGGTGCCCGACGCGTTGCCGCTGGTGCCGCCGCTGCGCATTCTTGGGGCGACGGAGGAGTCCGTGCGGCCGGAGTTCGATTGGGCAGGCGCGATCGCTACGGCCGTCGGTGAAGTCGTGCACCTCGAGCTCGACCGCCTGGCGGGGCTGCGCTTGCACCGCGAGGCGCTCGCGGGGCGATCGACTGCCTGGACCCGGCTGCTGCGCTGCGCGGGCATGGACGAGCGTCACCTGCCCGAGGCGCTTGCGCGCACGCAGGCTGTCGTCGACGGCTTCCTGCGCAGCGAGTTCGCCGGACGCCTGCTCGATCCAGCAGCGCAGGAGGCGGGCGGCGAACTTGCGGTGTCCGCGAGGATTGGCGGCGGGGTGCAGAGCCTGCGTATCGATCGCAGCTTCGTGGATGCGACGGGCGTGCGCTGGGTCGTTGACTGGAAGACCAGTCAGCACGAGGGCGGTGATCGCGAAGCCTTCCTGGACCGTGAACTCGAGCGCTACCGACCCCAGCTCGAACGCTACGCCGAGGCGATGCGCTGTCTGGAGCCCGGACGGCCACTCAAGGTCGGCCTTTATTTCCCGCTCCTCGACGGCTGGCGGGAACTCTGACGGCCGAAACGCGGCAGCGCTACAGAGTACCTTCGATGGTGAAAGGGCAGCGGCCCTGGTTGTCAGGCGGGCCGAGGAAGCCGAGCGTGTCGAAGATCGCGGGGCCCGCGCCAGGCCCCGGCGCGGCCTCGCCCTGGATCAGGTACCGGCCGTCCTCGAAGAGTTCGACGGCGCCGCGCACGCGCAGCGGCCCACCGAGGTCACGCAATCTCCCGTTCAGCGTCGCACCGCCCACCGACCCCTCGCCGACCACCAGCTCGAAATCGCCCAGGTACTGGCCATGCGCGCCCGGTGCACGCAGGCCGCGCAGAAACAGGGTGCCAGATGCCGACTGCGGCCGGCGCGCGGCGATCGCGAGCTCCTCGAGGTCGAGCTCCAGACTGCCGGTCCAGCCGCGCGGCGTCGCCACGCCCTCGAACAGGCCGATCGGCACGCTGCCGCGGATACCGCGGCCGACCATGTCGCCCGCGAAATCGCCGGTGAATTCGCCCGCCAGCTGACCGCCTTGCGGCTGCAGGCTCAGCGTGCAGGACCACTCTAGCAGCACCAGGCGCCACGGCCCGCAGGACCAGCGCAGCGCGCCGAATGTCCGGCCCTGGACCGCCAGCGCACGGGCCCGCCCGGACCAGACCGTGCCGGAGACGCCGTCGAGCGCCATGCCCGCGGGTAACCGCCGCGCCAGCTGGCTCGCGGGCACCATCGCCACCATGAAACCGAGGAAGGCGGCAATGCCTGCCGCGACGTACAGGCTGCGCTTGGCCATGGCGTCAGGGACCGCGGATGACGAGCGTCGCGTCGACGAGGCCGCTCGCACCGGTCGCGGTGACGCTCGCTGACTCCACCCGAGCGCCGCGCTCTTTCTGCAGGCGCGCCAGCAGCAGCATCATGGAATCGAATGAGGCGGCGGTGAAGCGCGCGCGCATCGCGCCGTTGGCGGCCGGCTCGATCCCGGCCAGCTGCTCGGCTAGCCCGCTCTCGCGAGCCATCCGGTCGAGGCCGATCGTCAGCGATTCTCCCGGGCGTGCCGCGGGCAGCGACTGGATCATCGGCGTCGCCGCCTCGATGAATGCGAGATCCTGGCGGCGGCGCTCGACGCGCTCTTCCGCCATCGCGACGGAAGCGGTGAGCTGCCAGGCGAGCCCGACGATCAAGATGCATGCGGCGGCCGTTCCGCCCCAGAGAACCGTTCGCCGTTCGCGCTCGGCAAGTCCGGCATACCATTCGCGCAGCGTCACGGCGCGGCTCCTGCGGCAATGCGTACCCTAGCCTGGATCCCCTGCTCGTTGCTGGTAGTCGACGTGACGTCGGCGGCGAGGCCGCGCTCGCTGATGCCCTGCGCAAAGCGCGCGATCGCATCGGTATTCGGCGCGTTCATGTTGAGGTCGAGCGCATGGTCGTGCCAGTTGAACGATTCGAGCTTCGGGCCCGGCGCGCCCGCGAGTGCTCCGCCCACGGCGGCGAGGTGCTCGAGGAGACCGTGCGGGTCGTTGGCCCCGGCGCCGCGCAGGCGCTGCTCGACCTGGATACGCGCATCCTCGATGCGCTCCACGTCGGGCATGGCGATGCGCGCCGCCTGTTCGATGGCGATATCGAGGCGACCCTGCTCGGCATGCAGGCGGACGAGATCGTAGCCACGCACGCCGATGAACAGCGCGATGGCGGCAGCCGCGAGCAGAGCCGCGACCCGCCAGCGTTGCCACTCGGCCCGCCAGCCGGTGCGGCGAGCGAACTCGCCCTGCAGCAGCGACAGCGTGCCCGGGCGGACCGCGCCGGCGGCCAGCAGGGGCAGGGCGCCGTCAGGCAGGATCTGCAGGTCGAGGCTGCCCGTGACCTCGCGCAAGGCCTCGATCATCTCGCGCGAGTACTGCCAGTCCTGCTGCGAGACGAAGAGCTGTACATGGCGGTCCTCGCCCTCGAGGCCTGCGAGCGTGAATGCCTCGGTCAATGGTTCCGCATCGAGCGCGACCGGCAAGCTCCCGGGCGCGCGCACCAGCAGCTGGCCGGAATCGATGACGGCGACCGTCTTGCCGGGATTGTCCGGTACGCAGAGCGTGTCGGGCACGACGCTCATGGGCTCAACGCCCGCCGCCTCGAGGGCCTCGAGCCAGCCGCGCAGCTCCTCGCGGCGGACCGCCGCGATCAGCGTGCTCTGACCTGTGTCCGCCGCGCCGATGGCGAAATGGAACTGCTCGACCTCGCCGGCGAGCGAATCCTCCATCGCGTAGGGCACGACCTGTGCGAGCTTCGCGCCGCCCTTCACCGGAAGTTCCGGCTGCGCGAGCGTCACGCTCGAACCGGGCGCGATTACGACCACCTGTCGCTCGCGCGCGACCGGCACGGCGTCCGCGAATTCCCCGGTAACGACCGGCCCGGGGCGGCCGCCATCGCCGCCGGCGATCAGCCAGCTGACCGGATTCGCGAGCCGCAGGACGAGAAACTGGTTCATGCAGGGCTACTCGGTGCCGGTCGAGCGCAGGACGGTGCGGATGGAATTGGACCTGTTGCGTTGCATCAGACTGTACAGCGTGAATTCCGAGGTGCCAATACGAACCGCGGTCACGGCGCGAAACCAGTCACTGTTTTCGGACACCAGGCTGCTGATCGACTGCCACGCGGCCGTATCGAGCGTGCCTCTCACGATTTCAACGGTCGGGTAGCACCCGTCGCCACGGTTCGCCTCGAGCAGATTCGCATCGCTGAAATCCGTGCCACCCTCGACGATCGCGGTAAGCACCGGCGCCTTCGCGGTGCAGAGATTGATCTTCGTGCCGACCGGCAGGGCTGCCACGTAAGGACGGATCCGCTCGAACTCCTCGCGGGTCATGCCGGGTAGCGCCATCATCTCCGTGGTCGTCGAGATGAGACCATTGGCCGCGCGATAGGGCGGATTCTGCGCGAGGTAGGTACCGTCTTCCGCGCCCTCCAGTTCCGGAATCGTGCCCTCGTCCAGCCAGTCGGCCATGATGCTCGCCCAACGCGGCTGTGCGCCCACATGGAAGAGCAGCCGCTGGAAGCGTGCGACAGCGCCTTGATCGATCACGCGGCCGGCATTCACGAGGCTGTTGAGGTTGAAGCGTCCTTGCATGTCCTCGAGCGCGCCGCGTAATTCGCCGCCGTCGATCGGCAGACCCGGCAGCGGCTGCGCCCAGGCCTCGCCGAGATGGTCGATGTCCGGGTCGTCATCGTAGTCGTCGCTCAGGACCTCGGCCGCCCAGGCTTCGGCGCCGAGGGCGACGTGCCAGCCCTGGTCGAGCGCGGCGAGACCGGCCGTACGGCGCAGGTCGAGCGCCGCGCGCGTGCCGATGTGGACCGCGAGGATGGTCGCGATCGCGACCAGCACGATCGCCGTGATGAGCGCGACACCGCGCTGCCGGTTCATCCCGAGACCTCGACGACGCGGCGGATTTCGCCGTAGTCGGCTAGCACCAGCGTGATCTCCACGGCGAGCGGGCGCATGTAGAAACCGAGGTCCGCCGTATTGTTGAACGGCGGCCATTCCGCGATCCACTCGCGCCCGTTCGTCAGGTAGCGAAGCTCGACGCGTTCGACGCGATCCAGGAGCTCGCGCCGGACCGGCGGCGTCGCGAGCGTTGCATCCATGACGATCCAGTGCTCACGGATGAGCTTGCCGTCGTCCAGGCGGTAGGCGACGCGCTGCGCCGTGCCGCGCGGCGTGCCGGCGCCGTTTGGCCAGCCGGCGCGCGAGAGCTCCACCAGCGTGACGGCATTTGCATCCCGCAGGAGCGTCGCGCGCTGGCCGTCGCCAATCGGCTCGCGCACCGGCCGGCGCGTCAGCGTACGGAAATCCGTGACCATCAGCTGGACCCCGCGCTGCACGGCGTGCAGCCGCTCGAGGTGGCCCTCGGCATTGCCGACCGCGACACGCGCCTCGCTGACGCCGCGATAGGCCATGAGTCCCATGACGGCGAGGATCACCATCGCCACCAAGATCTCGAGCAGCGTGAATCCGCGTGATCTCTGCTGCGTGCTCATTCGCCGTCTTCCCCGCTGCCGTCACCTTGCTCGTCCTCACCGTCGGCCTCGCCGCCGGGACCGCCGGCGCCGTGCAGGTGCAGCCAGTCCGGACTGCTCGCGGGCGAGGCCGTTGCGACAGCGCCGACAAAGCCGGCGAGGCTCACGAGGCTGGCGCTCTCCAGGTCGTCGTCGCGGCGCACGCTGACGTCGATTCGGCGCAGGCCCTTCACCTGGGTCTGCGAAACCTTGGCGACCCAGTGCCAGCGACGGCCCGCAAATTCCACTTCACCCGTCGTCTCCTCGACCGACGGCATCTGGCCGGAGACGCGGATCTCGGTGAGGCGATTGTCGGCGATCCAGGTCGCGAAGCTGCGGTCGCGCAGGTTCGAGACATTGTGGGTCGTGTCGCCGATCGTCTTGAACACGGCGAGCATGCCGATCGCGACGATCGCGAGAGCGACCACGACCTCGACCAGCGTGAAGCCGCGTTGGTCAGGATTTCTCATCGCCGCGCTCGATCTCGATGCTGCCGTCAACCAGCCCGACCAATGTGATCCGGCTGCCTCCCCGGCGGACGATTGCGAGTCGATAGGGCGTCATCTCGCCGCTTCCCCAGGCGACAAGCTGCGGCAGGCGCGCCTCGGGCACCGGTTCCCGCCGCAACAGGAGGACGCGGCCCTCGAGCGTCAACTCGAAGGCAAGCCCCGCGGGCAGCTCGCGCGCGCGCAGCGCCGGGTCGGCATCGATCACGACCCAACGCTGCTCGAAGGCGTCGAAGCGCTGAAACTCGTAGCGGACGGTCTCGAGCAGGATTCCGTAGTCGCGCCCCTCGAGCTGGGCCTGCTCCTGGAGCAGTGCGATGGCGTCAGCCAGCCGCGTGCTCTCGTCCTCGATTTCCCGGTCCTCGCCAAGCAGGCCGATGGACAGCGTCGCGAGCGCCGCCAGGATGCCGATGATCAGGACGACGACGAGAATCTCGATGAGCGTCATGCCGCGCATCGAGCGGCGCAAACGGGCGACGGGCATCGCCACGGTCCTTCAGTCGGTCACTCGAGGTTCCAGCTGCCGATGTCCGCGTTGGCGTCTTCGCCGCCCAGCTCGCCGTCGGCGCCGAAAGAGTAGAGGTCGTATTCACCGCCCTTGCTGCCTGGCTGCAGGTAGCGGTACTCGTTGCCCCAGGGGTCCTTGGGGATGGTCGTGGACTTCAGGTAGCCGCCGGCCCGCCAGTTCCGTACCGACGGGTCGTCCGGCTTCTGGACCAGCGCCTGGAGCCCCTGGTCGGTCGTGGGGTAACGGAAGTTGTCCATCTTGTAGAAGTCGAGGGCGGTGCCGAGCGTGCGGATGTCCTGCTTGGCCGCCGTTACCCGGGCCTCGTCCACGCGGCCGAGGATCTGGGGCGCGATCAGGGCACCGAGGATCGCGATGATCACCAGGACCACCATGATCTCGATCAGCGTGAAGCCCGATTCGCGTCGTGAAATCAGCATGATGCGCCTCTCCTCGGCCGGGCCCGATGATAACAGGTCGCTTCCCGGGAGCTGGCCATCAGCCCTGCCAACGTGAGACTGCGCTCAACCTATAATCCGGGCTACGCGGACGGGGAGACGACCTTGAAGCTGGCGATGATGTTCCCGGGGCAGGGCTCGCAGTCCGTGGGTATGCTGGCAGCACTTGGAGCCTCCGAACCCGTCGTGCAGGAGACCTTCGCCGAGGCTTCGGCCGTGCTCGGCTACGACCTGTGGGAACTCTGCCAGCAGGGTTCCGACGCTCGACTGTCCGAGACCGAGCGCACGCAACCGGCGATGTTGACGGCCGGGATCGCCGCCTGGCGCGCCTGGCTGCGTCACGGCGGGCCGAGGCCTGCAATGCTCGCGGGCCACAGTCTTGGCGAATACAGCGCCCTGGTTGCCGCCGACGCCATCGATTTTGCTGCCGCCGTCGCGCTCGTGCGGTTTCGCGGCGAGGCCATGCAGCACGCGGTGCCGGCGGGCACGGGTGCGATGGCCGCGATCCTCGGGCTCGAAGATGCCGTCATTGAGGCCTGCTGCGTGGCAGCGGCACACGGCGCGGTGGTGCAGCCGGTCAACTACAACTCGCAAGGCCAGCTGGTGATTGCGGGCGAGGCCGCCGCCGTCGCGCGCGCCATCGAATTATGCAAGCTGCGGGGGGCGAAACGCGCGGTGCTGCTGCCGGTCTCGGTGCCCTCGCACAGCGCGCTCATGAAGCCGGCCGCAGATGCCCTCAGGGGGCGGTTGCGCAGTCTCGATATTCGCCCGCCCACCGCGCGCGTGTACGCCTTCGATGCCGGTGCCTACACCGACGCGGAATCGATTCGGGACGGCCTGTACCGCCAGCTGTTCAATCCCGTGCGCTGGTCGGCTATCGTGGCCAGCATGATCGAGGAGGGCGCCACCACGCTCATCGAGTGCGGGCCCGGCAAGGTCCTGTCGGGTCTTGCGCGGCGCGCGCCCGGCGGGCGTGACCTCACGCTGCAGGCCATCGAGTCGCCGGAGACGCTGGCCGCCGCGCGCGCGGCCGCAGGAGGCGATACCGCGTGACGGCAGGTCCCTTGCGGGGCGAAATCGCGCTCGTCACCGGTGCCTCGCGTGGCATCGGTCATGCCACAGCCCTCGGACTCGCGGCCCAGGGCGCGACCGTGGTCGGCACCGCGACGGGAGCGGCGGGCGTCGCGACGATTGACGCTGCGCTCCGGGCCGCCGGCCGCGCAGGGCGGGGCATGGTGCTCGACGTCGGCGACGGCGCCGCCTGCGACGCGGCAATCGCAGAAATCGAAGCGCGCGAGGGTGCAGTCACCATTCTGGTGAACAACGCGGGTATCACGCGCGATACACTGCTGCTGCGCATGAAGCCCGAGGACTGGGATGCCGTCATCTCCACCAACCTCGGCTCGGTGTTCCGTCTCAGCAAGGCGGTGTTGCGCGGCATGATGAGAGCCCGCAAAGGGCGGATCATCAACATCGCCTCGGTGGTCGGGCTGATCGGCAATCCCGGCCAGGCCAACTATTGCGCTGCCAAGGCGGGCATTGGCGGCTTCACGCGCTCGCTGGCGAAGGAAGTCGCTTCACGGGGAATCACGGTCAATGTGGTCGCTCCGGGCTTCATCGACACCGACATGACCAAGTCATTGCCGGCTGCGCAACGCGAGATCCTGGCGAAGCAGATCCCGCTCGGGCGGCTGGGGGTGCCCGAGGACGTTGCCGAAGCGGTCTGCTTTCTGGCGGGCGCCGGCGCCGCCTGGATCACTGGCGAGACCCTGAACGTAAACGGCGGCATGTACATGGGCTGAAAAGGCCATGCAAAACAGCAAGTAACATAGGTTTCTGGTAGTCAGGGGGGGTCCGTGGCATAGAATGGCGCGGCCCCGGGCCGGCTCGTGCGGTTTCGGGCACAACAAGGTAAGGGACATCAAACCGATGAGCACAGTCGAAGAACGGGTCAAGAAGATCGTCGCCGAGCAGCTGGGTGCGAAGGACGAGGAGGTCACCAGCGACGCGTCCTTCGTGGACGATCTGGGTGCCGACTCCCTGGATACCGTCGAGCTCGTGATGGCGCTCGAAGAGGAATTCGAGACCGAGATTCCAGACGAGGATGCCGAAAAGATCACCACGGTGCAGCAGGCGATCGATTACATCGTCCAGCACCAGTCCAAGTCCTGAGGCCTGTCGCCCGCGAGCCCCGGTCCCACGGCCGGGGCTCGTTGCGTCATTGCCCCCGATGCCCGCCGGAGGCTGATACTTTGAGCAAGCGACGCATTGTCGTCACGGGCCTCGGCATGGTCTCGCCACTCGGCAACACGGTGGCCGACAGCTGGGCCGGGGCCCTCGCGGGCAAAAGCGGCATCGGGCCGATCACCCGCTTCGACGCGAGTGCCTTTCCCTGCCGGATCGCGGGCAGCATTCCCGACTTCGACGTGACGAAGTATCTGCCGGCCAAGGACGCGCGGCGCATGGACCTTTTCATGCAGTTCGGCGTCGCGGCGGGCGTGCAGGCCATCGCGGACAGCGGCCTCGCGATCACCGATGCGAACCGGGCACGGGTCGGCCTCGTCATGGGGGCCGGCATCGGCGGACTCGCCACCATCGAGGACAACCACTCGAAGTACCTCGAGACGATGACACCGAAGAAGATCTCGCCGTTCTACATCCCGGCGTCGATCGTCAACATGGTCTCCGGTCACCTGTCGATCATGTATGGCATCACCGGCCCTAACCTCGCCGTGATCACGGCCTGCACGACTTCGACCCACGCGCTCGGGGTCGGCATGCGCACCATCCAGTACGGCGACGCGGATGTCGTCATCGCGGGTGGCGCCGAAATGGCGCAGACGCCGACCGCGCTCGGCGGTTTCGGCCAGGCGCGTGCCCTGTCAACACGCAATGACCAGCCGGCGAAAGCCAGCCGACCCTGGGACCGCGACCGCGACGGCTTTGTCATGGGCGACGGCGCCGGGGGCATGGTGCTGGAGGAGTACGGCCACGCGAAGTCGCGCGGTGCGCGGATCTACGCAGAGCTGGTCGGTTTCGGCATGAGCGGCGATGCCCACCACATCACCGCGCCGCCGGACGATGGCGCGGGGGCGCGGCTGTCGATGGAGAACGCCCTGCGCGACGCCGGCATCAACGCAGACGAGGTGCAGTACGTGAATGCGCACGCCACCTCGACGCCGCTCGGCGACATCGCGGAGACCGTCGCGATCAAGAACGCTTTCGGCGCGCACGCGCGCAAGCTCGCGATCAGTTCGACCAAGTCCATGACCGGGCACTTGCTGGGGGCCGCCGGCGTGGTCGAGGCGATCTTCAGCGTGCTCGCGATCCGTGACCGGGTCGTCCCGCCCACGATCAATCTCGACGCTCCGGACGAGGGCTGCGACCTCGATTACGTGCCGCATACCGCCAGGCAGATGACGGTCGACACGACCGTCAGCAACTCCTTCGGCTTCGGCGGCACCAACGGGACGCTGATTTTCCGCGCGTTGCGCTGACCGGGCCGACCGGCATGCCGCCGCGGAATCCCGTCCTGCGCGCGCTCCCGGTACTGCCCGATGCCTGCTTGCGCCTGCTGTCGCTGCACGACCGGGATCCGGGTTTCTACCCGGCCTTTCTCGATAGCGCCGCGACTGCCGGTGAACTCGGTCGCTACAGCCTGCTGCTTGCGGCGCCCGGGGAACGCCTGGAACTGGACCGGGGTGGCCGCCTCACCGGACCCGGGGCTGGCGAGGCGTTCTGCGCGCGCCTGAATGCCTGGTGGCGCCAGGAATGCGGAGCCGCGCCGCCTCATCCCTGGCCGTTCGCGGGCGGGTGGTTCCTGTATCTCGGCTACGAGCTTGCAACCGAGGTCGAGCCGACGCTGAAACTGCCGGCATCGCCGCTCCCACTCGTCGCGTCGGCCATCCGGGTCGCCGCGGCGATCGTTCACGATCACGCCACGGGCAAGACCGTCGCGCTCGGCGAAGAGGGTGCGGCTGAGGCCGTCGCGAAGCTTGCGCAGGACTTCATCGTCGCGGCCCCGGCGGCCGAAGGCGATCGGCGTCCGGCCGCCGTGTCGGTCGAGGAGGACGATCCGGGCATCTACCTCGACGCCTGCCGCCAGGCGCTGGATCACATTGCGGCGGGCGACGTCTACCAGGCCAACCTGGCGCGAGGCTGGAGGGTGCAGACGCCCGGTGGTCCCGACGCCGCCGGGCTGTACCTTCGCCTGCGTGCCGCGAACCCCGGCGCGTTTGCGGGCACTGCGCAACTGCCCGGCTTCCGCCTGCTGTCCAGTTCCCCCGAGAGGCTGGTGCGTGTCCGTGGGCGGCGGATCGACACGCGGCCGATCGCCGGCACGCGGCCGCGGCGGCGCGGCGGCGACGAGCGCGCAATTGCCGAGTTGACCGGTAGCGCCAAGGAGCAGGCCGAGCACGTGATGCTGATCGACCTGGAGCGGAACGACCTCGGACGGTTGTGCGAAGCGGGCACGGTGCAAGTGGACGAGTTCATGGTCGTCGAAAGCTACGCGCATGTGCACCATATCGTGTCGAATGTCAGCGGCGGGCTGCGGCCGGACGTCGAGCCGGGCGACGTGATCCGCGCGCTGTTTCCCGGTGGCACGATCACCGGTTGCCCCAAAGTGCGCTGTATGCAGCTGATCGGCGAGCTGGAAGGAAAGGGGCGGGGCGCCTACACGGGGGCCATGGGCTACCTGGCGCTCGACGGCAGCCTGGACCTCAACATCCTGATCCGCACCATGACGATCGAAGGCGGCGCCATCGAGCTCCGCGCCGGCGCGGGCATCGTGGCCGACTCGATCCCGGAGCACGAGCTCGACGAGACCCGCGCGAAGGCCCGCGGCCTGCTGCGCGCGCTGGGCAGCGAAGCTTGATGCACGTCCTCGTCGACGGGCTACAGGGTGGCCAGGTCGATCCCCTCGACCGTGGACTGAATTACGGTGATGGCCTCTTCGAGACCATCGCCGTGCTGGACGGCCGGCCGCGGTTCCTTGACTGGCACCTGGAGCGGTTGGCGGGCGGTGCGGGCCGCCTCGGTTTTCCCGCGCTGGACGCCGCGCTGCTGCGCCGTGAGATTGCGGCGATCACGTTCGGCGCGCGCTGTATCGTCAAGCTGATCGTCACGCGAGGCAGCGGCCCGCGCGGCTACCGGCCTCCGCGGCCCGCCTCGACGAGGCGCATCGTCGCCGCCTGGGACTGGCCGGCGCCGCCTGCTTCCGCAGCCGCCGGCGCGCGAGTCGGCTGGTGCCGCATGCGGCTCGGCCGCAATCCGGCGCTCGCCGGCGTCAAGCACCTCAATCGACTCGAGCAGGTGCTGGCGCGGGCGGAGTGGGATGATGGCGTCATGGACGAAGGGTTAATGTGCGACGAAGGTGGAAGCGTGATTTCGGCGACGCAGGCCAACCTGTTCGCGAAGTTAGCGGGTCGCTGGGTCACACCGCGCCTCGACCAGTGCGGCGTGGCGGGCGTCATGCGCCGCGCTTTCTGCGCATGGCAGGCAGAGCAAGGGAGCCCGGTGGAGGAAAGAGTGCTTGCGCGCGCCGACATCGAATCCGCCTCGGCACTCCTGCTCACGAACGCCCTGGCGGGCGCCTGGCCGGTACGCGAGCTGGAGGGCCGGCCTGTCCCCGTGGATGGGGATTGCGGCGAGTTCAGCGCGTGGCTCGCGCGGGTCTGAATCGCTGGGTCCAGGCTACGGCCGCCCTCGCGCTCGCGGGGGCTGCCGCCTGGCTCGGCTGGCGTCAGTACGAACGCAACTGGCTGAACACGCCGCTTAACGCGCTCACCGAGCCAGTGACATTCGATGTGGTGCAGGGTGCCTCGCTCGCGACCGTGGCGCGCGACCTCGAACGGCGCGGTCTGCTGGATCGGCCGGGAATCTGGCTACGGCATGGAGCAAGGACCGGGTTTGCGACCAGAATCCAGGCCGGCGAATATCGCCTGTTGCCGGGTACGTCCCCGGCCACGTTGCTCGACCAGTTCGTTGCCGGCGACGTCTTGCTCCACGCCCTCGCGATTCCGGAGGGATGGACGTTCCGCCAGGCCCTTCAGCTGCTCCAGGGACATGCGCTGGTGCGCGTCGAACTGGGGGGGTTGACCGACGCCGAACTGCTGGCACGGCTCGGTATTGCCGAGTCGCACCCGGAGGGGCTTTTCTTTCCCGACACCTATCGATTCCCGCGCGGCGCGAGCGACCGGGCGCTCCTTCTGCAGGCCCATGCGCGCCTCGAGCGCGAACTGCGGGAGGCCTGGGCGGCGCGCGCGCCGGACCTGCCGCTCACGACTCCGCGCGAAGCGCTGATCCTCGCCTCGCTGGTGGAGAAGGAGACGGCCGTGGCCGACGAACGCCCATTGATCGCCGGTGTGTTCGTCAATCGCCTGCGCATGGGCGTGCGGCTGCAGACGGACCCTTCCGTGATCTATGGGCTCGGCGAGCGCTTCGACGGCAACCTGCGGCGCCGGGACCTCGAGGCCGACACGCCATACAACAGCTACACCCGCGCGGGCCTGCCGCCGACGCCGATCGCGCTGGTCGGGCGCGAGGCGCTGGATGCAGCCACGCAGCCGGCCGAGACGCCTGCGCTCTATTTCGTGGCCACCGGCCTCGGCGACGGGCGGCACTATTTTGCCGAGACACTGGGAGCGCACAACAGCAACGTCGCGCGGCACCTCGCCAACCTGCGCGCCGGCCGCGACCATGGGGTACGCTGACGCCGTGCGTGGCAGGTTCATCACATTCGAGGGGGCCGAGGGCGTCGGCAAGACGACGCAGATCACGCGTGCGGCGGCGCATCTGCGAGCGCGCGGCATCGAGCCGCTGGTGACGCGGGAGCCGGGTGGCACGCCGCTCGCGGAGAAGCTGCGTGCCCTCGTGCTCGAGCCCGGGCAGGGAGCCGTGGGCGCGACCGCGGAACTCCTCATCATGTTTGCGGCGCGCGCGAGCCATGTCACGGATGTGATCCGCCCGGCGCTCGAAGCCGGGCGCTGCGTCCTGTGCGACCGCTTCACCGATGCGACCGAGGCCTACCAGGGCGGGGGGCGCGGCGTTGAGCCGGACTGGATTCGTGCGCTTGCGGGCATCGCCCATCCGGGCCTCCTGCCGGACCTGACGATCGTGTTCGACGCGCCGGCGGAAGTCGCGCGCGCGCGAATTTCCACGCGTGGGTTCGGCGAGGACCGCATCGAAGCGGAAGATACCGCCTTCTTCGAGCGCGTGCGGAGGGCCTACCTGGCGATCGCCGCCCGCGAGCCGAAGCGCGTGCAGGTCGTGGACGCGACGCGGCCGGAGGCGGCGGTGGCAGCGAGTGTCGCCGTGCTGCTCGACGCGGTGGTCGCCGGCATGGATCGATAGTCATGGCCGACACCGAGTCGCAGGATGAAGTCGCACTCGCACCGCCGGTCGCGCCGCTGCTCGAGCGCGCTTCCGCCGCATGGTTCGCGCCACTGCGCGACCGGTTGGCTGCGCTGCGCAGCCAGGGCCGGATGCCGCATGGCCTGCTGCTCGCCGGCATCCGCGGCGCGGGGCAGGCCGAAGTCGGCGTCTGGCTGGCGGCGAGCGTGTTGTGCCGCGGGCCTGCGGTCGGCGCTTGCGGCCGCTGCGGCGACTGCCGGCTGTTCCTGGCCGGCAACCACCCGGATTTCCACTGGGTCAGCGTGCTGCCCGACAAGAAGGAAATCAGCATCGAGCAGATGCGACGGCTGTCGCGCGCGCTCGCGCTGCGCAGCTACCGGGGCGGGGCGAAGGTTGCGGTGATCACGCCTGCGGAAGCCATGAATGCCAAGGCCTTCAATGCGCTGCTGAAGACGCTCGAAGAACCTCCCGCACAGACCTATCTTCTACTCGCCGCGAATCGCATCGACCGCGTGCCGAAAACGGTGCTGAGCCGCTGCATGCGCCTCAGGCTGCCAGTGCCGGAGGAGCACGAAGCCATCGCGTGGCTCGAGCGCGGGCGCAAGGACCCGGGCTGGCCGGTGCTCCTGGCGCTCGCGGGCGGCGCTCCGTTCCTAGCCGCGGAATACGCGGAATCCGGGCTTGCCGGTCTCGACGCCGAAATGCAGGGTGCAATCGAGGCGGCGCTGGACGGCCAACTCGACATCGTGGGCTTCGCCGAGGTTTGCGCGCGGAACTCACCCGCGGCGCGCCTCGTTTGGCTGGAAAGCTGGCTGACACGCCGCTTGAAGGATGCGGCGCTGGGGAGTGATCTGGGTAGCACTTATCGTTTACCATGCTTGCGGCCGCCCGGCGCGGAAACGAAGATACGGGCGGCTTACGGGCTGCTGGACCAGTTGCGGGAAGCGCGGCTGCAGCTCGGCGGACCACTCAACGCGCTGCTGCTTTTCGAGCAGCTCGCGGTTTCGCTGGCGGACCTGGTCGGCCGGCCGGCGCCAAAGGCGGGGAAGTCATCGGGCTGAAAATGCGCGAGCAATCCACCAAACCTGGCCTTCTGACCCTGACCATCAAGGACAAGAGCGCGCTTTATCTCGCGTACATGCCATTCGTGAAGAACGGTGGCCTGTTCATCCCGACCAACAGCAGCTACCGGCTCGGCGACGAGGTCTTCATGCTGCTGAACCTGATGGGGGAGGAAGAAAAGCTGCCGGTCGCCGGTTGCGTCATCTGGCTGACGCCGAAGGGCGCGCAGGGCAAGCGGACAGCCGGCATCGGCGTGCAGTTCAGCGAACAGGATCGCGGCGCGACGCAGAAGAAGATCGAGTCCTATCTCGCCGGCGCACTCGGCGGCGACAAGGCCACCCACACGATGTGAACCGAAGGGGACGCGCCCCTTCGACCTACTCCGGCCCGAGTTTGTTGGCGGTCATGCCGCCTTGCAGGCAGTAGGCATCGAATCCCCGTTCTGAAAGCAGGAAGGCGGCGGCGGAACTGCGTCGGCCCGTGTCGCAGACCGCGATGTAAGGCGTCTTCGGGTCGAGCGTCTTCACCTTCAGGCGGATGAAATAGAGCGGCACGTTCAGCGCGTCATCGAGGTGAAAGGTCTCGAACTCGGACGGCAGCCGCACGTCCAGCCATTTCGCGCCGCGCCCGATCAGCTCGCGCGCGTGCGCAAGGTCCGCCCAGTGCAGCAGGGGCTCGTTCAGGAGCTCCTTGAAATCTTCCTTGCCGAGACGGACCAGGGCGCCGTCGGTCTGCATGGTGATGGTCGCGTTGCGCTTGGCGTCCGATATCAGGGCTTCCTCGCCGAACGATTCACCGATGCCGAGTTCGGCCAGCTTGAGGCCGTCGCGGTTCATCGGCGTCTCGCGCGTCACCACGGCCGATCCCTTGGTGATGACATAGAAATAGTCGCCATCGTCGCCCTGCTTGATGACCATCTCGCCGGCGCGGCAGGTGACGTGCTGCATGCGCATGAACAGGGCCTGCAGGTTGGCCGGCGGGATACGGTGAAACGCCTTGGTCTGCAGCAGCACGGTCATCCAGTCGTCGGCCTCGGCTCCGCCGCCGCCGGAGATCTCGCTGACCTCGTAGGAGCCGGTCTGGTCCCAGGTGATCATCACGTCGAGCAGTTCGGATGCGATCGCGATAAAGGTGATGTCCGAGAGAGCGCATGCGGTGAAGCGACGCGGCTGGCCCGGGGCGATCGCGATCCGGGCTTCCGGCATGCCGGCGCGCAGCATGGAAACCGTGCGGTCGCCGGTACGCAGCTCCACCTCGCCGCCGACCAGGTAGATCGTGCGCTTGTCCGATTCCCCTTCCTTGAACAGCACCCGCCCGGCGTCCATTTCCTGGAGGCGCGTCTTGCGGGAGAGCGCGTGCAGGTTTTCTCGCTTCAGGCCATCGAGCGGACTGAAGCTGCGCAGTACATCGAGTTCGACCGGCTTTTCTTGTGCCATTTCAAGCAATATCCACAGGAGGCACCGGCCCCCACGCGCGCGCGAATCCTATCCCAGCCCTAACCGTGATCCCTGAGTTCGGCCCAGCCCTCGTCGGGCGTGAACCGCGGGCCGTGCCGCGCAGTAAGCTCCTCGAGCCGCGCGACGATCGCGGGTACGCCGCGCGCGCGCGCGTAGTGCAGCGGCCCGCCACGGAATGGTGCGAAGCCGGTGCCGAAGATCATCCCGGCATCCAGCAGGTCCGCGTCCTCGACCACGCGCTCACGCAGGCAGGCGACGGCTTCGTTGAGGTACTGCAGCACGAGCCGGTCCGTGAGGTCCTCCGGTACGCGTCCCGCGGCAGCAGGTTTGACCGGCTTGCCGTCCTGCCAGGCGTAGTAGCCGCGTCCGGACTTGCGTCCGACGTGGCCGGCCGCGAGCAATTCGGCGGTGCCGCGCGGCACCGGCAGACCGAACGCCTGGGCGAGGATCCTGCCGACGTGCGAGGCGACGTCGAGGCCGACGGTGTCGGCAAGCTCGATAGGGCCCATCGGCATGCCGAACTCGACGGCGGCGCGGTCGATGAGCGCGAGCGGCACACCCTCATCGGCCGCCAGCATGGCCTCGGTCATGTACGGCATCAGCACACGGTTGACGACGAAGCCCGGCGAGCTGCGGCAGGGCAGGGGCAGCTTGTCGAGCCGGCGGGTGAAGGCGAGTGCGTCCCCGACCACGGCGGCCCGCGTCCGGTCGGAGCTGATGATCTCGACCAGCAGCATCTTCGCGACCGGGTTGAAGAAATGCAGACCCACGAGGCGCCCTGGGTCGGCGAGCCCGCGCGCGAGCTCCTCCAGGACGATGCTCGAGGTGTTGGTCGCGAGGATCGCGTCGGGCTTCATCCGCGGCTCGAGCTTCGCATACAGCGCGCGTTTCGCGTCCGCGTTTTCGAAGATCGCCTCGATGACGAGGTCGGCGCGCTCGACGCCGGCGGCTTCAACATCGGCGGCGAGTCGCGCCGCCATCTCGCCCGCCTTCGCCGGGTCCCGGGCCCGCTTGGCGAAGAACTCGCGCGCCCGGGCGAGTGCCGGCTCGACGTACTTCATCTCGCGGTCCTGCAGCGTGACCGTGAGGCCGCGCGAAGCGCACCAGGCGGCAATGTCCCCGCCCATGACGCCGGCGCCGACGACGTGCACGTGCGCCACCTTACGCGCCGACTTGCCGCCCAGCACCTTCATCCGGTTCTGCAGGAAGAATACCCGCACCAGATTCCGCGACTGCTCGGAGAGGAACAGTTTCGCGATCGAGCGCGCTTCCGCCTCGTAGGCCGCGTTCCCGCTGGCGCCATGACGCTCGAAGAGGTCGATGATCGCGTATGGGGCCGGGTAATGCTCCGGTCGCGCGCGCCGCGCGACCTGTTTGCGCGCCTGGCCGGCGACCAGGCCGCGAACGACCGGCCAGCACAGCGCTCGCTGCGCGAGTGCCGGGCGGCGGGGAGACGGTGACGCCAGTGCCAGTTCGCGGGCCGCCGTCATGAGACCCTCGCGCGGCGCGAGCCGGTCCACGAGCCCGAGCTTGAATGCCTCCGGCGCGCGCAACGACTTGCCAGTGAGCATGAGATCGAGCGCAGCGGTCGGTCCCATGAGCCGCATCGCGCGCACGGTGCCGCCGAAGCCCGGGTGCAGCCCGAGCTGAACCTCCGGCAGGCCGAGATTCAGCTTGCTGTCATCGGCGCCGACGCGGTAACGGCAGGCGAGCGCAAGCTCGAGTCCGCCGCCGAGCGCGAAGCCGTGGACGGCAGCGACAGTCGGCATCGGCAGGTGCTCGAGCCGGTCGAACACCTCCTGGCCCGCGCGCACGAGGCGAAAAGCCTGCTCGGGGTCGCTGAGCTTGCCGAACTCCGTGATATCGGCCCCCGCGACGAAACCGTTGTCCTTCGCCGAGCACAGGACGACGGCGCGTGGTTTCGCGACTTCGATCCCGGCGATACACTCGCCGAGCTCGCGCATCGCCTCACTGCCGAGCGTGTTGGTGCTGCCGCCCAGCAGGTCGAAGGTGAGCGTGGCGATGCCGTCGGCATCGGTTTCGAGGCGCCAGTGCTTCGGGGAAGTCGGCATCGATCGGAACCCGCAGTGGAACGACGCCCGATTATGCGCTCCCCGCGCCGATCACGCCTTCGCCGCAGCCTCCACGGCTGGCGCGCGCACAAAGTCGGGATCGACCTCGAAATCGAACACCAGCGGCAGGTGATCGGAGAGCGGCACGGTCGGGATGTCGAAGCCCTTCGATACGATGCCCTGACCATAGAGAATGAAGTCGAGCTCCTTGCGGGGCCAGCGGCTCGGGTAGGAGGGCAGACCGGCGATGTTTGCGCTGCGCAGGCCCGCGGCTTGCATGAAGAGGTAGATCTCATGCTCGCCCCAGAACGTGTTGAAATCGCCGGCGACGATCACGGGTTTCGTCTGGCGCCGTACCAGCTGGTGCAGGTGGCGGAGCTGGTAGTGCCGGTGCCTGAACTTGAGCGACAGGTGCACGAGGAAGACCGCGACGTCGTCGAGCTCGAGCTCGATGATCAGTTTCTTTATGCCGGTCTCGAAATAGTGGAAGCGCTCACCGTGCACGCGCGGCGCCGCCAGGAAGGCGTTCGCCTGCTTGCGCACGATCGGCATGAACTGGTTCAGCGAGTCCTCGCCGTACTTGCACTGGTAGGTCGAGAAATGCGCCAGGTGGCTGGCGATGAACTCGGCCTGGTTGATCATGCCGCTCCGGATCGAACCCGTGTCCACCTCGATCAGGCCGACGATGTCCGGGTCACGCTCGGCGATGAAGTCGGTGATGCGTTCGAGAATCTGGTGGCTGCTGCGCAGATAGCCTGCGCCAGGCACCGGCAGATGGAACGCCGGGCCGGTACCGGTCGCATAGCGGATGTTGTAGACGAGCAGGCGCATCAGCGGCGGCGGTACCCGGGTGCGGGCCAAAGGCGTGTTCTAGGCGAGGGACGAGGATGGAGGCGGTACCGGTGACGGCGGAGAACAATCCCATCCGGCTTTTCGTGACCCATCTGTACGCGCCCGATGAGTCCTACTTCCGCGTCTTCGAATATCTCGAGGCCCAGCCGAACTTCTTTTACGCGAATCTCGCGACTCCGGACAAGCCGCCGCGCAGCAGGGAGAGGGAGGCGATCCGGGAGGATCTCAGGCGGCAGATCACCGACGCGGAGGTTATCGTGGTCCTGTCCTCGCTCTACCTGCGCGACGCTACCGTAATCGAGTACCAGTGCCTCTACGCGCAGTCCTGCGACAAGCCGCTCGTGGGCCTCGAGCCATTCGGCACCAGCGAGACGGTGCCGGCGAAGCTGCGCGAAATGGCCGACGAAGTGGTGCCCTGGAACGGGCGTGAGATGGCGGATGCAATCCGTCGCCAGGCGCGTCATGAGGACACGACGCGCTGGGACGTGATCGAATTCAAGCTCGATTGACGCTGATCAGTGTCGGGATGCGCGACGACGCGGTGTCGCCGGTCGAGCGCGGTCTAGGCTGGCTGCTCGCGCGCGGGCCCGCCACCAGGCTGGTGCGGTGCAGCGTGTCGAGCAGGGCGACGATGCGTGCGGCACAGGCGTCCGCCTACCGATCGACATCTTGCGCACGGTGGCACTCACCGGGCATTCGCCTTGCTGTGGCTGTATCCGCGTCATGGACTGGCGCAGCGCCTCGAAATCCTGGCGCAACTCGCCGGGGGCATCTCCTGCGTCGAAAGATCCCTCAGATGGCGCGTATAGGCGTCGGTGAGACGCTGCTTCAGCGCCGCAGGCTTGGCCAGTTCAAGCGTGGCCTTGTGTAGACTCTCCCAGGCGGTTTCGCTCACGGTGTTTCTCGGCTCCCTGACAATCGCTGCTTGGTTCTATTTCAATGGAAAGGTCATCGGCCCCAGGTTGACAACACCGTGTAACGGTTCGAAGTTCCCCGTAACATCAAATCGATACGCCGCGAATATAGCGCGATTTCTAGGCAAAGGAACCTCCCCGGTGGCGGATTTCTTGCGCTGGGTCAAGAATTTCGGTTCTACTGCCACGGAAACTCGCCTGCGAGGCGATCCCATGGCCGATTCCCAGACCCTGCGACAGGCATCGATTCTGGCCGCCCTAGCCCAGCCGACCCGCCTGCAGATTCTCGACCGGGTGGCCAACGCGGGCTCCGCGGGGGTAAAGGCAGGGGATCTCGCCCGGGCGATCCGCTGCCCGCCCTCGACGCTGTCCTTCCATCTCAAGGAGCTGAGCCGGACCGGCGTGATCGAGGCGCGCCCGGAGGGCAGGTTTATTCTCTATTCGTTGCGCAGACCCGCGCTCATGGCGCTCGCCTTCTACATCGCTGGTCTGGCAGGTGCCGGGTCGGGGGCCAGGAGCCGCAAGGGAGTCGGCGGCGGTCGTCGCCGCCGCGGACGGCCCGTGGATGTCAGCCAGCTCACGATATTCGGGGACTGAGGTCCGACAGGTGCGGCGTCAGTTACGCACCAGGTGCGCGACGAAGTCGTCGACCGCCATGGCATCGAGCCGGGCCGGGTCCGCGAACAAAGACTCGATTCGTGCCCGCTGCCTGTCCGGGAACACGGGCGAGAGCGAAGCCCGGAATTTTTCGACCAGCACGGGGTAGCCTTCCGAACGCCGGCGCCGGTGACCGATCGGCGTATCGACGTGCACGCGCGCGGTGCGGGACCCGTCCTTGAAGAACACCTGGATCGCGTTGCCGATGAAGCGCTTGTCGGCGGCGTAGTAATCGGCCGTGAAGACCGGATTCTCGCGTACCTCCATGCGTGCGCGGAGCGCATCGACGCGCGGGTCGCGCGCCACGTCGTCCTCGTAGTCCGCGGCTGTCAGACGCCCATGAATCAGCGGGATTGCGACCATGTACTGAATGCAGTGGTCGCGGTCGGCGGGATTCGCGAGCGGACCGGTCTTGTCGATGATGCGCACTCCCGGTTCCTGCGTCTCGATCAGGATGCGCTCGATGGCGTCCAGGCGGTCCTTCACCTCGGGATGCAATTGCATCGCACACTCGACGGCCGTCTGGGCGTGGAACTCGGCCGGGTAGCTGATCTTGAACAGCACGTTTTCCATCACGTAGCTGCCGAACCCCTGCTTGTAGACGAACGGGCTGCCGCGGAACAGCACGTCGTAGAAGCCCCACTTCGGCGCAGTCAACGCGGATGGATAGCCCATCTCGCCGCGCAGGGCGATCAGCGCGTGACGCACGCCGCGACTCGTGGCATCTCCCGCAGCCCAGCTCTTGCGGGAGCCCGTGTTCGGCGCGTGCCGATAGGTGCGCAGCGCCCCGCCGTCGATCCAAGCGTTCGAAACTGCACTCACGACCTGTTCCTCGGTACCGCCCAGCATCGCGGCGGCGACGGCCGTGGTCGCGACCCGCACCAGGATGACGTGGTCCAGTCCGACCCGGTTATAGGCGTTTTCCAGCGCCGTCACGCCCTGGATCTCGTGTGCCTTGATCATTGCGGTCAGTAGCTCACGCACGCGGGGGGGCGGGCGGTCTTCGGCGACGGCCTTGCGCGCCTGCCAGTCGGCGACCGCGAGAATTCCGCCCAGGTTGTCCGACGGGTGACCCCATTCCGCGGCGAGCCAGGTGTCGTTGAAATCGAGCCAGCGGATCATGGCGCCGATATTGAAGGCCGCCTGCACCGGGTCGAGCTCGAAGCTGGTGCCCGGCACGCGCGCGCCGCCCGTCATGGTGGCGCCCGGCACCACGGGCCCGAGCATGCGCGTGCAGGCCGGGAAGGACAGCGCCTGGAAGCCGCAGGCGAGGGTGTCCATCAGGCAGTAGCGCGCGGTCTCGTAGGCGACGTCGCTCGCGATCCGGGCATCGCGGGCGTAAGTCGCGATGTCGACGAGCACGCGATCGGGGGCGGGCCGCTCGGCAGAGCGGATGTCATGGTGGTTCATGTCAGAAACCTATCTTTCGCTCGCAGGCGGAACCTTGCGCGGCTCCGGCCCGGTGTAATTGGCGCTGGGGCGGATGATCTTGCCGTCGGCGCGCTGTTCCATGACATGCGCGGCCCAGCCGGTGGTGCGCGAGATGACGAACAGCGGCGTGAACATCGCCGTCGGGACGCCCATGCGGTGGTAGGCGACCGCACTGAACCAGTCGAGGTTCGGAAACATGCGCTTGGCCTCCCACATCACCGACTCGATGCGCTCGGCGATGCGGTACATGCGGAAATCGCCGGACTCCGCGGCAAGCCTCTCGGCGACCCGCTTGATGACGACATTGCGCGGGTCCGCCACGGTATAGACCGGGTGCCCGAAGCCGATGACCACCTCCTTCTCCGCGAGCCGGCGCCTGATGTCCGCCTCCGCATCGTCCGGTCCCGCATACCGCTGCTGGATCTCGAGCGCAACTTCGTTCGCACCGCCGTGTTTCGGCCCGCGCAGCGCGCCGATCGCGCCGCTGATCGCCGAGTGCATGTCGGAGCCGGTGCCGGCGATCACGCGGGCGGTGAACGTCGAGGCGTTGAACTCGTGCTCGGCATACAGGATCAGCGAGGTGTGCATGGCGCGCACCCAGCTGGCCGGGGGCGGCCTGCCATGCAGCATGTGCAGGAAATGGCCGCCCGCCGAGTCGTCTTCGGTGTCGACCTCGATGCGCCGGCCGCCGTTCGCGAAGTGGTACCAGTAGCAGAGCATCGAGCCGGTGCAGGCCACGAGCCTGTCCGCCACCAGCCGCGCGCCTGCCGGCGCGTGCCCCGGGTCCTCGGGAGACTCACAGCCGAGAGCGGAGATACTGGTGCGCAGCACGTCCATCGGATGCGCCGTTGCCGGGAGCTGCTCGAGCACCGCCTTCAGCCGCCCGCTGAGGCCGCGCAGGCCCAGCAAGCGCCGCTTGTAGGCGGCGAGTTCGGCGGGGCTCGGCAGCTTTTCGTGGATCAGCAGGTGGGCGATCTCCTCGAATTCGCAGGCTTCCGCGATGTCGAGGATGTCGTAGCCGCGGTAGTGCAGATCGTTGCCGCTGCGGCCCACGGTGCAGATCTCCGTGTTGCCAGCGACCACCCCGGACAGGGCGACCGACTTCTTGGGCTTGAATGCGCCCGCGGGGGCGGCAGGTTCGCTCACGCCTTGCGCTCCCTGTCGCGGCTGAAGAGCTCGTCGAGCTTGCGCTCGTAGTGGTGATAGCCGAGCACCGTGTACAGCTCCTCGCGGGTCTGCATGCGGTCGGTGACGGCGCGCTGCGTCCCGTCCTGGCGGACTGCGGCATACACCTGCTCGGCAGCCCGGCTCATGGCCCGGAAGGCGGACAGGGGATAGAGCACGAGCCGTACCCCCGCATCGCCGAGCTCTGCAGTCGTGAACAGGGGCGTGCGCCCGAATTCGGTGATGTTGGCGAGCACCGGCACCGACAGCGCGTGAGTGAACTCGCGGTACTCCGCGAGTGAGGTCAGCGCCTCGGCGAAGATCATGTCCGCGCCCGCCTCGGCGTAGGCGGCAGCCCGGTCGATCGCGGCTCGCTGGCCCTCGACTGCGTGGGCGTCGGTACGGGCCATGACGACAAAGCCGTCGTCGGTACGCGCGTCCACCGCGGTGCGAATGCGATCGGCCATCTCCGCTGCGGCCACGAGCTCCTTGCCGGGGCGGTGGCCGCAGCGTTTTGCCTGGACCTGGTCCTCAAGATGCATGCCCGCCGCACCAGCACGCGCCAGTTCGCGCGTCGTGCGCGCGATCGAGAATGCAGCCCCGAACCCGGTGTCGGCGTCAACCAGGAGCGGCAGCGACGTCGCGCCGCAGATGCGGCGGGCATCCTCGCACACGTCGTTGAGGCTCGTGATGCCGAGGTCAGGCAGCCCGAACGAGGCATTCGCGACCCCCGCGCCCGACAGGTACAGCGCCCGGAAGCCGGCGCGTTCCGCGAGCAGCGCGCTGTAGGCATTGACCGCGCCGGCGACCTGGAGCGGCCGCTCGGCGCCGATGGCCGCGCGCAGGCGCCGGCCCGGGGAAGTCTCGCTCATCCGCGTATGATACATGGGCATTGCGCGCTCCCGGAGCGCGGCGCCGCCACGAGTTGACCATGCGCCAGCCTGCTCTTCACTTGCCGTCAGCCATTCTCGCCCTGTTTTGTCTGCCGGCTTTCGCCGGCGAGTGCCGCTCGCTGGATCCGCTCGCGTGGCTGCTCGGCGAATGGGTTGCCGATAACGAGAAATCGACGATTCGCGAATCCTGGACGGCCCGCAGCCCGCGGACCTGGGAGGGTATCGGCAGCGAGACGCCCAAGGCGGCGCCGTCGAATTCAAGCAGCGAGGACCTGCGGCTGGTCGCGATGGCGGACGGCGTCTTCTATGTCGCCAAGGTCGCGCACAACCCGTTGCCGGTGGCCATCCGCCTGAGTGAATGCGAGGACGGTCGCCTCGCGTTCGTCAATCCCGGGCACGATTTCCCGAAGCGGATCGAGTACGTACGGCAGGGGGGCGAAATGCTGGCGGTCACCGTCGGTGACGGCGCCGGAGACGGATTCACGCTGAACTTCGCCCGCGTGGTTGCCCCGGCGGCGGATCCCGACGGGGTGCTCGCAGCCGAGGACGCGCGCTTCGCGGCCATGGTCGCTGCGGAGCCGGAAGCCATGCGCCGCTGGCTGGCCGAGGACCTTGTCTATGTCCACTCCACCGGCAAGGTCGATGATCGCGAACAATTGATCGAGGGCGTCGTGGGTGGCAGATTGAGGTACCTCGCGATCGTGCCTTCCGAGCGCCAGGTGAGCTTCGGGGGCGCGGACACCGCGATCGTGCGGGGTATCGCCCGCATCCACGCTCGCGCGGGAGACCAGGCAGTCGACTTTCCGGCCCGTTACCTCGCCGTGTACGCCCGGGTGGACGGGACCTGGCGACTGCGCGCCTGGCAATCGCTGCGCCTGCCTTGAGGCCGGTGGCAGAATGCGTTCGACATTGGTGCACAGGAGGACACGCCGATGAGCAAGGGCATGGACCAGAAGCGCGAGACCAAGAAGAAGGCTCAGCACACGCTCGCCGAGAAACGCGCGCTCAAGCGCGAGAAAAAACGCCAGAAAGGCCTGATGTAGTTGCTGGCCTACGTCTTCTGGCACGTGCCGCGCCCGGGCGCCGCGGCGCGCGAGTACGAGTATGCCCACGGCGATTTTCGCCGCGCGCTGCGCGCGGCGGGGGTGCAGGGCCTGCGAGCCGTCCGGGTCTTCAGGCTGGACGCGATTCCGTGGCTCGGCGAACAGGCAGGTTACGAAGACTGGCACCTGCTCGAGAATTCCACCGCGCTCGATGCCCTGAACGGCGCGGCGGTGAGCGAAGCGCGCCAGCGGCCGCATGACCGCGTCGCTGCGATGGCGGTCGCGGGTACCGGCGGCCTTTACCACTTGCGGATGGGGGAGGTGATCGCCCCCGCGGTGGCGTACTGGCTCTCGAAGCCGGACGGCATGGGCTACGCCGCTTTCGATTCGTCGCTCGCACCGCTCGTTGCCGCGGGCTGCGCCCTCTGGGGGCGGCGCATGACGCTCGGCCCGACGCCGGAGTTCTGCCTGCATGCGCCGGCCCCGCTCGAGCTTCCCTATCCGGCACAGGCGATTCCCATGACCACTGTGTCCCCCTGACCGCGGTAAGGAGATCTCGTGAAGGCCTATGTCATCGCCAATATCGACGTGCGGGATCCCGAGCGTTACCAGGACTACGTCAAGCTGACCCCCGGCTCGATTGCGCCGTTCAACGGCCGCTTAATCGCGTGGGGAGGGCACGCGGAGAAACTCGAGGGTGTTACACTTATCGGAAAAGGTGCCCCTCATGGCGATCAGCGACGGCTTCCGCCGGTTGTGGGTGGTCGCATGGGTTCTCGGGGTTGCCTGGATCTTCGTCTTTGGGTGGGTGTGCCTCGACTGATGCTGGAATTCGCGCCCGGCCATCTACCTCTTCCTTGCGGTCGCCGTTATCCCACCGGGGCTGGTGTGGGCCGCCCTGTGGGTGATTGAGGGATTCTTGAAAGCGAGGAGACCGTCGTGAACGAGTTGGCCATCCGCACCGATTCCTTGCCGGCTGAGACGCCGACCAACCGGATCGTGGTGATCGAGTTCCCGAGCCACGAGCATGCGAAGGCCTGGTACGCCTCCGCGGACTACCGCGTCGCGATGGCGATCAGGCAGAGCGCTTCGACCGGCACGCTGATCCTCGTCGAGGGCGTCGAGCCCGCCAGCGCGCCATGAACGGCGCGCAGGCCCGCGCCGCCGGCTCGTGCGTCATCGGGCTCGCGCTGTCGGTCACTCCGGTGTCTTCGCATAACGACACGCTCGGCGCGCGCTTCGTCGCCGCCGCCGGTGCGGACGCCACCGAATGCCTCCAACACCACGAGCCATGCGCCAGCATCCAGTACGCGCTCGGGCAGGCCCGTCCCGGCAACACAATCAAGGTGTCGGCCGGCACCTACGACGTGACCGGCGTCGATCCCGAGAGCTTCCTGTTCGGGGCCATCCGCGCCCAGGGCGGCTACGAGCCGGGCGGGCATTTCGTGGAGCGCGATCGCCATGCGTATCCCACGATCCTGGTCGGCGTCGACCGGCGCTATCGACAGCAACTGATGCATCTCGGGTTCAAGTGGGCGGCGGATCTCACGTCGGCCCGGGAAGGCATGGTCGACGACAGTCCCGCGCCCGCTCTGCAGGCGACGGCCAGGCAGGCGGAAGCCTGCGTGCAAGGCGAGGCCGGCCAATTTCCGTGTCGCAATGTCGATTTCCTCGCACAGATCGCACTCGAGGATTTTTCCACGCAGCCATTCGCAGCCGCCAACGTCTGGGGCTATGTCGACCAGAACGACGGCCGCGAGTACGCGATCGTGGGGCTTGGCAACGGCACGGCCGTCGTCGACCTCGCGGATCCGGAGAATCCGCGCGAGGTCGTCACAATCCCCGGTCCGGAGTCTTCCTGGCGCGAGGTCAAGGTCTACCAGCATTTCGACGCCGGCAGCAATCGCTACCGGGCGTACGCCTATGTCACGACCGAGGCCTCCGGCGCCGGACTGCAGGTCATCGATCTTTCCGGCCTGCCGGTGAGCGCGACGCTTGCCACGACCCTGTCCGACACGGGCTCCCAGCACACGGCCTATGTCTCGAATATCGACTACGCCACCAACATCGCGTTGCCGGGCACGCAGGCTTACCTGTACCTGGCCGGCAGCAATGTCAATGGCGGTGCCTGGCGCGCCTACAGCCTCGCGAGTCCGTCGGTGCCGCAGCTCGTCGCCACCGCGCCGGCAGGCACGCAGTACGTTCACGATGCGACCAGCCTGCTGATCACCGACGCGCGCACCGCGCAGTGCGCCGCGGGGCACGATCCCTGCGAGGTATATGTCGACTTCAACGAGAACACCGTGGACCTGTGGGACGTCACGGACAAGACGGCGCCGGTCATGCTTTCGTCGACGACCTACTCGGATGCGAGCTATACGCATTCCGGGTGGCCGACCGCCGACCAGCGGCACATCTTCGTGCATGACGAGACCGAGGAACTGTTCGGCGGTCTGCGCACGCAGATCTACACCATGAGTGTCGAGGACCTGCGCAATCCGTTCATCATCGCGAGTTACCAGGGCCCCGATACGACGACCGACCACAATGGCTACGTCAGGAACGGTTTCCTGTACGTTTCGCACTATCGCCGGGGGCTCGTGGTGTTCGATGCCGCTGACCCGGAGCGGCTGCGCGAGGTCGCGAGCTTCGACACCTTCCTCGCGCCGGGCGCCAACGTCGCGGGAACGGACGGGGCCTGGGGCGTGTACCCGTTCTTCCCGTCCGGCATCGTAGTCGTCAGCGACATCAACAACGGGCTCTTTGTGCTGCGTGACCATGCCGCGACGCTGGCGCAGCAGGTCGGGCAGCTCGGCTTCGCGGTACCGGCTGCCGGCGCCGAAGAAGGCGCCGGCGATGTCGAATTGATCGTGCGGCGCAGCGGCGGCACGCTGGGTGCCGTCACGATCGACTACAGCACCGCCGACGCGACCGCCACCGCGGGCAGTGACTACACGGCAGCGTCAGGCACGTTGTCCTGGGGCGATGGCGACATGGGTGACAAGGTCATCACGATTTCGCTCATCGACGACAGCGAGGACGAGGAGGGTGAGTCCTTTGAGATCAGGCTCGCGAATGCAGGCGGCGGCGCGGCGCTCGACGGGGCGGCGTCGCTGACCGTGAATGTCGCAGACAATGACAGCACGGTCACCCCGCCTCCCGGCGGTCGGGGTGGCGGCGGCGCACCAGGCGTCGAGCTGCTATGGCTGTGCGGGCTCCTCCTGCTGTCGGCGCTGGCGCAGCACAAGTCCGGCAGCCGTGCCGACGACCGCTCCGATCAGGTGCGCCTGGGGAACCACCGCCACGCGTAGCACCTCATGGACCGGAAAGCTCGCGTCCCACGGCTGCTCGACGAGGACCTTCGCCGTTCCGCCGACCAGCGCTGCGATCGGCAGCCAGCGCGCCCGGCCCGCGGTCTGCCCGATCCACGCGACGCAACCGGCGAAGTAGATCGCGTGCAAGACGCCGGACAAGCCCCGGTACCACTGCAATTCGGGCAACGCGAGCCAGAAGGCGAGCGACAGCAGGATCGGCGCAACTGCGAGGATCCCGGCCATGTCGCGCGGCCGCAGGCGATCCGCGAACAAGTGGCCGAGCAGGACCAGCGCCACGCCGTTCAGGCAGGCGTGCAGGAAGGACAGGTGCACAAAGTGGGCGGTCAGGAGCCGCCAGGGCTCCGGGAAGGCGAGGGCGCGCCGGTACTCCAAGACCCCCGCGGGCAGGAAGATTTCCGCTGCCACGACGGCGACGGCGACGGCATACAGGCCGGAGGTGGCCGCAAGGCGCATGCTGCACTCGGTGCGTAGGTGTGCGCCATTATGGAGCCAAGCTCCTGGTCGCGGCGCATGTATGCTGCCGTTCCTGCCATCGTCCCCGCGCTGAGGAGGTCTCGGATGAGCGCGTACCGGTTCCGCTTCTCCCTCCTGGTGGGCATCATCCTGTTGCTGCCCGCAGCCCGTGCGTCGTGCGAGACGCCGGCGGCCGATCCCGCGGCCATCCAGGCGGCGATCGCGGAGGCCAGGGAACGGCTGAAACTCACGCCAGAGCAGGAAGCGCAGCTCAAGCCGCTGCTCGAGGAACGCGCGGCGAAGTTGAAAGCGATCCGTGAAAAGCATGCCGGCGACGAATCGCGCACCGACAGGCGCGTCATGTATCACGAGGCGCGGCCTGTGGCGGACGAGTACCAGGAAAAAGTACGCGCGATCCTGGACGACGAACAGGAAGCCGAGTGGGAGAAGATGCGCGCCGAGGCCCGGGAGCGGCTCAAGGAGCGGTACCGTGCAGGTAACGGGCCCGACTGATACCGCGGCGGTTACGGAGGTCCTGCGCGGCAGTTGCCTCTGCAGCCGCGTGCGCTTCGAGGTCGCCGGGCCATTCCCGACGATGCCGGCGCGCTCGAGATAGCGGCGCAGTTGTTTCTCGATTCGAAGCTGCCGTGCGATCTGCCGCGCACTGTGATGGCCGGCAATACGAGACGGCGCCGGCCCTGGCTGTACTGATCGATTTACTGCATGGCCGCGGAGCAGAAGGACAGTGAGCTAGTCGACCCGAACACCCCAAGCGCCGGTTTCCGCCGCCCGGTACTTAGTTCGCATAATGTATATTATGGTAAATGTTATATAGGATTAGGTCACTGGAAAACAAGGGATGAGGACATCGATTGCCGCTGCCGCCCTGCACTCACGCCGGCTTCGATGCCTCCCTGTCTGTACGACGACCCCGAGTTCATCGAGCTCGCGAAGGACCACAAGGCACCCCCCTCAGAGGCGTAATAAATAGCCGTCAGGCCACAGCGACGTCGCGAGCATGACGTCGTTGATGTGCCGATGCTCCGTCCAGGCGGCCGACCGTCGATGGGCAGGATCGGACCAGCAGGCGTCGATGCCGTCGGCAAGCCACAGGTAATCCAGGACGCGGTGCAATGCAGCGGCGAGGCTGCCCGCGCACCTGCCGCTATCACGAAGCTCCTGCATGGCGCGCAGACCGATGGCGAGCCCCAGTTCGCGAAAGGCAAGACGCGCGTGCGCGGGGACTCGAAGGGGACCCTCGCGCGCCACGGTGGGCAGCCGGGCAACCAGCGGTTCCTCCCGCGACGCGCCACGCGCCGGAAGCGTCGCGAGCCGGTAAGCGTTCGTCGGCAGGGCGCCGATGCCGAGCGCATCGCCAGTCTCGAGCGGACCGGCGGCAGCCAGCGGCCTCAGGTCTGCGATCTCGCGCTCTAGCGCGTCGGCGCCGCCCTGCAGTTCGAGGTAGACCGCAAGCGCGTCGAGCGCATCGTGTTGGCCCATGGAAGGCACCAGCGCGCGCCGAAGATCGATGCTCATCTTCCAGGCCAGGTCCTCGATGCCGCGAGGGGTGCGGCCGCGCGCAAACGCGGCATGCGCAGCCAGCGCGAGTTCGGTCGCCCAGGCCGCAAACACGCCCTGCCCCGTTGCCACCGACACGCGCTGCAGCGCGTGCATCCATTGGGTCAGATAATGAAGGTGCTGGCCGTCACGGTCCCACTCCGCGTGCGCGTCGAAGGCTTCGCCTGGCGCGCGTTCCGGCCTCGGCTTGCCGATGCGCAGCCCGCCGCGCGTCGGGTGACGACTGCCCTCCTCCTCGCCGAGGCCTCTGATCCAGCCTTGCCGAACGTCGTCAGAGCGATGCCTGCCGAGTTCACGATGCACCTGGTCCACCAGTCGCAGCGCGAACTCGAGCCAGGACGCCTTGCCGGTCGCCCGGTGCAGGCCGAGGAAATTGCAGACGGCGAAGGCATCGGTCCAGAGGTATCTGACCGGCCGCGACCTGCCGTCCAGGCCCGTTGCGACGGCGAATCCTTCCATGAGGGTTGCCGCCAGCCGCAAGCGTTCCGTGTCGTTCACAGCCCGAACGGATAGGTCTCCGGCAGGCCGGCGAGCTCGCGACTCTCGAGCGGCTGGACGGCCGATGTCTCGTCGAACCAGACGTACTCGTCGAATTGCCGCGGCAGGTGCGCGGCGAAATAGTGGCTCGCCATCTCCGTTTCCGGGCGGTAGATCACGCCGATCGCCCGCTCCCGTCGTTGCTCCATCAGCGCCTCGCGCAGGTCGCCCGCCGGCCGCAGGCCGAGGAAGAACCGTGCGACCCCGCTGTCGTGGCAGACGCGCTCGTAGCTGTGCTCGTGCGAGGGGCGGATATCCTTGATCTGCATGGGCTCGTCCCAGTTGCTCGCCGCTGCTACCGTCCCGCGGTCGGTGCCGAAGCCAATCGCGTAGGCGGACGTGCCGAAATGCCCCCGGCACAGCTCGCCGATATTGGTCTCCCCGCGCGCACCCAGCTCGGTCGCCGAGGCATCGCCGACGTGCGAGTTGTGGGCCCACACGACCGCGCGCGAGGTGGCGCCGTGCGCGTCCAGCACGCGTCGGAGCGTGTCGAACATGTGCGTATCGCGATGGTCCAGGAGGCGGGACCGCCGTAGTACATGAGGCGGTAATACCGTTCTGCCTGCACGACGATGCGGGCGTTCTGCAGCGCATCGAAATACCGCGCTCCGTCCGCCTCGACCAATTCGAGCCGCGCGGCCAGCAGGCCCTGCAGCATCCGGACCACGTCGCTCTCACAGGAGCGATAGCGCTGCGTCAGCGCGGCATAGCCGTAAGTGGCGGGGTCGGACTCCCAGGGCGACAGGCAGCCGTAGCGGTGCCTGGCCACGCGAGCCGTCGCCGGGTCCACCTCGTCCAGGTATTCGAGCACGGCGGCAATCGACGTGAACAGGCTGTACAGGTCGAGGCCGTAGAATGCCGTCCGTCCCGCAGCGGGCAGGGGGCGATTGCGCTCACGCAGCCAGTCCACGAATTCCCGGGTCTCGCGGTTGCGCCGCATCCAGGTCGGAAAGCGTGCGAAAGCCACCCAGTCCGCCGCCGGCCGCTCCGCGTGGCGGACATGGCGGTCGATGCGGGCGGCATCAGGCCAGTCGGCCTCGGCCGTGACGACCGTGAAGCCCTTCTGCACGATGAGTTCGCGCGTGATCCGGGCCCGCATGCGATAGAACTCGCTCGTGCCATGCGTGCATTCGCCGAGCAGCACGACGCGTGCGTCGCCGATCCGGTCAAGGAGCGGCGACAGGTCAGCGGTCCCGATCTCCGCGAACGGCTCGCAGGCAGGCCGCCACCATGGCCGGCAACGGCCTGGACAGCCGTGGGCGCGCGGGGGGCTGCGCGCGCGCAGGCCGTTCCGCTCCCTCCTCCCAACCCTCTTCGCCCACAAGCGGGACGAACGCGACCGGAATCAGTTCCTCCTGGTCGAAGTCGTGCTCCCCCCTGCGCGTGATGCGGACCAGTTTCTGCGACCGGACGGAGGGCCCGACGGGAATGACCAGGCGGCCTCCCGGCGCGAGCTGCTCACGCAGGGACGGCGGCACTTCCGGTCCGCCGGCGGCGACCACGATCGCGTCATAGGGCGCGTGCTCGTGCCATCCGAGCGTGCCGTCCCCGTGCAAGACGTGCACGTTGCGGTAGCCGAGCCGGGCGAGGCGCTCGGCCGCGCCGTCGGCGAGGTTGCGGTAACGCTCCACGGTGTACACATCCCCCGCGATCTCGGCGAGCACCGCGGCGGCATAGCCGGAGCCGGTCCCGATCTCGAGTACTTTCTCGCCGCCGCGCAGGCCGAGCGACTCGGTCATGTAGGCGACGACGTACGGCTGGGAAATGGTCTGATCCGATTCGATCGGCAGCGGAGTGTCCTTGTACGCGAACTCCGCCAGGCTTTCCTGCAGGAATTTCTCGCGCGGCACTCGGCCCATCGCAGCCAGCACACCCCGGTCGCGGATGCCACGCCCGGCGATGTGCCGCGCGACCATTTCTTTCCGCTGCCGGTCAACGCTCGATTCGGGACTTGTCATGGCGAAGTCCCCTACGGGAACCGATCCCCGCTCACAACGCAAGATACTCCGTTGCAAGCCGCTCGAGGTGCCTGCGGCTCCCGGCCTCCAGGAACGGCGCCACGAGCATCAGCACCTGGTAGGCGCCCTGCGAGACGGCCTTGCCTGCCGGATGCGCCCGCGGGTGCCGGGCGGCGTCGAAGGACAGCCAGTAGAGGGACACCACCGCGATGTTGGCGGCCAGCGCGTCGACCTCGGCGCCGGTCGCCGTCAGAAGGCCGCGCTCTGACAGCCCCTGGCAAATGCCGCGCGAGACCTCGACCGCGCGCTCGAAGACCGTCGCGAGGCGCTGCCCGGCGCGACGGTCGCGCGCCATGATTCCGGAGAGATCGCGGAACAGAAACCGGTAGCGCGACATCGTCTCGAGCAGTAGGTGCAGCAGCAGCCAGGCATCCTCGACGTGGCGGGCACGCTAACCCTTGGGCGGCAGCAGTGCAGCGAATTCGGAGACAAAGCGCACCAGCAAAGCCGCGGACAGCAGGTCCTTGTGGCGAAAGTGGTAGTGGAGATTGCCGGCGCTGATCCCGAGTTCCGCGGCGATCAGCGAGGTGGAAACCCGCGCTTCACCGCGCTCGTTGTAGAGCGCGAGCGTCGTGTCGAGGATCCGCTGGCGCGTGCGCCGGCCGGGCTCGGACTTCTGGCGGTTTGACATGCGGCTGATGTACGACGGCCGCAGCCATCGTACACCAGCGCGCCATCGCGGCTCAGGCGGCGCGGCGTGCCGCGCGGCGGGTCGCCTTGCGGGTGCCGGCCTTCTTCGCGACCGTGGCCCTCGGGGCCTTCGCGCGGACGGCCAGCCTCTGGCCCTCGTGAATCGCGAGGCTGATGACCTTGCCGGCCTCGACGCGGGTGGTTTCGAACGCCGCGCGGTGCGCGTCCCAGATCGTGCGTGCGGAACGGCGGGCGGTTCTGGCGAGCTCGGTCTCGGCGACCGTCCCGAGGAACTGATTGACATTGGCGATCATTTCGGACTCCTTGGGGGATGCTGCTTCACGGAGCAGTATCCAATCGCCGTTAGGGGGAGCACCCTAGGTGTGCAGAGCTTTCCTGGCCTCAGAGCCGTGAAAACCACTCCGCGATCGCCCGGCGCTGCCCGGCGTGCGGCACCAGCCCGGTAGCCGCCTCAAGGTTTTCGGCTGCGTGTCGGGGATTGCGCGTGGCCGCGAGCACCACGGTCACCGCCGGATCGCCCAGCACCCACTTGATGAAGAGCTGCGCCGCACTCCGGCACCCGAGCTCGGCTGCCACGGCAGGCAGCGCCTCCCCGGCGGCGCGCTCGATCATCGCGCCCTTGGTGAAGGGCCGGTTGATGAGCACCGCGATGCTGAGCTCACGCGCCGCCGGAAGGAGGCGTGCACCCGCTTCGGGTTCGAGGAGCGAATAATTGACCTGCAGGAAGTCCGGCTTTTCGCGACGGAGCACGCGCTCGAGCTCGGTGTGCGCGCTCGCGAGGTAGTGCGTGACGCCCACGTAGCGCACCTTTCCTGCGTCCTGCGCCGCGCGGATCGTGTCGAGTTGCGTGCCCAGATCCTGAAGGTTATGGACCTGCACGAGGTCGATCGTCTCGGCACGCAGGAAGCGATGTGAGCTGGCGAGCTGGCGCTGACCCGCCTCGCGCCCGCTGGTCCAGACTTTGGTCGCGAGGAACGGACGCGTTGCAGGCTGGATCCGGGACAGGATGTCGCCGATGCGCTCTTCCGAACGCCCGTACATCGGCGAACTGTCGATGACGCGGCCGCCCGCCGCGAGGAAGCTGCGCGTGGTGGCGAGTGCGGCTTCGAACTCGCTGCCGGCAGCCGGCACGTCCAACACCTGCCACGTGCCGAGCCCCAAGACGGGCAACTGCTCGCCGGTGCGCGGTATCGCACGCAGGATCGGCTCGGCTGCGGCCGTGAGCCGCGGGGCGGCGCAGGCGGCAAGCAACGCCAGAGCCGCGCGTCGCGTGAGCCGCGGCCTTGGGTCGTCGGAGTGCTTCATGCCCTCCTCCCTTCATGTGCCCCGGGATTGGACCGGTGGCGGGCGGCGAAGTGCCGTCCTGGCGCCGCTCGAAGGCGCGACCGAGCCGCAGGGCGATGGCAGTTGCCGGAATCATCAATGCGGCACAAATCCAGGCGTGACCGACCAGGCCGACCCCCGCGGCGTGCAGTACCGCGAATAGCCATACGCCGACCAGGTCGCCGGCCCGCTGCAGCACCGTGTCGATGAAGTTCTTGGCCTTGTACTTGGTCTCGGCATCGACGACCGTGAACAGCACCTCGCGGCTCGGCTTTGCGATGCCGTATTCGCCGGCGCGGCGCAGCACCTGCCCCGCCGCAAGTACCAGCAGCACCGGCGCCGCGGCCAGCGCCAGGAACGAAGCGAGCGCGGCGATCGGCACGGCGACGAGCGCACCGCGCACATCGAAGCGACGGATCAGCCAGCCGACGACGACGCCCTGGAACAACCATGACGTGAGGCTCACGGCGAATTCGATCCGGCCGAGGAACTGCCCGCGGCTGCCGAGGTCCGGGTAGCCCGCCTCGACGAAGCGCAGGTGTTCGTTGTACATGAAGGCGGCAGCCGTCGAACTGATCAGGATGACCGCCGTGATCCCCATGAGGTACGGCGAGCGCGCGACCAGCAGCAGGCCGGTCAGGACGCCACCGCCGATCCGCGCCTGCGGGTCCAGCAGGAATCGGCCGTGCCGGCGCTCCGCCCAGCGCGAGAGACCGCGGATGCAGGGCAGCGTGCCGAGCAGGAACAGCATCGACAGGCCGACCACGGCGTCAACGCCGATTCGCGGGGTCAGGTACTGCATGAGAAGCGGTCCGAGGATTGCACCGGTTCCGCCCCCCGCCGCAATCGGGCCGAACAGGCGCTTCGCCTCCTCGTCGCGGAACACGTCGGCCATGAAGCTCCAGAACACGGAAACCACGAACATGTTAAAGGCCGAGACCCAGATGAAGAACGCGGCGGCGAGCAGGCGCGCGTCGGGAACGAGCTTGAACAGCAGGTAGAACACCAGCAGGTTCGCCGCGAAGAACCCGTGGGTCAGCGGCAGCAGCAGCGTCTTGCGCACGCGCGCGACCAGCGCGGCGAAGCCGGGCGAGAGGACAAGCGTCACCGCGAATGTCCCGACGTACAGCCAGGGCAGGTTCTCGAGGCCGGCCTCGATCGCCATCGCGTCCCGCAGCGGCCGCAGCAGGTAATACGAGCACATCAGCATGAAGAAGTAGGCGAATGCGAGCGCGACGGCGCCTTCCTCGCCCGCCCGCGCGCCAAGGAACTTGCGGACCAGGGTCACCGCGTCCGCCTCAGGCGCGGCGCGTCGAGCCCGCGAGGTGCGGGCGGCCGCTGTCGTCGTCCTTCAGCACGAACACCTCGCGGCCGTCCTTCGACCAATGCTCGAGCCGCGCGACTGCCGGCATGAAGAGCGGGAACTTGAACGACACCTGCGCCCGCACGGGCGGCGCGAGCCGAGCTGGGCCGAGTGCCGCGAACGCGCGCGCCATGGACCACATGTCGTGCGCGACCGCGCGCTCGAATCCGAACAGCCTCGCTCCGCGATCCGCCAGATGGATCGGATTGAGGTCGCCCGAAAGCCAGCCGTAGCGGCGGCCAAGCGAGCGCGGCACGTCGATGTCCACGGCTGCCGGCCGATCGTCTGGCGCGGGTTTTTCGTACCGCAATGCCTGGCGCGCGCCGCGCGAGGCAGGCCTGGTCGTGGCGGCACGCCGCGCCAGCAGTGTGGTCTTCTCGAGCCAGGCGGTACCGCTCCCGTCTTCGAGCGACGTGTACAGGTCGAACTCCTGGCCGCGTTCCGAGTCGCAATATCCTTCGATCCAGCTGCGCAGACCGTAGGTTCCGCCGGCCGGCAGCGCCCGCGCCAGCTCGATATCGTTCGCGACGTGGATCAGGCCCATCAGCCGCACGACGAAGCGCGGATGCGTCAGGATCGCGAACTGCAGCGGCATTGCGAGCACGTGCGGGTAGGTGACCGGCAGGCAGCCGTCGTCCGGGAAACCGCAGACGTCCCGGTAGCGCGCGAGGTGGCCGCGGGAGACCCGCACGGTCGCGACACTTCCCTCCAGGCGAGGTACGCCACGGCCAGGCGGCACGAGCGCGTGGCGACGCCCGAAAACCGCGCGCGGAAAATACCGGAACACGGAAGGCAGACGCTGGAAGCGGTAGCTGACTACGGCCGGCCCCATGGCGCTCCTCCGGCCGCTGACTACGGGACGATCCGGTCTATCGTGATGCTCGCCGGATGGGCCGAGGCGAAATCATAACCGACCTCGCCGTACAGGTCGCCGCTGGCCGCCATCGGCTGGCGGCTCGCAGAGACGCGTGCGATGAGCTTGAGCGGTCCGCTGCCCGCAAGCCGGGTGCCGGGCAACATGGCGTCCGCGTCGCTCAGGCGGACGGTGACCGGCCAGTCACCGGCACTGCGTCGCTGGACCGCAAGCGGCGGTCCGCCCTCGGTGCGCCGCGCGATGACGAACAGCGTTGCATTCAGCGGCACGCGCGCGGCGAGGCCCGCGTCGAGCGCAATCGAGATTTCGCCGCCGCCCGCTGCCGCCGGCGACTGCACGGGCGTGGCCTGCGTCCCTTCCCGGCCGTCGAGCTGCGCGAGCTGCTCGGCCAGCACCTGGCGCAGCTCCGGCGGGAGATCGTGGTTCTGCAACTCGACCCAGCGCTCGCGGGCGAGCGCGAGGTTCCCGCGCCTGAAGGCCGTGATTCCGCCGTACCAGAGCGCGCGCGGGTTGTCCGGGGCGAGAGCGAGCGCCTGCTCGAACAGCTCAGCCGCCTGCCCGTCGATCTCGCTTTCATCGACCAGCACGCGGGACTCGGCATATCCGACGATCGCCTCGGCGTCGCGTGCTTCGCCGCGTTTGTAGGCCTCACCGAAAGCATCCCGTGCGAGCGTGAAGTTGCCGAGCACCGTGGCCGAGCGACCGAGGAGTTTCCAGCTTTCGACGTCTTCCGGCTGCTGCGTGAGCTTGATCTGCAGCTGCTCGACGGCGCTTTGCAGGTCGGGTGCGGCGATTCCGGTCGCGGGCGGCGGCGCGTCCCACTCCCAGTTGCTCGCCTGCAGGTAGATGAGTATCGCCGCGGCCGGCAGCGCGATCGCGACAGCCACTGTCGCGGCACGCGAGCCGAGACGAACCAGGGGCCACGCCAGCAAGCCGATGGCGGCGGCGAGGAACAGCGCTGCAATCACCGCGAAAAGCGTCACGGGCGGTCAGGCTCCTCCTCGAGCGCGGCGGCATTCGCGAGCCCGATGCGGGCGCGACGGCGAATGACGACCAGCACGACGGCGAACCCGCCAGCCAGGAACAGCGCGGGCGCGGCCCACAGCAGCCAGGTGCGTGGGGCGACCGGCGGCCTGAGCAGGATGAAGTCCCCGTAGCGCTCGGTCATGAACGCGTAGATCTCCTCATCGCTGCGGCCGGCGCGGATCAGCGCCTCGACCTCGCGGCGCAGGTCCGCAGCCAGCGTCGCGTTCGAGTCGGCGATGCTCTCGCTGCGGCACACGAGGCAGCGCAGGTCGCGGATCAGGCGCTCATAGCGCGCCTGCATCCCGGGATCCTCGAATCGTTGTCCCGTATCGACGGCGACCGCGAGCGGGGACAGCGCGAGGCAGGCCAGCAGCGCCGCGATGCGGATCACGGCCCGCCCTCACCCGCCGGCAGCAGCGGCAGGAACTCGCGCTGCCAGACATCGAGGTTTATCGGACCGATGTGCTTCTTGACCACGCGACCGGTCGCGTCGATCAGGAAGGTTTCCGGCGCGCCGTACACGCCCCAGTCGATGGCCACGCGCCCCTCCGGATCAAAGGCAACGGAAACGTACGGATTGCCGAGCTGCGCGAGCCAGCGCAGCGCGAGCGTGCGGTCATCACGCCAGTTGAGGCCCATGATCGGCACGCGGCCCTCCCGCGCGATCGACATCAGCGCATCGTGCTCCTGGCGGCAACCGGCGCACCAGGTGGCCCAGACATTCAGGAGCCACGGCCGCCCGGCCAGGTCCGCGGACCCGACTCGCCATGCGGGATCGCCGAGCGATTCCAGGGAAAAAGCCGGCACCGGCTTGTCGATCAGGGGTGACGGGATTTCCCCGGGGTCACGCTTCAGGCCTGCGATGAAGAAACCGACGAGTACCGCAAAGGCCAGTGCTGGCGCCAGGAAGCGTAGCGGCAACTTCATGGCGCGGCCACGGCCGTTCCCTCGGTGGCCTGAGCCTGCGCGCGAAAGCGATAGCGTCGATCAAAGGCCGCAATCGCCCCGCCGAGTGCAATGAATATCGCGCCCAGCCAGATATAGCGGATGAGCGGCTTGTATTGCAGGCGCACGCTCCAGCGGCCCTGGCCGAGGTCGTCGCCGAGAGCTGCAAAAAGGTCGCGCGCCGGACCAACCTCGATGCCAGCCTCGGTCATCGGGTTGCCGCCCGAGTTGTAGGCGCGCTTCTGCGGGCGAAGCACGGTCACTCGTTCAGCATCCCGGGAAACAACGATATCGGCCTCGACGCCGGCGAAGTTAGGACCCTGGACGTCGCGCAGCGCCGTCAGGCGGAAGTCATATCCGCCGAGGCTCGCGGTGTCGCCGATGCCGAGCGCGAAGTCCTTCTCGATCTTGAAGGACTGCACGCCCGTGATGCCGAACGTCGCAAGACCGAACCCGAAGTGCGCGACCACCATGCCGAGCGTGGCGGCCGGCAGCGTCTGACGCGCGCGTATGCGTGCCACCGGAATCAGGAGCGACGACAGCATCACCCACAATGCGAGCGCGAAGCCCAGGGTCGTCATCGGCCGCAGGTCCGCGTATGCCGCGGCGCCGATCAGGATCGCGCCCGCGAGCGCGGCGACCGCGGCGATCCAGAGCCGCGCCTTCATCGTGCCGAGCAGGCCGCGCTTCCAGGCTGCGTGCATGCCGACGCCGAGCAGCGCGGCGAGCGGCAGCATCGGCACGAGGAACATCAGGTTGAACCAGGGCGGACCCACGGTGACCTTGCCGAGCTCGAGAGCGTCCATGAACAGCGGGTACAGCGTGCCGAGCAGGACCAGGCAGAGCGCCGCGACGAGCAACGCGTTATTGGCGAGCAGGAAGCTTTCGCGGGACGTCATCTCGAACGCCGCCGAGGACTTGAGGCGCGGCGCGCGCCAGGCGTAGAGCAGGAGCGCACCGCCTATTACCGCGCTGAGGAAGGCGAGGATGAAGGCGCCGCGCGCGGGATCGGTCGCGAATGCGTGCACTGAAATCAGGATGCCCGAGCGCACCAGGAAGGTACCAAGCAGCGACAGCGAAAAGGCCGTGACGGCGAGCAGCAGCGTCCAGCTCTTGAACAGGCCGCGCTTCTCGGTAACTGCCAGCGAGTGGATCAGCGCCGTGCCCGCGAGCCACGGCATGAAGGACGCATTCTCGACCGGGTCCCAGAACCACCAGCCGCCCCAGCCAAGCTCGTAGTACGCCCACCAGCTGCCAAGCGCGATCCCGACGGTCAGGAACAGCCACGCGGCCAGCGTCCAAGGACGCGTCCAGCGCGCCCAGGCGGCGTCGAGCCGGCCTTCCAGCAGCGTCGCATAGGCGAACGCGAATGCGACCGCAAAGCCGACGTAACCGAGGTACAGGATCGGGGGGTGCACGGCGAGTGCGAAGTCCTGCAACAGCGGGTTCAGGTCACGGCCTTCCACCGCGGCCGGCACGAGTCGTTCAAAGGGATTCGAGGTGGCGAGCATGAACAGCTGAAAGCCGATGCTGATGAGCGCGAGGATGCCGATGACCCGGCCGCGGAAGGGCCCCTCGAGCGAGCTGCTCGCGGCGGTGACGGCCAGCGTCCAGCCCGCGAGGCACAGGGCCCACAGGAGCAGCGAGCCCTCGTGTGCGCCCCAGACGGCCGCAATCCGGTAGAACAGCGGCAGCTCGGAGTGCGAATTGGTGGCGACGTAGAGCACCGAGAAATCGCGCTCTACGAATGCCCAGCTCAGGGCGGCGAAAGCGAGCGCGACGAACACGAACTGGCCGACGACCGCCGAGCGCGCCGCCGCAAGCCAGGCACCGTTGGCACGCGCTGCGCCGCCGAGTCCGAACACGGCCTGCGCGATCGACAGCAGCAGCGCGACGATCAGCGCGAAATGGCCGAGTTCCGGGATCATTCGGCTGCCTGCGCCGGGGTGGGCGGGTGCAGCGACTCCGCGACTTCCGGCGGCATGTAGTTCTCGTCGTGCTTGGCGAGTACTTCATCTGCGACGAAATCGCCGCCGCCGTTCAGACGGCCATGGGCGATAACGCCCTGCCCTTCCCGGAACAGGTCGGGCAGGAGTCCCTCGTAACGCACCGGCACGGAATGCCGGAAATCGGTGACGACGAAGCGCACCTCGAGCGTCCCCGGCGTGCGCTGGACGCTGCCCTGCGTCACCATGCCGCCGATGCGGAACGTGCGCCCGCTCGGCGCATCGCCCGCCAGCACCTGTGACGGATTGTAGAAATAGAGCAGGTTGTCGCGGAACGCGAACATCGCGAGCGCCGTCGCGGCGCCGACGCCCGCGACGATCGCGATCACGGCCAGCAGCCGCTTGCGCCGCGGCGTCATGCGCGATCCGGCGCGGCGGCGCGCCGCAACGCCTGCTCGCGGGCGAGCGCAAGCTGGCGCCGCGCCGAACGCACATTCCAGGCGAGCACCACGGCAGCCAGCGCGAAGCAGGGCCAGACGAAGGCACCGTAGCCGCCCATGGCGAGGAATTCGCTCATCACGCCAGCTCCGCCCTCAGCCAGGCGGCATCGCGCTCGCGGCGCAGGATCTCGGCCCGCAGCCTCACCAGCAGCACCGCACCGAAGTAGAGCGTGAAGCCGAGCAGCATGGCCAGCAAGGGCCACAGCATGTCGCCCGCCATGGAGGGCTTGCCGAGCTTCGTGAGCGTCGCGGGCTGGTGCAGCGTATTCCACCAGTACACGGAGTAATGAATGATCGGAAGGTTCACGACACCGACGATCGCGAGCACCGCCGAGGCGCGATCCGCGCGATCGCGGTCGTCGATCGATGCGCGCAGCGCGATGACGCCGGCATAGAGGAACAGCAGGATCAGCTCCGAGGTCAGCCGCGCGTCCCAGACCCACCAGGTGCCCCACATCGGCTTGCCCCAGATCGCGCCGGTCGCGAGCGCAAGCGCCGTGAATGTTGCGCCGATCGGCGCCGCGGCCGCGGCCACGGCATGCGCCAGCTTGATGCGCCAGACGAGTCCGACCGCCGCAGCGACCGCCATGGTCGCGTACACGAGCATCGACAGCCAGGCGCTCGGCGCGTGCACGTAGACGATGCGGAATGCGTCGCCCTGCTGGTAGTCCGCCGGCGCGAGGACGAGCCCGCCATACAGCCCCGCGAGGATCAGCATTCCCGCCGGCCAGCCAAACCACGGCGCCAGGCGCCCCGCGATGCCGTAGGCATGCGGCGGCGACGCGAGCTTGTGAAACCAGATCCAGTTCATCGGCTCACTCGCTGCTGATCCTCAAGGCGGCCGCGACGGCCGGCGGCGCCAGCGTCACGCACAATACCAGCATCGCAGAAAGCAGCAGCAAAGGCCCGCAGGCGCTGTCTCCGTGGATCGCCAGGTCAATCGCCCGCGCGCCGAAGATGAGCGCCGGCATGGCGAGCGGCAGGACCAGCAGCCCGAGCAGCAGGCTGCCCCGTCGCAGTCCCAGCGTGAGGGCCGAACCGATGGCGCCGAGCGCGCTCAGGATTCCCGTGCCGAGTCCGAGCGACAGCAGGATTGCGCCATTGGCTTCGATGGGCACGCCGAGGCTGACGGCGACGAGCGGCGCCAGCAGCACGAGCGGCAGGCCGCAGACAGTCCAGTGCGCGAGTCCCTTGGCAAGGGCGAGAACCGCGAGCGGCTGCCCGGAGAGCAGCAGCTGCTCGAGCGAGCCGTCGGCGTGATCGGTGCGAAACAGGAGCTCGAGCCCGAGCAACGACGCCAGCAGCGCGGCGACCCAGAGCGTGCCGGCCGCAATTTCCCGCAGCTGCCCGAGCTCCGGCCCGAGCGCGAGGGGAAACAGCGTCGTCACCATCACGAAGAACACAAGTGGCTGGGCGACCTGGCCCCAGTGGCGCATGGCGAGCAGGAGGTCGCGCCGGAACGCCAGGACGGCGGCAGCCAGCGCGCCGGTCGGCGCCGTCATGCGAGCTCCAGCCGCCTGGGCACATGGTTACGGATCGCGGGCGGCTGGTGAGCCGCGATCAACGCGGCGCCGCCGCCATCGAGGTGGCGGCCGATCACCCGGGAGACCAGTTCCGTTCCGGCGGTGTCCAGATTCGTGTGCGGCTCGTCGAGGATCCACAAGGGCGCCGCGGCCAGCATGACGCGCGCGATCGCAAGGCGCCGGCGCTGCCCGGCGGACAGCGTGCCCGCAGGCAGCGATCGGGAGCTTGCGAGGCTGACCTCATCGAGGACCCGTGCGATTTCGGCGTCGCTCACCGCATGGCGCATACCCACGTCGAACGCCAAGTTCTCGCGCGCCGTTAGTTCGGGCTTGAGGCCGTCGCTGTGCGCGAGGTAGCTGAAGCTCGCGCACCACGCGTCGCGGTCGGCATGCGTCGGATACCCACCCCACTCCACCGTGCCTTTCTCCGGCGTGAGCAGACCGGCGACGACGCGCAGCAGCGTCGTCTTGCCCGCTCCGTTGGGCCCGAGAACGTGCAGGCATTCACCGGCACCGAGCTCCAGCGACACGCCGGCAAGCACCCGCCGGTCGCCTCGCCAGAACTCGATGCCGCGCGCGGAAAGTCCCGATAAATTAGATGCTTGCAATGCGAATATCGGCCCAAGTTTGAAGTCGGGCGGACTATATCAGACTGCCCCGGATCAGGCCCCTCGCGGGGTCAGGATCGGCAGCGACATGTGTCGCGACACTGCGCCCGACGAATGGTGCCCCGGGCTGGAGTCGAACCAGCACGGCCTTGCGGCCAACGGATTTTAAGTCCGTTGCGTCTGCCATTCCGCCACCGGGGCGAGGATTGCGCGGTCCTCAGAGGCTAGCCGCTCGGTCATGACATCCGCAAGCGACCGTGTTCGCTGAGGTTGCCGCTCGGCGCCAGTGAGGACGTCATGTCACTAGACTGTGAAGGCCGTCAGCCAATTCGCGATCGCATGCCACTGCGGCGTCTTCGAGATGGGGATGCGGCCAAACTGGATGGCGAGTCAGAGTCCGCCACCGACCAGGTAAACCGGATGCGGGCGGCCACGCGTACGCCAGTCGTGAATGATCGCCGCGACGATCAAGAGGTCGGTCGCGAGTGATGGCAGGGCGCTGAACTCGATGGGCGGCGGGCCGGTCAGCGGCCCGGCCTTGGTCAATGCGAGACGCAGCAGGCGCGCGACGGCCGCCATGAGGATGGCGACGCTCGCGAGAACGATCAGCCGCTTGTGAACTTCCGGCCGGCGCCGGTTAGCGATCGCCACGGCCATGACGGCTGCAAAGAACAGGATCGTGATGACCGGCACGATCAGGAAGCCGCGCGCCCGCTCTGCCATTCCCGCTGCGATCTGCACGTTCGTCGAATGAATCGCGGTCGCGAGACCCACGAGCAGCATCGCGGTTGCGAGCGAGATGCCTGCAAGGCCTAGAGCCCGGTGATGCGCGAAGCGGCCATTCGCGATCAGCGTCGCTTGCAGGATGAAGAACAGCGACCAGGCCGAGAACAGCAGCGCGTGAAAATGAACGATCGGGGCCTAGTCGATGCCGCCGGCGGCGAGCGGGGCCCAGTAGCTGGGCGTGAAGCCGAGGAACGCGATGACCGCGCAGGTCACGGCCATGGCGACATAGAAACGGTGGAAAGGTCCAGCCGCCGTAGTCAATGCTGTAGCTGCCATGGCCCTTTCCTTGCGCGATCGGGGCTGGCTCGAATGGAGGCTAGGGTCGGAATCGAACCGGCGTACACGGCTTTGCAGGCCGCTGCATGACCACTCTGCCACCTAGCCTTCGGGGGCATCAGACACGAAACCCCGGATCGGGGCTCCGGGGTCTGCGTGAAATCTGGAGCGGGAAACGAGGCTCGAACTCGCGACCTCAACCTTGGCAAGGTTGCGCTCTACCAACTGAGCTATTCCCGCGGCAGCGCAATCGAACGCGACATTCTAGGAGGGTGCCCCGGAGTGTCAAGTTCCCCGGTTGCCGCGCAATTCCGGCCCGGCCGCCACGACGTAGGTGACCAACGACCAGAGCGTCAGGACCGCCGCCAGCACCGTCAGCACGAGGCCGATGTCGTAGATCGGCAGACCGAGGAGGTCTTCCCGGAACAGCATCATCGACAGGCCCGTGATCTGCACGATGGTCTTGAACTTCGCCACTCCGGACACCTGCATCTTGTGCCGTGCGCCGATCTCGGACATCCACTCGCGCAGCGCCGAAATCGCGATCTCGCGGCCGATGATCACCGCCGCCGTCAGGGTCACGTACCAGACGGGATCCTTGCTGACGATCAGCACCAGCGCCGTGACGACGATCAGCTTGTCGGCCACCGGGTCCAGGAATGCCCCGAGCGGCGACACCTGGCCGAGCTTGCGCGCCAAGTAACCGTCGAATGCGTCCGTGATGCCCACGACCGCAAACAGGAGACCGCTCGCGATGTCGGACCAGTGATACGGAAGATAAAACAGCACGACGATCACCGGGAGCAGCGCAATCCGGAGGCCCGTCAGCAGGTTTGGAATCGTGTACGGCCCGCTCATCCTGCTCCCGGATGCAGATGCTCGTAGATGGCCTGCGCCAGCGCAGTCCCGATGCCCGGCGCGTGCGCGAGGTCCTCGATGCCGGCGCGCAGCATGCCCTGCAGGCCGCCGAAGTGCCGCAACAGCGCGCGCCGGCGCGCCGGGCCGAGCCCCCCGATAGCTTCCAGCATCGAGGTCTGGCGCGACCGTGCGCGCTTGCGCCGGTGCCCGCTGATCGCGAATCGGTGCGCCTCGTCGCGCACGCGCTGGATCAGGTGCAGCGCCTTCGAGTCCGGCGGCAGTATAGAGGGCGGTTTCCGGCCGGCCAAGAAAATGCGCTCCTGACCGGCGCGACGGTCGGCGCCCTTCGCGACGCCGGCGACCGCCGGCAAGCGGATCCCGAGTGCCGCGAGCACGTCGATCGCCTGCGCGAGCTGCGCCGGTCCGCCGTCGATCAGCAGCACGTCGGGCAGCACCTCAGATTCCTGCTGGCGCCTCCGGTAGCGCCGCTCGAGCGCCTGGCGCAGCGCGCCGTAGTCATCGCCGCCTGCGACGCCCGCGATGTTGTAGCGCCGGTAATCCGCCTTGATCGGGCCGGCACGGCCGTACACCACGCAGGAGGCGTTGGCCGCCTCGCCCTGCGTGTGGCTGACGTCGAGGCATTCGATGCGCTGGATCGGAGTGGCGAGCCCGAAAAACCGCCCAAGCTCCTCATATTGCTGGTCGAGGCGCGCACCTGAAGCCTCGCGCATGCGCAGGGCGTTGGCGGCGTTCTGACCTGCGAGCTCGACCCAGCGCTGGGGGTAGCCGCGCCGCGCGACCGCGATGCGGACCTTGCGGCCGGCGCGGGCGCCGAGCGAGGCCGCGAGCGCGTCTGCATCCTCGACCGCGTGTGACAGGTAGATCCGCGGCGGCGCGTCGCGCTCGAGATAGTGCTGCGCAAGGAAGGCGGAGAGCACGTCCGGCGCCTCGCCGATCGGCGCGCGCAGGAGGAATGTCGAGGTGCCGAGCACCTGGCCGCCGCGCACGAACATCAGCGCCACGCAGAACGCGCCACCCTCCTCCGCGACGGCAAGCACGTCGGTGTCGGCGCCCGCGCGGGTCCGCGTCACGACCTGCCGCGCCTGAACACCGGTCAGCGCCGCGAGCTGGTCGCGCAGCATCGCCGCGCGCTCGTAATCGAGCCGCTCCGCGGCTCGTTCCATGTCCTGGCCGAGCCGCACGGTCGCGTCGCGCGTCCGCCCCTCGAGCACCAGAGCTGCCGACTCGACATCGCGCGCGTAGGCATCCGCAGCGATGAGTCCGGTACAGGGCGCCGAGCAACGGCCGATCTGGTACTCGAGGCAGGGCCGCGAGCGATTCGCGAAGTAGGTGTCCTTGCAGCTGCGCAGCCGGAACAGCTTGTGCAGCTGGTTGAGCGCATCGTGGACCGCGCCCGCAGACGGATACGGGCCGTACAGCCGCCCTGGGAGCTTGCGCGTTCCGCGGTAGAAGGCAAGCCGGGGAAACTCGTGCGCCGAAAGGTGCACGTAGGGGAAGCTCTTGTCGTCGCGCAGGATGACATTGAATCGCGGCCGGTGGCGCTTGATGAGGTTGTGCTCGAGGAGCAGGGCCTCGGTCTCGGAGTTCGTGACCGTGACCTCGATGCCCGCAATGGCTCGCGCCAGCGCCTGGACCTTGGGCTGCAGCTGGTCGGGACGAAAGTAGCTGCCCACGCGCGCGCGCAAGCTGCGCGCCTTGCCGACGTAGAGGATCTTCCCGTCGGCGTCGAGCATCCGGTAAACGCCCGGCCTGGCGGGCAGCCGCTTGACGAATTCCTTTGCGTCGAATTGACTCACGGGGCCATGGCGCGGCCCGGATCAGCGCGCCTTGAACTGCGCCTCCTCCGTGGAGCCGTGCATCGCCGTGATGGACGAGGTCCCGCCGGTCACGGTCTGCGTCACGTCGTCGAAGTAGCCGGCGCCGACTTCGCGCTGGTGCTTGGTCGCGGTATAGCCCGTCGCCTCGGCCGCGAACTCGGCCTGCTGCAGCGCGACGTAGGCGCTCATCTGCGCGTCCTTGTAGCTGCGCGCCAGCTCGTACATCGAGAAGTTGAGCGCGTGGAAGCCGGCAAGCGTGATGAACTGGAACTTGTAGCCCATCGCCCCGAGCTCGCGCTGGAACTTCGCGATCGTGGCGTCGTCGAGCTTCTTCTTCCAGTTGAAGGACGGCGAGCAGTTGTAGGCGAGGAGCTTCCCCGGGTATTCAAGGTGGATGCCTTCGGCGAATTCTCTGGCCTCGTGCAGGTCGGGGGTGCCCGTTTCGCACCAGACCAGGTCGGCGTACGGCGCGTAGGTAAGCCCGCGCGCGATCGCCTGCGGGATGCCGGCCTTGACCGGGAAGAATCCCTCGCTGGTGCGCTGCTTCGAGGCGATGAACGCGTGGTCGCGTTCGTCGACGTCGGAGGTGAGCAGCGTCGCCGACTCGGCGTCGGTGCGCGCGACCAGGATCGTCGGCACGCCGCAGACGTCCGCCGCGAGGCGCGCGGCGACCAGCTTGCTGACCGCCTCCGCCGTGGGCACCAGGACCTTGCCGCCCATGTGGCCGCACTTCTTGGCGCTCGAGAGCTGGTCTTCGAAATGCACGCCGGCGGCGCCCGCGTCGATCATCGCCTTCATGAGCTCGAAGGCGTTCAGCACGCCGCCGAAGCCGGCCTCGGCGTCCGCGACGATCGGCTGCAGCCAGTCGACCTTGTCGTTGCCCTCGGCATGGCAGATCTGGTCTGCGCGCAGCAGCGTGTTGTTGATCCTGCGCACGACCGACGGCACGGAATCGGCCGGGTACAGGGACTGGTCGGGGTACATCTCGCCCGCATTGTTGGCGTCGCCCGCCACCTGCCAGCCGGACAGGTAGATGGCCTTGAGGCCCGCGCGCACCTGCTGCATGGCCTGGTTGCCGGTCAGCGCGCCGAGCGCGTTCACGAACGGCAGCTCGTGCAGGTAGCGCCAGAGCTTCTCCGCGCCAAGGCGGGCGAGTGAATGTTCCACGTGCACCGTGCCGCGCAGCCGCGCGACGTCGGCCGCGGCGTACCCGCGCTCGACGCCCTTCCAGCGCGGGCTGTCTTTCCAGCTGCTTTCGATCTGTGCGGCGGTCAACAGGTTCATGCAGGCTCCAGTTCAGTCGATGTCTTCATAGGCATTCAGCGTCAGGAACGGCTCGAAGACCGGCGCCGACGTCAGCCGGTCGAGATGCCGGAATGCGCGTTCATAGTGTCCCTGCCCCCAGGCGTCTTCGCCGGTCTCGCGCCGGATTTCTGCCATTACCGACTTTGCCTCCTCCCGCACCCGGGCAAGCGTGACCCGCGTCCCATCCTCGAGCGGGGCATTATGTCGCACCCACTGCCAGAGCTGCGCGCGTGAGATTTCCGCGGTCGCCGCGTCCTCCATCAGGTGGTGGATCGGCACGCAGCCATTGCCGCCGAGCCAGGCGGCGAGGTAGCGGATGCCGACGTCGATGTTGTTCACGAGTCCGGCGCGGGTGATGCGTCCGTCCGGCACCCGCAGCAGGTCCGCGGCTGTCACCGCAACGTCCTCGCGCAGGCGGTCGAGATTGTTCGGGCCCGGCATCAGGCGGTCGAAGACCTCACGCGCCACGGAAACGAGGCCGGGATGCGCGACCCAGGTGCCGTCGTGGCCGTCACCCGCCTCGCGTTCCTTGTCGGCGCGCACGCGCGCCAGCGCCCGGTCGTTGGCGTCGGGGTCGCTCCTGATCGGGATCTGCGCCGCCATGCCGCCTATCGCGAATGCACCGCGCCGGTGGCAGCGCTGGATCACGAGCAGGGAGTACGAGCGCAGGAAATTCGAAGTCATCGTCACCGAGCCGCGGTCCGGAAGCACGAACTCCGGTCGGTGGCCGAACCTCTTTATGAAACTGAAGATGTAGTCCCAGCGACCGCAATTGAGCCCGACGATCCAGTCACGCAGCTCCCAGAGGATCTCGTCGATTTCGAACGCGGCCGTGATGGTCTCGATCAGGACCGTGACTTTGACCGTGCCGCGCGGCAGTCCGAGCGCGGCCTCCGCGTGTTCGATGATGCGGGCCCACAGCCGCGCCTCGAACCGGTCCTCGAGCTTCGGCAGGTAGTAGTACGGCCCCGTGCCGCGCCGCAGCAACTCCACGGCGTTGTGATACAGGTACAGGCCGAAGTCCATGAACGCGCCGGCGATCGGCTCCGCGCCATGCAGCCAGTGTTTTTCGGGCAGGTGCCAACCGCGCGGCCGCACCACGAGCACGGCGGTTCGGTCGGCGAGGCGATACTGCTTTCCCTCGGCCGTGGTGAGCGTGAGCGTGCGCCGTACCGCGCCCATGAGATTCGCCTGGCCTTCGATGAGATTGCTCCAGGTGGGGCACAAAGAGTCCTCGAAGTCCGCCATGAAGACGCTCGCGCCAGAATTGAGCGCGTTGATCACCATCTTGCGCTCCGGCGGGCCGGTGATTTCGACGCGCCGATCGAGCAGGTCCGCGGGAATGGCGCCCACGCGCCAGTCGGATTCGCGCAGCGCGCGTGTCTCTTCCGGGAATTCCGGCAGCTCGCCCGCGTCGAAGCGCTGCTGCCGGGCGTTGCGGCGCGCGAGCAGCGCCAGACGCTCCTCGGAGAACCGCTCGACCATGCCGTTCACGAAGCCGATCGCCCCCGGTGTCAGGATTTCCCGCCACTCTGGCGGCGGAGCTGCGGCCGGCCCGGGTCCCGCGATCATCGCCGCGGCCGTTGGCGCGCGATCTGCATGGCGAGCTCCAGGGCCTGTTCGTAGTTGAGCCGCGGATCGACAGCCGTGTGGTAGGCGCGCGCCAGGTCGGCGTCAGTCAGTCCACGGGCGCCGCCCGTGCATTCGGTGACGTCGTCGCCGGTCAGCTCGAAGTGCACGCCCCCCAGGATCGAACCCGACTCCTCGTGAATCCGGAACGCCGACTCGACCTCCGCGAGGATGCTCTCGAAGCGCCGCGTCTTGATGCCCAGCGCTGTCGTCTCGGTGTTGCCATGCATCGGATCGCAGACCCACAGGACTTTCCGTCCGCTGTCGCGCACCGCGCGGATCATGGCGGGCAGCGCGGCGTCGATGCGCTTTGCGCCGAAGCGGTGAATCAACGTCAGCCGGCCCGGCTCGTCATCCGGGTTCAGGACCCGGATCAGTCCGCGCAGCGTCTCGGGGTCGGTGCCCTCGCCCACCTTGACTGCGACCGGATTGGCGATCCCGCGGAAGTACTCGACGTGCGCGCCGTCGGGCTGCGAGGTGCGCAGGCCAATCCACGGCAGGTGGGTCGACAGGTTGTACCAGCGCTGGCGCCGCTTGAGGTAGCGCGTCTGCGCCTGCTCGTAGAGCAGGTGCAGTCCTTCATGGCTGGCGTAGAAGCGCGCCTGGGTCGCCTCGTGGACCGGAGAACCCGAGATCGCCGCGTAGAAGTCGAGCGAATCCGATATCGAGTCGATGATCTTGCGGTAGCCGTCACGCAGCCTCGCGTGCTGCAGGAAGCCGAGGTCCCAGTATTCCGGGTGGTGCATGTCCGCGAAGCCGCCGTCGACCAGGGCACGCACGAAGTTCAGGGTCAGCGCGGCCCGCTCGTAGCCGCGCAGCAGCAGTTCCGGGTCGGGCTCCCGGTCCGTCGCCGTGAACGCCGCGCGGTTGACGAGGTCGCCGCGGTAAGACGGCAGCGTCGTGCCGTCCCGGGTCTCCATGTCGGCGGAGCGCGGCTTCGCGAACTGGCCCGCGAAGCGTCCGACGCGGATCACGGGCTTCTTCAGGCCGTGCAGCAGCACGACGCTCATCTGCAGGAGGATCTTGAGCTTGCGGGCGATGGTGTCGGAGTCGCAGTCCGTGAAACCCTCGGCACAGTCCCCGCCCTGCAGCAGGAAGCGTTCGCCGCGCTGCGCCGCCGCGAGTTCGTCGCGCAGCTGGTCGACTTCCCAGGACACGACGATGGGCGGCAGCCGCGCGAGCTCGCCGAGCACGCGCGCCAGCTGCTGCGGGTCGCGGTACGACGGCTGTTGCAGGGCTGGAAACCGCTGCCAGCTGTCGGGCGTCCACACCCCGGAGTCCATCGCGACGTTCATATGCGCGGTCATCGTACACGGATTGATTGCACTGCAAAAATGGCCCCGCCAAGGGGTGGCCAATGGGCTCCGGAATGGGCAGAATGCGCCACCCGATTTCAGGCGACTGCTCGATGCACGACAAGACCGGCGGCGAGACCGGCCGGATTCTCGCGGGCCTCGGCCTTGCGGCCGTCAATCCCGGCGCGTGTTGCGGCTCGGAGTGGCATGCTGCCGCCGACGCGCCGCTCATCGATTCGGTGAACCCGTCGACCGGCGCGGTCATTGCGCGTGTGCGCGCCGCGGGGCAGGCGGATTACGAGCGCGTGATGGCGAGCGCCGTCGCGGCATTCGCCGCCTGGCGCGAGGTGCCCGCGCCGCGCCGCGGCGAGGCCGTGCGCCTGGTCGGCGAGGCGCTGCGCGCGAAGAAGGGGCTGCTCGGCAGCCTCGTCAGCCTCGAGATGGGCAAAATCAAGGTCGAGGGCGACGGTGAGGTGCAGGAGATGATCGACATGGCCGACTTCGCCGTCGGCCAGTCGCGAATGCTCTACGGCCTCGCGATGCACTCCGAGCGCCCGCGCCACCGCATGTACGAGCAGTGGCACCCGCTCGGCGTCGTCGGCATCATCTCGGCATTCAACTTCCCGGTCGCGGTCTGGTCGTGGAACGCCTTCATCGCCGCGGTCTGCGGGGATGTGTGCGTCTGGAAGCCCTCGCACTACACGCCGCTCTGTTCCATCGCCGTACAGAAGATCTGCCAGCAGGTCATCGAGTCGGAGAAGCTGCCGCCGATCTTCCAGCTCTTCATCCCGTCGGACAACGCTCTGGCGAGCCGCTTCGTGGACGACCGGCGCGTTGCGCTGGTGAGCTTCACGGGCTCGACCCAGGTCGGCCGGCGCGTCGGCGAGCGCGTGGCTGCCCGCCTCGGCCGGAGCCTCCTCGAGCTCGGCGGCAACAACGCCATCATCGTCGACGAGACCGCGAATCTGGACCTGGTCATCCCCTCGGTGCTGTTCGGCGCCGTCGGCACGGCCGGCCAGCGCTGCACGACGACGCGGCGGCTGCTGGTGCACGAAGCGCGGATCGACGAGGTTCAGCGCCGACTGGCCGCGAGCTACGGGCAGGTACGGATCGGCGACCCACTCGACCCCAAGACGCTGATGGGGCCGCTGGTCGACGCCTCCGCGGTACGCCAGTACGAATCGGTGCTCGCCGACGCCCGCGCGCAGGGTGGCGAGATCGTGTGTGGCGCACGCGCGCTGCCCGGCGCCGGGTTCTTCGTCGAGCCGACGATCGTGCGCGCCCGCCACGACATGCCCGTCGTGAAGCACGAGACCTTCGCGCCCATCCTGTACCTGGTGCCATTCCGTACGATCGACGAAGCGATCGCCATGCACAACGACACCGATTACGGCCTGTCCTCGGCGATCTTCACCGACCGGCTGCAGAATGCCGAGCGATTCCTGTCCGCCTCCGGGAGCGATTGCGGCATTGCAAACGTGAACATCGGCACCTCGGGCGCTGAAATCGGCGGCGCGTTCGGCGGCGAGAAGGACACCGGTGGCGGTCGCGAGGCCGGCTCCGACTCGTGGAAGGCCTACATGCGGCGGCAGACGAACACGATCAACTACTGGGGCGATCTGCCGCTGGCGCAGGGCATCAAGTTCGACGTCACCTGACCGGGTGGGACTCGGTCGCGTCCCGGTAAAGAATGCGGGCAAAGCGCTCGGACGTGATGAAGTCCCAGGACAGCCGCTCGTCGTAGTCGGCATTTGGCTGCGCCGCGAGGACTTCCTCGATCGACTTGCCTGCCTTGACGAGCTCGCGTACGCGCCCGCTCGCGGTCGCGAGCATCTCGCGGTAGGCCGCGAGCCCGGCCTTGTCCGTCACGTCGCCGTGGCCCGGGATGATCCGGGTGCTGTCGTCCGCGAGCGCGAGCATGCGGTCCACCGCGGCAATGACGCCGTCGACCGAACCGCCGGAATCGAGGTCGATGAACGGATACCGCCCAGCGAAGACCAGGTCGCCGGTGTGCAGCACATTGGCACTGCGGAACTGGATGAAGACGTCGCCGTCGGTGTGCGCGTGGGCGACGTGGGCGCCGCGGATTTCATCGCCATTCAGGAAGAACGAAACACCGTCATTGAATGTGACCACGGGCAGTGCCTTGCCCGGCGACGCAGGCGTCGTGCGGTCGAAGAACCTGCTGAACTGATCGGCGCTCATCCGCCGCCGCACGTTGTCGTGGGCGACGATCAGCGAGCCCTTGGCGGCGAGGTTCTCGTTGCCACCGGTGTGGTCGCCGTGCCAGTGGGTATTGAGGACGAAGCGCGGCGGTTCCGGCGCGAGCTTCGCGAGCGCCTCGGAAATCTTCGGCGTCATGACCGCGTACTGGTCGTCGATCAGGAATACGCCATCCGGCCCGGCGGACACGCCGATGTTCCCGCCGCTGCCGTAAAGCACGTGCACCCCCGGCGCAACCTGTTCTGCGCGAATCTCGGGTTGCGTCGCGTCCTGCGCCGATGACGCGATGGGCGTCGCCGCGGCCAATGCTGCAATCAGGAATCCGGCTTTCATCGCTCCCCCAGCTTGTGGCAAGTCCGGGGTATGATAACTGCCGGCCGCGCAGGAATCCGTCGATGTTCATCGCGCGCACTGCCCCGTTCACGGTCCGCGTCCTGGCCGCGGCCCTCGGCGGGCTCGCCATCACCGCCATCGCGCAGGACGGCGGTTCGCCGGATTCGGGCGGTCCGGAACGCCTGCGCACCGCGGTGCTGGTCGAGATCAGCGATGCCATCAGTCCGGCCACGCGCGAGTTCTTCGAGGGCGCACTCGAGCGGGCCGAGGAGACGGGCGCCGAACTCCTGATCCTCCAGCTCGACACGCCGGGCGGCCTGTCGGACTCGATGCGCGACATGATCCGGGCGATCCTCAACTCCCCGGTCCCGGTGGTCACATTCGTGGCGCCGCCGGGAGCCCACGCCGCGAGCGCCGGCACGTTCATACTGTATGCCAGCCACGTGGCGGCCATGGCTCCCGGCACGAACCTTGGTGCGGCAAGCCCGGTACCGATCAGCGGCCCGCCACCGCGCGACCCGGGCGGCGCTGACAAGGAGGGCGAGCGCGAGCCCCGGGATCCGGCGACTGCCATGGACCGCAAGGCCCTCAACGACGCGGTCGCCTACATCCGCAGCATCGCGGAAATGCGCGGCCGGGACGTCGAATTCGCGCAGGCAGCGGTGGCGGAGGCCGCAAGCATCACCGCGGCCGAGGCGCTGCGGAGGGGCGTCATCGACCTGATGGCGGACGACTTGCCGGGCCTGCTGCGCGCGCTGGACGGGCGGGAGGTCTCGCTGCCCGCCGGTAAGCGCGCGCTCGCAACGCAGGACATCGCCGTCGAGCGCATCGAGATGAACTGGCGCACTGCGTTGCTGACGGTGCTGGCCAATCCGCTCGTGGCATACGGCCTGCTGCTGATCGGCATCTACGGGCTGCTATTCGAGGGTTACAACCCCGGGGCGATCCTGCCCGGTGTGGTGGGCGGGGTCTGCCTGCTGCTCGGTCTGTACGCGTTGCAGGTCCTGTCGGTGAACTTCGCCGGCCTCGCGCTCATCCTGCTTGGCGTTGGCATGATGATCGGCGAGTTCTTCGTGCCAAGTTTCGGGGCGCTCGGCCTCGGCGGGCTGGTCGCCTTCGTATTCGGCTCGATCGTGCTGATGGACACCGACGAGCCGGGCGCCTATCTGAACCGCGGCCTGATCGGCGGCATCGCGGTGGCTGCAGGTTCGGCGATGCTGGGCACGGTATGGCTCGCCGTCCGCCAGCGCAGGCGCCGCGTCGTGACCGGCCCGGAGAGCATGGTCGGCGACTTCGCCGTGGCGCTCTCCGGATTCGCGGAGCGCGGGCGCGTGCGCATTTACGGCGAGTCCTGGAATGCCGTGGCGAGCCGTCCGGTCCGCGCCGGACAGCGCGTGCGGGTCGATCGCATCGACGGCCTGACCCTTCATGTGACTCCCGAGGACTGACAGGAGGTCGACGATGAACGAAATGCCGTTTTTCTGGGGCGCGATCGCGATCCTGCTGCTGATGCTGGTCATGAACGCGGTCAAGGTGCTACGGGAGTACGAGCGGGGCGTGATTTTCTTTCTCGGCAGGTTCGCGGGCGTGAAGGGACCCGGACTCATCATCGTGTGGCCGGTGATCCAGGCCATTGTCAAGGTGGACCTGCGCACGATCGTGCTCGACGTGCCGAAACAGGACGTGATCTCGCGCGACAACGTCTCGGTGAAGGTCAACGCAGTCGTGTACTTTCGTGTCCTCGACCCTGCCAAGGCCATCATCCAGGTCGCGAATGCCTTCGAGGCGACCAGCCAGCTCGCACAGACGACGCTGCGTTCGGTACTCGGGCAACACGAACTGGACGAGATGCTGGCGCAGCGTGAAAAGCTGAACGCCGACGTCCAGCAGATCCTGGACTCTTCAACGGATGCCTGGGGCATCAAGGTCTCGCATGTCGAGATCAAGCACGTGGACCTCGATGAGACCATGATCCGTGCCATGGCCCGCCAGGCCGAGGCCGAGCGGGCGCGGCGCGCGAAAGTCATCCATGCCGAAGGCGAGAAGCAGGCGGCGCAGACGCTGGTCGAGGCGGCGCAGCTGCTCGGCGCGGATCCGCGGGCAATCCAGCTGCGCTACATGCAGACTCTGACGGAGCTGGGGAACGATCGCAGCAATACCATCGTGTTCCCGCTGCCGATCGACCTGCTGCGACCCCTGCTCGAGCCCTGACGGCAGGAATCAGCGGCCCGGCAGGCGGGCACGGACCAGCGCTCCGCCGTGCCGGCTCGCGCCGATCTCGAGCGTCCCGCCGTAGACGGAGGCTATTTCGCGCGCCACGGCGAGCCCGATCCCCTGCCCACCGACGCTCTCGTCGGCGCGCGCACCACGCTCCAGGATGCGGTCGCGTTCCGCGGGCGGGATGCCGGCGCCGTCGTCCTCGACTTCCAGCACGAGACCTGGCCGGCGCCATGCTGCGGCAGTCCAGGGCATCGCCCGTACCGCCACGGTGTTGCGCCCGTACTTGCAGCCGTTGTCCATGAGATTGCCGGCGAGCTCGAGCAGGTCCCCGGCATCCACCGGATAGGCCGTACCCGGCGCGACGGCGACGCTGATTGCGATACGCTTGTCGGCGTACACCTTCGCGAGCGCCGCGCGCAGCTGCTCCAGCGGCTCGGCCACGCGCTGGTCCATGAGGGTCGCACCGCTGCCGCCGAACACCGCCCGTTTCAGCTGGTGCTGGACGATCGCCTGCATGCGGTCGAGTTGCGGCACGAGCGCGGCGGGTGCGGATTCGCCGCAGTCGACCAGACCGCGCAACGCGGCGAGCGGCGTCTTGAGGCTGTGGGCGAGATTGCCGAGCGTGGTCCGGTAGCGCTCGAGCCGATTGCGCTCTCCGACCAGCAGCGCATTGAGGTTGCCGGTGACGCCGGAAAGCTCGCGCGGCCATCCGCCGCCGAGCGATTCGCGCCTGCCTGCCTCGATGTCGACGATCTCGCGCTCGAGCCGGCGCAGCGGCTCGAGCGCGACACCGAGCGCGACTGCCAGGCCGCCGAGCAGCAGGAACGCGAGCACCAGGAAGCCGGTAGCGAGGCCGGCACGCACGCGCAGCAACTCGCGCTGCCAGGGCACGAGGCTCTGCGCGGCGCGGATCACGAAGTCGCGGACCTGCCCGTCCTCCTGCTCCCAGCGCACACCGAGCGACAGCCCGAGCACCGGCGTGCCATCCGCGAGCTGTGCCCGCTCGACGCGTCGCTCGCCAGGCAGCGGGTCGGCGGCAAGATTGAGCCCACTGCCAACCGCCGAGGGCGAGCGCCAGCTGCCGCGTGCGCCGAGAATCTCCGCGTAGAGACCGGAACCCGGCGTGGCGAGGCGCGGCTCGGCCAGGTTCTGCGGCACGAGACGGCCCTCGGCGTCGATCTCCGCAGTCGAGATGAGCGCGATTACCTGGGCGTCGAGAACGTTCTCCTGCGCGCGCTGGCCCAGGTTGCGGTACAGCGAATCGAGCGCAATCGCCGCCGCGGCAGCGGCGACCAGCAGCAGGGCGGCCAGCGTGAGCAGCAGTCGCGAACGGAGCGAAGGGGCGGTCGACGCCACGGTCAGGTGCGCGCGACCCGGTAGCCGCGGCCCCGCAGCGTCTCGATCGGCTGGTGACGATTGTCCGGGTCGAGCTTGCGCCGCAGCCGGCCGATGAAGACCTCGATGGTATTGCTGTCGCGTTCGAAATCCTGCTCGTAGAGTTTCTCGGTGAGCTCGGCCTTCGAGACCACTTGGCCGGCGCGCAGCATCAGGTACTCGAGCAGGCGGTACTCGAACGCGGTGAGCTCGACCGGCTCACCCGCGACCCGCACCTGCTGAGCGCGGGTATCGAGCTCGACGGCGCCGCAGGTGATGAGCGGCTGCGACCAGCCGCCGGAACGGCGCAGCAGCGCCTGCACGCGCGCCAGCACTTCCTCGAAGCGGAACGGCTTGGTGACGTAGTCGTCCGCTCCGGCGTCGAGACCGGTGACCTTTTCCTGCCAGCTGTCGCGCGCGGTGAGGATCAGCACGGGAAACGTCCGGCCGGCCTTGCGCCAGGCGCGGATCGCGTCGAGCCCGGACCGGCCAGGCAGGCCGAGATCCACGACCGCGACGTCGACCGGGTATTCACGGCCGGCGAACTCGCCTTCCACCCCGTCTGCCGCGAGGTCGACCGCAAAGCCTGCGTCCCGGAATTGCTGCGCGAGGGTCTCGCGCAGCGCAGGCTCGTCTTCCAGCACGAGGAGGCGCATGACAGGCTCTCCCGCGGTCTCAGTCTTCGCGGCCGGTGGTTGCGTCGATGCGCACCTGGAACACGCGTCCGTCATCGGCGAGCAGCCGGATCCGGTACTCGATGCGGTCGCCGTGGCGCTTCTCTTCGGCGCGTACTGCACGCGCCCTGTAGCGCCGCTCGGCGCGGGCGACGGCTTCGTCCAGCGAGATCGCCCGCTTGCTCTCCTGCCTTGTGTCGCCGTCGCGGTGACCGTTGCCTGCGGCGGCGTCTGTCGTCGGCCCGAAGGCCGCCGCGAGCGCCAGCAGGAGCGCCGCGACGGGAAGCTTGCAGTGCAACGTCATGCCGACATTCTAGAGGAAGCGCGGGCCCGGGCCGCAGGACGCGGCCCGGACCGGTCGCGTCAGCCGTCGGCGGGGCTGACGTCCACGCGGACGCGGATGCGCTCGCCGGGGTCATACGGCATGCGGGTCACGTACTCGCGCCCGGCATAGGCATAGGTGACCTCGTAACCGTCGATGCGCTCCTCGTAGCGATCGCGGTAGCGCACGTCGCAGCGCTCATGGGTCTGCCCACGCGCCCCGCCCAGCTGGCGCTGCCGGTCCACCGACACGTTGTGGCCGATGGCGCCGCCGACCAGCGCGCCGGCCACGCGTGCAACGTCCTTGCCGCGCCCGTGCCCGATCTGGTTCCCAAGCGCCACGCCAAGCGCGCTGCCGAGCAGCGTGCCGCCGATGTGGTTGTACGAAAAGGGGCCCTCGGAAGCGTAGCTCGTTTCCCGCCAGCACTCCCGGACCGGTTCACTGACCCGGACCTGACGCCGCAGTGGCTCCACGCGCACGACGTCGGCGAAGTCCGTGTCGTCGTACCCGCCCGCAGTCCCGACAATGGGCCCATCGGCGAATGCCGCACCTGACGCCAGGACGAGCCCGGCAGCCGCCGCGAGTGACCGAATCGAGGGTTTCATGGTGCGCCTCCTTGAATGGCACGGCGCCAATCTAGGGGGGCGCAAGTGAATGCCTCCTGAACGGCCCGGGCGACCGCTGAATCAGGGGTATTCGGCCTTGGCCTCCGCCCACAGGCGGTCGAGCAATGCGGCGGGCGCCCCCGAAGCCGGCTGCCCGAGCCGCGCGAGCTCGAGCTCCACGTGCCGGTAGCGGCGCGCGAACCGGTCGTTGGCCCGGCGCAGGGGCCGATTCCGGATCCACCTCCAGATGCCTTGCCAGGTTCAGGACCGAGAACAGAAGGTCACCGAGCTCGGCATCCCGCGCCGCGGTATCGCCGGTCGCAACCGCGCGATCGAGTTCGGCCAGCTCCTCATCGACCTTGGCGCGGGGCCCCGCGGCGTCCGGCCAGTCGAAGCCGGCATCCGCCGCGCGCCGGCCGAGCTTGCGGGCGCGGGTCAGCGCCGGCAGACCCGCCGGCACGTCCGCGAGCGCGCCCTGCACACCGCGTGCGGCGCGCTCTTCGTGCTTCATGCGCTCCCAGGCACGGGTCTGGTCAGCAGCATCGGCAACGACGGCGTCGCCGAACACGTGCGGATGGCGGCGCACCAGCTTGTCGCAGATCGCGTCCACCACGTCGTCGAACGCGAATGCGCCGCGCTCGTGGGCGAGGCGCGCATGGAACGCGACCTGGAACAGCAGGTCTCCGAGTTCGTCGCGCAGCGCCCCGAGATCCTCGCGCTCGATCGCGTCAGCCACCTCGTAGGCCTCCTCGATCGTGTGCGGCGCGATCGAGCGGAAATCCTGCTCGAGATCCCAGGGGCATCCGCGAGCGGGGTCACGCAGGCGGGTCATGATCCCGAGCAGGCGCTCAATCGCCATGAGATGGCGCTCCGCCGAGCACGTCGCGCAGCGTGAACAGCATCCCGGCCGTCGCCCCCCAGATGTTGAACTGGCCCCAGGGCAGGTCGAGGAACTCGATTTGCACACCCGCAAAGCTGCGCCGTCGCCGGGTGCGGGTCGCCGGGTCCAGCAGGTGGCGGAGCGGCGCCTCGAACGTGCCGGCGACCTCGGTTGGATCGAGCAGCAGCGAGAATCCCGGCCGCACGAGCGCGACGACAGGCGTCACGCGATAGCCACTGACGACCGCGTGGTCCGGAAGCTGGCCGAGAACTTCCACGAACTCGCGGTCAAGCCCGATCTCCTCGCGCGCCTCGCGCAGCGCGGCCGCGGTTGCGTTCGCATCGCCCGCCTCCAGGCGCCCGCCGGGAAAAGAGATCTGTCCGGCGTGCTGCTTCAGATCCGCGGCGCGCAGTGTCAGGAGCACGGTCAGTTCCTCGCCGCGATCCACGATCGGCACGAGCACCGCCGCGCGCGTCGCCGCTTCCGTCATCAGCGCCGCGAGCCGACGCGGCGTGGCGCCCGCGTAATGCGAGATGCGCGGTGCGCCGCCCGCCGTGCAGGCCGCCAGGCGCGCGCGAAGCTCCGACCGCAGCATCGCGGTCGGCAGGCGGTGCAGTTCCAGCGGGTCCGCGGCGCTCACGGGTCCCGGTCATCGCCGCGCACCAGCCGCGCCGGATCCAGGAGCCGCCCGAGCTCCTCCCGGGGCAGACCGGTCTCCTCGACCGCGACGTCGACGATCGGCCGCGACTCGGCGGCCGCGCGCTGCGCGATCCGCGCCGCGCGGTCGTAGCCGATGCGCGGCGCGAGCGCGGTGAGCAGCATCGGGTTGCGCGCAAGCGACTCGGAGATCCGCCCCGCATGCACGACGAGCCCGGGGATCACGCGCGCTGCGAGCGCATTCGCGGAGTCGGCAACCAGCGCGATGCTTTCGTCGAGTGCGTGCGCGATCAGCGGCAGCATCACGTTGAGCTGGAAATTGCCCGACGCACCCGCCATGCCCACGGCAGCGTCGTGAGCCATCACCTGGGTCGCGGCCATGGCGACCGCCTCCGGTATGACCGGATTGACCTTGGCCGGCATGATGCTCGAGCCCGGCTGCAGTGCCGGCAGCGATATCTCGCCCAGGCCGGCGAGCGGCCCCGAGTTCATCCAGCGCAGATCGTTGGCAACCTTCAGCAGCACGACGGCCGCGCCGCGCAGGGCCGCGGACAATTCCACGGCCGCATCCTGGCCGGCCATGACGGCGAAGCGGTCCGGCGCGGCGACGAACCCGATCCCGGTCCGCGACGCCAGGCGGGCGATCGCGCGCGCCGCGAACCCGGGGTGTGCGTTGACTCCGGTGCCGACCGCCGTCCCGCCGAGTGCAAGACGGTGCAGCCGGACCCGCGCAGCTTCGATGCGTGCGGCGGCATCGCTCACCTGGGAACGCCATGCGCCCATTTCCTGGCCGACCGTGACGGGCAGCGCGTCCATCAGGTGGGTGCGCCCGACCTTGACTTGCCCGCGCGCCGCCTCGGCCCTGGCGCCGATCGCGGATTCGAGCTGCCCAAGGGCCGGCAGGAGATCGTTGCGCACCGCCAGGGCGGCGGCGACGTGGAGAGCCGTCGGGATCACGTCATTGCTGCTCTGACCGCGATTGACGTGGTCGTTGGGATGTACGCGCTCGCCGAGCCGCTCTGTCGCAAGGCGTGCCACGACCTCGTTGACGTTCATGTGGGTGCTGGTGCCGGAGCCGGTCTGCATGACGCCGAGCGGGAAATGCCCGTCGTGGCGCCCTTCGACGACCTCGAGGGCGGCGGCGGAAATCGCCGCGGCTAGCGGTGCAGGCAGCTCGCCAAGCTCGCCGTTGGTCTCGGCCGCGGCCCACTTGACGAGCCCGATCGCGTGCACGAGATTCGCCGGCATGCGGGCGCGGCCGATGCGGACATTGTCCAGCGCACGCTGCGTCTGCGCGCCCCATAGCGCCCTTGCGGCGACGCGGACTTCGCCGAGGCTGTCCTTTTCGATGCGGTCCTGGGCGCTCACGGGTAACATATGTATTCTATCACTCGCGCCCCGGGCTCATGACCGACTCCCACCTGCACGCGCTCTCGCCGCTCGATGGCCGCTATGCCGACAAATGCGCGGACCTCGCCACGCTGTTCAGCGAGGGCGCACTGATCGCGCACCGGGTGCGCGTGGAGGTCGCATGGTTCTCCCACATGGCGAACTCCGGCCGCTTTCCTGCGCTTGCCGGACTTGCGGCCGGCGTGGCCGCGCGCCTCGACTCGCTGGCGGCCGGCGCGGACCCGGCCGGCATCGCGCGGGTCAAGGAGATCGAGCGCCGGACCAACCATGACGTGAAGGCGGTCGAATACTGGCTGCGCGAAGAGCTCGCCGCCGCCGGGGCGACGCCCGCCCAGCTCGAGTTCGTGCACTTCGGCTGCACTTCCGAGGACATCAACAACCTCGCCTACGCATTGACGCTGGCCGAGGCGCGCGAGCGCGTGCTGTTGCCCGCTATCGGCGCGCTCGGGGGCGCACTGGCTGGGCTCGCGGCCAGGCATGCCGCTCTGCCGATGCTGTCGCGAACGCATGGTCAGCCAGCCTCGCCGACGACGCTCGGCAAGGAGGCCGCCAACTTCGCCGCGCGCCTGCGCCGTGCGGCGGCCGTGTTCGGGCGCGTGGAGATCCTCGGCAAGTTCAACGGCGCGGTCGGCAACTTCAACGCCCATCTCGCCGCCTTTCCGGCGCTCGACTGGCGCGCGGAATCGCGTGCGTTCGTCGCCCGGCTCGGGCTCGTGCCGAACGAGCACACGACGCAGATCGAGCCGCACGACTGGATCGCGGAATACTGCGACGCCCTCGCGCGCGCCAACACCATACTGGTCGACCTGTGCCGCGACCTCTGGGGCTACGTCTCACTCGGCTACTTCGCGCAGAAGGCTGTTGCGGGCGAGGTCGGCTCGTCGACGATGCCGCACAAGATCAACCCCATCGCGTTCGAGAATGCCGAGGGCAACGCGGGCCTTGCCAACGCGATGCTGCGCCACTTCTCGGACAAGCTGCCGGTCTCGCGCTGGCAGCGCGACCTCACGGATTCGACGGTGATGCGCAACCTCGGCGCCGCCTTCGGACACGCGTCGCTCGCGTGGCGATCGGCGCACGCGGGCCTCGCTCGCATCGAGCCGGACGCGGCGCGCATGGCCGCCGATCTCGACGGCCATTGGGAAGTGCTCGCCGAGGCGATCCAGAGCGTGCTGCGCGCGCACGGTGGCGCGGACGCGTACGAGCGCCTCAAGAAGTACACGCGCGGGCGCGGTGTCGGCGCGCAGGAACTGCGCGCTTTCGTGGCGACGCTCGGCCTGCCGGAGGATGCCAGACGGCGACTCGAGTCGCTGGTTCCCGCGGCGTACACAGGACTCGCCGAGGCGCTCGCGCGCGACCTGTGACGCGGCTCCCGTGGCGCAGGCACGGATAGAATGTGTGCGCGCGGACTGGAACGCAGACCGGGCGATCATCGAGCGGATCCGCCGCGAAGTGTTCGTCCGCGAGCAGGGAATCCCTGAATCCGACGAGTGGGACGGCGAGGATGCGACCAGCGTCCACGTGCTCGCGGTCCTGAACCGTGACCCAGTTGGCACCGGGCGCCTGAACCGCGCCGGTAAGATCAGCCGCATCGCGGTCATGTCCGGGCTGCGCGGCCGGGGAATCGGCACAGAGATCCTGCGCTGCCTGCTCCGGGAAGCGCGCCGCCTGGGCAACCGCGAACCCTGCCTGCACGCGCAAGTGCAGGCCGTGCCCTTCTACGAGAGGCTGGGCTTCTCGCGCAAGCGCGAGGCGTTCGACGAGGCCGGCATTCCGCACGTGAGGATGTCGCTCGTCCTGGAGTGAGATTCAGTGCAGACGCAGCGGCAGGACGTGACCGGCTCGCGCTCGATCATCGCGACACTCGACGAGGCGCGCAGTGCCACCCAGCAGGTGGCATTCGCGGCGCGACGCCTGCTCACGATGTACACCCAGGACCTCGAGCCCGCGGTATACGACCAGCCGCAGTTCCTCGAAACCGTCAAGAAGCTGGTGCTCGCGAAGAGCTACGCGAAGGTGCGAGTCCTGCTCGCCGATCCCTCGCGGGTCATGTACGAGGGCAGCAAGTTCGTGCACCTCGCCCGCCGGATAACGAGTCACATCGAGATCCGCCGCGTGAAGGCGCAGAATCGCGACTACCAGTCCGCGTTCCTGATCGCCGATGATCGCGCGCTGGCGTACCGCCTGCAGGCCTCGCGCTGGGAAGGCATCCTCGAGATGAACGATCCCATCATCGCGCGTCGTTATCTCAACTACTTCGACGAGATCTGGATCGCCAGCGAGCCGGAAGCCGAGACGCGCCAGCAGCACCTCTCACGTCGAGCAAAGCCGTGAAGGGGTGCGTCCCCTCCGTGCCCCTATAATCGCCCCATGAGCTCCAAGGTGGACCTCACCGTCGCGGCAATCGCCGAGGACAGCGGGCGCTTCCTGCTCGTCCAGGAGCGTGCCGCACGCCGCGTCGTCCTGAACCAGCCGGCCGGGCACGTCGAGTCCGGAGAGTCGATCCTGGACGCCGTGGTCCGCGAAACACGCGAGGAAACCGGGCGCGAATTCCGGCCGCGGTCGCTGATCGGCATCTACCTCTGGCAGAGCCCGGGCGGACGTACGGTGCTGCGCATCGCGTTCGCCGGCCAGGTCGGAGAGCGTGCCGCGGGCTCGCGGCTCGACCGCGCGATCCTCAAGGCCCTGTGGCTGGACCGGGGCGAACTCGCCGCGCGGGCCGCGGAGCACCGCAGTCCGCTGGTGCAGCTGTGCGTCGAGGACTACCTGCGCGGCGCGCGCTATCCGCTCGAGATTGTTGTGCAACTCCCGCTCCCCGGCCTTGCCGCGCGCGTGGCGCGCGCCTGACGTCATGGCACGCGTCGTCGTCGCACTTTCGGGGGGCGTGGATTCCGCGGTCGCGGCTGCGCTCCTGCAGGACGCCGGCCACCACGTCGAGGCTCTCTTCATGGCCAATTGGGCGGAGGACGACGACGGCTACTGCACGTCGGCCGCCGATTTCCAGGATGCGAGTCGCGTGTGCGAGGAGCTTGGCATTCCGCTGCACAAGGCGAGCTTCGCCCGCGAGTACCGCGAGCGCGTGTTCGCGCGCTTCCTGGCCGAGCTCGAAGCCGGCCGCACGCCGAATCCGGACGTGCTGTGCAATCGCGAGGTGAAGTTCGGCGTCGCGCTCGACTACGCCGGGCGTCTCGGCGCCGAACGCTTTGCGACCGGACATTACGCGCGTAAAGACGGCCGGCGCCTGCTGCGCGGCGTCGACCGGGCCAAAGACCAGAGTTACTTCCTCCACGCGCTCGACGCCGGGCAGCTGGCGAGCGCAGAGTTCCCGGTCGGCGGCTTGCGCAAGGCGGAAGTCCGGCGCATCGCCCGGGAGCGAGGCCTGCCGGTCGCGGACAAGCGGGACTCCACCGGAATCTGCTTCATCGGCGAGCGGCCGTTCGGCGACTTCGTAGGTCGCTGGCTGCCGGGCCGCCCCGGCGCGATCGAGACGCCGGACGGCGCGGTCATCGGCCGCCACCGCGGCCTCGAGCGCTACACGCTTGGCCAGCGCAGCGGGCTCGGCATCGGCGGCCGCAGGGGCGCAGTCGAAGCGCCGTGGTTCGTGGCGGGCAAGGATCTCGCCCGCAACGTGCTGATCGTCGTCCAGGGCGCGGAACACCCCGCGTTGCTCTCCATGGGTGTCCGCGCGGCCGCGCCACACTGGATCGCAGGCGCTCCGCCTGCCGCGGATTTTTGCTGCACGATGAAGCTGCGTTACCGCCAGCCTGACGCCGCGTGCCGCGTCACGCACTCGGACGGCGTACTCGACGTACGGTTCGACGCGCCGCTTGCCGGCGCAGCTCCCGGACAGTACGTCGTCTTCTACGACGGTGAAGAGTGCCTCGGCGGGGCCGCTATAATGACACTCCACCCGCTGGAGGATGCATGCAGGACAGCTTCAAGGCCCGCCGCAAGCTCGAGGCGGGCGGCCGCCGCTACGAGTACTTCGCGCTCGACGCGATCGGCGAGCCCAACGTCGGACGGCTCCCCTACTCGCTGAAGATCCTGCTCGAGAATCTGCTGCGGCACGAGGACGGCAAGAGCGTCACCCGCGAGGACATCCTCACCCTCGCCAGGACCGATCCCGGAAAGCTGCCCCAGCGCGAGATCGCCTTTACGCCGGCGCGCGTGATCCTGCAGGATTTCACCGGCGTGCCGGCGGTCGTGGACCTGGCCGCGATGCGCGACGCGATGGCCAGGCTCGGCGGCGACCCGGCGCGCATCAACCCGCTCATCCCTGCGGAGCTCGTGATCGATCACTCCGTGATGGTGGACCACTACGGTACGGCGGACGCACTCGACCTGAACGCACTGCTCGAGTTCCAGCGCAACCGCGAGCGCTACACCTTCCTGCGCTGGGGCCAGTCCGCGTTCGACAACTTCTCGGTGGTCCCGCCGGACACCGGGATCGTCCACCAGGTGAATCTCGAGCACCTGGCGCGCGTGGTGTTCGCGGACGACACGGGCCTCGCCTACCCCGACACGGTGGTCGGCACCGACTCGCATACGACCATGATCAACGGCGTCGGCGTGCTCGGCTGGGGTGTCGGCGGCATCGAGGCCGAGGCCGCGATGCTGGGCCAGCCCTCGACGATGCTGATCCCGGAAGTGATCGGCGTGCAGCTGTCGGGCCGGCTCATTGAAGGCGCGACGGCAACCGACCTGGTGCTCACGGTCACCGAGATGCTGCGCAAACGCGGCGTGGTCGAGAAGTTCGTGGAGTTCTTCGGCGACGGCCTGGCGCAGCTTCCGCTCGCCGACCGTGCGACGATCGCGAACATGGCGCCGGAATACGGCGCCACCTGCGGCATGTTCCCGATTGACGACGTCACGCTCGACTACCTCAGGCTCACCGGTCGCGCCGAGTCGCAAGTCGCGCTGGTGCGCGAATACGCCGGGAAACAGGGCCTGTGGCGCGAGGACGGCGCCCCGGCCGCGCTGTACACGGACGTGCTGCACCTCGACCTCGGCTCGGTACAGCCCTCGCTCGCAGGCCCCAAGCGCCCGCAGGACCGCGTCGCGCTCGGCGACATGCAGAAGGCCTACCGCGACGCCCTGGCCCGCGACCAGGACAAGTGGCAATCGGCCGGACCTGCGCAGGTCCAGGACGGCAAGGCCGCCTTCGAGTTGAAGGACGGCGCGGTCGTCATCGCGGCGATCACCTCCTGCACCAACACCTCCAACCCGGCCGTCATGATCGGCGCAGGCCTGCTGGCCCGCAACGCCCGCCAGCGCGGGCTCGCGGTCCAGCCGTGGGTGAAGACCTCGCTCGCGCCCGGGTCGAAAGTCGTGACCGAGTACCTGCGGCGTGCCGGGCTGATCGACGACCTCGAGGCCCTCGGGTTCAATGTCGTGGGCTACGGCTGCACGACCTGCATCGGCAACTCCGGCCCCCTCAACGCGCCGATCGCAAAGGCGATCAGCGACAACAGGCTCTCGGTCGCCTCGATCCTGTCCGGCAACCGGAACTTCGAAGGCCGCGTGCACCAGGACGTGAGGATGAACTTCCTCGCCTCGCCGCCGCTGGTGGTCGCGTATGCGATCGCGGGCACGGTGGACCTCGATCTGACGCGCGACCCGATCGGCCACGACGCCTCGGGCAGGGCCCTGTACCTGCGCGAGCTGTGGCCGACGGCGCACGAAATCCAGCAATTCGTGGCGACCAGCGTCGATGCCGAAATGTTCTCGAAGACCTATGCCGACGTGTTTCGCGGCGACGTGCGCTGGCGCGGCATCGTCGTACCGCCGGGGAAGACCTATCGGTGGGACGGGACCAGCACCTACATCCAGAATCCGCCTTACTTCGCCGGCATGGGCAGAAAGCCGCCCGGCCTTCCCGAAGTCCGCGGCGCGCGCTGCCTGGCGCTGTTCGGCGATTCGATCACGACCGACCACATTTCGCCTGCGGGCGCGATCCGGAAGGACGCGCCGGCCGGACGGTACCTGCTGGAGCATGGCGTGGCGCCGGCCGATTTCAACAGCTACGGCTCGCGCCGCGGCAACCACGAGGTGATGATGCGCGGCACCTTCGCCAACTCGCGCATCAGGAACCTGATGGTGCCCGGCGTCGAGGGCGGCGTGACCGCCTTCCAGCCTGGCGGCGAGCGCATGCCGATCTACGATGCGGCGATGAAGTACCAAGCGGATGGCGTGCCGCTCGTGATCGTGGCCGGCAGGGAGTACGGCACCGGCTCTTCGCGCGACTGGGCGGCCAAAGGTACGAGCCTGCTCGGCGTGAAGGCCGTGATCGCCGAGAGCTTCGAGCGCATCCACCGCGCGAACCTCGTCGGCATGGGCGTATTCCCGCTCACATTCCGCCCGGGGCAGTCCGCGGCCTCGCTTGGGCTCGACGGCGCCGAGGTCTACGATGTCGACGGACTCACGACCGGCAGCCGCGAGGCCACGGTCACCGCGACCGCCGCCTCCGGCAAGCAAACGCGCTTCGCGGTGAGCGTCCGTGTCGATACGCCGAAGGAGTGGGAGTACATGGTTCACGGCGGCATCCTGCACTTCGTCCTGCGCCAGCTCGCCGCCTGAGCCGGGCCGCGATGCGTATCGCGGTATTCGACCTCGATGGCACCTTGACCCGGCACGACACGCTGTGGCCCTATCTGCGCGGCTGGACCCGCCGCCATCCGCGCTTGCGATTCTGGCCGGTCACGATCGCCGCGGCGGTGCGCTACCCCTTCGATCGCGACCGCGGCCGTCTCAAGGCGGACCTGATCCGCGCGGCCATGGCCGGCGCTTCACGGGCCGCGGTAGCGGCGTGGACAGCCGAGTACGTCGCCGGCCTCGGTGACGCCGAACTCTGTCCCGGCGCACTGGCGCAGGTCACCCGGCATGCGGCGGCCGGCGATCGCCTCGTGCTGCTGTCGGCCAGCGTCGATCTGTACGTCCCGGAAATCGGCTGCCGTTTCGGCTTTCACGAGGCGATCTGTACCGCGATCGCCTGGCAGGCCGATCGCCTGGACGGGGCTCTCGCGAGCCCCAATCGCCGCGGCGAAGAAAAACGCCGCTGCGTGGAGTCGCTGCGCGCGCGCTACCCGGGCGCGGCGGTGACGGCCTATGGAAATGCCGCGTCGGACTTTGCTCACTTTGAGGCCGCCGACGAGGCCGTGCTGGTCAATGCCGGCCGGGGTCTGAGGCGACGGGCAAAGTCATGCGGTTTCCGGACCGCGGAATGGCGTAACAATCGGCCCGTATCGCCGGTCCGTCAGGCATGAACCGCAGCACGCGGATCCGGCCGTCCGACATCACGCCCGAGGCGGTGTTTCGCGCGCGGCGCAGCTTTCTCGGCGCACTGGCGGGCCGCGGGGCTCGCGGCGCTCGTTCCACCCGGGCGCACGCAGGATGTGCTGACGGTCAGCCTGGTCCCTCGCCCGCTCGCGTTCCAGCGCAATGCGCGCTACTCGACCCCCGAAAAGGCGAACTCCTGGGCGGAAGTCACGGGCTACAACAATTTCTATGAGTTCGGCACCGGCAAGGAAGACCCCGCGCAGCACGCGGGACGCCTGCGCACGCGGCCCTGGACGGTCGTGGTCGACGACGAATGCGCGGCGCCGGGCCGCTTCGCGCTCGAGGACATCCTGAAGCCGCACCCGCTGGAGGAGCGTATCTACCGACTGCGCTGCGTCGAGGCCTGGTCCATGGTGATCCCCTGGATCGGCTTCGCGCTTGCTGATCTCATCAGGCGCTTCGAGCCGACCTCGCGGGCCAAGTACGTCGAGTTCACGACCCTGCATGACCCGAAGCAGATGCCGGGCCAGCGTCACGACGTGCTCGACTGGCCCTACGTCGAAGGGCTGCGCCTGGACGAGGCCCTGCACCCGCTCGCGATCCTCGCCATCGGCCTGTACGGCAAGGAGCTGCCCAACCAGAACGGCGCGCCGCTCCGCCTCGTCGTGCCCTGGAAGTACGGGTTCAAGAGCATCAAGTCGATCGTGCGCATCCGGTTCACCGAGGCGATGCCCAGGACGAGCTGGGCGCTCTCGGCGCCGCGCGAGTACGGCTTCTTCGCCAATGTGAATCCCGAGGTGGATCACCCGCGCTGGAGCCAGAAGACCGAGCGGCGGATCGGCAGCTCGAATTTCCTCGCGCGCCAGCCGACCCTGCCGTTCAACGGTTACGGGGACGAGGTCGCGGGGCTCTACCGCGGCATGAATCTCGCGCGCCATTTCTAGGGACGCGCTGCCCCGGTGGACACGGACTACGTGGTCCGGCGCTACGCCAAGCCGGTCGTCTTCCTCCTGTGCCTGCTGCCGGCGGCCTGGCTGGTCGCAGGCATCATCGCCCTGCAGTCGGGCGATGCGACTTCCGTCGCGGCGCGCGCGCTCGGCGCCAACCCGGTCGAGAAAATCCAGGACACGCTCGGGATCTGGGGGCTGCGCCTGCTGCTCGCGACGCTTTCCGTCACGCCGCTGCGGGTCCTGCTCGGCTGGCCGAAGCTATACCTGTTCCGGCGCATGCTGGGCCTCTTCGCTTTCTTCTACATTGCCATGCACTTCCTCTGGTACCTGTTCGTTGACCAGGCCTTCGACTGGGTGACGCTTGCCGCCGACGTCGTCAAGCGGCCGTACGTCACGGCCGGCTTCACCGCATTCGTCCTGCTGGTGCCGCTCGCCGCAACCTCGACGGCTCGGGCCATGCGCCGGCTCGGGCGGCGCTGGCAGCGACTGCACTGGCTGGTTTACGCGGCGGCGGTTCTTGGCTGCGTGCATTTCTGGTGGCAGGTGAAAGCCGACATCCGCGAGCCGGCGCTGTACGCCGGGATCGCCGCGCTGCTGCTCGGCTGGCGGGTCGTCCAGACTCAGCTGCGCCGGCGAGCCTTGAGGGTCGCGAGCGCGATACCGGCGAGTATCAGGAGCCCCCCGCCGACCGTGCGGTCATCGACCGATTCGCCGAGCAGCCACCAGCCGAGCATTGCGGCCAGCACCGGCTCGCCAACCGATGCGACGGCGACGAACAGCGGGTCGAGGTGGCGCAGCGACCAGTTGTAGCCGCTATGGCCGATGAGCTGGGAGACGGCGGCCATGCCCGCGAACGCCCACCAGGTGCGGGCATCGAAGCCGATGGCTTGCGTGCCGGTGAGCAGCACGGCCGCCCACAAGACCACGGCGGCGACCCCGTAGGCGATGCCGAGGTAGCTGCGGAATGCCAACTGCGACTGCGCGGCGCGCGAAAACAGGAAATAGCCCGCCATCGCGAGGCCGCCCGCGAGCGCCAGCGCATCCCCCAACCACAGACCGCCGGCCTCGCCGCCGCTCACCACCACGGACCCGGCGACTGCGAGCGCGAGCGCCGCGAGCGTCTGCCTTGAAGGCAGGCCGCGGCCGCCGAGGAACTGCAGCACGGCGACCCAGATCGGCGAGGTACTGACGAACAGCACGCTGCGGGCGATCGTCGTGTGCTCCAGGGAGGCAATCCAGGTCGCGAAGTGCAGTGCCAGCATCGCGCCGGTGCCTGCGGCACAGGCGAGGGCTCGCCGGTCGAAGCCAACCGGGCGTCGCACGGTTGCGGCAAGCGGCAGCACGACGAGCGCCGCGAGCCCCACACGCCAGGCGGCGATTGCGAGTGGCGGCGCCTCGGCGATGCGCGCGAAGATGGCACCGTTCGACACCGCGAGCAGCGCGATGCCGAGGACAACGAATGGCCAGACGCCCCTCAGGTGAGCGCCCACCCGGGAACCTCGCGCCACCCGCGTGATAGCGCGGCGTCGAGCTCGCGCCAACGCGGCTCGAAGTGCTCGACCAGCTGCCAGAAGCGCCGGGAATGGTTCATGTGACGCGTGTGCACGAGTTCGTGGATCAGCAGGTAGTTCACGACCGCGGGCGCCTGGAACAGCAGGCAGGCGTTCAGGCTGATGGTGCCGCTCGGCGAGCAACTTCCCCAACGCGTGCGCTGGCGGCGGATCTGCATGCTCGAGTAGCGCAGCCCCGTCGCGGACGCAAGCCGCGCGAGCCATGGCCCGAACGCTGCATGTGCCTCGCGCATCGTGAACCGTTGCAGCGCGTGGCGCAGCAGCACCGGGCGGTCGGCGGCGCCGGTCAGCACCAGGGCGCCCTCGCCCACCTGGAGCCGCGGCGCACCCGCCCCGCCGGCATGGCGCAGTCTGAGGGTTCGCCCGGTCGCAGCGAAATGCACTCGATCGGGCAGGCGATCGGCGCACGTCGAGACCGCCGGCCGGTAGAGATCGAGCGTGCGCTCGATCCAGTGGCGATGGCGCGCGACGAACTGTTCGACGGTGCCTGGGCGCGTACCGCGCGGCACGACGATCTCGACCAGGCCCCCGGGCAGGACCCGCACCGCCAGCCGCCGCGCGCGCGCGCTCGCGCGCACCCGCCAGTCGCCGCCGGTCGCGCCAGGGTCGTCCAGCAGCCCGAGTTGTGCTGTCTCGTCGTGCATCGTCACAACGCCGCCGCGAGACGCGCGCCTTCGTCGATTGCGCGACGGGCGTCGAGCTCGGCGGCGATCCTGGATCCGCCGATCAGGTGCGGCCGCAGGCCTCGCGCTTCCAGCCCTGCCGCGAGCTCGCGGCGCGGCTCCTGTCCGGCACAGATGACGACGTGGTCCACGGCAAGGATACGCGCCTCGCCGCCGTGCTCGATCGCGAGGCCCCGGTCGTCGACGCCCCGATAGATGACACCGGCCAGCATCCGTACCCCGCGACGCTTCAGCACAAGACGGTGCACCCAGCCGGTCGTCTTGCCGAGGTCGCGGCCGGGCGGCGTAGGCTTGCGCTGCAGCAGCCAGATCTCGCGCCGCGAATGCACGGCGGCTTCAGGCGTCAGCCCGCCGCGTTCCGCGAGCTGCATGTCGATTCCCCACTCACTCATGAACGCCGGGATGTCGAGGCTCGCGGACACACGATCGGCATCGTGACTCAGGAATTCCGCGACGTCGAATCCGATGCCGCCGGCTCCCACGATCGCGACCCGGGCGCCGACCTGCCGCCCGTGCAGCAGCACGTCCACGTAACTCAGCACTTTCGGATGATCCAGGCCCGGGATCGCCGGCACGCGCGGCAGGACGCCGGTCGCCAGCACGACCTCGTCGAAGCCGCCGCCGGAAAGTTCCGCGACGCCGGCCGCGTGACCGAGCCGCAGGCCGACGCCGGCGAGCTCCAGCTCGCGGCGAAAATAGCGCAGCGACTCGTGGAACTCCTCCTTGCCCGGAATGACTTTCGCCATGTTGAACTGGCCGCCGATGCGGTTGCTGGCCTCGAACAGCGTCACGCGGTGCCCGCGCCGCGCGGCCACGGCCGCGCAGGCGAGCCCGGCCGGGCCCGCGCCCACGACCGCGACGCGTTTCGGCCGGGCCGCGGGCCGGTACACGAGCTCGAGCTCGCGACCCGCGCGCGGGTTGACGAGGCAGGTCGCGATCCGGTTCTCGAACACGAGATCGAGGCAGGCCTGGTTGCAGGCGATGCAGGTGTTGATCTCGTCGGCGCGGCCGGCGGCCGCCTTCGCGACGAACTCCGGGTCGGCGAGCAGCGGCCGCGCCATCGACACGAGGTCGGCATCGCCCGATGCCAGCACGCGCTCGGCGACGTCCGGATCGTTGATCCGGTTGCTGGTCACGAGCGGTATTGACACGACGCCCTTAAGGCGCCGCGTCACCCAGGTGAAGGCCGCCCGCGGAACCATGGTCGCGATGGTCGGAATGCGCGCCTCGTGCCAGCCGATGCCGGTATTGATGATCGTCGCGCCCGCGTCCTGCACCGCCCGCGCGAGCGTCGCCACCTCGTCCCAGCTGCTGCCGCCCTCGACCAGATCCAGCATGGACAAGCGGTAGATCACGATGAACCCGGTGCCGACCGCCGCCCGCGTGCGCGCCAGGATTTCGAGCGGCAGGCGCATGCGGTTCTCGTAGCTGCCGCCCCAGCGGTCGGCGCGCCGGTTGGTACGCGCGGCCAGGAACTGATTGATGAAGTAGCCTTCCGATCCCATGACCTCCACGCCGTCGTAACCCGCCTCGCGGGCGAGCACGGCGCAGCGCACGAAGGCCGAGATCTGGCGCTCGACGCCGCGCTCCGAGAGCTCGCGCGGCGTGAACGGCGTGATCGGCGCCTTGAGCCGCGACGGCGCGACCGCGAGCGGGTGGTAGGCGTAGCGTCCGGTGTGCAGGATCTGCATGCAGATGCGCCCGCCCGCGCCGTGCACGGCCTGGGTCACCAGCCGGTGCCGCGCGACATGCCGTCGGCCGCTCAGCGTGCCCGCGAATGGCTTGGTCCAGCCGGCAGCATTCGGCGCGATGCCGCCGGTGACGATGAGGCCCACGCCGCCGCGCGCACGCTCGGCGAAATAGGCGGCGAGCTTCGGGAAGTCATCGGCGCGATCCTCGAGACCGGTATGCATCGAGCCCATCAGCACCCGGTTCGGGAGCGTCGTGAAGCCGAGATCGAGCGGCGCCAGCAGGTGCGGGAACGGGTTCGGCGTCACGCAGGCATGATATAGCATGCGCTCGCAATGACCCCCGTTCTCGAGGTCCGCGATCTCGTCAAGCGATACCCCGGCGTGCGCGCCGTGGACGGCGTGTCGTTCTCGATCGCCGAGGGCCAGTGCTTCGGGCTGCTCGGCCCGAATGGCGCGGGCAAGACGACGACGATCGAGATAATGGAAGGCGTCACCACGCCGACGTCAGGGCAGGTCCTGTATCGCGGCGAGCCGCTCGGCGCACGCTTCCGCGAAGAGGCCGGTATCCAGTTCCAGAAAACCGCCCTGCAGGACTTCCTCACCGTACGCGAGACGCTCGAGCTCTTCAGCAGGCTTTACCCGCGCCGGCGTGCGGTCGACGAGCTGATCCGCGCCTGTGCGCTGGAGCAGGTGGCCGCGCGCGACAATCGCAAACTGTCCGGGGGCCAGATGCAGCGCCTGCTGCTCGCAATCGCGCTCGCCAACGACCCGCGCGTGCTGTTCCTCGACGAGCCGACGACCGGCCTCGATCCGCAGGCACGCCACAACTTCTGGGACCTGATCCGGCGGATCAAGGCCGAGGGACGCACGGTCCTCCTGACCACGCACTACATGGAGGAGGCCTACTTCCTGTGCGACGTCATCGCGATCATGGACCGCGGGCGCATCATCGCCGAGGGCCCGCCGTCGCGCCTCCTGAAGGAGCATTTCGACGACGTCGTCCTCGAGCTGCCCCGCGAGGATTTCCGTACCGCGCCGAAAGGCTTTCCGCTGCCGGTCCTGGTCGCCAGCGACCGCGTGGAGATTTCGACCGGCGATGTCGAGGCGGCGCTGAGAGTCCTGCTCGAGCGCGGCGTGCCGCTCCGGCACCTGCGGATCCGCCCGCGAAACCTCGAGGACCTGTTCCTCGAGTTGACCGGCCGGGAGCTGCGCACGTGAGTCTCCGGCGGCTGCTCGCCGTCTGGCACGCGCGCAATCTCGAGTTCCTGCGCGACCGGTCGACGCTCGTGTTCAACTTCCTGTTCCCGCTCGCGCTGGTCGTCGCCTTCGCGGTGATCTTCGGCGGCCAGCCGCGACCGCTCTTCAAGGTCGACGTGATCGCGCCGCGCGGCGCCGCGCTCGACGCGCATTTCGATCCATTCCTCGACACGCGCTACGTCGACTTCGTGCGCATCGAGCCGGCGGCGCTCGAGGCCACCATCCGCAAGGTCGAACGGCACCAGGTCGACCTGCTGCTCGACCTGCGCGCCGCGCCCCGCTACTGGGTCAACCAGGACTCGCCGAAGGGCTACCTCGCCGAGAGGCTGCTGCTCGAGTCCGCTGCAGGCGGAGCGACGCGCGAGCCGGTGAGCGGCGCGGCAGTACGCTACGTGGACTGGCTGCTGCCGGGTATCCTCGGCATGAACATGATGTTCAGCTGCCTGTTCGGGGTCGGCTACGTGGTCGTGCGCTACCGCAAGAGCGGCTTCCTGCGCCGCCTCTCGGCGACGCCGGTGACGGCGCTCGAATTCGGCGCCGCCCAGGTGCTGTCGCGGCTCCTGCTCACGGTGTGCGTCACGTCGCTGCTCTACGCGGCCCTCGCCGCCTTCGTGCCGTTCCGCAACGAGGGCAGTGTGCTGCTGCTGCTCGTGATCACGGTGCTGGGCGCGCTCGCCATGATTTCCTTCGGCTTCATGATGGCGGCGCGCTTCGCGAGCGAAGAGCTCGCGAACGGCGCCATCAACCTCGCTTCCTGGCCGATGATGCTGCTATCCGGGGTCTGGTTTTCCCTGGAGGGGGCGCCCGCCTGGCTGCAGGCCGCCGCCAGAGCGCTGCCGCTCACGCAGATGCTCGACGCGGCCCGCGCCGTGATGCTGGACGGCGCCGGAATGCCGGAAGTGCTGTCGCACCTAGCCTGGCTCGTGGTGATGACGGCGCTCTTCCTCGGCATCGCTGCAGCGGGGTTCCGCTGGCGCGCGGACTGAACCCGGACGGCCGGGCGGCGGACCCGCCGTCTGTGGCACACTGTGCGGCCGGAACCTCGCGCCCCTGTGACCCTTGGACAAGTCTGAACTGCTGAAGGAACTGCGCATCGACCGCGATGCACCTGCGGAGGGTTCGTCCCGCCTGCGCACCTGGTTGGCGCTCGCCGCGGCGCTGGTCGTGCTTGCCGGCCTGCTCGCGTGGTTCTTCGGCCGCGAGCAGCCGGTCGAGGTGACGGTCGCCGTCGCCGACGCGATGCCGGCGGTGAGCGCCGGCACGTCGGTGCTCGATGCCACCGGCTACGTGACGGCGCGCCGCCAAGCAACCGTGTCCGCCAAGATCACCGGCAAGGTGCGCGACGTGCGCATCGAGGAAGGCCAGCATGTCAGGGCTGACGACGTCCTCGCGACGCTCGACGATGCCGAGGCGCGCGTGGATGCGGAGCTCCGGCGCGCGCAGGTCGCGGTCGCCCGCGCGCAGCTCGCCGAGGCCGAGGTCGCGAGCGCCAATGCCGACCGCGAGTTTCAGCGCCAGCAGGACCTCGCCGAGAGCAGGCTGACCAGCGTCGCCGCGCTCGACGCCGCACGCACGCAGTCCGAGGCGTTGCGCGCGCGCGTCTCGAGCCAGGCAAGCTCCCTGCAGGTCGCCCGGGAAGCCCTGCAGGCCGCACTGGTGCAGCTCGACAACACCATCGTGCGCGCGCCCTTCGACGGCGTGGTGACGGTGAAGGCCGCGCAGCCTGGCGAGATGATCTCGCCGATCTCCGCGGGCGGCGGTTCGATCCGCACCGGCATCGGCACGATCGTCGACATGGGCTCGCTCGAGATCCAGGTCGACGTGAGCGAGTCGTACATCAACCGCGTGCAGCCTGGGCAGAAGGTCGAAGCGGTCCTGAACGCCTACCCCGACTGGCGCGTTCCCGCGTCGGTGATCGCGATCGTGCCGACCGCGGACCGCTCCAAGGCCACGGTCAAGGTGCGCATAGCGCTTGCCGAGAAGGATGCGCGCATCGTGCCCGAGATGGGCGTGCGCGTCGCCTTTCTCGAGTCGGCGCCGGCGGCGGCCGGCACTCCGGCGCCGCCGCGCGGCGCGCTGATTCCGGCCGCGGCCATCCGCCAGGATGCGGGCAGGGACGTGGTATTCGTGCTGCGCGACGGGCGCGCAGAGCGGCGCATGGTCTCGCTCGGCGGCACGCTCGGCGACCGCCGGCAGGTGCAAGCGGGCGTTTCGCCCGGTGACGAAGTGATCGTGGACCCGCCGGCGGGTCTCCGGGACGGCAATGCGGCGAGAGCGAGGGAGTCCGGCGATGAGTGAGGCGATGGTGCAGGTCCGTAACGCCCAGAAAGCCTACGTGCGCGGCCGGCAGACGGTCGAGGTGCTGCACGGGCTTTCGCTCGACATCCCGAGAGGGGACTTCGTCGCGCTCATGGGCCCGTCCGGCTCCGGCAAGACCACGCTCCTCAACCTGATCGGCGGGCTCGACAGCCCGACGGCCGGCGAGATCCGGGTCGGCGGCCAACGCATCGACCAGCTCGCGGGCGGACCGCTCGCCGAATGGCGGGCGCGAAACGTCGGCTTCGTGTTCCAGTTCTACAACCTGATGCCGGTGCTGACGGCCGAGCGCAACGTCGAGCTGCCGCTGCTGCTGACGCGGCTCAACGGCGCGCAGCGGCGCAAGTCAGTCGCGGTCGCGCTCGAAGTGGTCGGTCTCGCCGACCGCGCCCGCCACAAGCCCAAGGAGCTGTCCGGTGGCCAGGAGCAGCGCGTCGCGATCGCGCGTGCGCTGGTCTCGGACCCGGCGCTGCTGATCTGCGACGAGCCGACCGGCGACCTCGACCGCAGGACGGCGGACGAGATCCTCGGCCTGCTGCAGGTCCTGAACCGCAATCACGGCAAGACCATCGTGATGGTGACACACGACCCGAAAGCCGCCGAGTTCGCCAACCGGATCCTGCATCTCGAGAAGGGCCAGCTCCTCGAGCAGGCAACCGCCGCGGCCTGAGTACGCCATGACTCGCACCGGCTTCGTGATCGCCAATCTGTGGCGCAAGAAGACCCGCACGGTCCTGACACTGCTGTCGATCGTGACCGCCTTCCTTTTGTTCGGACTGCTGCAGGCGGTCAACGTCCTGTTCACGTCCGGCGCGGACTTCATCGGCGCGGCGCGGCTCGTGACCCAGGCCCGCGTTTCATTCACGCAGTCGCTGCCGATGCGGCTGCTGCCGCAGATCGAGTCGGTGCCCGGCGTCGAACACGTGATGTGGCAGCAGTGGTTCGGCGCGGTCTACCAGGAGAACACACAGCTCATCTTCCTTGCGACGGATCCGGCACGCCTGCGTCTCGTGTATCCCGAGTACATCATGCCGGACGCGCAGTGGCAGGCCTTCGAGTCGACCCGCACGAGCATGATCGTCGGCCGCAACCTGGCGAACCAGTACGGCTGGGAGATCGGCCAGAAGGTGCCGATCGCCTCCAACATCTTCCCGCAGCAGGACGGCAGCAAGAACTGGACCTTCGACCTGGTCGGCATCTACGACGGCAAGGACGAGGACTGGCAGCGCAACACCAACGTGGGCTGGATCAACTTCGCGTACTTCGACGAGGCGAACCAGTTCGGCCGCGGCCGCGCTGGAACCTATACGATCAAGCTTGCCGACGCCGGGCAGGCGGAGCAGGTCGCACGCACGATCGACGCCATGTTCGAAAACTCGCCGGACGAGACCAAGACCCAGACCGAGAAGGACTTCAACATCGGCTTCATCAAGCAGATAGGCGACATCGGCCTGATCGTGCGCTGGATCCTGTTCGCGGTGTTCTTCACGCTGCTGCTCGTGGTCGGCAACACGATCGCCCAGAGCGTGCGCGAGCGCATCCCGGAGCTGGCGATCCTGAAGACGCTCGGCTTCAGGGACGGCGAAGTGCTCGGCTTCGTGCTGGCCGAGGCGGCCCTGCTGTGCGCACTCGGCGGTCTCGCAGGCCTCGCGATCGCGACACCCCTCGGGGTCGCGATCACGCGCGCGACCGGCGGCAATCTGCCCATCGCCGTGGACGGCACGGTATGGCTCGTCGGCGGCATCGCCATCGTGCTGCTCAGCCTCGCCGTGGGGCTCCTGCCCGCGCTGCGTGCCGGCAGACTGACCATCGTCGACGCGCTGGCCGGGCGCTGACCGGCACCGCCATGCTGCAGCAGATCCTCTCGATCACGTTGCTGGGCCTCCGGAGCATTCCGGAGCGGCTCGGCGCATCGCTCGTCATCGTCGTCGGCCTCGCAGGCGTGGTCGCGGTTTTCACAGCCCTGCTGGCGATGGCAGCCGGGTTCCGGTCCACGCTCGAATCCGCCGGTCGGACCGATGTCGCGCTCGTCCTGCGCGGCGGCTCGCAGGCGGAGCTCAATTCGGGCATCTCGCGGGAACAGGGCGCGATCATCAAGCAGGCGGCGGGCGTCGCGAAAGACCCGGATGGCCAGGCGCTCGCCTCCGCGGAAGTGGTCGTCATCGCGGAACTCATGCGGCCCGGCGGGAAGACCAGCTCCAACATCACCGTACGGGGCGTCGAGCCCGCCGCGTTCGCGTTGCGGCCGCAGCTGCGAATCGTCGCGGGGCGGATGTTCGGTCAGGGCCTGCGCGAGCTGATCGTCGGCCAGGGCGTCTCCCGCCAGTTTGCGGGTGCGCGCCTCGGCCAGGTCGTGCGCATGCGCGGTTCGGACTGGACGGTGGTTGGCGTGTTCGCCTCCGGCGATGCGTATGAGAGCGAACTGTGGGCGGATGTCGATGTCGCGCAGTCGACCTTCAATCGCCAGGGATACAGCTCGGTGCGTCTCGCGCTGGCCGACAGCGGCGGCCTGCGGGCGGTCAAGGACGCCCTCTCGGCCGACCCGCGCGTGAATGTCGACGTCGAGACCGAGAAACAGTATTTCAGCGGCCAGACCGAGCAATTCCGCAGGACGATCGGCGCGCTGGCCGGCGTCGTGACGCTCATCATGGCGCTCGGCGCCATCTTCGCCGCCCTCAACACGATGTACGCCGCCGTCGACACCCGAGCGCGGGAGATCGCGACGCTGCGAGCGGTCGGCTTCCGCGGCCTGCCGGTCGTGGTTTCGATCATGCTGGAGTCGCTGATCCTCGCGCTGGCAGGCGGCCTCCTGGGCGCGCTTGCGGCCTATGTGCTGTTCAACAACATGGTGGTCTCGACGCTGGGTGCAAATTTCACGCAGGTCGTGTTCCGCTTCGCCGTGACCCCGTCCCTGGTGGCAAACGGGCTGATCATCGCCGTCGTGATCGGCATGATCGGCGGCTGCCTGCCGGCCCTGCGTGCCGCGCGCCAACCAGTGACGGCCGCCCTGCGCGCTGCCTGACGCGGCACGGTGAGCATGCACACGCTGATCGACATCGGCGCGAATCTTGCGCACGACTGCTTCGATGCGGACCGCGACGCCGTGCTGGCGCGGGCGCAGGCCGCGGGCGTCGCCGCGATGATCGTCACCGGCAGCACGCTCGACGACACGGACAAGGCGATCGCCCTCGCCCGCCGCCATCCCGGAGCGCTGCGGGCGACGGCCGGCGTCCACCCGCACCACGCGAGCGGGTTGCGGGATGCCGACGCGGGCCGGCTGGCCGCCCGGCTGCACGACCCGATGGTCGTCGCAGCGGGCGAGTGCGGGCTCGACTACTTCCGGAACTTCTCGCCGCCCGCCGAGCAGCGTCGCGCCTTCGAACTGCAGCTCGGGCTCGCGGGACAGGCCGGCAAGCCGCTGTTCCTGCACCAGCGCGACGCGCATGACGACTTTGTCGCCATGCTGCGCGGCCACCCGCAAGCGGCCGCGCGCGGCGTCCTGCACTGCTTCACGGGCGGAGCGGCCGAGCTCGAGGACTGCCTCGCACTCGGCCTGTCGGTCGGCATCACGGGCTGGATCTGCGACGAACGCCGGGGCCACGCGTTGCGTGAGGCCGCGCCTCGGGTGCCGCGCGATCGCCACATGATCGAGAGCGACGCGCCGTATCTCCTGCCGCGCACGCTGGCGTCGAAGCCGCCCCACCGCCGCAATGAGCCTGCTTTTCTGCCGGCGGTGCTGATGGAGATGGCGCGTTGCCGCGGCGAGGATCCGGCCGCGCTCGCGGCAGCCACGACCGCCAACGCCTGCCGCTTCTTTGGCCTTACACTGGCGGCAATCAGTTGCGGAGACGCGGCGTCGGTCGAGTTGCTCTGACATTACCCGCTGCATCACCGGTTACGGGGAACACATGGACTTCAAGCGTGCGGCCGAGACGACAGCATCGGCATTCCGGGACTCGATCGTTCCGCGTCTGTGCGATTACATCCGCATCCCGAACAAGTCGCCGCTGTTCGACGCCGACTGGGAGTCGCACGGCCACATGCTGCGCGCCGCCGAACTGATGGCCGCGTGGTGCCGCGAACAGCCGATCGCCGGGCTCTCCGTGGAGATCCTGCACACGCCCGGCCGTACGCCGCTCCTGTTCTGTGAAATCCCCGGGGTCGGTCCCGACACGGTCCTGCTCTACGGTCACATGGACAAGCAGCCGGAGTTCACCGGCTGGGCGGATGGACTGTCGCCCTGGGAACCTGTGCTGCGCGACGGCCGGCTCTACGGTCGCGGTGGCGCCGACGACGGCTACGCCGTGTTCTCCTCGCTGACGGCGATCCGGCTGCTGCAGGAGCAGAATGTCCCGCATGCACGCTGCGTCGTGCTGGTCGAGGCCTGCGAGGAAAGCGGCAGCTACGACCTTCCCTACTACGTCGAGGCGCTCGCGCAACGCATCGGCTCGCCGAGCCTCGTCGTCTGCCTCGACGCCGAGTGCGGCAACTACGAGCAGCTCTGGTGCACGACCTCGCTGCGCGGCAACCTGGTCGGCGACCTCGTCATCGAGGGCCTGATGGAGGGCGTGCACTCGGGCGCGGGCACCGGCATCGCCCCGTCGGTGTTCCGCATCGCTCGCACGCTGCTCGGGCGCGTCGAAAGCGATGTGACGGGCGACATCCTCGTGGACGAGCTGTCGGCGCCGATTCCCGCCGCCCGCATCGACCAGGCGCGCGCCGCCGCCGGAGTGCTCGGCGGGATGATCGCAGGCAAGCTGCCATTCGTGCCCGGCGCGCGTCCGCTCACCGATGCGCCGGTGGAGCTCGTGCTCAACAATACCTGGCGCCCCACGCTCGCCGTCACGGGCGCCGCGGGCCTCCCGGCGATGGAGAACGCGGGCAATGTCCTGCTGCCGCGCGTCGAACTCAAGCTGTCGTTCAGGCTGCCGCCCCCCACCGACGCGGAAGCGGCCGCGATCGCCGTGAAGAGGCGCTTGGAGGCCGATCCGCCCTACGGCGTGCGCGTCCGATTCGAAGTGGGATCCTCGCAGCCTGGCTGGGACGCGCCGCCGGTCGCGCCATGGCTCGCAGACTCGATGCGCGAAGCCTCGCGCGCGAGCTTCGGTCGCGACGCCATGTATCTCGGCACCGGCGGCAGCATCCCGTTCATCGGCATGCTGGGGCAGCGCTTCCCGAGCACGCAGTTCCTGGTGACCGGCGTGCTGGGGCCACACTCGAACGCCCATGGCCCCAACGAGTTCCTGCACCTCGAGTGCGCGGAAAAGCTGACCCTGTGCGTCGCGAAAGTGATCGCCGACCACCACGGCCGGCCGCCCGCCTAGCCGCGCGCGAGGGGACTCGCCTCGGCCTGCGATGTGAGCTGGTCCCAGGCGGCGCGGAAGCGTTCGCCGGGATGCGGATTGCCGGCCTCGACGGCCGGGTACTCGGCTTCGAGCAGGTCGAGGCGCATCACGCGCGGCGGCCGCCCCTTCGGGAACTTCGAGCGGCTGGTGAAGACGATGCGCCCGTCGACCGGCACTTCGCCCGCCAGCAGCTTGACCGCGGCAACGCGGTCATAGAGCGCTTCGAGCGGGTTCAGGAATGTCGTGCGCCGACCGCCGTCCATGACCGCCCATTCCTTCATGTGCTCGCCGCCGAACACGACACCTTCGACGTCCCGGTAATCCACCACCAGCAGGCCACGGCCGGTCAGCAGCAGGAAATCGATGTGCAGCTGCCCGCCGCTGCCGTCCGGTATGAGGACGTCACGCAGGATCGCGGCGGACACGGCCTCGAATGAACGGATGAGCCGGCGGCGCGCGTGGTAACGGCTCCAACGGCGCCAGCCGGCAGCCCCTGCGACCGCGAGCAGCCCGAGCAGCATCACGGCGACCGTGACCTGGAAGATGACGTCGTTCGGATTCACGCCGAGCGGCTCGCATGCCAGCGGCGCAGCAGCCGGGCGCCGCCCGGCAGGCACAACAAACCGAACAGGACGCGCGCGGCAAGCCGTTCGCGGCGGCCGAGCGCGAACGGCCGATGCAGTTCCGCGTACAGGTCCGGGCGCGCGACGATGCTGAAATCCGGGCTGGTGCTGTCCGGCATCAGCAGATGATAGACGGCGGAACGCAGCGTCACCACTGCGGCGCGGATGCGGCATGATGCGCGCATGGGATTTCCCGCCGCGCTCGCGGAATTGCTCGCCTGCCCATCCTGTGGTACGGCGCTCGCGGGCTCGGGCTGCCTCGCCTGTCGTGTCGACTACCCGGAGATCGGCGGCATTCCCTAGCTCACGCCGGAACCGCGACTCGCGCTCGCCGAGTGGCGCGGCCGGCTGCATCACCTGCTTACGCATTATGCGGCGGAGTCGCAGCGACAGCGTGCGGCGCTCGAGCGGCTCGCGCCGACCTCCCTCGCGTGCCGGCGCATCGAGCACGTCGCGAATGCGCTCGACGACCAGGCCGGGCGCATCCGCGCGCTGATGCAGCCGCTCGGGGCGGAACGCAGGAGCGAGGCGCACGCGGTGCACGTCGCGCTCGGCACCGAGCTGCCGCTGAACCAGGGATTGTCGACGTACTACCCGAATCTGCATCGCGACTGGTGCTGGGGGGAGGCGGAGAACGCGGCGAGCCTGGCGGCAGTCCGGGCGAGCCTGCCCGACGGCGCGACGCCGCAGCGCCTGCTGGTGATCGGCGCAGGCGCGTGCCGCCTCGCCTACGACCTGCACCAGGCCTGGCGTCCTGCGCTCACCGTCGCGCTCGACTTCAATCCCCTGTTCCTGCTGGCCGCCGCGCGCATCTTCGCCGGCGAGGCGCTCGAACTCTACGAATTCCCGATCGCGCCGAAGGGCATCGCGGAGCACGCGGTGCTGCGCCGGCACCAGGCGCCGGCGCGCCCGCTGCCGGGATTGCAACTGCTCCTCGCCGATGCCACGGCCCCGCCATTCCTGCCGGGGCGCTTCGATGCGGTGCTCACCCCGTGGTACATCGACGTCGCGGGCGAGCCCGTCTCGCGGCTGCTGGCGCGCATCAACGCGCAGCTCGCGCCGGGGGGCGGCTGGATCCATCACGGCTCGCTCGCCTTCACGGACGCCGCGCCGGAGGAGGCGTCCAGCCTCGAGGAGCAGCTCGCGGCGCTGCCCGCGCACGGATTCCAGTCCACGCACGTGGGGGAATCGCGCCAGCCCTACCTCGGCTCGCCGGCCAGCCGCCATGCGCGGATCGAGAGCATCGTGACGATAGCGGCGCGCAAGGTCCGCGACGTGCCGGTCCCGGCGCCGGGGCGCGAGCTGCCCGAGTGGATCCACCGCACGGACCTGCCTGTGCCGGCGCTGGCCGAATACCGCGCGCAGGCGTTGTCCACGCGCGTCTACGCGTTCCTGCTCGCGATGATCGACGGGGAGCGGTCGATCCGCGACATGGCTCGGCTCATGGAACAGCAGAAACTGATGCCGGCCGAAGATGCGGTGCCGGCCATCCGCCGCTTCCTCGCGCGCGCCCTGCAGGACCCGCACCGGCGGCCGCAGCTCTGAACCGCACTTGTCCGGCCTTGGCCGGTCCGATTATCGTGGCACGGGCGACGGGAGACTGGCAGGGATGGCGACCGGCACACTGATTCGCGCGACAGCCTGGATCGCGACCGCCGTCGCAGGCGCGTCCGCGCTCGGCGGCATCGCCCTGCACCGCGGCGAGAGCATCAACGCGCTGTGGTTCGTGGTCGCCGCGGTCTGCACCTACCTGGTCGGCTACCGCTTCTACAGCAGCTGGATCGCGGCGCGCGTGTGCCGCCTAGACGCGACCCGGGCCACGCCGGCAGAGAGGCTCGACAATGGCCGCGACTTCATGCCGACGCACCGCTCGATCGTGTTCGGCCACCACTTCGCGGCGATCGCCGGGGCGGGCCCGCTGATCGGCCCGACGCTCGCCGCGCAGTTCGGCTACCTGCCGGGCACGCTGTGGCTGCTGGTCGGCGCGGTGCTGGCAGGCTGCGCGCAGGACATGCTGGTGCTGTTCTGTTCGACGCGCCGCGATGGCCGCAGCCTCGCGAACCTCGCGCGCGACGAGCTCGGCCGCCTCGGCGCCTCCGCGGCGATGGTCGGGACGCTGTTCATCATGATCATCCTGATGGCGGTGCTCGCCCTGGTCGTCGTCAAGGCGATGGCGCACAGCCCCTGGTCGACCGCGACCGTGTTCGCGACGATCCCGATAGCCATCGTCATCGGGGTCTACCTGCGCTTCGTCCGGCCGGGCCGCGTCATGGAGGCCACGGCCATCGGTGTCGTGCTGCTGCTGGCCGCCGTCGCCGCCGGCGGCTGGGTGAACAGCCACCCGGCGATCCGCGCCTGGTTTGACCTGGACGCCAAGGCGCTCGCCTGGTTCGTCATCCTGTACGGTTTCGTGGCCGCGATCCTGCCGGTGTGGCTGCTGCTGGCGCCGCGCGACTATCTCTCCACTTTCATCAAGCTCGGCGTCGTGTTCCTGCTCGCGATTGCGATCTGCGTCCTGCAGCCGGACGTGCGCATGCCCGCCCTCACGCAGTTCATCGACGGCACCGGACCGATCTTCAGCGGCTCGCTGTTCCCGTTCCTCTTCATCACGATCGCCTGCGGGGCGATCTCGGGCTTCCACGCGCTGGTCGCCTCCGGCACGACGCCCAAGCTGATCACGCGCGAGACTGACGTGCGCATGGTCGGCTACGGGTCGATGGCGCTCGAGTCCTTCGTCGCGATCATGGCGCTGATCGCCGCCTGCGTACTCGACCCAGGCGTCTACTTCGCGATAAACACGGCCGCGGGCGTGGTCGGCAGCGACCCCGTGACGGCAACGGCGACCATCACGTCCTGGGGTTTCCCCGTCGACCCGGCGCAGATGGAAGCGCTGGCCGCCAGCATGGGCGAGGCGTCGCTCTACGGCCGCACGGGCGGCGCGCCGTCGCTCGCCGTCGGCATGGCCCACATCTTCGGCTCGGCGTTCGGCGATGGTCTGTTCGCCATCTGGTATCACTTCGCCATCATGTTCGAGGCGGTCTTCATCCTGACCGTGCTCGACGCCGGCACGCGCGTCGGCCGCTTCATCATGCAGGACGCCCTCGGCAGCCTCTGGGCACCGCTCGGCCGGACTTCATGGTACCCGTCGGTCTGGATCGCGAGCATCCTGGTCTGCGCCGGCTGGGGGTATTTCCTCTACATCGGCGTGATCGACCCCAATGGCGGCATCAACATCCTGTGGCCGCTGTTCGGGATGGCGAACCAGATGCTGGCCGCGATCGCGCTCGCCGTGGTGACGGCGATCTTCGTGAAGTCGGGACGCCTGCGCCATGCCTGGGTACCCGGCGCCCCTCTCGCCTGGCTCGTCATCGTGACCTCGGTGGCTGCCTGGCAGAAGATCTTCAGCGATGATCCCCGGATCGGCTTCTTCGCAGCGGCGCGCGACCTGTCGGACAAGCTCGCGGCCGGCGTGCTGACGCCCGAGCGTGCGGCCGTGGCGCCGAAGCTGATCTTCAACCAGCAGCTCGATGGCTGGCTGACCGTGGTCCTCATCTTCATCGTCTGGATCATCGTCATCGACATGGCGCGCGGCTGCTGGAGCCACCTGTCCGGCCGGCGGCCGGCGGCCAACACCGAGTCGCCGTACGTGGCGACCCAGCTCACATGAGCCCGGTCGCCCCGCGCTGGCACAAATTCTGGACGGGCATGCGCACGCTGCTCGGCGACGATGCCTACGAGCGCTATCTCGCTCATTGCCGGGCGCGGCATCCCGATTGCACGCCGCTGGACCGCGGCGCCTTCTACGTCGCCGAACTTGACCGGCGCTGGCGACAGGTCAATCGCTGCTGCTGAGCCGTCGTGCGCCCGGCAGGACCGGGTGCCTGGCATGCTGGACAGCCCGGGTTGACTCAGGTCAATGCAAGTGGCGAGCCCGCCGCGCGAAAATGCCGATGCGAAAGGAGGTCACTCCATGGCGAGTTCACGGGGGCTTTTGCCACTGGTTGTCGCTCTGGCGAACGTTGCGGCATTCGCCGAGGAACCAAAACCAGCCACGTCCTACTTCGACCCGGGCCTCGACCTGCGCTATCGCTACGAGGGCGTCGAGCAGGAAGGCTTCGCGAGTGACGCCGATGCGAACACGCTCCGCATCCGCGCGAACCTCGCGCTGCGCGAACACCTAGGATTCTCGGGCCTCCTCGAGGTGGACCACATCGAGGCAGTCGGCTCGCAAGACTACAACGATACGCGCAATGGCAATACGGAGTTCCCGGTGGTCGCCGACCCCGAGGGCACCGATCTCAATCAGCTCTGGCTGCAATACGCGCCGCGCGCCGATACGCGGTTCCGGCTTGGGCGTCAGCGGCTCAACCTGGACAATGAACGGTTCATCGGCTCCGTCGGCTGGCGGCAGAATGAGCAGACGCTGGACGCGATCCGGATCGAAACCACGGCGCTCGCGAAGGTTGCCGTCAATTACGCGTTCGTCGACCGCGTGAACCGTGTGTTCGGCCCGGATGCCGGTACGCCGCCCGAGACGCTCGAGGGCGCGAGCCACCTGCTGAACGTCAAGTGGAGCCCGGGAGCGGCCGGCTTCCTCGTGGCCTATGCTTATTTGCTGGATTTCGACGAGGCGCCGCAGCTCTCGTCATAAAGCCTGGGCGCGCGCTACGAGGGCAGCCATGCCGTCCGCGAGGGATTGTCGCTGGCCTGGGCCCTCGAGTACGCGCGCCAGCGGGATGCGGGGGACAATCCGCTCGACGTCGACGCTTCGTACGCGCTCCTCGAGGGGCGGGTCAAATTCGCGGATTTCGATTTCGTTGCCGGATACGAGCAGCTTTCAGGCGTGCGCGCGGCTCCGGATCCCGCGGGCAGCCCGGCCTTCCAGACGCCGCTCGCGACGCTCCACAAGTGGCAGGGCTGGGCGGACAAGTTCCTGACCACGCCGTCCGCCGGCGTCGAAGACATTTACGTCGGCCTCAATGCCAAGCGCTCCATCTGGCGCGCCCAGGCCATCTGGCACGATTTCGCGGCCGAGGCCACGGGCCTGCACTACGGCAGTGAAATCGACCTGCTCGTGGCCTGCACCATCGCCAAGCGCTACGAAGTCATGCTCAAGTTCGCTGACTACAGCGCGGACGAGGGTTTCACGGACACCCAGAAGCTCTGGTTGCAGCTCGGCGCCTCATTCTGAGGATAGCGTGGTAGCACGCAGACGGTCTGGTGGGCCGTGATGGGATCGAACCATCGACCAACTGGTTAAAAGCCAGATGCTCTGCCACTGAGCTAACGGCCCGCACCGGGTCGCGAATGATACCCGATCATTGTGCCGTGGCGGCGCAGGCCGCGGGCAAGCGCCGGACGCACTCGCCTGACTGGCGCCGGCTGCTACCATGGCGCGATGGTTCATCCGCATGACGCGCTGCCCCCCGCACGGCTCATGTCCAGCCAGTGCCGCCGCGTTCGGGGCAGACCCCGTGACGGTAGCCGTATTCCCCGGCTCGACGCACACGGTCGTTACCGACGACGGCGATGCGGCCCGGTTCTGCACGACCTGCGCATTTTCATCCGTCTGCCTGGCCGAAGGCCTCGACAAGGGTGCGCTACGGGAGCTGCACATGCTCGTGGAGCATGTCGGACCGCTGCCCGCCGGCACCCACGTGTTTCGGACCGGTGATCGGTTCGAATCGATCGCGGCGGTCCGCGGCGGCACCGTGAAAACCTGCCGGGTGGACCGCGAGGGCCGTGAGCAGGTCCTGGGTTTTCACCTGCCCGGCGAGATCATCGGCCTGTCGGCAATCGACGGGGAGCGTTATCCCCGCGATGCCGTCGCACTCGACACCGTCCAGTTGTGCCGGTTCTCGTTCCCCAGGATCGCCATGCTGGCAAGGCAGATTCCCGGGCTGCAGCGCCAGCTGTTCAGGCTCATGAGCCGGGGCATCGGGCACGCGGAGCGGCTTTCGGGCGATCATTCGGCCGATGAGCGCATTGCCGCGTTCCTCATCGACTTGTCGAAGCGCCTGCAGGCCTGCGGATTCTCCGCGACGCGTTTCGAGCTGACGATGCCGCGCACCGACATCGCGAACTACCTGCGTCTCGCGCCGGAGACGGTGAGCCGGGTACTGCGCCGCTTCCAGGACGACGGCATGGTCCACGTGCAGCGCCGCGAGATCGAGCTGGTGGACCCCGCGCGGCTCGCTTTGCTCGCAGAGCCCATGCTCGCCATGTGACCAGCGCCGGCGTGGAACGATGATCGAGTTCTATCCGCAGCTGCGCCTGGCTCACGTCGTCGCTGTTCTGGCGAGCGGCATGCTGTTCCTGGTGCGCGGTCTGCTGGTCTGCGCCGGCAGGGGCGGGTGGGCCCTCGCCCGTCCTCCCCGCATTCTCAGCTACGCGATCGACTCGGCCCTGCTCGCCGCGGCGCTCCTGCTGCTGGTCATCCTGCCGGCAGCTGCCTACTCCGGCGGCTGGCTCGCGGCCAAGCTCGCCGTGCTGCCCGTCTACGTGGCACTGGGATGGTTCGCGCTGCGCCGTCGTTCCGCCAGCGGCAGGCAGCTTGCCTGTTTCGCCGGGGCGCTGCTCGCTTACTTCGCGATGCTGGTCATCGCGCGCACCTACGACCCGCTGGGTCCCCTGAGGCTGCTCACGGGATCCTGAGCAGTTTCGCTGCGGGGCCGTCAGGGTCCATCGTGATCAACGATAGCGGGTCGGGTCGGCGACCCCGGCAGCCGCGAAGCCGGCACGCCGCAGCCTGCAGCTGTCGCAGCGGCCGCAGGCGCGGCCCTCCGTGTCGGGCTGGTAGCACGACACCGTCATCGCGTAGTCGACGCCGAGCGCTGCGCCGCGGCGGATAATGTCGGCCTTCGACAGGTCGATCAGCGGTGCGTGCAATTGCACGGTCTCGCCCTCGACCGCCGCGCGCGTCGCCAGGTTTGCGAGGCGCTCGAAGGCGTGGATGTACGCCGGACGGCAATCCGGGTAGCCGGAATAGTCGACCGCGTTGACGCCGATGTACAGGTGCCTGGCGCGCGTGACTTCTGCGCAGGCGAGTGCAAATGCGAGGAAAATCGTGTTGCGCGCCGGCACATAGGTCGGCGGGATGCCGCGGGTCGGCGTTTCCGGCACCGGAATGTGCGTATCCGTCAGCGCGGAGTGCCCGAACTCCCCGAGCGGGATGGCCAGCACCCGGTGCTCGACGGTGCCGAGGGCGGCCGCGACGCGGCGCGCAGCGGCGAGCTCGGCCGCATGGCGCTGCCCGTAGTCGATCGACAGCGCGTGGCAGCGATGCCCGCGCTCGCGGGCGATCGCCAGAGTGGTCGCGGAATCGAGACCGCCCGACAGGAGCACGATGGCCGCGGTGCCTGCGAGGCCTTGCGGCTCAGCGTCCAGGGACGTCACCCCACAGCAACTTGTGGAGCTGGACCTGGAAGCGCACCGGCAGCCGGTCCGTCAGGATCCAGTTGGCGAGCTGCGCGGCGGGCAGTTGCCGGTAACTCGGCGAGAACAGCACGGTGCAGCGCGCATCGAGCCGCTCGGCGCGCACGCGCTCCCGGCTCCATTCGTAATCGGCCCGGTCGCAGATGACGAACTTGAGCTGGTCGGACTCGCGCAGGCCATGTACCGCGAAGTCCAGGTTGCGGTGCGCCTCGCCGGAGCCGGGCGTCTTCACGTCGATCACCCGCGTGACCCGCGCGTCCACTTCCGCCGCATCGATGGCGCCGCTCGTTTCCAGCGACACGCTGAAGCCCGCCTCGCAGAGCACGGTGAGCAGCGTCGTGCATTGCCGCTGCGCGAGCGGCTCGCCGCCGGTCACGCAGACGTGCCGGGCACCGGATTCGCGCGCCTCGTCGGTCAGCCGGGCGATCGTGCGCCACTCGCCGCCATGGAAGGCATAAGCCGTGTCGCAGTAGTGGCAGCGCAGCGGACAACCGGTCAGCCGGATGAAGAACGTCGGCCAGCCGACGGACGCCGCCTCGCCCTGCAGCGACAGGAAGGTCTCCGTGATGCGCAGCCGCGCCGCCAGCGGCACGGCCGAGACCTCGGCGGACATCGTCCCTCCTCAGCCGCCTTCGGCCGGCTGGCGCTGGAGCCGCTCCCGGGCATCCGCGGCAGCCTGGGTATCCGGGTATTCCTTCACGACGCGCGTCAATACGGCCCGCGCATTCGCGAAGCGCTTGAGCTCGAACTGGCAGTAGCCGGCCTTGAGCAGCGCGTCCGGAGACTTGCGGGCGCCGGGGTAGTCACGAAGCACGCTCTCGAACGCGGCCAGGGCCGCGGGGAAGTCGCGCTGCACGTAGTGCGCCTCGCCGAGCCAGTAGACGGCATTCGACGCGAGTTCATGCCGCGGGTACCGGGCCACGAACTCCCGCAGCGCGCCCTCGGCTTCGCCGTAGCGGCCGTCCTTCAGCAGGTTGAATGCAGCCTGATACTCGGCCTCCGGACTGCCCGGCGTCGTGGTCGCCTGCGCGGCGGTCACTGCCGCCTCCGCCGCGCGCAGCCGCGTGTCGAAATCCAGGTACTGATCGCGCTGCTGGGTGCGTGCCCGGTCGAGCTCGTGCTGCAGCTGGTCGACCTCGCCGCGCAGGCGGCGCAATTCCTCGGTCAGCGCGTCGATCTGCCGCGACATCTCGAGCAGGCCCTGGTTCGCGAGTTGCCGCTCGACGCCGTCCATCCGCGACTCGAGCGCATCGAGCCGCTCGTTCTTGGATTGCGCCACCGCGGGACCGGCCGTCCACGCGGCAGCCAGCACGGCAAAGACCGGCAGGGATCCGCGCATCACCGGCTCAACGCCCGTAGATGAGCTCGACCCGCCGGTTCTGTCCATAGGCCGACTCGTCGCTGCCGACGGCCGCCGGCCGCTCCTCTCCGTAGCTGACGGTGGTGAGCTGCGCGTCGCCTGCGCCCTGCAGCATCAGCGCGCGGCGCACGGCCTGGGCGCGCCGCTCGGCGAGCGCAATGTTGTATTCGCGCGAGCCGCGCTCGTCCGTGTGGCCCTCGACGCGGATCCGGACCGCGCTCGACCCCGCCAGGTACTTCGCGTGGGAGTTGATGAGCGAAGCGTACTCCGGGCGGATATCGCTGCGATCGAAGTCGAAATAGATCACGTTGGCGACGCCCGCGGGACCGCCGGTCGGGCTGCCCGAGGCGCCCGGCAGGTCCCGGCCTTCGCCGACCTGGCCTTCTCCTTGCGCGCCCGCCGTTTCGCCGCCCTCCACGGCTGTGGAACCCGTCCCTTCAGGCACGGTCGTCGCCTTCTTTCCGCAAGCGCCCAGCACCAGGGCGCCGACCAGGATAAGGAGAATGGACAGCGATCGCATTGCGGGAACTCCTTGAGTCGACGAACTTCGTTGCATCTGCCGCCTTCTAGCACAGGGAGCCGGGCGCGTCACGCGTGCTAATCCAGGAATGGCGACCATGCGGCTTCGCGCAGCTCGCCGGCGCTCGCCGCGATCTGCCGCTGGACTCGCCCGTCGCTCGAGACGATCGCGAGCGTGTCACGACCGCCGACGCGGCTCGTGTACAGGATGTCGGCGCCGTTCGGCGCGAACGACGGGGATTCGTTGAGCGCCCCGCCGCTCAGCACCTGCAGGCCGCCGCTCCGCGCATCGACCGAGCCGATGCGGTATGCGCCGCGGTCGAGCGTCACCACCGCGATCTGGCGGCCGTCCGGCGAGATGCGCGGGCGCGCGTTGTAGCCGCCCTCGAAGGTCACGCGCTGCGCGCGCGCGCCCGGCTCGACCGCGACGCTGTAAACCTGCGGGGCGCCCGCCCGGTCGGACGTGAAGTAGAGAGAGCGGCCGTCCGGCGACCAGTTCGGCTCGGTGTCGATCGCCGGATCCTCGGTGATGCGCTGCAATTCCTGGGTCGCGAGCGTCAGCACGTAGACGTCGACATTGCCGTCGCGGCGCGACAACGCAAGCGCGAGGCGCGAGCCGTCCGGCGAGAATGCGGGTGCTCCGTTGATTCCCGATTTCGCGGACACCTGCACCTGGGACCCGGTCGCGAGCGTCTGCACATAGACCGCCGACAGGCCGCTGTGGAAGGACACGTAGGCGATCGAGCGCCCATCCGGCGACCAGGCCGGCGACATGATCGGGTCCGGGGAACCGAACACGACGCGCTCGTTCGCGCCGTCGGCGTCGGACACGATGAGCCGGTAATTACGCTTGTTGACCGGCCCATCTACGGCCACGTACGCGATGCGCGTCGCGAACGCGCCGCGCACGCCGAGGATCTTCTCGTAGACCGCGTCGGACACGCGGTGGCTGGCGCGCTTCAGCGCCCTGGGATCGGCCGGCACCGCCGTGCCGTGCAGGCGCTCGCCATTCGCGACCGACACCAGCTCGTAGCGGATCTCGAACCGCCCGTCCGCCAGGGCGGACAGGCGTCCGACCAATACGTAGTCGACTTTCAGCATGCGCCAGTCCGCCGTGTCCACCTCGCCCGCGGCATGCGGCTGCTCGAGCAGCTGCGCCCGCGGCAGCGGCCGGAAGCGTCCGCTGCGCTCGAGGTCGGCGTGCACCGTGGCGGCAACGTCGTAGGGCATCGCGCCCGGCCCATCCCAGGCGAGCGGGACAATGGCGATCGGGACGGACTCCGCCATCCCTTTCAGGATCTGGACGGTCAGCTGGGCGCCGGCCGGAGCGGCCGGCAGGGCGAGAACGGCGGCGATAGCGATGACAGCGAGGATGCGGCGGAACATCAGCGGCGGGACTCCCTGGGCGTGAAGACGAGCTCGACTTCGCGCTCGAACAGTGCGGGCTGCGGCGGCGCGGGCAAGGGGGAGGCATTTCGCACCGCGGTCTCTATGGACTGGCGCACGGCCGCACCGCCATTGCAGGACCCAAATCGCATGCCGACCACCTCGCCGCCTGGAATCTGCGTCACGTAGATCGTACAACTGAGGCCCTGCGCGACGCCCGGCGGCTCGTACCAGCGCTGCTCGACGTGAGCCTGGATCGCGCGCACGTAGCTCGCCTTCAGGCTCCGGAAACCGGCGCTGGCACGCGTCTCCTCGTCCGCGAGCCGCGCGCGCAGGTCGGCCTCGCGCGCGTCGCGCTCGTGCCGTTCCTGGGCGGCGCGTTGCTGCTCGGCGGCCGCCTTGGCTTTCGCGTCCTGCTCGGCCTTGCGTTTCGCGTCGGCTTCCGCCCTGGCCCGGGCGTCCGCCTCGGACTTCGCCTTCTTCGCGGCCTCGATGCGCGCGGTCTCGATTCGCTCCCGTTCCTCGCGCCGGCGGCCCGCGGCCTGCAGGACTGCATCGTCAACGACCATGGCGTCGATCGGCAACACGATCGGCTGCTCCGCACGCTTGGGCAGCGAGAGCCCGAACACCAGGAGCACTGCGAGCACCGCATGCAAGGCAATCGACCAGCCGATGGGCGCAAACGGTGCGCGCAGGGTCGCGCTCATCGGCGTCGCTCGAGCTCCTCGAGCGCCCGCACCGCCTTCGGATCGGTGAGGAACCCGATCTTCGTCGCGCCGGCCTGCTGCAGGAGCACCATGCCCCGTACGACACTGCCATACGGCACGCGTTCATCGGCCTTCACCAGGACCGGCGTGGCCGACTCGCGCGCCAGCACCGCACCCGCCCGGCGCGCGACCTCCGCTTCGCCGATCGGACTATTTTCGTTGCCGCCGACATTGAGGAAGTAGCGCCCGTCGCGATCCACCGACAGCACGAGCGGTTCCCGGTCCCTCAGCAGTTCCGGGTCGAACGGCTGCGCGTCGGCATCCGGCAGTTCCACCTGCACGCCCTGGGTGAGTAGCGGCGCCGTCACCATGAAGATGATCAGCAGCACCAGCATCACGTCGATATACGGGACGACGTTGATCTCGCCCATCAGCCTGCGACGGCGCGCCTTGACCGGCATCGTCAGGTCCGGGAGGCCGCGTGGCGCTGCAGGAGCGTCGAGAACTCGTCCATGAAGGCGTCGTAGCGCAGCTCGAGGCGGCTCATCTTGTCCGCGTAGCGGTTGTAGGCGACCACGGCTGGGATCGCGGCGAACAGACCCGCGGCGGTCGCGATCAACGCCTCGGCGATGCCCGGGGCGACCATCGCGAGTGTCGCTTGCTGCGCGTTCCCCAGGCCCTGGAACGCGCCCATGATACCCCATACCGTGCCGAACAGGCCTACGTACGGGCTGGTCGAGCCGACGGTCGCGAGCGTCGCGAGGCTCGCTTCCAGCCGGTCGATTTCGCGCAGCTGTGCGACCCGCATGGCGCGCCGCACGCCTTCGAGCAGCTCGGCAGCGGGCACCGACTGCCCGCGCAGCCGCGTGAACTCGCCGAAGCCCGCCTCGAAGATGCTTTCCATGCCGACCGACGGCTTGTTGCGGGTGCCGATCTCCCGATACAGCTTGCTGAGGTCACCGCCCGACCAGAACGCACCCTCGAAGCGATTGGCCTCGCCCTCGGCGAGCGATACCAGGCGCTTCTTGCGGAAGATGATGGACCAAGAGACGAGCGAGGCGATCAGCAGCATCGCGATGATGGCCTTGACGACCGGGCCGGCGTTCAGGATCAGGGACAGGACGGAATGCGGGTCATTCAGATTCAAGTCGTTTCCTTCAGGACTGCGGCTGCAGTGCTTTCGGCAGCGGCTTCGGCTTCAAGGTGTCGGCGTCCACGCAGGCCGCACGCACGGCCGCGCTGACGAGCAGCTCGCCGCCGCGCCGGATCGCCTGCCCCATTGCGAGCGACGCGCCGCGTAGCGACTCGAGCGTCACCGACACCAGCAGTTCGTCGTCGAATTTCGCGGGCCGGTGATAGCGGACGTCCGCTTCGACCACGACGAACTGCAGGCGTTCGTCACGCATCAGGCGGACCTGGTCGATTCCGAGGCTGCGCAGCCACTCGCTGCGCGCGCGCTCCAGGTACCTGAGGTAATTCGCGTAGTACACGACGCCGCCGGCGTCAGTGTCCTCCCAGTAGACCCTGACCGGGAACGAGAAGTCCGCCATCTTCGGCCCTAGCCGCGAAACAGCGGCAGGCTGCCGCCGCCCGCGTCGCCCTGCGGTGGTTCGAGGCCGAAGTGCCGCCAGGCCGCCGGCGTCGCGACCCGGCCGCGCGCGGAGCGCACCAGGAAGCCCTGCTGGATCAGGAAAGGCTCCACGACGTCCTCGAGCGTGTCGCGCTCCTCGCCGAGCGTGGCGGCGAGGCTGTCGATGCCGACCGGGCCGCCGGAAAACTTCTCGATCACAGTGAGCAGGAAGCGGCGATCGAGCAGGTCAAAGCCCTCGAGGTCCACCTCGAGCAGGTCGAGCGCGCTCCTCGCGACTGAGGCGTCGATGCGGCCGGCGGCCTTCACTTCCGCATAGTCGCGCACGCGCCGCAGCAGCCGGTTGGCGATGCGCGGGGTTCCGCGCGAGCGCTGTGCGAGTCCGGTCGCGCCTTCCTCGTCGATCGGCAGGCCGAGGATGCCCGCGGCGCGCAGGACGATCTGGCGCAACTCGTCGCGCGCGTAGAAATCGAGCCGCTGGACGATGCCGAACCGGTCGCGCAGCGGCGAGGTCAGAAGCCCCGCGCGGGTCGTCGCGCCGACCAGCGTGAAGGGCGGCAGGTCGAGCTTGATCGAGCGCGCCGCCGGCCCCTCCCCGATCAGGATGTCGAGCTGGAAGTCCTCCAGCGCCGGGTAGAGGATCTCCTCGACCACCGGACTCAGGCGATGGATTTCGTCGACGAACAGCACGTCGCGCGGCTGCAGGTTGGTGAGGATCGCGGCGAGATCGCCGGGCCGCTCCAGCACCGGGCCCGAGGTCTGGCGCAAGTTGACCCCGAGCTCGTGGGCCACGATGTGCGCAAGCGTCGTCTTGCCGAGCCCCGGCGGCCCGAAGATCAGCACGTGGTCGAGCGCCTCGCTGCGGCGCCGCGCCGCCTCGATGAAGATACCCATCTGCTGCTTCACGCCCGGCTGGCCGATGTACTCGGCGAGCCGGCGCGGCCGTACGCTGCGCGCGATGTCCTCGTCCTCGCGTGTCGCCGCGGCAGCCGTCACACGATCCTGCTCAATCATCGCGGTTCATCCTACCGGGCCGCCGCCTGCAGCGCGCGGCGAATCAGTTCCTCGGTGCCGGCGCCCTCCTGCTCGACGCCCTGCAGCAACCGGTTCACTTCGACCGGCCGGTAGCCGAGCGCGACCAGTGCCGAGAAAGCTTCCGCGCGCGCGCCGGCGCCGGTGGCCGATTTCGCCGCCGCAGGCGGCAGCTGGCCCAGCGCCCGGATGCGGTCGCGCATCTCGACCAGCAGGCGTTCGGCGGTCTTGCGGCCGATGCCCGGGATGCGCGTGAGCGCCTGCGCGTCCTCGGCCTCGACGCAGCGCATGAAGGTCTCGACATCGATGCCGGACAGCAACGCGAGCCCGATCTTGGGGCCGATGCCGGTCACGCGCAGCAGGTCGCGGAACAGGCGCCGCTCGTCTTCGGTCGCAAAGCCGTAGAGCAGTTGCGCGTCCTCTCGCACCACGAGGTGGGTGTGCAATTCGACCTCGCTGCCGAGCTCCGGCAGGCGGTAGAACGTCGACATCGGAGCCTCGAGCTCGTAACCCACGCCGTTCACGTCCAGAATCAGTGCGGGGGGTGCCTTGCGCACCAGCCGCCCGCGCAAGTGGCCGATCACCGGCCCCTCCCGGGTCGCAGGCGTGCTGCGCCGTTGCGGTGCTGTGCGTGACAGACCGCGATCGCGAGCGCGTCCGCGGCGTCGGCCGACAGGCGGCCCTCCAGCACCAGCAGTGACTTGACCATGTGCATGACCTGGGCCTTCTCCGCATTGCCGGAGCCGGTCACCGTCAGCTTGACCGCCCGCGGCGCGTACTCGAAGACCCGCGCCCCGGAACCGCAGGCACCGCACAAAGCGGCGCCTCGAGCCTGACCCAGCTTGAGCGCGCTGTCGGGGTTCCTGGCCATGAAAACCCGCTCGACCGCGACTTCCCCGGGCGAGTATGCATCCACCAGCTCGCTCACGTGGCGGTGGATCGCGAGCAGACGCGCGGCCATCTCACCCTCCCCGACCCGGATGCAGCCGCTCGCGACGTAGCGCAAGCCCCGTGCACCGGCATCCACGACGCCGTAACCCGTGATCCGCGATCCGGGATCGAGACCGAGGATCCGCACCATGGGAGTTATGATAGCCATTCGCCATGAAGACGACGACCACCACGGCGGCTGCGGGCGCGGCGGCGCTCGACGCGCTGCGCGCCGCCATCGATGCCCGGCTCGCTCCGGACGGTGCCTGTGCCGCCGCCATGCAGCAAGGCGCCGACACGGCTGCCATCCTAGTCGCGCTCGACGCGGAGCGCGAGATCGTAGCCGGCGCGCTGCTGCAGCCGCTGCTCAGCCGCGCGCTCCTGTCCCGTGCCGACGCGGTCGCGATTGTTGACGAGGCCGCGGTCCGCCTCGCGGAAGAACTCGCCAGGCTCGGCGAATTCCGCGCCGGCTCGCAGTGGGCACCCGGCCGCGGGTTGTCCGCCAGTCAGGCCGACGCGCTGCGGCGCATGCTGCTCGCGGTCGTCACCGACCCGCGACTGGTGCTGGTACGGCTTGCGGAGCAGCTGCGCCGGATGCGCGCCGCGCGCGAACTCGACGAGGCCGCGCGGCTCGGCCTCGCGTGGGAGACACGGGAGATCTATGCCCCGCTCGCCAACCGGCTCGGTATCTGGCAGCTCAAGTGGGAGCTCGAGGACCTGTCATTCCGCTGGCTCGAGCCCGCGGAATACCGCTGCATCGCGCGCTGGCTGAACGAGTCGCGCATCGAGCGCGAGCGGTACATCCAGACGGTGATCGCCGAGATCTCGGCGGAGCTGTCAGGTGCGGGCGTCGTGGCCGAGGTCGTCGGGCGGCCCAAGCACATCTACAGCATCTGGCGCAAGATGCACCGCAAGGGGCTCGCCTTCGAGCAGATGTTCGACGTGCGTGCCGTGCGCATCATCACCTCGAGCGTCGAGGACTGCTACGCGGCGCTCGGCGTCGTGCACGGCCGCTGGCACTACATCCCCGGCGAGTTCGACGACTATATCGCGACTCCGAAGGACAACCTGTACCGTTCGCTGCACACGGCGGTGCTCGGGCCGTCGGCCGTGCCGGTCGAGATCCAGATCCGCACCCGCGAGATGCACGAGCACGCCGAGCTCGGGGTCGCGGCGCACTGGCGTTACAAGGAGGGCGCGGCACGCGATGCGGCCTACGACCGCAAGATCGAGTGGCTGCGCGAGCTGCTCGCACCCGCTTCCGACACCGAGAGCGACAGCGACTTCCTGAGCCGCGTACGCGCGGACCTGTTTGACGACCGGGTCTACGCGCTGACGCCCAGGGGCGAGGTTGTCGACCTGCCGGGCGGCGCCACGCCGATCGACTTCGCCTACCACGTGCACACCGAGCTCGGCCATCGCTGCCGCGGCGCCCGCGTGAACGGCCGTCTCGTGCCGCTCAATCACCGCCTCGCTAACGGCGAGGTGGTGGAAATCATCGGCGGCAAGAAGCCGCAGCCAAGCCGCGACTGGCTCATCGAGCGCGAGGGCTTCCTCGCCTCGCCGCGCAGCCGCGCCAAGGTGCGCGCGTGGTTCAAGCGCCAGGACCAGGGCGAGAATCTGCGCGAGGGACGGCAGATGTTCGAGCGCGAACTGGCGCGTCTTGGCGGCGAACATGCGCTGGTGTCCGACCTGGTCGGCGAGTTCAGGCTCACCGGTGCGGACGCGCTCTATTTCGCGATCGGTTCCGGCGAACTCGGACTAGCGCAGGTGGCGGGCGCGATCGAACGCCGCCTGCGCGGCAAGCCCGACGCGCCCGGTGGCCGGGACATGCCGCCGATCGGAGCGGCGCGCCGCGAGCAGGCGGCCCCCGTGCAGGTCGAGGGAATTGGCGACCTCCTGTCGACGCATGCGCGCTGCTGCAACCCGGTGCCGCCGGAGCCCGTGACGGGATACGTCACCGTCGGCCGGGGCATCACGCTGCACCGGTCGGGTTGCCGCAACCTGAGGCGCCTGGCGGCGCGCGCGCCGGAGCGGCTCCTGCAAGTGGACTGGGGCAAGGCGGCCGGGGGCCGCTATCCGGTCGAGATCGTGGTACGCGCCATGGACCGGCGTGGGCTGCTGCGCGACATCACGACGGTGGTCGCCGAGGAGCACATCGACATCGAACGCCTCGACTCGCAGGGCGACTCCGCCCAGGGCAGTGCGGACCTCAGCCTGCGCGTCGCCGTCGGCGGCCTGCCGGAACTCACGCGTCTTCTTGCCCGCCTGTCTGCGATGCCAGGCATCATCAGCGCCCGCCGCCGCGCCTAGCGGTTCGGTATGTCTATCGCCCGCCTGTCGGCCGCGAGCGCAGCCTCGTGCAGGGCTTCCGAGAGCGTCGGATGCGCGTGGATCGTGCGCTGCAGGTCCTCGCTGCTCGCGGAGTACTCCATCGCGAGCACCGCCTCGGCGATCAGCTCGCCGGCCATCGGGCCGATGATGTGCACGCCGAGAATCTCGTCGCTGCCGGCGTCCGCGACCACCTTGCAGAACCCGGCGCCCGCTTCCATCGCCCTGGCGCGCCCGCTGGCGGCGAACGGGAAGCTACCGGTCTTCACCGTGCGCCCCGCGGCCCTCGCCTGCTCTTCCGTCTGCCCGACCCAGGCGATTTCGGGGGCCGTGTAGATGACGGACGGGATCGCCTTGTAGTTGACGTGTCCGTACTGTCCGGCGATCAGGTCGGCGACCGCGATGCCCTCCTCCTTGCCCTTGTGCGCAAGCATGGGCCCGCGCACGCAGTCGCCGATCGCCCAGACATTGCCGGCGCCGGTGCGGCAGTGGTCGTCCACCTGGATGAAGCCGCGCGCATCGAGCACGACGCCTGTACCCTCGGCCAGCAGATCCTGCGTGTAGGGCCGCCGGCCGATCGCGACGACGACCCGGTCCACGACCACGACCTGTTCGCCCGATTTGTCGGCGTAGCGCACTTCCACGCCGCTCTTGCCTGTCTTCGCGCCGGCAACCTTCGCGCCGAGCCGGATGTCGAGTCCCTGCTTCCTGAAGTGCCGCTGCGCCTCCTTGGCGACCACGCTGTCCGCCATCGGCAGGAACTGCTCGAGCGCCTCGAGCACCACGGTCTCTGCTCCGAGACGCCGCCAGACGCTGCCGAGCTCGAGCCCGATGACTCCGGCGCCGATCACGCACAGCCGCTTCGGCACCGCCTCGAACTCGAGCGCACCCCAGGAGTCCACGATCGCCTTGCCGTCGAAATCGACGCCGCGGAGCGGCATTGGCTCCGAGCCCGACGCGAGCACCACGTGCTTCGCCTGCAGCGTCCGCTTCGTGCCGTCGGCTCCCGTGAACTCGACCTTGCGCCCTGGCAGCAGCCGCCCGTGGCCGGCGAGCGGCGTGACGCCAGCCGCCTTGAACAGCGCCAGGATCCCGCCCGTCATCCCCTTCACGATTGCGGCCTTGCGCTGCTGCATCCGCGTGACGTCGAAACCGATCCCGTCGAGCTGCACGCCGTGCGCCGCGAACTCGTGCTGTGCGCGGTGCAGCAGTTCGGACGACTCGAGCAGCGCTTTGGAGGGGATGCAGCCGGCATTCAGGCAGCTGCCGCCGAACGCGCTGCTGCCGTCGCGGTTCTTCCAGCCGTCGATGCACGCGACGGTGAGCTTGTTCTGCGCCGCCCGGATCGCGGCCGGGTAGCCCGCGGGGCCGCCGCCGATGACGATGACGTCGAAACTGTCATTCATGTGTCTGTCTCAATCAGACCTGCAGCAGGAGCCGCGCCGGGTCCTCGATGATTTCCTTGACCGTGACCAGGAACTGGACGGCCTCGCGCCCGTCGATGATGCGGTGATCGTAGGTCAGCGCGACGTACATCATCGGCCGCACCGCGACCGCGCCGTCCACGGCGACCGGCCTCTCCTGGATCTTGTGCATGGCGAGGATCGCGCTCTGCGGGGCGTTCAGGATCGGTGTCGACATCAGCGAGCCGAATACGCCGCCGTTCGTGATGGAGAAGGTTCCGCCGGTCAGCTCCTCGATCGTGATCGTGCCGCTGCGCGCGCGCTCCGCAAAGCTGGCGACCGCTTTTTCGATGGCCGCAAAATCCATGCGGTCGGCGTCGCGCAGCACCGGCACGATCAGCCCGCGGTCGGTCGAGACAGCCATGCCGATGTCGTAGTACTCGTGATAGACGATGTCGCTGCCTTCCACCGAGGCATTGACCACGGGAAAGCGCCTGAGCGCCTCGATGCAGGCCTTGGCGAAGAACGACATGAATCCCAGGCGCACGCCGTGCCGCTTTTCGAAGGACTCCTTGTGACGCGACCGCAGCGCCATCAGCGCCTGCATGTCGATCTCATTGAAGGTCGTGAGCATCGCCGCGGTCGCCTGCGCCTCGACCAGGCGTTGCGCGATGCGCGCGCGCAGCCGCGACATCGGCACGCGCTGGTCCACGCGCCCGGCGGCCGGACGCGCCGCCGGCGCGGCCCCGAGATGGTGAGCGATGTCGCTCTTGGTGATGCGTCCGTCGCGTCCGCTGCCGGCGTTGGCATCCGGGACGAGCTTGTTCTCCTCCACCAGGCGGCGCGCGGCCGGCGACAGCTTGCCGGAGGGTTCGGCCTTTGCGGACTCGGCACCCTTGCGCGCCTCCGCCTTGGGCACGGGCCTCGCCGGCGCAACGGCACCCGCCTGTTCCTCGATGACCGCCAGCAGTTGGCCACTCGTGACGCTCGTGCCCGCCTCGCTCTCGAGCGACTTGATGACGCCCGCGACCGGCGCCGGAACCTCCAGCACGACCTTGTCAGTCTCGAGATCGGCGAGATTTTCATCGCGCGCGACGGCATCGCCGACTTTCTTGTGCCAGGCGACCAGCGTCGCATCGGCGACCGACTCGGGGAGTTGCGGTACTCGGACTTCCAATGTCATTCGGGTTTCCTGGCAAGGGCTGCGGCAACCAGCGCTTCCTGCTCGCGCTGGTGCATGGCGAACAGGCCCGTGGCAGGCGCAGCGGCGCTGTTGCGACCGGCGAAGCGCAGCTTGCGACCGGCGCCGAGCGGCGCCTGCAGTCGGTGGCGGATCTGGTACCAGGCACCCTGGTTCTGAGGTTCTTCCTGGCACCAGACGATGTCGCGCGCGCCCGGGTAACGGTCGAGGATGGCCTGGTAGTCCTCGGCCGGGAAAGGATAGAGCTCTTCGATCCGCACCAGGGCGACACGACCGTCCTGCCCGGCGCGGCGCCCCTCGAGCATGTCGAAATAGACCTTGCCGCTGCACAACACGACGCGCCGGACCTTGCCGGCGTCGATCGCGTCCGCCTCGTCGATCACGCGCTGGAAGTGCCCGCCGGTCAAATCCGACATGGTCGAGACGGAAAGCTTGTGACGCAGGAGGCTCTTGGGTGTCATCACGACCAGCGGCTTCCTGAGCGCGCGCAGCATCTGCCGGCGCAGCAGGTGAAACATCTGCGCCGGCGTCGACGGCACGCAGACCTGGTGGTTCATCTCGGCGGACAGCTGCAGGAAGCGTTCGAGGCGCGCGGAGCTGTGCTCGGGGCCCTGCCCCTCGTAGCCGTGCGGCAGGAACAGCGTCAGGCCGCACAGCCGCCCCCACTTCGCCTCCCCCGAGGTGATGAACTGGTCGATGATGACCTGCGCCCCGTTCACGAAGTCGCCGAACTGGCCCTCCCAGATCACGAGGGTCGACGGGTCCGTGGTCGCATATCCGTACTCGAAGCCGAGCACGGCCTCCTCAGAGAGGGTCGAGTCCGTCACGCGGAAGCGCGCCCGATCCGTGGCGACCCGCGCGAGCGGCGTGTCGGTCCGGCCGGTCGCCTGGTCGTGCAGCACGGCGTGGCGGTGGAAAAACGTGCCGCGCTGGGAATCCTGCCCCGTCAAGCGGATATCGAAGCCTTCCGTCAGCAGCGTCGCGTACGCGAGCGTCTCGGCCGCGCCCCAGTCGAGCGGCAGTTCGCCCGCGTACATGCGCGCGCGATCGTCGATGATCCGCGCGACGCGCGGGTGCAGCGAGAAGCCGGCCGGCGGGCGGGTCAGCGTCTTCGCAAGTCCGTCGAGCTTCGCGCGCTCGACCGCCGTGACCGCCTGCTCGGCGGGATCCGCGTCGAGGTGCCGGCTCCAGTCGACCGTGAACTTGTTGCCCATCGTGCCCGCGAAAGCGCGCGCCTGCGAGCGGTCTTCGTCAAGCCCGCGGCGGTAATCCTCCATCAACTTCGCGGTCTGGCCTTCGTCCAGCAGGCCGTCCTGCTCGAGCCGCTCGCCATAGAGCTGCCGCGCGGTCGCGTGCTTGCGGATCGCCTGGTACATGAGCGGCTGCGTGGCCGCCGGTTCGTCGGCCTCGTTGTGACCGTGACGCCGGTAGCAGACGAGGTCGATCACGACGTCCTTGCGGAATTTCATGCGGTAGTCGAGCGCGAGCCGTGCGACCAATACCACCGCTTCCGGATCGTCGGCGTTCACATGGAAGATCGGCGCCTCGATCATCTTCGCGACGTCGCTGCAGTAGAGCGTCGAGCGCGCGTCCGCCGGATCGCTGGTCGTGAAGCCCACCTGGTTGTTGATGACGACATGCAGCGTCCCGCCGGTCGTGAACCCGCGCGCCTGCGAGAACTGGAGAGTCTCCATGACGACGCCCTGGCCGGCGAAGGCAGCATCGCCATGGATGAGGAGCGGCAGGATCGTGGCACCGGTCACGTCCCCGCGCTGTTCCTGGCGTGCGCGAACCGAGCCCTCGACCACCGGGTCCACGACCTCGAGGTGCGAGGGATTGAAGGCGAGAACGACGTGGACATTGCCCTTGGTCGTGCGCAGGTCCGCGGAGAACCCCTTGTGGTACTTGACGTCGCCCGAGCCGCGCGCAGCATCGCCGTCCTGCTTGCCCTCGAACTCCGAAAACAGCATGGCCGGCGACTTGCCGAGCACGTTGACCAGGACATTGAGGCGTCCGCGGTGTGCCATGCCGATCACGATTTCCTCGACGCCGGCGGCGCCGCTCCTCTGCACGACGTCGTCGAGCAGCGGAATCAGCGCGTCGCCGCCTTCCAGCGAGAAGCGTTTCTGTCCCACGTAACGCGTGTGCAGGTAGCGCTCGAGGCCTTCCGCCGCCGTCAGCTGCCAGAGGAAGTTCAGGCGCTCGTCGTTCGTGAACCGGTGATGCAGGCGCCCTTCCTGGTACCGGTCCTGGAGCCACAACCGCTCCTCGGCCGTGGAAACGTGCGCGAACTCCGCCCCGATCCGGCCCGTGTAGATGTGCCGGAGCTGTTTCAGGATCTCCGACAGCTTCATCTGCCGGTCGACACCGCTCGTCCGGCTCCCCGTATAGAACACCGTGTCGAGGTCGGCCTCGGTCAGCCCCACGTATGCCGGGTCGAGCACCTTCGGCACCGGCCGCTGCATCAGTCCGAGCGGGTCGATGTCCGCGATCAGGTGGCCCCGGTTGGCGTAGAACTGGATCAGCCGCGAAACCGAGGACTGCTGTTCGACGTCGGACGCCTGCGGGGTGGCCAGGGGCGGTCCCGGAGGAGTGCTCGGCAGGGGCTTCGCCGGTACCACGCGCGCAGCCGGCGGCCGTCCGCCGCCCACCTGGCCGAAGAACTCGCGCCACTCGGCGCTGACCCGGGCGGGATCTTCGAGAAAGCGCTCGTATTGCTGTTCGACGTACGGCGCCTGCACGCTCGAGAACGGGCTCGAGTCGTAGAGTTCGCGCAGGGATCGGCTCATGGCCTGACGAATTATACCGGACCGGTCCGGTACGCCTTCGTGACTGGCGCCCCGGGCCGGAGTTGAACCGACGACCTGCCGCTTAGGAGGCGGCCGCTCTATCCACTGAGCTACCGGGGCGGGCGGCCGAAAATACTACCCGAGGCCGGCCCTGCCGGCCCCGGGTACGTTCAGGCGCAATCGCGTGCGTCAGGCGGCCTGGGCGGGCGCAGTGGCCGCGACCGGCCTCGGCTCCGCGAACGACTGGTCGACCGCGATCGTTGCCTGCTCGGCCCTGGCGGCCGTCGCGCTGACGAGCTGGTTCGCGGCCTTCTCGGCCTTGACGGTCATTTTGCGCACGCCACTCGCCGTGCCGCGGATCGCTGAGCGCGCCTCGCGCTTCGCGACGCGTACGTTGCGCTTCGCCGCGCGCGCAGCCTTGCGAACCGTGCGGCGTGCCTTGCGCGCCGCGACACGCGCCTTGGCGCGTACGCTGATCGCGCGCGCCCGGATCTTGCGCTTGGCGACCCGTGTCCTGCGGGCGACCTTGCGCTTGGCGACGCGGCTCTTGCGCTTGGCCGAGCGCCGCGCGGACCTTGCCGACTTCTTTCTTGCTGCCATGGGATTCTGGAGAATACCTCTCACGCCCTGCCTTCAAGCTAGGCTTCGCGTGGCGGCGTGTCAACGCGGAAAAGGAGAAAATTTGGTGGAGCGGAAGGGGATCGAACCCTCGACCTTCGCATTGCGAACGCGACGCTCTCCCAGCTGAGCTACCGCCCCACGAATGAGGGCCGGGATTGTAATGACCCCCTGCCGGGCCAGCAAGCAACGGACCCTCGGGTGCCGGGACTTGCAGGCTCGCGGCTTGGACTCGCACGAGGAGGCCTGATCATGCTGAAAGCGGGCGATACGGCACCGGACTTCCGGCTGCCTGACCAGGACGGCAAGGCGCAGCGGCTGTCCGCGCTGCTCGCGGGCAAGCCCCTGATTCTTTACTTCTATCCCGCGGATTTCACCCCGGGCTGCACGCGGGAGGCCTGCGACCTGCGCGACCTCCATGCCCGGATCCTCGCCTCGGGCCTGCGCGTCGTGGGCGTGAGCCCCCAGTCGCCGGACAGCCACCGGCAGTTTCGCGAGCGGTACGCCCTGCCCTTCCTCCTGCTCTCGGACGAGGACAAGACGGCGATCAAGGCCTTTGGGGTCGACGGGCCACTCGGCATCGGCGTGCGTCGGGCGACGTTCCTGATCGACAGCAAGCGCCGGATTACGGATGCGGTCCTCGCCGACCTCAGGATCGGCCAGCACCAGGCGTTCGTGGAGCGCGCGATCGAGGCTAGGGAAGGTCGAGCCGGGTAACGGCAGTGCGGCTGAAGCGCGGAATCGTCACGAGGTAGACGATCCCGTATTCCGCCTCCGACATAGGCCCGACGTCGATGCCGGACAGTTCCTTCACGATCTCGGGCACCGTGTCGGAGTGGCCGACGACCAGCACGCGGCCGCCGCGGTTCTCGCCGAGCGCCCGCCCGGCAGTCCCCCGCGTGTCCTCGGCCGGCACGACGATGACCGGGATCCCGAGCCGGTTCGCGAGCGGACGGACCGTGTCCTGGGTGCGACGGAATTCGCTCACGACCACCGCCTCGAGCCCTTGCCCCTTCGGCGCACGGCCGAAGAACTGCGCGAGCTCGAGCGCACGCGCCTCGCCCGCCGGCGCGAGCGCCGGGTCCGGGTCATCGGGATTCGCGGTCACTTTTTCCGCATGACGCATGACGAAGATCGTGGTCGTCGAGGCGGCGCTCACGAGCCAGAATGCGAGCGCAATGACGAACACCCCGGTGAGCGCCGCCAGCCAGACCGGCGCCAGCAATGGCCGGCGCCTGAGGCTCGCGTATTCTTTGCGCATGCGCTCGATAATACTCCGCCCGTGGGTGGTCCTGCTCGCAGCCGGCGCCTCCCGCCGCTTCGGGCGGCCCAAGCAGCTGGCGCGCGTCGGCGGCGAATCGCTGCTGCGGCGCATGGCGCGCGTCGCGCTCGCCAGCGACCCGGCGGGGTGCGTCGTGGTGCTGGGCGCGCGCGCGGAGCTTCTGCGCCGGGAACTGCACGGGCTCCCGCTTACGGTGGTCGTGAACCCGGGCTGGCGCTCGGGATCGTCAGGCTCGCTTGTCGCGGGTCTGTGTGCCCTGCCCGGCAATGCGCGCGCGGCTCTTGTGCTCCTGGCTGACCAGGCGGCCGTGGAACCCGCGGATCTCGCATCAGTGGTCGCCGCATGGTGCGCAAACCCGCGCTCGCCAGCGGCGGTCCGTGCCGGGTGTGGATTTGCACCGCCAGCGGTGCTGCCGAGGCGCCTGTTTCCGCTGGTGAAGCGGTTGCGCGGCAACCGGGGGGCGCGCGACCTGTTGCGGAATCCTGCGTATCGAACGGTGGGGGTCTCGCTTCCTGCGGCAGCGATTGACGTCGATCGACCGGCGGATGTCGCGCAGCTGGCAAGCGCGCGTCGTGCCTACGGACACGGCACGACGCGCACGCGCCGCAGGTAGGCGGCCACCGCCTGGTTAATTCTCGGCGCCCGGACCGCGTCCACCATACTCGCTATTCCGGGCAATGAAAATTGCCGGACAATTCCAACTCCAATTCACGCCCCAGGGCGGCGATCCGCAGGACCGTGCCGCGGACATCCTCCAGGGTCGTCTGGTGCGAGAGCACGCAGAGCCGCAATGCATACCGGCCGTGCAGGCGCGTCGAGGAAATCATTGCCGTGCCGGAGGCGATGACGCGCACCTGGATGGCTTCGTTCAATGTGCCGAGGCGCTCCTCGGTCCAGCCGGCGCCGGGCGGCCTGAAACGAAAGCACACGATGCCAAGCGACGGCGGGCTCAGCAGCTCGAGGCCCTCGGTCTCCTCGATGAGGCGACCGGCCAGCGCCGCCAGTTCGATGGCCTGCGCGATGGCGGCCCGGAACCGCGCCAGGCCGAACGTCTGGATCGACATCCAGACCTTGAGCGCGCGGAATGAGCGCGTGAGCTGGTAACCCCGGTCCGCGAAGTTCACGTGCTCCATCCCGAGCTTCGTGTCCTGCAGGTAGTCGGCATCCACCGCGAACGCGCGAACCAGCGTGGCGACGTCGCGCACCAGCAGGCAGCCGGCCTCGAACGGCTGGAACAGCCACTTGTGGGCATCGAGACTGATCGAGTCGGCGCGTTCAATGCCGGCCAGCAGTCGCCGCCCCTCGGGTGTCAGCACCGCGAAACCGCCGTAGGCCGCGTCGACGTGCAACCAGATCTTTTCCTGCACGCACACGTCGGCGATTGCCGGAAGGGGATCCACGGCGCCGGTGTTCGTCGTCCCCGCATTCGCGCAGACCGCGATCGGCGAGAGCCCGCACTCGCGTGCAGTCGTCAGCGCCGCCGCGAGCGCTCCCGGGTCCAGCCGGAATGACGTGTCGGTGGGCACGACCACGATGCCGTCCGGCCGGATGCCGACGATGCGTGCCGCGCGGCGGAAAGCCGAGTGGGTCTGGTCGCCCAGGATCACCGCGGGCCGCTCCGGCCACCCGGCCGCCTCACGGGCCGCGACCAGCGCATCGAGGATGGCCGCCGATCCGCCGGAGGTGAACAGCCCGCCCGCGGTTTCCGGGTAGCCAATCCATTGGCGGAACCAGTCGATGACGACGAGCTCGAGCTGGCTCGGGCCACCGGAGCCGAGCCAGGTGCCCTGGAAAATGTTGAAGCCCGCCGCGAGATAGTCGGCGATGACGCCAGGCCAGGTCGGGGCCGAGGGCACGAAGGCCAGGAACCGCGGGTGGTCCACGCGCGCCGCGACCGGCAGGACGTCGCGCACCGCGCGCTCGAGCACCAGAACGGGATCGCGTCCTTCCTCGGGCGCCGCTTCCCACAGCAGCGGCTCGAGCTCGGCGCGCGTCGCCCCTCGCTAGGGCGCGGAATCGCGCAGGCCAGCCAGCCGTTCGAGCAGGCGGCTGGTCGCGAGCTCGGCCAGGCGCCGCATTTCGTCGGCCGGAAGGACGAGACCCGATGTCTTGTGAAGGTCGTCAACCATTCAATTCGGGCGCCGGTAATTGGCGGAGAGGGTGAGATTCGAACTCACGAGGGGCTTGCGCCCCTGCCGGTTTTCAAGACCGGTGCATTCAACCGCTCTGCCACCTCTCCGGGGCCTTGCCAGCTGCCGCCCGCGATTCTAGAACATCGCCTGCATCAGCAGCTTGAGCGTGCCCACCACCGTGGCGCCACCCCCGCGCCTCCGGGATCGGCATGCTGGGGTATAATCAACCGCTGTCTGTCAAATGGACCGGAGGGCCGCAAGATGGATCGTAACCCCGTCGTCTTCACGTCAAGCACCGCAGCGCTCGAGTCGGCACCGGCGACCAACAAGGTCCTGCGCAACACCTACCTGCTGCTGTCGGCGACGCTCGCCTTCAGCGCGCTCGTGGCCGGTATTTCCTACGCGCTCGGGCTCCCATACCTCGGGCCCTGGGTCACGCTGATCGGCTACTTCGCGCTGCTGTTTGCGGTGAGCAAGACCGCGGACCGCGCTGCCGGTCTGTTCTGGGTATTCGCCTTGACGGGCTTCATGGGCTACACGCTCGGACCCATCCTCAGCTTCTACGTGAAGGCAATTCCGGACGGCCACACCGTCGTCATGATGGCCTTCGGCATCACGGCGATCGCATTTGCCGGGCTCTCCGCTTTCGCGATCCTGAGCGGCCGGCGCTTCAACTTCATGGGCGGCTTCCTCACCGTCGGGATACTCACGGCTTTCGTCCTAGCCATCATCGCGCTCGTGTTCTCGCTGCCGGCGCTCGCGCTCGCCGTGTCGGGAATGTTCGTGCTGCTGATGGCGGGCCTGATCCTGTACCAGACCGGCGAGATCGTGCACGGCGGCGAGACGAACTACATCCACGCGACCGTGACGCTCTACGTGAGCATCTACAACCTGTTCACGAGCCTGCTGCACCTGCTCGGCGTCTCCAGCGACGACTGATCAGGCGGGCTTGAGGCGGTCGACGCCCCCCAGGTACGGCCGCAGGACGCCGGGCACCACGACGCTGCCGTCGGCCTGCTGGCCATTTTCCAGCACGGCCACCAGCGCACGACCGACGGCGACGCCGGAACCATTCAGCGTGTGCACCGGCTCCGGCTTGCCGGTCTCGGGGTTCCGCCAGCGCGCCAGCATGCGACGCGCCTGAAACGCCTCGCAGTTGCTGCACGACGAGATCTCCCGGTAGGCCGCCTGCCCCGGCAGCCAGACCTCGAGGTCATAGGTCTTCGCGCTCGCGAAGCCGATGTCGCCGCCGCACAGCGCGACCACGCGGTACGGAAGCTCCAATCGCTCGAGCACCCGGGCCGCATGCGACGTCAAATCCTCGAGCGCGGCGTAGGAATCCTGCGGCCGCACGATGTGCACCAGCTCCACCTTGTCGAACTGGTGCTGCCGGATGAGGCCGCGCGTGTCCTTGCCGTAGGAGCCCGCCTCCGAGCGAAAGCACGGGGTGTGCGCAACGAGCCTTAGCGGCAGCTCCGCAGCCTCGAAGATACGGTCGCCCGCGAGGTTCGTGAGCGGCACCTCGGCGGTCGGGATCAGGAACAACTCGCCGTCCGCGGCATCGCGCGCGAGCTTGAACAGATCCTGCTCGAATTTCGGCAGCTGTCCGGTGCCGGTCAGCGTCCGGCGCGTCACCAGGTACGGCACCCAGGCCTCGCGGTAACCGTGCTCGCGCACGTGCAGGTCGAGCATGAACTGCGCGAGCGCGCGGTGCAGGGCGGCAACCGGCCCGGTCAGGACGGCGAAACGCGTGCCGGACAGGCGGCTGGCGGATGCCGCGTCGAGACCGCCGAGCCCCTCGGCGATCGCAACGTGGTCGCGGGCCTCGAAGTCGAGCCGGCGCAGCTCGCCGTGCCGGCGCACCTCGACGTTGGCGGAAGCGTCCCGGCCCGGTGGTACGCTCTCATGAACGAGATTCGGCAGGTCGAGCAGCAAGCGGTCGAGCTCGGACTGCAACGATGCGAGCCCCTGCTCGCCCTGCTCGAGCCGGCTGCCCAGCGTCTCGACCTTGGCCAGCAGCGGCGCCACGTCCTGCCCCTTGGCCTTGGCCTGGCCAATGGCTTTCGAGCGCGTGTTGCGCTCGTTGCGCAGCGCATCCACCGCTACCTGCGCTTCCTTGCGGCGCGCCTCGAGGGTGGTGAACTGGGCGAGGTCGAGGGTAAACCCGCGCCGCGCGAGATTGGCTGCCACGCCCTGCGGATCGCTGCGCAGCATGCGGATGTCAAGCATGATCGTCGTTCCGTTCCTTCACGCCGGCGCCGCCACGGCGGATGCGGTCGAGGGTTTCCCGCAGCTTCAGTTCCAGGCCGCGCGGCGCGGGCTGGTAATAGCTGCGCGGCGCCATGTTATCCGGGAAATGGGTCTGGCCGGGGGCAAGCGCCTCCGGCTCGTCGTGCGCGTAGCGGTAGCCCTGTCCGTAGCCGAGATCCTGCATGAGGCGAGTCGGCGCGTTGCGCAGGTGCATCGGCACGTCGAGCGTGCCCTGCTCCCTGGCATCGGCCATTGCGGCGCCGTACGCCAGGTACACCGCATTGCTCTTCGGCGCGAGCGCGAGGAACACGCAAGCCTGCGCCAGCGCAAGCTCTCCCTCGGGACTCCCCAGCCGCTCGAAGCTCTCCCACGCTGTAAGGGCGAGTGTCAGTCCGCGCGGGTCCGCATTGCCGATATCCTCGCTCGCCATGCGCACCAGCCGGCGCGCGATGAAGCCCGGATCGCAGCCGCCGTCCAGCATGCGGCACAGCCAGTAGAGCGAGGCATCGGGATCGCTGTCCCGCACCGACTTGTGCAGTGCCGAAATCTGGTCGTAGAAGAGCTCGCCGCGCTTGTCGAATCGCCGGTGTCCGCCCGCGGTCGCAGCGCGGACGATGTCCAGGGTGAGCGGGCTGCCCGCCGCAGTCGCCAGGTCGCCGGCGACCTCGAGCAGGTTGAGCGCGCGTCGCGCGTCGCCGTCGGCCGCCTCCGCGAGCAGCGCGAGCGTGCCGGGGTTGGCACCGGGGCCGCCGGCACCCAGGCCTCGCTCGGGATCCGCGAGCGCGCGCGCGAGCAGGCCTTCGAGCTCGGCCGCCGTCAGCGCCTTCAGCACGTACACCCGCGCGCGCGACAGCAGTGCCGAGTTCAGCTCGAATGACGGATTCTCCGTGGTCGCGCCGATGAACAGCAGGGTGCCGTCCTCGACGAACGGCAGGAAAGTATCCTGCTGCGACTTGTTGAAGCGGTGCACCTCGTCGAGGAACAGCACCGTCGCCGGGCCGCCCGACCGGCGCGCCGCCTGCGCCGCCTCGACCGCCGCGCGGATGTCCTTGACGCCGGCGACCACCGCCGATAGCGCAGTGAAGCGTGCTTTGCTCGTCGCGGCTGCGAGCCGCGCCAGCGTCGTCTTGCCGCTGCCTGGCGGGCCCCAGAGCACCATTGAGTGCGCGATGCCGTCGGTCAGCAGGCGGTGCAATGGCCGCCCCGAGCCCAGCAGGTGGGCCTGGCCCGTGAACTCGGCCAGCGTGCGCGGCCGCATGCGATCCGCCAGCGGGCGGTAGCCGCCCGGCGGCGTGTCGATCTGCGGTGCGGTCTGCTCGCCCACGATCGGACGATTCTAGCTGCTCGCGCGCGCCTTCAGCGCCCGAGGCGCCCGGCGATCCAGGCCCCGGCGCGCAGGCCCCAGCCGGCCCGGCCCCACCCGGCGATCAGCCACGCCACCGCGATGCCCGCGGAGTTCGCGGCGAGATCCGTCCACTCGGGGCTGCGCGTGGCCGTGAGCGTGCCTTGCGCGAGCTCGAGCGCCGCACCGAGCAGAAAGCAGCGCAGCATCGTCCGCCACAGCCGTTGCGGCGCCGCGATCGCGGAACCGGCAAGCGCGAGCAACAGGTAGGCGAGGAAATGCCACGCCTTGTCCGAGTCCGAGAACGTATCGACGGATTCCGGCAGCTGCGGCGCAAGGCTGGCCGCAACGATCGCCCCCGCCAGCACGAGGATCGCCGCAGACCAGGCCCGCCGCACGATCGCAGGGCTCAACCGCCGCCGGGGGGCGCGCGCCCGACGACGTCAACGCCGGGCGGCGGTGTGAAGGTGAATGTCGCAGGGTCGAAGCGCGGGTTGCGCTCGATGCGGGTGAACTCCAGCCGGGTCGTCTGCCCGAGCCGATCCATGAAGGTCATGCGTCTCAGTTCGCCGCCCGCAATGCCAACCGAAAGTTCGCTGAAGTCTCCGTCGCCATCCCGGGGTACCAGCCGGCTCCAGGCGAGGCCATCGGCCTCACCGCCGTCGCTGACTGCGAATACTTCGGCAAGATCGCCCTCGCCCGACAGCAACAGGGCGGGAGTCCCGGCCAGCGTTTCGCTGGCGGCGCGCACGGTGACCTGCGCGAGGTCGACATCGTACAGCCACACCGTTGTGCCGTCCGAAATGATGAGCTGCGGCGGCGTGCGGTAATCCCAGCGAAAGCGCCCGGGCCGCGCCAGCGAGAGGCGGCCTTCCGCCGTCTCGACCCGCTCGCCGTTCGCATCCGTGACGGTCTGCCGGAACTCGGCCCGCAGGCCCTGGAGGCTTGCTAGCGCGGCCGTAAGCCGCGCGGTGGCCCGCGCATCCGCCGCTGTGTCGGCACCGGCGAAGCCCGCCGGCACGGCGGCCGCCACGACAGCCCACAGCAACCGCCGCATCAGGACTCCGGGGGTGGCGGTGCGAGTACCTCGCGGCTGCCGTTCGACTGCAAGGGCCCGACCAGGCCCGCCGCTTCCATGGATTCGACCAGACGAGCAGCCCGGTTGTAGCCGATCTTCAGGCGTCGCTGCACGCCCGAGACGGAGGCGCGACGGGACTCGGTCACGATCCGAACCGCTTCATCGTACAGCGGGTCCTGTTCGCCGTCGGCACCGGCTTCGCCGCCACTCTCGCCCGGCTCATCGGGCAGGCCCGGGACGCCTTCCGGCGGGCCAGTCAGCACCTCCTCGACGTAGACCGGGGCACTGCCGCCCTTCAGCGAGTCGACGACGGCGTGCACTTCGCGGTCCGACACGAATGCGCCGTGCACGCGATCGGGTGTCGAAGTCCCGGGCGGCTGGTAGAGCATGTCGCCGTGGCCGAGCAGCGACTCCGCGCCGTTCTGGTCGAGGATCGTGCGCGAGTCCACTTTCGCCGAGACCTGGAAGGCGATGCGTGCCGGAATGTTCGCCTTGATGAGGCCCGTGATGACGTCCACCGACGGTCGCTGGGTCGCGAGCACGAGGTGGATGCCCGAGGCGCGTGCCTTCTGCGCGAGCCGCGCAATGAGCTCCTCCACCTTCTTGCCGACGATCAGCATCAGGTCCGCGAGCTCGTCGATCACCACCACGATGAACGGCAGCGGCTGCAGCGCCGGCACCTCGCCCTCGAACTTGCCGGCGGCGCGCAGTCTCGCGATCAGCGGGTCCGGAATCGCCTGACCGGCCTCCTGCGCGTCGCGCACCTTGCGGTTGAGACCGGCTAGATTGCGGACGCCGAGCGCCTTCATCAGGTGATAGCGCCGGTCCATCTCCGCGACGCACCAGTGCAGCGCGTTCGCCGCGTGCTTCATGTCGGTGACGACCGGCGCAAGCAGGTGCGGGATGCCTTCGTAGACCGAGAGCTCGAGCATCTTCGGGTCGATCAGGATCAGGCGGACGTGCTCCGCCGAGCTCTTGTAGAGCAGCGACAGCACCATGGCGTTGATCGCGACCGACTTGCCGGAGCCGGTCGTGCCCGCGATCAGGAGGTGCGGCATCTTGCCGAGGTCCGCGACCACGGGATTGCCGCCGATATCCTTGCCGAGCGCGAGCGCGAGCGGCGAGCCGAGCTCGTCATAGGCACGCGAGCGCAGGATCTCGCCGAGCGTCACGAGTTCGCGCGATTCGTTCGGGATCTCGAGGCCGACCACGGCCTTGCCGGGAATCACCTCCACCACGCGCACGCTGATCGCCGACAGCGCGCGGGCCAGGTCCTTGGCGAGCGCGCTGATCTGGCTCACTTTCACGCCCGGCGCCGGTTTCAGTTCGAAGCGCGTGACGACCGGCCCGGGCTGTACCGCGACGACCTCGACTTCGATGCCGAAGTCCTTGAGTTTGATCTCGACCAGGCGCGAGATCGCGTCCAGCGCCTCAGGCGAATAGCTGCCCGCACGGGCCGGCGGCTCGTCGAGGAGCTTGAGTTCCGGCAGGTCGCGCGGCGGCGGCTTTGCGAACAGCGGCACCTGCCGCTCCTTCTCGACGCGCTTGCTGACCGCGGGCTCCGGCGGTGCCGGCATTTCAATGCGCGGCGGCGTGCGCTTCTCGGTCCGCTTCTGCACCTCGCGCACCAGCGTCTCGCGCGCCTCGCGCGACTCGCGTCCGACGGCCTGATCGCGCGAGGTCGCGAGCCGGGAGCGCAGGCGCGCCGCGCCTTCGAGCACGCCGTGGCCGAGCCAGTCCATGACACGCAGCCAGGAGACGCCGGTGTAAAGCTGGACGCTCGCGAACCAGAGCGCGAGCAGTACGAGCGTCGCGCCGAGCGGTGACGCGGCCCTGGCGAATCCGGACCCGACTAGGTCGCCGAGCACCCCGCCCGCGCCGGCCGGAAGCGAACCGGCTGTGAAGTGCAGAATCGCAAGGCCGCAGCTGGTCGCGAGCGCGGCGACGAGCCCCGTCACGCGCAACGCGATCGTCGAGCGGCCCTGGCCCGATTCGCCGGGCGAGCGCTTGAGCCCGGTCCAGGCGCTGAATGCGATCGCGACCGGAAACAGGAACGCGGGCCAGCCGAACAGCATGAACAGCGCACTCGACAGCCACGCACCGAGCGGACCGATCAGGTTGCCCACCTGGCCCGGCTCACCCGTGTAGCTGAAGCTGCGGTCGGCGGGATCGAAGCTCGCGAGCGCGATCAGCAGCACGAGCGCGAGCGCCGCAAGCAGCCAGAAGAGCGCCTCGCGCAGTGCGCGCGCGAACACCGGATCGAGCTTTGCGGCCGGCCCGATGGCCTCGGCGGCGGTCTTGGTCACGGATCAGAATCCCGTTAAGGAAAACGTCATAAGCGTCTGATTATAAGAGCGTTGCAAATCAAGCGGCAAGCACCCATGCTCGGCGTGCCGGCGAGCGCGTGGTGCGCTCTGGAAGCAAAGGCCACTATACATGACGACTCCTCGGCACTCGCGGCTGATCATCCTCGGCTCCGGACCCGCCGGTTATGCCGCGGCGGTGTACGCCGCGCGCGCGAACCGCAAGCCCCTCTTGATCGCCGGACTGCAGCCGGGCGGCCAGCTCATGACGACGACCGAAGTCGACAACTGGCCGGGCGACGTCGAGGGCCTGCTCGGTCCGGACCTCATGGACCGCATGCGCCGCCACGCCGAGCGGTTCGGCGTCGAGATCGTCGCCGACCACGTGACGCGCGTCGAGCTTGGCGAGCGGCCATTCCGCCTGATCGCCGAGAGCGGCGCGTACAGCTGTGACGCGCTCATCGTCGCGACCGGCGCATCGGCGCGCTACCTCGGGCTCGATTCGGAAACCGCGTTCCGCGGCCGCGGCGTCTCGGCCTGCGCGACCTGCGACGGTTTCTTCTATCGCGACCAGCGGGTCGCGGTCGTCGGCGGCGGCAACACTGCGGTCGAGGAAGCCATCTACCTGACCAACATCGCCGCGCATGTCTCGCTGATTCACCGGCGGGACCGCCTGCGCGCCGAGGCGATCCTGCAGGACCGCATCCGTGCGCTCGCGGAGCAGGGCAAGGTTTCCTTCCTGTGGGACCACGAGATCACGGAGGTGCTGGGCGACAACTCGGGCGTGACCGGCGTGCGCGTCCGCTCCGTGAAGGACGGCGCCCTGCGCGATCTCGAGGCGACCGGGCTGTTCGTCGCCATCGGTCATACGCCGAACACCGAGCTGTTCCAGGGCCAGCTCGACATGAAGGACGGCTACATCGTCGTCATGTCGGGTCTTGCCGGCGATGCGACCGCGACCAGTGTGCCAGGCGTATTTGCGGCCGGCGACGTCGCAGACCATATCTACCGCCAGGCGGTGACCTCCGCGGGCACCGGATGCATGGCCGCACTCGATGCTGACCGCTACCTCGAACGGTCAGCCGCGGGCTGAGCGCCGGTGCAGGCCCGCGTCGCCCGCTCGCTCGCCGAAGTCGAGGCCACCGAGTGGAATGCGCTGCCCGGGGCCGCGACGCCGTTCCTGCGGCACGAGTTCCTGCATGCGCTCGAGTCGAGCGGCTGCGCGACGGCCGGCACGGGCTGGGACGCGCGTCACCTGCTGTTGCGCACGGACGGCGGTCGGCTGGTCGGCGCGATGCCGCTCTATCTGAAGTCGCACTCCTGGGGCGAGTTCGTGTTCGATTTCGCCTGGGCCGAGGCCTATCACCGCGCCGGACTGCGTTACTACCCGCGCCTGGTCTCGGCGGTGCCGTTCACGCCGGCGACCGGCCCGCGCCTGCTCGCGGACGGCGGCACGGCTCGCTCCGCGCTGCTCGAGGCGGCGCGTGCACTTGGTCGCGCAGCGGGCGCTTCCTCCCTGCATGTCCTGTTCCCGGCGGCACCGGAACGCGAGTTCCTCGAGTCCGGACGACTGATGCCGCGACTCGACTGCCAGTTCCACTGGCGCAACGAAGGCTATGGCTCTTTCGAGGAGTTCCTGTCCGGATTCACCGCCGAGAAGCGCAAGAAGCTGCGCCGCGAGCGGCGCCGCGTCGCGGAGGCGGGCATCGACTGCCGGACCGTCACCGGGGCCGAACTCGACGAGGCCACGGTCGACGTGGTCTATCGACTGCATGCAGCGACATTTGCGCGCCACGGCCACGCGCCCTACCTCAATCGCGAGTTCTTCGCGCAGCTCGCAAGGCGGATGCCGTCGAATCTCGTGGTCGAGCTCGCGACGCTCGGCGGCAAGCCCGTCGCCTGCGCGATCTTCCTGCGCGGCGCCGATACGCTGTACGGTCGCTACTGGGGTGCCAGCGAGCAGTTCCACAGCCTGCATTTCGAGCTGTGCTATTACCGCGGCATCGAATACTGCATCCGCGAGCGCCTGGCCCGCTTCGAACCGGGCACGCAGGGCGAGCACAAGCTCCTGCGCGGCTTCCTGCCGACGCCCGTATGGTCGCTGCACGAGGTGGCGGACCCGCGTTTCGCGGCGGCGATCGGCGACTGGCTCGCGCGGGAGCGCAGGTTGCGCTCCGCGTGGCTCGCCGACGCGGCGCGGCACCTGCCCTTCCGGCGTGCGGACATCCCCGCTAGGCTGGATCCCGATGTCCGGCATCGCCTGGCTGCAGAGAACTGATCCCCCGGCGGCATTGCCGCCGACCTCGCGCGCGCTCACCGAAGCGAACGGACTCCTGGCGGTCGGCGGGGCCCTGACACCCGAGTGGCTCATCCACGCCTACCGGCGCGGCGTATTTCCATGGTACTCCGCCGAGCAGCCGATCCTCTGGTGGGCGCCCGACCCGCGCGCCGTGTTGCTGCCGGCGGAGTTTCACGTTTCACGCAGCCTCGCACGGTCGATCCGCAGGCGCGGCTACGAGACCCGCATCAACACCGCCTTCGGCGAGGTGATCGCGGCCTGCGCCGGACCGCGGCGCGGCACGCCGGGCACCTGGATCACGCGCGACATGCACGAGGCGTACGTGCTGCTGCACCGGCGCGGACTTGCGCATTCGTTCGAGACCTGGCGCGACGGCCGTCTGGTTGGCGGCATGTACGGCGTGGGGCTCGGCCGCGTGTTCTTCGGCGAATCCATGTTCAGCCGCGAGACCGACGCGTCCAAGGTCGCGCTCGCCCGGCTGGTCGGCGAATGCGTCACCCGCAATGTGCCGCTGATCGACTGCCAGATGCCGAGTCCGCACCTTGCGAGGCTCGGCAGCCGCAATATCCCGCGCTGGGACTTCGAGGCGCGTCTGGCCGAGCTGGTCGATTCCCGCGTGCCCGTGTGGCAGGAAAGACACGCGTAATTGCGCCCGCATCGGCCGTGCGTCACAATCCGCGCGGCTTCCGCTACATTCCTGGGGCGCGATGGCGAAGGAAGAGGCAGTCCAGATGGAAGGCGAGGTCATCGAGACCCTGCCCAACACGATGTTTCGCGTCCGCCTGCAAAACGACCACGTGGTGACCGCCCACATTTCCGGCAAGATGCGCAAGCACTACATCCGCATCCTGACCGGCGACACCGTGACCGTGGAACTGACGCCCTACGACCTGTCGAAGGGCCGCATCATCTACCGCGCGCGCTAGTCCTGCCCGAGGAGCTCCGGCGACTTCGCGGGCCGGATGTCGAGCGCCAGGCCGTCGCCCCCGGTCCCCAGAGTGACGCGCACGCTGCCGCCGTTCGCCAGCCTGCCAAACAGCAGTTCTTCGGCGAGCGGCCGCTTGACGTGCTCCTGGAGCACCCGCGCCATCGGGCGCGCACCCATCTTCGGGTCGTAGCCGCGTTCGGCGATCCAGCGACGGGCTCCGTCGTCGACGGAAATCGTGACGCCCTTCTGCTCGAGCTGCGCTTCGATCTCAATTACCAGCTTGTCCACCACGCGTTCGATCGTGGAAGCGTCGAGCGACGCGAACTGGATGATGGCGTCTAGCCGGTTCCTGAATTCCGGCGAGAATATTCGCCGCACCGCGTCCATGCCGTCGGTCGCGTGGTCCTGGTGCGTAAAGCCGATGCTGGCCCGACTCATCTCGGCGGCGCCTGCGTTGGTCGTCATCACGATGATGACGTAGCGGAAATCCGCCTTGCGGCCGTTATTGTCCGTCAGCGTGCCGTGGTCCATGACCTGCAGCAGCAGGTTGAAAACTTCGGGGTCCGCTTTCTCGATCTCGTCCAGCAGCAGCACGCAGTGTGGGTGCTTCGTGATCGCTTCGGTCAGCAGCCCACCCTGGTCGAACCCGACATAGCCGGGCGGCGCGCCGATCAGGCGCGAGACGGTGTGCCGCTCCATGTACTCGGACATGTCGAAGCGGATGAGCTCGACGCCGAGCGCGATCGCCAGCTGGCGCGTCACCTCGGTCTTGCCGACACCGGTCGGGCCGGCGAACAGGAAGCTGCCCACCGGGTGGCGCTCGTCGCCGAGACCGGCACGCGACATCTTGATCGCCGCTGCAAGCGCGTCGATCGCGGCGTCCTGGCCGAATATGACCAGCTTGAGGTTGCGCTGCAGGTTCGCGAGCACCTCGCGATCCGAGGTGGAGACACTCTTGGCGGGAATGCGCGCGATGCGTGCCACCACGGCCTCGATGTGAGCGACCGTCACGGTCCTTTCGCGCTCCGCCTCCGGCTTCAGGCGCAACGAGGCCCCCGCTTCATCCACGACGTCGATGGCCTTGTCGGGCAGGTGGCGGTCGTTGATGTGCCGTTCGGCGAGCTCCGCGGCCGCCACCAGGGCCTCATCGGCATAGGCGATGCCGTGGTGCTCCTCGAAGCGCCCCTTCAGCCCGCGCAGGATTTCGATCGTCTCCGCGACCGACGGTTCGACCACGTCTATTTTCTGGAAACGCCGGGCGAGCGCGTGGTCCTTCTCGAAGATGCCGCGGTATTCCTGGTAGGTGGTCGAGCCGATACAGCGCAGCTCGCCATTCGCCAGCACCGGCTTGATCAGGTTCGAGGCGTCCATCACGCCGCCGGAGGCGGCGCCCGCGCCGATGACCGTGTGGATCTCGTCGATGAACAGGATCGAGCCCGGCTTCCTCTTGAGCTCCGCAACCACCCCCTTGAGCCGCTTCTCGAAGTCGCCCCGGTACTTGGTGCCGGCGATCAGGGCGCCCATGTCGAGCGCGTAGATCGTGCAGTCCGCCAGCACCTCCGGCACTTTCTTCTCGACCACGAGGCGTGCCAGACCCTCCGCGATCGCGGTCTTGCCGACCCCGGCCTCGCCCACGTACAGCGGATTGTTCTTGCGGCGGCGGCACAGGATCTCGATGGTTCGCTGCACCTCGAGTTGACGGCCGATCAGCGGGTCCACGCGGCCGGCCGCGGCCAGCATGTTGAGATTCACGGTGTACTTCTCGAGCGCGCCGGCGGCGCCCTCCTCCGCCGCCTCGCGCTCGCCCGCCGCGCCTTCCTCGCGCGCCGCCTCGCGGCCCTCGCCCGAGGACGGCAGGCCGTGGGAGATGTAGTTGACGATGTCGAGCCGCGTGACGTCCTGCAGCGAGAGCAGATACGCGGCGTGCGACTGCTTCTCGCTGAAGATCGCGACCAGGACATTTGCGACCGTGACTTCCTTCTTGCCGCTCGACTGCACGTTGAACACGGCGCGCTGCAGTACGCGCTGGAAGCCGAGCGTCGGCTGCACCTCGCGGTCGTCGTCGGCCGCGAGCGCGGGCGTCGTCTCGTCGATGAACTTCTGGAGCTCGCCCGACAGGCGAGCGAGGTCGGCGCCGCAGGCCTTGAGGATCTCGCGCACGCGCGGCGCGTCGAGGATCGAGAGCAGCAGGTGCTCCACGGTCATGTATTCGTGGCGCGCGTCGCGGGCCCGCTGGTAGGCCTCGTTCAGGCAGTACTCGAGTTCACTCGAGAGCACTCAGGTCTCCTCCATCGTGCACAGCAGCGGGTGCTGGTGCTGCCGCGCGTAGGTCATCACCTGGGCCACCTTGGTCTCCGCGATTTCGAACGTGTACACCCCGCAGACACCCTTGCCCTTCGTGTGGACCTCGAGCATCACGCGCGTCGCCCGCGTCCGGTCCAGGCTGAAGATCCGCTCGAGCACGTCGACCACGAATTCCATCGGCGTGTAGTCATCATTCAGCAGTACCACCTGGTACAGCGGCGGCTTGCGCAGCTTCGGCTGGGCCTCCTCGACCACCAGGTCGAGCCCGCCCTGCCCGATCTCCCGTTCCTTGCCTTGCGCCACCGGTTTCCTGCGTCCTTCGCCTTCGGCTCATTTATAGGGGTCGATCATCCGGCGCACAAGTGACGGGTCCGGCATTCGCCAAATAGCGACATCGGGCCTCGCTCGGATCGAGAAGTGTCGCACAAGTGCCTGCCATTCCTTTGGTTTCCGCCCTTCTTTCGCCTTGTGGCCTCGCGCCGGGTGCCCGTATCATGACGCGGTTTCCCGGGCTGGCGGGCAAGACACAAGATGCAGCTGGTCGATCGTATCGTCGCGCCCCTGCGCCGCCCGACCGGCGGTGCGACCTACGGGCTCGCCGGCGCCGCCCCGGCGCTCGTCAGCTTTGCGCTCGTCCTGGTCATAGCCGCGCAGCTCGCCTCGCTCCTGTGGCGGGTACTCGGTGCCGCCGAGGACGGCGCCGGAATCGCCGAGCCGGCGGTCGAGGTCCCGTCGCCTGGCGTCGACGTCGCCGCCATCGTGAACGCACACCTGTTCGGCGTGGCGCCCCAATCCGGCGATCCTTCCGACGCGCCGGCAACGACTGCCAATCTCATGCTCGCCGGCACGCTCGCCGGCCGCGAGCCGGAACGCGGCTGGGCCATCATCGGTGCCAGCGGACAGTCGGCGCGGGTCTACGCGACCGGCGCGTCCCTGCCGGGAGGCGCCAGGCTCCACGCCGTGTACCCCGACCGCGTGATCCTCGATCGCAGCGGTGCGCGCGAGTCGCTGCTCCTGCCGCGGCTCTCGAGCGGCGCGGGCGCCGGCCGTGCCCTGCCGCGCAGCGCCGGGATGCCGCCCGGCGCGGCGCCGAATGCGTCCATCGCCGACAGCGTGCGTCAGCTTCTGGTGCAGAATCCTTCCGCGGGCTCCGAACTCCTGCGCCCGCAGCCGGTCTTCGCCGGCGGTTCGCTGCGCGGCTACCGGGTCTATCCGGGCCGGAACCGCGCCCAGTTCGCCGGCCTCGGCCTGCAGCCCGGGGATCTCGTGCTGGCCGTGAACGGCGCGGCGCTCGACGATCCGAATCGCGGGCTCGAGATCCTGCGCGGCGTCGGCCAGGGTTCCGCCGTCACGCTGACCATCGAGCGCGGCGGGCAGCAGCAGCAGATCACGGTCGACCCGGTGGCCGTGGTCCAGGAGCTGCAGGCTCCCGTGGAGCCAGCGCAGGACGAGGAGCCGGAGGTGGACGACATGAGCGTCGTGGAGGACGAGGAAGCCGCCGAATGACGAGCCCGACCGGAAAATTCGGCGGCCATTCTCTCGCGCTCTGCCGCGCGATCATCGTCGCGTGCCTGCTGCCGTTCGCGGCTGCCGCCCAGCAGGGCGCGCAGATCACGCCTAACTACAAGGATGCCGACCTCACCCAGGTCATCGACGCCGTCGCCCAGGTCACGGGCAAGAGCTTCATCGTGGACCCGCGCGTGCGCGCCCAGGTGACGATGCTTTCTACCGCGCCGATGAGCCCGGAAGCGTTCTACGAGGCCTTCCTCGCGATCCTGCAGGTGCACGGCTACATCGCCGTGCCGTCAGGCAAGGTCATCAAGATCATGCCCGACGCCACGGCGCGCCAGGTGCCCTCGAATGATCTGCCGGACCGCGTCAGCCCGATCTCAGACGAGATCGTCACCCAGGTCATCCAGATACGAAACGTGTCCGCGGGGCAGCTCGTGCCGATCCTCCGGCCGATGATGCCGCAGGCGGCGCATCTTGCGGCCTATCCCAGCGCCAACATGCTGATCATCTCGGACCGCGCCGCGAACGTGAACCGGATCGTGCGCATCGTGCAGCGCATCGACCGCAGCGGCGACGGGGATTTCGACTTCATCAAGCTCGAGCACGCCTCCTCGACCGAGATCGTGCGGGTCATCAATTCCCTGTCGTCGGCCCAGGGCGCGGAGGCCGCGGGTGCAGCACGCGTCGTTGCTGACGAACGCACCAACAGCCTGATCGTGAGCGGCGAGCAGTCGCAGCGCCTGCGGCTGCGCACGCTGATCGCCTACCTGGACACGCCGCTCGAGGCCGGCGGCGACACGCAGGTGCGCTACCTGCGTTATGCGGACGCGGAAAAGCTCGCGGCCAAGCTCAAGGAGCAGTCCGGCGCCGCCGTGGCCGCCACCGGTGGCGCGGCTGCCGCACAGGCCGCGGCCTCGCCCGGCGGGGTGGACAAGTCGGTGACCATCTGGGCAGAGCCCGAGACCAACGCGCTGGTGATCACGGCGCCGCCCAAGACCATGCGCTCGCTGATGTCCGTGGTGGACCGCCTGGACGTGCGGCGCGCCCAGGTGGTCATCGAGGCGATGCTGGTCGAGGTCTCGAACGATGCCTCGCGTGACTTCGGCGTCAACTGGATCGTGGACGGCTCCGGCGACAACTTCCTGGTCGGCCTCTTCAACCAGCCGATCGCGGGTGTGAGCCTCGGCGACATCGCGAGGGGCATCCAGGATCCTTCGTCCATCCAGCAGGCCCCGGGCGGGTTCACCGTCGGCGGCGGCCGGGTCCAGGACAGCGGCACGAACTTCGCCGCGATCCTGCGTGCGCTCGCCAGCAACGGCGACACCAACGTGGTCTCGATGCCCTCGGTCATCACGCTCGACAACGAGGAGGCCCAGATCAAGGTCGCGCAGGAAGTCCCGTTCCTGACCGGCCAGTACACGAACACGGGCGGCCAGGGCGGCGCGGTCAACCCGTTCCAGACCATCGAGCGCAAGGAAGTCGGCAATATCCTGAAGATCACGCCGCAGATCACCGATGAGGACACGATCCTGCTCAAGATCGAGCAGGAGGCCTCCGGCATCGCCGCGGCCGCCTCGCAGGTGTCCGCGACCGATCTCGTGACCAACAAGCGCACGATCTCGACCCGGGTCCTGGTCGACGACGGCGGCATGATCGTGCTCGGCGGCCTGATCGAGGACCGGCTCACCGAGAATGAGAGCCGCGTGCCGGTGCTCGGCAAGATCCCGGTGATCGGCGCGCTGTTCCGCGTGCGTAACACGCAGAAGACCAAGACCAACCTCATGGTGTTCATCCGGCCGCGCGTGCTGCGCACCGCAGAGCAGGCGGCGATCGAAACGAATGCGAAGTACAACTACCTGCGCGACCTGCAGCTCGGGCGAAACGATGGCAAGGTGAAGATGATCCCGGGCGCGCAGCAGCCGACGCTGCCGCCGCTGGTGGGGCCGACGCAGCCGACGCAGCTCCCGCCCCCGCCTGCTTCACTGGAGTCCTTCTCGCCGGTCGACCCGACGCCTTCCGGCTCGGCGACCCCGGCGCAGGAATCGTTGCCGCAGTGACGGACTCCGGCCGATGATCGCAAGCCTGCCCAAACCCATCGCGCCGGTCGGGCGCCTGCCGTTCGCCTTTGCCAAGCGGCATGGGGTCCTAGTACGCGGCGTCGCCGATGGCAAGGCCCAGGTGGTCTACCGCGAGGGCGCGGCACCCTCCGCGGTCGCGGAGCTGCGACGCTTTCTCGGGATCCCGCTCGTCATCGAGCGCGTTGCGCAGCCGGCGTTCGACGAGTTGCTGCGCAAGGCCTATGAGGGCGGCAGCGGCGAGGCCGGGCAGATCGTCGAGGGCATCGAGGGCGAGACCGACCTCGCAGGCCTCGCCGAGGGCCTTCCGGAACCCTCAGACCTCATGGAGAGCGAGGACGACGCGCCGGTCATCCGCCTGATCAATGCCGTGCTGACGCAGGCGATCAAGGAGAACGCGTCCGACATCCACATCGAGCCCTACGAAAACCGGCTCGTGATCCGTTTCCGCGTCGACGGCGTGCTGCGCGAGGTGCTGCAGACGAAGCGCGCCGTCGCCCCGCTGCTCATCTCACGCGTCAAGGTGATGTCGCGCCTGGACATCGCCGAGAAGCGCCTGCCGCAGGACGGGCGCATCAGCCTGCGCATCGCCGGCCGCGCCGTGGACGTGCGCGTATCGACCCTGCCTTCCGGTCACGGCGAGCGCGTGGTGCTGCGCCTGCTCGACAAGCAGGCGGGCCGGCTCGATCTCTCTTCGCTCGGCATGGAGCCGCGCGTGCAGGGCATGATCGACGACCTGATCCACAAGCCGCACGGCATCATCTTGGTGACGGGCCCGACAGGTTCCGGCAAGACCACGACCCTGTACGCCGCGCTCGAGCGGATCAACGATCACACGCGCAACATCATGACGGTCGAGGACCCGATCGAGTACTACATCGACGGCATCGGCCAGACCCAGGTCAATACCAAGGTCGAGATGACCTTTGCCCGGGGACTGCGTGCGATCCTGCGCCAGGACCCGGACGTGGTCATGGTCGGCGAGATCCGCGACACGGAAACCGCGCAGATCGCCGTGCAAGCCTCGCTCACCGGCCATCTCGTGCTGTCGACACTGCACACCAACACCGCGGTCGGCGCAGTGACCCGACTGCGCGACATGGGCGTCGAGCCATTCCTGCTGGCCTCGACGCTGATGGGCGTCTTGGCGCAGCGGCTGGTGCGCGTGCTGAATCCCGAGACCCGGATCGGATACCCTGCCGGCGACTACGAGGCGAAGCTGCTCGGCGTGCCGCCCGGCACTACGCTGTACCGGCCGGGCGCGGACGCCGGCAGCGGCTATCGCGGCCGCACCGGGATCTACGAGCTCATGATCGTGAATGAACGCATGCGGGTCATGATCCACGACGGAGCCGGCGAGCACGAGCTCGAGCGGGTCGCGCGCGAGCTCACGCCCGGCATCCGCGACGACGGCCGCGCCAAGGTGCTCGCCGGTGCGACGTCGCTCGAGGAGTTGTTCCGCGTCGCCCGCGAGGAGTGATGGCTGCCTACGAGTACACCGCCCTCGACGCGGGTGGCCGCGAACTCAAGGGGGTGCTGGAAGGCGACAGCGCGCGGCAGGTGCGCCAGCTGCTGCGCGATCAGTCCCTGTTGCCGTTCCAGGTCACGGAAGTCAGCGACAAGGAGGCGCCGCGCTCGCTGTCCTTTTCCGTCGGCAACCGTATCGGCACCGCCGATCTCGCACTCCTGACCCGGCAGCTCGCGACCCTGGTGCGCTCCGGCATCCCGCTCGAGGAGGCGCTGCTCGCGGTCTCCCAGCAGAGTGAAAAAGCCCGCGTGCGCAGCGTCGTCGCCGGAGTTCGCGCGCGGGTCATGGAGGGCCGAACGCTGGCCGAGGGCCTGGCGGCCTTCCCGACGGTTTTCCCGGAAATCTACCGTGCGACGGTTTCGGCCGGCGAGCAGTCCGGCCATCTCGACGCCGTGCTCGAACGCATGGCGGACTACACCGAGAACCGCCAGGTCCTGCAGCAGAAGATCAGGAACGCGATGATCTATCCCGTGCTGTTGACGATCGTCTGCCTCGGCATCGTGGGTCTCCTGCTCGGCTACGTCGTGCCCGAGGTGGTGCGCGTGTTCGAGGCGGGCGAGCGGCAGTTGCCGATCCTGACACGCATGCTGATCGCGGCCTCGGATTTCCTGCGCGCCTGGTGGTGGGTGCTGCTGCTCGTCGCCATTGCGGCGGCCTGGGGTTTCCGCCGCTGGGTCAGCGACCCGGCTGCGCGGCTGAGCTACGACTCGTTCAAGCTCCGCCTGCCGCTCGTCGGCCGCATCACGCGCGGCAACAATGCGGCTCGCTTCGCCCGGACCTTCTCGATCCTTTCCGCGAGCGCGGTTCCGGTCCTGGAGGCGCTCAGGATCGCGGCCGAGGTGGTCACCAACACGACCATGCGCCGCGCGGTCCAGGATGCCGCCGTCCGGGTGCGCGAGGGTGCTCCGATCGCCCGCTCGCTCGGCGCCAGCAAGCTGTTCCCGCCGATGCTCGTCCACCTCATCGCGAGCGGCGAGACGAGCGGCGAACTGGAGGCGATGCTGGAACGGGCGGCCGACAACCAGGAACGCGAACTCGACGGCGTGGTCAATACCGCGGTCGGGATCCTGGGACCGGTGATGATCCTGCTGATGGGCGGCTTCGTTTTCGTGATCGTCATCGCGCTTCTGCTGCCGATTTTCCAGCTCAACCAGTTGGTGGGCTGAGACCCCTTGCAGCGGAAGCCTGCGCGCCTTATAAGTCGGCCCGCAGTGACCCCGGACTGGTCGCATGAGCGAAAAGCCGAAGGACGAGTTCGAAGACGAGGAAGCTGACGAACTCGAGGAGGCCGAAGAGGACCTCAACGTCGATCAGCTGATGCGGGATTTCGATACCCGCAAGCGCCGCGGTGCCCGGAGCCAGGCGGCGGAACCCGCCTGGCGCAAGCTCGAGCGGATGCGCGAAGAGAAACGCACGGCCGGCCTGCTGTCCGATTTCGAGGACTACGAAGTCGACGAAGGAGCGGACGGGGGCTCGGCCTGCAAGGCGTGGCGTGCGCCGGCTTCGCGTCGCCGTCAGTAGATACCGCGAAGGACCTGATTGGTGCCGGGTCGTACTTATCGCACTTATTGCGGAGCAATAAGTGCGATAAGTACGACCCGGCACCGTTTACCCGTTTACCGAAAACTCCTCGCCTTTGTCGTGAGACTCCCCAGCAGCGCCGAGCGGTCTTCGAGGGCGTCGACCACGACGTGCCGCACCTCTCCCTCGCGCTGCAGCCGCCCGCGGACGCCGAGTAGCCGCGCGCCCAGCATCGCCCTGCGGTGCGCGTCCGCGATCCGGCTCCACACCACCAGGTTCACGTAGCCCGTCTCGTCCTCCAGCGTCACGAAGATCACCCCGCCGGCACTGCCCGGGCGCTGGCGCGTGACGACGATGCCGCCGGTACGCACCGGGGCACCGTCCGGAAGCTGCGCTACCTCCGCGGCCGTGACCCAGCCATCCCGCTCGAGCACGGGCCGCACGAGCGCGAGCGGATGCCGCCCCAGTGTGAACCCGAGCGTGCGGTAGTCCGCGACGATGTCCTCGCCCTCACCCGGCACCGGCAGGAGCGGCACGCCCTCCTCGCGCTCCTCGCCCGGCAGGAGCGGCAACGCCGATTCGACGCCCAGCACCGCCCAGCCGGCGCGGTGGCGGTTCCCGGCAAGACCTGCCAGCGCCCCCGCGGCGGCGAGCGCGGCGAGGTCGCGCCGGCCGAGGCCAGCCCGCCGCGCGAGCTCGGCCACCCGCCGGAAAACCTCCCCCGTGCGGGCGGTGACGATGCGCTCCGCGGCCTCGCGCGCGAGCCCTCTCACGCGGTCGAGGCCGAGCCGCAGCGCGACGCCGTCGTCCGCGGGCAGCAGCGTCGATTCGGCCGCGCTCAGGTTGACGTCCACCGGCAGCACGGCGACGCCGTGCTCGCGCGCGTCGCGCAGGAGCTGCGCCGGCGCGTAGAAGCCCATGGGCTGGCTGTTGAGCAGCGCGCAGCAGAAAGCGGCCGGCTCGTGGTGCTTGAGCCAGGCGGAGACGTAGACGAGCAGCGCGAAGCTCGCGGCGTGAGCCTCGGGGAAGCCATAGTCGCCGAACCCGAGGATCTGCCGGAAGATCCGGTCCGCGAACTCCTCGCCGTAGCCGTTCGCGCACAGGCCGTTCTTCAGCTTGGCCTCAAACGGCTCGAGCCCGCCGCGGCGCTTCCAGGCCGCCATCGCGCGCCGGAGCGCGTCGGCCTCGCCCGGCGTGAAGCCCGCCGCGGCGATCGCGAGCTGCATCACCTGCTCCTGGAAGATCGGCACGCCGAGCGTGCGCGCGAGCACCTGCTCGACCTCCGGGCCCGGGTAGTCAACCGCCTCCTCCCCGTTCCGCCGCCGCAGGTACGGGTGCACCATCTGGCCCTGGATCGGGCCGGGCCGCACGATCGCGACTTCGATGACGAGGTCGTAATAGCACTTCGGGCGGAGCCTCGGCAGCATCGCCATCTGCGCGCGCGACTCGATCTGGAACACGCCGATCGTGTCGGCGCGGCAGATCATCTCGTAAACCGCCGGATCCTCGGCCGGGACGTCCGGCAGGCGGAACTCGCGCCCGCGCCGCGCCGAGACGAGCGCGAGCGCGCGGCGGATCGCCGTCAGCATGCCGAGGCCGAGGACGTCCACCTTGAGGAGCCCGAGCTCGTCGAGGTCGTCCTTGTCCCACTGGATGACCGTGCGCTCCGGCATCGCCGCATTCTCGACCGGCACGAGTTCCTCGAGCGGCCCGCGCGAGATCACGAAGCCGCCGGTGTGCTGCGACAGGTGACGCGGGAAACCGACCAACTCGCGCGTGAGCGCGAGCACCCGCGTGATCAGCGGACTTCGCGTGTCGAAGCCCGCCTCCTCGATCCGCGAGTCCTCGGATTCGTGCCCGTCCCACCACTGCATCGCCTGCGCGAGGCGCTCCACCTGGGCCGTATCCAGGCCGAGCGCCTTGCCGACGTCGCGCACCGCGCTCTTCGGCCGGTAGCAGATCACCGTGGCCGTGAGCGCGGCGCGCCCGCGGCCGTACTTCGCGTAGAGGTACTGGATGACCTCCTCGCGCCGCTCGTGCTCGAAGTCCACATCGATGTCGGGCGGTTCGTTGCGGTCGCGCGAGATGAAACGCTCGAACAGCATGGACATGCGCGCCGGGTCCACCTCGGTGATGCCGAGTGCGTAGCAGGCCGCGGAATTCGCGGCCGAGCCGCGTCCCTGGCACAGGATGCCGCGGCCGCGCGCGAACTCGACCAGGTCGTGCACGGTCAGGAAGTAGCGCTCGTAGCCAAGCTCCGCCACCAGCGCGAGCTCGCGCTCGATGAGGGCCTGCACCCCAGCGGGAACGCCGCCCGGCCAGCGCCGCACGGCGCCCGCCGCCACCAGCCGGCGCAGCTGCGCCTCCGGTGTCGTACCGACGGGCACGATTTCCTCCGGGTACTCGTAGCGGAGCTCGTCGAGCGAGAAGCGGCAGCGCTCCGCGACCTCCCGCGTCGCATCGAGGAGCGCACGCGGGTACAGCGCCTCGAGCCGCGTGACCGGCCGCAGGCATCGCTCGCCGTTCGGGAACAGCGCCGCGCCCGCGCGCGCGACCGGGATCCCGAGGCGCACGGCGGTCACGAGGTCCTGCAGGGCGCGGCGCCGGCGCTGGTGCATGTGCACGTCGCCGGCCGCGACTGCGGGCAGCCCGAGTTCGCGCGCGAGGACCGTGAGGCGCTCGAGCCGCTCGCGGTCGGCGCCCGAAGCGGTGAGCTCGACCGCGACCCAGAGGCGGCCCGCGAAGCGCTCACGCAGCCACTCGCCCTCACCGGTCGCAGGCTCGGCAGCAGGCAGCCACAGGGCGAGGCAATCGGGTAGGCCCGCGTCGAGGTCGGCGCGCGTGAGCCGGTACTGCCCCTTCGGCGCAGCACGCCGCCCCTGCGTGATGAGCCGAGCGAGCGCGCCGTAACCTGCCCGGTTCTCGGCGAGTACAACGAGCGCCGGACCGTCCGCAAGCCAGAGCTCGCTGCCGACCACGAGGGGCAGGCCCGCCTCGCGCGCGGCGACGTGGGCACGCACCACGCCCGCGAGCGAGCACTCGTCGGTCAGCGCGAGGGCGCTATAGCCGAGTTCCCTCGCACGTTTGACGAGTTCCCCGGGATGCGAGGCGCCGCGCAGGAACGTGAAATTGCTGACGCAATGCAGTTCCGCATACGACATCGCGGCCGAGTCGCGTCAGCCGCGCTCGCGTTGCGCGGCCGGGACTCCGCCCGCTCGCTCCGCCGGAACTTCAGTCGCTCGCTCGCGGGTCCCGGCCGCACGCGAGCGCGCTGGCGCCGCTCCGGCGCGCGCCTGAAGCGACACAGCACCGATACGAGCGCCGCTCATCCGAAAACGCCGTGGAGAAACCAACGTTGGCCCGGCGGGCGCTCGCGGAAAATCCAGAGGCGCACGCCCGCGCGGGAAAGCGCGACGTAATAGTCGCGGCGGACGTCGTGCCCGTCCCACCAGCCGGTCTCGATCCGCTCGGGACCGGTGACGAGCGTGCCGTCCCAGCCGTCGAGCGGCTGGGGCTCCGCGAGCATCCACAACGGGCGTGCCGTGCGCGCGGTGGGCCGGGGCACTGGCAGCCCATCTGCGAGCCCCGGCTCCGCGATCCGGAAGGCGCGCTCGGGGCGGTGCTCCGCGACCGGCTGCACGCTGAACACCGCGTCGTGCCCGAACCGGGCGCGCAGAAGATCGAGCAGGCGCGCCGTCGCTTCCGGGTCCGCGCCGCGGCCGCGCTCGAAGAGCTCCGGGTCGCGGATGCGAAGCGGCAGCAGTACGCCGGAACGCAGCCGGAGCGCGTCCACCGGTGACTCCAGCCGGCAGCGTCCGAGCCGCTCGCGCAGCAGCAGGCGCAATCCGGCCGCGTCCCCCGCCATGCGTGCGAGCGCGAGCGAAAGCCGCGTCGGCGCACGCGCGCGATGCAGGAGATCCACGCGCAGCAGACGGATGCCGGAGGCGCGGGCGTTCAGGAACGCCCCCAGCCGGGCGAGCCCGTGCTCCAGGGCCGGCTCGAGCAGCGCCGCATCCTCCGCCGCCGCGGGCAACTCGACGCGCTCGTCGAACCGCTCCGGTACGACGTACCGCCGGCGCGGCGCCGGGCGGCGGCCGAATCCCTCGTCGAGCTCATCGAGCAGCCGCGGACCAAAGCGCGCGGCGAACCTGGTGCGCGGCAGCCGGACGAGATCCGCGACGCTCGCGATGCCGAGCCCGGCGAGGGTCGCGACCGTGTCTTCCGGCCAGTGCAGGCAGGCGAGTGGCAGCCGCGCCGCGAGGCCCGGGAGCGCGTCCGTGCGCGTCACCGTCGTCGCGAGGCCCGCGCGCGCGAGCCAGAGCGCCGCGCGCGGCATCGGCGCCAGCGCGATCGAGGCCGTGAGGCCGTGCGCGGAGAGCCCGGCGAGCGTGCGCCGCACGAGAGCCGTGGCGCCGCCGAAGAGATCGAGACTGCCGCGCACTTCCGCGAGCACGGCCCCGGGCGGCTCGAGGCTCACGACGGGCGTGAACTGCAGCGCCCAGCGTCCCAGACGGCCGAGCAGCGCCGCCTCCGCAGCGGGCCGGCGCTCTTCCACCCTGAGGCCCGGTACCCGCGCGAGCGCGGCATTCAATCCCATCCCGGGCGCGATGCCCTGGCGCGCGGCGCGCTCGTTGCAGGCGACCACTGTGCGGCGGGGATCGTCGGGCGCGGTAACGACCACGGCCGCGCGCCCCTGACAGGCTCTCGGCAGCAGGGCGTCGAGCGGCAGACTCGGAAAGTGCGCGGCGAGCCAGAGCGCTCCCTTGCCCGGCTCCGCCAGCGCATTCGGCGCGGGCAGCGGCACGAGCCGACGGCTGGCCGCTGCCGGCACGATCGGGGCCGGACGTGGTTCGAACATCCGGAGCGCCTCAGTGTATGGGCAGCCGCTCGACACGCGCCGGCGCGCCGCCGCGGCTTTTCAGGATCTCGACGTCGAGGCCGAAGTCCCGCGCGGCGAGCACGAGCCGGAGCGCGGCCGGCGAGCCGTCGCCGCGATGCGTGGCAGGCCGCAGCAGGAAGGCCGGTGTGCGGCCTTCCTCCGCCGCGAGCTTCAGGCGGCGCAGCGCCGTGCCATCGACGGTGCCAGCCCAGCCGAGCACCGCGGCGCAGGCGCCGGACCGCAGCGCCTGCTCCATCGCCCAGAGCCGGTCGGGCCCGGCGCGCGGGCGGACCACCAGCATGCGCGCGGGGTCAAGCCCGGCATCCGCGAGGGCCGGCGCGTACGGCAAGTGCGGCGGAGCGAGCCAGGCCACCCAGCGCGGCGCTGTACCCTCCACCATCGCCAAGCGTTTGAGCGCCGGCAGCAGCAGCCGGATCTCGCCGACGCCCGTGGCAGGCACCAGGAGCTCGATCAGCGTCGCGAGCGGCCAGCCGCCGCCCGGCAGGCGGGCGTCGAGGGCGCGAAAGCTGGTCGGCACGGTCTCGGGTACGCCCGCGCCTGCGCCACGCCAGAGCGCGGGGTGACGCAGGAGCAGCTCCGCGACGCCGTTCATTGCATGACGTCTGCACGTCCGCGGCGCAGCACGCCGACCACCACGCCTTCGATCGTCATCGACTGCTTGCGCAGATCGACACGGATCGGCTCGAACTCCGGGTTCTCGGGCATGAGCCACACGACCGAGCCGTCCTGCTTGTAGCGCTTGACGGTCACTTCATTCTCGAGGCGCGCGACGATGATCTGGCGGTTGCGGACATCCGTCGAGCGGTGCACGGCGACGAGATCGCCGTCCAGGATCCCGACGTCGCGCATGCTCATGCCATTGACCCGCAGCAGGTAGTGCGGCCGCGGACTGAACAACGCCGGGTCGATCTGGAAGCGGCCCTCGACGTGCTCCTCGGCGAGGATCGGGCGGCCGGCGGCCACGCGGCCGATGAGCGGCAGGCCGAACTGCTCGCGCAGCGCATCCTTCAGCACGATGCCGCGCGCGCTGCCCGCGATCAGCGTCAGCACGCCCTTGCGCTGCAGGGCGCGCAGGTGCTCCTCGGCGGCGTTGGCGGAACGGAAGCCGAGCGCCTCGGCGATTTCCGCGCGGGTCGGCGGCAGGCCGTTGGCAGCAATCGCATCCTGGATGAGCTCGAGGATCTGGCGTTGGCGGGGCGTGAGGTCCGACATGGCGCACCTGTATGGATACCCAGTTGCTGTGAGTATATACAGTCAGTGCGCCTTGGCAAGCCCCGTCTGCAACTTCGATCGCGATTGTCGACCTGCGGAAACTCGGCGCGGACGGGACTCCGCTCGTTCGCTCCGCCGGAACTTCAGTCGCTCACTCGCGGGTCCCGGCCGCGAGTGCGTCGCCGCGCAACGCGGTCCCGGTCGTCAGCGGATGATCGCCGGGCGCCCACATCCACGACGCGATGCGGACGAAAAAGTCGCAACACGCATCGCCTGGTGTCGGACAAAGGGCGGTGCGATGCTGTCGCTCGACGGCGACAATCGAGCAGGAAGCTTTCACCTGCCGCGCCGATACGTTACGATCCGCATCGCCACCGCGCAGGGAGGAAGGAAGGTCTGTCGGCGCCGTGCATCCGCGCAAGCGGCTCGTAACGTTCCATGCAACCTTGTGGAGAAAAATCTCATGACCAATATGCTGAAGGTGGGCGTCGCTACCGCCGTCATTGCCTTGGGCGCCGGCTGCACCGATCTGAAGCCCTTGCAGGCGGAAGTCGACTCGCTGAAGTCGCAGGTCGCCAAGCTGTCGGGTGACCTCGACGGCGTGAAGACCTCTGCGGACGGCGCAAGCCGTGCCGCGGCCGCCGCACAGCAGGCTGCCACCTCGGCGCAGAACACGGCCAATCAGGCTGCGTCTGCGGCGCAGGCGGCACAGCAGTGCTGCGATGCGAACAGCGAGAAGCTGAATCGCATGTTCGAAAAGTCGATGTCGAAGTAATCGACGTCGTACGCGACAGAGGGCCCCGCGGTGGCGACACCGCGGGGCTTTTTCGTTTCTCGGGGTACAGCTACTCGGCCGGAACCAGCGAGACCGTGCGTGGCACGCCGGCCGAGACCGGCGTCGGCACGCCGCGCGCCTCGCGCCAGGTCCGCTCGGCGCCGATCCAGTCGACGGCGACGGGACTGGCGCGCGTTGCCTCGACGATGAGACGCGTGAGATCGGTGAGCGAGGGCGCAACGCTCGCGCCCTCCTGCAGCGGCGGGTGCACCTCGATCAGGAGCTCGCCGTCGTGCCAGCCCCACTTGTAGGGTTGGTTCACGATCGTGACGGTCGTGCCGATCGGCACCATGGCGTAGAGCGTCTCGATGTCTTCCGGGTATAGCCGCATGCAACCGTGCGTCACCTGCATGCCGATGCCCGCAGGCTTGTTGGTGCCGTGGATCAGGTAGGCGCCGCCCGGGATGCCGAGCGCCATCTTGTAGCGCCCCATCGGGTTGTCCGCTCCGCCCGGGACGATCGCCGGAAGCGGATCACCGCGCTTCTCGTGTTCCTCGCGGACTGACTGCGGCGGGATCCACGGGGCATCCTTCGCCTTGGACACGATCGTCGTGCTGCCGAGCGGCGTGTTCCAGTCCATCTTCCCGATGCTCACCGGGAACGTCCACACGACAGGCTGCTGGCCCGCCGGCGTCGGCGGGTACCAGTAGAGGCGATGCTCGGGCAGGTTGATCACGATCCCGCTGCGCGGCGCGCGCAGCAGCAGCCGCTGCTTGGGCATGACGACGACTGTCCCCGCCCCCGGCAGCCACGGATCCACGCCCGGGTTCGCGTTGGTGATCTCCTCGTAGCCGAGCCCGTAACGGCGCGCCAGGTCGAGCAGCGTGTCTTCGGCACCGGCCTCGGCCGTCACCGTCATGCCGATCGCGTCGCCGCCTTCCGCCGGCAGCGGAAACACGTTCGCCGCCGCGGGCGGCGACGCCAGGAGCGCAGCGATCGAGATCAGCGTCCGCATGGATCGATGGACCGCGTTGTCCGCAGCGGGTTTCACGCTCAATAGCGTACCAGCGCAGAGCCCCAGGTGAAGCCGCCGCCAAAGGTCTCGAGCAGCAGCAGCTGGCCGCGGTGGATGCGCCCGTCGCGCACCGCGGTATCGAGCGCGAGCGGGATCGAGGCCGCGGAGGTGTTGCCGTGATCCTGGACCGTGACGACGACTTTCTCCATCGGCAGGCCGAGCTTCTCGGCTGCCGACTGGATGATGCGCAGATTGGCCTGGTGCGGAATCAGCCAGTCGATCTCGCCGCGCTCGACACCGTTCTTGGCGAGCGTCTCGTCGACCAGTCGCGACAGCGTGCGCACGGCGACCTTGAAGACTTCGTTGCCGTGCATCTTCAGGCCATCCATGGAGTTGTTGCGCAGCGTGTCGAAGCCCTTCGACACGCCGTAGGGAAAGTACAGCAGGTCCTGGTACTTGCCGTCCGAATGCAGGTGCGTGCCGATCACGCCGGGCTCGTCGGCGGGTGTGAGCACGACCGCGCCGGCGCCGTCGCCGAACAGCACGGCGGTCGCGCGGTCGGTCCAGTCGACGAAGCGCGACAGGCATTCGACGCCGACCACCAGCGCGCACTGCGCCTCGCCGAGTCGCACGTACTTGTCGGCGACCGAAAGCGCGTACACGAAGCCGCTGCACGCGGTCTCCAGCGAGAACGCGGGACAGCCGTGGATGTCGAGGCGTTGCTGCAGGAGCGTGCCCGTGTTGGGAAACACGAGATCCGGCGTGGTCGTGCCGACGACGATGAAATCCACGTCGGCCGGTGTCGCGCCGGCCGCCTTCAGCGCACGGCGCGCGGCATGCTCGGCGAGCGAGGAACTGGACTCTTCGGGCGCCGCGATGTGCCGCCGTTCGATCCCGGTCCGGGTGCGGATCCATTCGTCGGTCGTGTCGATCGTCTTCTCGAGATCCTTGTTGGTGAGGATCTTCTCCGGCAGGTAACTGCCGGTGCCGGCGATGCGCGAGTAGCGGTTCATGGCGGTACGACAGGCCCGGAGCAGCGCGCGCCTTACTCCTGGCCCGCGTCCTCGACCGGCACCTCGAATACCTTCTTGCCGCGGTAGAAGCCGTCGCGGCTCACGCGGTGACGCAGGTGCGTCTCGCCGGTGGTCGGGTCCTTCGAGAGCGCGGGCCTGGCGAGCCCGTCGTGCGAACGGTGCATGCCGCGCTTGGACGGCGTCTTTCGGCTTTTCTGGACGGGCATGGAAATGTCTCCGGTTCAGTGTTTCAGCAAGTCCTTCAGTCCCGCGAACGGCCGGCGCATCTCCGCCGTGTCCAGGTTGTCGCCCTCGCCCGCCGGCAATGCGCAGGCCTCGCCCGCGTCATGCTGCGGAATGATCGGCAGCGCGAGCAGCAACTCGTCCTCGACGAGCGCCGCCAAATCCAGTCGGTGCGGATCGCCCGACACCGTCTCGCTGCCCTCGGGCAGGCCCTGCGCGCCCTCGTCGGCGAACACCAGCTCGGCCTCCGAGGCCAGCGTGCGCCGCACGGGCCCCAAGCACCGCTGGCAAGTCAGCACGACCACCGCGGTCACCGCGAGGCGCACCGCGGGCCATTCGCCTGCCTGGCGAAACGCGGCGATGGCCTGCACCTGCCCGCTCGGCTCGGCCAGCCGGTCCAGAAGCCGGGCAAAATGCGCGACCGGAAAGTCGCGCTCGACCTGCGTCCCGCTGCGCGCCAGCCCGACCGCATCGAGTGGCCGTTCAGGGGGCGTCGACATGGGGGCGGTATGATAGAGAGCGCGCCCGAGGGTGTCAAAGAAACCATTGCGCAAATCCTTGTTTTATAAGCTTTGAACGGACATGGCCCCACGCCTCCTGCTCGCCTCGACGTCCCGGTACCGCGCCCAGCTCCTGGAACGCCTCGGGCTGCCATTCGGCGTGCGCGCACCGGGGGTGAGCGAGGCGCACCGGCCGCGGGAGCAGCCAGCCGCTCGTGCCCTGCGCCTTGCGCACGCCAAGGCGAAGGCGGTCGCGTTGCAGCATCCCGACGCCTGCGTCATCGGCTCCGACCAGGTGGCGGTCCTTGGGCGCCGCATACTCGACAAGCCCGGTGACTCGAGGCGATGTCGCGAGCAACTCGAGGCCGCGAGCGGCAGGCTCGTGGCATTCCATACGGCCGCAGTCATCCTGGGACCCGGTGCGAGACCGACGCAGTCCCACGTAGACCGTACCCGGGTCCGATTCCGGGTCCTCAGCGAGCGCGACATATCGCGCTACGTCGAGATCGAGCAGCCGTTTGACTGCGCAGGCAGCTTCCGTAGCGAGGGACTGGGCGTCGCACTATTCGAGTCCATCGATACCCGCGATCCGACCGCTCTGGTCGGCCTGCCGTTGATCTGGCTGGCGGGCGCGCTGCGCGCCGCGGGCCTCAATCCGCTCGCTGCAGATCAGTCCTGAGGCCGGGGTTCGGCGAGTCGTCCGAGGACAGCGCCAAGCTCCGCCGGCAGCGGCGCCTCGGCGTGGAACCGGGCGTCGGTGTCCGGCCAGTGGAATGCCACTGACGAGGCATGCAGGAACATGCGGCGCAGGCCGAGCGAGCACAGCCGCGCATTGCACTCGCGATCGCCGTACTTCTCGTCCCCGGCCACCGGGTGTCCCGCGAACGCCGCATGCACGCGGATCTGGTGCGTGCGTCCGGTGCGGATCGAGACGTCCATGAGCGTAGCGATACCGTCGTAGTACTTGACCGGCCTGAAATCGGAAACTGCGATCTTGCCGGCACGATGCACGCGCACCGTGCGCTCGCCGCCTTCCCGGGCGTTGGTCAAGACCGGCGCGTCGATCGTCTTGCGGCCGAGCCGCCAGCGACCCGCGAGCAGAGCCGTGTAGTGTTTCTCGACCGCGCCAACGCGCAGCAGTGCATGGGCGGCACGCAGCGCCGCCCGTGTGCGTGCGACGAGCAGGCAGCCGCTCGTCTCGCGGTCGAGCCGGTGCACGAGTTCGAGCGGCTCGTCAGGACGCAAGGCCCGGAGCGCCTCGATGGCGCCGAACGCGAGCCCGGACCCGCCGTGCACGGCAAGCCCCGCCGGTTTGTCGAGCACCAGGAGCCGGTCGTCCTCGTGCACGATTGCATCCCGCACCGTCGTGAGCAGCGTATCGGGAACCCGGCGCCGGATCTCCTCGCCGGCTTCCGCCCTGCGCAATGGCGGCAGCCGCACTTCGTCGTCCGCCGCCAGCCGGTAATCCGCCTGCTTGCGCTTGCCGTTGACCCGGACCTCGCCCTTGCGCAGGAGCCGGTACACTCGGCTCCGCGGCACGCCGGCAAGCTCGCGCAGCAGGAAATTGTCGAGCCGCTGGCCCTCGCGGTCAGCCCCGACCCGCACCCGGCGCGCGGCCACGGTCGGATTTCGATCGGGTGTCACGGAATGCCTCTAACGTATTGATTTTCCGGGCGCATCTGTTATCGTAGCCGGCAGTCAGGTCTTACGGCACAGGCTTCGCGAGGCGAAGCGTGGCCGCTGACCGGTACGCGGTCTCTCCCATTCGGCCCCGTTCAATCGTGGTGTCCCGGCGGGCAGGCCGCATGTTAGTTGGTCCGGTTCGTCCGGACCATCGCCGGCCCATCGTTCGGATGTGATGTACCCCGCGCGTGTCGATCTCGAGGGTGAGTACCGGAGCGAAACGACCCGCAGCCAGGCGCTGCGGCCCGCTCCTGTTCGCCCAGGGCCCACGCCTGCCGGGAGACAGGTTTTCCGCGTGACCAAACGTGACATCTGCCGCGAACGGGCCCCAAGCACCTGGGATGGGGCACATGAAGAGAATGCTGATCAATGCAACCCAGCAGGAGGAGTTGCGAGTCGCTCTGGTTGACGGCCAGAAGCTGTACGACCTTTCGATCGAGATTTCGTCGCGCGAGCAGAAGAAGGGCAACGTCTACAAGGCGCGCGTCACGCGCGTCGAGCCGAGTCTCGAGGCGGCGTTCATCGAATACGGCGCCCAGCGCCAGGGCTTCCTGCCCCTCAAGGAAATCGCCCGGGAGTACCACCGTTTCCAGCCGGCACCCGGCGCCCGCTTCAACATCCGCGACATCCTGCAGGAAGGCCAGGAGTTCCTGGTGCAGGTTGAAAAGGAGGAGCGCGGCAACAAGGGCGCGGCGCTCACGACCTACATCAGCCTCGCCGGCCGCTTCCTGGTGCTGATGCCGAACAACCCGCGCGCGGGCGGCGTCTCGCGCCGGATCGAGGGCGAGGAACGCGACGTCACCCGGGATTCCCTCGACCAGCTGCACGTGCCGGACGGCATGGGCACGATCGTACGCACCGCCGGCGTTGGCCGCGGACCCGAAGAACTGCAGTGGGATCTCGACAACCTGCGCGCCAACTGGGACGCGATCGTGACCGCGGCCGGGGAGCGCTCAGCGCCCTTCCTCGTCTACCAGGAAAGCGACGCCGTCACGCGGGCTCTGCGCGATTACCTGTCCGACGAGATCGGCGAGGTGCTGATCGACGAGCTGGGTGCGCACCAGCGCGCGATCGAGTACGTGCAGCGTTTCCAGGCGGCCGAGGGCACAAAGCACATCAAGCTGTACGCGGACGAGGTACCGCTTTTCACGCGCTACCAGATCGAGAGTCAGATCGAGTCCGCCTACTCCCACGCCGTTACCCTGCCCTCGGGTGGCAGCATCGTCATCGACTACACCGAGGCCCTGGTCTCGGTCGACATCAACTCCGCCCGCGCGACGCGCGGCGCGGACATCGAGACGACGGCGTACAACACCAATCTCGAGGCGGCCGACGAGATCGCGCGGCAGCTCCGGCTTCGCGACCTCGGCGGCCTCATCGTTATCGACTTCATCGACATGGAGTCGAAGAAGAACCAGCAGGGCGTCGAGGACCGCTTGCGCGACGCCGTGCGCTCCGACCGGGCGCGTATCCAGCTCGGGCGGATCTCGCGTTTCGGCCTGATGGAGATGTCGCGTCAGCGCCTCCGGCCCTCACTTGGCGAATCCACCCACATGGCCTGCCCGCGCTGCAGCGGCATGGGCACGATCAGGAGCGTCGAATCCACGGCGCTCGCGGTGCTGCGGCTGATCGGCGAGGAAGTGCGCAAGGAGCGCACGCAGCGGGTCGTCGCCCAGTTGCCGGTCGACGTCTCGACGTTCCTCATCAACGAGAAACGCGAGTGGCTGAACCGGCTCGAGAGCCGGCGAGCGACGGATATCGTGCTGGTGCCGGACCCGAACATGCAGACGCCGAACTATTCGATCCGGCGTGTGCGCGACGACGAGGCGGCCCTGCCCGAGAACGCGGTGATGAGCCACCAGATTGCAGGCACCGGCACGAAGGAACTCGACTTCCAGTCGCAGGCCGACAAGCAGCCGGCCCCTGCCCCTGCCGCGGTCCAGCCGATCGCGCCGGCCACGCCTGCTCCGATCCCCGTGGCGCATGCGGCTCCGGCCGTGCTGCCGGGCCCGGGTTTCTGGACACGCCTCAAGTGGCTGGTGACGGGCAGCGCATCGGCCGAGCCGGCGCAGCCAGCCCCAGCGCGCCGTGAAGACCGACACGGCGGCCGTCACGGCCGCGACGATCGCCCCGCCCGGCGCTCGCACCACGGCGAACGCAGTGAACGTGGCGACCGCGGGCCACGCCGCGACCGGGACCGCGATCGCCATCGCGACGGAGAACGCCACGACCGCCAGCGCGATGCGCGCGAGAGCGGGGCCCCCGCGCAGCGGGAGCGTCCCGCGGATGCGCCGCGCGCACCTCAGGCGGCGCAGCAGAATGCGAATCCCGCGCCTGGCCAGGCGGCGAGTGACGCGGAAGGCCAGCGGCGACGGCGCCGACGCCGCGGACGCGGCGGGCGCGGGCGTGACCGCCAGGAGAACTACCGGCCGAACGACGCACAGCCCATCGCGCAGGTCAACGGCGGCAGCGCCTCGCAAGGCGGCGCGGCTCCACCACCGGCTGCGACTGCGCCAACGACTGGCGCGGCAGCACCGGAACCCGCGCAGGCGCCGCCGCCTGCGGCTCCGCCACCGGAGGCCGCACCAGCCCCGCGGTCCGGCGGCACCTACACGGTCTGGTCGTCGACGCCGGGCGAAGGCCACCACTTCGGTCCGAAGGACTGAAGACGTCTCTAACGGTCTAACGGTGCCGGGTCGCACTTATCGTACTTATTGCGAGGCAATAAGTACGATAAGTGCGACCCGGCACCGGCAACCGGCACCGTCAACCGCTTCATCTTGCGAGCGCGGCCAGCAGGCCGCGCGCGCCTTCCTCCACGAGATCCAGAACTTCCTCGAACCCCGCCGCGCCCCCGTAGTACGGGTCCGGAACGTCGCGCCGACCCAGTGCGGGGGCGAATTCCAGGAACAGCTTCACCCGCGCGGCATGGCGGCTCGGCACGAGGGCACGCAGGCGTTCGAGGACCGCAGTGTCCATCGCGAGCACGAGGTCGAAGCGCTCGAAGTCGGTGACCTCGACCACGCGCGCGCGCAGCGCAGTCAAGTCGTACCCGCGGCGCCGCGCCGCAATGATCGAGCGTTCATCGGGCGGATCGCCCCGGTGGTAACCGTGCGTCCCCGCGGAATCGACCTCGACCGTGAGCACAGCTTCCCGGCGCGCGTATTCGCGCACCACGGCCTCGGCCGTCGGCGAGCGGCAGATATTGCCCATGCACACGAACAGCACGCGGGTCATGCGCGCTTGCGTCGTTTCAGCCATGCGACCAGGTTCTCGATGGCCTGCAGCGTCTCGTCCGTCGTTACGGCAAACGAGATGCGCACATAGCGATCGCCGTGCACGCGGTCGAAATCACGCCCGGTGTTGAGGGCGACGCCGGTCGCATCCAGCAGCTCGCGGCAGAACGCCAGTGAGTCGCGTGTCAGGTCGCCCACGTCGGCATACAGGTAGAAGGCCCCGTCCGGCGGCGCGATGCGCCCGATGCCGAGCGTGGCGAGCGCCCCCATGAGAAGGTCGCGGTTGCGCGCGTAGGTCGCGACGCGCGACTCGAGCTCGGCCTGCTCGTCCATCGCCGCAAGCGCGACGTGCTGGGCAAGCGTCGGCGGCACCAGGAACAGGTTTCCTGCGAAGCGATGCATCGCGTCCGCGAGCTGCTCCGGCACGACGGTCCAGCCAAGCCGCCAGCCGGTCATGCACCAGTACTTCGAGAACGTGTTCACGATCACCGCCTCGGGGTCGTATTCCAGCAGCGAGCGCGCGCGTCGGGCGTAGGTGATGCCGTGGTAGGTCTCGTCGGACAGGATCCGGATGCCGCGCGCGGCGCACACGGCCGCAATCGCCGCGAGCTCCGCGTCCGGGATCATCGTGCCGGTCGGGTTGGAAGGGCTGGTCAGGATCAGGCCGGCAGGCGCCGGCTCAAGTGCGGCGATCATCGCGGCAGTCGGCTGGAAGCGGGTGGCCGCGCCACAATCGAGTTCCACGGGCGTGAAGCCAAGCGCGTGCAGCGCGTTGCGATGGGCCGGGTAACCGGGCCGTGGCAAGGCGACGCGCGCGCCGGGCGGGAACAGCACGGTCATGGCGAGCACGAGCGCAGCCGAGGCGCCCATCGTCAGCACGATGCGCGTCGCCCCGGGCGCGATGCCGTAGACAGCACGGTAATGCGCGTCGATGCGCTCGACGAGGGCGCCACTCTCCCAGTACCCCTGCGGGCATTCGGCGAGCGCGCGCTGCCCCGCGGCGATCGCCGCGGCCGGTGCGCCCGCGCTCGGCTGCCCGACTTCCATGTGGATCACCGGCAGGCCGGCGCGCTCGCGCGCATTCGCGAGCTGGTTGATCTCGACCGCGTAGAACGGCGCGACCCGGTCCGCGGCGGGATTCACTGCCGGTCCCGCGCGCCGAGCAGCTTCGCAACCCGCGCCAGGTCTTCGGGTGTATCGACGCCCGGCCCGGGTATCACAACCGCGTCGGCCACGACGATTGCATACCCCATCGCGAGCGCGCGCAGCTGCTCGAGGTGCTCGCGCCGCTCGAGCGCGCCGGGCGGCGCGGCCGCCAGGCGTCGCAGCGCCTCGACCCGATAGGCGTAGAGGCCCACGTGACGGCGCGCGCCAGTGTGCCTATCCGTGCCCGGCGGCGAAGCCGCGAAGCCGTCACGGTCCCAGGGCACGGGGGCGCGGCTGAAGTACAGCGCCATGCCGTCGGCGCGCGTCACGACCTTGACCACGCTCGGGTCGAGGTAATCGGCCACGGATTCGACCGGCGTCGCAAGCGTCGCGATGGACGCCGCCGGCGTCGTCGCGAGCAGTTCGGCCACCTGCCCGATCAGTGCCGGCGGCAGCAGCGGTTCATCGCCTTGCACGTTGACGACCACGTCCTGCCCCGCCCAGCCGCGCCGCTCGGCGACTTCGGCGATGCGGTCGGTGCCTGACGCATGGCGCTCCGAGGTCATCTCGACCGCGGCGCCGGCTGCGCTGCAGGCTGCCCGGATGCGCTCGTCGTCCGTGGCGACGATCACTTCGGCGGCGCCCGCGCGCAGCGCAAGGCGGTAGACGTGCAGGATCACGGGCTCGCCAGCGAGCAGCAGCAGCGGCTTGCCCGGCAGGCGGCTGGAGGCGTGCCGGGCTGGGATGACGACCCGGAACATGACGCTCAACGGTTCGCGAGCGCGCGGTCGTCCGGCGTCAGCCGCCGCGCCTCGTCGGGCAACATCACCGGTATGCCTTCGCGCACCGGGTAGGCGAGCCGGTCGGCACGGCAAAGGAATTCCTGCGACTCGCCGAGCCAGACCAGCGGGCCCTTGCAGATCGGGCAAGCGAGAATGTCGGTGAGTTGCTCGGTCACGATTCCTGCCTCCCGGCCGCGCGCCGCATGACGGGCTCGACCAGGGCCGCCGCGCCTGCCGCGCCGATACGCGGCGTCACTTCGACCCACGCCGCATCCTCCCAGCCGGCGCCCTCGCATTTTACGGCATCCTTCTCCGTCAGCAGGACCGGCCTGTTCTGCCCGATGCCGGCGAGCGCGGGTGTGAACCGCGCATGGTCCGGGAGCGTGCGCGCCTCGACGACGAGTCCCGCGGCCCGCAACATCCCGAAGAAGCGACCGGGATTGCCGATGGCGGCCGCGGCGATGACTTCGCGTCCCGCGAAATCCGCAAGCGGCCGGCGCGTGCCATCCCTGAGCGCCACCACGGCGACCGCCTCGAGCGACATCCGCAGCGCGCCCGAGCGCTCGTAGCCGGCCCCGTTCACGACCACGGCGTCGACCTCGTCCAGCCGCGAGGCTGCCTCGCGCAGCGGCCCGGCCGGCAGCCGCCAGCCGTTGCCGAGGCCGCGCATGCCGTCGACGATCGCGATCTCGATATCGCGCGCGAGCGCGTAGTGCTGCAGGCCGTCGTCGCAGAGGATCACCTCGCAGTCCGGTTCCAGCAGGCGCACGGCCGCGGCGCGCCCGGCACCGATTGCAACCGGTACCGGCATGCGGCGGCGAACCATCACGGCCTCGTCGCCAACCGACTCCGCAGTATCGGCGGCATCCACCCGGCGCGCGGCCGCGTGCGCGCCCCGATAGCCGCGCATCGCGATGCCGACGCGGACTCCGCGGCGCGTGAGCTCGCCGGCGAGCCACATCGTGAACGGCGTCTTGCCGACGCCCCCGACGGTGAGACTCCCCACCACCACGATGGTCCGCGGCGAACGGTAGCGCGGAAGAACGCCGCTGCGGTACAGACCGCGACGCAGGGCCGCCATGGCCGCGAACAGCGCGGCAAGCGGCAGCAGCCAGAATCCGCGTCGCGTGCCGCCGTACCAGGTCTCGATGAACCAGTCGTGCAGGCGCTTGCCCATGGCTGCGGCGGCGCCGTCCGGTCAGACGGAGAACTGCATCCGGTGCAGCGCGGCATAGACCCCGCCCGCCGCCAGCAGCGCCGCATGGGTACCGGACTCGACGATACGCCCCTCGTCCATGACGAGGATGCGATCGGCCCGCTCGACCGTCGAGAGCCGGTGCGCGATCACCAGCGTCGTGCGCTCGCGCAGCAGCTCTCCGAGCGCCGTCTGCACCAGGTGCCCGGACTCGGCGTCGAGCGCGGAGGTGGCCTCGTCGAGGATCACGATCGGCGCGTCCTTGAGGATGGCGCGCGCGATCGCGACGCGCTGGCGCTGGCCGCCCGAGAGGAGCGTGCCGCGCTCCCCGACCGGCGTCTCCAGGCCTTCCGGCAGCTCGTCGCTGAACTCGAGCACGTGCGCGGCCTGCGCCGCGTGCTGCACCGCCGCCGCGTCGGCGCCCGGCGTGCTGAACGCGATGTTGTTGCGGATCGTGTCGTCCACGAGGACCACGTCCTGGCTCACGAGGGCGAGCTGGTTGCGCAGCTCCCTGAGCCGGTAGCGGCGGATGTCGATGCCGTCGATCAGCACCGCCCCGGTGTCGGGGTCGTGGAAGCGCGGCAAGAGGCTGACCAGCGTCGACTTGCCGCTGCCCGAGCGCCCGACGATCGCGACGGTTTCGCCCGGCGCCACGGTGAAGCTGATATCCGACAGCACCGGGCCCTTGTCGCGGTCGTAGGTGAACGAGACGCCGCGGTACTCGATCTCGCCGCGGGCACGCGCGAGCGGAACGTCGCCCCCGCGATCCTCGACCGCCTGGTCCAGCACCTCGAAGACGCTCTGCCCGGCGGCAATGCCCTGCTGCAGCGGCCCGACCATGCCCACCAGGCGCCGCAGGGGCGCGGTGACCAGCAGCAACGCCGCGAGGAAGGAGGTGAACTCACCGACCGTCAGCCCCGCGCCCAGCACGTCGCGGATGGCGACGTACATGACCGCCGCGAGGCCGAGCGCCGCAATCATCTGCACGACCGGATTAGACACCGCCTTGACGGTGATCAGCTTCATGTAGCTCGCGCGGTTGTGCTCGTTGACCGCCTCGAATGCATCGAGCTGGCGCGCCTCGGCGTTGAACACCTTGATCACCCGCTGGCTCTCGAGCGATTCCTTCGCCACCCGCGTGACGTCGCCCATCGATGCCTGGATGCGCATGCTGTAGCGCCGGAACAGGCGGCTGGTCAGGCGGATCAGGCCGACGATGACCGGCGCCACCGCGAGCGCGAACAGCGTGAGCTTCCAGTTGAGGTAGAGCAGGTAGGCCAGTAGTCCGATGACGGTGAGCGTGTCGCGGATGATGAACGTGATCGCATTGGTGGCGGCCTCCGCGACCAGCTCGATGTTGTAGGTCAGCCGCGAGAGCAGCTGCGCGACGCCATTGCGGTCGAAGAACGTGACCGGCAGCTGCAGATAGCGCTCGAACAAGTCGTGTCGGATCGACTTGATGACCTGGCGGCCGACCCAGCCGGGCGCGTACACCGACAGGTAATCGCCGACGCCGCGCACCAGGAACAGCACAATGATGCCAGCCGGCACGTACAGCAGCATGCGCGGGTCGCGCTCCACGAAGGCGCCGTCCAGGAACATCTTCACCAGCACCGCGAAGCCGGTGTCGACCGCGGCGAACAGCACCATGCCGAGCACGCCGAGCAGGAACATCGGCCAGTGCGGACGCGCGTAGGCCAGCAGCCTCAGGTAGGTCCTGAGCGCCCCCGCATCGAGCGGCGGCAACTCGACCTTACTCTTCCGCGGATTGGCTGACAGTCGCAATGTCGACCTGCGTGAAGCCAAGGCGCGCGGCGGTGTCCATCGCCGTGACGACCGACTGGTGCGAAGAGCGCGCGTCGGCGCGGATCGTGACCGGCATGCGGCGGGAGTCCCCGGCGACCTGCCGCAGCGCGGCCGCGAGCGTCGCGCGCCCGTTGTTGACCAGCGCCCGATCATTGACGCGGTAGCTGCCCTGGGCGGAGATCGAGATGACGACCGGGCTGGCCGACCGTTCCACGCTCGCGGAGCCGGCCTCCGGCAGCATGATGCGCAGCCGTGAGTCCTGCACGAAGGTGGTCGACAGCATGAAGAAGATCACCAGCAGCAGGACGACGTCGACCAGGGAGCTCAGGTTGAGCTCGACCTCCTCCGCCCGCTTGGCCTGGAGCTTCATGACGCCGCTTCGCGCCGGCGCTGGCCCCGCTCCGGTCGCCTGTCGAGCTGGTCGAAGGCCCGCACGAGCTTCATGGCCTCTTTCTCCATGTCCACGACCAGGAGGTCCACGACTCCGCGCAGGTAGCGGTACGCGAACAGCGCGGGAATCGCGACGATGAGGCCGGCGGCGGTCGTGATGAGCGCCGTGCCGATGCCGCCGGACAGCACCTTCGGGTCGCCCACGCCCTCGCTCGAGATCGCCTCGAACGCCTGGATCATGCCGGTCACCGTGCCGAGCAGTCCGAGCAGCGGCGTGACCGCGGCGATCGTGCCGAGCGTGCCGAGAAAGCGCTCCATCTCGTGCACCACGTGCCGGCCGGTGTCCTCGATCGCTTCCTTCATGATCTCGCGGCCCTGGCCTGGTCGATATTGGCGAGGCCGGCCGCCAGCACGCGCCTGACCGGGGAATTGCGGGCCAGGGCGTCGATGTGGCGCTCGCTCAGGCTGTGTGACTCCACCAGCTTCCAGATGCGGTCGGTCAGCTCGCGCGGGATGACGCGCTCGCGCTGCAGCGTCCACAGGCGCTCCAGGACGATGGCCGCCGCGACCACCGAGCACAGGACGATCGGCCACATGACGGGACCGCCCGCGAGGATGATTTCCCACATGGCGCGGCATGATACCGTGCGCGCGATTCCTCTGCGCGCGCGGCCTTCAGGGCCGCCACCAGCGCCGCGCCCCGCGCCGCACGGAGCTGATCTCGACGGCACCCGGCCGGGGCGGAAACCGCGCGAGCACTGCGCCCTCCTCGGCCGTCGCGAGCACGGTCGTGCCCGCACTGCGCCAGCGCGCCACCACGGCCGGATCCGGCATGCCCCAGCGGTTGCCGAATCCCGCCGAGGCGATGCCGTAGCGCGCGGCGACGGCCGCGACCAGCGCGGCCTGCGACGAGCTCCGGCTGCCGTGGTGCGGCAGCAGCACGACATCCGCCGCGATTTCCTGCGTGAGCAATTCCTCTTCCCCGCCGGACTCCGGATCGGCCAGCAGCAGCGCACGCCCGCCGGGACCTGACACGAGGATCGCACACGAGCGATCGTTGTCGCTGCCGGCAAATCCTTCCGGCGGATGCACGACGCGGAACGTGACGCCGTCCCAGCGCCACGCGTCGCCGCGGCGGCACGCATCGCCCCGCGACACTGCATCGGCCGCGGCTGCGGTCGCGCGACGCACCGGCAAGGCAGCGCGCAGCGCATCCACGCCGCCCGCATGGTCCATGTCCTCGTGGCACACGACCAGGCGGTCGATCGCGCGGACGCCGCGGGAGCGCAGGTAAGGCAACAGCGTCACCTGCGCCGCCGCGCCGCCGCCCGGCCACGCGGGCCCGGTGTCGAACACGAGCGTGTGGCGCCGCGTCTCGACCACCACCGACAGGCCCTGCCCGACGTCGAGCGCCGTCAGCAGGAAGGCGCCTTGCGCGACCGGTTCCGGCCTGCCGAGGCACAACGCCGCAGCGAGCGCCGAGGCGGCGAGTCGCAGGCCGGCGACCGGCACGAGCAAAGCCACGAACAGCAGAATGCCGATCGCCGCCACCAGAACCGCGGGCTGCCGGGCCGGCGCCCAGCTCGCGCCCGGCCAGGACGCAATCGATTCCAGCCACGGCCAGGTGCCGTCGAGCAGCGGCGCGAGCGCGCGCCAGATGGCCGATGACAGCGCGGGAGACACCGTCGCGACGACCGTTCCCGCCAGCACCACCGGCAGCAGCAGGCCGCCGAACAGTGGGATGGCAATCGCATTGACCAGCGGTGACACGAGCGAGAGACGCCCGAACCCGAACGTCAACACCGGCGTCAGGAGCACGGTCACCGCGAGCTGCCCGCGCGCGAAGTCGAGCAGGCGCGCCCGCGCATCTGCGCCCCGCAGCGCGGCGGCGATGAGCGCCGCCGTCGCGACGAAGGACAGCCAGAATCCGATCGAGGCCAGCGCCAGCGGGTCCGTCGCCACGAGCGCTACGGCGGCCAGCAGCAGCACGCGGTCGAGCGGCCAGCTGCGCCGCAGGACGCGCAGCGCAGCGAACAAAGCCACCATCGCGACGGTGCGCAGCGCCGGCAGGGAGCTGCCGGCGAGACAGGCGTATGCCGCCGAGACCGCGACGACCACGAGGCTTTCGGCCGTGACGCGCCCCGGCAGCCGCGCGATCCACGGCAGGCGCGCGACCAGCCGCAGGCCCGCGAGCGCGAACAGCGCGCAGCCCGTGACGTGCAGCCCGGAGATCGCCATCAGGTGCGCGATCCCGGTCGCCGAAAAGGCCTCCCACAGCCGGTCGGGGATCGTGCCGCGCACGCCGACGGCAAGGCCTTGCAGCACCGCGACCGAGGGGCCCGGCGGCAGCGCTGCCGCAATCGCGCCCGCGACGCGCGCCCGCAGCCGCTCGATCGGCAGTGCCGCCGCCGGGCCGGTGCGCGCAGGCCGGCTCTTGCCCACGACATAGGCCGTGGCGTCGATGCGTTCGCGCAGCAGCGTTAGCTCGCGCTCCGCACCGCCCGGATTCTGGAACCCGCGCCGGCAGCGGAGCCGCAGTTCGAAGCGCCACCGTTCACCGACGGCAGGCAGCTGGGCGGCCTCGTACCACGAGACCCGCACGCGTCGCGGCCAGGGTCGCGGCGCGTCGACGTGCATCACGTCGAGGTCGAAGTCGGTCCGGCCTGCGCGCACCAGCGGCGGCGCGGCGATGCGGCCCTCGACCAGCGCGGATTCCCGGTCGCGCGAACATGGCCAGCCCGCCGCAACGAGGACGGTCGCCATTCCGAGCGCCAGCGCAAACCCCGCGCAGGCGGCCGCCAGTCCCGGCGCCCGGCGCCCCAGCACGAGCGCCGCGGCTGCCGGAACCAGCCAGCCGCGCGAGGGAGCCAGGGCCGGCAGCGCGTGCAAGGCTGCGGCGCCCGCGAGGAAGGGAATGGGCCAGCGCAGCACCGCGCACCGCTCTCGACCGAACCCGGGACAGCATGCGGCCAGGCACGCGCGGCCGCGGCGCGATCAGCGGGTGTCTTCGCGCAGAATGCCGTCTTCGAGCACCAGCACGCGGTCCATGCGCGCCGCCAGCCCGTGATCGTGCGTGACGATCACGAGACTCGTGCCCAGTTCGCGATTGAGTTCCAGCATGAGGCCGAACACCTGCGCCGCATGGCGGCCGTCAAGGTTGCCCGTGGGCTCGTCCGCCAGCACGATGCGGGGCCGCGTCACGAGGGCACGCGCGACCGCCGCGCGCTGGCGTTCTCCGCCCGAGAGCTGCGCAGGCCGGTGCTCGAGGCGTTGCCCGAGTCCGACCCGGTCCAGGAGCGCCGTCGCCTCACGCTCGGCCTGCGGGCGGGGCAACCGGCGGATCAGCAGCGGCATGGCGACATTCTCGAGCGCGCTGAACTCCGGCAGCAGATGGTGGAACTGGTAGACGAAGCCGATCGCCTGGTTGCGCAAGCGGCCGCGCTCTGCATCGTCGATCGCCGACATCTCCCGGCCGTCGATCAGCACGCGGCCGGCGGTCGGCAGGTCGAGGCCGCCGAGGAGCTGCAGGAGCGTCGTCTTGCCGGATCCGGAGGCGCCGACCACCGCGACGCGCTCGCCGCGCCGGATGGCCGTATTCGCGCCGGCCAGCACGCGCACCAGCGCCGGGCCCTGGTGGAATTCCTTCACGAGGCCTTCGCAGGCCAGCACGACGGCGTCGCTCATGGTCTTTGCTTCATACCTCGTGGCGCAGGGCCTCGGCCGGCTGCGTCGTCGCAGCCCGCCAGGCCGGGTACAGGGTGGCGAGGACGCCGAGCGCGAGCGCGACGGCGGCAATCACCAGCACTTCGCCGCCGCGGACATCCGCGGGCAGCTCGGAAATGAAGTAGACGCGCGGATCGACCAGCGTCACGCCCGTCAGCCGCTCGAGGCCGGCGGTGATCACGGTCACGTTGCCCGCGATCAGGAGGCCGAACAGCACGCCGGCGATCGTCCCGGCGACGCCGATGACCGAACCCTGCGTCATGAAGATGCCGATCATGTCGCGCGGCGCGGCGCCGAGCGTGCGCAGAATCGCGATGTCGGCGCGCTTTTCCTTCACGACCATCACCAGCGTCGAGATAATGTTGAACGCGGCGACCGCGACCACGAGCATCAGCACGAAGAACATGATCGACTTGGTGACCTGGATGGAGCGGAAGAAATTGCCCTGGCGGCGGCTCCAGTCGCTGATGTAATAGCGCCCCTCGAGCCCTTCCGCGATCGCGCGGATGCGGCCCGGTGCGGAGGCCGGGTCGTCGAAGGCGTAGCGCAGACCGGTCACGGCGTCCCCGAGGCGGAACAGGCGCCGGGCATCGTCGATGTGCATCAGCGCGAGCCCCTGGTCGAATTCGTACATGCCGGCGTCGATCAGTCCCGCGACGGTGAGTTGACGCCGGCGCGGCAGCACCCCCGCCGGGGTCACGTCGCCCTTCGCGATCACCGCCAGCACCTTGTCGCCCGGCCCGACGCCGAGTTTTTCCGCCAGGCCCCGCCCCAGGAGCACCCGCCATCGGCCGGACTCGAGTCCCTGAAAGCCTCGGCCGCCCAGGTGGCGTTCGAGTGCCGACACTCGCCGCTCGGCCTCCGGCAGCACCGCGCGCAGGTCGACGGCCGTGGAACGCTCGCCCGCGACCATCATGCCGCGGCCCTCGACGAACGGCGCGACAGCGACCACGCCCGCGGCGTTCCCGGTCTCGGCCGCGATCTCGCGCCAGGCGTCAAGCCTGCCTGCGTCGCCTTCGAGCGTCGCATGCGCGACGATGTCGAGGATGCGGCGCCCGAGTTCGCGTTCGAACCCGTTCATGACCGACAGCACGGCGATCAGCGTTGCGACGCCGAGGGCGATGCCGGTCATCGCAATCGCCGAGATGAACCCGATGAAACGGTTGCCGCGGCGCGCGCGCAGGTAGCGCATCCCGACCCACGCCGCCCACGGCGCCGGCAGGCGCGATCCCGCACCGACGCCGCCGGGTGATAGATCACTCATAGCGCAGCGCCTCGGCAGGCTCGGTTGCGGCCGCGCGCCGGGCCGGATAGATGGTCGCAAGCAGCGTCAGCGCGAACGCCGTGACGGACACCAGGATGACATCCGCGGTGCGCAGTTCCGACGGTATGCGGCTGATGTAGTAGACGGCCGGGTCGAAGATCGTGAAGCCGAACCAGCGCTCGAGCGTCGCCGCGATGCCGCCGGCGTTGACCGCGAGGAGTATCCCGAGCCCGATGCCGGCGATCGCCCCGATCCAGCCGATCAACGTGCCCTGAACGATGAACGTGGCGACTACCCCGCCGCGTGAGAAACCCATGGTGCGCAGGATCGCGATGTCGTTGCGCTTCTCGGAGACCACCATGACCAGGCTCGCAATGATGTTGAATGCGGCGACCGCCACGATCAGCAGCAGGATCACCGTCATCATCATCTTCTCGAGGCGGATGGCGCGGAAATAGGCGGCGTGTTCGCCGGTCCAGTCGCGCCCCGGGGCCGTGCCGAGCGACGACGCCAGCGCAGGCGTCAGCCGCGGCGCCGCGAACGGGTCGACGTAGAAGACCCGCAGTCCCGCCGTCGCCGCGGGACCGGCGAGCGCCGCGACATCCTCCAGCGAGGCGAATGCGAGCGTCGCATCATGGTCCGCGAGGCCGACTTCGAACTCGCCGGCGACGACCAGCGTGCCGATCCGGGGCGCGAGCACACCGCCTGCATCGTTGCGCAGCAGCAGCAGGGTCAGCGGCTCGTCGGCGGGCACCTGCAGCTGGTACGCGAGCGCCCGCCCGAGCGCCACGTGCCGGCTGCCTGGCGCGAGCTCCGCCAGCGTCCCGGTCCGCATTGCGCGCGCGAGCGCCGAGTCCGCGCCGAAATCCGCCGGATCGATGCCGCGCAGCACTACGCCGGCAAGCGTCGGACCGTAGGACAGGAGACCCTGAACCTCGACGAACGGTTCCACGCCCGCGACACCGGGCGCACTGCGCGCGCGCGCGGCCAGCGCACGCAGCGCCTCCGGGTCGGCCGGCGCCGGCAGCGTCGCATGCGCGGCGAGCGCGAGCAGGCGCATGCGCAACTCGCCCTCGAAGCCGTTCATGACCGAAAGGACGGCGATGAGCGCCGCAACTCCGAGGCAGATGCCGGCGAGAGAAACCCAGCTGATGAAGGAAACGAAATACTGGTGCGTCCGGGCCCGGACATAGCGCAGCCCGAGCCCCAGGGGGAGCGGCGTCAGCATGTGCGATGGTTCACAGGATTCGGGATGCCTATCAAGGATTTATCGTGGGAATCTCGACAGGATCCCAACGGGTGCTACACTGAAATCCGGAGGTATCGCGATGCCTATCCTACGCATTTTGCTGTCGTTTGCGTTGGGCGCCACGACGCCCGCACTCGCCGAGACCTTGAGCACCGCCACCGGGACCCCGGCCGCGAGCGTCGACCACCCGAACCGCGGCAGCACGATGGCGACGGTGCAGAACCGCTTTGGTGAGCCGACGCAGCGTCACGCCACCGTCGGCAGCCCGCCCATCACGCGCTGGGACTACCCGCGGTTCTCGGTGTACTTCGAGAATGACCGGGTCCTGCACTCGGTGCTCGTGAGGTCCGCGCCCGCCAGCTGAGCGGGCGCGCACCGGCGCAGGTATCCTCCCTGCACGACCCCGCCGGGTGCATCCCGGGACGGGGTTTCTCGCCTGCAGGATGGCCCATGCCGGAACCGGATTCGTCCACGCCTCGCCTGCCCCAGGGAGCGAAGACATTGCGCTGGGGCGAGTTGTACGGCAGCGGCCCGGCCTGTTTTCTCGCGCGGGCCGCTGCGCGCGCCAGCGCTTCGCTCGTCGTCGTCTGCGGCAGCGGCCGGGAGGCCGAGCAGTATCTCGCGGAGCTGCGCTTTTTCGCCGGTAACGGACTCCGGCTCCGGTCGTTTCCGGACCGTGAAACCCTCCCCTACGACCCGTTCTCGCCACACCCGGATATCGTCTCGGAACGACTCGCGACGCTCGCCGCCCTGCCTTCGCTCAAGCGCGGCATCGTCGTCACGACCCAGGCGGCCGTGCTCGATCGCCTCCCGCCGCGGTCCTTTATCGCGGCGCACGCCTTTTCGCTCGCGGCCGGCGAGCGTATCGACCTCGTGGACCTCCGCAAGCGCCTCGTCGACGCCGGCTACGCCCAAGTGACGCAGGTGCTGAGCCCGGGCGAGTTCGCGGTGCGCGGCTCGGTCGTGGATCTCTACCCGGCTGGCGCGCCAGAGCCCTATCGGCTCGATCTGTTCGACGACCTGGTCGAGTCGGTGCGCGCCTTTGACCCGGCGGACCAGCGCTCTGGCGAGCGCCTGACCGCCGTGCCGCTGCTGCCCGCGCGCGAAATCCCCGCGTCACCCGCAGCGATCGCCGCGTTCCGCGGCCGCTGGCGCGAGCGCTTCGAGGGCGACCCGCAGGCGAGCGGCGTGTATCGCGCGGTGACGGCCGGGCAGATCCCGGCCGGCATCGAGTCCTGGCTGCCGCTCTTCTTCGGCGAGGCAGTGAGTCTTGCGGAATACCTGCCGACGGGCGCGGTGATCGTCGACCTCGTCGGCCTCGATACGGCGCTTCCCGCCCGCTGGGCCGACATCGAGCTGCGCCACGGGGAGCGCCGCCACGATCGCGAGCGGCCACTGCTGCCGCCGGCCGAGGCCTTCGTGCCGGCGGACCAGGCGCTCGCGGCACTCGCACGACATCCGCGCATCCACCTGTCGCCGGTCAAGGTCGAGCCGATCGGCAGCGCCTTGCCATACGAGAACTTCGCCTCCGAACCGCCGCCGCCGTTGCGCGCCGAGGACCGGGCGACGCGCCCGCTCGAGAAACTTGCCGCATTTGTTTCCAGCCGCAACTTCCGGGTACTCGTGACTGCGGACTCGGCCGGACGCCGCGAGGTACTCGCCGAGATGCTGCGGCGCCAGGGCCTCGATGCCGCGATTGCATCCGGTTGGGCGGACTTTCTCGCGGGTGGCGCGCGGCTGGGACTTGCGATCGCACCCGACGTGCGCGGCCTGCTGCTGCCGGCCGAGGGGCTCGCCGTGGTCGCGGAGGAGCAGCTGTTCGGCGAGCGGGCCCGGCAGGAGCGCCGCCGCCGACGCGCCGAGCGGGACCCCGAGGCCATCCTGCGCGAGCTCGCCGCGCTGTTACCGGGCGCGCCGGTCGTGCACGAGGAATACGGCGTCGGCCGCTACCGCGGTCTCAAGGTGATGCAGGTCGCGGGAAACCCGGCCGAGTTCCTGGTGCTCGAGTACGCGGGCGGCGATCTGCTCTACGTGCCCGTCTACGCGCTCGGGCGGGTGACGCGCTACACCGGCGGCTCGCCCGATTCCGCGCCCTGGCACCGGCTCGGGACCGACCAGTGGGCGCGCGCGCGTCGCCGCGCGGCCGAGCGCGTGCGCGACGTCGCGGCTGAGCTGCTCGACCTGTACTCGCGGCGCGCGGCCCGCCAGGGGCGCCCGCTCGCCTTCGACGAGAACGCCTATCGCGCCTTCGCGGCGGCCTTTCCATTCGAGGAGACCCTCGACCAGCGCGATGCCATCGAGGCGGTGCTCGCCGACCTGCGCTCGGGCCGGCCGATGGACCGCGTGGTGTGCGGCGACGTCGGCTTCGGCAAGACCGAGGTCGCGCTGCGCGCCGCGTTCGCGGCGGTCGCCGGCGGGCGCCAGGTCGCGGTACTGGTGCCGACGACGCTGCTCGCGCAGCAGCACGCCCAGACATTCGCCGACCGGTTCGCGGACTGGCCGATGCGGATCGAGAACCTGTCCCGTTTCCGCAGCGCCGCACAGCAGCGCGCCGTCATCGAGGGTCTCCGAGCCGGTTCCGTGGACATCGTGATCGGCACGCATCGGCTGCTGCAGCGCGACGTCGGTTTCCGCGACCTCGGGCTGGTCGTGGTCGACGAGGAGCATCGCTTCGGCGTCACTCACAAGGAGCGGCTGAAGCAGTTGCGCGCGGACATCGACCTGCTGACGCTCACCGCGACGCCGATCCCGCGCACGCTGAACATGTCGCTCGGCGGGCTGCGCGACCTTTCGCTCATGACCACTGCGCCTGCGGAACGCGTCGCGATCGAAACCTTCGTCGCCGAGTGGAGCGATGGCCTGGTACGCGAGGCCTGCCTACGCGAGATCCGTCGCGGCGGCCAGGTCTACTTCGTCCACAACGCCATCGAGGACATCGAGGGTTTTGCCGAGCGACTGCGCCGCCTGGTGCCCGAGGCGGCGGTCCGCGTCGGGCACGGCCAGATGCGCGAACGGGACCTCGAGCAGCTCATGCTCGACTTCTACCACCGCCGCTTCCAGGTCCTCGTCTGCACCACCATCATCGAGTCCGGCATTGACGTGCCGACGGCCAATACCATCCTGATCGACCGTGCCGACCGCTTCGGGGTCGCGCAGCTGCACCAGTTGCGCGGGCGCGTCGGCCGCTCGCACCATCGCGCGTTCGCCTACCTGCTCGCACCACCCGTAGCAGCCTTGCCGGAGGACGCACGCAAGCGGCTCGAGGCGATCGAGTCGCTCGAGGATCTCGGTGCCGGCTTCACGCTTGCAACCCAGGACCTCGAGATCCGCGGTGCCGGCGAGCTGCTCGGGGAGGAGCAGAGCGGCCAGATCCAGGAAATCGGCATCGGGCTCTACCTCGAGCTTCTCGAGCGCGCGGTGGCGGCCCTGCGCGAGGGCCGGGAGCTGCGGCTCGAAGAGTCACTGCAGTCCGGCTGCGAAGTCGACCTGCAGCTGCCCGCCCTGTTGCCGGAGGACTACATCCCGGACGTGCACTTGCGACTGCAGTTGTACAAGCGGCTGGCCGGTACCGGGGAAGCCGCGCAGCTCGATGATCTCGCCGCCGAGATCATCGATCGCTTCGGCCCGCTGCCGCCGCCGGCGAAAACCTTGCTGGTCGTGCATCGCCTGCGGCAGCGCGTCGCGGCGCTCGGGATCCGGCGCTTCGAACTCGGCGTCGCGGCCGGCGTCGTGGAGTTCGGAACTCCGATTTGCGTCGAGCCCGCCCGGGTCGTCGGCTTGGTCCAGCAGCCGGGTGGGCGCTATCGCCTCGACGGGCCCTCGCGCCTGCGCCTGCGCATCGCCTCTGCCGACGCCGCTGCGCGCATCGCCGCCGCCGAATCGGTCCTGGACGCGCTCGGTGGATGAAGGAGACGCATTCTTAACGGTGCCGGGTCGTACTTATCGCACTTATTGGCGGGCCTGCCACGAAGAACGCCAATAAGTGCGATAAGTACGACCCGGCACCCTTGTACCCTGTCACTGAAGGGGCGCGTCCTGTTCGTTTTCAGGCGCGGCCGTCACCGTCCAGCATGAGCGCCGGCCGGTCGGTGAGCGCGCGTGCCACCGCGACCGCGCTTTGCCAGCGCGGATTCGCGGCCAGTCCCTGCCGGTCGGGACCGCGCCCGTGCAGGCGGGCGAGCCGCATCAGTGTCACCGGGTCGGGCGCCGCGCGCAACGCCTCGAGCAGCGCCTCGACCGCCTTCCGGTCGTTGCAGACCGGCAGCACGTCGCAGCCCGCCGCGAGCGCGAGCCGCGCGCGCGCGGCAATGTCACCGAAGGCCGCCGCCCCCGCCATCGACAGATCGTCCGCGAACACGGCGCCCTGGAATCCGAGGTCGCCGCGCAGCACGCCGCTGATCCAGGCCCGCGACAGGCTCGCGGGTTTCTCATCCACCGCGGGAAACACGACGTGCGCCACCATGACGGACGGCAGCCCGTTCGCGATCAGCCGCCGATACGGCTGCAGGTCCGCCTCGATGTCGGGCCAGGCGCGGCGGTCCACCGGCAGCGCGATATGGGAATCGGCGGCGACGGCCCCGTGCCCTGGAAAGTGCTTTCCGGTCGCGGCCATACCGGCGTCGCGCATGCCGAGCATGTAGGCGACGCCGAGCTCGGCCACGGCCGCAGCGTCCCCGTGCAGGGCGCGATCGCCGATCACACTGCTGACGCCATGATCGACGTCGATGCACGGCGCAAAGGACAGGTCGACGCCCACGGCCCTGAGCTCCGCAGCCATCAGCCAGCCGAGCTCGCGCGCGGCCGCGAGCCCCTCCGCGCGATTCGCCGCGTAGCAGCGGCCGATGTCGCGCAGCGGCGGCAGGCGGGTGAAGCCGCCCCGGAAGCGCTGCACGCGGCCGCCCTCCTGATCCACGGCGACCAGCAGTGGCGGCGTGCGCGCGGCGTGGATGTCGGCCGCGAGGCGTGCGACCTGCTCGGGGCTCTCGAAGTTGCGCGCGAACAGGATGACGCTGCCGACCTGCGGGTGCCTCAGCATCTCGCGCTCCGCCGGCTCGAGCGCGATGCCCGCGAGGTCAACCATGACCGGGCCGAGCGTCATGGTGCACGCTCGAACAGCGCGATCGTCTCGACGTGCGAGGTGTGCGGAAACATGTCCATGATTCCCGCTGCCGCGAGGCGGTAGCCCAGTTGCCCGGCCAGTATGCCTGCATCGCGCGCGAAACTGCCCGGATGACAGGAGACGTAGACCAGCCGCCGCGGTCGCGAGCTCGCCGCGACCGGCAGGATCTCGCGCGCCCCCGCTCGCGGCGGGTCGAGCAGGACCAGGTCGTAGACGGTGCGTGCCCAGTCCCGCGCCTGCGATTCGGCCGCGAGGTTTGCCGCATGGAAGGTCACGTTGGCGATCCCGTTGCGCGCCGCGTTGGCGCGTGCCCGGGCGACGAGGCCAGCGTCGCCCTCCACTCCGTCCACGCCTGCCGCGCGCTGCGCCAGCGGCAGGCTGAAATTTCCGAGGCCGCAGAAAAGGTCGAGCACGCGGTCCGCTGGCCGCGGGTCGAGCAGTTCAACGGCGCGCGCGACCATGAGGCGGTTCAGCGCGCCATTCACCTGGATGAAGTCGGTGGGCGAGAACTCGATCCCTGCCGGCAGTCCCGGAAGATCGTAGCGCAGCGGCACGGCGGGCACCGTCAGCGGTCGGACCGTGTCGAGCCCGCCGGGTTGCAGGTAAAGGGCAACGCCGTACCGCGCCTCGAAGGCTCGCAGGCGGTCGAGGTCGGCGGCATCCGGCTCGTCGAGCACGCGCAGGACCAGGGCCGCGGCATTGTCGCCGACCGCGACTTCGATCTGCGCGACGCGGCGGCGGATCCCGAGGCTGGCGACGAGCTCCGAGAGCGCCGTGAGCTGCGCGCCGACCGGGGCCGCGAGCACCTCGCAGGCTGCAAGATCTGCAATGAGTGGGCTGCTGCGCTCGCGAAACCCGACCAGCACCTTGCCTTTCCGGTCCACGTACTTGCAGCCGAGCCGCGCCCGGCGGCGGTAGCCGAACCCTGGCCCGATGAGCGGTGGCAGCCATTCGCCGGGCGTGATACCGCCGATGCGCACGAGGGTATCCGCGACCACGCGGCCCTTGGCCGCAAGCTGGGCGCCGTGCTCCAGGTGCTGCAGCGCGCAGCCGCCACAGGTCCCGAAGTGCGGGCAGCGCGGTGTCCTGCGTTCGGGCGACGCGCGCAGCACCTCGACGACGACCGCTTCATCGTGCCGCCGCTGGCGGCGGGTGCGGCGAAAGCGGACCTCCTCGCCGGGCAGCGCCCCGTCGACAAAGACCGCCTTGCCGCCCACGTGCGTGACGCCGCGGCCCTCCTGGTCCAGCGATTCAATGCCGGCCGTCTCGACCGGGGTCGGCACCTTCAAGCGCCGGACCAGGCAGCGGCGTAATCGCGCCAGTGCGGTTCTTCGCGCCCGGCCAGCCAGTTTCGCACGCGCTCGACCTCGTCGGCGTGTGCGGCCGGCGTCAGCTGGCCGCGGACCAGCTCGAAGCGCAGCCACACGAGGTACGTGTTCAGCACGTCGGTTTCGCAGTACGCGCGGATCTCGGCCAGCCGCCCGGCCCGCCAGAAATCGAACACCCGGTCGCCGCTCATGCCGAGCTTGCCCGGCAGGCCGAGCAGCAGCGCCACGTGCTCGAGACTCGCGCGCCCGCGTGCCTGGTACGCCGACAGCACGTCCATGAGGTCCACGTGGCGCGCGTGGTAGCGATTTAGATAGTTGTTCCACTTGAAGTCGCGCTCGCGCTCGCCCGTCTCCCAGTACGTGGGCGAGGCGATGCCGTGGCGCAGCATCCGGTAGTGCAGCACCGGCAGGTCGAAGCCGGATCCGTTCCAGGACACCAGCGTAGGCACCAGCTTGTCGAGGCCGCCGAAAAAGCGGCGCACGAGGTCATCCTCCCCGCTGTCCGCCGTGCCGAGGCTCCACACCTGCAACTGGTCCCCGCCGCGCAACAAGGTTGAGATGGCGACGATGCGGTGTTGCTCGAGCGGCAGGTAGGATGACCCCGTCTCTTCCTCGCGTGCCGCCAGCATCTGCGCGGCGACGGCGAAGTCGTCGCCTGCGAAGCCGAGCCGGCGACCGAGCTCGGCGTCCGGAACGGTCTCGATGTCGAACACGAGGCAGTCCGCCGCGCTCACGGCTTCCTCAACAGCACGGCGACGGCCATGACCAGGCCGGCCTCGTCGGTCAGGCTCACGTGCCCCTCGCCCGCGCCGAGCCGGTCGGCGATCGCGCGCCCGCGCGCCGAGAAGATCACCTCCGGCCTGCCCCAGGCATTGGGCGTGAACCCGAAGTCGCGGATCCACACGCCGTTGCGGAATCCGGTGCCGAGCGCCTTGGAAATCGCCTCCTTGGCGGCAAAGCGCATGGCGAGGAATCGCACTGCGCGCCGGCCAGGGCTGAACAGCGCGCGCTCCTCCGGCATGAGCAGCCGGTCGACGAAGTGCCCGCCGAAGCGGCGGTACGTCGCCTCGATCCGCTCGACCTGGACGAGGTCGGTCCCGATGCCGAAGATCATCGGCAGCGAGCGCCCACCATGAGCCGCTTCATCTCGGCGACCGCCCGCCCGAGACCGCTCATGACCGCGCGCGCGACGATCGCGTGGCCGATATTGAGTTCGACGAGCTCGGGTATCGCCGCCACGGGCTGCACGTTGTGGTAGTCGAGCCCATGGCCCGCGTTTGCGACCAGGCCTGCGGCAGTCGCGCGCCGCGCCGCCTCGGCGAGGCGCGCAAGTTCGCGCGCCCGTTCCGCGCCCTGGGCCTCGGCGTATGCGCCGGTATGCAGCTCGACGACCGGCGCGCCCGCGCGGACCGCGGCATCGACCTGCGCCGCGTCCGGGTCGATGAACAGCGATACGCGGATCCCGCCGGCGGCAAGCCGGCGGCAGGCATCGGCGACTGCCTTCGGCTGCGCGGCGACGTCGAGGCCGCCCTCGGTCGTCACCTCGGTGCGCTTCTCCGGCACGAGGCAGACGTCGCGGGGCTGTACGTCGAGCGCGATCGCGAGCATCTCGGGCGTCGCGGCGATCTCCAGATTCATGTGCGTCTGCAACACCGGCCGGAGCGCGCGCACGTCGCGATCCTGGATATGGCGGCGATCCTCGCGCAGGTGCAGCGTGATGCTGTCGGCACCCCATTGTTCCGCGACCAGGGCCGCGAGCAGCGGGTCCGGCGAGCGGCCGCCACGCGCCTGGCGCAGCGTCGCGACGTGGTCGATGTTCACGCCCAGCAGGATGTCCGTCCCCGTCATGCCTCGCGTCCCCTCCGGCGCATGGCCAGCATCACCTCGCGGCTGGCGAGGCCGCGGCCCTCGAGGCAATGCGCGATGGCCGCCCCGTAGATTCCCCGCGCCGCCCGTTGCGCCGCCGGCGGGCCATAGTCCCCCCGCGCCACCGCGAGCAGGTCGCGCCCCGCATGGCAGTCGGGCCCCGGCTGCGCATCACGCACGGCCAGCACGCCGCGCCCCGCCCGGAAATGATAGTACCCTGCCGCGTCCAGCGGCCGGCCGCTGGCCGCATCGCGGGTCAGGTCGACGCCGTAACCGAGTTCATCCAGCAGCATGCGCTCGAAGCGCCGCAGCGCGGCTGCCTCCGCGCCCGTTGCCAGCTCCGCGAGTGCAACGCCATAGGCGTCGTAGACCGCCTCGTGCCGGTCCTCGCGCGCCAGCAGCTTGAGCAGGAGCTCGTTGAGGTAGTAGCCGGGCAGCAGCGCCGCCGGTCCGAGCGCGGGCCCCGGCCCCGCCGCCTCCGCAGCCGTCAGCGTGCCGCCGTCTCCCCGACCGCTCCAGGTGACGAGCAGCGGCGCGAACGGGCGCAGCACCGGCCTGAGCGGCGACTTCGGGCGGCGCGCGCCGTGCGCGAAGAGCGTCACCCGGCCGCGATTCCGGGTCATGAACTCGAGGATCCGGCTGGTATCGCTCCACGGTCGGTGGTGCAGCAGCCAGGCCGGTTCGAGGAGCTTGCGTCGCAGGGTCATGGCGGCTCGTGCCCGAGCTGCCGCAGCATGCGATCGTCGTCGCTCCAGCATTCGCGCACCTTGACCCAGGTGTTGAGGTGCACGCGCCGCCCCAGGCGCTCATTGAGCGCGAGCCGTGCGGCCTGCCCGACGGCCTTGAGTCTCGCGCCCTTGGCGCCAATGACGATCCTGCGCTGGCCCTCGCGTTCCACCCAGATCACGGCGTCGATTTCCGTGCGCCCGTCCGCGGTCGGCTCGAAGCGCTCGATTTCGACCGCGAGCCCGTAAGGCAACTCGTCGCTGAGCGCGAGCGTCAATTGCTCGCGCAGCGCCTCCGCCGCCACGAAACGCTCGCCGCGATCGAGCGGCGCGGGCGCCTCCGCGACCGGCCCCTCGGGCAGATGCGCCGCCGCCGCCCGCACCAGCGCGTCGAGGTTTTCGCGCCTGCCCGCCGAGACCGGGACGATCGCGCTGAAGTCGTGCTTTTCGGCGACGCGCGCCAGGAACGGCAGCAGGGCGGTGCGCGGGCGCACGAGGTCGATCTTGTTCACCGCGAGCACCACGGGCAGGCCGGCGCGGGCGAGGCGCGCGAGAACCGCCTCGTCACCGGCCGTCCAGCGCGGCGCCGCGATCACGAGAATGGCGGCGTCGGCGCTGCCGAGCGCCGCCTCGCCCTCGCAGTTCATGGCGTGCGTGAGACGGCTGCCGCCGGGCGCACCCGCCCCTGGAGTGTCGCTCACGATCATCCGGAAACCGGGACCGGTGACCATGCCCTCGATGCGGTGGCGCGTGGTCTGCGCCTTCGGCGTGACGATGCTGAGGGCGCGGCCCGTGAGTGCGTTGAGCAGCGTGGACTTGCCGACATTCGGGCGTCCGGCCAGCACGACCGTTCCCCACCGTTCCCTGCTGCCTGCGCTCACCGGCTGGATTTTACCGCCTGCTGGTCCAGAATTCCCTGCGCCGCCTCCTGCTCCGCGCGCCGGCGGCTGCTGCCCTCGGCCTCGGCGGCGAGACCGAGCTCGGCCACGTCGCAGCGCACGCGGAAGTGCTGCGCGTGTGGCTCGCCGCTGACGTCCAGTACGGTGTACGTGGGCCGCGCGAGCCCGCGGCCCTGGAGCCACTCCTGCAACCGGGTCTTCGGATCCTTGAGCGCCGCGGCTTCCGGGAGCGCAGCCACGGCATCGCCGAACAGTCGCACCGCAGCCGTGCGCGCCGCATCCAGGCCCTGGTCCAGATACAGCGCCCCGAACACCGCCTCGAGGGCGTCCGCGAGTATCGTGGCACGCCGCTGGCCGCCGGACTTCAGCACGCCTTCGCCGAGACGCAAGTGCTCGCCCAGCCCGAGACCGGCGGCGATGGCGGCGAGTGAATCGCCGCTCACCAGGCTCGCGCGGTAGCGCGAGAGCTCGCCTTCGCTGGCCGCGGGAAAGCGCCGGAACAGGAGTTCGGCGACCGCGAACGAGAGCACTGCATCTCCCAGGTACTCGAGCCGCTCGTTGTTGGCGGAGCCGTGGCTGCGGTGCGTCAGGGCGAGCTCGAGGAGGCCCGCGTCCGAGAACCCGGCGCCGAGCCGGTCCGCCAGCCAGCCGGCCGCTGGATCCACGCCGCACCCGGAGCCGTCAACGCGCGTTGACGGCGACCGACTTGTCGAAAACCAGGAGGAACGACACGTTGCCGGCGAGCGGTACGACGTCCTCGTACGCGGCGCGGACCGTGAATGTGCCTACTTCCTTCCTGATCTCGAGATCGTTCGACGTGATCACCTCGACCATCTCGATGTCGAAGTGACGCTCGGCCGCCTTGCGCAGCATGAACTCGGTCGTGCCCGGGTTGGCGTCGAATTCGTCGCGCACCTTCTCGAGCGTCGAGGCGATGCGCATGTATTCGAGGTACCTCGGCGTCATGCGGATGCCGGCGTAGACCCACACGCCGACCACGGCCACGAGGACCAGGATTCCTAGCATTGTCATGCCACGCTGTCTGTGCTGCATACCGGTCTCCCTAATGGATGCCCGTGCCCATGCGCTCCCAGATTAGGAGTGCGCCCGGGTCCGGGTTGAATGACAGCCAGATCGCCTCCGCTCTGCCGATGACGTTGCCCGCGGGCACGTAACCGACCTCGGGAAAGCGGCTGTCGCGGCTGTTGTTGCGGTTGTCGCCCATCATGAAATAGTGCCCCGGCGGCACCCGCCATTCGCCGTCCAGACCGGGCCGCGCGGGGTCCAGCAGGATCGCATGGCGCCGCTCACCGAGCCGTTCCTCGCCCACCCGGGTGAACGGATACTGCTCGTTCTTGGGACCCGAATACAACTCGCCGGGCTCAATCTGCGACGGCGTCCCGTTCACGTACACCCGGGACCCCTCCACGCGGATCGTGTCCCCCGGCAGGCCCACGAGCCGCTTGATGTAGGCGACCGAGGGCTCGGAGGGCTTCCTGAACACGATCACGTCCCCGCGCTCCGGCTCGCCGATCGGCACGATGCGCGTGTTGAGCACCGGGAGCCGCAGGCCGTAGCGCCACTTGTTGACTAAGATGAAGTCGCCCTGGATCAGGGTCGGCATCATCGAGTCGGACGGGATGCGGAACGGCTCGTACAGGAACGAGCGCAGCAACAGCACCAGCACGATCACCGGAAAGAACGAACGCGCGTAGTCGACGACCACCGGCTCCTTCGCGACGCCCCGCTGCTGCCGCCGCGGCGCGAATACCCACCGGTCGAGGCCCCAGATTGCGCCGGTGAGCGCCGCGAGCGCGACCAGCACGAAAGAAAAATCGAAGATCATCGCTTACCCCGCCCGTTCATTTCTTGCCGACCCGCAGCACCGCCAGGAAGGCCTCCTGCGGGATCTCCACCGTGCCGAGCTGCTTCATGCGCTTCTTGCCTTCCTTCTGCTTCTCCAGCAACTTGCGCTTGCGCGTCACGTCCCCGCCATAGCACTTGGCGAGCACGTTCTTGCGCAGCGCCTTGACGGTCGCGCGCGCGATCACGTGGCTGCCGATCGCCGCCTGGATGGCGACCTCGAACATCTGGCGCGGGATCAGTTCCTGCATCTTGTCGACCAGCTCGCGACCCCGCTGGTACGCGCTCTCACGGTGCACGATGATCGACAGGGCATCGATGCGGTCGCCGTTGATCAGCACGTCGAGGCGCACCAGCGGCGCCGGCTGGAAGTGGCTGAATTCATAGTCGAACGACGCGTAGCCGCGGCTGACCGACTTCAGCCGATCGAAGAAGTCCAGCACCACCTCCGCGAGCGGCAACTCGTACTGCAGCGACATCTGCGTGCCGAGCTGCAACATCTTCCTGTGCACGCCGCGCTTTTCCTGGCACAGCTGCAGCACGCCGCCCACATGCTCGGGCGGCACCAGGATGTTGGCCGTGATGATCGGCTCGCGCAGTTCCCGGTAGTCCGGGGGCAGGTGCGCCGGATTGTCCACCTGCGTGACCTCGCCATCGCTGCCGACCACTTCGTACACCACGGTCGGGGCGCTGGTGACCAGCGCGAGGCCGTACTCGCGCTCGAGCCGCTCCTGGACGATCTCCATGTGCAGCAGGCCGAGAAACCCGCAGCGGAAGCCGAAGCCGAGCGCGGTGGACACCTCGGGCTCGTAGTACAGCGAGGAGTCGTTGAGCCGGAGCTTCTGCAGCGCGTCGCGGAACGCCTCGTACTGGTCGGACTGGACCGGGAACAGTCCGGCGAATACGCGCGGCTTGACCGACTTGAACCCGGGCAACGGCGTCGCGCAGGGCCTGGTCTCGCTGGTGATCGTGTCGCCGACCGGCGCGCCGTCGATGTCCTTGATGCCGGCCGTGAGCCAGCCGACCTCCCCGGTCGCGAGCGCGTCGGTCTCGACCCGCTTCGGCGTGAAGCGCCCGATCCGATCCACCTGCCAGGTACGGCCCGTGGACATCACGCGGATCCGGTCATTGCGCTTCAGGGAGCCGTTCACCACGCGCACCAGCGACACGACGCCGACGTAGTTGTCGAACCACGAGTCGACGATCAGCGCCTGCACCGGGGCCGCCGGGTCGCCGCGCGGCGCCGGGATGCGCGCCACCAGCCGTTCGAGCAGCGCCGGGACGTTCTCGCCGGTCTTGGCGCTGACCCGCACCGCGTCCTTGGCCTCGATGCCGATGATGTCCTCGATCTCGCGGATCACGCGTTCCGGGTCGGCCGAGGGCAGGTCGATCTTGTTGATCACCGGCAGCACCTCGAGGCCCTGCTCGAGCGCCGTGTAGCAGTTCGCGACGCTCTGCGCCTCGACGCCCTGCGCGGCGTCGACCACGAGCAGCGCGCCCTCGCAGGCGGCGAGCGAGCGCGACACCTCGTAAGAGAAGTCGACGTGACCCGGTGTGTCGATGAAATTCAGCTGGTAATCGCGGCCATCCGTGGCTCGGTAGGTGAGCGTGACCGACTGCGCCTTGATGGTAATGCCCCGCTCTCGCTCGAGATCCATCGAGTCGAGCACCTGGTCCTGCATCTCCCGCGCCTCGAGGCCGCCGCAGGTCTGGATCAGGCGGTCCGCGAGCGTCGACTTGCCGTGGTCCACGTGCGCAATGATCGAGAAATTGCGTATCTGCTGCTGCATCGCGGAAGCGGGGATTCCTGGCCGGACGGGCGCGTCCGGGGTGCGCGATTATAGCAGCCGGACCCGCCGCTCAGCCGCCGGCGACGCGCAGGACTGCCACGCGGTCGAGGCGGCCGTGGCAGACGATCCTGCCGTCGCAGATCAGCACCGGCACTTTGAGCCCGTAGCGGCGCAGCGTGACCGGGTCGCCGTCGACGTCGCGCAGTTCGTAGCGAAGCGGCAGCCGGGAGAGTTCGGCGACGAACTCGTCGCACAACGGACAATCGTCGCGCGTGTAGACGAGGAAGCGGGCTTCCGGCATCCGCGGCGGTCAGTTGCGCCGGTTGGGCGCAGCCGCCGGGGCGGGCGGCGATGCGGGGCGCAGCCCGGTCGCGATGTACTCGAGGGCCTGCGGCGGCACCTCGCCGACCGCGGTGACCTGGTGGCCGTCCACGACCGTCGAAAACGCCGACGCGACACCGGAGCGCGTCGTGCCGCGCGCCGGCACCTTGCCAGGCGCCGGCGTCTGGATGAACACCGAGATCGTCGCGAGGCCGTCCGAATAGACGAGGTGACTCACCGGGCTGCCGGTGCCGGCGACCGACTGCAGGCTGCTCGTGGACAGCCGGAATCCGGGCGGCACCTGCGCCGCGCGCCAGCTCGGAGCTTCGTCATTGTCCTGCGGAGCCTGGCGCACCCAGCGCAGCCGGTTGCGGTTGACCGCGGGCTCGAAAGCGGAGTCCGGGATGCCATCGTCGAACCGCAGCCTGCTGAAGCGCAGGCGTTCGACCACGCGCCCGTTTTGGTCCGACAGGTCGCTGCGCACCGGCAGGTGCGTGTCGAGGTCGATCCACAGACGGTAGCCGAAGCGGTAGCCGTCCAGCGGCCGTACCGCGACCACGGCCGCCGGTCCGAAGTCCTCGAGCGTCTCGCGGCCGACCCATTCGACCCGGTACCAGGGCGTCGCGCCAGCCTCGAAGTTCGGCAACGCGCCCAGGAGGTCGCTGCGCCCCCAGCGCCGTTCGATGATCGCGAGCTTCCGGTCGGGCAGGTAGACGACCACCTCGTCATTCTCGCGCACCAGCTCGCGCCCGCTACCCGACAGCGACACGAGCCGCTCGGACACGACGCCGTCGCGGACGCGGTAGGTGATCGCCAGGCGCTCGCTGCGTCCGGCGGATTCGCAGACGAACTCGCCGACATAGCTCGAGTTGTTGAGCGCGGCGCCCATGCGCGTGAGCCACTCCTGCCCGCTCTCGGCGAGCGCAGGCGCGGCCGCGAGGCCGAGCAGGATCGCGGTTGCGGCGCGCGGGTTCACGGCTGCGGCGCGTCCCCGGGCGGCGCGGTTTCGACCCGGGACCGGTCGTAGTCGCTGACCAGGTCCGCGCCGACGCTGCGACGCACGAACGGCGACGCATAGCCGTAATGCGCGACCAGGTAGTTCGCGAGTTCGGCGGGCGGAATCCCGACCGGCGCATCGCCCGCGGGTGGCGTCACGTAGGACTCGGCGGGCGCATCAGGCGTCGCCGCGTCAACCGTGACCGCTTGCACGGGCGGCGTCTCGGCCTTCGCCAGGATCGCCTCGGGTGGGTTCGCATTGCCGGCCGTCAGCTGCTGGACCTGCAGCACCGCGCCGAAGGCGACCGCCGCCGCGACCGAGAGACCCGCGGCCGTGCGCCCAATAGAGTCGCGTCGCACCAGCCGGGCGAGCCTGCCGACCCGTGACGGCTCCCGAGCGATGGCCGCGCTCACGCGCGCCGCGACCTGCCTGGCCGCTGGCACGTCACCGTCGCTGCGCAGCACCGCGCCGATCAGCGAATAGCGCGACAGCGCGCCGCGCAGATCGTCGTCACGCTCGAGCCGCTTCAGCAGCAGCGCCGACTCCGGGTCCGGCAGTTCGCCGTCCAGGAAGGCCGAGAGCTGTTCCTTGATCCGATCCGTCATTCCAGGTCTCCGATTCGCCCGAGCCCGCCATCGAACACCTCGCGCAGGCTCCTGTCGATCGCCTCGCGCGCACGGAAGATCCGCGAGCGCACTGTCCCGACCGGGCATTCCATCGTTCTCGCGATGTCCTCGTAGCTGAGGCCCTCGAGCTCGCGCAGCACGATCGCGAGCCGGAGGTCGTCCGGCAGCGCCTCGATCGCCTCATTCACCGTGCGCCGGATTTCGTCGGTCAGTGCGAGGGCTTCCGGCGTCTCGGCGTCGGCGAGCCGGGCCTGGGCCTGCACCTGCGAGCCGTCCTGCAGGTCGAGGTCATAGGACACGGGGCGCCTGCGGCTCGCCACCAGCGCGTTCTTCGCCGTGTTGATCGCGATTCGGTACAGCCAGGTGTAGAACGCGCTCTCGCCGCGGAACGCCGGCAGCGCCCGGTACGCCTTGATGAATGCCTCCTGGGCGATGTCCTCGGCCTCGGCGGGGTTGCGCACGTAGCGCTGCACGAGCTTCAGCACCTTGTGCTGGTACTTGAGCACCAGCGCATCGAAGGCCGCCTTGTCCCCGTTCTGGACGCGGCGCACCAGCGCGATGTCGCCCGCTTCAGCCCGCATGGGCGGGAGGACCTGCGCTCTGCCCTGCACGTACACGCCGGGTATGACCGGACCTGGGCGGGTTAGTTCGCACGGCGGCGGCTGGATGGGCGAAAGCCCCTCCTTTCGTGAGGCAACCCGCGGATTCTAGCAATTCAGGCGGATGCGGGCCTTCAGGCGCCGGAATTCAGCAGCCGGGACCGCCCCGGCGGGCAGCAGCCAGCCGAGCCGCCGGCGGCCGGCCCGGAACGCGACGTATGCGAGGCCTGGGTAGGCGCGCGAGCTGCCTTGCAGTTCGGCAGGCAGCCAACGCCGGCTGCCGGCCAGCCGGACCCGCCACCCGCGACCGTCGTGACGGGCCGCGGTGAGCCGGCAGTGGCGCCCGGGCAGGCGCGAAATCGTCTGTACGAGCCCAGCGAGCACGACGGCCGAGAGCATGGCTGCGAGCGGCGTCGGCACGCGTGCGAGCCAGGGCACGACTACGCAGACCGTGTGCAGCAGCAGGACCAACGCCGCCAGGCGCGGCCCTGCGGTCGGCTCAAGCCGGACGGCGAACGATCTCATCGACCAGTTTCGCCCGCGCGCGGTCGCCGGGCCGCGCGCCGCCGATCAGCCACTCGGCGAGATCGGGATCCGGCTGCTCCAGGAGCCACACGAAGTCGCGGCGTCTCGCGTCGTCGGCCTGCGGCCAGCAGCGGTCGAGCCAGCCGGCGAGCAGCACATCGAGTTCCTTCATGCCGCGCCGGCAACGCCAGCGGAGCCGCCCTTCGACGGCGTCGCGCATGGTTCAGCCCTCGCCTTTCGCGACGCGCCGCTTGATGTCGGCGATCGCACGGGCGGGGTTCAGGTCCTTGGGACAGGCCTCGACGCAGTTCATGATCGTGTGGCAGCGATACAACCGGAATGCTTCATCGAGCTTCGCAAGGCGCTCGCTCGTCGCACCGTCGCGCGAGTCCACGATCCAGCGATAGGCCGCGAGCAGCGCCGCCGGACCCAGGAAGCGCTCGGGGTTCCACCAGAAACTCGGGCAGGACGTCGAGCAGCAGGCGCACAGTATGCAAGCGGACGGCCGGTCGACCTTTTCCTGGTCGGACGGCGACTGCCGCCGTTCGCCGCTCGCGGGCGCGGCCGGTGCCGCCTGCAGCCAGGGTTCGACCGCCGCGTACTGCCGATAGAACTGGTCGAGGTCCGGGACTAGGTCCTTGACGACCGGCAGGTGCGGCAGCGGGAAGACACGGACGGCGCCCCGGATCGCGGCGATCGGCTGGGTACACGCGAGGCTGTTGACGCCGTCGATATTCATCGCGCAGGAGCCGCAGATGCCTTCGCGACAGGAGCGCCGGAAAGTCACGGTCGAATCGACCTCGTTCTTGATCTTGATCAGCGCGTCGAGAACCATCGGGCCGCAGCTGTCGAGATCGACTTCGAAGCTGTCCACGCGCGGCGGCTCGCGGCTGTCCGGGTCGTAGCGGTAGATCCGGAATTGCCGCAGGCGGGTGGCGCCCGCCGGCGCCGCGTGCTGCCGCCCGGGCCGGTCCTCGTAACGCGAGTTCGCGGGTAGTCGAAACTGAACCATTGCTCGGTCGGCTCCTGTCAGTAGGCCCGCACCTGAGGCGGGATGCACTCGACGCCGGCGCCCTGGGTGTCGAGCTGCACCGGCCGGTAATCGAAGCGCACGGCGCCCGCCGCGTCCACCCAGGCCAGCGTGTGCTTCAGCCAGTGCGCATCGTCCCGCTCCGGGAAATCCTCGCGCGCGTGTGCGCCGCGGCTCTCGGTACGGTTGCGCGCCGAGTGGATGGTCGCGAGCGACTGCCCCAGCAGGTTGTCGAGCTCGAGCGCCTCGGCAAGATCCGTGTTGTAGACCAGCGAGCGGTCCGTGATCCTGAGATCGCGGAACGCATCGTGGCAGCGCGCGAGCGCGGCGCAGCCCTCGGTCAGCGTCTCGCCGGTGCGGAACACTGCCGCATCGCGCTGCATGGCACGCTGCATCTCGTCGCGCAGCGACGCGGTCGGCCGGTCGCCGTCGGCGTGGCGGATCCGGTCGAACCGGTCGAGCAGCGGCTCGACGGCCCGCGGCGGCGGCTCCGGCAGCGCGGCACCTCGACGCAGCGACTTCGCGCAGTGCGCGGCCGCGGCCCGCCCGAAGACCACGAGGTCGAGCAGCGAGTTCGACCCCAGCCGGTTTGCGCCGTGCACCGAGACGCAGGCCGCCTCGCCGATCGCCATGAGCCCGGGCACGGTCGTCTCGCGTCCGTCGGCGCGGGTCAGCGCTTCGCCCTGGACGTTGCAGGGGATTCCGCCCATGTTGTAGTGCACGGTCGGCTGCACCGGGATCGGCGCGCGCGTCACATCCACGTTGGCGAATATCATCGCGGTCTCGGCGATCCCGGGCAGGCGCTTGGCGATCACGTCCGCGCCAAGGTGTTCGAGGTGCAGGTGGAGGTGGTCGCGTTGCGGGCCGACACCGCGGCCCTCGCGGATCTCCAGAGTCATGGCGCGACTCACGACGTCGCGCGACGCGAGGTCCCTGGCGTTCGGCGCGTAGCGTTCCATGAAGCGCTCGCCCGCGGAGTTGCGCAGGATGCCGCCCTCCCCGCGCACGCCTTCCGTGATCAGGCAGCCGACGCCGTAGATCCCGGTCGGGTGGAACTGTACGAACTCCATGTCCGCGAGCGGCAGCCCCGCGCGCAGCACCATGCCGCCGCCGTCGCCGGTGCAGGTGTGCGCGGACGTGCAGGAAAAATACGCGCGCCCATAGCCGCCGGTCGCGAGGATCGTCGCCTGCGCGAGGAAGCGGTGCAGCGTGCCGCTCGCCATGTCGAGGGCGAGCACGCCGCGGCACGCGCCGCCGTCCATGATGAGGTCAATGGCGAAATACTCGATGAAGAAGCGCGCGCGGTGCTTGAGACTCTGCTGGTAGAGCGTGTGCAGCATCGCATGACCGGTGCGGTCCGCTGCCGCGCAGGTGCGCTGCGCGATCCCCTTGCCGTAGTGCGTCGTCATGCCGCCGAACGGCCGCTGGTAGATGCGCCCGTCCTCGGTGCGCGAGAACGGCAGGCCGTAGTGTTCGAGTTCGATGACCGCCGCCGGCGCTTCCTGGCACATGTAGGCGATCGCGTCCTGGTCGCCGAGCCAGTCGGAGCCCTTGACCGTGTCGTAGAAGTGGTAGCGCCAGTCGTCGTCGCCCATGTTGCCGAGCGCCGCGCTGATGCCGCCCTGGGCGGCCACCGTGTGGCTGCGGGTCGGGAAGACCTTGGTGATGCACGCCGTGTCGAGGCCTGCCTCAGCAAGGCCGAGCGTGGCGCGCAGTCCCGCGCCGCCGGCGCCGACCACGACGACGTCCGGGCGATGGTCGACGAGCGGGTAGGCGCTCACGCGGAGCCGCCGAATGCAATGCACCAGAGCGCCCAGGCGAGCGCCACGGCCGCGGCGAGGTGCAGCACCCGGGCGATCATGAGCGAGGTGCCGAGCATGCGTCCGCGCACGTAGTCCTCGAGCACGATCTGCACGCCCTGCAGCGAATGCCACAGGAGCGCGGCACCGAACAGGACCGCGAGCAGGGTCTGCGGCGGCCTCGCGAACCAGCCGGCGACGACGGCGTGCTCGAGTGACGGCTGGCGCAGCAGCGAGACGACGAACCACAGGCCGAGCGGGATCAGCGAGATGGCCGTCAGGCGCTGATTGCGCCAGTGCCGCGAGGCGCTGCCGGGGCCTGTGCTCATGGCATCCCCGCCAGGAATCGCCCGGCCGGCGTCAGCACGAGAGTCACGGCGAAGGCCAGGAAGGCGCAGGCAAACATGATGCGTCCGGACCGGCGGGCGTCGCGCTTCTCGAATCCGTAACCCGCGTCCCACGCCAGGTGCCGGATACCGGCGAACAGGTGATACCAGAAGGCGGCCAGCGCAAGTGCCAGCACGATCCGCATCGGCAGGCTCGAGAAAAAACGAACGGCGCCGCCGTAGGCCGCAGGGCCGAGCGCGACCGCCAGCATCCAGCCGGCGAACAGGAATGCGCAGGCCGACAGGTACAGCCCGCTCATGCGATGCAGGCCGGACAGCACCATCGTATACATCATCCGGTACACGGAAAGGTGCGGGGAAAGCGGCCGCTCGGAGGAGTCTGACATCGCGTAAGGTATTCTGCCAGAAAGGGATAGGTCCTTCCCAAGGCCAATTCCTGCGCGTTGGCGCAGATGCGCTGCGCTACGATTGCGGCGATGCTAGGAACACGCTGCACGGTGTTGCCCTCGTTCGCGGTCGTCGCCGCCACCGGCCGCGACGCGCGCACCTTCCTGCAGGGACAGCTCACCAACGACATCCTCGGGCTGGAGCGGCATCCGGGCATGCTGGCGGCGTCCTGCAATCGGCAGGGACGCGTGCTCGCGACGATGCGCCTGGCCGCCCAGGGCGAGGACGTGCTGCTCGTGCTGCAGCGCGCGCTCGCACACACGCTGGTCGCACAGCTGTCGAACTTCGTGCTACGCGCCGACGTCCGCTTCGAGGACCGCGGCCGGCAGCTGCAGGTGGTCGGCCTGATCGACGCCGAGCCGGACGCCCGCTGGTCGCAGGCGGCGGCGACCGCGGCCGGACTTGCGATGCTGGTCGCGAGCCCGCGGCGCATCCTGCTCGCGGGGTCGCCCGCTTCGCTCGATGCCGCGCTCGGCGCCGTGCCACGCACCGACGCCGCCGACTGGGACCGAACGTGCATCGCGGACGGCGAGCCGTGGATCGTGCCCGCAACCGCCGCGCTCTGGCTGCCCCAGATGCTGAATCTCGACCTGGTCGGCGGCGTCAGTTTCAGCAAGGGCTGTTACGTCGGCCAGGAGATCGTGGCGCGCGCCCAGCACCTCGGGCAGCTCAAGCGGCGCACGCTACGCTACGCCGGGCTGCCCGATGCGCAGCTCGCGCCCGCGCAGGCCCTGTTCAGCGGCGAGGCGCTCGCTGCGCAGGTGGTCGCCAGCACGCGTGATGAAACGGCGACGCACTGCCTCGCGGTCGTGGAACTGCGTCACTGCAGCGACCTGCTCGGCACAAAACCCGGCGGCTCCGAGTTCGTGCCCGCCGACCTTCCCTACGCCATCCCCGCGCCCGCCACGGCCTAGACGGTGCCGGGTCGTACTTATCGCACTTATTGCGGAGCAATAAGTGCGATAAGTACGACCCGGCACCACTCCTAAGTACGACCCGGCACCACTCCTATTCTTCGTGGCGCAGCTGCGGGAACAGCAGCACGTCGCGAATGCTGGGCGAATCGGTCAGCAGCATGACCAGCCGGTCGACGCCGACGCCGAGCCCGGCCGCCGGCGGCATCCCGTATTCGAGCGCGCGGACGTAGTCGGCATCGTAGTACATCGCCTCCTCGTCGCCGCCCCTGCGCCGCCTGGCCTGTTCGCGGAACCGCTCAGCCTGCTCTTCCGCGTCGTTGAGCTCGGAGAAGCCATTGGCGAGCTCGCGACCGTCGATGAACAACTCGAAGCGGTCCGCAACGAAGGGATCCGCGTCGCGGCGCCGCGAGAGAGGCGACACCTCGGCGGGGTATGAGTGGATGAAGGTCGGCTGCAAGAGGCCGTGCTCCGCAGTCTTCTCGAAGATCAGCATCAGCAGCGCACCGGCGCCGTCCTCCTTGCCGGGCTCGAGACCGAGGCGCGCGTAGGTCTCACGCAGGTAGGCCGCATCGCGCAGGCGCGCGGCGTCGAGCCCCGGGTTCGCCGCGGCCACCGCCTCCTCGACCGAGCGTTTCGCGAACGGCGCGCTGAAGTCGATGCGCCGGCCCTGGTACTCGACGGCGTGCGAGCCCGCCACCGCCATCGCGACGCCCTGGAACATGCGCTCGACCAGCGTCATGAAGTCGCCGCAGTCCGCGTAGGCCTGGTACAGCTCCAGCATCGTGAACTCTGGGTTGTGCTGCGTGGAGAGGCCTTCGTTGCGGAAGTTGCGGTTGATCTCGTACACGCGCTCGAAGCCGCCGACCACCAGGCGCTTGAGGTACAGCTCCGGCGCGATGCGCAGGTACATGTCCTGGCCGAGCGCCTTGTGGTGCGTCACGAATGGCCGCGCGACCGCACCGCCCGGGATCGGCTGCATCATCGGCGTCTCGACCTCGAGGAAGCCCTGCGCGTCGAGGAAGTCGCGCAGGAAGCGCACCACCCGTGTGCGCGTCCGGAAGGTCTCGCGCGCAGGCTGGTTGACGATAAGGTCCACGTACCGCCGGCGGTAGCGGGTTTCCGTGTCCACGAGTCCGTGCCACTTGTCCGGCAGTGGCCGCAGCGACTTGACCAGCAGGCGGACCGCCTCCGCGCGCACCGACAATTCGCCTGCACGCGTGCGCATCAGCGCACCCTCGGCCGCGACGATGTCGCCAACGTCCCAGCTCTTGAACGCCTCGTAGGCCGTTCCGAGCGCGCCCGCTTGCAGGTACACCTGCAGCTGCCCGCTGCCGTCCTGCAGCTTCGCGAACGAGGCCTTCCCCATGACGCGCTTGAACATCATGCGGCCCGCGACCCGCACGCGCACCGGCTGCGCTGCCAGCCATTCGTCGCTGCGTTCCGCATAGGTCGCGTGCAGGTCGGCCGCCAGGGCGTCGCGCCGGAAGTCGTTCGGGAACGCGACACCCGCCTCGCGCAGGCGCGCGAGCTTCGCGCGTCGCTCGGCGATCAGCGCGTTCTCGTCCGCGGGCGGCGAATCGTCCTTGCGTTCCATGACGGCAGCTTACAGGCCCTGCTTGAGGCTCGCTTCCATGAAGGGGTCGAGCGCCCCGTCGAGCACGGCTGCGGGGTTGCCGGTCTCGTGGCCGGTCCTCAGGTCCTTGATGCGCGACTGGTCGAGCACGTAGGAGCGGATTTGGTGACCCCAGCCGACGTCGGTTTTCTGGTCCTCCAGCACGCGCGCGGCAGCATTCCTCTTGTTGACCTCGAGCTCGTACAACTTCGCCTTCAGCATCTTCATCGCCGTCGAACGGTTCTTGTGCTGGCTGCGCTCCCCCTGGCACGCGACCACGATGCCGGTCGGCAGGTGCCGCAGGCGCACCGCGGAGTCGGTCTTGTTGACGTGCTGCCCGCCCGCCCCGCTCGCGCGGTAGGTGTCCATCTCGATGTCGGCCGGGTTCACCTCGATGTTGATCTCATCGTCGATGACCGGCGAGACGAACACCGAGGCGAATGAGGTATGCCGGCGGTTGCCGGAGTCGAACGGCGACTTGCGCACCAGGCGGTGCACGCCGGTCTCGGTGCGCAGCCAGCCGTACGCGTAATCGCCATCCACCTCGATCGACGCGCTCTTGATGCCGGCGACCTCGCCCGGGCTCTGGTCGATGACCTCGGCCTTGAACCCGCGCGCGTCGGCCCAGCGGAGGTACATGCGCAGCAGCATGGACGCCCAGTCCTGGGCCTCGGTGCCGCCGGCACCGGCCTGGATGTCGAGAAACGCGCCGCGCGGGTCCATTTCGCCCGGAAACATCCGCGACAGTTCGAGCTGGCGCACGCGCTTCTCCAGCCGTGACGTGTCCTTCACGATCTCCGCGAAGCCGGTCTCGTCGTTTTCGGCCTCGACGATCGACAGGAGTTCGGCCGCGTCGGTCAGGCCGCCGCCGAGCTGCTCGAGTTCCGTGATCGTCGCCTCAAGCCGCGCGCGCTCGCGCCCGAGGGCCTGCGCCTTGTCCGGCGTATTCCAGATTGCGGGGTCGCCGAGCTCGTGATTCAGCTCTTCGAGGCGCTCGCGCTTGGCGTCGTATTCAAAGGTACCCCCTCAGCGCCTTCTGGCGCTCCGTGAGGTCCTCGATCAGGCGGCGTGTGGGCGCGGTTTCCATGGCGGCGGCATCTTACCAGAGGCCTACGCCGGCAAGACCACCTGCTCCACCAGCAACTCGGCGTGCGGCGTGCCGCCGAATGCCGAGCATTGCAGACGGTAGGCGAGCGTGAGCCGCGCGCCGGCATCCGGTCGACGCGCTTCGGGCTCGTCGAAATAGCCGAAGGCGATTGCCTCGACCGGCGGCGTCGCGGCGGCGGCGCGCAGCCACAGCTTCAGGTGCCGGTCGCCGACTGCGCGCGACTCGACGACGTCGAACTCGTTGTCGAATACCGGTTCGGGAAAGGCCTGACCCCAGGGGCCGCCCAGCTCGATCGCGCGCGCGGTATCGAGCGTTATCTCGTGCGCCGCGAGCGCGCCGTCGGTCTCGAGCACGTTCTGCATCTGCGCAGGCGACAGCAGCCGCCCGACCTCGTCCGCGAACGCGTCGGCGAATCGTCGCAGCGAGGCGCGCTTGAGCGTCAGGCCCGCGGCCATGGCGTGCCCGCCGAAGCGCTCGATGAGGCCGGGATGGCGCGACGCGACCGCTTCCAGCGCGTCGCGCACGTGCAGGCCCGTGATCGAGCGCGCCGAGCCGCGCAATTCGTCCCCGTTCGCGGGCGCGAATGCCACGACCGGCCGGTGCAGGCGGTCCTTCATGCGGGCGGCAACCAGGCCGACGACGCCCGCGTGCCATCCGCCGTCGAACAGCGTGACGCCGGGCGGCAGGTCGCCCTCGGCAATGCGCAGGTTCCGCACCGCGGCGAGCGCCTCCCCACGCATGCGCACCTCGAGCTCGCGCCGCTCCCGATTCAGGCGGTCGAGCTCCCCGGCGAGCGCGAGCGCTTCGGCCGGGTCGTCGGTCAGCAGGCAGCGGATGCCGACCGCCATGTCGTCGATGCGGCCGGCGGCGTTGAGACGCGGCGCGATCTGGTGGCCGAGGTGGCGCGCCGCAAGCTCGTCGAGGCGACAGCCCGCGACGCGCGCGAGTGCCATGAAACCCGTGGTCGCCGCGTGCCCGCGCGCGCGGCGCAGGCCTTCCTGCACCAGGATCCGGTTGTTGCGGTCGAGCGGCACGAGGTCGGCGACCGTGCCGAGCGCGACCAGGTCGAGCAGATCGGCGACCGCCGGCAGCCGGCGGCCGCGGCGCCGCTCGAGTTCGCGCGTCAGCGAGGCCATGAGGTAGAACGCGACGCCGACGCCCGCGAGCGCGCGGCTGCCGAAGCCGGCGCCCGGCAGGTTCGGGTTCACGTGCGCGGCGCAGTCCGGCAGGCTGTCCGCAGGCAGGTGGTGGTCGGTCACCAGCACCTCGATTCCGAGCGCCTGCGCAGCCTCGATGCCGGCGAACGCCGACACGCCGTTGTCCACGGTGACCAGCAGATCCGCCCGCTCGTCCGCGAGCTCGGCGACCAGCGCCGGCGTCAGGCCGTAGCCGTGCCGCAGGCGGTCCGGAACGCGCATCGCGCAGTTGGCGTGGCCCAGGCGCGCGAGCTGCCGCAGTACCAGGGCGCTGCTGGTCGCGCCGTCGGCGTCGAAGTCGCCGACCACCAGGATCCGGGAGCCACGTTCGACATGGGCGGCAAGCACATCGGTCGCCGGGCCGATGCCGTCGAGCGTCGAAACCGGCAGCAGGGAACTCAGCCCGAGGGACAACTCGTCGGGCCCGGAGACGCCACGCGCGGCGTACACGCGCCGCAGCACCGGGTGCAGGCCATCCGGCAGCGCCTCGACGGGACCCGCGGGCCTGCGCCGGAGCCTGGCCGGAGCGGCGCGCGGCAGGTCGCGGGGATTCATCGTGGCCATGATAGCGGCGTGCAGCGGCCGCAATTGGCTATATTGGCTCCGGACCGATGCAGTTCACGCGCGAAAATGCCGGGGAAGCCCACGCCATCCACGCGTGCGCGGGCGGCGTGGTACGGCTGCGCGATCGCGCCGTGCATGGCAGCGTCATCGTCACGCGCGAGGCCGTCCTCGAGGGCTGGCAACCGCCCGCGCCCGGGGCCCTGACGATCGACGACTTCGCGCGCCTGCTCGCGCTGACGCCCGAAGTCGTGCTGCTCGGCACCGGCGAGCGCCAGTGCCTGCCGTCGCCGGCGCTCTACGCCGACTTCGCGGCGCGCGGCATCGGCCTCGAGGTCATGGACAACCGTGCCGCCTGCCGAACATTCAACGTCCTGCTCGCCGAGTACCGCAGCGTTGCGCTGGCATTGATGCTGTAGAAGGGGCCCGACCCCGCGGGCGCTACCGCTTCGGGAGTTGCGTCAACGGGTCGAGTGGCCGCCCGTCGAGGCGGATTTCGAAGTACAGCATGGGCTGCTGCCCGGGCCCGAGGCCCATGGCGGCGATCTGCTGTCCGGCGCGAACTTCCTCGCCCTCCTGCACCTGCACCGCCGCGTTGTGGCCGTAGGCCGTGAGCCAGCCGCGCGCGTGGTTCACGATCACGAGTTGCCCGTAGCCGCGCAGCGCGCTCCCCGTGTAAGCGACCTTGCCGTCGGCCGCCGCGAAAACCGGCTGCTTGAACGCGCCGTCGATGCGCAGGCCCACGCCACCCGACGGCTGGCGAACGATGCCGACGACCGTGCCGCCCTCCAGCGGCCAGCGCCAGTCGGGCGGCCGGTGGGCCGGATCGTCCGGCGAGGCGCGGCGCACGAGCGGCTTCGCGCCCGGAGATTCGGCCGCCGGCACCGCAGGGCCACGCACCGGCCCGCTGAGGCGCAACCGGTCGCCGGGACGGATCAGGTAGTTTCCACCGATGCCGTTCCAGCGCGCGAGGTCGCGGTACTCGAGGTCGTAGCGCCTAGCAATGGAATAGAGCGTCTCGCCGGAACGCACCAAGTGCCACTCCGGCACGTCGGGCTTGCGGTCAGGCCCGGCGCAGGCGGCGATCGCCGACAGGAGGCCGCATGCCAGCCATCGCTTCAGGTCACACCGCCGAGCAGCGGCACGAAGCTCACGAAGCCGAGCCGCTCGCGATGGAACTGGTCCTTGTGGCGCGTGAATCGCAAGAGCTCCTGGCGCCCCTCCGGCCCGACCGGCGCGACCAGCCGGCCGCCTTCCGCGAGCTGGTCGAGCAGCACCTGGGGCAGCGCGGTCGGCGCGGCGGCCATCAGGATCGCGTCGAATGGCGCCTGCGACGACCAGCCCTCGTAACCGTCCCCGTGCTTGAAACGGACGTTGCGGATGCCGAGCTCACGGAGCCGCTCGCGCGCCCGCTCGAGCAGCGGTTCGATGCGCTCGATGCTGTAGATCCGCCCGGCGAGCGGCGACAGCACTGCGGTCTGGTAGCCGCAGCCCATGCCGATCTCGAGCACCTTGTCCGGCGTGCCGCCGATGATGAGCGCCTCGGTCATGCGCGCGACGACGTAGGGCTGCGAGATCGTCTGGCCGTGGCCGATCGGCAGGGCCGTGTCCTCGTAAGCGCGGCTCGCGAGCGCCTCGTCCACGAACAGGTGGCGCGGGACGTTGCGGATGCGGTCCAGGACCCGCGGGTCGCGGATTCCCTGCTCGATGAGCCGCTGCACCAGCCGCTCGCGCGTGCGGGCGCTCGTCATGCCGATACCCTGGCGCTCCGTGTTCAAGCGACCGGCTCCCGGAGCCATTCACGCAGCGAGTCGAGCGCCGCGTGCCGGGTCAGGTCCACCTGCAGCGGCGTCACCGAAACGAAGCCGTTCGCGACCGCGTGGAAGTCCGTGCCCGCTCCCGCGTCCTGGCCGGCACCTGCCGCGCCGACCCAGTAGATCTCGCGACCTCGCGGGTCGAGCCCGCGGACCGCGGGTTTCGCCTGGTGGCGGTGCCCAAGCCGGGTGACCTCGAATCCCTGAAGCTGGTCGTAAGGGATGTCGGGTACGTTGACATTCAGGATCATCGAGCGATGCAGCGGCCTCGCCAGCAGCCGCAGCACGAGCTCGCGCGCGACGCGCGCCGCGGTCGCGAAGTGCGGCCCGATGCCAGCCTGCGCGACCAGCGACACCGCCACCGTCGGCAGGCCGAGGAAACGCCCCTCGATGGCGGCCGCCACGGTGCCCGAGTACAGCACGTCGTCGCCAAGGTTCGCCCCGTCATTGACGCCCGAGACCACCATGTCGAACTCGAAGTCGAACAGCCCCGTGATCGCGAGGTGCACGCAGTCGGTGGGCGTGCCGTTGATCACGTACCAGGTCGTGCCATCGACACGCTGCACGCGCAGCGGCACCTCGAGCGTCAGCGAGTGACTTGCGCCGCTGAAGTTGCGGTCCGGCGCGACGACGGTCAGCGGCGCGACCCCCTCGAGCGACTCGCGCAGAAAGCGCAGCCCCTCGGCGCGGTAGCCGTCATCGTTGGCGAGCAGGATTCTCACTGACCGGTCTCTCGTAGCGGTCGCGTCTCGCGCGACCGGGCCGCACTATACTGCAAGCTCCGCCGCCCCGGCGCGCCGACCGGAGATGCCGCCGTCAAGGACGAGGAACGAGAGCTGTTCCGCGCCGCGATGCGCGACGTGAAGCCGCTCGGGAAGGCCAGGCCGATGCCCGTGCGCGAGCGGCGCCGTCCGCGCGCCGCTTCACGCCGCGCGGACGAGGCCTACGCACTCGCTGAATCGCTGCGGCTCGACCCAGCCGACCTCGACGTGGAGTCCGGCGAGGAGCTGCGCTTTTGCCGCGATGGCATCGCCGAGTCCGTCCTGCGGCGCCTGCGCCAGGGCGAGTTCGCGGTGCGCGACGAAATCGACCTGCACGGGATGACCCAGGACGAGGCGCGGGCCGCGCTCGGCGCGTTCCTGGCCGAGGCCGTGCTGCAGCGCCGGCGCTGCGTGCGCGTCATCCACGGCAAGGGACGCGGCTCGGGCCAGCGCGGCCCGGTCCTCAAGTCGGCCGTCAACCGCTGGCTGCGGCGCCACGGACAGGTGCGCGCATTCTGCTCGGCACGGCGCAACGACGGCGGCACGGGCGCGTTGTACGTGCTGCTCGATTAGTCGTCGTCCGCTTCCGGAACGCGCACGTCGAGCAGCTCGCGCAGCACGCTGGTCGCGAATGCCCCGCGCGGCAATTCGAATTCGAGCGTGAGCGCGTCGCCTTCCAGGCGGTGCGCGACGGCCGTCGGCCGCACGATCAGCGCGCGCCGCTCGCCGCGCATCCCCACGGCCCCGAGCAGGGCAGGCAGCGGCATGAAACCCGCGAGTGCCTCAGATTCGACCCGCCCCGCCTCGCCGCCCGGCAATACGCCGCCGGCGCCGCACAGCGGGCCGGTGGGCGACAGGTCCCCGTCCCGCAGGCGCCGGTGCAGCGCCTCGTCCGGTCGCTCGGCCGCGAACACCGTGCGGCTGCCTGCGAGGTTGATCACTTCCCCGGGCAGCAGGCGGTTCCAGGTGCCGGCCGCGACGCGGGCGCCGAGCACGCCGTTGAACAGGAGCGAGCGCGCCGCCGACAGCTGGAAGGCGCGCTGCTCGCGGCCGCGCGGCAGCCGCCCGGTATCGAGCCACTGGTACACGCGCCTGAGGTTCGCGCCTTCGCGGCCGAAGCGCTGGCTGCCGAAGTAGTTGGGAATGCCCGAGGCCGCGAGCCGGGCGAGCCGTTCCGCGATGGCGCCGGCGTCGCCCTGCAGGCCGCGCACGCGGATGCTGAAGCGGTTGCCGGCCAGCGCGCCGCGGCGGAGCTTGCGTGAGTGCGCATGCTCGCTGAGCACCCGGAAACCGTCACCGGTGTAGCCGACGAACGAGGCGGTCGCGCGCGTCGCCGGCACCGAGAACCACTGGCGCGCCACGGCACGCCGGTCCTTCTGGCCGGCGAAGCCCACCTCGGCCGACGGCCGGCCGGCGCGCACCGCGAGCGCGCGTGCCACGAACAGCGTATTGGCCCCGACTTTCTCGACCCGAAGCAGCCGGTGGGCGTCGCCGCCGTCGGGCTCGAACCCCAGCCGCTCGTCGACGACGAAGTCCGCCGGCTCCACGCGCAGGGCGCCCGAGACCGGCGTCGCGCCGAACGCGCGCGGCGGGTCGAGCGCGCAGCGGCGCCAGGCCTCGGGCGGCCCGGGCTCAGCGCCCATGCGCCTCCGCCAGCAGCACCACGGCCTGCGCCGCGATACCCTCGCCCCGGCCTAGCGCGCCCAGCCCCTCGGCCGTGGTGGCCTTGACATTCACGTGCGTGCGCTCGATACCAAGATCAGCGGCTATGTTCGCGACCATCGCCTCGCGGTGCGCGCCGATGCGCGGCGATTCCGCGACCAGCGTGAGGTCGCAATTGACGACGCCGAGGCCCTCCGCGGCGATCAGGCGGGCGACCTCGCGCAACAGCTCCCTGCTGTCGACGCCTGCGTAGCGCGCGTCGCCCGGCGGGAAGTGCCGGCCGATGTCGCCGAGCGCAGCCGCACCGAGCAGCGCGTCCATCAGCGCGTGCAGCAGCACGTCGCCGTCGGAATGCGCCATGAGCCCCTGCGCGTGCGGGATCGTGACACCGCCGAGCCGCACCCGGTCTCCGGGCCCGAAGCGATGCACGTCGAAGCCGCTGCCGATCCTCATGGCCGGCGCCGTGCGGCCCGCAATGCCGCCTCCGCGATGGCGAGGTCGCCGGGCCGCGTCACCTTGACGTTGAGCGGCGACCCCGCGACCAGGCGCGGGCGCAGGCCCTGCCTCTCGATGGCGGAAGCCTCATCGGTCGGGTCGAAACCGGCTGCCAGCGCTTCCGTGAGCGCACGCGCGAGCAGTCCGAGCCGGAACATCTGCGGCGTCTGCGCCCGCCAGAGGTGCTCGCGCGGCAGCGTGCGCAGGCTCCGGCCGTCGTCGTCGGCCTGCTTCAACGTGTCGGCGACGGGCACGGCGAGCAGGCCGCCGACCGGATCGCGCCGGCAAGCACGGATAAGCGCGTGCAGGTCCCGGCGCGGCACGCAGGGCCGGGCCGCGTCATGCACCAGGACCCAGTCATCGGGCGCCGCCGCGATCAGGGATTGCAGCCCGTTCGAGACCGAGACCGCGCGCCTGTCACCGCCTTCGACCGCGACCACCCGGCGGCGGAGCGAGGCGGGCAGACGCTCGAAGCGGCGGTCACCGGTCGCGAGCACGACCGCACCTCCCGCGACGCCGGGCAGCCCCGTCAGCGCGCGCAGACAGTGCTCGATCAGCGTCGCACCGCCGATCCGCAGGTAAGGCTTGGGAACCGGGCCGTCGAAGCGCGTGGCGCGCCCCGCGGCGGCGATTACGTACCAGATGCGCGCAGCCACCGACCGTTACGGCTTCGTCGAAGCCTGCATCGACTCGGGGGTGGTCGCTTCGCCATCCGGCGAGCGATGCGTCGCGTCCACGACCTGGAAGTAGGTCTCGTTCACCGCGACCATGCCGAGATCATTGCGGGCGCGCTCTTCGAGCGCGGTCGAGCCGTGCTTGAGATCGGCCACTTCGGCCTTGATCTGGGCATTGCGCTCGGCGAGCGCCGCGTTCTCGGCGCGCTGCGCCTCCACGGCCTCTTCGAGGTGCCACACCTCGCGCATGCCCTCGTCGGAAACCCACAGCCGGTATTGCAGCAGGACCAGGGCGGTGATCAGGACGGCCAGCGCGAGTTTCATGGCGCGGTCAGCCTACCACGGCCGCTAGCGTCGGCGCACCGGGAACGCCTCGCGCCCGGCGTAGCGCGCACGCGCGCCGAGCTCGGCCTCGATGCGCAGCAGCTGGTTGTACTTCGCCGTGCGGTCCGAGCGCGACAGCGAGCCGGTCTTGATCTGGGTCGCCGACGTGCCGACCGCGATGTCGGCGATGGTCGAGTCCTCGGTCTCGCCCGAGCGGTGCGAGACGACGGCGGCATAGCCGGCGCGGGTCGCCATGTCGATCGCGGCCAGCGTCTCGGTCAGGGTTCCGATCTGGTTCGGCTTGACCAGGATCGCGTTGGCGACGTTCTCGGCGATGCCGCGCGCCAGGATCTCCGTGTTGGTCACGAACAGGTCGTCGCCGACCAGCTGGACTTTCCCGCCGAGGCGGCGCGTGAGCAGCGCCCACCCGTCCCAGTCCGACTCGGCCATGCCGTCCTCGATGGTCAGGATCGGGTAGCGCTCCGCCAGCGACGCGAGGTACTCGGCGAACTGGGCGGCGCTGAACCGGCGCTTTTCGGATTCGAGCACGTAGCTCCCGTCACGGTGGAACTCGCTGCTCGCGACGTCGAGCCCGAGCCACACGTCGTGGCCCGGGTGGTAGCCCGCCTGCTCGACGGCCTCGAGGATCACGGCGAGAGCCGCCTCGTTGGACGGCAGGTCCGGCGCGAAGCCGCCCTCGTCACCGACCGCGGTCGCGAGCCTGCGTTCCAGCAGGATCTTCTTCAGCCGGTGGAAGATTTCCGCGCCGCAGCGCAGCGCCTCGCGGAAGCTCGGCAGACCCGCCGGCACGACCATGAACTCCTGGATGTCCAGGCTGTTGTCCGCGTGCGCACCGCCATTGACGATGTTCATCATCGGTACCGGCAGCACGACGGCATCGTCGCCGCCGAGATGCCGGTAGAGCGGCAACCGGCGCGCGCGCGCGGCGGCATGCGCGATCGCAAGTGATACGGCGAGAATCGCGTTCGCGCCGAGCCGCGACTTGTTCTCGGTCCCGTCGAGCTCCCGCATGCGCGCGTCGATCGCCGCCTGGTCCGCCGCGTCGCGGCCGACCAGCGAGTCGCGCAGCGTCCCGTTCACGTGCTGCACCGCGTTCAGCACGCCCTTGCCGAGATATCGCTTCGGGTCCCCGTCGCGCAGTTCCACGGCCTCGCGCGTACTCGTCGAGGCGCCCGACGGGACCGCAGCGCGGCCCAGGGTGCCGTCCGCCAGCTCGACGTCGGCCTCCACGGTCGGGTTGCCGCGGGAGTCGATGATCTCGCGGCCGCGAATGTCGACGATGCGCATCAGGAGGCCCCGAGCGAGGCTTCGGCGAACGGCCGTGACTTGACCGTGCGGTCCAGCTCGACGAGCAGCGCGAGCAGTTCGCGCATGCGCGGCAGGGGCCAGGCGTTCGGCCCGTCCGACAGCGCCTTCTCAGGGTCAGGATGCGTCTCCATGAAAATGCCGGCAACGCCCGCGGCCACCGCCGCGCGCGCCAGCACCGGCACGAACTCGCGCTGCCCGCCGGAGGCCGTGCCCTTGCCGCCCGGCAGCTGCACGGAATGCGTGGCGTCGAACACCACGGGGGCTCCGAACGCGCGCATCACCGACAGCGCACGCATGTCCGACACCAGGTTGTTGTAGCCGAAGCTGAAGCCGCGTTCGCAGACCATGATCTCGGCGTTTCCGGTCGAGCGCGCCTTCTCGACCACGTTGGCCATCTCCCAGGGGCTCAGGAACTGGCCTTTCTTGATATTCACGGGGAGACCCTGCGAGCAGGCACTGACGATGAAGTTCGTCTGCCGGACCAGGAACGCGGGGGTCTGAAGCACGTCCACCACCGCCGCCACCTCGTCGAGCGGCGTGTCCTCGTGCACGTCGGTCAGCACCGGCACGCCGTGCTGGCGGCGTACTTCGGCGAGAACCCTGAGCCCCGCCTCGATGCCCGGGCCACGGAACGAGGAGCGCGACGAGCGGTTCGCCTTGTCGTAGGAGGCCTTGAAGACGAATGGCACGCCGAGCGAGCCCGCGATTTCCTTGAGCTCCCCGGCGATGTCGAGGGTGAGCTGCGGGCTCTCGACCACGCACGGCCCGGCGATCAGGAACAGCGGCCGGTCCGGCCCGATCTCCGCCCCGGCGAGCTTCACGCGCTCGCCGCCTGCGACAGCCTGCCCGCCCGGGGTTCCCGCGCCGCGTGCTCGCGCGCCGCGCGCACGAAGCTGGTGAACAGCGGATGACCGTCGCGCGGGTTCGAGGTGAACTCCGGGTGGAACTGCACGCCGATGAACCACGGGTGCGCGGGCAGTTCGACGATCTCGACCAGGCCGTCCTCCGAGAACGCCGAGATCGCAAGGCCCGCCTTTTGCATCCGCTCCAGGTAGTTGTTGTTGAACTCAAAGCGGTGGCGATGCCGCTCGTGGATCACGTCGCGCCCGTACACCTTGCGGGCCAGTGTCCCGGTCAGGATGCGCGACTCCTGCGCGCCGAGGCGCATCGTCCCGCCGAGGTCCGAGCGGTCGTCGCGCCTGAGCGTCTCGCCCGATCGGTCGCGCCACTCGGTGATCAGCGCGATGACCGGGTCGGCGGCGCTGCGCTCGAACTCCGTCGAGTTCGCGCCGGGCAGCCCCAGCACGTCGCGCGCGAACTCGATGACCGCGACCTGCATGCCGAGGCAGATGCCGAGATACGGCACGCCGTGCTCGCGCGCATGGCGGACCGCCGCGATCTTGCCCTCGATGCCCCGCTCGCCGAAGCCGCCGGGCACCAGGATCGCATCCATGCCGGCGAGGCTCGCGGTACCGGCGTTCTCGAGGTCGGTGGACTCGACGTAGTGCACCTGGACGCGCGTGCGGGTCTTGAGCCCGGCGTGGCGCAGCGCCTCGTTGAGCGAGATGTACGAGTCGCGGATCTGCACGTACTTGCCGACCATCGCGATATTGACCGTCGCCTCGAACTGCTGACGGCCGGCGACCACCTGCTGCCATTCGCGCAGGTCGGCGGGCGGCGCGTTGAGGCCGAGCTTGTCGCAGACGATCGCGTCGAGCTGCTGCTCGTGCAGCAGGATCGGGATCTTGTAGATGTCATCGGCGTCCACCGCCGAGATCACGGCGCGCTCCTCGACATTGGTGAACAGGGCGATCTTGCGGCGCTGCTCCTCCGGCAGCGGATCCCGGCAGCGGCACAGGAGCACGTCCGGCTGGATGCCGATGCCGCGCAGTTCCTTGACCGAGTGTTGCGTGGGCTTGGTCTTGATCTCGCCCGAGCCGCCGACGATGGGCACCAGCGTCAGGTGCATATACACGCACTGGTTGCGGCCCACCTCGGCGCCGAGCTGGCGGATCGCCTCGAGGAACGGCAGCGACTCGATGTCGCCGACCGTGCCGCCGATTTCGACCATGCACACGTCGGCATCCCCGGCGCCGAGGCGGATGCTGCGGATGATCTCGTCCGTGATGTGCGGGATGACCTGCACCGTCGCGCCGAGGTAGTCGCCGCGCCGCTCGCGGGCGATCACGCGTTCGTAGATGCGGCCGGTCGTGAAATTGCTGTTGCGGCCCGTGGTCGTGCGCACGAAGCGTTCGTAGTGGCCGAGGTCGAGATCGGTCTCGGTGCCGTCCTCGGTGACGAACACCTCGCCGTGCTGGAACGGGCTCATGGTGCCCGGATCCACGTTGATGTACGGGTCGAGCTTGACCATGCGAATCTTGAGGCCGCGTGCCTCGAGGATGGCGCCGAGGCTTGCGGAAGCGAGTCCCTTGCCCAGGGACGACACCACGCCGCCGGTCACGAACACAAAACGCGTCATCGGAGTCCCCGCCGTCCGCCCGAAACGACGGGAAACCAGTCTAGTCGAGCGCTGCGGGGGCCGCCAGAGGAAATGTGATCCGCGTCACGCGCGAGCCGACATAAGACGAGGCCGAAACCCGCCGTTCGGCCGTTCGTCGCCGCCGCATGATCGCCCGTCGGAAGGCGCGATTCGGGCTGCACCGCGCTCCTTATAGTGCGACCCATGAAAAGTGCACAGGTCGGCTTCACCCTGCTCGAGCTCATGGTGGTCCTCGCCATCGCGGGCATCCTGATGGCCGTCGGGATCCCGGCCATGGGCGACTTCCTGCGCAACGGACGCATCACGGCCGCCGCGAGCGACGTGATGGCCGCCTTGCACTTCACCCGCTCGGAAGCGATCAAGCGGCGCCAGCCCGTGACCCTCTGCACCAGCACTGACACCATCAATGCCGACGGGTCGCAGAACGATGACCCGACCTGTGCGGCTTCGGATGAGCTGACCGGCTGGTTCTCTTTCGTGGACCTGAATCAGAGCGGTACCCGGGGGGGCCGGCGAGGCGGTGCTGATGCAGCGCGAGCCCATGGACGCCCGGATCACAGCCCGCTCCTCGGCCGACCCGTTCTCCGTGACCTACCTGATCAACGGGCTCGCGCTCGATCCGAACCGGTCCCAGATCGTATTGTGCGACGAGCGCGGCAACGTACCGAGCGCCGGCGAATTGTCTTCCGCGCGCGGCATCCTGATCGCGGTCACGGGGCGCGCCGGCGTAACCCGCAGCCTGGATGAGATTCAGGACCTGATCGGCGACATTGGAACCGCCGTAGGCGGCTGCCAGCCGTGAGCCGCCATACCCGCGCCGCCGGCGTCCTGCGTCGCCCCGCTCAGGCAGGGTTCACCATGGTCGAGGTGCTGGTGGCCTTCGTCGTGCTCGCCATCGGCCTGCTCGGCATCGCGGGCCTGCTCCTGAAGAGCCTGCAGTCCGGGCGCACGGCCACCTACCGGACCCAGGTCGTGAACCTCGCGGCTGACCTGGCCGACCGCATCCGCATGAACCGCACCGCGACCAACGGCTACGCCACGCTGTACGCCGACGTGGAGGTCGAGGTGCCCGCGTGCGACGGCACCGGCGGCTGCGCCGACGCCGAACTGGCGGCGACCGACTTGGCCCGCTGGAAGGCGACGCTCGCGCAGACGCTGCCGAACGGCCAGGGCCAGGTCGTGGTGACGCCGCCCCTGGCCGCGGGCGAACCCAACAATTACGTGATCACGGTCCGCTGGACCGAGGTCGGCGAGGCGGCCCCGGTGACCTTCCAGATCGGATTCCAGACATGAAGACCGGTGACACTCACCGCCGGGTACAGCGCGGGCTCAGCCTGGTCGAGCTGGTGGTCGTGATCATGATCGTCGGGGTCCTGGCGGCGGTTGCAATCCCGTCCTACCGCAACTACGTGATCCGCAGCCAGCGGTCGGACGCAAAGGACGCACTGCTGGCGCTCGCGACGCAGCTCGAGAAACATTACCTGCAATGCAACGACTACGGGGACACGCTCGGAGTGGCGCCCAACTGCGCGGGGCGGGTGGTCCAGGGCGCCGACGCGAGCGAGAACGGCTGGTATGCCCTGACCATCGTCGCTCCCGACGCTACCGGCTTCACCGTGACCGCGACCGCCGTCGCCGGCGAAAACCAGGCGCAGGACCTCGATTGCGCGTCCTTCAGCGTGACCGACCGGGGTGTCCGCTCGGCACTCAACGACGGCGGCGACGACAACACCGCGGAATGCTGGCGCTAGTACGGACCGGCCGGCGCTAGAAAATCCTCGGTCGCTCCTCCCAGAGCGGTTTCAGGGCGGGCTCGCCGGGCCCGGCGGCGAACTCCACGTCGATCCACAGGTCGCCCACCGCGGCGAGCCGCTCGCCCACGTACACCAGCGGCAGGCGGTCGCGCATCCAGGGCACGACGCCCGCTTCCTGGAACAGATCCTTGAGGCGCTTGCGCGGACGCCCCGGATGCGGCTGCAGCGCCTCCCCGCCGGCGCGAAAGCGGATCGTCGCGCCTGCGCCAGCGGCCGGCCGCAGCCCGCCCTCGTGCCCGGCAACCAGACGAAATCGACCGAGGCCCGGCCCCAGTTCGAGTGCGGGGCCGGCGGGAGACTGATCCGGCGGTGGCGCCAGGCGTCCGAACGCGTAGAGCCGCCCTCGATAGCGGCGGACCTCGCCTTCGTCCCAGCGCAGCGCTGGCGCACCGTCCGGGCGGGCCGTGAAGAATCCAGGCAGCCCGGCGCCGAGCTGCGCCGCGGGCGGCGGGCGAAGGCCCTCCTGCTGCAGCCACCAGCGCAGCAGGTTGACCTGCCGGTCGCCGGAGAGCCCGGCGAGCGCGGCAAGCGACAGCCGGCCGTCGTCCAGCACCCGCGTGGCGTCCTCGGCCGCAAGGCCGGCGAGCAGGCGCGAAGCCTCGGCCAGGTGACGGGCGCTGCGCGACACGGTTGCCGGCGCAGCCGGCCAGCGCTCCCGGATCGCGGGCAGCACGCGCTCGCGAAGGTACGCGCGATCGAAACGAACGGCCTCGTTCATGGGGTCCTGCTGCCAGGCAAGCCCGAGCCGGGCGGCGTATTCCGCGAGCTCGGCGCGATCGACCGTGAGCAGCGGCCGCAGTTGCCAGCCGCGCCCGAGCCGCGCACGTCCCGGCATCGCGGCGAGTCCGGCGACTCCCGCGCCGCGCAGGAGTTGGATCAGGACCGTCTCGAGCTGGTCGTCGCGGTGGTGCGCCGTCACCAGCCGTTCGCCTTCGGCGAGCCGGCCGGCGAGCGCCGCATAGCGCGCTTCCCGCGCTTGCGCTTCCACGCTCTGGCCGCGCGCCGGGACGAGCCCGAGCTCGATGATCTCGAGACCGACACCGGCGGCCGTGCAGGCCTCCCGGCAGGCCGCGGCCCAGGCCGGGGAGTCCGGATGCAGACCGTGGTCCACGTGCAGCGCGCGCAGCACCAGCGGTAGGCGGGCGGCGAGCGACGCGAGCGTATGCAGAAGCACCGTGGAATCGAGGCCGCCCGATAGCGCGACCGCGATGCGCGCCTCCCGCCAGCCGGGGTCCACCGCCGCGAGCAGGCCCGCGACGCGCTCCGGGCCGAAGCCCGCCACCGTCACCGTCACGTCAGTTTCCGCCGTAGACTCCGAAGCCGCGCAGCCGCTTGCGGCGCTCGGCGAGCAGCGCGTCGAGCGGCAGCGCAGTGAGATCGCTGAGGTGGCGCGCCAGCGTTTCACGCAGGCGTTCCGCCGTCAGCGAAGGCTCGCGGTGCGCGCCGCCGAGCGGCTCTTCGATCACCTGGTCAACGAGATCCAGCCGGGACAGCCGTTCCGCGGTGATGCCCATTGCATCGGCCGCGAGCTCGCGCCGGTCCGCGCTCTTCCAGAGGATGGATGCGCAGCCCTCGGGCGAGATCACCGAATAGACGCTGTACTGCAGCATCAGCAGCCGGTCGCACACGCCGATCGCGAGCGCGCCGCCCGAGCCGCCCTCGCCGATCACGCAACTGACGACCGGAACCTTGAGCTGCGCCATGTCGAACAGGTTGCGGGCAATCGCCTCGCTCTGGTTGCGCTCCTCCGAGCCGACGCCCGGATAGGCACCCGGCGTGTCGATCAGCGTCACCACCGGAAGCCGGAAGCGCTCGGCCGTCAACATCAGCCGGCGCGCCTTGCGATAGCCCTCGGGCTTCGGCATCCCGTAGTTGCGGCGCACGCGCTCCTTGGTGTCGCGTCCCTTCTGCTGGCCGATCAGCATGATCGGCCGGCCGTCGAGCCGGGCGACGCCGCCGACGATCGACTGGTCGTCCGCGTACATGCGGTCGCCGTGGAGCTCCTGGAATTCGGTGAACACGAGCGGGATGTAGTCGAGCGTGTAGGGCCGCTGCGGGTGACGCGCGAGCTGCGTAATTTGCCAGGGCGTCAGGCTGGCGAAGATGCTGCCGGTGAGCATGCGCGATTTGCTGCGCAGCTTCTCTATCTCCTCGCCGGTATTGAGCTCGGAATCCTCGGCGAGGAACCGCAGCTCCTGGATCTTCGCCTCGAGCTCGGCGATCGGCTGTTCGAAATCCAGGAATTGCAGCGACATCCGGTCAGTATAGCCAACGGCTCGGTGCCGGGCCCGTAAGGCCCTTGCGGCTGCGGCCACGCGCGCGCAAGGCGCAGCGGCAGTCCGGGGAGAACGAGTTCGGCGTCATTCGGCGCGCGGGCCGTAGGAGAAACGCAGGCCATCGCGCCCGACCAGCCGCGCGAGCTCGTCGACCAGCTGCCGGGTCGGCCGCACCGACCAGTCTTCCGCCAGCGTCAGGGTGCCGCGCGCCTCGCCGCCGATGTAGTGCAACTCGACCGCGCAGCGGCCGCCGCGGCCCGCGCGCAGGATCTCCTCCAGCCGGGCGAGCAGCCGCTGATCGCCGCCGCCCGCGGGCAGGCGGATCTTGAGCCGGCGCGCGTCGTGTTCGCGCAGCTCGTGGATCGGCGTGAGCTTCTTCGCGTTGATGCGCCAGTCGTCGATGAACTCGTCGTAGCGCAGCTGCCCCTCGACCACCAGGATCGCGTCGCGCGCGATGACCGCGCGATGCTGCTGCCAGACGTCATCGAACAGGCTCGCCTCGATGCGTCCGCTGCGGTCGTCCAGCACCAGCGTCATGCGCGAGCCGCGCCGCCGCAGTTCGAGTACCAGGCCGGCGACGGTCACGTTCCTGCCGCCGCCGAAGCGCGGCTCGCCGGCGGGCCGCGGCCCGCCGAGATCCACGATGCGGGCCGGCGCGACCTGGCGGAGCTCCTGCTCGAACTCGGTGATCGGGTGACCGGACAGGAACAGCCCGAGCGTCTCGCGCTCGCCGGACAGCCGCTCCGACTCGCTCCATTCCGGCAGCGCCGGGAACACGATCGCCGGAGGCACGCTCTCGTGCGCGTGCCCGGCAAGTCCGCCGAACAGATCGTCCTGCCCCGCCGCCGTGGCGCGCGTACGCTGCTCGCCGAGCTGGATCGCGGCCGGCAGCGCGGCCGCGAGCGAGGCTCGCGTGCGTCCGAAGCCGTCGAAGCACCCCGCCTTGACCATGGCTTCGAGCGTGCGCTTGCCCGCGAGCTTCAGGTCCACACGCCGGCACAGGTCCGCGAGGTCGCGGAACTCGCCGCCGCGCTCGCGCTCGCCGACGATCGCCTCCACCGCGCCCTCGCCCACGCCCTTGATCGCGCCGAGGCCGTAGCGGATCGAACCGGGGCCGGCGACCGTGAACGCGAAGTTCGACCGGTTGACGTCGGGCGGCAGCACCTCGATACCGAGGCCGCCGCACTCGTCGATGAACGAGACCACCTTGTCGGTGTGCTCCATGTCGCAGGAGAGCACGGCCGCCATGAAGGCCTCCGGGTAGTGCGCCTTGAGCCAGGCGGTCTGGTACGCGAGCAGCGCATAGGCGACCGAGTGCGACTTGTTGAAGCCATAGCCGGCGAACTTCTCGATCAGGTCGAAGATGTAGCCCGCGCGCGCCGCGCCGACACCGCGCGCGACCGCGCCATCCACGAAGGTCGAGCGCTGCTTCGCCATTTCCTCGGGCTTCTTCTTGCCCATCGCGCGGCGCAGCAGGTCGGCGCCGCCGAGCGTGTAGCCGGCGAGCGTCTGCGCGATCTGCATGACCTGTTCCTGGTACAGGATCACCCCGTAGGTCGGTTTCAGGATTTCGGCGAGGCTCGGATGCAGGTAATCGATGGTGCCCGCGGCGCGGCCGTGCTTGCGGGCGATGAAGTCGTCCACCATGCCCGACTGCAGCGGCCCCGGGCGGAACAGCGCGACCAGCGCGACGATATCGTCGAAGCGGTCCGGCTGCAGCTTGCGCACCAGGTCGGTGATGCCGCGCGACTCCAGCTGGAAGATCGCGGTCGTGCGGCCCGACTTCAGCAGCTGGAATGTCTCGGCGTCGTCGAGCGGCAGCCGCGCGAGATCGAGCGGCGCCTCGCCGGCGGCCAGGCGCCTTGTATTGATGAGCCGCACCGCCCAGTCGATGATCGTGAGCGTGCGCAGGCCGAGGAAGTCGAACTTCACGAGACCGACCTGCTCGACGTCTTCCATGTCGAACTGGGTCACGACACTGCGGCTGCCTGCCTCGCAATAGAGCGCCGTGAAGTCGGTGAGCGGCGCCGGCGCGATCACCACGCCGCCCGCGTGCGTGCCGGCGTTGCGCGCGAGCCCCTCCAGCTGCCGCGCGAGGTCGATCAGGTCGCGCACCTCGTCTTCGCCGTCGTAGCGTCGCTTGAGCTCCGGCTCCTTCTCGAGCGCCGCCTCGAGCGTGATCCCGAGTTCGAACGGGATCAGCTTGGCGATGCCGTCCACGAATCCGTACGGCAGGCCGAGCACCCGGCCGACGTCGCGCACCACGGCCTTCGCGGCGAGCGAGCCGAAGGTGATGATCTGCGAGACGCGGTCGCGCCCGTAGCGTTCCGCGACGTACTCGATGACCTGGTCGCGCCGTGACATGCAGAAGTCGATGTCGAAGTCCGGCAGCGACACGCGCTCCGGGTTCAGGAAGCGCTCGAACAGCAGGTCGTGCCGGATCGGGTCGAGGTCGGTGATGCCGAGCGCCCAGGCGACCAGCGACCCGGCACCCGAGCCGCGGCCCGGCCCGACCGGGATCTCGCGCTCGCGTGCCCAGCGGATGAAGTCCGCGACCACCAGGAAGTAGCCCTCGAAGCCCATGCGGCAGATGACGCCGAGCTCGCGCTCGAGACGCTCGCGGTAGGCGCCCGCTTCCGCCGCAGCGGCGCCGACCCGGCGCGCGAGCCCCTCGGCAGAGAGCCGGCCGAGCCGGGTCTTGGCGTCCGTGCCATCGGGCACCGCGAACGCGGGCAGGTAGTGGCCGTCCCCGGCGAGCGGCAGCGAGCAGCGCCGCGCGATCTCGACGCTGTTCTCGAGGGCCTCCGGCAGGTCGCCGAACAGTGCCGCCATCTCTTCCGGCGTCTTCAGGAATTGCTCGGGGGTGTACGCCCGCGGGCGACCCGGATCGTCGAGCCGGTGGCCGCCGCGGATGCAGACGCGCGCCTCGTGTGCCTCGAACTCCTGGCGCGCGAGGAAGCGCACGTCGTTGGTCGCGACGACCGGCGCCGGGCGGGACGCGATCAGCGCGAGCACTCCCGCCACGTGCGCCTCGTCGTCCGCGCGGCCGAGGCGCTGCACCTCGAGGTAGTAGCGGTCGCCGAACAGGGACTGCCAGCTCTCCAGCAGCGCCGTGGCCTCGGCCCGCCGTCCGGCGAGCAGTGCGCGCCCCACGTCACCCTGCGCCGCGCCCGAGAGCGCGATGAGGCCGGCGGTCGTCCCGGCATCGAGCCAATCGCGCGACAGGAGCGGCCGGCCGCGGCCCTGGCCCTCGAGGTAGCTGCGCGACACCAGGCGCGTGAGATTGCGGTAGCCCTCGGGGTCCTTCGCGATCAGCGTCAGCAGCACCGGCTCCGCGCGCTCGCTGCCGCCGTCGAGCCAGAGATCCGCCCCGATCAGCGGCTTGACGCCGGCCTTCTCGGCCGCGCGGTGGAACTTCACCATCGCGAACAGGTTGGCGTGGTCGGTCACGCCGACGGCGGGCATTCCGGCGCCGGCGACCGCCTGCATGAGCGCCGGCACGCGCACGATGCCATCCACCAGCGAGTATTCGGTGTGCAGCCGAAGGTGGACGAAGGCCGCGCGCACGGCGGAGGACCTGGACTGGGCCATGGCGCGATCTTAGCGTGCCGCTGGCACGGTGCCTGCCACCGGCGCGAAGCTGCGCCGATGGATGCGGCACGGGCCGAATGTCGCGAGGCGAGCCAGGTGGTCCTCGGTTGCGTAGCCCATGTGGCGTTCGAAACCATAACCCGGATACACGCCGGCCACGCGGGTCATGAACGCGTCACGGCCGATCTTCGCGAGAATCGATGCGGCGCTGATCACCTTGACGGAGTCGTCACCGCCGATGACCGCCTCCATCGGACAGTCGAGGCCCAGCATGGCGCCGTCCGGGCAATGATCACCGTCCACGCAGACGCGGACCGGCAGGACAGCGAGGCCGAGCAACGCGCGGCGCATCGCGAGCAGCGTCGCCTGCAGGATGTCCAGCACGTCGATTTCCCCGGCATCGGCCCAGCCGATGGCCCAGGCGAGCGCCGAGGCACGGATCCTCGACGCCAGCCGGTCCCGTTCCCCGGGCGTGAGCTGCTTGGAATCGCGCAGGCCGCGGATGGGTTTGCGCGGGTGGAGGATGACCGCCGCCGCGAACACCGGCCCGGCCAGGGGCCCCCGCCCCGCTTCGTCCACGCCGGCCGTGAGGCCTGGGGCGTTCAACAGCCTCAACCGCGCCTGCCGGCTCACGAGGGCGTCCCGCGGGCGAGCGCCAGGACCGCCTGCGCCGCCTGCCCGCTGGCGTCGCGCCTCAATTGCCCGTGCAAATCGGTAAACAAGGACTGCAGCTTGCTGACCTCCTCAGGCGCGTCCAGCCAGCGCTCGAGCTCGGCGCCGAGACGCTCGGGCGTCACCTCGCCCTGGGCGAGCTCCGGGACGACCTGCCGGCCGGCCAGCAGATTCGGCTGGGCGAAGAAAGGCGCCTTGAGGAGCCCGAGGCCACGCAGCAGGAAGGCGGTCAGGCCACCCAGGCGGTACGCCACCACCATCGGCCGCTTGCACAGCAGCGTTTCGAGCGTTGCCGTACCGGAGGCGACGAGCACAACGTCGGCGGCGTTCAGCGCGGCCTGCGTCTGGCCTTCCACGACCCGCACCGCGACGCCCGGCGCGCGACGGCGCAGTGCCACCTCAAAGGTCGCGCGCGTGGCGGCGTCGGCGAGCGCCGCGACGAACGCGACGCCGGGCCGCCGCGCCGCCAGCCAGGCGGCGGTGCCGGCGAAGTCGTCCGCGAGCCGCGCGACCTCCCCGGTGCGGCTGCCGGGCAGGATCGCGACTACACGCGCCTCGGGCTCAATGCCAAGCTCGCGGCGCGCGCTGCCCGCATCCGGGGTGAGCGGCAGCTGGTCCGCGAGCGGGTGGCCCACGAAGATCGCCGCGAGCCCCGCCTCGTCGTACACCGCCTGCTCGAACGGCAGGAGGCAGAGGACGAGGTCGAGGTAGCGCGCCATGCGCCCTGCGCGCCCGCGCCGCCAGGCCCAGACCTGCGGGCTCACGTACTGGACCGTGCGCAGGCCCGCCTCGTGCAGGTCCGCCGCCAGGCCCAGGTTGAATTCCGGGGCGTCGATGCCGACGAAGACGTCGGGCTTCAGCTCCCGCATCACGGCGCGCACCCGCCGGCGTAACGACAGGAGCCGCGGCAGGTGGTGGAGAACCTCGAACAGTCCCATCACCGCGAGCTCGTGGGCATCCGCGACCCGCTCGCAGCCGGCCGCCTGCATGCGCGGGCCGGCGACGCCCACGAAGCGCGTCCCCGGCGCGCGCGCCGCGATCGCCTCGATCAGCGCAGCGCCGAGGTTGTCGCCCGAGGACTCGCCGGCCACCAGCCCGATCGTGAGAGAACGAACGGGACGCGCCCCGTCATTCCCGTTACCGGATGATGCTGCGTTCACTCGCGGCGAGGAAGTCCACGAACGGCACGAGCTCGGGCTGCGCCGCCGCCAGCGCGCGCAACTGCTCGCTCGCCTCGGCGAGCTTGAGCCCGGAGCGATACAGCAGCCGGTACGCGTTCTTGATGTTCGCGAACTGGGTGGCGTCGAAGCCGCGGCGCTTCAGCCCCTCGCTGTTGACGCCCTTGGGCTCGGCCGGCGAACCGGCCACCAGCAGGTAGGGCGGCACGTCACGCGTGACCGCGGCATTGTTGGCGAGGAACGAGTGCGCGCCGATCTTGCAGAACTGGTGGACACCGGCATAACCGGACAGGATGACCCAGTCGCCGAGTTCCACGTGCCCGGCGAGCGCCGTGCAGTTCGACATGACGCAGTGGCTGCCGACGATGCAGTCGTGCGCCACGTGCGAATAGGCCATGAACAGGCAGTCATTCGCGATCGTGGTCTCGCCGCGCCCGCTGACGGTGCCGCGGTTGATCGAGCAGAACTCGCGGAACACGTTGCGGTCGCCGACCACCAGGCGGGTCGGCTCGCCGGCGTACTTCTTGTCCTGGGGCGCATCGCCGATCGAGGCGAACTGGAATACGCGCGTGCCGCGCCCGAGCACCGTCGGGCCCTTCACGACCGCGTGCGGGCCGATCCAGCTGCCCGCGCCGATCGTGACGCCGGCGCCGATCACCGTGAACGGGCCGATCTCGACGTCGGCGGCGATCTCGGCGCCGGGATCGACGATGGCGCGCGGGTCGATCAAGGCTTGACCTCCGGGGCCACCATCATGGTCGCCGAGGCGACCTCCTCGTCCCCGACGGTCGCCACCGTGCTGAACTTCCAGATGCCGCGCATCGCGCGATCGAAGGTCGCCTTCAGCGCAAGCTGGTCGCCGGGCACCACCGGTTTCCTGAAGCGCGCGCCGTCGATGGCGACGAAATAGAAACGCGACTTGTCGTCCGGCACCACGCCTGCGGTCTTGAAGGCGAGGATGCCGGCCGCCTGCGCCAGCGCCTCGAGGATCATGACCCCCGGCATCGTCGGCCGGCCCGGGAAGTGGCCGGGGAAGAATGGCTCGTTGATGGTGACGTTCTTGAGCGCGTGGATGCGCTTGCCGGGCACGCACTCGACGACGCGGTCGACGAGCAGGAACGGGTAGCGGTGCGGCAGCTGCGCGAGTATCGCCTGGATGTCCATCGGGAAGCCTTCGCTCATTCGTCCCCCTGCCGGCCTTTCGCCCCGCGCCCGCGCGCGTCCAGCCGATGCAGGCGCGCGACGGCGCGCCGCCAGCGTGCCGCCTCGATCGCCGGCCAGCCCGACGAGTACACCCCCGGACCCGGCAGCGAGTGCGTGACCAGCGTATAGCCCGTCACCACCACGCCGTCGCCGATCTCGAGATGCCCGGCGATGCCGACCGCGCCGCCGATCATGCAGCGGCTGCCGATGGTCGAACTGCCGGAAATCCCGACGCAGCCGGCGACCACCGTGTGCGCGCCGATGCGGCAGTTATGGCCGACCTGAACCTGGTTGTCCAGCTTGACGCCGTCAGCAATCACCGCGTCGTCGATCGTGCCGCGGTCCACGGTCGTGTTCGCGCCGATCTCGACGTCGTCGCCGAGGCGCACGCCGCCCAGGTGCGGGACTTTCACGTAGCCGTCCGTGTCCGGCGCGAAGCCGAAGCCGTCGCTGCCGACCACCGCGCCCGCCTTGAACATGCAGCGCCGACCCGCGACCACGCCCGCGTGCAGCGTGACACCGGCTAGCAGGCGCGAGTCGTCGCCGAGCACGACGCCCTCGCCGACCACGCAGTTGGGGCCGATGGAGCAGCGTTCGCCGATCACTGCGCCGGCGCCGATCACGGCGTTCGGCCCGACCCACGCGGACGGCGGGACCTGCGCGGTCGGCGCGACCACGGCGCCCGGTGCACGGCCGCCGGTGACGGCCGGCAGCGGATGCAGGGCCAGGGCGATGCGCGCGTAGGCGGCGTAGGGATTCGGGCTCACGAGCGCCGCGACCGGGCAGTCGGCCGCGAGCTCGCGGGCCAGCACGACGGCACTTGCGCGCGTCGCGGCGAGTTCCCTGCGGTATTTCGCGCCGGTGCAGAACGTGAGCTTGCCCGGGCCCGCGCCGGCAAGCGCCGCGACACCGTCGACCGCGAGGCCGGGATCGCCGATCAGCTCGAGCCCGAAGCGGACCGCGATTTCGCCGAGCGTCATCGTCATCGCGGCCCTCCCTGGCGACGGGCGGAGCTCAGGGCTTGGTCGGCGCTGCCGCTGCTGGCGCCTTGGCCTTGATGGCGGCGACTACCTGCGGCGTGATGTCCACGCCCTCGGCGGCGAACAGCACGCCCTCGCTGACGATCAGCTGGTAACCGTTCGCGCGCGCGTAGGCCTGCACTTCCTGCAGCAGCGAGCGCTGCATGCGCCCGACTTCCTCGTTGCGGCGCAGGTTCAGGTCCTCCTGCAGCTCGTTGAAGCGCCGGTTGACGTTGAGCTCGAGGTCGCGCGCCTCGCGCTCGGCGCGCAGGCGGTCGGCCTCCGACATCACGGCGGCCTCCTTCTGCAGCTTGTCCACCTTCTCCTGCAGCGTCTTGCGCTGCGCCGCGACGTCGCGCTGGCGCGGCAGGAACTCCGCCTCGAGCGCCGCCTGGGCGGCTTTCGCCTGGGGCGACTCCTCGAGCAGGCGGCCGAAGTTGACGAAGCCGATCTTGAGCGCCTGAGCCTCGGCCGCGGCGGCCGCCGCGAACGCGAGCACAGCGACCAGCGCGCAGGAGATTGTCGTACGTGTCATGGGTGTCATCTTGCCTCGATGCTCAGAATGCCGAACCGATCGTAAACTGGAAGCGCTCCACCTCGTCCGGGTAGCGGATCGCGTCGCCCTTGAACTCGTTCAGCGGGAAGCCGTAGCTGAACCGGAAGATGCCGAGCGGGGCCAACCACTGAACCGCTACGCCCGCGGATTGCTTCAGCTCATTGTAGTCGAACTCGTAGTCCACCGGCGTACCGCCGTCGCGGCCCACGAAGGCGATGCCGGTGCCCTGCGAGAAGACGTTGCCGATGTCGTAGAACGCGCTGATGCGCGTGCTCGCGCGCCACTTGGCCGGTACCGGGAACAGGAGTTCCGCCCGGCCGGTCACCTTCAGGTTGCCGCCGTACGGGTTGCCGAAACTGTCCTTCGGGCCGAGCCGGCTATCGGAGAAACCGCGCACCGTGTCCGGCCCGCCGGCGAAGAACTGGCGATACGGCGGCAGCGAGGTCGTGTCCTTGCCGAGCGCGTCGCCCCAGGCGATCTCCGAGGCGAGCGCGACGGTCCACTGCCTCCAGACCGGGAACAGCTGCAGGTAGTCGTAGCGCAGCGTGTAGTACTCGACTTCGCTGCCCGGGATGGTCACGGCCGCGCTCACCGAGTGCTGCGTGCCGCGGTCCGCGAAGATCGCGCGATTGCGCGTGTCGAAGACCCAGCCGGCGACCGCCTCGAAGGTGTCGAACTTGGTGCCGTACAGCCGCGTGATCACGATCGTCGGGTCGTCGCCCGGGGTGACAGGCGGGATCTCATTTTCGATGTCACGCACGTACGGGTTGCCGTTGTTACGCACCCACTGGAGTGCCTCGCTCGCGCTCCTGCGCGGATCGACCACCAGGTCCGAGCGCTGTGCGATGAGGCCGAAGCGCAGGCCCTGGTATTCGGAGATCGGGTAGCCCCACTCCATCGTCCCGGACATGGTCGTGGTCGAGAAGTCCGACGCCGCCGAGACGAACTGCGTGACGTCCCGGTACTGCACGCCGAGGGTCCGCGACACGCCGTCGATGGTCGTGTACGGGTCGGTGTGCAAGATGCTGTATTGCTTCGAGTACTTGCCGGCGATCAGGTCGAGCGCGACCCGCTCGCCAGAGCCCATGAAGTTCGAGTGCACGAAGCTGCCGTTCAGCATGAAGGAATGCGACTCGGAATAGCCGATGCCGCCGCTGAACTGGCCCGGCAGGCCTTCCTTGATGTCGAAATCGACGTCCACCAGGTCCGGCGTGCCGGCGACGGGGCGCGTCTCGTATTCGACCTTCTCGATGTACGGCCTCTGCTGCAGGCGCTCCTTGGAGCGGTCGAGCAGCGCGTTCGACAGGTAGGCGCCCTCCATCTGGCGCAGCTCGCGCCGCAGCACGGCGTCGTCGATCGCGCCGGTATTGACGAAATTGACCCGGCGCACGTAGGCGCGGTTGCCCGGGTCGACGAAGAACGTGAGATCGATGGTCTTCGTGTCCTCGTGCCCGGTCGGCACCGGGTCGATCTTGGCGAAGGCATAGCCGTCGGCGCCGAGCCGGAACGACATCAGCTCCTGGGTCTGCGTGATCAGCTTGCGCGAGTAGGTCTGCCCGGTCGCGACCAGCAGCAGGCGCTGCAGCTCGGACTCCGGCACCTTCATGGTGCCGGCCAGCTTGACCTCGCCGACCGTGTACACCTCGCCTTCGTGCAGGTTCATGGTGATGAAGATGTCGTCCATCTCCGGCGCGATCGCGACCTGCGTCGACTCGACCGCGAAATTCGCATAGCCCCGGTCCTGGTAGTACGAGGTGACCGTCTCGATGTCGCCCTGCAGCGATTCGCGCGAATAGCGGTCGTCCTGCCGGTACCACGACAGCCAGTTGGGCGTCTTCAGCTCGAAGGCGTCGAGCAGCTCGTCGTCGTCGTAGGCGGTATTGCCCACCAGGTTGATCTGCCGGATGCGTGCGCGCTTGCCCTCGACGATCTCGATCCTGATGCGCACCTTGTTACCCGGCACGTCCTCGACCTGCGGGTCGATGCGCACCGCGTACTTGCCGCGGCTGAAGTACTGGTCGGTCAGGAACCCGCGCACCTCCTCGAGTACCGAGCGGTCGAAGGTCTTGCCGGCCGCGAGGCCGACGCTGCGCAGCGATTGCTGCAGGTCCTCGGTCTTGATGTCCTTGTTGCCGGACAGCTCGAAACTCTCGATCGACGGTCGCTCGCGCACCACCACCACCAGGGTCTCGCCGTCGCGCCGTATCTCGATGTCGCTGAAGAACCCGGTACCGAACAGCGCCCGGATCGCCTCCTGGATGCGCCGCGAATCGAGACGGTCGCCGATATTGACCGGCAGGTAGTTGTAGACCGTGCCCTCGGAGATGCGCTGCAACCCCTCGACGCGGATGTCGCCGACCGTGAAAGCGGCCGGTGCCTGCGCCAGGGCCGGCACGCTGCCCGCGAGCAGTAAGCCCGCCACGAACTGCCGCAGCAGGGCGCGGATGCGGGTGTGCGCCGTCATCCGAACAGCCGCGCGAGGTCGTTGTAGAACGCGAAGCCCATCAGCAGCACCAGCATCGCGATACCGACCTTCTGACCGATCAACTGTGCCTCCATCGACAGCGGCGCCCCCTTGGCCACCTCGACCAGCTGGAACGCGATCTGTCCGCCGTCCAGTACCGGGACGGGCAGCAGATTCAGGATCGCGAGTGAAATCGATACCAGCGCCAGGAACCCGAGATAGTAAGTGAAGCCCTCGGCCGCCGTCAGGCCGGCGTACTGCGCGATGTTGATCGGGCCGGAAATGTTCTTGGTCGACACGTGGCCGGTGACCATGCGCCACAGAAAGCGCACCGTCAGCGCGCTCTTGTCCCAGGTCTCGCGCACGGCGGGCACGAGCGCCGCAAGCGGCCCGTGCCGCTCGACGGTCTGCATGGATTCCGGGAAGCCCGCCGCCGCGTCGATCGCGGCGCCGAGGCCGATCTTGCCGACGGTGCGCCCGTCCTTTTCCACCGCGCGCGGCACGAGCTCGAGCTCGAGCCGACGGCCGTCGCGTAGCACGACGAGCCGGGTGGACTGCCCTGCGCGCCCGCGGATCTCGGCGACGAACTCAAGGTAGTCGTCCACGGGCGCGCCTTCGACTTCGACCACGCGGTCGCCCGGCAGGATGCCGGCGTCGGCGGCGGGAAAGCCCGGCGTGAGTTCGCCGACGACCACGGGCTGCGGCGGGTACCAGAAGGTAAATCCCAGGCCGGAAAGCAGCACGCCCGGCTCGGTGAGCGCACGGCGGTCCGCCTCCGGAACCTCGAGCGTCAGCAGCCGCGCCCCGCCGCCGCTGCCGCGCACCTCGACCGGCACGCGGCCGGTCGCAACGACGCCCTCGAGGATTTCGAGGGCCGCGGCCTGGCGGGTCGGCGTCGCGACGCCTGCAACGGTCGTGATTTCGTCACCGCGTCGAAGATCGGCGCGCGCGGCGATCGAGTCCGGCACCACCTCGCCGAGCACCGGCTTCAGGCCCGGCACGCCGTGCATGAACAGCAGCCAGTAAGCGAGTACCGCGAACACGAGGTTGGCGACGGGCCCCGCGAGCAGCACCGCGATGCGCGCGAGCGGCGGGCGGCGATTGAACGCGCGGTGCTCCTCGCCCGCGGGCACCGGCCCGTCGCGCTCGTCGAGCAAGCGCACGTAGCCGCCGAGCGGGATGGCGGCCAGCACGTACTCCACCCGGTCGGCGTCGCGACTCACGCGCTTCACGAGCGGCCTGCCGAAGCCGATCGAGAAGCGCAGCACCTTGAACCCGAGCCGGCGCGCGACCCAGTAGTGGCCGAACTCGTGCACGGTCACCAGCACGCCGATCGCGACGATGAAGGCGATGACCGACGTCAGGAATCCCGCGCTCATGCGCCCGCCGCCTGCTTCGCGATCGAGTCCAGCGCGCGTAGCGCGCGCTCGCGCGCCCAGGCATCGGCGGCGAGCGCATCCGCAAGACTCGTCACGGCGCCCGCCTCGTGCTGCTGCAACACGCTCTCAATGACTGCGGCGATACCGGCAAAGTTCAGCCGCCGCCCCAGGAAAGCCGCAACCGCGACTTCGTTCGCCGCGTTGAGAACGGCCGGCATCGTGCCACCGCACCGGGCTGCAAACTGCGCAAGCCCAAGGCAAGGAAATCTTTCATAATCAGGGTCTTCGAAAGACAACCTCGCAATCTGGATGAGGTCGAGCGCGGCGCTGCCCGAGTCGATCCGCTCCGGCCAGCCGAGCGCGTGCGCGATTGGCACGCGCATGTCGGGCCGGCTCATCTGGGCCAGCACCGAACCGTCGGCGTACTCGACCAGCGCGTGCACGATGCTCTGCGGATGGATCACGACGCGCACGGCATTCGGACCGAGGCCGAACAGGTGGCAGGCCTCGATCAGCTCGAGACCCTTGTTCATGAGTGTCGCCGAATCCACCGAGATTTTCGGCCCCATGCGCCAGTTGGGATGCGCCACCGCCTGTTCCGGCGTGGCTACGGCGAGGTCCTCGCGGCGCGCGCGCAGGAACGGGCCGCCCGACGCGGTCAGCACGATCCGCGTGACGCCAGCGGGCGCTCCGCCGGTCAGGCAGCCGGGGGGCAGGCACTGGAAGACCGCATTGTGCTCGCTGTCGATCGGCAGGATCGTCGCTCCCGAGCGGCGCGCGCCGTCGATGAGGAGCGGCCCCGCGAGCACCAGCGCTTCCTTGTTGGCCAGCAGGACCTGCTTGCCGGCATCGACCGCCGCCAGGGTTGACGCGAGGCCCGCGGCGCCCACGATCGCCGCCATGACCGCATCCACGTCTGCCGCCGTCGCCGCGACCGCGAGCGCGTCCGGTCCGGCCAGCACACGGGTCGGCAATCCCGCCGCCGCAATGCGATGCGTGAGCCGGGCGGCAGCCTGGCGATCGACCAGTGCCGCACAATCCGGGCGATGGCGCTCGACCTGCGCGAACAGGGCCTCGTGGTTCGAGTGGGCCGCGAGGGCCACGATCCGGAACCGGTCGGGATGGCGGGCCGCGACGTCGAGCGTCGCCTCGCCCACCGTGCCCGTCGAGCCGAGTACCGCGAGTCCTTTCATGCGACCAGATCCAGCCAGACGAACCCGAGCGCGAGCAGCGGAACTGACGACGTGAGGCTGTCGATGCGATCCAGCATGCCGCCGTGCCCCGGCAGGATGCTACCGCTGTCCTTGAGGCCTTGCTGGCGCTTGAACATGCTTTCCAGCAAGTCGCCGACCACCGAGACCAGCACCGCGGCGACGCACAGCGAGAGGAACGCCGTGGCCGGCAGGTCGAACCACGCGCGACCGGCCAGCGCGACCATGAAACCTGCGACCAGCCCGCCGAGCACGCCTTCCCAGGTCTTGTTCGGGCTCACGACCGGCGCGAGGCGCATCCGGCCGAAGCGCCGGCCCGCGAAATAGGCGCCGATGTCAGTCGCCCAGGCGAGCAGCAGCACGAAAACGACCAGCTCGCGCCCGCTGCCGTCCTGCAGGTAGAGGCGCACGAGCGCGAGCCAGGTCGGCGCGAGCGCCCACAGGCCTGCAATCGCCGCGAAGCCAACGGCCCGGAAGCCGGGCGCGAGGACGACCCAGCCGAACAGCGGAATCCAGCCGAGCATCGTCACCAGCATCACGCGCTCGAAACCGCCCGGCACGGCGGCCAGCTTCCAGAGCAGCGCCATCACCGCCGCGCTGGCCGCGAGGTAGGCGATGCGCGCCGGCGTGCGGCGGATGCCCGCGAGCTGCGACCACTCCCAGGCGCCGGTCAGGATCAGGAGCCCGAGCGCGAGAATGGCGAAGCCGGACGGGAGCACAACGATCACCAGTGCGAGGAACGCGACCAGCCCGAAGGCGGTGAGGATGCGCCGACCCAGCATCAGCCGGCCTCCGCCTGGCCCGTGACGCGCCCGTAGCGCCGCTGCCGCCCGCCGAAGTCGGCCAGCGCCGCGGCAAAGCAGCCGGCGCCGAAGTCGGGCCACAGCGTGTCGGTGAACCAGAGCTCGGTGTAGGCGAGATCCCAGAGCAGGAAATTGCTGATGCGCCGCTCGCCGCCGGTACGGATGAAAAGGTCCGGCGGCTCGCGGCCCGCGGTTGCGAGGCATTCAGCAAGCGCCGCCTCGTCGATGTCCCCGGCATGGCGTCGGCCCGCCGCGACCTCGCCCGCGAGCCGGCGTGCGGCCTGCACGATGTCCCAGCGGCCGCCATAGGCGACCGCGACCGCGAGGTCGAGCCGGGTATTGGCGGCGGTGAGCGCTTCCGCCGCGGCCATGCGCGTGACCAGCGCGGGCGCGAGGCGGGCGCGGTCGCCGATGAAGCGGATGCGTACGCCGTTGGCGTCGAGCTCGGCCACCTCGCGCTCCAGCGACTCGAGGAACAGCTGCATGAGCAGGCTCACCTCCCCGGCCGGCCGCTGCCAGTTCTCGCTCGAGAAGGCGAACAGCGTGAGCGCCGCGACTCCGTGGCGGACGCATTCCTCGATCGTGGTCCGCACCGCGCGCACGCCGGCGCGGTGTCCGGCCGTGCGCGGCAGCGAGCGCTCCGCTGCCCAGCGGCCATTGCCGTCCATGATCACGGCCACGTGCCGCGGCACCGCGGTCGTGCCTGGGGGTTGCGGGGCGCTCGGCGGCATCTCAGACCTGCAGCAGTTCTTTTTCTTTCTCGGCCAGCACGCCGTCGATGTCGTGGACATGCCGGTCGGTGAGCTTCTGGATCTCCTCCTGGCTGCGCCGGTGGTCGTCCTCGGAGATCAGCCGTTCCTTCAGCATCTCCTTCAGCTCGTTCATGAGGTCGTGCCGCACGGCGCGCACCGCGACCTTCGCGTTCTCCGCCTCGTGCTTCGCGACCTTGGTCAGCTCCTTGCGGCGTTCCTCGGTCATCGGCGGCAACGGCAGGCGGATGACCTGCCCGGCCGTGTTCGGCGTGAGGCCGAGGTCGGACTTCAGGATCGCCTTCTCCACCGCCGACACGGCGCCCTTGTCCCAGGGCGAGATCACCAGCGTGCGGGCGTCCTCGACGCTGACGCTCGCGACCTGGTTGATCGGCATCTCGGTGCCGTAGTACTCGACCTTGAGCCCTTCGAGCAGGCCGACGTTCGCACGCCCGGTCCGCATCTTGCGGTAATGATCCCGCAACAGAGCGACGCACTTGCCCATTCGCTGTGTCGCGTCGCGACTCATTTCATCCTGCATGATTCGACTCCCCCCCGCCTACAGGCCGTTTGCCACCAGCGTGCCCACGTCCTCGCCGTCCACGATCCGCAGCAGGTCGCCCTCGTTGTTGAGGTTGAAGACCCGAAGCGGCAGGCCGTTGTCGCGGCACATCACGATCGCCGTCGCGTCCATCACGCCCAGCCGGTCGTCCAGCACCTTGTCGAAGGACAGGCGCCGGTAGCGTTCCGCCTGCGGGTTGCGCACCGGGTCGTCGTCGTAGATGCCGTTGACCTTGGTCGCCTTCAACAGCAGGTCCGCGCCGATCTCGATCGCGCGCAGCGCCGCGGCGGTGTCGGTGGTGAAGAACGGGTTGCCGGTGCCGGCCGCGAAGATCACGCAGCGGCCCTTCTCGAGGTGGCGCACGGCGCGGCGGCGGATGTAGTCCTCGCAGACTTCCTGGACGCGCACGGCGGACATCACGCGCGCGTAGCTGCCGAGCGACTCGAGCGCGTCCTGCAGCGCGAGCGCGTTCATGACCGTCGCGAGCATGCCCATGTGGTCCGCGGTCACCCGGTCCATGCCCGCGCGCGCGAGACCCGCGCCGCGGAAGATGTTGCCGCCGCCGATCACGACCGCGACCTGGATGTCGCGCGCCAGCACGTCCCGGATCTCGCCGGCGATGCGTTTCAGGATCGCGGGATCGATGCCGTAGTCGGCGCCGCCGAGCAGCGCCTCGCCGCTGATCTTGAGCAGAATCCTCGCCAGCGGTCGCCGAGACTCGGCATCACCCATCGACTCCTCCCTAGGCCCTGCCTTTCGCGGCCTCGACCTGGGCCATGACTTCCGCAGCGAAGTCTTCCTGCTTCCTTTCGATGCCCTCGCCGACCTCGTAACGCAGGAAACCGCTGACGCGCGCACGGGCCTGCTCGAGGAGCTTGCCCACGGTCGTGTCGGGATCCTTCACGAACGGCTGGCCGGTCAGGCAGATTTCGGCGAGGTACTTGCGCAGGCGGCCTTCGACCATCTTCTCGACGATGGCCGCGGGCTTGCCCTCGGCGGCCGCCTGGGCCGCTAGGATTTCCCGCTCCTTGGCCACCACGTCGGCAGGGACGTCGCCGGGGGCGACGAACTGCGGGTTCGCGGCCGCGACGTGCATCGCGAGGTCGCGCGCGAGCGTGTCGCTGCCGCCCGTGACGCCGACCAGCGTGCCGATGCGCGTGCCGTGGATGTACGCGCCGATCCGCTCGGGCGCGTGCAGGATCGCCGCGCGGCGCACGTCGATCTTCTCGCCGATCCTGGCAACCAGGTGGCGGCGAACCTCGTCGACAGTCGAGCCGCCCGCGAGCGGGAGTGCGGCGAGCGCCTCCGGCGCGGTCGCGCCGGCGGCCAGCGCCGCGCGCGCGATGTCGGCCGCGAATGACTGGAACTCGGGCTGGCGCGCGACGAAATCCGTCTCGCAGTTCACCTCGACCAGCACGGCGGCGCGGCCGTCGGCAGAGGCCGCAGTCACGATCGTGCCCTCGGCGGCGATGCGGCCCGCCTTCTTGTCGGCCTTGGCAAGGCCGGCCTTGCGCATCACTTCGGCCGCGGCGTCGAGATCGCCGCCGGTCTCGAGCAGCGCCTTCTTGCATTCCATCATCCCCGCGCCGGTGCGCTCGCGCAGCGCCTTGACGGTCTCCGCACTGATGCTCATCTCACTCCCCGCCCATGTCGGTCTTGCGCGCCGCGGGTCGGCGCCGCGCCGGCGCCTTGGCGCGCGCCGCCTCCGGCGCGTCGTCGCCGAGCGGCTCGTCCTCGCCCGTGTCCACCGCCTCGCTGGCGCCGGTCGGCGGCATGGTCGCGGCGGATGCGGTCTCCGCGGTCTGGCGCGCGCGTGCCGGGGCCTTGCGGCGCACATGCGCCGGCTTGCGCGGGGCGCGGGCCTGCGCCTTGCGGCGCGGCTGGCCGGCCTCGTCGAGTTCCACGAACTCATCCTCGCCGGTCGGAACCGCCGGCACCGCCGACTTGCCATCGAGCACCGCGTCGGCGACGCCCGCGGCATAGAGCTGGATCGCCTTCATGGCGTCGTCATTGCCCGGGATGACGTAGTCGATGCCGTCCGGGCTGCAGTTGCTGTCCACGATCGCGACCACCGGGATGCCGAGCTTGCGCGCTTCGTGGACCGCGATCTCCTCGTGGCCGACGTCGACGACGAACAGCGCGTCGGGCAGCGCGTTCATGTCCTTGATGCCGCCGAGGCTGCGGTTCAGCTTGTCCATCTCGCGGCGCAGCGTCTGCGCCTCCTTCTTGCTGCGGCGCTCGAGCGCGCTCGAGTCGCGCAGCTCCTCGAGTTCCTGCAGGCGCTTGATCGACTGCCGGATGGTCTTGAAGTTGGTGAGCATGCCGCCCAGCCAGCGCTGATTGACGTACGGCATGCCGCAGCGGACTGCCTCGGCCTGGATGGCGTCGCGCGCGCTGCGCTTGGTGCCTACGAACAGGATGCGGCCGCCATCGGCAACCACCCCTTTCACGAAGGCGGACGCCTCGTTGTAGAGCGGCAGCGTCCGCTCCAAGTTGATGATGTGGATCTTGTTGCGTTCGCCGAAGATGAACGGCGCCATCTTCGGGTTCCAGAAGCGGGTCTGATGACCGAAATGAACCCCCGCCTCAAGCATCTGCCTCATGGACAGGCTGGCCATGATCACTCCTTTCGGGTTAGCCCTCCGCGGACCCGCATGCGGCAACCGGTCAAGGGACCGGCACCCAGCCGCACGTGACGGTACGCGTGTGGATTTGGTTGAGAAAAAACGCCGCGCTTTATACCATCTTTGTCCCGTCGAAACAACGTGATAGGCGCGCTCCGAACCCCCTCCCGCAGCACCCCCATGCTGATGCAAAGCCATAACCAAGTACAGACGAAGACCCCGGCGGAGCAGGAGGCCATGCGCCGTGCCGGACGCCTCGCCGCGGATGTGCTCGACATGATCAGCGCGAAGGTCCGGGCGGGGATGACGACCGGTGAAATCGACCGGATCTGCCACGACTACATCGTGGACGTGCAGCTGGCCGTCCCGGCGCCCTTGAATTACAAGGGTTTTCCCAAGTCCATCTGCACCTCCGTCAATCACGTGGTGTGCCACGGGATCCCTGGCGACAAGGTCCTGAAGGCCGGCGACATCCTCAACATCGATGCCACGGTCATCAAGGACGGGTTCCACGGCGATGCCAGCCGCATGTTCATGATCGGGGAGCCCTCGATCCAGGCCCGCCGCCTGTGCGAGACCGGATTCGAAGCCATGTGGCGCGGCATCCGCACCATCCGGCCCGGGGCTCACCTCGGCGACCTCGGCCACACCATCCAGGGCTTTGTCGAAGGCCACGGGTACTCGATCGTGCGCGAATACTGCGGCCACGGTATCGGCCGGGTGTTTCACGAGGACCCGCAGGTGCTGCACTACGGCGAACCCGGCACCGGTCTCGTGCTGGAAGCCGGCATGACCTTCACCGTCGAGCCGATGGTCAACGCCGGCAAGCGCCACGTGAAGCTGCTCGGCGACGGCTGGACGGTGGTCACCAAGGATCACTCGCTCTCCGCACAATGGGAGCACACCGTGCTGGTGACGCCGGAGGGTTTCGAAGTGCTGACTCTCGGCGCCGCCGAGCGCGCCGCGGCCTGAGCGGTGCCCGGCACCTGGGCTTACCTCGACTCGCTCGCCGGCCGCCTCGACGGCTGCGCCCATCCGGTTGCCGATTTTCGCGCCGCGCTTGCCGACGGTGACGCCGCTCTCGCGCGGCGCTTCCGGGCGGACGAGCCGGTCGACGCGCTGGTCCGCGACCGCGCGCTGCTGGTCGACGACCTCGTCACGCGCGCCTGGCAGCTGCACGCGGCGGGTCCGGCGCACGCGCTCGCCCTGGTCGCAGTCGGCGGTTACGGTCGGGGCGAACTGCTGCCCTGCTCCGACGTGGACGTCATGGTGCTCCTGCCGCAGGGCGAGGAGCCCTCGTGGACGGCGCCGCTCGAGCGCTTCCTGTCGTTCCTCTGGGACATCGGCCTCGAGACCGGACACAGCGTCCGCACCATCGACGATTGCCAGCGCGAGGCGCTCGGCAACCTCTCGGTCGCCACCACGCTGTTCGAGGCGCGCCTCCTGGCGGGCCCGCCCGCCCTGTTCGAGGCCATGCGCCGCGCGCTCGCGCCCGACCGGCTCTGGTCCTCGCGCGACTTCTTCGACGCCAAGCTCGCCGAGCAGACCGAGCGGCACCACCGCTTCCACGACACGGCCTACAACCTCGAGCCCAACGTGAAGCAGGGTCCGGGAGGCCTGCGCGACATCCAGACCATCGCCTGGGTCGCCAAGCGCCACTTCCGCGCCGAGACGCTCGCGGAGCTCGCGGAGCACGGGTTCATCGCGGCCCGCGAGCTCGCGCAGCTCGAGTCGGCGCAGGCCTGGCTGTGGCGCGTGCGATTCGCGCTGCACGTCGTGAGCGGCCGCCGCGAGGACCGCTTGCTGTTCGACCACCAGATCCGCCTGGCGCGGATGTTCGGGTACGAGGACGCGACCTACACGCTCGCCGTCGAGCAGTTCATGCAGCGCTACTACCGCACGGCGATGCTCGTATCGTGGCTGAACGAACTCCTGCTGCAGCAGTTCCGCGAGGAGATCCTGGCCGCGCGCGACGCGCCGGCGCTGCCGCTCGCCGCGCACTTCCGCGAGCGCGACGAGTGTCTCGAGGCCGTGTCGGATGACGTCTTCACCCGCCAGCCGTCGGCGCTGCTCGAGCTGTTCGTCGTGCTGCAGCAGAACCCGCGCCTCAAGGGCGTGCGCGCGCGCACCATCCGCCTGGTGCACGACAGCCTCTGGCTGATCGACGAGGAATTCCGCCAGAACCCGCGCCATCACCGCCTGTTCCTCGAGATCCTCGGCGCGCCAGCGGGGGTCACGCACGAGCTTCGGCGCATGAACCTGTACGGCGTGCTCGGGCGCTACATTCCGGCCTTCGGCCGGATCGTCGGCCGCATGCAGTACGACCTGTTCCACGCCTACACGGTGGACGCGCACACGCTGTTCGTGGTCAGCAATCTGCGCCGCTTCGCGCTCGAGCGCTACGACCACGAGTTTCCTAAACTGGCGCAGATCTTCCGCGCGTTGCCGAGGCCCGAACTCGCCTATCTCGCGGCGATCTTCCACGACATCGCCAAGGGCCGCGGCGGCGACCACTCGGAGCTCGGGGCGGTGGATGCCGAGGCCTTCTGCCTCGAGCAGGGCCTGTCGCGCTACGACGCGCGGCTCGTAGCCTGGCTGGTGCGCCACCACCTGAAGCTATCCGTGACGGCGCAGAAGCAGGACATCTCCGATCCGCAGGTCGTGAACGCCTTCGCCCGCGAGGTCGGCGACCAGACCCGCCTCGACTATCTCTATGTCCTGACGGTCGCGGACGTACGCGGCACCAACCCGCGGCTCTGGAACTCCTGGAAGGCGACGCTGTTCGACGAGCTGTACGAATGCGTCAAGACGGCGCTGCGCCGCGGCCTCGAGTCGCCGCTCGACCGCGAGGAACTCGCGGCCGACACGCAGGCGCTGGCGCGCGTCAGGCTCGACGCCGCGGGCGTCTCCCCGGAGGCCGTCGCGCGCGTCTGGGACACGCTCACCGACGCCTACTTCCTGCGCCATTCCGCGGAGGAAGTCGCCTGGCACACGGCCGGGCTCGCCGCCCGCGCGCCCGGCGACACCGGGCCGTTCGTCGCCGTCGCCGAGCACCCGGGACGGGGCGGCGCCACGGTCGTGCTGGTATACACGCACGGGCGCCGCCACAGCTTCGCACGCGCGACGGCGTCGCTCGACCAGCAGGGCCTCAGCATCCAGGACGCGCGGATCACGCCGACCGCCGACGGCGGGAGCCTGGACAGCTATCTCGTGCTCGAGGACACGGGCCTGCCGATCAACGATCGCGAGCGCATGGCGGGCATCGAGCACCACCTCCGGCGCGCGCTCGGCGAGCGGAGCACCCAGGCGCCCGCGGTCACGCGCCGCGTGCCGCGCCAGGTACGCATGTTCACGACCGCGACCCAGGTCAGCTTCAGCGCCGACCCGGAGAACGGTCGCACGCTGGTCGAGGTGGTGGCCGGCGACCGGCCCGGGCTGCTGTCCGAGATCGGCCACTTGTTCTGGGAGCAGGGCCTCGAGCTGCATGGCGCCAAGATCATGACCGTCGGCGAGCGTGCCGAGGACGTCTTCACGCTGACCGACGAGGCGGGTCGCCCGCTCGAGCCGGCCCGGTGCCGGGCGCTCGCCGAGGCGCTGACGCTCGCGCTCGATGCCCGCGTGGACGCGGCCTGAGCCCCATGGACACGCGCACCCTCATCGAGCAGGCCTTCGAGAACCGCGCCGCGCTCGGACCCGGCAGCGCGCCGCGTGAGTTGCTCGCCGCGATCGACGAATGCCTCGATCTGCTCGGCAGCGGCCGCGCACGGGTCGCGCAGCCGGAGGACCGCGGCTGGCGTGTCAACGAGTGGCTCAAGAAGGCGGTGCTGCTGCACTTTCGCACCCACGACAACGTGGTGCATGAAGCCGGGCCCTTGCGTTGGTATGACAAGCTGCCGCTCAAGTACTCCGGCCACGACGCGGCGCGCTTCGCAGCAGACGGCGCGCGCGTCGTGCCGGGCGCCGTCGTCCGCGCCGGCGCCTTTGTCGCGCGCGACGCCGTGCTGATGCCCTCGTTCGTGAATGTCGGCGCGTACGTCGGCGAAGGCACGATGGTCGACACCTGGGCGACGGTCGGCTCCTGCGCCCAGGTCGGGCGCAATGTCCACCTGTCGGGCGGCGTCGGTATCGGCGGCGTGCTCGAGCCGCTGCAGGCACGGCCGACGATCATCGAGGACGACTGTTTCATCGGCGCGCGCTCGGAAGTCGTCGAGGGCGTGATCGTCGAGCGAGGCGCGGTGCTGTCCATGGGCGTGTTCATCGGCGCGAGCACCCGCATCTACGACCGCCAGACGCGCGAGACCAGCTACGGCCGCGTGCCGGCCGGTTCGGTCGTGGTCCCGGGTTCGCTGCCCGCCGCCGACGGCTCGCACTCGCTCGCCTGCGCCGTGATCGTCAAGCGCGTCGACGCGCAGACGCGCGCCAGGACCTCCATCAACGAGCTCCTGCGCACGTAACGACGGCGGCAACACGGCATTCGCCGCCAGGAGCGAGTGCGGGATCCCGCCCGGCCAAGCACGCACATGAGTGATTCGGTAAAGTCGCGCGAATGTCCGAGACCCTCGAGCTCGCGAAGGAACTGATCCGCCGCAAGTCCGTCACGCCGGACGACGCCGGCTGCCAACGGCTGATCGCCGCGCGGCTGCAGGCTGCCGGATTCGCGGTCGAGCACCTGCGCTTCGGCGCGGTCGACAACCTGTGGGCGCTCCATCGCGGCGGCGCGGGCCCGACGCTGTGCTTCGCCGGCCACACCGACGTGGTGCCGGCCGGGCCGCTCGAGAAGTGGACCTCTGACCCGTTCGATCCGGTCGTCCGCGACGGCATCCTGTACGGGCGCGGAGCGGCCGACATGAAGAGCGGCGTCGCCGCGATGGTGACGGCCGCGGAGTCGTTCGTGCGCGAGCGGCAGAGCTACCCGGGCGCGATCGCATTCCTGCTCACGAGCGACGAGGAAGGCCCGGGAGTCGACGGCACGCGCCGCGTCGTCGCGCGCCTGCGCGAGCGCGGCGAGCGCATCGCCTGGTGCCTGGTCGGCGAGCCCTCGAGCCTCGAAGCCTTCGGCGACACCGTGCGCATCGGCCGGCGCGGTTCGCTGTCGGGCCGGCTCCACGTCGCGGGTATCCAGGGCCACGTCGCCTACCCGGACCGGCTGCTCAACCCGATCCACGCCGTGCTGCCGGTGCTGGCCGAGCTCGCCGCGCGTCGCTGGGACGACGGCTACGCGGGCTTTCCGCCGACGCAGTTCCAGGTGGTCCAGATCCAGGCGGGCAGCGGCGCGACCAATGTGGTCCCCGGCGAACTGGGCGCGACCTTCAATCTGCGCTGGTCGCCGGCGCAGAACCTCGAGGGCCTCAAGCGCGCCGTCGCCGACTGCTGCGCGCGACACGGTTTGCGGCATGCGATCGAATGGCGCGAGGCGGCACTGCCCTACTACACCGAGCCCGGCCCGTTCACGCAGCTCGTGGCGGACCAGGTCGCGAAGGTCGCCGGCCGGCGCCCGGCGCTCTCGACCGGCGGCGGCACGTCGGACGGCCGCTTCTTCAGCGAGCTCGGGGCGGAAGTCATCGAGATCGGCGTGCTGAACCGCTCGATCCACCAGCTCGACGAATGCTGCGCGGTCGAGGATCTCGACCGCCTGCAGCAGGTCTACGCGGGAACGCTCAGGACGCTTTTCGCAGGTTGATCCACAGGCCCGCCGCGGTCAGCGCGGCCGCGAGCACGAGCACCCAGCCGGGCATCGAGAGGCCGAGGAAGGTCCAGTCCACCTTGGCGCATTCGCCGCCCGCCCTGAAGACCTTCAGGATCACCTCGGTCAGCGGGAACACGTCCATCATGAAGTCGAGGTCGGCGCCGCAGGCCGGCACCGCGCCCGCGGGCTGCAGCTGGATCCACACGTGCCGGCCCGCGGTCGCGACCGTCGCAAGTCCCGTGATCCCGATCAGCGCCGCGAAGATCGCGCCGCTCGCGCCCGGGCGGGAAAACACGGACGCCAGCAGGAAGACCGCAGCCAAGGCCGCGAGCGTCACGCGCTGGAAGATGCACAGGTGACAGGGCACGAGATCGAGCCCGTACTGCGCGTAGAACGCGTAGGCGACGGCCGCGGCGGCGGCGCAGGCGAGCAGGAAGTTGCCCTGTTGCCGAGTCGGCATCATGCGGGCAGTGTACTCGCGCAGGCGCGCATGCTTGCCCGGCCCACTCAGAATTTCCAGTTCAGGTCGATCTGGTAGCGATCGTAACTGCGTTCGGTCGCACCCGGCGCATCGATGAATCTCTGGTTCATGTAGTACGTGCCATTCAGCATCCAGTCGCGGGCGGGTGCATAGCCGACCTTGAGAATGCCACCGTCGACGTCGGTGACGCCGCCGGCGAAGTCCGAGTCGATGAGCTGGCCGAAATGGGCGTCCTTCTCGATCACGCCGTAGGCGTAACCGAACTCCCAGGTCTGCGGGTCGGCCGCCTTGCCGAAGGTGAACCCCGCGAGCCATCCGGTGTCGAGCTGGTCCGCTTCCTGGTTCCGGATCGCCTGCACGAAAACCTGCGCGGGACGGTTTCCCACCTGGAACTCGGCCTGGCCGATCGCCTCGACCATGTTGTAGTCGTGGAGCAGCCGCGAACAACCGGACGCGTCGGTGAACGTGGTGTTGCCCTGCGGACCGGCGAAGAATGCGCCGTTGTGCACGCACGGTACGGACAGGTCCGGCGTCGTGATCTCGCCCTGGACCGCGCCAACGTCGAAGTAGCCGAGCGCGCCGGTCAGCTTCACGTCCCCGAGCTGCCCGGTCATGCCGAGTTGTCCGCCGAGCAGGGTCGCATCGCTGGCAGCGCTGCGCTCCGACAGCCAGTAACCGAACGCGTGTGCGAAGAACGGGCCGGTCGCATAGCGGACCGCAATGCCCTCGGGGTTGAGGTCGTTGTCGAAGAAGAACCCGGTGGCCTTGTACCAGGGCTGCGGCATCTTGCCGAATGCCAGCCCGAGGCCCTGTACCGGCTGCCAGTCGACATACGCGAGGTCGAGACCCAGTCCCTTGCGCGAGCCTCCGTCACCGAGCGTCTGCATGGTGGTGCGGGGATCGCCCGTGTCCGAATTGGTCGCGATGCCGATCGTGCCGCTCAGCGTGTCGCTGATCCTCGCGCGCAGTGCCAGCCGCGCGCGAATCCGGTGCCGCGTCTGGTCGTCGGGCGCCTCCTCCGCGTCCAGATAGTCGTGGCGGTAACGCAGGTCGGCGGTCCAGCTGAGCCGCGGGGCCCACTCTGCGGCATTAGCGACTCGCATTGCTTCGACAGCCTGGGGCGCGTCTTGCGCGACCTGCCGCTCAGGCGTGACCTTCAGCGCTGCATTCTCGGTCTGCAGCCGGGCGTTGTCCTGTTCCAGCCGCTCAACCCGCTCGGTGAGCGCCGCGAGTTCCCGCAGGATCCCTTCCAGGGTGGGCGCGTTTTGTGCGAGTGCCGGCCCGGAAAGCAGCATTGCGATTGCGCCGGCCGCTATTGACTTGTTCACCCGTGTACTCCTCGAGGATATGCCTCTGCGAGGCACTCGGTGCCTCGTCGCGCGGGCATTTTACGTGCGTTTCCCGCGCAGTTCAGTTGCCGGTCTGTGCGCCCGAAATCCTGCCGCCCGGTTCAGCGCCGGTGCACGACGTCGTCGCGCAGGTAGACGGGCAAACCCAGCGCGGGCGGCAGGCCGCGACCGGCGGCGAGTTCCGCGGCGGCGATGCGTGCAATCTCCGCCGCGCGCGGCAGGGCATCGGCGTCGACGCCGGCGAGGCTCGCGCCGAGGCGCGTCGCGACCTCCGGAAAGGCGGAGAATCCGTGGCCTGCGCCGTACCAGGTCGCGCCCGCCGGCAGCGCCACCTCGCCGGGGTTGCTCAGCCGCTCGGGTGTTACTTCACGCGGGATATCGCCGCAGTTCTCGTACGCCGCCCAATAGACCTGCCCCATGCGGGCATCCATGCAGGCGAGCACGCGGTCCGCGCCCGACGCCCGTCCGGCGCCGGCCGCGACGGCCGCCAGGTTGCTGACCGGCACGATCGGCAGGCCCGCGCCGGCCGCGAGGCCCTGGGCGACGCCCGCGGCGATGCGCAGGCCGGTGAACCCGCCCGGGCCCCGCCCGAAGGCGATGCCGTCGAGATCACGCAGCGTGAGCCCCGCCTCACGCAGCAGTTCGTCGGCCATCGGCAGCAGCCGGGCGGCGTGCCCGCGCCCGATGATTTCGAATCGCTCAGTGAGCGCATCACCGATCCGCAGCGCCGCGGAGCAGGCCTCGGTCGCCGCGTCGATCGCGAGGACCTTCATGCGCTTGCCGCCTCGGGCACCGTCACGCCCGCGAGCGCGAGGCGACGGCGCAGGAACGACGCCGCCTCCTGGACGTCGGTCACGACCGTCGCCGGCGGCAGCGCGGCCAGGAACGTGCGCCCGTAGCCGCGCGTGCGCAGCCGCGGGTCAGCGAGCATGACGACGCCGAAGTCTTCGCGGTCGCGAATCAGGCGGCCGAAGCCCTGCTTGAGGGCGAGCACGGCCTGCGGCAGCTGGAATTCATGAAACGGGTTGCCGCCCCGGCGGCGGATGCCTTCCAGCCGCGCCTTGAGCAGCGGATCCTCGGGCGCCGCGAACGGCAACCTGTCGATCACGACCAGCGCGAGCGCATGGCCGCGGACATCGACGCCCTCCCAGAAGCTTGCGGTGCCAAGCAGCACGGCATTGCCAAGCTCGCGAAAGCGCGCAAGCAGCGACTCGCGCGGCGCCTCGCCCTGCACCAGCAGCGGATAGCGGTCGCGGAAGCCGGGGCGCGCCTCGAGCAGGCGCGCCGCTTCCGCGAGCGCGCGGTGGCTGGTGAACAGCAGGAAGCCGCGTCCGCCCGCTGCCTCGACCAGCGGCAGGGCCGCCTCCACGACACACGCGGTGTAGTCGCGGCTCGCCGGGTCCGCCAGTCCCTCCGGCAGGAAGATCCGCGCCTGGCTTTCGAAGTCGAACGGGCTCTCGATCCGCACCGCGCGCGCGGCCGGCGCGCCGATGCGCCCGAGGAAGTGAGAGAAATCCTCGCCCACGGCCAGCGTCGCCGAGGTGAAGATCCAGGCGCCGCCCTGGGCGCGCATGAGTTCGCCGAGGCGCGAGGCGACCTCGAACGGCGTAAATGCGAGCGAGAAGCCGCCGCGGCCCGCCTCCGCGTAGCGGATGCCGTCATCCGCGCCGGCGTCCATGATCGCCTCGAGTGACCCGGCGAGCTTCGCGGCACGGCGCATCGCCTGCTTGAGCCCCGGATCCTCGGGATCGGCGGCGGCAAGCTCGGGTGCAGCAGCGGCGAGGGCCTCGCGGATGCGCTCGAGTGCGGCGACGAAACGGTCCGGAAGTTCCAGCCAGTCCGTGCGGTCGCGCCCGCCGCCGAGCGCGACCGTCGCCTCGGCGATCGCCGATTCGAGCCCCGCGATCCGCTCGCGCGCCGGCGTGCCCGCGAGCCCGAGGCGCGTCAGCTCGGCCAGCGCGTCGCGTGCGAGCAGCGCGCACTGGCGCGCGGAAAACTCGAGGCCGAAGAACTGCGCCGCGATCTCCGGCACCTGGTGCGCCTCGTCGAGGATCACGGCTTCCGCGCCCGGCAGCAGTTCGCCGAAGCCCTCGTCCTTCATCGCGAGGTCGGCCAGCAGCAGGTGGTGGTTCACGACCACGATGTCGGACGCCTGGGCCTCACGCCGCGCCGCGACCACGTGACAGCGCGCGTAGGCGGGACACGAGCTGCCGAGGCAGTTCTCGCGCGTCGACGTCACCGCCGCACGCACCGGGTCGGTGTCGCGCAGGCTGCGGACTTCCGCGAGGTCGCCGGTCGAGGTGCCGCGCGACCAGCGGCGGATGCGCGCGAGCATGCGGGCATTCGGCGCCGGCATGCCCGGCAGCTGCGGCATCGATTCCGCAAGCTCGAGGCGGTGCAGGCAGAGGTAGTTCGCGCGGCCCTTCAGCAGCGCCACGCGCGCCGGGCGGCCGAGCGCCGCCCCGACCGTCGGCAGGTCGCGGTGGTAAAGCTGATCCTGGAGCGTGCGCGTGCCGGTCGAGATGATGACCTGCCGGCCCGAGAGCAGCGCCGGCACGAGGTAGGCGAAGGTCTTGCCGGTGCCGGTGCCCGCCTCGATCGCGAGCATGCTCCGCGTCGCGAGCGCCTCACCGACCCAGTCGGCCATGTGCTGCTGCTCGCGGCGCGACTCGAAGCCCGCAATCACCCGCGCAAGCGGGCCCTGCGGGCCGAGCAGCCGGCCGAATTCGCCCGTTGCGCTCACGGAGCCCGCGCGCGGGCGATATACGCCTCGACCTGCTGCTCGAGCACCGGCAGCGTCACGCCGCCCTGCCCCAGCACCGCATCGTGGAATGCGCGCAGGTCGAACTCCTCGCCCAGCAATTCCTGCGCGCGCTCACGCAGCGACTTGATCCGCAGTTCGCCGGTCTTGTAGGCGAGCGCCTGGCCCGGCCAGGCGATGTAGCGGTCCACTTCGGTGCGGATCTCGTGCCCGGAGAGCGCCGTGTTCGATGTCAGGAACTCGATCGCCCGCTCGCGCGACCAGCCGAAGGCGTGCATGCCGGTGTCCACCACGAGACGGACCGCGCGCCACATCTCGTAGGTCAGGCGGCCGAAACGCTCGTACGGCGTGTGGTAGATGCCCATCTCCACGCCGAGGTACTCGGCATACAGCCCCCAGCCCTCGCCGAAGGCATGCGGGTAGAAATTGCGCCGGAACGCCGGCACGCCCTCGAGTTCGCGCGCGAGCGCCCCCTGCGTGTGGTGACCGGGTGCGGCTTCGTGCAGCGTGAGCGCGGGCAACGCGTAAAGTGGGCGATTCTCCAGCGAGTACGTGTTGACCCAGTACTCGCCGGCGCCGCCGATCGGGCCGGGGTTGTAGCGGCCGGCCGTGTAGTTGGGCGCGAGCGCCTCTGGCACGGGCGTCACCGTGTAGGGCGCGCGCGGAATGCGCCCGAAATAGTCCGGCATGCGGCCGTCGATTTCCCGCGTGATCCAGGCCGCGTAACGCAGAATCTCCTCCGGGGTACTTGCGTAGAACCGCGGGTCGCTGCGCAGGAAGGCGAGGAACTCCGCAAAACTCCCCTGGAAACCGCCTTCGCGGACGATGGCTTCCATCTCCGCGCGGATGCGCGCGACCTCCGCGAGTCCCGTAGCGTGCACGGCTTCGGCCGTCGCCTCCGGCAGCGTCGTGTAGTAGCGCACGAGGTCGGCGTAGTACGCCTTGCCGTCCGGCAGGTCGCTGGCGGCGATCGAGGTGCGCGCCGCCGGGCGGTACTCGCCTTCGAAGAAGACCTTGAAATTCGCATAGGCCGGGATGACCTGGCCCTCGATCGCGGCGCGAGCGGCCGCCGCGAGCCGCGCGCGCTCGGCCTCGGGCACGCTCTCGGGAAAGCGCGCGAAGGGAATCCAGAACGGCGAATCCTCCGCCCCGGTGTACTGCGCCGCGGTGATCACGCTCGAGATGCCGGGCATGACCGCCGCCGGCAGCACGAAGCGCTCGGCGATGCCGAGGCGCATGTTGGCGATGTTCTCGGCGAAGTAGCGCGGCACGTCGCGCAGGCGCGCGATGTAGTTCTCATAGTCCTCGAGTGTGCGCGGCGCCTGCAGGTCGTGCAGTAGGAGGATTGCGGTGTGGAAGCCGCTGTCGCTGACGAGCGGCGCACGATACGCGCGGTAGCGCGCGAGCGCGACGCGCTGGGCCAGCATGAATTCGAACAGGTCGTAGCTCACGGCCTCGAAATCCGGCAGCCCGCCGCGATCGATCGCATGCAGGCGCGCGAGGAACGCCCGGTCAGCCTCCAGCTGCCGCGCCTGGTCGGCCGGCGTCACGCGGGGCAGCCGGTCGTCGTAGTCGTGTACGCCGTCTTCGGTGGCCGCGAGCGGATCTTCCCGCCAGGTGAAACTGCGCTCATCGGCAAACAGCCGGAGCAGCTCCGCGCGCGCATCAGCGCCGGCGGATGCGGCCGCCGTCATGCCCAGCGCGGCCAGGGCGAGCCTTGCCAGTGTTCGCATCGTCGCTTGCCTCGAAAGGATCCGTCGGACAGGCGGCAGTCTCAGGGCAAACTTCTTCGAGATCAATGGGTTTGGCGCGCGCTTTAGGTCAATATGAGGCCCATTCCGGAGGTCGCCTGCTACACTCCTGCAGCTTCCTTTCGAGGTCCAGTCCGCCAGATGGCCACCGCACCCGACCGATCCGGCGCACCCGCTCACGCCTCCGAGTCCGTGCGGCACTGGGTGCTCGAAGTCGCCGCCCGCACGCGTCCCGACCACGTGCACTGGTGTGACGGCTCGGAGGCCGAATACCGCCATCTGCTCCGCGGCATGCAGGCGGACGGCAGCCTTCTCCAGCTCAACCCCGACCGCTTCCCGGGCTGCTGGTTGCACCGCTCGAACCCCTCGGACGTGGCCCGGGTCGAGCACCTGACCTTCGTCTGCACCGAACAGCGGGAGGACGCCGGGCAGAACAACCACTGGATGGCACCCGCCGAGGCGCGCCGCAAGATGGACGCGCTGTTCGCCGGCTGCATGCGCGGGCGCACGATGTACGTCATCCCCTACTGCATGGGCCCGGTCGATTCGCCCTACTCGCGTTGCGGTGTCGAGATCACCGACAGCGCCTACGTTGCCGCCAACATGAAGCTGATGACGCGCATGGGCGCTGCGGCACTCGCGCGGATTGCGAAGGACGGCAAGTTCGTCAAGGGCCTGCACTCGATCGGCCAGCTCGACCCCGAGCGCCGCTTCATCATGCACTTTCCGGAATCGCTGGAGATCCAGAGCTTCGGCTCGGGCTACGGCGGCAATGCGCTGCTCGGCAAGAAATGCCATGCGCTGCGCATCGCGAGCTGGCAGGCGCGCGACGAGGGCTGGCTCGCCGAGCACATGCTGATCGTCGGCGTGCAGAATCCCGAGGGCGAGATCCACTACCTCGCCTGCGCGTTTCCGTCGGCCTGCGGCAAGACCAACCTCGCAATGCTGATCCCGCCCGCCTCGATGCCGGGCTGGAAGATCTGGACAGTCGGCGACGACATCGCCTGGCTGCACCCGGGGCCGGACGGTCGGCTGTGGGCGATCAATCCGGAGGCGGGCTACTTCGGCGTCGTGCCCGGCACGAACGAGAAGACGAACCGTCACGCCTACGAGATGATCCGGCACGACACGATCTTCACCAACGTCGGCCTCACCCGGGACCACGAACCGTGGTGGGAAGGGCTCGACGCGGGCAAGCCGGCGTACGACTGGCAGGGCCGGCCCTACGATCCCGCGAACGGACCTGCGGCGCACCCGAACTCGCGGTTCACCGTGTCCGCGAAGCAGAATCCGAGCTATTCCCCGCAGGCCGACGCGGCGGCGGGCGTGCCGATCACGGCGCTCGTGTTCGGCGGGCGGCGGCGGTCACTCGCGCCGCTGGTGTACCAGGCGCGCGACTGGGCGCACGGGGTGCTGGTCGGCGCCGGGATGGCCTCGGAGACGACCGCGGCCGCGAGCGGCGACGTCGGCATCGTGCGCCGCGACCCGATGGCGATGAAGCCCTTCGCCGGCTACAACTTCGGCGACTACTGGGCGCATTGGCTGGCAATGCCCGGGCGCGTGAAGAAGCTGCCGGGGATCTTCCACGTCAACTGGTTCCGCCGCGACGCGCAGGGACGCTTTCTGTGGCCCGGCTACGGCGAAAACCTGCGCGTGCTGGCCTGGATCGTCGAGCGCTGCCATGGCAAGGCCGCGGGTCTCGACACGCCGATCGGCGCGGTGCCGACGCGCGACGCGCTCGATTTCGCCGGCCTCGACATCGACGAGGCGACGATCGCCGAACTGCTCGCGGTGGACCGCGCGGCCTGGCGCCAGGAAGCCGACGAGATCGGCCAGTACCTCGAGAGCTACGGCGCGCGCCTGCCAGCCGCGCTGCGCGAGCAAGTCACACGGTTGAAATCCCGCCTGACCTGATGGTGCCGGACCTGATGGTGCCGGGTCGCACTTATCGCACTTATTGTGACCTGCTTATTGCTTCGCAATAAGTGCGATAAGTGCGACCCGGCACCATCAACGATAAGTGCGACCCGGCACCATCAAGGTGAAAGTTGCGGGCCCTCTTCGCAGATGAATTCCACGGTGTGGTAGGACTGCGGCTCGGGAACCCGGCCGAGTCCGATCACGCCCTGCCCCTTGAGCGGAATCGAATCCCGCCGCACAAACGCGTCATCTCCGTTTTGAGACTGGACAAATGTGCCGTTCGTGCTCTGGTCCACGAGCATGAAGCGGTTCTAGCCTGCCTCGATGCGCGCGTGCAGGCGCGACACCAGGTTGCCCTTGATCACGAGATTGTTTTCATGGCCGCGGCCGAGGGTCGCCGCCGAGCGCTCGCGCGGATCCAGCACCAGCTCGGTGCCGAGGTAGCGCAGCCGGATCCGGAACTGCTTCTGCAGTTCGGTGATGGTCTCGATCGCCGGCAGCATGCTGGTCGTCTCGCCGTGCTGCCAGAGCACCTCGAAGATCGTGATCTCCTCGTGCTGGCCGCGCGGCACGGCGACGTCGACGCGCCGCGCCCCCGCCTTCCACTGCTCCGAGAGCCGTCGCTGGATCGCGTCGGTGATGATGATCTGCCCCGCCTTCGCCTGGCTCGTCATGCGGTTGGCTGTGTGCACGGCGACGCTGAACACGTCGCGGGTGTCCCGCACCACCGGCCCGAAGTGGCAGCCAATCCGGATCGCGACCTGCTGGCCCTCGACCTCGAGATCCGCGTGCTAGGAGATCGCCGTCTGCATCGCGACCGCAGCGTCGACCGCCGCGCCGCAGTCGGAGAAGGTCGACATGACCTCGTCGCCCATGGCCTTCACCACCGAGCCGCCATGCTGTTCTGTGGCCCGGCGCATGATCTCGAGGCAGATGCCGACCTTGTCGCGCGCCGCGAGGTCGCCCAGCACCTCGAACAGCCGGGTGCTCCCGACCACATCGGCGAAGAGGATCGCGAGTTCCTGATCCTGTCCCATCCCGCTCCGCCGACCCCTCGGGGGATTACATAATTCGGATTATTAGGCGCGAAACTGACAAGGCGCCCAAACGCGGCCCGCGCCATGCTCGCTGCCTCGACCCGCAGGGAGGCGGATCATGGCCCTGAGCCTCGAACACGCCGCGCGAGCGGAATTGCGCCACGTCGTCGCGCGCGCGCTCGGCCGACATTCGCTGTTTCCGGATGCCGCGGCGCGCGTCGCGATGGCCAAGCGCATCGGCGAACTCTGCAGCCGGCACCGACTGCATTGCCTCGTCTGGTGCGTCACCGACCGCTGCCTGCACGTCGTGCTGCACGGCCGCGCATCCGCCAACAAGCTCGCGAGCGAGGAACTCGCGGGTTCGCGCCTGCGCTACGGCCATTGCCTGTCCACCGCGGTGAATGCCGATCTCTACCTGCTCGAGGTCGCGCGCCACGCGCTGCTCGCGCCGGTGCGCGGCCGGCTGGTGCGGCGCGCGATCGACTGGCCGCACTCCAGCGCGCGCGAGGCCTGCGGCCTCAGTTCCGCCCCGGCCTGGCTCGACACGACGACGCTGCACGACCTGCTCGGCCCGCGCGACGGCCGCGGCGCCGAGCGCTTCCGCCGCTACCTCGACGCCGGTTGAGCCGCCAGCGCCGCGCGCAGCGCGCCGGCGAGCAGCGCGGGCGACGCACCCGCGCGATTGACGCCCTCGGACAGCGCATGCCGCCAAGCGCGCGCGCCGACCTGCGCGTGGAACAGCCCCAGCATGTGACGCGTGATCGAGCGCAGCGGCGTACCGCGCGCGGACTCACGCTCGGCATAGCTGCGCATGCGGCCGACGATCGCGTCCGCGGCAGGCGTTTCGAATGCGTCGCCGTACACCGCGCGGTGCAGCGCCGGCAGCAGGTACGGATTGTGGTAGGCCTCACGGCCCAGCATCACGCCGTCCACGTGCGCGAGCTGCTCCGCCACCTGCGGCACGGTGCGCAATCCGCCGTTCACGACCACCGCGAGCGCCGGAAACTCCCGCTTCACGCGCCACGCGCGCTCGTACATGAGCGGCGGCACTTCACGATTCTCCTTCGGCGTGAGGCCTCTCAGGATCGCCTTGCGCGCGTGCACGATCACGACCTCGCAACCCGCCTCCGCGACCGCGGCGACGAACCCGCGCAGGAACGGCCAGTCGTCGTGGTCGTCGATGCCGATGCGGCACTTGACCGTCACCGGCACCGAGACCGCCGCGCGCATCGCGCGCACGCAGTCCGCGACCAGGCGCGGGCGCGCCATCAGGCAGGCGCCAAAGGTCGCCTGCTGCACGCGGTCGCTCGGGCAGCCGACGTTCAGGTTGATCTCGTCGTAGCCGAACGACGCGCCGATCGCCGCGGCTTCCTCGAGTGTCGTCGGTTCAGCGCCGCCGAGCTGCAGCGCCACCGGGTGCTCGGCCGGGTCGAACTCGAGCAGGTGCCGGCGGTCGCCGCGCACGATCGCCTGCGCGACGATCATCTCGGTGTAGAGCAGCACGCGCGGCGAGAACTGGCGCAGGAAATACCGGCAGTGCCGGTCGGTCCAGTCCATCATCGGCGCGACGGAGAGGCGACGGTCGATCACGGAACCGCGGACGGGGCCATTCCTCTGCATGCCGGGCAGTCTAGCCGCTGGCGAATGCGGCCAGCACGGTGAAGTCTCCGGCCTGCGACGCGACCGAGTCTCGGGACGTAATTGGCACGGCCGCCCGCCGCCGCCCAGGGCGACGCCCAGCACCATGAGCGCGATGCTGAACTGGATGCCGAGTCCGATGAGCTGCGCGGCGGTCATGGTCGCGATGTCCGTGCCCTTATTGAGACTTGCGTAAATGAGTTGCAACTTGTGCGCTGATCTGGGGTCCAACATGATGTTGCATGTTGGGCGGAGGATCGATGCGCAAGTCGGAGAAGGTGGCGAAGGAACTGCAGCGACGGCGGATGCGCGCCGGGCGGC
>Ga0194110_10000029_pt1 | contig 187265 bp, 187 predicted proteins | sample TA2Kig1200mmetaG_FD_146192 | JGI IMG/M metagenome (GOLD analysis project Ga0194110, IMG submission 146192) | Freshwater microbial communities from Lake Tanganyika, Tanzania - TA2015032 Kigoma Deep Cast 1200m | ecosystem: Environmental > Aquatic > Freshwater > Lake | place: Tanzania: Lake...
CTCTATTGATTCTTATTTTGCTTGCCATCTGGATGGTAAGACGACTATCTGCGCGCCGCGCTGGCCGTGCCTGGGAATCGATTCGTCAAGATGAGGATGCAGCAGAGTTACTTGGCGTTCCAACATTCAAATATAAAGTTTGGGCATTCGTCCTTGGCGCATCTGTTGGGGGAGCTGCTGGCGTTCTCTATGCCTCAAAGACTTTGTTTATTGCTCCAGATAACTTCACCCTTCAAATCTCGATATTAATCCTCGCCTGCGTAGTCTTTGGTGGCATGGGAAATATCTGGGGAGTCATTCTTGGCGCAGTTATTCTTGGTTATCTGCCTGACCGTATTCGTTTCTTATCAGAGGCACGCCTTCTTGTTTTTGGCTTAGTTTTGGTAATCATGATGAATCTACGCCCGGATGGAATTCTTCCTAGAAAGAAACGCGAAAAAGCAATTGTTAAAAAGGATGCCTCATGAGCAAATCCTTAATGGAGCTAAAGAATGTCACCATGAAATTTGGTGGCGTTACTGCCCTAAGTGATGTGACCTTTGATGTTAAAGAGAAAGAAATTTTGGGCCTGATTGGGCCAAATGGCGCGGGCAAGACAACGGTATTTAATGTAATCACCGGCGTATATCAAATAACATCAGGTGAGATTATTTTTGATGGACAATCTCTAGCTGGTGTTAAGCGCTATAAGATAACAAAGAGAGGAGTAGCTAGAACTTTCCAGAACATTCGACTCTGGGGAGATATGACTGCCCTTGAGAATGTTATGACAGCTGCTGATACTCATAAGAAATCTGGTTTAGTTTCAGGGTTATTCGGGTTTCCAATTTCACGTCGCGAAGAGAAGCGCGACAAGGCAAGAGCGCAGGAGCTATTAGATTTCATCGGCATTGGCGAATATTCAGATCGCCTGGCAAAGAATCTTCCCTATGGCGTGCAGAGAAGACTTGAGATTGCAAGAGCAATGGGAGCAGAGCCAAAGTTGCTTCTCCTTGATGAGCCAGCGGCTGGATTTAACCCTGCAGAGAAAGTTGAGTTGGCGGCAACAATTAGAAAGATTCGTGATGCTGGATACACAGTACTTCTCATTGAGCATGACATGTCTCTAGTTATGAAGGTTTCAGATCGAGTGGTAGTTCTAGATTTTGGACAGAAAATTGCTGATGATTCACCACGCAAGGTTCAAGATGATCCAAGAGTAATTGAGGCTTATTTAGGAGTACCTGAAGATGCGTCTTGAAATTAAAGATCTTCGTGTTGCCTATGGAAAAATCGAAGCAGTAAAAGGCATTTCACTTGTTGTAAACCAAGGTGAAATTGTCTCCCTCATTGGAGCCAACGGCGCTGGAAAAACTACACTCCTTAAGACCATTTCAGGGCTTCTAAATCCGACGTCAGGCACAATCACCTACGATGGGGAAGACATTTTGAAATATAAGGCCCACCAAAGAGTTTCACTTGGCATTTCTCAAGCTCCAGAGGGTCGTGGAATATTTCCTGGAATGACCGTTCTTGAAAATCTAGAGCTTGGTAAATACCACCTTAAGATGAAGAAGTCTGAGGTTGCAGAGGATCTTGCAACAGTTTATGAGTTATTTCCACGGTTAAAAGAGCGTGCCACTCAAGCAGGAGGAACTCTCTCAGGCGGCGAGCAACAGATGCTTGCGATTGGGCGAGCACTCATGGCCAACCCAAAAGTACTCCTTCTTGATGAGCCTTCAATGGGACTTGCCCCACAGATGATTGCCAATATTTTTCGAATCATTACCAAGATTAACAAAATTGGAGTGACAATTCTTCTGGTAGAGCAAAATGCTCAGCAAGCGCTACAGCGCTCAGACCGAGCGTATGTGTTAGAAGTTGGAAATATCACCAAGGAAGCCAAGGGCAAAGACTTGCTAAATGATCCGCATGTTAAGTCAGCTTATCTTGGAACAGGGGCGCACGAGCTAGATTAACTAGCGCTGAGCAAGAATTAAGCATGTAATTCTTGCAGTGCAGGTTTTCTCGCCTTTTTCGTTTGTAATCTCAACATTATAGGTGCAGAGAGTTTTTCCAAGGGTTACCGCTGTTGCAACTGCTGTTACATAACCCTCTGTTGCGCTCTTGTGGTGGCTTGCACTTATCTCAATTCCAACAATTCTTCGAGAGGGTCCTGCATGTAGATGGGTTCCAACCGAGCCTAAACTTTCAGCTAGAACAACATTTGCTCCGCCATGAAGAAGGCCAAAAGGTTGCGTATTTCCTTCAACCGGCATTCTGCCAACTAGGCGCTGCGGGCTAGCTTCAGTGATTTCAATTCCCATCTTCTTATCAAGGGTCCCGCGGCCACGATCATTTAATATCTCATTGAAGTCTGTCATGTGGGCAATTGTATGTGGCAATGCCTAAGATTAAGCGCGATGAAGAAGAAGTTGCTCATACTTGATGGCCATTCAATGGCCTTTAGAGCTTTCTATGCCCTGCCAGTTGAGAACTTTTCAACCTCGAGCGGTCAGCCCACAAATGCAATCTATGGTTTTGCCTCCATGCTGATTAACTTAATCAGAGATGAGAAACCAACTCATATTGCAACCGCCTTTGATGTATCTCGCAAGACCTTTAGATCAGAAAAGTTTCCGGAATATAAAGCAAATAGAGCCGCCACTCCTGAGGAGTTTCGCTCTCAGGTTTCCTACATCAATGAGCTCTTAGATGCCTTTGCCATTCCACACTTTGAACTTGAGGGCTTTGAAGCCGATGATGTAATCGCAACTTTTGTAAAGCACTTTAGCGATGAGGCAGAGATATATATCTGCTCTGGAGATCGTGATTCATTTCAATTAGTAAGTGATCAAGTAACTGTCCTCTATCCAAAGAAAGGCGTGACCGAACTTTCCAGAATGACGCCCAGTGCAGTTTTCGAAAGATATGGGCTAACGCCAAAGCAATATCCTGACTTTGCTGCCCTCCGCGGTGATCCAAGTGATAACTTGCCATCAATACCTGGAGTTGGAGAGAAGACAGCAACTAAATGGATTCACGAATTTGGCTCCCTTTCAGAGTTGATTGCCAAGGTAGATACCGTTCCAGGCAAAGCAGGGGAGGCGCTGCGGAGCGCTCTTCCTGCAGTAATAACCAATCGTGAATTGACTCAACTAAGAAGTGACTTACCGCTATCGCCCGACTTAACAGATCTTGCATGGAGCGGTGTTGAAATATCAAAAGTGAATCAATTATTTGAAAAACTTGAAATTAAAGCTCTCAAAGCAAGGGTTGCTCCCTTTGCTAAAGGAGGGCAGGTAAATCAAGTTGTTGCAAAAAAAACGAGCGTTCGCGATGTAAAGAAAAATGAATTTGAAAAAGCACTTAGCTCTAGCACGGGCCTTGTCGGCCTACTACTTTCAGAGAACCAAGCAGCAATTTCGATTGAGCCACAGGTCGTATTGGTTGCACCGCTTAGTGAGGTATCAGATTCGATAGCTAGCTTTAAAGGATTTATCTTTCATGGCGCAAAGAAAGCTATCTCCTCTAAGCTTTTGAGATCGGCAGCTGTTGATACTGAAGTTGCTGCCTATTTACTCAATGCTGGTTCGAGAGATATTGCACTAGCTGACCTTCTGCAGAAGTACCTCGGTGTTGAAAGCGAAAACACACCTACAGACCTCTTCTCCACAGATTGGAATCCAAGTATCACTTCCCACCTAGGTGAACTCTGGGCAACGCTTTCAAAAGAACTAGAAGCAATGAGTTGCCTTGATTTATATAACCAGATAGAGATGCCCACGATGCATGTGTTGGCCGAAATGGAGGCAACTGGCATCGCAATTGATAAAGCAGAGATGAAGTCTTTATTGAGCTTCTTTGAGAAAGAAGAGGCAAAGGCGACATCCCTTGCATACAAGTCGGTTGGACACGAATTTAACGCTGCCTCCCCGAAGCAATTGCAGGTGGTTTTATTTGAAGAGTTAAAGCTTCCGAAAACAAAGCGGATCAAAACTGGCTTTAGTACCGATGCTGAATCTTTAGAGTGGCTTTATTCAACAACTAAGCATCCAGTTTTGGCTTCGCTTCTGCGAATTCGCGAAGTTGGAAAGCTGAGAACAACTGTTGATGGACTACTTAATTCAACTAAAGCTGATAGCAGAATTCACACCACGTTTCAGCAGACGACAACTGCAACAGGGCGACTTTCATCAACAGAGCCGAACCTGCAAAATATTCCGATTAGAAGTGATGAGGGGAGAAGAATTAGAAACTGCTTTATCGCCCAAGATCCATTTGTTGAACTATTAACTGCTGATTACAGCCAGATTGAGATGCGCATTATGGCCCACTTATCTGATGACAAGGGACTACTTGAAGCATTTAGAACCGGGGAGGACTTGCATTCAACAGTTGGCGCACAAGTATTTGATGTTCCAGTATCAAAAGTTGATGCAGATATGAGAAGGCAGATTAAGGCCATGTCCTATGGACTTGCCTACGGTCTTTCCTCCTATGGACTTGCCCAGCAATTAGATATTTCGCCAACTGATGCAAGTATTTTGATGAGCAAGTATTTTGAACGATTTGGAGGCATTCAAGATTATTTGAAAGAAGTTGTAAAAGTGGCTAGAGAAAAAGGCTATACCGAAACGATTCTGGGCAGAAGGCGCTATCTACCTGATCTAAACCATGAAAATCGTGGCAGACGTGAAATGGCAGAGCGGATGGCTCTTAATGCTCCAATTCAAGGATCTGCTGCAGACATAATTAAAGTTGCCATGCTAAATGTTGAAAAAGCTATAAAGAGTAAGAATTTATCATCAAGACTATTACTTCAGGTCCATGATGAATTGATCTTTGAAATCGCCAAGGGTGAGCATGAGGTCATGGAAGAATTAGTAAGAAAGCAGATGGGAAGTGCTTTTGAGCTAAAGGCTCCGCTTGATGTCAATATCGGCTTTGGAAAGAGTTGGGATTTAGCAGCCCATTAGCCTCAAATTGACCGATAAGCGCATTAGAAAGTAGATTTACGCCCCTCGCTTAAGGTTCCTGTGCATCCTCGGACGTAGTAGGAAGCGCCCCTTTGCTAGTAGAAAATCTACAAGTAGATGGAGTCGGACTTTGTGCGTGCCCTACTAGAAAAATTCCCCACGGAGTACCTTGTCAACTCAAATAACAGTAAACGATGTTGGAAATGCAGAAGATTTTCTCGCCGCAATCGAAGGCACGATAAAGAATTTTAATGATGGAGATCTAGTTTCTGGCGTAATAGTCCAGGTAGATCGCGACGAAGTCCTACTTGATATTGGCTACAAAACTGAAGGAGTAATTCCAGCTAGAGAGCTCTCGATCCGCCATGACCTTGATCCAAGTGAATTGGTAAAAGTTGGAGATCGCGTTGAAGCCCTAGTTCTGCAGAAGGAAGATAAAGAAGGTCGCTTAATACTTTCTAAGAAGCGCGCACAGTATGAAAAAGCCTGGAGCGATATTGAAGGCAAGAAAGAGCGCGACGAAGTTGTCACAGGTACAGTAATTGAAGTTGTTAAGGGTGGCTTAATTGTTGATATTGGCCTAAGAGGCTTTCTTCCAGCATCGCTTGTTGAAATGCGCCGAGTTAGAGATCTCTCACCATATATTGGAAAAGAAATTGAGGCCCGCATTATTGAACTTGATAAGAACCGTAACAACGTAGTGCTATCCCGTAGAGCATTTTTAGAGCAGAGCCAATCGGAATCTCGCACAACTTTCCTTAATCAGTTGATCAAGGGTCAAGTGCGCGAAGGTGTAGTTTCATCAATCGTTAACTTTGGTGCATTCGTGGACCTTGGCGGCGTTGATGGTCTTGTCCACGTCTCTGAGCTCTCTTGGAAACATATCGATCATCCAGGTGAAGTTGTTGCTGTTGGCGATGAGGTTACTGTTGAAGTTCTGGAAGTTGATTTTGAGCGTGAGAGAGTTTCACTTTCCCTCAAAGCAACACAAGAAGATCCATGGCAGGCATTTGCTCGCACTCACACTATCAATCAGGTAGTGCCAGGTGAGGTTACTAAATTAGTTCCATTCGGCGCCTTTATAAAGGTATTTGATGGAATCGAAGGTTTAGTTCACATCTCAGAGCTAGCAGAACGCCATGTTGAAATTCCAGAGCAGGTAGTTCAAGTTGGAGACTCTTTGTTTGTAAAGATCATCGATATTGATTTAGAGCGCCGCCGCATCTCACTTTCTCTTAAGCAAGCAAATGAGGGACAAGATGTTGCAGTTGAAGCTTTTGATCCAACTCAATATGGAATGCCAGCTCGCTATGATGAAAATGGAAACTTTATTTATCCTGAAGGCTTTGATGCTTCAACCCAGGAGTGGCAGCCAGGATATGAAACACAGCGCCAGGAGTGGGAGAGGCAATACGCTGAAGCTCAAACTAGATTCTTGGCTCATAAGAAGCAGAAGTCAGAGGCTCAAGCAGCCGATGCTGCAGCTGCCTCAGTTGCTACCCCAGAAGCTGAGTAACTCTGCCCTGTTTTAAATCACTGGGTCCTTCTTTGAAGGGCCCAGTTTTATTTTTCTAGGTAGGCTGAAGCAGTGTTAAGAGTTGCTTTAACTGGCGGTATCGGATCAGGTAAGAGCCTGGTTGGTGAGATTCTGGAAGAACTTGGCGCATTAGTTATCGATTCTGATCAATTAGCCCGTGAAGTCATTGAACGAGGAAGCCCGGGATATGAGGAAGTTATTACCGTCTTTGGCGACTCAATTTTAAGTGAAGGACAGATTGATCGTTCAAAATTGGCAGCAGTTGTCTTTAAAGAGGGCGATTTACGAAAGAAATTAGAATCAATAATTCATCCGCTAGTTCGAGAAGCTGCTGAGAAGCTAGCCAGAAAGCTGCCGAGCGGAGCCATTTTAATTAATCAGATTCCCTTACTTGTTGAAAGTGATGGCGCCAAGAGATTTGACTATGTTGTAACAGTCTCAGCAGATGAGGAAATAAGACGTGAGCGTTTACGTTTGCGGGGCCTAAAGGATTACGAGATTACCCAGCGCATGGCAGCTCAAGTCAGTGATTCGGAGCGGGAGAAGATAGCTAATTACATCATTAGAAATGATGGCAGCATCGATGAGTTAACTCGGGCGGTGGAGGAGTTAATGGCCAATGAGCTCCTGCCAAGAGCTCAGAAGCAAGGTTTGTAATATGGCGCGGGCAGTTACATCAACGCCAAGAGCTAATCGGGCCTTTGAAGTCATCAGCGGTTTTAAGCCAGCTGGAGATCAACCAGATGCGATTGCAGAGCTGACTCGCAGAATTAATAGCGGTGAGAGCGATGTGGTCTTACTCGGAGCTACTGGAACTGGAAAGTCTGCAACCACTGCCTGGCTAATTGAGGCAGTTCAGCGTCCAACCTTAGTTCTTGCGCCAAATAAAACTCTTGCCGCACAACTTGCAAATGAGTTTAAAGAGCTGATGCCAAATAATGCCATTGAATACTTTGTCTCTTATTATGACTATTACCAACCTGAGGCCTATGTCCCTCAGACTGATACCTTCATAGAAAAAGACTCCTCAGTTAATTCTGAAGTTGAGCGTCTTCGATACTCGGCCACATACTCACTTTTAACACGGCGCGATGTAATAGTTGTTGCTTCGGTCTCATGCATATACGGCCTTGGCACTCCGCAGGAATATATCGATCGAATGATTACTTTAGCTGTGGGAGATAAAATCGATAGAAACGTTTTGTTAAGACGTTTTGTTGATATCCAATATAAACGAAACGATATGGCCTTTGAAAGGGGAACCTTCAGAGTTCGTGGTGATACCGTTGAAATCATTCCAGTCTATGAAGAGCTCGCTACCAGAATTGAATTCTTTGGTGATGAAATTGAGCGCTTAACTACTTTGCATCCACTAACTGGTGAGATTGTTAGTGATGTTAAAGAAGTATTCATATTTCCAGCTACTCATTACTCAGCAGGACCTGAGACGATGAAACGCGCTATTGCAAATATTGAAGCAGAGCTAGATCTTCGCCTTAAAGAGTTAGAGAAGGCTAACAAGCTACTTGAGGCCCAGCGCCTTAGAATGCGAACCACATTTGATATTGAAATGATGCTGCAGCTTGGCTTCTGCTCAGGGATTGAGAATTACTCAAGGCATATAGATTTTCGAGAGCCAGGCTCTGCCCCTAACTGTCTACTTGATTACTTTCCAGAGGACTTCCTTTGCGTCATTGATGAATCTCATATCACTGTTCCACAAATTGGAGCGATGTATGAAGGAGATGCATCAAGGAAGAGAACGCTTGTGGAGCATGGTTTTCGCTTACCAAGCGCTCTTGATAACCGCCCCTTAAAGTTTGATGAATTTTTGGAACGAACTCCACAGAAGGTTTATCTCTCAGCAACCCCTGGCCCCTATGAGATGGAGAAAACTGGGGGAGTATTTGTTGAGCAGGTTATAAGACCAACTGGACTAGTTGATCCCAAGATTGTTCTAAAGCCAATAAAGAATCAAATCGATGACCTAATGTCAGAAATTAAGATAAGAGCTGAGAAGAATGAGCGAGTATTAGTTACAACGCTGACTAAGAAGATGGCAGAGGATTTAACAGATTTCTTTACAGATGCTGGAATCAGAGTTCGATATTTGCACTCAGAGGTTGATACTTTAAGAAGAGTGGAACTGCTTAGAGAATTAAGGCTTGGTGAATACGATGTTCTAATCGGAATCAACTTGCTACGCGAAGGTCTAGATCTTCCTGAAGTATCACTTGTTGCAATTCTCGATGCCGATAAAGAGGGATTCCTGCGCTCAACTCGCTCGCTAATTCAAACTATTGGACGCGCTGCCCGAAATGTTTCAGGCGAAGTTCATATGTATGCCGACAAGATCACTGATTCCATGACTAGAGCAATTGATGAAACCAATCGAAGAAGAGCTAAGCAGGTGGCCTATAACCTTGCAGCAGGGCTTGATCCTCAGCCGCTTCGTAAGAAGATTGCAGATATCACAGATTTAATCGCTGAGGAGAGCGATGACACCAACGCTTTGCTGGCTGGAAATAAGAAGCGCACCATAAGTCAAACTCCAGTTGGCGTGCATGCCAAATCACTCGTAGCCTTACCGCTTGCCGAGTTACTGGGCCTTATAGATTCTCTAACCGAGCAGATGAGAAATGCTGCATCTGAACTGCAATTTGAACTTGCAGCTCGTCTGCGAGACGAGATAAAAGAGTTAAAGAGAGAGCTTCGAGGGATGCAGGAAGGAGGCATGCGATGAGTGCAGATCGTCTAATCGTTCGAGGGGCAAGAGAACACAATCTAAAGAATGTCTCCCTTGATCTTCCAAGAAATGCCATGATTGTTTTTACTGGGCTCTCTGGCTCTGGCAAATCATCACTTGCCTTTGACACAATATTTGCTGAAGGTCAGAGGCGCTACGTTGAGTCCCTTTCTGCCTATGCGCGCCAATTCCTAGGACAGATGGATAAGCCCGATGTTGACTTTATCGAGGGGCTCTCTCCAGCTGTATCGATTGATCAAAAATCAACAAATCGAAATCCCAGATCAACAGTTGGAACCATTACCGAGGTCTATGACTATCTTCGCCTTCTCTTTGCCAGAGCAGGAAAGCCACATTGCCCAAAATGCGGAAAAGAGATTGCAAAGCAGACCCCACAAAATATTGTCGATCAAATCCTCGAGCTTCCGGCAGAGACTAAGTTTCAAGTGTTAGCACCAGTTATAAGGGCGCGAAAGGGAGAGTTTGTTGATCTTTTCAAAGATTTCATTGCTCAGGGATATTCAAGGGTCAGAGTTGATGGAACTACAGTTGCCCTAACTGAGGCTCCAAAACTAAAGAAACAAGAGAAACATACGATTGAAGTAGTAATTGATCGTTTGACTGCTAAGCCAGAAGGAAGGCAGCGTCTAACTGATTCAATTGAAACAGCTTTAAAGCTAGCCAATGGCCTTGTGACTCTAGATTTTGTTGATGCAAAAGGCGCAGATAAAGAGCGAACTTATAGTGAGCTCTTAGCTTGCCATGATTGTGGCCTTTCCTTCCAGGAGATGGAGCCAAGATCGTTTTCCTTTAATTCACCATTTGGGGCCTGCGCTGAGTGCACCGGCATTGGTTCAAAACTCGAAGTTGATGAAGAGCTAGTAATTCCAGATGACTCAATTTCAATAAATGATGGCGCAATTGCTCCCTGGTCAGGGGGGCAATCTTCCGACTACTTTATAAATCTTTTAGAGGCTCTAGCTGCTGATGTTAAATTCTCTCTAAATACCCCGTGGAGCAAACTCTCTGTTAAAGCTAAAGATGCAATTTTAAATGGCTATGAATATGAAGTTCATGTTAAGTACAAGAATCGCTATGGCCGAGTAAGAAATTACTCCACCGGATTTGAAGGAGTCATTCCTTTTGTTCATCGCAGGCACTCAGAGACTGATAGCGATTACAGCAGAGAGAGATTTGAAGCCTATATGCGCCAAGTCCCATGTCCTGCCTGTAAGGGTTCTCGTCTAAAACCAGAGGTGTTGGCTGTTACTTTAGGTGGCAAAAACATCGCAGAGATATGCGAGCTTTCAATCGAGGATTGTGCGAAGTTTTTAAAGGGCTTAAAACTTGCATCACGTGAGGCGAAAATCGCAGAGCGCGTAATGAAGGAAGTACATGCTCGACTTGGGTTTTTACTTGATGTTGGACTCGAATACTTGACTCTTGCAAGACCTGCAGCGACGCTCTCGGGAGGTGAGGCGCAGAGAATTCGCCTTGCAACTCAGATTGGCTCAGGCCTAGTTGGCGTTCTCTATGTTCTAGATGAACCAAGCATCGGTCTTCACCAAAGAGATAATAAGCGCCTGATAGAGACTCTGACGCATCTTAGAGACCTAGGAAATACCTTAATAGTTGTCGAACATGATGAAGAGACGATTAGAACTGCAGACTGGATCGTTGATATAGGCCCAGGAGCGGGAGAGCATGGCGGAGAGATTGTCGTATCAGGGGATTATCAAGCTCTGATTGATTCAAAGAAGTCAATTACAGGTGCCTATATAGCAGGTCGATCAAAAATAGCTATCCCTAAGAAGCGACGAGCGATTAACGCTAAGCGAGTTTTGACGATCAAGGAAGCGAAAGAGAATAATTTAAGAAATGTTGATGTAACTATCCCGCTAGGAGTTTTCGTTGCCGTTACGGGAGTCAGCGGCTCTGGAAAATCTACTTTAGTAAACGACATTCTCTATTCTGTGCTTGCAAATAAGCTAAACGGAGCTCGAATAGTTCCTGGTCGCCATAGAAGCATTACCGGTATTGATCAAATAGATAAAGTCGTTCACGTGGATCAATCACCAATTGGTAGAACTCCGCGCTCAAACCCTGCTACCTACACTGGAGTCTTTGACAAGATTCGTGCGCTATTTTCTGAGACAAGTGAAGCAAAAGTGCGCGGCTATCAACAGGGGCGCTTCTCATTTAATGTTAAAGGTGGAAGATGTGAGAATTGCTCTGGTGATGGAACTATCACAATCGAGATGAACTTTTTGCCTGATGTTTATGTGCCTTGCGAAGTCTGCCATGGGGCAAGATATAACAGAGAGACTTTAGAGGTTCATTACAAGGGTAAGACGATTGCTGAAGTTCTTGATATGCCAATTGAGAAGGCTCAAGATTTCTTTGGATCAATTCCTGCCATTCATCGCTATCTAAAGACGCTCTGTGATGTGGGCCTTGGCTATGTTCGACTTGGTCAATCCGCACCAACTCTTTCGGGAGGAGAGGCGCAGAGAGTAAAGCTTTCAACAGAGCTACAACGCCGATCAACGGGGCGAACAATATATGTCCTTGATGAGCCCACTACTGGACTTCACTTTGAAGATGTAAGGAAACTTCTTGGCGTGCTTCAAAGATTAGTTGATACTGGAAATACTGTTGTCGTTATTGAACACAATATGGATGTTATTAAGTGCGCAGATTGGATTATTGATCTAGGACCGGAGGGCGGATCTGGGGGAGGAAGCATCGTTGCTGAAGGAGTTCCAGAGGCAATTGCAAAGGTTTCTGCCAGCTATACCGGAAAGTTCCTCCGCGAAACACTAAAGAAGTAGCTATGACAGATCCTGCTTCATACCGCCCAGAAAGTGTTCCCGATGAACCTGGGGTCTATCGCTTCTTTAATGAAAAAGATGAAGTTATCTATGTAGGAAAGGCGAGATCGCTAAAGAATCGGATTAACTCCTACTTTCAAAGAAATGTTGGCGAGAAAACGTATCGAATGATTCATTCCGCCAATAGAGTTGATTGGACGTTAGTAAGAAGCGAGGTTGAGGCGCTTCAGTTGGAATTTACCTGGATTAAAGAGGAGAACCCTGCATTTAATGTGCAATTTAAAGATGATAAGAGCTATCCATATCTAGCGCTTACAATGGATGAGAAATATCCACGTCTACTCATAACCAGGAGAGCAAAACAGAAAGGTGTCACCTACTTTGGCCCCTTCACCCATGCCTGGGCGCTTCGCTCAACATTTGATGTTCTCCTAAAGCTCTTTCCAGTTAGATCATGTTCAAATAGCAACTTTGAAAGAGCTCAGCGAGCTAAGCGTCCCTGCCTACTAGGGGATATCGGAAAATGCGCCGCTCCATGTGTAGATCGAATTACCGAAAGCGATCACCGAATACTTGCACAGCGCCTAGGTGACTTCATCTCTGATGGTTCAGCAGATATTACTCAAACTCTGCGCGATCAGATGGCTGAGGCTGCAAGAGTAGAGGAGTTTGAAAGAGCCGGAAAATTGCGAGATCAACTAGAGGCGCTAGAGCGGGCAAGTGAGTCAACAGATAGCGCTCTATCCGACTCCATCTTCGCTGACTTCATTGCAATTCATCAAGATATTACCCACGCTGCAATCTCGATATTTAGAGTGAGAGCCGGACGCGTCATAAGCTCGCGTTCTTGGATGATTGATTTAGCAAACCTGCCGGAGGATTCCTCGCTACTTGAGGCTTGTATTAATCGGGTTTATCAGGATTTTGAAATTGGCAAGGAAATATTAGTTAATCAGGAGCTTGATGGAGGCGCTCTTGCAGATTATCTCTCAGAGAGAGCTGGATATAAAGTAACTATTAAGAAGCCAGAGCGTGGTGAGAAGAGTGAGATCTTGGATATGGTTAAGCGAAATGCCAACCAAGCTCTAATTCAGTTTTTAAGTAAGCGAGCAAATGATGCTGGAGTAAGCGGGCGAGCGCTGGAAGATTTAGCTAGTGCACTTAATTTGGAAGAGCTGCCATTAAGAATTGAATGTTTTGACATTTCAAATATCCAAGGAACCTCGGTTGTTGCATCAATGGTTGTATTCGAAGATGGACAGGCCAAGAAGAGCGAATACCGTCGCTTTGGAATCGATGATAAAGAGAAGTTTGATGATACAAGGGCGATGCATCATGTTATTACTAGACGATTTAAGAGATACCTAGCAGAGAAAGATTTAGATCTATCAGAAATAGAGTTAAGTGGAGGGCCGCGGCCTAAGTTTGCCTATCCGCCCCAGCTAGTAATTGTTGATGGCGGTAAGGGACAGGTTAACGCTGCTGCCAGAGCCTTTGCTGAACTTGGAATTACAGATATAGCTTTGGTAGGACTTGCTAAAAGACTTGAAGAGATTTGGTTTGCTGATCAGAGCTATCCAGTAATTCTTGATCGACATGGCGAGGCTCTTTATTTGGTGCAGAGGATTCGCGATGAGGCCCATAGATTTGCAGTGACTTTTCATCGCTCAAAGCGCTCTAAATTAATGCTGGAATCACTTCTTGATGAAATCGATAATCTGGGAGAGGTTAGACGGGCAGTTTTATTGGAGCACTTTGGATCTATTGCAGCTCTGAGTAAAGCAAGCCTTGAGGAGATAGCAGCTCTTCCAGGAATTGGACCCAAGAGCGCTGAAAGCATTCTCGCTGGCCTTGCTAATTCAGCTTCTGGCTACTTCGTTGATACCTCAACAGGTGAAATAATTGAGCGTTCTTGACACATCTAGGATGATGTAGACATGGGACGCGAGATAGTAGTTATAACCGGAATGAGCGGGGCAGGTCGCTCAACGGTGGCTCATGCTATGGAAGATCATGGCTGGTATGTAATAGATAACTTGCCCCCTTCTTTGCTAATTCCACTCTTTGATTTGACTCAGAGCAGCGATGATTCAATTGCAGTAGTAATTGATGTGCGGGGAAGACAATTCTTTGATGATTTGAATAAAACCCTAGCTGAGTTGGCAGAGCGGGGAATATCTCGAAAAATTATCTTTGTTGACGCCTCAGATGATGTTTTAGTTCGAAGGTTTGAATCATCTAGACGTCCCCACCCGCTTCAGGGAAGTGACCGAATCCTCGATGGTATTGAAAAGGAGCGAGAGCGACTAAGGGAACTTCGCTCTGGGGCCGATCTTGTTGTGGATTCATCGCAATTAAATGTTCATCAATTAGAGAAAAAAATTGCCGAGCTTTTCTCGGTAGATTCTTCAGCCTCGCTAAAAGTTAATGTTCTTTCCTTTGGATATAAGTTCGGTCTTCCCGTTGATGCAGATTTAGTTATGGATTGTCGCTTTATTCCAAACCCACATTGGGATCCTGAACTTAGGGCGATGAATGGCCTTGATAAGCAAGTTAGTGAGGCAGTCCTTAGCGCTGAGAGCGTTAGTGAATTTTTAGAGCGATACTTAGCTCTCTTTAATAGCTTAGGGCAGGGATATTTGAGAGAGGGAAAGAAATATATAACTCTTGCAATTGGTTGCACTGGCGGAAAACATAGAAGTGTTGCTGTTGCTGAAGAGCTTGCAAGAAGAATTAATGGCAGCGCAATTGATGGAGAACATAGCGTTTCGGCTCACGCGATTCATAGAGATTTAGGTAGGGAGCGTTGAATAACCCCAAGGTTGTTGCACTTGGCGGTGGACATGGCCTTGCTGCCACCTTATCTGCTTTAAGAAAAATCACTAATGAGTTAACCGCAATTGTTACTGTTGCCGATAATGGTGGATCAAGTGGGAGATTAAGAAAAGAATTTAATTCACTTCCGCCAGGAGATTTAAGAATGGCACTTGCTGCGCTCTGCGCAGATGATGAATGGGGCAGAAGCTGGGCAGAGATAATGCAATATCGTTTCACCTCAAAAGGTGAGTTAGATGGCCATGCACTTGGCAATTTACTATTAACCGCGCTCTGGGATAGCGAAAGTGATCCGGTAAAAGGGTTAGATAAAGTTGGTGCGCTATTAAAAGTCGTAGGGCGAGTACTGCCAATGGCTCTAGAACCTCTTGATATTGAAGGAACTTTTAAAACTTGGCAAGGCACTCATTTAATTAGAGGGCAACAAGAGGTAGCGCTAGGAAGAGGAATCCTCGAAGACTTAAGGCTAATACCGGATAATCCGACGCCAACTTCTCAAGGAGTTGATGCAATTGCGAAAGCGAACTTTATTACTTTAGGTCCAGGCTCTTGGTTTTCAAGTGTTCTGCCACATCTTCTCGTTACCAAACAACGTCAGGTGCTTGAGAGTTCAAGGGCTAAGAAAGTTATAATTCTTAATCTTGATGCCTCACCAAGCGCCAGTGGGGATGAATTGGCTGGTAGTTCTCCAGCAGATCATTTGAGAATCTTGCGCAGATTTGCCCCAGATCTAAACTGTGATGTTGCTCTACTAGATAGCTCAATCGCCGCTCGTTCTGAGCTATTAATAGAGCTAGAGGGCCTTGTTGAGGCGATGGGTGGAAGGGTATTTGTTGCAGATCTTGCATCTCACCCAGGAAGTAATCACCACGATACTGAAAAATTATTTTTGACTTTGAGCCACATTTTTCAAGCCGAGATGCTTAGATAACCCACATGGCAATGACTGCAGCGGTTAAGGATGAGTTAAGCCGCCTCACGATTTCAAAGCCTTGCTGTCGAAAGGCGGAAGTTTCTGCGATATTGCGCTTTGCTGGAGGGCTTCATATCTCAGCTGGAAAAATCATGGTTGAGATTGAACTTGATACCGCTCAAGCTGCCAGAAGAATAAGAAAAGATATTGCTGATATCTATGGCCATGACTCCGATCTAGCAGTAATTAGCGCTGGCGGTTTAAGAAAAGGTAGTCGTTATTTAGTTCGAGTGATTAGAGAGGGCGATAATCTAGCAAGGCAGACTGGGCTTGTTGATTCCCATGGACGTCCAGTAAGAGGATTGCCACCACAAGTTGTCTCTGCAGGAATTTGTTGTGCCGAAGCTGCATGGCGGGGCGCATTTCTTGCACATGGTTCGTTAACTGAACCTGGAAGATCATCAGCTCTTGAAATTACCTGCCCAGGACCAGAAGCTGCGCTTGCTCTTGTTGGCGCTGCTCGCAGATTAACAATTGCTGCAAAGGCTCGTGAGGTTCGAGGAGTTGATCGAGTAGTAATTAGAGATGGCGATGCCATTGGGGTTTTATTAACTCGTCTTGGAGCCCATGAAAGTGTTATGGCTTGGGAAGAGCGAAGGATGAGAAGAGAAGTCAGAGCAACCGCTAATCGCCTGGCAAACTTTGATGATGCCAACTTAAGGCGCTCGGCAAGAGCGGCCGTTGCTGCATCTGCGCGAGTTGCAAGAGCGATGGAGATTTTAGGAGAAGATATTCCAGGCCATCTTCGTGAAGCAGGACAGCTGCGAATTACTCATGGGCAGGCAAGCCTTGAAGAGTTGGGTTCGCTATCAACGCCGCCGATGACTAAGGATGCAATTGCGGGACGAATTAGGCGCCTATTGGCAATGGCCGATAAACGCGCGAGCGATCTAGGAATTCCAGATACCGAGGCCGGGCTCTCACCAGAGCTACTCAATTAATCTTTGAGCCCAATTTATCAAGGCAAGCGTTCACCAAATATTCACTGATAGGATTTACCCAAGTCCACAAAGTCGTGGCAAGCCTGGTCAAAAATTAAAACAGCGGCACATGAGTCGCCCATCCGATGGAGCGTGGTTATCTTGGTAAAAGTTGGAATCAACGGTTTTGGTCGTATTGGACGTAACTTCTTTCGAGCAGCGCTTACATCAAAGGCTGATATTGAAATCGTTGCCGTAAATGACTTAACCGACATTGCCACCCTTGCTCATCTACTCAAATATGACTCAATTCTTGGTCGACTTGGCCAAGAGGTTTCTTATAACGAAAATTCAATAACCGTTGGAAATAAGAGCTTTAAAGTATTTGCAGAGCGTGACCCAGCAGCACTTGCCTGGGGATCAGTTGGGGCAGATATCGTTGTGGAATCAACTGGGCACTTTACAAAAGCTGCAGATGCAAAGAAGCACCTGGTTGGGGGAGCAAAGAAGGTAGTTATCTCAGCTCCAGCAAGTGATGAAGATGTCACTCTAGTTCTTGGAGTTAATGATTCTGCCTATGATCCAGCAAAGCATCAGATCATCTCTAACGCCTCCTGCACCACCAACTGCCTTGCTCCAATGGCTAAAGTGCTGCACGATAACTTTGGAATTATTCGAGGCTTTATGACCACAGTGCATGCTTATACCAACGATCAGGTAATCCTAGATTTTCCTCACAAAGATCTACGCCGGGCAAGAGCTGCGGCAACAAATATCATTCCAACGTCAACTGGAGCAGCAAAGGCAATCGGTCTAGTGCTTCCAGAGTTGAAGGGCAAGCTTGATGGCTACGCTCTACGTGTACCAGTGCCAACAGGATCAATTACCGATCTAACAGTCGAGCTATCTCGCGAGGTAAGCGCTGCTGAAATTAATGAGGCAATGAAGAAAGCGGCAGCGGGTCCTCTTAAGGGAATTCTTTATTACACCGAAGATCCAATCGTCTCTAGCGATATTGTCACCGATTCTAACTCCTGCATCTTTGATGCTGGGATTACTAAGGCAATTGGCAATCAAGCAAAGGTTGCCGGTTGGTATGACAACGAGTGGGGCTATTCAAATCGCCTAGTTGATTTAATGAGCTTTATTGGGAAGAGCCTTTGATTCAAGGTTTATCCTCTTTAAATCCAGCAGGGAAAAGAGTTCTACTTCGCTGTGATCTAAATGTTCCTCTCAAAGATAACGGTGATGGAACTAGAGTTATTACCGATGGTGGTCGTATCCGTGCATCTCTCCCGACAATTCAGGAACTACTCTCACTAGGTGCGTCGGTTGTCATCATTGCTCACCTCGGAAGACCAAAAGGTGAAGTTAAAAGTGAGTTATCGCTAGAACCAGTTGCTAAACGCTTAGCAGAACTACTTGGAAGGCAGGTCGCATTTTCAAGTCAGATAGTAGGGCCAGAGGCTTTCGAAAAGGCTGCTGCCTTAAAGAGTGGAGAAATTCTGCTATTAGAAAATATTCGCTTTAACGCCTCTGAAACTAGTAAAGATGAGAAAGAGCGTTTAGCTTTAGCAAAAGAATTAGCAAAGTTGGGCGATCTCTATGTGGGAGATGGCTTTGGCGCTGTACATAGAAAACATGCATCAGTATTTGAATTAGCCCAATTACTTCCGCACGCTGCTGGAAAATTAATCGCAGCAGAGGTCGTTGTTCTTGAGAAACTAACTCAATCTCCAGAGCGTCCCTACGGAGTAGTTCTTGGCGGAGCTAAGGTCTCAGATAAAATCGGAGTAATTTCAAACCTACTTGATAAAGTAAATATTCTTGCAATTGGCGGGGGAATGCTCTTTACCTTTCTTGCAGCGCAAGGAAAAGAAATTGGAAAGTCATTATTTGAAGCGGAATCTGTTGACTTGGTTAAGCAATTACTAGAACGAGCAGAAAAATTGGGAGTAAGAGTTTTACTACCAAGTGATATCTGGGTAGCTCCAGCCTTTGCTAACGAATCCCCAAGTTTAGTTAGTGCAGATCAGATCCCAAGTAATCATATGGGACTCGATATTGGCCCAGATAGCGCGCATGTATTTGCATCTGCAATTAAAGAGTGCGCCACAGTATTTTGGAATGGGCCCATGGGAGTTTTCGAATTTCCTAATTTTGCCTCAGGGACCAGAATTGTTGCTCAAGCTTTAAGTGAAGTCTCAGGGCTTTCAGTAGTTGGTGGCGGAGATTCAGCAGCTGCGGTGCGAGCTCTTGGCTTTAGTGATAGCGATTTTGGTTACATTTCAACAGGCGGGGGAGCATCACTTGAGTACTTGGAAGGAAGAGAGCTTCCAGGACTAATAGCCTTAAGATAAGCAAGTAGCCAACTAAGGAGCAGAAATGAGCACACGTAAACCGCTGATTGCTGGCAATTGGAAGATGAACCTAAATCATCTTGAAGCAATTGCTGTAACTCAGAAGTTGGCCTACTCACTAGAGGATCGTGACTTTGATGCAGTTGAAGTAGCAGTACTGCCGCCATTTACAGATTTAAGATCAGTTCAAACTTTAGTTGATGGAGATCGTCTCAAATTATCTTACGGAGCTCAAGATATCTCACCAGAAAAGTCTGGCGCATTCACTGGGGACATCTCTGGTGCGATGCTTAAGAAACTTGATTGCACCTATGTGCTAGCAGGACACTCTGAGCGACGAGCAATACATGGCGAGAGTAATGAGTTAATAAATGCAAAGATGCGCGCCATATTAGATAATGAGATGGTGCCAATTTTTTGTATTGGCGAAGAATTAGCAATGCGCGAATCAGGAGCACATGTAACTTATGTAATTAACCAGCTTCGCCAAGGGTTAAAGGGATTTCATAAACCAGATTTAAAGAAGATCGTTTTTGCTTATGAACCAGTATGGGCTATTGGAACTGGAAAGACTGCCACTCCAGATGATGCTCAAGAGGTATGCGCAGCTATTCGCCTAGAGCTTGCTGATATTGGAAGTGATGAGATTGCTCAAAATGCCAGAATTCTCTACGGCGGCTCAGTGAAGTCGGCAAATATCGTAGAAATTATGCGACAGAGCGATATCGATGGCGCCTTGGTTGGCGGGGCTAGCCTTGATGCTGAGGAGTTCGCCCGTCTATGCAAATTCCACCGGGTTCTCTAGCGCCCAGATTCGTTAGGAATCACCGCCTTTAGGTAGTATTTGCCCCTTATTCAACCCAAGGAGAAAATAAGTGTCGTTAGCCCTCTCAATCCTTCTGGTGATTACCAGCATTTTGATGATTCTCTTAGTTCTGCTCCATAAAGGAAAAGGCAGCGGACTTTCAGATCTATTCGGCGGGGGAATGTCCTCAACCTATGGTGGATCATCTGTAGTTGAGAAGAACTTAGATCGCATCACAATTGTGGTCGGCGGTCTCTGGTTTGCCATCATCATCGCACTTGGTTTAGTTTTGAAATAAAAAGTTTTATCAATCTTTAGAAAAGGGAGCAATTAAATGGCTGGTGGAAGTGCTATCAGAGGTTCACGCGTTGGCGCAGGCCCAATGGGCGAGGCTGAACGCGGCGAAGCTATTGCGCGCTTTCACGTTTCTTACTGGTGCCAAAATGGCCATGAAACAAAACCTTCCTTTGCTGAAGATGGAACAGTTGTTGTTCCTGCTGAGTGGGATTGTCCAAGATGCGGTTTTCCAGCTGGGCAAGATAAGAACAACCCACCATCACCAATCAAGAATGAGCCTTATAAGACTCACTTAGCCTATGTAAAAGAGCGTCGCACAGAGGCCGAAGCTAAGAAGATTTTAGAAGCAGCGCTTAAGAAGCTACGCGCTGAGGATGAAGATTAAATCTTTTCTGCCGCGCTAAGCAGTTCTGCAATACCTTGCTTTCGATTCTTTAAGTGAAAACGAATGACGCTAAAGCCTCTACTAGATAAGGCCTCCAGATCACCGAGGGCTTGAGCCATAATCAAAGTCTCAAAACCAAAATCTCTTCCTGGAATTGGCCAATTATTTTCAGGATCTGCTGTGACTTGAATAAATGAACCAGTGCTGGGCCCACCTTTATGGAACTGGCCAGTTGAGTGAAGAAATCTCGGACCCCAGCCAAAGGTGGTTGGAAGCTTTGATTTACTCTCAAGTAGTGGGGCTAGATCTTTTATTTGATCATCGATGCCGCGGTGAAGATAGGTCATTATCGCTAAATAGCCTTTGGAGTTTGCTATAGCTCTTTCTAAGTAATGCGCCACAGAATCTTCTTGAAGTGTTGAATAAACTGCAATACTGCCACTTTCAAATACTGGATTGATTTCCTCTCGCCCTTTACTCCATCTTGAAAGCAGGGCATTAGTCTTATCTTTAGCCTCTGTGACATTTGGTTGATTAAATGGGTCGACTTGAAGTAAATATCCTAGAAGAGCTGTGACCCACTGCCAGAAAATAAATTGTTCACCAAGACTTGCTTCAACGCTGTTTTCTCCACTTCCATCAAAGGTAATTACTGGGTAGTTAAGCTTGCTTTTCCTCGTCAAAGTTATGGGTAAAACGCCTTTGCCATCTTTGCCAGTTGACTCTGCGATTAGCTGCTCTATCCACTCCCCAAGCCCAGAGACGGTAGAGCCGGTATCGAGAAATCCTGCAAATGAAAAAAACTTATCAGCCAAAGCAGCCGCAACTTGAGTAACCACTGAGCCAGGCTTGGTAAAAGATTGTGATGCCTCATAAGCATCATCCAAGAGAATTGAGATATCAATACCTACAAGAGCAGCAGGAGTAAGTCCATAGGCGCTAAGTGCGCTAAAGCGCCCACCGACATTTGGATCAGCATTTACTACTCTTAAGTTACTTTCCCTTGCTTGAATATCAAGTGGGGATTCAGGATCGGTAATCACTACAAAATGATTCTTTGGATCTAGGCCCTGCTTAATTAACTGCTGATTGGCTGCTGCCATCTGAGAGGCTGTTTCAATAGTTGATCCAGATTTAGAGCCAATAATTATGCAAGACTTAGATAAATCTTGATCCAAAACTTTCTTAACATGAGCAGGATCTGTGGAATCCAGAATTGTTAATTCCTTTTTATAGACCTGCGCCATAACTTCTGGCGCTAGAGATGAACCGCCCATGCCGCAGAGAATAAAAACCTCGTGGCCAAATTCTCTTGACCAAGCAGAGAGAGCATCAAGCTGTGGGAGAAGTTCGCGAGATTCCTCGGGGAGATTAACCCAATTAAGTCTTATCGCTGCCTCTTTAGCAGCGCTCTCGCCCCAGATGGTGGGATCACAATTAGCAAGGCGAATTGTGGCTTTATCTAACTTTCCCCAAAGGCCCCTGCCTTGTTTAAAGCCAGTGAGTTTGATCATTTACTAGCAGCCTCAACATTTGCGATCAACTCAAGCCAAGGCTTAATAAACTTATCAATTCCCTCTGCCTCCAACTTATCTGCCACCTCTTCAATATCTACTCCAATTGAAGCTAATTGATTGATGACTCTAGCTGCATCTAAGTATTTTCCTGAGATGGCATTTCCTTTGAATTCTCCTTGAGCTTTAACGGCATTTAAAGTCTGCTCCGGCATTGTGTTGACACATAATGGAGCAACTAGCTCCATTACATATTGGGTTGGGTCATAGTTTGGATCCTTTACCCCAGTTGAAGCCCAGAGCGGCCTTTGGATATTGCCTCCAAGTTTTGCAAGCACTTGCCAGCGATCTGAGTGCAAGATCTCTTCAAAGTGCCGATATGCAAGGTGGGCGTTAGCAATTGCTGACTTTCCGAGCAAATCTAACGCCTCTTTGGATGCACTTGCTTTAAGTCTTGGATCAATTTCGGTATCTACCCGACTTATGAAAAAGGATGCAACTGAGTGAACATTAGAAAGCGGGAGTGATTGTCGTGCCCGATCCTCTAATCCCTTTATGAATGCACCTAAAACTTGCTCATAGCGCTTAGTTGAGAAAATTATTGTCACATTGACGCTTATTCCCTCTGAAATTAGAGTTTGGATAGCAGGAAGACCTTCAATAGTTGCAGGAACCTTAATCAGAAGATTTGGTCGATCTATCCTTTTCCAAAGATCTCGAGCTTGAGAAATCGTTGCCTGGGTATCGCGAGCAAATCTTGGATCTACTTCAATACTTACTCGGCCATCAACTCCACCACTTGAGAGAAATACTTCTTTAAATAGATCGCATGCCTTAGCAACATCGCTGCAGGTAAGTTCCGTAATAATCTGCTCAGCTGGATAACCCTTGGCAGCCAAAGCCTTTAAATCATCGCTATAGAGTGAGGATTGCGATATTGAACTTGAGAAAATCGCAGGGTTGGTAGTTACACCAACTACAGATTCCTCAGCGATAAGCGATTTAAGCGAGCGCGACTTCCCATTATCAATCATCCGCTCTCGAGATAAATCATCAAGCCATATTGAGGTTCCAGCCTGGCTTATGTGAGCAAGCGTTTTGCTCATTTAAAACTCTTTGCTATCGAAGCTTGGCAAGCCTTTACTACTGCCTCCGGAGTAAATCCAAATTCTTCAAACAAGACAGGGGCAGAGGCTGAGGCGCCAAAATGTTCCAAGCTGATGGCAACTCCGCAATCACCAATTAATTCATGCCAGCCCTGAGCAATACCTGCTTCAACGCTAACTCGAGCTTTGACTGATTTTGGCATTAGTAAATCTTTATATCCTTGATCTTGCTCTCGATACCATTCCAGGCATGGCGCGCTAATAACTCGAGCTTTAATTCCGCTTTGCGCTAGCTCTTCACTTGCTTTGAGCGCAATAGAGACTTCAGAGCCAGTTGCAATAATTAAAACATCAGGAGTTGAAACCTCGTTTAATGCATAGGCCCCGCGTTCCACCCCAGATATTGAGCTATAGAGGCTTCGATCAATTACTGGAAGATTCTGTCTAGAGAGAAGCAATCCAGCAGTTTTATCTCTCTTTACGATTTGCGACCAGCAGGCAACGACTTCATTTGCATCAGCGGGTCGAATGACATCAAGGCCTGGAATGGCTCTAAGGGAGGCGATATGTTCAATTGGTTGATGAGTAGGTCCATCCTCACCTAGACCGATCGAATCATGGCTCCAAATGAAAGTCACTGGAAGTTTCATAAGTGCAGCAAGGCGAACTGCGCCTCTCATGTAATCGCTAAAGACTAAGAAAGTTCCACCAAAGGATCGAGCAAGACCATGAAGTGCTATTCCATTTAATATCGAGCCCATTGCATGTTCACGGATTCCAAAGTGAATGATTCGACCATAAGGCGAAGCCCCCTTCATTTTGGAAGTGGTAGGCAAGAATGATCCGCCTCCCTCAATTGTGGTGTTATTGCTCTCAGCAAGATCTGCAGATCCGCCAAATAACTCCGGCATTTTTGCAGCCAGGGCATTGATTACATCACCAGAGGCTTTTCTAGTTGAGACTTCTTTATCACTTGCAAAGACGGGAAGATCTGCGTTCCAATTAGTTGGTAGCTCGCGCTTTCTCAATCGCTCAAGTAGCGCTGCTCGCTCTGGGTTTGCGCTCTGCCATTTGGAGAATTTGCCTTGCCAATTACTCTTTAACTTAGCGCTTCGCTGCTGAACCTTTCTTACATGCTTCTCAACTTCCTCTGGGAAGTAGAAATCTTGCGCCGGAAGATTTAGCTCAATCTTTGTCGCCGCTACTTCATCGGCGCCAAGTGCAGAGCCATGTGACTTGGCAGTATTGCGAGCTTTAGGTGCAGGCCAAGCAATAACAGTTCTAAGACGTATCAGAGTTGGCTTATCTGTAATTAAAAGCGCCTCTTCCATAGCTGCTTCAATTGCCACTCGATCAACATCTCCATCTGCCTTTGCGCTTACTTCAATTACATGCCAGCCATAAGAGCGATAACGCATAGAGACATCTTCAGTGAAGGCATAATGAGTATCACCTTCAATTGATATGCGATTATCATCATAAATAATTTTGAGATTTCCTAGCTCCTGGACTCCAGCAAGAGATGAGGCTTCAGCGCTTACTCCCTCCTGTAGATCTCCATCGCTACAGATCACCCAGATGTTATGGTCAAAGACGCTCTCACCCTTTGGCGTATCAGGATCTAATAGCCCTCGCTGATATCTTGCAGCCATCGCCATTCCAACAGCGTTAGCAACTCCTTGACCAAGAGGACCAGTAGTTGTTTCAACTCCCAAGGTATGGCCAAATTCAGGATGTCCTGGAGTAAGTGAGCCCCAAGTTCTAAATGACTTCAAATCATCAAGAGTTAATCCATATCCAGAAAAAAGTAATTGAATATAAAGAGTTAGCGAGGAATGACCACAAGAGAGAATGAATCTATCTCTGCCAATCCAATTTGGATCCTTTGGGTCATGGCGCAAAAAACGCTGAAAGAGGGCATAGGCAACTGGGGCCAGAGACATTGCAGTTCCAGGATGGCCATTGCCTACTTTTTGAACTGCATCCATAGCAAGGCCCCTGGCAATTGCTACTGCCTTCTCATCTAAATCTGTCCAAGGCGCTAACTCTGGTTGCATTACAACCCTTTCCGGGCGATCAGATTAGCGCCGAGATTACTAGAGATAAATAAGTTCCAAGCGGATAACCACACCGCGATAGATCCGATGATGTGGGCGGCAACTAGGGCCTCGGGCAACTTGGTGAAATATTGAATGTAGCCAATTCCTCCTTGGGCAAGGGCAACAATTAGAAATATCTGTATCCGCCCAGATAAGACTTGGCGTGCTTGCCCAGTAAGGCCAAGGCGAACTGCAATCAATAAAGCGATGCTTACGCCAAGCAGAGCTATTACTAGGTCGGCATGGATCCAAGCCATAGTCCGTGAATCAAGATTAAATCGCTCAGCTGCGCTATCGCCTGCATGAGGCCCACTACCAGTGACAATTGTTCCTGCAACTATAACTAAAGCTGTCAGCAGTAGATGAAGCCAGATAAGTTTTGAGACCAATGGAATTAGATTAATTTCAATTGGGGATTTGCCATGAGCTCTCTGGCGCAGCGAGAGGGCCCCTGCGATTAGAATTATTGATAGCAGGAAGTGAACTGCAACGGTTGCTGGATTAAGAGCTGTTAAAACTGTTATTCCGCCAAGAACTCCTTGGGCCAAAATTCCTAGTATCTGAAGCGCACCTAATTTTCTTAACTCACGCTTTCCGCTCTTTAAGATAGTAAACATCAGAGCAAGAGCATTAATGAGAAGAACGAAGGTAAGGAGTCGATTTCCAAATTCAATCCAGGCATGAAGTGGAGCCTCTGGTTGATCAGGAGTTGGGGTGTATGAGCCAGGGGTGCACTCAGGCCATGTTGAGCAGCCCAGACCAGATCCGGTAATACGAACTAGAGCTCCGGTGAAAACAATTGCAGATTGAGTAAAGACCATTAAAGTGGAGAGTTTTAATAGCGCTTTATCGGCGAGGGGGGCCATAGCCCAACCCTAGAGTGCCAATGGGCGCTTTGAAGTGGCGCTTGGCCATGAATTACGCAACACTTGCGTTGTGAAATCCACCCTAGCCCCATCTGAGGACTTAAGAACTAAGGATCAGGTCGCTCGAGCCATTTTAGAAAACGGCCCATCAACGGCAGTTGCCTTAGCTGCCTCCCTTGGCTTAACCCCAGCCGGTATTCGCCGCCATTTAGATTCGCTAGTGGGCGAGGGAATTCTAGAAGAGCGCGAACCACATATTAGAAGCGCAGGTCTAAGAGGTCGCCCTTCAAAGGTATTTGTGATGAGCGATAAAGGGCGCGAGAGATTTGAGCACTCATATGATGATCTTGCGGTCTCTGCGCTGAAATACATGGCAGCTAGCGCAGGAGCGCATTTAGTTGATGGCTTTGCCAAGCATCGCGCTGATGAAATTATTCGCAGATCAAAGAAAACTGTAACTAGCTCAAAGAACTCTGTTGATGGCTTAGTTGAATTCTTAAGTGATGAAGGATATGCAGCAAATGTTCATCCCAAAGCAATTGGACTTGAGCTCTGCCAACACCACTGCCCGATAGCCCATGTCGCAGCTGAATATCCTCAGCTATGTGAAGAAGAGACAGCAGCTTTTTCAAAGATATTAGGAACCCATGTTCAACGCCTAGCAACAATTGCCCATGGCGATGGAGTCTGCACAACATTTATTCCCCAACTAGGAAGTAAAGGCAAGAAAATCGAGAAAACCCAAACCAGCAATAGAAAGCAGAGTAAACGATGAGCCAAATCGCCCACCCAGAGTTAGAGGGAATCGGAAACTACGAGTTCGGTTGGTCGGATAAGAATGATGCCGGCGCCAATAGCAAACGTGGTTTAAACGAAGAGGTAGTTAGAGATATCTCTGCTAAGAAGAATGAACCTGCTTGGATGCTTGAGCTGCGCCTAAAGGGTTTAGCGCTCTTTGATAAGAAGCCAATGCCAAACTGGGGATCAGATTTATCTGGGATTAAGTTTGACACTATTAAATACTTTGTTCGCTCCACCGAGAAACAGGCAACTTCCTGGGAAGATCTGCCAGAAGATATTAAAAATACCTATGACCGCCTAGGCATTCCTGAGGCTGAAAAACAGCGCCTAGTAGCAGGGGTTGCAGCGCAATATGAATCTGAAGTTGTTTATCACTCAATCCGTGAGGATCTAGAGAAGCAAGGTGTTATCTTTCTTGATACTGATACTGCCCTAAGAGAGCATGAAGATATCTTCAAGGAATTCTTTGGCTCAGTGATTCCAGTTGGCGATAACAAGTTTGCAGCGCTTAATACCGCAGTCTGGTCTGGTGGTTCATTTGTTTATGTGCCAAAGGGCGTTCATGTTGAGATTCCACTTCAAGCATATTTCCGAATTAATACCGAGAATATGGGGCAATTTGAGAGAACTCTAATCATCGCTGATGAAGGTTCTTATGTTCACTACGTCGAAGGCTGTACAGCTCCTATCTATTCATCAGATTCTCTCCACTCAGCTGTAGTTGAAATTATCGTGAGAAAGAATGCTCGCGTTAGATACACCACGATACAGAACTGGTCGAATAACGTTTATAACTTGGTGACCAAGCGCGCAATTTGTGCTGAAGGCGCCACGATGGAATGGATTGATGGAAATATCGGATCTAAGGTGACGATGAAATACCCAGCTGTTTTTCTCATGGGCGAGCATTCAAAGGGTGAGACTCTTTCAATTGCTTTTGCTGGAGAAGGACAACACCAAGATGCAGGAGCCAAGATGGTTCATGCTGCGCCTCACACTTCTTCAACAATTATCTCTAAATCAGTTGCACGTGGTGGGGGAAGAACTAGCTATCGTGGATTGGTTCAAATCAAAGAGGGAGCGCATCACTCAAAGAGCACTGTGAAATGCGACGCTCTTCTAATTGACACAATCTCTCGCTCCGATACTTATCCCTATGTTGATGTCCGTGAAGATGATGTGACGATGGGACATGAAGCAACTGTTTCAAAAATTAGCGATGACCAACTCTTCTATCTAATGTCTCGCGGACTAGAAGAAGATGAGGCTATGGCGATGATTGTTAGAGGCTTTATTGAGCCAATCGCAAGAGAGCTTCCAATGGAATATGCCCTTGAACTTAACCGTTTAATTGAGATGCAGATGGAAGGTTCGGTCGGTTAATGAGCAGCGTTCTTCCAAGTAATTACTTAACGCCGACTGGGCGTGAGGAGGCTTGGCGCTTTACTCCGTTAAAGCGCATTGCAGGCCTTCATGATCCTGCAGTTAGCGTTAATGATCGAATTTCAATTGAATTATTCGGAAGCGCTAGGGCCGGCTTCAATATCTCAACTGTTAAGGCAAGTGAGCTTCCAGCGAAATCAACAACTACTGATTCGATTGTTCAGCGCCTTAGGAGCGAAGTTACTGAAGTAGTGCATCTAAAAATTGATAATGAAGCAGTCATTAACGAACCAATCTTGCTAAAGCGAAACGTTGGAAATAGCGGTGAGTTCTCAAGAACTGTTATTACTGCAGGGGCCCATAGCAAAGCTAGCGTTATAGTTGAAAATACAGGCGACGGAATTATTGGTGAAGAAATTGAGATCAGAGTTGAAGCTGGAGCTAATCTGACCTTTATTACTCTGCAGGAGTGGGGCCCAAAGGCAGTTCATATGGGGCGCCATCATGCAATTATTGGAAGAGATGCAAATTTCAAATCAATCACAGTAACAATTGGTGGCTCGCTAGTTCGCCTCTTGCCAACAGTTGAATACTCAGATCAGGGCAGCTCCGCTGAGCTCTGGGGATTTTATTTTGCAACTGATGGCCAGCATCTAGAGCATCGCGTCTTTGTTGATCATGGCATACCAAGAGCTAAGTCCCGGGTGAATTACAAAGGAGTTCTTGCTGGAGATGGAGCAAGAACGGTTTGGATCGGCGATGTCTTTATCAGGCAGAACGCTGAAGGAACCGATACCTATGAGCTAAATAAGAATTTGCTTCTCTCAGATGGAGCTAGAGCAGATTCAGTTCCTAATCTAGAGATTGAAACTAGTGAGATTGTTGGAGCGGGCCATGCCAGCACAACGGGGCGCTTTGATGATGAGCAACTGTTTTATCTCATGTCTCGCGGGATCCCGATGAATGAGGCACGGTGCTTAGTCATTAGAGGCTTCTTCACCGAAATTATCGACAAGATCGGTGATGAGGCTATTCAAGAGCGTTTAATGTCAAAGATTGATAGCCAGCTAGAAACTCTTGGGGCATAAATGGAATCTATCGAGATAAAAGTAGATCAACTTCAAGAATCAAAGCCAGTTAAGTTCACACTCGGTTCAGAGGATGTCTGTGTGGCAAGAATTGGCGATGAGGTCTTTGCAGTCGCTGATATCTGTAGCCATGCCGAGGCATCCCTCTCTGAAGGATATATTAAGGATTACAAGATTGAGTGCTGGCTCCATGGAGCAGAGTTTGATCTAAGAAGTGGAGAGGTTTTAACTCCGCCTGCTTTTGAAGCAATTGAAACATATGCAGTAGTTCGTGATGGAGATACTGTCACGATATCAAAGAAGTAATAACGTTAAGGAGTAAGTCGAGATGGCACAACTAGTAATCAAAGGTCTTCAAGTAAGCGTTGAGGGCGAGAGTGGAGCTATTGAGATTCTCCGTGGGGTTGATCTTACAATCAACTCTGGTGAGGTCCATGCGATTATGGGCCCCAACGGCTCTGGCAAGTCAACCCTTGCATATTCCATTGCAGGTCATCCGAAGTACAGCGTTACAGAAGGATCAGTAACACTTGATGGCGTTAATGTCCTTGAAATGAGCGTTGATGAGCGAGCAAAGGCAGGGCTCTTTCTTGCGATGCAATATCCGGTGGAAGTTCCAGGAGTATCTGTTTCGAACTTTTTAAGAACTGCAGCAACAGCTCTTCGCGGAGAGGCGCCTAAGGTAAGAACTTGGGTAGGAGAGGTTAAAGAGGCGATGAGCAAACTCTCTATCGAGCCCACTTTTTCAGAGCGCAGCGTTAATGAGGGATTCTCAGGCGGAGAGAAGAAGCGCCATGAAATTTTGCAGATGGAGCTACTCAAGCCAAAGATTGCAATCTTGGATGAAACAGATTCGGGCCTTGATGTTGACGCGCTAAGAATTGTCTCTGAGGGAGTAAATCGCGTAAAGAGCGAACAGAATCTTGGAATCATGTTAATTACTCACTACACCAGAATTCTTCGCTATATAAAACCAGATTTTGTTCACGTCTTTGCTGGCGGAAAGATCGTTGAAGAGGGTGGCCCTGAACTTGCTGATCGACTTGAAGAGAAGGGCTATGCGCAATACGCAAAGGCGTAGGCGATAACTCGTGTCTAAATTAAATCTCTCAGCGATAAGGGCGGACTTTCCTATCCTTAAGCGAGAGATTCGTGGCAACAACCGCCTCATATATTTAGATAGCGGAGCAACTTCACAGAAACCAAACTCAGTTATCGCAGCTGAGCAAGATTTCTATGAAAACCATAACGCTGCAGTTCATCGAGGCGCACATCAATTAGCAGAAGAGGCAACAGAGCTATATGAAGGAGCTCGGTTAAAAGTTGCTGCCTTTATCAATGCAGATGTCGATGAAGTCATCTTTACAAAGTCAGCAACTGAGAGCATCAATGCAATTGCGTATTCACTTGGAAATGCTAGGCCAGGGTCTAAGTTTCATATAAATCCTGGTGATCGAATTGTTGTCTCTGAGATGGAGCACCATGCCAATTTAATTCCATGGCAGGAGCTATCTGCTCGAACCGGAGCTGAGTTGGTTTGGTTTAAGGTAAGTGATCATGGCCGTTTAGATCTATCTAATATGGATGAGCTAATTAATGAGAGAACTAAAGTTGTTGCCCTTACTCATCAATCAAATGTGCTTGGATCTATAGTTCCCCTAGATCAAGTAACAGCAAAAGCACATAGCGTTGGCGCGCTATTTGTTCTTGATGCCTGCCAATCTGTTCCACATTACAAAGTCGATGTAAAAGTGTTGAATGTTGATTTTATTGCCTTCTCTGGCCATAAGATGCTTGGCCCAACCGGGGTTGGAATCCTCTGGGGCAAGAAGAACTTGCTAGATGAGATGCCACCCTTTCTAACCGGTGGATCCATGATTGAAACCGTAACAATGGAGAGAGCGACATATCTTGATGCTCCTAAACGCTTTGAAGCTGGTGTGCCAAATATGGCGCAAGCAATTGGGCTTGGAGCAGCAGTTGATTATCTAAACGCTATTGGTCTTGATAAAATTCACGCCCATGAAGTTGAGTTAACCAGAAGAGCACTTGATGGTTTGCAGAGCATTAAAGGACTCTCAGTAATTGGACCAAAAGATTTAGAGATGCGCGGGGGAGTAGTCTCCTTTGCTGTCGAGGGAGTCCATCCTCATGATCTTGGTCAAGCCCTTGATCAATATGGCATCGCGGTAAGAACTGGCCATCACTGCGCATGGCCGCTCATGAGACGCTTTAAGACTGTTGCTACCACGCGAGCTTCTTTCTATCTATATAACGACTTTGATGAGATTGAAGCTTTAATTGATGGAGTGGAGCGCGCAAGAAAGTACTTCGAGAGCCGATAATGGAACTAGATTCTCTCTATCAAGAAGTTATTTTGGAGCACTATAAGCGCCCTCTTAATAAGGCGTTAAAACCAAATCCGACAATTCAAGTTCAACATATAAACACCTCTTGTGGCGATGAGATTACTTTAAATCTGCATACTGATGGCAAGAATGTGATAGACGTTAGTTGGGACGGAATTGGCTGCTCAATCTCGCAAGCTAGCACTTCAGTAGTATCGGATTTAGTGATGGGCAAAGAAATCGCTGAGGTCCTAAAGATTATCGATTCATTTCAGGGCATGGTCTTGAGCAAAGGAACAGATTCTGGCAATGAAGAGCTAATCGGAGATGGCGTAGCTTTTGCTGGAGTTTCTAAGTTTCCAGCTAGAGTAAAGTGCGCTCTATTGGGATGGATGGCAACGAAAGATGCAATACTTCAGGCAACAAGTAGCGAAGGGAAGTAGATGATGAGCGCATCGAGAGATGATGTAACAGAGGCAATGAAGGATGTTATTGACCCAGAGCTAGGAATCAATGTAATTGATCTAGGACTTGTCTACGATGTCTCAATCGATGATTCAAATGTCGCAGTACTTGATATGACTCTTACCTCTGCAGCTTGTCCATTGCAGGATGTGATTGAGGATCAAACTAAATCAGTGCTTCAAGACCTAGTCACGGATGTAAAGATTAATTGGGTATGGATGCCACCATGGGGACCAGATAAAATCACCAATGATGGGCGTGAACAGCTTCGCGCAATTGGCTTTACTGTCTAGTTCGTTCCTCTCCTTCGCGATTCTGGTCTAGGGTAGAGATATGTCCCAAATGGCAGTTTGGATGTCTTTTCGTTCCTTCACAGCCGATTCTTCAGTCAGGAACGCGAAACTAAAGCCAGGAACTGTAAAGAGAATCTTTGGATTTGCTCTTCCTTATAAGACCTTTTTAATTTTCTTTTTAATAACAGTGGTTATCGATGCTTTCTTAATTGTGGCTACTCCACTACTACTTAGAAATCTAATAGATGATGGCGTCATACCAGGCAATTCTGCCTTGGTTACTCAGATAGCACTTTTGGTTGCCTTCATCGCAATTCTCGATGCCCTCTCTAACATGATTGGTAGATGGTTTTCAGCAAGAATTGGTGAGGGACTAATCTTTGACCTTCGCTCGCAAGTATTTAGCCATATTCAAAAGCAATCAATTGCTTTCTTTACCCGTACTCAAACCGGAGCATTAATCTCAAGAATTAACTCTGATGTCATGGGGGCTCAGCAGGCCTTTACCTCAACCCTTTCTGGGCTGATCAGTAATGTCCTAAGCTTGATTCTGGTAACTGTAACGATGTTAATTCTCTCCTGGCAGATCACACTGGTTTCTTTACTACTGCTTCCCGCCTTCATTATTCCGACTAAGTGGGTCGGCAAAAAACTTCAGGGATTAACCAGGGATTCATTTAACCTAAATGCTGAAATGTCAGCAACGATGACCGAGCGCTTTAACGTCTCTGGAGCGCTATTAGTTTCACTTTATGGTAATCCAAGTAGTGAGAGTTCAACTTTTAGCGCCAGAGCTAGAAAAGTAGCAAATATTGGTATTTCAATAGCTCTTTTAAACCGACTCTTCTTTATCGCGCTAACTTCAATCGCAGCAATTGCGACTGCTTTTGCCTATGGAGTTGGCGGACACTTCACAATCAATGAGCAGATATCACTAGGAACTCTGCTTGCAATTACCGCGCTTCTGGCTCGTCTTTATGGTCCACTAACAGCGCTCTCTAATGTGCGCGTTGATGTAATGACTGCTTTAGTTTCATTTCAGCGCGTATTTGAAGTACTTGATCTTCAACCTATGGTCTCTGATAAGCCAGATGCTAAGCCAGTTAGCAGTGGGGGGCTGAGCATCAAATTTGATTCAGTCCGCTTCTCCTATCCAAGGGCTGAGCAGATCTCACTTGCCTCTTTAGAATCAGTAGCAAAGCCTGAGACAGTTGATAGTGGTGAGGTATTAAAAGGAATTTCATTTGAAGTTCTGCCTTCAACAATGACTGCTTTAGTTGGAAGTTCGGGGGCGGGAAAGACGACGATTAGTGCGCTTCTACCACGTTTATATGATGTTACCTCTGGCTCCATCGCGATAAATGGAGTTGATATCCGAGATCTGCAAGTTCAATCACTTCGCTCAAGCATCGGGGTTGTTACCCAAGATGCGCATATGTTTCATGACACGATTGAGGCAAATCTTCGATATGCAAAAGTTGATGCCACAACATCTGAGATGGAGAAGGCTTGTCAAGATGCTCAAATACTTGAACTGATTAATTCCCTACCTAATAGATTTGAAACCGTTGTCGGGGAGAGGGGCCATCGACTCTCAGGCGGCGAGAAACAAAGACTTGCCATTGCAAGGCTGCTTTTAAAGTCACCTAGAATTGTAATTCTTGATGAAGCAACGGCGCATCTAGATTCTGAAAATGAATTCTTGGTTCAAGCTGCGCTAGCAAATGCTTTAAAAGATAGAACAAGTATTGTTATCGCTCATCGCCTCTCAACAATTAGAGCTGCTGATCAGATTTTAGTTCTTGATAATGGCCTGATTGCAGAGTGCGGCAAACATGATGAACTCTTGGCGCTAAATGGAATGTATGCCGAGCTTTACTCTCGTCAAAGCTTCGGCGCTTGAGCTTTTCGATCCTCACGAAATACGAGATACCAAGCAAAGAGCACTAGGAATATAAAGAGTATCCACTGGAATGAGTAAGCCAGATGTGGTCCATCGCTTAGTTCTGGCAAGGCAGTTGCAACCTCTGGCGTCACTTCAGGATTTGAACTAGAAATTAAATCAAAGTAGATGGGCTCTGTTTCAATGTCTTGTTCCGAGTTCCACTTAACTAACTTTGGCGTTGAGTCTGCTCCGGGCAGAGCAAAGACGCTGCCTTGAACGCTTGACTCAATCTCAGAGGTTCTGACTCTGGCGGTGATTTCAATAGGCAGTGAATCAATCTCTTGAATAACTGGGGGAGTTTGGGCATCTTTGCCAGCTATCACCCATCCACGATCAATCCAATATCTCTTACCACTATCAGAGATAAATAGCGTGATTACACCAAAACCATATTTACCCTCGTGATAACGATTTCTAATCAGGAACTCTTTGCTTGGATCAAAGTTTCCTTCAAGTGAGATACTGCGCCAAGCAATTTCTGAAGCTGATTTACTGCTTAAGTCATCTTCTGAAAGTAGAGCAGGTATAGAAACGTTTTTCCGGATTAACTCGTTATTTGCATGGCGAATTTCATATCTCTCATATTGCCATAAAGCGCCTTGCACACAGCCAAAGATAAGTAGTAGAGCCAGGGTTGAGACGGTGATAAGGCGGCGCATTAAAGCAATCTTAGACTTAACCTATTTCGCGTTGTTTGCTTCTTAGCACTGCGCTCCTACCTCTAATGGTCTCCCTGCCACCATTTGCCATAATCACTGAGATGTAGGGAAGGGTTACTGCTCCAACTAGAAAGAACCAGCGATAAGGGCTTGGCGTAAAAACTGCTAGGAGAAAACAAGCAGTTCTTATCATCATCGAAATGAAATAGCGCTTCTGTCTTGAGGGAAGATCATCAGAGAGGGCAGCGCCTGCCTCGGTAATGTTTTGATAATTGCGCCTCTTAGGCATCGCCAGATTCCAACGCTTTAAGGCCATAGCTAAGCGTAGATGGGATAGACAATAAGCGCATTTTGACCTTCATTTTCGCACTCGCTAGTATCTAGCCCTTGGTCAAATGACCAACATGAAGTGGAGCTAGCCGCTCCCACCTACCTCACTCTTAGGTGAGCTGGTCAACAAGAGCAAGACCAAAATATTGGTCTCATTCTGGCGGCTGACTTCCATCATGCTTTTAGTGAAGGGAAGAGTTATCAGCACCACTGATCCTCGTATCAACGATCGAATTCGCGTTCCAGAAATTCGTCTGATTGGAGCATTAGGTGAGCAAGTTGGCGTCGTAGCGATTGATAAAGCGCTAAAGATGGCTGATGAAGCAGGTCTTGATTTAGTCGAGATCGCACCTGAAGCAGTTCCACCAGTATGCAAGATTATGGATTTCGGAAAATATAAGTACGAAATTGCTCAGAAAGCGCGAGAGGCCCGGGCTAACCAGACCCACATTGTGGTTAAGGAAATCCGATTGGGTTTAAAGATTGAGAACCATGATTACGAGACTAAGAAGAACCATATTGAAAAGTTCTTACTTAGCGGAGATAAGGTGAAGGTAACTGTTCAATTCAAAGGACGGGAACAGACAAGACCAGAGATGGGATTTCGATTATTGCAACGTCTTGCAGAAGATGTAGCGACTTCGGGATTTGTCGAATTTGCTCCAAAGCGCGAGGGTAGAAGCATGACGATGGTGCTTGGACCAGTGCGCAAAAAGAGCGAAGCACTTGCTGAAGCAAAGCGCGCCCGCGCCTCTAAGGCTAAAGAAGTTTAAGTAAAGACAACAGGAGGAAAGAAATGCCGAAAATGAAGACACATAGTGGCGCCAAGAAAACCTTTCGCGTCACCGGAAGCGGAAAGATCGTGCACGAGCGCGCTGGCAAGCGCCACCTCTTGGAGCGTAAATCTTCTCGAGTAACCCGTCGCCTTTCAAAGGATCAGACGGCCAATGATCGAAACACTTTTTCTGCCAAGCGTTTGCTTGGAATGAAGTAAGGGGGAGCAATAATGGCAAGAGTAAAACGCGGTGTTCATGCCGCAAAGAAGCGCCGCACCACACTTGAGAGAGCTAGTGGCTATCGCGGACAACGCTCCCGTCTTTTCACAAAGGCAAAAGAGCAAGTAACTCACTCTCTGGTCTATGCCTTCAATGATCGTAAAGATAAGAAAGGTGATTTCCGCCAGCTCTGGATTACCCGTATCAATGCGGCAAGTCGCGCTAATGGAATTACCTACAACCGTTTTATCCAAGGATTAAAGTCTGCAGGAGTTGAGGTAGATCGTCGCGTTCTATCAGAGCTTGCAACTAATGATCCTGCTGCTTTCACCGCATTGGTTGAAGTAGCGCGCAAGAATGTAAAAGTTTCCTAAAGTCTCGCGTTAGAAAGCGATGATTACGAGCCTTCATTCGCCTCATGTTGAGGCAGTGAAGGCTCTTTTAGGTTCTCGGGGCGGTAAAGCAAGAAAAGAGAATGGGCAATATGTAATTGAAGGGCTCTCATGCATTAAAGAGGCCCTTGATTCTTCTCCAGAAGAAATCACAACCCTCTATTTAACTAGCGATGGCATGAGCAGACTGGCAACAATTCCTGAGGGCTATTTTGAAATTGTTGAGGTCTCAGCTGAAGTCATGAAAGCAATGACTGATACCGTCACACCACAAGGTTTATTAGCTATCGCTCAGATTCCAGAGAATTCATTTGCAGATTTTCTTGCAGCGTCAAAGAGTGAGTTAAAGATTGCTTACTTCTGGCAGATTCAAGATCCAGGAAATGCTGGGACGGTGATCCGAGCTGCGGATGCTTTTGGTTTTGATGCAGTGATTTTCTCTGACAACAGCGTTGATATCTATAGCCCGAAAGTAGTTCGCTCCAGTGCAGGTTCGCACTGGCATATTCCTCTATTTACTTCAATTTCCGAAGGGGAACTTAAAACACAGCTCTATGGCAAGGCCTTTGATATCTATGGAACTGATGCAAGTGGGGGACTTGAACTATTAGAGGCAGCTAATGAATCAAAGAATCGCTCTGCAATCTGGGTATTTGGCAATGAGGCTAGAGGCCTTGAGGCGAAGGTGATCTCAACACTGGGAGCCAAGCAAGTGGCAATTCCTATTTCAGGCAACGCAGAGAGCCTGAATCTCGCTACCGCTGCCTCAGTGGTGATGTATGCCGTATCGGCAGCTCGAAAATAACCACTTCTTGCCACTTGGATTAGTAGAATTCCCAAGTGTCGTTAGATAACGCAAGTATTGAGCAGATTAAGGCCGTTGCGCTCGCTGCAATAAAAAGTTCTCAATCCCTAGATGAGCTGCGTGAGGTAAGAATTGCTCATGTCGGAGATCGCTCGCCAATAGCAAGGGCTAATCAAGGACTTGCAGAGATTGAGATTGAAAAACGAGCAGCGATGGGAAAATTGATTGGGACAGCCCGCGCTAATATCAATCAAGCATTTGATGATAAAGAAAAAGAGTTAACTGCGCTAAGAGATAGCAGAGCTTTAAGCAATGAAAGAGTTGATGTAACCCTTGCTAGTAATAGAAATCCTCGCGGAGCGCTACATCCTTTAACACTTCTAACTTATGAGATTTCTGATCTTTTTGTTGGCATGGGATACACAGTGCAAGAGGGGCCAGAGCTGGAGGCTTCCTGGCTCAACTTCGATGCCTTAAATATTGCTGAAGATCATCCGGCTAGAACTATGCAAGATACATTTTTTATCGAGCCGCTCGCATCAGGTCTTGTAATGCGAACCCATACCTCGCCAGTTCAGATCAGAACTATGTTGGAAAATAAACCTCCAATCTATGTGATCTGTCCAGGTCGTACTTATCGAGCTGATGAGTTAGATGCAACTCATACCCCAGTATTTAATCAAGTAGAAGGTTTAGTAGTTGATAAGGGCATAACGATGGCCCATCTAAAAGGAACTCTGGACCACTTTGCGGCAAAGATATTTGGCCCAGGGGTTACAACAAGAATTAGGCCATCTTTCTTTCCATTTACTGAGCCAAGTGCAGAAGTTGATTTCTTCTACAACGGTCGCTGGGTTGAGTGGGGCGGCTGCGGTATGGTTAATCGAAAAGTTTTGCAGGCAGCAGGAATTGATACCGATATTTATACTGGATTTGCATTTGGAATGGGCCTTGAAAGAACCTTGATGGTGAAATATGGGATCACAGATATGCATGACATCGTTGAGGGAGATGTCCGCTTCTCAAGGCAGTTCGGAAGTGGTGGGCGATGAAGCTTCCATTATCTTGGCTCTCGGAGTTTGTTGACTTCCCTAAAACCATTTCAGTAGCAGATATTGCCGCTGGATTTGTGAAAGTGGGTTTTGAAGTAGAGTCAATCGATAATCCAGCCGAGAAAATCAAAGGTCCACTACTTGTTGGAAAAGTTCTCACTATTGAGGAGCTAACCGGACATAAAAAGCCCATACGCTATGTCGGGCTTGATTGCGGGGAAGCTAAAACAAGATATGTAATCTGTGGTGCTACTAATTTTGTTGCTGGAGATCTAGTTGTCGCAGCTCTCCCTGGCGCGATCCTGCCAGGAAACTTTGCAATTTCAGCCCGTGAAACATATGGCAAGACCAGCAATGGAATGATCTGTAGTTCAAAGGAACTTGGCCTAGGAGATGACCATTCAGGAATAATCGTTCTAGATGGCAAAGCAAAGATTGGTAGCCCAGCACTTAGGGTTTTAGGAGCAGATGATCCAATTATTGATATCGCAGTAAACCCCGACCGCGGTTATGCGATGAGCGTTCGCGGCGCTGCAAGAGAGCTTGCAATGGTGCTAGGGCTTAACTTCAAGGATATTTCTTCAAAGTCCTTAATTGCATCACTTGAGAAAAAGAAGAAGCGGGGAAAGATAATTCCAGTACAGATTTCAGATAAAACTGGAGCAGATCAAATCTACCTGCGAAGCTTAAGTAATGTAGATCCGCTAAGGCCAACACCGCAGTGGATGGCAAGACGTCTATCTCAAGCAGGGATGCGCCCAATATCTATTGCAGTAGATATCACCAACTATGTGATGTTAGAGCTGGGTCAGCCGCTACATGCTTTTGATAGCGCCAAGATTTCTGGAACTTTAAGAGTTGCAAGAGCGGGAAAATTCACCGAATTGATAACCCTTGATAAGGTCAAAAGAAAGCTTGCTAAGGATAATCTTCTAATAACAGATGATAAAAAAGTACTAGCTCTAGCTGGGACTATGGGCGGGCTTGATAGCGAAGTGAGTGAATTTACTGTTGGCATCACTTTAGAGGCGGCCCACTTTGATCCAATGTCAATTGCGCGTAATTCAAGGAGCCATATTCTAAGTTCAGAGGCTTCGCGTCGATTTGAGCGTGGAGTAGATCCATTGCTTGCTGAGTTGGCTTCTGCTCGGGCAGCGCTACTACTTATCGAATATGCAGGAGCTATCTATAACGGAAGCTCAGTAAAGAAAACTCCGCTAAAGAAGAGAAGCATCACTATTTCTGCCTCTGAAATTTCATCACTTATCGGAACAACTTATAGCGACAAAGAAATTGAAAAATCGCTAAAGGCGATTGGCGCTAGCTTAAGAAAGAGTGGAAAGAAATGGGTTGTTACCCCGCCATCCTGGCGCCCAGATCTAAACGAACTTCCAGATCTTGCAGAAGAGATTGCTAGATTCTTTGGATATGACCGCATTCCTTCTCAACTTCCGCCAGTGAAATTGGCAAGTAATGGAAGTTCAGGACTTACCCCTATGCAAAAGCGTCGCAGATCAATGAGTTTGAAATTGGCCAATAGAGGGCTGGTCGAAGTTCATAACTATCCTTTTGTAAGCCAATCCCAAATGGATCTCTTTGGTTTCACTGGAGATCGCGCGAAGACTTTCAAGATTGCTAACCCAATGTCTGATGAATATCCCTACTTAAGAACTCATCTAACCCCTGGACTTCTGGCTGCAGCTGCAAGAAACCTCTCTAGGGGAGAAAAATCGGTAGCACTCTTTGAAAGTGGTGCGATATTTAGAAACATTGAAACCTTAAAGCCAGCAGGAAGTGTTTCAGTCAGTAAGAGACCGACAGAGTTGCAGATAAAACAGATTTATCAGAGCGTACCTAAGCAACCTCTTCATATTGCAGGAGTAATTGCGGGAGAGATGACAAACTCTGGTTGGTGGGGCAAGGGAAGAGTTGTTGAGTGGAGCGATGCTGTTGATCTAGTAAGAGAGTTGATTGAAGATTCTGGAAATGACTATTCAATTGAAGCAGTGGATCTTGCGCCTTGGCACCCTGGAAGATGCGCTGAATTTAAAGTTGATGGAAAAGCTGTGGCGCATGCCGGCCAGATTCATCCACGAGTAACCTCAACGCTTGCTCTTCCTGATGCAACTGTGGCGTTTGCTCTCATCGTTGACGCTCTAAAATTTCCAGATAATTTTAAGGCCAGTCCAATAAGTGTTATGCCAGCTGCCATCCAAGACATCTCCCTCTTTGTTGACCAGAAGGTGCCAGCAGAAAAAGTTGAAGCCGCCCTTCGAGAGGGCGCAGGTGAACTACTGGAGAGCATTGCGCTTTTTGATAGATATCAGAAGGAGGGAGAGGCTCAGGTTTCGCTCGCTTTTTCTCTAGTATTTAGAGCCGCAGATCGAACTCTTACCTCTGATGAAGTTTCAGAACTTCGCGCAAAGGCCGGGGCGATGGCCAGCAAGAAGTGCGGAGCCCAGATACGCACATAGTGCATAATTATGCAGGGATTTGCATAACTATGCACCAAAGGCTAACCTGCCTCCATGAAAATCGGAGTCCTTGGGGCTAGCGGCTATGCCGGGGGCGAGCTGTTGCGTTTGCTGTCTGGGCACCCAGATTTTGAAGTTAGCTACATCGCCGCAGGTTCAAATGCGGGAGAGAAGATTACTGATCTCCATTCACATCTAATCACCTATGGCGATCAGAGATTTGCTAGTACAGATATTGGCGCAATCAATAATTGTGACTTGATTTTTCTTGCCCTTCCTCACGGCCAATCTGCTGAGATAGTTAAGCAGATAGATGAAAAAGTAAAGATTGTTGACTTAGGTGCCGATTTTCGTTTGAAATCAGAACAAGCCTGGAAACAGTATTACAACGATAGTTATGCAGGAGCTTGGGCTTATGGATTGCCAGAACTGCCTGGAAAGCGTGAGTTAATAAAGAAGTCTTCAAGGGTTGCAAACCCTGGATGCTACGCCACCGCTATAGCACTGGCAGCCGCTCCTGCCGTGCTGGCAGGTGGAGTAGATGCAGGTGACATTGTTGTTGTTGCAGCAAGTGGAACAACTGGAGCAGGAAGAAGCACCAAGGTAAGCCTAAGTGCGAGCGAGATAATGAATTCGATGGTCTCTTATAAATTTGGCGGAGTACATCAACATACTCCTGAGATTGAACAAACGCTTGCAGAGCTTGGTTCAAAAGAAGTGAAAATTTCATTTACCCCAATTTTGGCGCCCATGCCAAGAGGAATACTTGCGACTGTCACTGCCAAAACAACTGTTTCGGAAGATGAGATTCGTAAAAGCTATGTAAAAATGTATCAAGATGAACCATTCGTTCACTTACTTTCAAAGGGTCAACTTCCTGAGACTTCTTCACTTACTGGTTCCAATTCAGTTCAGATGCAAGTAGCTGTTGACACCCATACTTCTAGATTAATCGTCTCTGTTGCCATTGATAATTTAGGAAAAGGGGCGGCAGGACAAGCTATTCAAAACGCTAATTTAATTTCAGGACTTGTCGAGACAACTGGACTATCAGCATTGGGCATAGGGCAATGACTCTAAAGAGTGAATATAGCCAGAGCCTTCCCAAGGGCTTTAGGGGATCTGGAGTTAGTGCCGGGCTTAAAAGCTCTGGGGCTAAAGATATAGCTCTCATTGTTAATGATGGACCTGATAATTTCGCAAGTGCAGTCTTTACTACCAATCAAGTTGTAGCAGCTCCTGTTATCTGGAGCCGGCAAGTTCTAAAAGATAACCAAGTCTCCGCAGTCTTACTAAATAGTGGTGGAGCAAATGCCGCCACTGGCCCTGATGGCTTTGCTGATACCCATAAATCAGCAGAAGAGGTAGCTAGTTTGCTATCGATTTCATCCTCTGATGTCGCTATCTGTTCCACTGGATTAATTGGCGTAAGACTTGATATGGAGAAATTACTTGCAGGAGTCAAAATCGCCCACTCTGCTTTGAGCAGTAATTCAACCGAAGATCTCGCAAGAGCAATTATGACTACTGATTCAAAACCAAAGATCGCTACCTATGAGAGCTCAGGTGTTAGTTTTACCGGAATAGCCAAGGGAGCCGGAATGCTTGCGCCATCACTTGCCACCATGCTTTCGGTAGTAATGACTGATGCAAAAGTGGATAAGGCAGTGGCCGATGAGATTTTCGCCAAAGTTTGTGAGAAGACTTTTAATCGAATTGATTCAGATGGGTGCACATCAACTAATGACACAGTTCTCTTTCTTTCATCTGCTGCTTCAGGAGTTGAGATATTAGATGAGCAGCTTGAGCGTGCGCTATTTGCCGTTGCTGCAAGTCTTTCAAAGCAGCTAATTGCTGATGCTGAAGGACACTCAAAGATCATTTCAATCACCACAATAAATGCTAAGAGTGAGAGAGATGCCGTCGAGGTGGGTAGAGCATGTGCAAGGAATAACCTTCTTAAGTGCGCACTTGGCGGAGAAGATCCTAATTGGGGTCGAGTTTTAGCAGCGATTGGAACAACCAATGCGGTAATTGATCCACTCAATATTGATGTTGATCTAAATGGAGTAAAGGTTTGTAAGTCAAGCTCGCCAGGGGAGGATAGAGCTAAGGTAGATATGACTGGGGAATTGCTAGAGATTCTGATTGATTTAAAGGTAGGCAGCTCCTCGGCAACTATCTGGACCAATGACTTAACTGCTTCATATGTTCACGAGAATTCGGCTTACTCAACATGATCGTTATTAAATTTGGTGGTCATGCCATGGGGGAGCACTCCAGAAAATGGGCGAGCGAGATTGCTAGCCGCTTTGAATTAGGGGAGAGATTTGTAATCGTCCATGGCGGTGGACCGCAGATAGATAAGGAGCTTGCAAGACGCGGTATTGAAAAATCAAGCGTCAACGGCTTTCGCATTACAACTCCTGAAATTATGGAGGTTGTTGAATTTGTCCTAACCGGAAGTGTGCTGCGCTCGGTCGTTAGAGATTTAATCGCTGCTGGATTTCCTGCAGTTGGAATCACAGGAAGTGATAACCAATTACTAGAAGTTGAATTAAGGGATGAGGCTAAGTTTGGCCTGGTTGGAAAGATTAAAAAAGTGAATCCAAAGATCATTAATGATTTACTAGATATGGGATATTTACCTGTCATATCTCCAGTTGCCAATGACAGTTCAACTAGGGCCCTTAATGTAAATGCAGATATCGCAGCAGGGGCTATTGCAGGCTCACTTCGAGCAAATGAGGCTCTTTTTCTTACCGATGTCCCTGGCATCTATAGCGCATGGCCAGATCGCTCTTCATTGATAACAGAGATCACTATCTCTGATTTGAAGAAGATCTCATTTGAAGGTGGAATGGTTCCAAAGGTTGAAGCGGTAATCAACGCGATTGAATCTGGAGCATCATCTGCAAGGGTTATTGATGGCACATCACTTCCAGCATTTATTGATGCCTTAAGCGGCGATGGTGGAACGTTGGTAAAGCCATGAAGAAAGGTAATAAAGAATCACTGAAAAAATGGAACTCTGTAATGCAGAGCAATTATGGAACCCCCAGCATCTCTCTTTCAAAAGGTAAAGGTATTGAAGTCTGGGATTTAGATGGGGTCAAATACCTAGACTTCCTGGGAGGTATTGCAACAAATCTTCTGGGCCATAACCATCCAGCCATAGTGGCCGCTGTCTCAAAGCAGATTAGGCAATTAAGCCATGTTAGTAACTTCTATGCACATCCTGTGGCGCTAGAGCTTGCTGGGAAACTTCAGAAAATGACGTCAGATAGGAGCGCAAGAGTTTTCTTCTGCAATTCAGGAGCTGAGGCAAATGAAGCAGCTATAAAAATTGCTCGTCTTCATCGCGGCAAAAGAATAGTTGCCGCAACTGGGGCATTTCACGGAAGAACCATGGGAGCACTTTCGCTAACTGGACAGAGTTCTAAGAGGGATGCTTTCAAGCCATTGCTTCCTGGAGTTAAGCATGTGAAATATGGCGATATCAAAGCTTTAAAAAGGGTAGTTAATAAGAGAACTTCCATGGTAATTCTTGAGCCCATTATGGGCGAGGCCGGGGTAGTAACTCCTCCAAGTGGCTACTTAAAGGCAGCGAGGCAGATCTGTGATGAAAATGGCGCTCTGCTTGCAATAGATGCAGTGCAGACCGGTATGGGTCGCTGCGGAAGTTGGTTTGGATATGAAGATGAGGGAATAAAGCCAGATCTAATCACAATTGCAAAAGGCTTAGGGGGCGGACTTCCATTGGCAGCAATGATCACGTTAGGCAAAGCATCTGAACTTTTTAAAGCTGGATCACATGGCAGCACCTTTGGAGGAAATCCTGTTGCTGCTGCTGCAGCGATTGCAGTTATTGATGAGATTGAGAAGAAGAATTATCTGGCGCTAAATACTGTAAAGGGAGCGCTAATACGAAACTTGATCTCGCCAATCATTGGAGTGGAACAAGTTCGAGGCAAAGGCTTACTAATAGGTATTTGTATAAAGGAGAATAAAGCTAAGAAGATTGCAGCCGATATGCAATCTAGAGGGTTTCTAGTAAATGCTGCCAGCGCTGATGTAATTAGAATTGCTCCAGCTTACGTAGTAAGCGAAAAGCAGATCATGTCTTTTGTCACTGCTTTTAATTCAAGTTGTGAGGAGATTTATCGTGGCTAAACGTGGAACTCTCTCCTCTAATGCAAGACGGGCGCTTGTAGTCAATTTTGTTAACCAAGGCCTTGTTCATTCGCAAGGCGATTTAGTGGAGCTTTTGGCTGATGAAGGTATTGAAGTAACGCAGGCAACTGCAAGTCGAGACCTCGATGATGTTGGAGCGGTTAGAGGTAAAGATGCCTCTGGGGTAATGCGCTATCAATTTCTCGATTCAAGCGTGGAACCTTTGGCTAGAATGGCCCGAGTCTCTGATCAACTTTTATTGAGTATCACCGCTAGCGGAAATATCGTTGTTATAAAGACTCCACCAGGGGGAGCGCAACTACTTGCTAGCGCCCTTGATCGCGCTTCGGAGAGCTCAGAGCTTTCAAATGCAATAGGAACTATCGCAGGAGATGACACAGTTTTAGTTATTTCACGAAACGCAAGCGGAGGAAAGCTTCTCGCTGCCGAGCTTCGTGATTACATTGCTTCTGAGTTTTCAAGTAACGCTCGGAAAACGAGCAAGTCAAAGAAGGCGAGAAGGTAATGGCGCTTTGGGGCGGCAGGTTCTCAAAAGAGGCTGGAGAGGCGATGTTTGCACTCTCAAGGAGCGTCCACTTTGATTGGCGCCTTGCTTCCTATGACTTAAGAAGTTCGCTAGCTCACCTTAATTCTTTAGAGGCAAGTGCCATAATCGATAAAGCCCTAGCGGCCAAAATAAGAAGTGCAATCAAAGAGCTACAAAGTGAAGTAGCAAGTGGCAAATTTGCTCCGATTGCTAGCGATGAAGATGTCCATTCAGCACTTGAGCGAGGACTTATAGAAAAACTTGGCGCAGAAGGTGGAGCAATAAGAGCTGGTCGATCACGAAATGATCAAGTAGCTACCGATTTTCGACTCTACTTAATTGATCACATGATTGAAATTGCACTAGAGACTCTAAAACTTAGTAGCGCTATCACCGATCTAGCAGGTGAATATGCAGGCGATGTTTCACCTGGCTTTACCCATCTTCAACATGCTCAACCAGTTTCATTTGGTCATGAGTTAGCTAAGCATGCTCACAGTCTAAGTAGGGATGTTTCAAGAATCTCAGATTGGCTGACCAGGAGTAATCTCTCACCCCTTGGCGCAGGCGCGCTAGCCGGATCATCACTTCCACTGAATCCTGAATCAAGTGCTAAGGAGCTTGGATTTAGCGGAGCAATAGCAAATAGCATTGATGCAGTTAGCGATAGAGATTTTGTCGCAGAGGCTCTCTTTGTTATTTCGTTAATCGGTATTCATCTCTCAAGAATCGGTGAGGAGTGGAGCCTTTATGCAAGTAGTGAATTTGCTTGGGTTGAATTAGATGATGCTTATGCAACAGGCTCTTCGATTATGCCGCAGAAGAAAAATCCCGATGCAGCAGAACTTGCGAGAGGAAAAGCTGGGCGATTTATTGGATCACTAACTGGATTATTAACCGTTCTAAAAGGTTTGCCCTTTGCCTATAACCGCGACTTGCAAGAGGATAAAGAGCTGACATTTGATGCAGTAGAGAATCTCCTGCTATTGCTTCCCGCAATTACTGGGATGGTTGCAACTAGTAAATTTGATAGAGAGAAGATGAGAGCAGCAGCGCCCCTTGGTTTTTCCCTTGCTACTGAGATTGCCGACTTTCTAGTTCTTAAGGGAGTGGCTTTTCCTATCGCCCACGATGCCGCAGGTAAAGCGGTTAGAAGATGTGAAGAGCTTTCAATTGAACTTGATCAATTAAATGATTTAGATCTTAAGAGTATTCATCCGCTCTTAAGTGGCGAGGTTCGAAGCCGTCTTAATCTTGATGCAGCCTTGGCTGCTAGAGCTAGCGCAAGTGGAACCGCCCCTGAGAGCGTTAAGAAACAGATTGCTAATTTACGAGTGAAAATTTCTGCTGACGCTAGCGAATTTGCCGGCGAGCGGAAGAGATTTTCAGGCATGATGGACCAATGAGCAAAGCGCTACTAGATGATTTAACTTGGCGCGGCTCTATCGCTCAGAGTACAGATAGAGCTGAGTTAGAGAAGTATCTATCTAACCCTGGAGCAAGTCTTTATCTTGGATTTGATCCAACTGCTCCAAGTCTTCACATTGGAAATTTAGTTGCTCTAACGCTGCTTCGCAGGTTTCAATTAGCTGGTTATAAACCGATAGCACTTGTTGGGGGAGCCACAGGTTTAGTAGGAGATCCAAGTGGGCGAAGCGCTGAGCGAAGCCTAAATGAAGCTGATTTAGTTGCTGATTGGGTTGAGCGAATCAGAAAGCAATTAGAGGGCTTTCTTGATTTCACTGGCAAGAACGCGGCGATTATGGCAAATAATTTTGATTGGACGGCGCCTGTTTCAGCAATTGAATTCCTAAGAGATATTGGAAAACACTTTAGTGTCAATCAGATGCTAGCTAAGGATTCAGTGGCCTCTCGCCTTGAATCAGGTGGCATTTCCTATACTGAATTTTCTTATCAAGTGATGCAGGCCTTTGATTATCTGGAACTTTTTAGAAGACATAACTGCGCACTACAAATTGGTGGCAGCGATCAGTGGGGAAATATTGTTGCAGGCGTTGATCTAATTCGTCGCGTGGAAGCAAAGAGCGCGCACGCCCTAACAATCCCTCTTCTTGCAAAAGCTGATGGAACAAAGTTTGGCAAAACTGCAGAGGGAGCAATTTGGCTAGATCCCACTATGACCTCGGCCTATGCGCTCTTTCAATTTTTCTTAAATTCTGATGATAGAGATGTTGAACAATTGTTAAAGACATTTTCATTTAAGTCTCGCGGGGAGCTCGAGGCGCTCTTTGAATCTCTCAAAACAAATCCTGGGGCAAGAGAGGCCCATCGAGAACTTGCCAGAGAGGTAACAACGCTTCTTCATGGCGCTGATCAAGCAAGAAAGGTAGAAGCTGCAGCGAAAGCTCTATTTGGTCAGGGCGAGATAAGAGATCTCGACATTGAAACTTTAAAGTCGGCGCTAGCAGAGCTTCCAAAGGCAAGAATTAAAAAGGGAGCAGAGATTCCTTCCTGGGTAGATCTAATTGCTAGCTCTGGAGTGGTGGAATCTAAGTCTGCTGCGCGAAGAGTTATCAAAGAGGGCGGGGCATATTTAAATAATGAGAAAATTACTGGCGAGGATTTCGCTCCAAAGAGTTCTGATCTGCTTCATGGTCAATTTCTCTTGCTCCGTAAAGGAAAACGCGATCTGGTTGCGGTAGAAATCACCGATTAGAGGACTTGCACCCCTTAAAAAAGAGCGTTATCCTTGGCTTCCTCGCTACGAAATCGGACTTCAACACCAGGCCGAGTAGTCGAGCAAGAACTTCCCTAGAAGCTAAAACCCTTATTTATCAAGGTTTTTTGGCCTCTGCGCCCCATTTTTTGGGTTTTGCAGGGGGTGATTTGACCCTAAGTGATTAAAGGCCTAAGTTTCTCCTTCTGCCCTGTAAAAGGGGCGGATTGGTTGTGCCCTGCCAACGGCTGTAAGGCCCGGAATCGGTGCGCACCCGTACCTTGAGAACTCAACAGCGTGCCAAAAGTCAATGCCAATTACCTCGATGAGGTATGGCTTTATTGCCATGCCCGTCGAATCCTTTGTAAATAAATCAATTGGTCAAAGACAATAAATAAACGACAGTTTGTTATGTCTTTCGCCGGAATCAACGTCTCGTTGAATCAAAATTCAATGGAGAGTTTGATCCTGGCTCAGGACGAACGCTGGCGGCGTGCTTTATACATGCAAGTCGAACGATGAAGTTCCTTCGGGAATGGATTAGTGGCGAACGGGTGAGGAACACGTGAGAAACCTGCCTTTCATTCTGGGATAACACCGGGAAACCGGTGCTAACACCGGATACTCCATCTTGGCGGCATCGCCGAGCTGGGAAAAAATTTTGATGAAAGATGGTCTCGCGGCCTATCAGCTAGTTGGTGAGGTAAAGGCTCACCAAGGCGACGACGGGTAGCCGGCCTGAGAGGGCGACCGGCCACACTGGGACTGAGACACGGCCCAGACTCCTACGGGAGGCAGCAGTAGGGAATATTGGGCAATGGGCGCAAGCCTGACCCAGCGACGCCGCGTGAGGGATGAAGGTCTTCGGATTGTAAACCTCTTTCAGTAGGGAAGAAGCGAAAGTGACGGTACCTAAAGAAGAAGCACCGGCTAACTATGTGCCAGCAGCCGCGGTAATACATAGGGTGCAAGCGTTGTCCGGAATTATTGGGCGTAAAGAGCTCGTAGGTCGTTTGTCGCGTCGATTGTGAAAATCTGAGGCTCAACCTCAGACCTGCAGTCGATACGGGCAAACTAGAGTGTGGTAGGGGAGACTGGAATTCCTGGTGTAGCGGTGGAATGCGCAGATATCAGGAGGAACACCAATGGCGAAGGCAGGTCTCTGGGCCATAACTGACACTGAGGAGCGAAAGTGCGGGGAGCGAACAGGATTAGATACCCTGGTAGTCCGCACCGTAAACGGTGGGCACTAGTTGTGGGAACCTTCCACGGTTTCCGCGACGCAGCAAACGCATTAAGTGCCCCGCCTGGGGAGTACGATCGCAAGATTAAAACTCAAAGGAATTGACGGGGCCCCGCACAAGCAGCGGAGCATGCGGCTCAATTCGACGCAACGCGAAGAACCTTACCAAGGCTTGACATATAGCGAAAAGTGGCAGAGATGTCATGTCCGCAAGGGCGCTATACAGGTGGTGCATGGTTGTCGTCAGCTCGTGTCGTGAGATGTTGGGTTAAGTCCCGCAACGAGCGCAACCCTCGTTCTGTGTTACCAGCATTTAGTTGGGGACTCACAGGAGACTGCCGGGGTCAACTCGGAGGAAGGTGGGGATGACGTCAAATCATCATGCCCCTTATGTCTTGGGCTGCACGCATGCTACAATGGCCGGTACAAAGTGCTGCGAGATCGTAAGATTGAGCGAATCACATAAAGCCGGTCTCAGTTCGGATTGAGGTCTGCAACTCGACCTCATGAAGTCGGAGTTGCTAGTAATCGTAGATCAGCAACGCTACGGTGAATACGTTCCCGGGGCTTGTACACACCGCCCGTCACGTCACGAAAGTCGGTAACACCCAAAGTTAGTGGCCCAACCGCAAGGGGGGAGCTACCTAAGGTGGGATCGGTGATTGGGACGAAGTCGTAACAAGGTAGCCGTACCGGAAGGTGCGGCTGGATCACCTCCTTTCTAAGGAGCGAAAGCTCAAAATAATCAAGTGGAGCATTGACTAAATTCGTCGCGCGAGTAATCGCGCAAACGAGGCACGCTGTTGGGTCCTGAGGGGACGGGAGACCGTTTCTTCAAGTGGACTTGAAAAGAGGTTGTAAGGCCTCTAATCGAGTACCGCCCGTAGCTTGAGAACTACACAGTGGACGCGAGCATCTTTGTGGTCAAAATTATTAAGTGCAGATGGCGAATGCCTTGGCACCAGAAACCGATGAAGGACGTATGAGGCTGCGATAAGCCTCGGGGAGCTGCCAACAGAGCTGTGATCCGAGGATTTCCGAATGAGGAAACTCAGCGCGAGTAATGTCGCGTTATTTCTCCCAGAACACATATGGGAGATAAAGGGAACGTGGGGAAGTGAAACATCTCAGTACCCACAGGAAGAGAAAACAAACGTGATTCCGTTAGTAGTGGCGAGCGAAAGCGGATCAGGCTAAACCATTAATGTGCCAAGCCGGCAGGTTTTGCATTAATGGTGTCGAGGGATCGACTCGAATTAACTGCCGTTAATTCAACAAGTCAGAAATTAATGAAGTAGGTGAACGACGTGGGAAAGTCGGGCGTAGAAGGTGAGACCCCTGTAACCGAAACTTCATTAACTTGTAGTTGATATCCCAAGTAATACCGGACTCGTGAAATCCGGTATGAATCTGGCGGGACCACCCGCTAAGCCTAAATATTCTCTGGTGACCGATAGTGAACAAGTACCGTGAGGGAAAGGTGAAAAGAACCCCGCAAGGGGAGTGAAATAGAATCTGAAACCGTCTGCATACAAGCCGTTGGAGCTACCTTGAGTAGTGACAGCGTGCCTTTTGAAGAATGAGTCTACGAGTTAGTGTCATGTGGCGAGGTTAACCCGTCGAGGGGAAGCCGTAGCGAAAGCGAGTCTGAATAGGGCGCCATAGTCGCATGATCTAAACCCGAAGCGAGGTGATCTAGCCATGGTCAGGTTGAAGCGTGGGTAAGACTGCGTGGAGGACCGAACCCACAAACGTTGAAAAGTTTGGGGATGAACTGTGGTTAGGGGTGAAAGGCCAATCAAACTTCGTGATAGCTGGTTCTCTCCGAAATGCATTTAGGTGCAGCGTTACGTGTTTCTTACTGGAGGTAGAGCTACTGGATGGCCGAGGGGACCTACAAGTTTACCAACGTCAGCCAAACTCCGAATGCCAGTAAGTGAGAACGTAGCAGTGAGACAGTGGGGGATAAGCTTCATTGTCGAGAGGGAAACAACCCAGAACAGCAACTAAGGTCCCAAAGCGTGTGCTAAGTGGAAAAGGATGTGAAGTCGCATAGACAACCAGGATGTTGGCTTAGAAGCAGCCACCATTAAAAGAGTGCGTAATAGCTCACTGGTCAAGTGATTTCGCGCCGACAATGTAACGGGGCTCAAGCACGCCACCGACGTTCTGTCATTCACACATCATCCAGGTCGCAAGATCCAGGAGTGTGGATGGGTAGGAGAGCGTCGTGCAACTAGTGAAGCGGTGGAGGAATCCAACCGTGGAAGTTGCACGAGTGAGAATGTAGACATGAGTAGCGAAAGATGGGTGAGAAACCCGTCCGCCGAATGACCAAGGGTTCCTGGGCCAGGCTAATCCGCCCAGGGTAAGTCGGGACCTAAGACGAGGCCGTCAGGCGTAGTCGATGGACAACTGGTTGATATTCCAGTACCCGCTAAGAGCGCCCAGAACGAGCCTGCTAATGCTAAGTGCCTGAAGTCTTCTTGGGGTAAAACCTAAAGGGGGCGGAGCGCGCGACCCAAGGCAGTAGTAGTTCAGCAATGGTGTGACACAGGAAGGTAGTTCAACCCAGGCGATGGTTGTCCTGGGGTAAGAGTGTAGGAAGTAGCGTAGGTAAATCCGCGCTACACATTTCTGAGACTTGATGCCGAGCCGTATGGCGAAGTGAACAATCCTATGCTGTCAAGAAAAACATCTAGCGAGCTCAACAGCGGCCCGTACCCGAAACCGACACAGGTGGTCAGGTAGAGAATACCAAGGCGATCGAGAGAATCGTGGTGAAGGAACTCGGCAAATTACCCCCGTAACTTCGGGATAAGGGGGGCCAAATTACGTGTAGGGATTTACTCCCGAAGCGTGAGTTGGCCGCAGAGACTAGGCTCAAGCGACTGTTTACCAAAAACACAGGTCCGTGCAAATTCGTAAGAAGACGTATACGGACTGACGCCTGCCCGGTGCTGGAAGGTTAAGGGGACTGGTTAGCCGCAAGGCGAAGCTGAGAACTTAAGCCCCAGTAAACGGCGGTGGTAACTATAACCATCCTAAGGTAGCGAAATTCCTTGTCGGGTAAGTTCCGACCTGCACGAATGGCGTAACGACTTGAGCACTGTCTCCACCATGAACTCGGCGAAATTGCATTACGAGTAAAGATGCTCGTTACGCGCAGCAGGACGGAAAGACCCCGGGACCTTTACTATATCTTGATATTGGCACTCGGAACGGTTTGTGTAGCATAGGTGGGAGACTTTGAAGCGGCACGCCAGTGTTCGTGGAGTCATCGTTGAAATACCACTCTAATCGTTTTGAGTTTCTAACCTCGGTCCATAATCTGGATCAGGGACAGTGTCTGGTGGGTAGTTTGACTGGGGCGGTCGCCTCCCAAAAAGTAACGGAGGCGCTCAAAGGTTCCCTCAATCTGGTTGGTAATCAGATGTCGAGTGTAAGTGCACAAGGGAGCTTAACTGTGAGACAGACATGTCGAGCAGGTGCGAAAGCAGGAACTAGTGATCCGGCGGTGGCTTGTGGAAGCGCCGTCGCTCAACGGATAAAAGGTACCCCGGGGATAACAGGCTGATTTTGCCCAAGAGTCCATATCGACGGCAAAGTTTGGCACCTCGATGTCGGCTCGTCTCATCCTGGGGCTGGAGTAGGTCCCAAGGGTTGGGCTGTTCGCCCATTAAAGAGGCACGCGAGCTGGGTTCAGAACGTCGTGAGACAGTTCGGTCCCTATCCGCTGTGTGCGTAGGAAACTTGAGAAGAGCTGTCTTTAGTACGAGAGGACCGAGACGGACGAATCTCTAGTGTGTGGGTTGTTTCGCCAGAAGCACGGCCCATTAGCTACATTCGGAAGAGATAACCGCTGAAAGCATCTAAGCGGGAAGCTCGCTTCAAGATTAGGTTTCCCATTGGTTTACCAAGTAAGGCCCCCAAGAGACTATTGGGTTGATAGGCCGGAAGTGGAAGAGGCGCAAGCCTTGGAGCTGACCGGTACTAATAGGCCGAGGATTTAACTACAAAGTTGCTACGCGTCCACTGTGTGGTTCCCGAGATACGGTCGGGAACCAAATCAAAGATCGAAAGATATTTGATGGTTTTGATTGACATCTCAATAGCGTTTCGGCGGTCATAGCGAGAGGGAAACACCCGGTCCCATTCCGAACCCGGAAGTTAAGCCTCTCAGCGTCGATGGTACTGCACGGGTCACCTTGTGGGAGAGTAGAACGCCGCCGGACTTATATTAGAAACGAGGGGTTGCAGTTTACTGCGGCCCCTTTTTTCTTTTCATCTCTAACATAGACTTCAAGATATTGGTTAAGGAGGAGCTAATGGTTGAAAGACCTGCACGTCCTTCCTATCACAAGAGCTCTGATCGCAGGCCTTCTTCCAGAAAACCTAGCGATAGAAAACCTAGCGATAGAAAACCAAGCGATCGCAGAGGTTCTGATAGAAGCGGTCCAAGGCTTGCAAGAGGCGGTGTTGGTCGCGAGAGAAATGATTTACGAGATGAAAACAGAAGAGTAAGAAAATTTGCAGAACCTGATATTCCAATAGAAGTAACTGGAAAAGAGTTAGAGAAGAGAGATGCATTTGCACTCGGCACACTCGCTGCTGAAAACGGAGAAGTTGTTGCAAAGCATTTAGTCTGCATAAATCTATTTCTTGAGAGTAATCCAGAGCGAGCATTCTGGCATGGCCAGGCAGCAGTATTTAGAGCGGGAAGAGTTGCAATTGTTAGAGAGCGGGCTGGAATTGCTGCGCTGAATTTTGAGAAATATGAAGTTGCTCAGAAAGAGTTAAGAGCGGCGATAAGAATTTCAGGCTCTCAATCTGCCCTGCCATATCTAGCCCAAGCAGAGCTTGCCCTGGGAAATCCCCGAAAAACCCTTGAAATTGCCGGCTCTATCGATCCCAAATTACTAAGCCAAGGCGAGCGAGTCGAGCTGCGTATTGCCGCTGCCGGGGCAAGAAGCGCTCTTGGTCAAAGTGAGGCAGCTGTTGTGACGCTAACCTGTCCTGAGCTAACACTTAGCGATGCCAGCTTTGCTGCCAAACTTCAAGGCGCATATATCCAGGCCTTAATTGCAGCCGGGCGCGCAGGTGAGGCTGAAGAATTTAGAGTTAAGTATCAAAAGAATGAACCCTCTGAAGAATCAAAGGGCTAAGAGCTAGCCAATTGGCTATCTTTCTCCTATGGCAAATGATCTCTTATCAGCACTTCGCACCTATCTCACCAAGCTCTCATCAGGTGAGAAGAGTCCGCAGGAGGTAGCTGCAGCCTTGAATCAATGGGCGAAGGAAAGTGGCGAGGCGATTAAAACTCGCGTTGAAGAAGAGGTAAAGACAAGTGTTAAGAAGATGGGTTTTGCAAAACAAGACGATTTAGATCGACTCGCAAGGGAAGTTGAATTACTAAAAACAAGGCTTGTTACAACCCCTAGGACTTCAAAGCCAGCAAAGAAGAAATCTCCAGTAAAAAAGAGCGCTGCTAAGAAGAGTGCGAGTAAGAAAAAATGAGTGAAAATATTGAAAATCTCGAGCAGATCTCAGCTATAAAGAAGAGAATTAATGAGATTGCCTTTGCTCCCTTGTCCGAACATGGCGCGCTATTTGATCAAGTTAACCAAGATTTATCAGCAGCGCTAACTCATGTTGAAGGTATCTCTAGCCAGAGTCAAGCTTAAGAAGTTCTAACTACCTTATCTATTTAGATCAGCTAGAAAAATGAGAACCCGCCTAGATGCTGAGTTAGTTAGACGAGGCCTTGCAAGATCTAGAGAAGATGCAGTTGATTTAATTGAGGCAAGATCAGTTCTAGTTCGAGGAATCCCGGCATCAAAGCCAGCTACGCAGGTCGATCCAGAGACCTCAATAACACTTGCAGGCAAGAGAGATGATTATGTTTCAAGAGGCGGTTATAAATTAGCCGGAGCACTTGAGGCCTTCAAGGAGATAAGAGTTAGCGGAGTTACTGCTCTTGATGCTGGAGCATCAACTGGTGGGTTTACTGATGTCTTACTAAAGAGGGGGGCAGCAAAGGTCATCGCTGTTGATGTCGGATATGGACAACTTGCTTGGGAGCTTCGCAATGATGCAAGAGTTGAGATACATGATCGCACCAATGTGCGCACTCTAAGTAGCGAGATCATCAAAGAGAGCGTTGATTTAGTGGTCGCTGATCTCTCCTTTATTTCACTAGCCCTGGTTATCCCCGCCCTGCTTTCAGTGAGCAAGAGCGAAGCAGATTTTCTTCTTATGGTTAAGCCTCAATTCGAAGTTGGACGAGAGCGATTGGGAGCAGGGGGAGTTGTACGAGATCCAGAGCTAAGAAAAGCTGCAGTTAGCGATATTGCAAGGAGCGCCTTTGATGCAGGTTTGGGTACCGTTGGAGTAGTGGCCAGCTGCCTTCCGGGACCTTCTGGAAATGTTGAATATTTTCTCTGGCTTAAATCTGGAGCAGAGATGATTTCAGATAAAGAGTTAGATCAGGCGATAGCGAAAGGACCGCAGTAGATGATAAAGCGTGAAGTTCTACTTGTCCTACATCCAACTCGCCCTGAAGCAAAAGAGCTTGCGGGATCTATTGTTAAGACTCTTCGCTCTGAAGGCTTTGCCTTTATCTCAAGTGCAGATACTGGAGTATCTGGCGTCACTCAAGTTGGAAGCGAGCAAGTAAGGCAGCGATATGGCGAGATTGAACTCGTTTTAGTTCTTGGCGGCGATGGAACTATTTTGCGTGGAGCAGAACAGATACATGGATCAAATATCCCAGTGCTAGGAATCAATCTAGGACATGTTGGTTTTCTTGCAGAGATTGGAAAACCAAGTCAAGAAAAGATTATCTCGGCCATTAGAGATAAGAAATATAAGACTGAAAAGCGTATGACGCTGGCATATCAAGTATTTAGAGCCGATGAGTTAGTTACTAAAGGGTGGGCGCTTAATGAAGTAACAGTTGAGCGAAGCACTGAGGCAATGATTGAGCTTTTTGTTCAAGTTGATCACAGACCTCTTTCAAGATGGGGCTGCGACGCAGTTATCTGTGCAACGCCAACAGGATCAACTGCTTATGCCTTTAGCGCAGGCGGTCCAGTTGTTTGGCCAGAGGTTGAAGCCCTAGTTCTTCTGCCACTTGCAGCTCACGCCCTCTTCTCAGACCCAATGGTTATTGGCGCAGATTCAGAAATTGCCATCGATGTTGAAAGTGATGAGGGCGTTCTATCCGCAGATGGTCTTCGCAAGTTTGCCTTGAAAGAAAAGGATCGCGTCGTACTAACCTCGGATAAAAGCTATATAAACCTAGCCCATATCGACGCAGCGCCATTTACTGATCGCCTTGTTGCCAAATTTAAATTACCGGTTGATGGCTGGCGCGGTGAGTAAAAAGGGCGAGCGTAAAGGCTCACTCTTAGAAGAAATCAATATCCGCTCACTTGGGCTAATTGATAGCGCAACGATTGAGTTTAAAGAAGGCTTTAATGTAATTACCGGTGAAACTGGAGCTGGTAAAACAATGCTTCTAAATGCCCTGGCACTGATCCTGGGACAGAAGGCCGATGCTGATTACATTAGGCAGGGTCAAGATAGAGCAGTGGTAAGTGGTCGTTTTAGATTGCCAGAGAAAATTAGTGAAGAGTTAAGCGCGCTAATTGATGAGCATGAACCTGAAATTGAAGAATCAGCAATCCTTCTTTCAAGACAGCTGGGCAGAGATGGAAAATCAAAAGCTCAACTATCAGGCTCTGCTACAACGGCTAGCACTCTAATTTCTTTTGCAGATCAACTAATCGAAATTCATGGCCAGCATACAAATTTAGTACTAACAAAAGCAAATAAGCAGCGAGAGATTCTAGATATATTTGCTGGTCAAGAACTTTCTACAGCTCTCCTTGCTTATCAAGAGGCGCTGAAGAACTATCAGGTGCTGCGCAAAGAGATAGCGGAGCTAAAGAAAGCTCTAGGTGATAGAGATAGCGAGATTAAATCACTCGAAGAGCTCGTAGGTGATTTTGCCAAATTAAAGCCACAAAGCTCTGAGCTATCCCAGCTGGAGGCTCAAATTTCAAAGCTAGAAAGTGTTGAAGATTTAAGGATTGCCTCACTTGGTGCCCAACAAGCGCTCTCAGATGAAGAAGCGGGAGCTTTAAATTCATTGCATAGCGCTAAGAAATCTCTAACTGGTGCCAAAGGTCGAGATGCTCAATTAGACCAAATTGCAGATGCCATCTCAGAGAAACTCTTTGATTTAATTGATGCAGCCTCAGATCTTGATCGGTATTTAGATTCACTCTCGGCGGATCCTCAAGCGCTGGAGTTGGCTCAAGACCGTAGAGCTGCTTTGAGCTCTTTTGCCAAAAAGTATGGCAACTCAAGTGATAAGAATGAGGCGCTAGCTGAAGCTGTTGTGAAAGCAGAGGGAGCAAAGAATCGCATTAGGGATTTGAGTGGGGGAGATGATCGCTTAGCCGAAATGGGCAGAGAGCTGGAAGGGTTGCGCGCAAAGCTGCTAGATGAAGCAAAAACTTTGAGCGCCCTTAGAGCACAATCGGCAAAAAAGCTCTCCTCATCTGTCACTAAAGAGTTAGTGGAACTTGCTATGGCTAAAGCGCTTTTTGAAGTAAAAATGGAAAGTAGAGATGGAAGTAGCGATGAGCATTTTTCACTCTTTGGGCTAGATGAAGTCTTTATGTTCTTTACCGCTCATAGCGGCGGAGAATTGCTTCCAGTATCAAAGGCTGCAAGTGGTGGAGAACTATCTCGTTTGATGTTGGCACTTGAAGTTGTGCTAGCTGGCTCTTATCCACTTGGCACATATGTCTTTGATGAAGTTGATGCTGGTGTTGGCGGTAGAGCAGCTCTTGAAGTGGGAAAGAGGCTTAGAAAGCTTGCTATGAATTCACAAGTTATTGTGGTTACCCATCTGCCTCAGGTTGCGCTCTGGGCCGATAATCACATCTTGGTTGAGAAAGATAGCAACGGTCTTCTGTCATCTACTTCAATCAAATCCCTAAGTGATCAAGAGCGCGAGATTGAGATAGCTCGAATGCTCTCTGGCATTGAAGAATCCGAACACGCCCAAGATCACGCTCGGGAGCTGCTCAATTTACGCTTGAGCGATGTTGGCTGATAAGTTTGCCCTCCATGACCGCCTCTCATGTGACCAAGCATCTCTTTGTCACCGGCGGAGTCGCCTCAAGTCTTGGTAAAGGTCTTACCGCATCTAGTTTAGGACGCCTGCTTGTAGCCCGCGGCATTAGAGTCACAATGCAAAAGCTTGATCCCTACATCAATGTGGATCCAGGGACAATGAATCCTTTCCAGCATGGCGAAGTATTTGTTACCGATGATGGAGCAGAGACAGATTTAGATATCGGCCATTATGAGAGATTCCTTGATACCAATCTTCATGGGTCAGCCAATGTCACAACTGGTCAGATTTACCAAAGAGTTATTGCAAGAGAGCGCCATGGCGAATATCTAGGTGAAACGGTGCAAGTTATTCCTCATATCACCAATGAGATTAAAGAGCGCATTCGAGCAATGGCAGCTCCCGATATCGATCTAGTCATCACTGAAGTTGGTGGAACTGTTGGCGATATTGAGTCTCTGCCATTTTTGGAGGCAGCAAGACAGATCCGGCAAGAAGTTGGTAGAGATAACGTCTTTTATCTTCATGTCTCACTGGTTCCATATATTGGTCCATCAGGCGAGTTAAAGACAAAACCCACGCAGCACTCAGTCCAAGCTCTCCGCTCTATTGGAATATCTCCAGATGGCATTGTTCTTCGCTCAGATCGAGCAATCCCGCAAGGTGTTAAGAAGAAGATTTCACTTATGTGCGATGTTGATCTAGAAGCCGTAGTTGCAGCAGTTGATGCTCCCTCAATTTATGACATCCCTAAAGTGCTCCATAGCGAGGGGCTTGATTCCTATATTGTCAGAAGGCTTGATCTAAAGGCCCATGGAGTTAAGTGGGGGCAATGGGATTCACTACTTGAGCGAGTGCATAACCCCGCCAAAAGCGTAAAGGTTGCTCTAGTTGGAAAGTACGTTGATCTTCCAGATGCTTATCTCTCGGTCACTGAAGCGCTAAGAGCTGGGGGCTTTGCTAATAACGCTAGGGTTGAAATTAAATGGGTTGCAAGTGATGAATGCGCAACAGAAGCTGGAGCAAAAGCAAACTTAAGCGAGGTAGATGCAATCTGTGTTCCGGGCGGCTTTGGAGTCAGAGGCATTGAAGGAAAGCTCGGAGCTCTTAAGTATGTACGAGAAAACAAGATTCCAGCGCTAGGTCTTTGTTTAGGTTTGCAATGCATGGTCATTGAGATAGCTAGAAATATCCTCGGTTTAAAGCGGGCTAACTCTGCTGAATTTGATCCTGATACTGATGCTCCAGTTATTGCAACTATGGCAAGTCAGGTAAAGATCGTAAATGGTGAAGCTGATATGGGCGGAACGATGCGTCTTGGACTCTATAAAGCAATTTTTGCCAAAGGCTCAATTGTTGAGAGCTGTTATCAAGCCCCTGAAATATCTGAGCGTCATAGACATCGCTATGAGGTCAATAATTCCTATCGCAAAGAGCTAAGTGGGGCAGGGTTAGTTTTTAGCGGAACATCGCCAGATGAGAATTTAGTTGAATTTGTTGAGCTTCCAAGAGAGGTCCATCCATTTTATGTTGGAACTCAGGCTCACCCAGAATTTAGATCAAGGCCGACTAGAGCCCATCCACTCTTTGCTGGCTTAATTAAGGCCGCGCTAGAACGTGGATGATAGATCTTCGATTGAAATATTCCTCAATCACTGCGCAATAGAGCGAGGGCTGGCTAAGAATTCTCTTTCATCTTATAGAAGAGATTTAGAGAAGTTTCTTAACTATCTAAATAAAAGCCAGAAGACACTTACTAGTATCAATCCAAGTGATGTAGCTGCCTTTCTTCACACTCTAAGAGAGGCAAATCTAAACGAATCAAGTATCGCTAGAAATGCTGTTGCCTTGAGAAGTCTCTTTGCATTTCTAGCTAAAGAAAGTGGCGTTGAAAGTATTGCTAAAGAGATTCTTGTGCCAAGGAGTGCTAAGAGATTACCTAAAGCCTTAAGTATTGATCAGATTGCAAGACTGATTAATAGCTGCGCCGATGACTTATCGGGAATTAGAGATAGGGCGATATTGGAGCTGCTCTATGCAACGGGGGCAAGAGTTAGCGAGATTATTGCTTTGAATCGATCAGATATTTCTCAAAATAGCCAAGAGGGCGTTGAGGCAATAACTATTCGAGTCCGTGGCAAAGGGGGAAAGGAGCGTTTAGTTCCGGTTGGAAGTTATGCCAGATTGGCTTTGGATCAGTATCTAACCAGATCCCGTCCAGTCTTTGCTAAGAATCTTAAGGAAGAAGCTCTCTTTCTTAATGAAAAAAGAGGAACTCGCCTTTCGCGTCAGAGCGCCTGGCAGATTGTTATTGATGCCGCAAAGAGATCGGGGCTAGATGAGGCGATTTCTCCGCATGGATTTAGGCATTCTTTTGCCACCCATCTACTTGATGGGGGAGCAGATATAAGAGTGGTGCAAGAACTTTTGGGACATGCCTCGGTAACAACAACCCAGATCTATACCTTGGTAACAATCGATAAATTGCGTGAGAGCTATGCAAGCGCTCACCCAAGATCAAAGTAGAGCTATCTGCCTCTAAGTCTTCTAGCGATAATTGATTGATCGCCCTTTGCCTCTAAATCTGCAATAACAATTGCAAGAGATTCACGGACGATTCGACCTCTATCAACTGCAAGGCCAAGATCTCCTCTCAAGTGAAGTCTTGCTTGCTCTAAATCAAAGAGCTCTTCAGGAGATAGATAAACCGTAATTTTCTCATCATGTTTTTCTCGTCCTGATGGTCCTTTATCCAAACCAGTTGCGCGACGTCTTGGAGTCTGTCTAACGCCAGTTGACTTTGGAGCTGCTTTTGCAACGCTGGCGGTTGTTGGCCGGTTGGTGTGAGCAACTTCAACTTCTTCAACGCTTTGATCTGGAACAGCGCTAAGAGTTGTCTTTCTAAATAACTCATCTGCTCCCGGCAGACTAATACGTCTTGTCATCGAACCCCTCCGTTGGCAATTATTTCTCTTGCAAGTCTGCGATAAGAAGCAGCTCCAACTGAGGAGCTGGCATAGGAAGTTATGGGCTCGCCAGCAACAGTTGTCTCTGGGAATCTAACGGTTCTAGCAATTGTGGTATCAAATACTTTAGTTGGGAAGGCTTCACTGATTCGTTCTAAAACCTCGCGACTATGAACAGTCTTTCTATCAAACATCGTTGGCAAGATTCCGAGAAGCTCGATATCTGGATTGGTATTGGCCTTTACTTTCTTGATTATGTCATCAAGGAGAGCCACACCTCTAAGCGCAAAATACTCACATTCCAGGGGCACTAGAACCCAGTGCGATGCGGTTAGGGCATTTACGGTTAGAAGGCCAAGTGATGGCTGGCAATCAATGAGAATAACATCGTAGAAATCAGTGACAGTAGAAAGAACTCGCTTTAGAATCTTTTCGCGAGCAATTACATTTACCAAGCCACCTTCGGCGCCAGATAGATCCTCATGAGCTGGGATCATATCCATGCCAGGAACGCTGGTTTTTAAAAGGAAATCAGATACCTGCGTTGATTCATCCATAAGCAGGTTATAGACAGAACCTTCGATATCTCTGGTTGAAACATTAAGCCCAATCGAAAGTGAGTGCTGTGGATCAAAATCAATTAATAGAACTCGTCTTCCAAGCTCTGCAAAAGCAGCGCCGAGATTAATCGTTGTTGTGGTTTTGCCAACGCCACCTTTTTGATTAACAACTGAAATTATCTTTGCATTGCCATGTTCTGTTAATGGCGCTGGATAAGGGAAATCCCTATCAGGCTTTCCCAATACTGAAGATGATGTAACAATTTCAGAATCAGCTTTTGAAAATGTCGATTTAGCGTTCAAGCGAGATATCTCTGAAGCACTTTTTGCCATGACCAGACTTTAACCACCGCTTATGGAGATATTGGCTGCGACACGCATAGACTTGCCAGACTATGGATGAAGTTTCTGCGCAACCCTCAAGTAATACTTTAGCCTCCCCTGCGCAAAGTATTAGTGAGGGAAGAGTTGCTGGCTTCTCGGTTCACTTAGAAAACTTCGATGGACCTTTTGATTTATTGCTACAGCTCATTTCAAGACATCGAATGGATATCACCGATGTCGCTATTGCCACAGTTACAGATGAATTTATTAGCTATATTCGCGAATTAGAAAAAACTGAAGCTGGCTGGAAATTAGATCATGCTAGTGAATTCGTAGTTGTTGCCGCTACTTTATTGGACCTTAAAGCAGCTCGATTATTGCCATCTGGCCAGATTGATGATGAAGAAGATCTCGCACTTCTTGAAGCTCGCGATCTGCTCTTTGCTCGCCTCTTGCAGTATCGCGCCTTCAAAGAGATTGCATCGATCCTCTCCGAACGAATTCTTGAACAGGAAAAGACCTTTGCCCGCTCAGTCTCACTTGATCCAGTTTTCGCAGCTCTACTACCTGAGGTTTTAATAGGCGTTACTCCAGAGAGATTTGCAGCTATCGCAAACCGCGTTCTCACTCCCAAAACCGCGCCAACCCTCTCTGTGGAGCACCTCCATCTGCCGCTAGTTAGTGTGGCCGCTGAGGCCCTCGGGGTTGTATCAGCTTTGAGAAGGCATAAAACAATGAGTTTTAGGGCCTTGGTAAGTGATGCAGCAAATACCTTAGTTGTGGTTGCTAGATTTCTAGCTCTGCTTGAACTCTTTAAAGAGGGTTCAGTGAGATTTGAGCAGGTGGTTGCTCTAGGCGAACTACAGATCACCTGGGTTGGCAGCGTTGAAGGTGAAATTAGAGTTAGTGATGAGTTTGATCGCCCAGCTCTAGTTGAATCAGGCGAAGACGGGGTAGAAGAAGGGGGCGAAAATGTCTAATCGCGAACTGGAACGTTCAATTGAAGCTATCTTGATGGTTGTCGAAGAACCCGTCTCAGAAGTAGTCCTTGCCCAGATAATCGAAGCGCCAACTGAGCAGATTCTTGAATCGCTCAATGCCCTTGCAGCCTCCTATGAGGAGCAGGCCAGGGGCTTCACTCTCAAGCAGATCTCTGGCGGGTGGCGTTTTTATAGCCATCCTGACTTGGCGCCATTAGTTGAAAAATTCGTTTTGGATGGCCAGCAAGCAAAACTCTCACAGGCAGCTCTGGAAACACTTGCTGTGATTGCATATCGCCAACCAATTTCAAGGGCTCGAGTCTCTGCAATCCGCGGGGTTAATGTGGAAGCTGTTATGAAGACTCTTGTGACTAGAGGTTTAGTGGAGGAGTGCGGAATTGAGCATGAGAGTGGAGCGATTCTCTATCGAACTACCCACTACTTCCTAGAAAGAATTGGACTCAATAGCGTTGAAGATCTTCCAGCTTTAGCGCCCTTCTTGCCTAGTATAGATGGCCTAGATGAGGTAATTGCTTCTCTTACTGAGTGAGTAGGATGGCCGCTATGGCCGAACTAGTAAGACTTCAAAAGTTTATGGCCGACTGTGGCGTAGCTAGCCGTAGAGCCTGCGAAGAACTCATCGAGCAGGGCCGGGTTAAGGTTGATGGCAAGGTAATTCGCACTCAAGGACTGAAAATAGACCCGATAAAGACTAAAGTTGAAGTTGATAATGAAACGATTACAGCAGTAGAGACCAAAACTTATCTCGCGTTCCATAAACCTATAGGTGTTTTGTCCACCATGTCAGACCCAGAAGGTCGCCCCTGTCTCAGTGACTATTTTCTTGACTGGCAGGAACGGCTATTTCATGTAGGGCGCTTAGATAAGGAGAGTGAAGGATTGATCATTGTTACCAATGACGGCCAATGGGCCCATGAAGCCACACATCCATCTTTTGAAGTAAAGAAGACCTATCTCGTTGCCACCGAGGAAGCTCTGCCAAGGGCAGCACTCGATCTTCTCTCTAGGGGGGTTGAATTGGATGATGGTTTAGCTCGCCCTTTGGCAGTCAACCGTTTCGGTGGTTTTATCGAACTCGTCATCCATGAGGGAAGAAATCACGTGGTTAGAAGAATCTTTGATGAGATTGGATTTCCAGTAACTCGCTTGATCAGAACAGCCTTTGGTTCGATAAAGCTGGGGGAGCTACCTAGTGGCAAATGGCGAGCGCTAAATGAAGTCGAAGTCATAAATCTATAAACGGTTTAATTGTTTAATAGTTATATGTTTTTATTAATATTAGTAAATACCGCTTTATTGATATAACGTTTTTTTGCATGGATATGAATAGTTAATATATCGACTTTTCTAGCCTTACGCCTTCTCATAAAAGTCGATATATAGCTTTTACTACCGAACCCCTAGTCTGCGGGTAATTGTCGACAATTCTTCGCGAAATCGCTGAAATAGAGATAACTATAAGTCGATAAAACACTATGACGGCTTCCCACGGGAGAGAGGGCAAGACGGGTAAAATCTGAAAGTGTTCGTGCGAGCAATACGAGGAGCTATTCAGATAGACCGTGATGATCCGGTCTTGATGCAAGAAGCTGTCGTGGAACTAGTTTCAAAAGTTCTCGAGGCCAATAAGCTCAATACTACCGATCTGATCTCTATGCTTTTTACCTGCACCCCAGATCTGGTTAGCGACTTTCCGGCTGCTTCAGCCAGAGCCATGGGCCTTGAAAAAGTCCCTTTAATCTGCGCGGTCGAAATGGCTGTGCCAACAAGCCTTCCAAGAACTATTCGTTTGATGCTCCACTGCCACACAGAGCTGAACCAGGATCAAATTTCACATATTTACCTTCGCGGCGCGGTCACTCTTCGCAAAGATATAGCTCAGTAATGAATGCGCAGGCTTCTCCTCAGATTCAGTCAGTAAGGATCGTAGGTGCTGGCTTAATTGGTACCTCAATCGCGCTAGCTCTAGCGCATCAAGGGGTCTTTGTATCCATAGATGATGCCGATCAGAAAGCTTTGGCTCTTGCCAAAGATCTCCTGGCGCCGTATCTAAAGGCAGAAGGGGAAGAGAGAAGGGAGTTCGATCTAGTTATCATCGCAACTCCGCCAGCATCTACTGTATCTGCGCTAAAAGCCGAATTTGCTGCAAACTCTAAATCAATATTTATAGATGTTAGCAGTGTTAAAACTAACCTTATACAAGAGATAGAAGTATTACCGGTGCTTGCAGAGCAATTTGTTGGAACTCATCCAATGGCTGGTCGCGAAGTTTCAGGAGCATCTTCAGCTCAAGCAGATCTTTTCAATGGTAGGGCGTGGATCATTACTCCAACTGCCAAGACTTCTGCCCGCGCCATTGTAATGGCAAAAGAGCTAATTCAGGCTCTTGGGGCAAGTAGCTATGAAATGAGCGCTAAAGAGCACGATCATTTAATGGCCAGAATCTCACACCTTCCTCAAATCGCATCCACGCTAATAGCAAGTGAAATTCAAGATATAGGCGCAGGTCTTGAGCTCTCAGGGCAGGGCCTTAGAGATATGACCAGAATTGCTGGAAGTGATGGGGCGCTTTGGAGTGAGATACTTTTAGAAAATAAAGATGAAGTTTTAAGCACTCTCGATCAATTTATTTCCAAAGCTCTCACACTTAAAGGCGCAATTTCTGAATCTAAACAAGAAGAGATTAAGACTCTCTTTCTCAAGGGAAATTCAGGACGAGCAAAAGTTTCTGGCAAACATGGCGCTAAACCAAGAAATTATCTCCACCTATTAGTAGTCATCAAAGATGAACCAGGAGCTCTTAGTCAATTATTTACTGAATGCGCTCATATCAAAGCCAATATTGAAGATTTATCGATTGAGCATTCACCCGGTCAAGAAAGTGGTTTAATCACACTAGCCTTCTCTCCTGAAGATGGCGAGCGAGTTGAAGCTCACCTCAAGAATCAAGATTGGAAGGTTCATCGCCGATGACAGTAGTAGTTGCGATGGATGGTCCAAGTGGATCTGGAAAATCATCCACTGCAAAAGCTATCGCTAAGCGAGCTGGTTGGCTATATTTAGACACGGGCGCGCTTTATCGCGCTGCTACATGGCTTGCAATTGAGAATGCTATTGATAGCGCAGATAAATTATTAATTGCTCTTAAAAGTTCTCCAATTCTCTTTAAAACTGACCCAAGCAATCCGATCACGCTTTGCGGGGGAGTAGATGTATCTGAGGCGATAAGAAGTGCGGAAGTTACCTCAGCTGTTTCAAGGGTCAGTAGTTGGCCGGAGCTAAGAAAAGAATTAGTAGCGTTGCAGAGAGTTATTATTGAGAGCGCTAAGAATGGAATCGTTGTTGAAGGCAGAGATATAGGAACTGTTGTCGCACCTACTGCAAGCTTAAAGATATGGCTACAAGCTGATATTAACGCTAGAGCAATAAGGCGTGATTTAGAGGATAAATCAAGGGGTTTAGAGACTAGCTCCCCAGATAGCGTTGCTGCATCTTTATCAAATAGGGATCAAGTTGATAGCACCCGCGCAGTATCTCCACTTAGAAAGGCAGAGGATGCCATCATCGTTGATTCAACGAATCTAACTCTTGATGAAACTGTTGCCTATATCTGGAATATTCTAAAGAGCAGAAGACTTATTGGCCTTCCAAGAGTTGTGATAGTTGGAAGGCCAAATGTTGGTAAATCCACTCTAGTTAATCGAATTATCGGCTCTCGTGAGGCGATTATTGAAGATACCCCAGGTGTAACAAGAGATCGAGTTAGCTATGAGGCAGAGTGGAATGGCAAGACCTTTATGGTCATCGATACCGGAGGATGGGAGCCAACTTCTGAAGGTATTGCGCTAAAAATCTCAGATGCTGCGGAGTCTGCCATCTCAGATGCTGATCTAGTTCTCTTTGTAGTTGATGCTCAAGTTGGTCAGCAATCAGATGATGACGCTCTGATATCCGTGCTTCGCAAATCAAAGAAACCTGTGATGTTGATTGCCAATAAAGTTGATTCTGAGAAAGATGAACTTGATGCCCATTCTTTATGGAATCTAGGTTTAGGTGAGCCTCACTTCATCTCAGCGGCACATGGCAGAGGAAGCGGAGACCTACTAGATCTTATAGTTTCACAGCTGCCAGAAGTTGGAGCAAGCCGAATTGATGATGGATATCGAAGGATCGCAATTGTTGGAAGGCCAAACGTTGGTAAGAGCAGCCTTCTAAATTCCTTTGCTGGCTCTACTCGCTCACTAGTTGATGACGCAGAAGGAACGACAAGAGATCCAGTAGATGAGCTAATTGATTTAGGCGATAAGACCTGGCGCTTTATTGATACAGCAGGCATTAGAAGAAGGGCTCATCAAGCCTCAGGCTCTGAGTATTACGCTGCCCTTCGAACTGAGAGAGCCATTGAAAATGCTGAGGTGGTCATCATGATTATCGATGCCGCAACGCCTATTACTGAGCAGGATTTAAGAATCATTACTATGGTTGAAGATTCAGGAAAAGCTTTAGTCATTGGATTAAATAAGTGGGATCTAGTTGATGAAGATCGGCGAGTAGTTTTAGATAAAGAAACTGAGCGAAATTTTGACCAAGTGGAGTGGGCCGAGCGGGTCAATATTTCAGCAAAGACAGGTTGGCATAAAGATAAATTGCTTCCTGCTATTCAAAGATCTCTTGAAAGCTGGGAGGCAAGAGTTCCAACCGGAAGGCTTAATTCTTTCTTAGGGCAACTAGTAGGCAGCACCCCACCACCTCTAAGAGGCGGGAAACAACCAAAAATTCTTTTTGCGACTCAGGCTGGAATTGCGCCGCCTACCTTCGTTATCTTTGCGACAGAATTTCTTGAAGCCTCTTATCGTCGATTTATTGAAAGACGCCTACGTGAAGAATTTGGGTTTTCAGGCTCACCAATTAGAGTCTCTGTTCGCATAAGAGAGCGTTAAGAAGCAAATTAAGTAGAATCTGTCTAAGTTTCTGCGGGACGTAGCGCAGCTTGGTAGCGCACATGGCTGGGGGTCATGTGGTCGGAGGTTCAAATCCTCTCGTCCCGACGTGTTTACCATTCCAAATCTATTAACGATGGCCCGCGCCTTGGGCATCCCGGTTTTTCTCTATTTGGTTCTAGTGCGAGAAGAGATGGGCCTTGCGATTCTCACCCTAGTTATTGCTGGAGCTACTGATTATTTTGATGGAAAGCTTGCTCGGGCCTGGAACCAAGAATCTCGACTAGGCGAGTTAATGGATCCAGCTGTTGATCGCCTCTACATAATCTCGGTTCTTATAGCAATGTTTGCAACCCAAGTGGTTCCCCTATGGGTATTAGCTTTGATTGCCGGTAGAGATATTCTGCTGGGTCTTCTTCTAATAGTGATGAAATCAAAGGCCATACCGCCTTTTAAGGTTACCTATTTAGGAAAGGCAGCAACTTTTAACTTGCTCTATGCCCTTCCCTTACTGCTACTTACCGATTCCACTTCAGGGTCGATCTCTGATGCCGCTTATATCTTTGGATGGGGCTTTGCAGGATGGGGAATTGGGTTATACCTATTAACTGGTTTAAGTTACGCTCGCTCAGGTATTAAGAGCTTAAAGAGGGGATAGTTGTGACAAACATTCCAGATCTGTTGAGATATACCAAAGAGCATGAGTGGGTTAGCGAAGTTTCAACTAATCGCTACCGGGTTGGAATTACTGATTATGCTCAATTAGCACTCGGCGACATTGTCTATATTCAATTGCCAAAACTCGGCGATGAAATCGGTGCTGGCAAGGTCTGCGGCGAAGTGGAATCAACTAAGAGCGTCTCTGAGATCTATGCCCCATTAACTGGAAAAGTTATATTAATTAATGACTCATTAGATAGCGCCCCAGAGGTTTTGAATAAGGAGCCTTATGGTGCGGGATGGATCTTTGAAGTTGAGATTTCAACTCCCAGTGAGCTAGAAAGCTTGCTCTCAGCAGGGGATTACGCCTCACTCACCGCTTGACTCAACCCTTATCTCGCGCCTAGTGTCAGCCTCAAGATAACGGTGAGGCTCTCTTGAGCCTTAGCCTTTGGTTGAGAGTAAGGAGGCGCTGTGGAGCAAGAAGATAACCAGCGCGACCTAACTCGAACTATCAATATGGGCTCGCTAAGACCAGTTTCAGATCAGCTCTCGCTACTGCTTGATAAAACCAGCCAAGAAGAGCGAGATGTAATCAACGCACTTGACGAGGGTTCTGCCATGTTAATTTCATTAAGCGGTCCGGGAAAAGGCGCTCGTTTTTTAATTAATTCAGATCGAACTGTGATTGGTCGAGCAGTTGATTGCGATATTTTCTTAGATGATGTAACAGTATCTAGAAAACATGCTGAAGTTATTAGAAATGGCAAAAGCTATAGCTTTAAAGATAGCGGAAGTTTAAATGGAACTTACCTTGATGGAAAGATAAGTGATCAGGGCGAGCTACATGATGGTTCAGAGTTACATATTGGAAAATATCGTTTGCATTTCTTTATCGGCGGAAGGGTTAGAGGATGAGTGTTCCAGCTAGAGCATACTTAAGTATTGGTGAGGTATTAGGAAAGTTGCGTTCAGATTTTCCAGATGTGACTATCTCAAAGATTCGCTTTCTAGAATCAGAGGGGCTCATTGAGCCGCAGCGGACTCCCTCTGGATATCGAAAGTTCACATCAGTTGATCTAGAGCGTCTTCGCTATGTTCTTCTTGCTCAGCGTGATCAATATCTGCCGCTTAAGGTAATCAAAGATAATCTTGATGCCCTTGACAGAGGCCTTGAACCAGCAGCTAGCGTTAATGGCGCTCCAATAGCCCGACTATCAAGTGTAGATAGCGCCCTATCTGCCTCTGCCTTCATTGAGCAGAGCGAGATGAAACTCTCCAGAGATGAGCTCATTTCAAATTCAGGAATTAGTGAGGAGCAATTGGTAGAGCTTGAAGGATATGGTCTTATCGAGCTAAAAGGTCGTCACTATGATGGCGATGCGCTAACTGTTGCAAAGGTTGTTGCTGAAATCTCTGGCTTCGGTATTGAAGGAAGGCATCTAAGAGCCTTTAAAACCGCTGCTGATCGAGAAGTTGGATTGGTTGAGCAAGTAATCACCCCACTTCTTCGTCAAAAGAATCCTGATTCAAAAGCAAGAGCGCAAGAAGTTTCAAGAGAGATAGCATCTCTATCTGTGAGACTTCACGCAGCGCTAGTTCGCTCTGGTTTGAATCGCGCAAGATGAATTTTCACGCCCTTGATGTAATCGGGGTGAGAGTTGAGATGCCCTCTAATCAACCAATTGTTCTTTTGAAAGAAATTGGTGGCGAGAGATATTTACCTATTTGGATTGGCGCCGTTGAGGCAACCGCTATCGCTTTTGCGCAGCAAGAAGTAACACCGCCTAGGCCGCTGACTCATGATCTTATGAAGGATCTTCTAGCCTCGCTGCAAGTTTCTATCGATTCCATCCATTTAACTGAGCTGAGAGATGGAATCTTCTACTCGCTTATCAATCTGCAAGGAGGAATCAGCGTCTCATCTAGACCCAGTGATGCTATTGCACTCGCTTTGCGAACTGGTTCTCCCATTCTTGCAAGCGAGGCTCTTCTTAGTGATGCTGGCATCGAGATTCCCGATCAATCAGATGATGAAGTTGAAAAGTTTAAGGAGTTTCTAGATCAGATTAATCCAGAGGATTTTCTGGGATAGGAGAAGAGATGTTGGCAAGGCGCCTGGCTTTAACTCTTCGTATGGGCGCGATAGTTTTTGCCCTCTCAGCTCTAGCTCTTGTTGCCGCTCCGCAATCATTTCTTCAGTTTCTTAAAATAGAGATAGGCCCAGTTGGCTATAGCGATGAATTAGTCTGGGCGATGAGAATGATTGGCGTCTGTCTTCTCATAGCCTCAGTGATGATGCCTTTAGTTGCCGCCTTTGCTCCAGAGCGGGCGCTACGACAAGTTGGAGTTTTGATGGTTGGTATATGCACCCTTTTAACCCTGCTTACGTTCCTTACGCCCGCCCCATGGGGGATAGGCAAGGTGGCCTACTCCCTTGTGGGCGCTCTCTTTACTCTGGCCTATATCTATGGATTGAGAGGAAGAAGGCGAAACCATTAACCTCAACTTTAGGTTTGGAGAGTGTCGGTCATTGATTCCAAGCATCGCTAGCCTTACCGTTACTTCCTTACCCGCAGAACTTCCCTGATTGAATCGCGAGGCGCGCAAATGGAAGAGGATCAATTGAGTTCTCTAGAACTTGGTTATCGCGGCGCATCTGCCTGCTCAGCAGCCGGAATCTCATACCGACAACTTGATTACTGGGCAAGAACTGGTTTGGTTGAACCAACTGTGAGGGGAGCAAGCGGTTCTGGAAGTTCAAGGCTCTATGGGTTTAAAGACATCTTGGTTCTAAAAATTGTTAAGCGCCTTCTTGATACTGGCGTATCGCTGCAAAACATTAGAAGCGCTGTTACCCATCTTCGCGAACGCGGGGTAGAGGATCTAGCAAGAATTACTCTAATGAGCGATGGAGCCTCAATCTATGAGTGCACTAGCTCTGAGGAGATCTTCGATCTGCTTCAAGGAGGCCAAGGAGTATTTGGTATCGCCATTGGCAAAGTTTGGAATGAAGTTGAAGGCTCGCTCTCTCACCTTCAAGCAGAGAATTTAAGCGATGGAGCGATATCTACCCGAACTGATTCAGATGAGCTGGCTGCAAGACGTAAACTTAGAGGGGCGTAAGTAAAGCCCAGCCTCTATCCTTTCCGCCATGGCGCGAGCGGAATTTTCAGATCGGCATATAGGTCCATCAGGTGATGAGATCTCAACCATGCTCCTTGAGCTTGGCTATAGCGATTTAGAATCTTTTACGCAGGCTGTTCTCCCAGATTCAATCAAGTTAACTGCTAAGTTCGGCCCGCTACTTCCAAAACCAATATCAGAGGTGGAAGTAATTGCGGAGTTAAGAAAGTTAGCTTTAGAAAATCGAAAGATGGAATCTTTAATCGGCCTCGGATATTACGCAAGCATTACTCCGCCAGTAGTGCTTAGAAATGTTTTGGAAAATCCAGCTTGGTATACCGCGTATACCCCTTATCAACCAGAGATAAGCCAGGGAAGACTTGAAGCTCTCTTTACATTCCAAACAATGGTTAGCGATCTAACGGGCCTGCCAATCTGTAACGCCTCAATGCTTGATGAACCAACAGCTGCAGCAGAGGCAATGACACTGGCAAGGCGAAGCAGCAAACTTGGCGACGAAGCACGATTTGTAATTGATTCAAGGGTTCATCCGCAGACTCAAGCAGTGGTGATGACAAGGGCTAAGCCGTTAAAGATAAATTGTGAAGTTCTTGATTTAAGTAGTGGTGTTGATTTGAGTAATTGCTTTGGAGTCCTTCTCCAATATCCAGATACTTTCGGTTCATTAAATGATTTCTCTGATGCAATTGCAAAGGCACATAGCCGTGGGGCGTTAGTAATTATGGCAAGTGATCTACTTGCGCTTACATTAATTAAATCTCCGGGGGAGTGGGGAGCAGATATCGCAGTTGGTTCTGCTCAGAGATTTGGCGTTCCTATGGGATTTGGTGGACCGCATGCAGGTTTTCTTGCAGTAAGAGAGGGTCTTGAAAGATCCCTTCCAGGAAGGCTTGTTGGACAGAGTATTGATAGCCATGGAAATCCAGCCCTGCGTCTAGCTCTTCAGACTAGAGAGCAACATATTAGGCGCGATAAGGCAACAAGCAATATCTGCACTGCTCAAGTTCTTCTAGCTGTCATTTCTGCCTTTTATGGAGCATGGCACGGACCAGAAGGTTTAAAGGAAATTGCAGTAAGAACGCATCAACTTGCAAGAAAGCTTGCCGGCTCTCTGAAAGAGAGCGGCTTTGAACTTTATAGCCCGAATTTCTTTGACACAGTTTCATTTCTTGCAAGTAATAGCGATGCCCTAATTGATGCTGCGCTAAAAGCTGGAATTAATGTTAGAAAGATCAGCGGGGGAGTAAGTGTTGCCTTTGATGAGGTAAGCACTAGTGCAACTGTTGAGAAATTGATTCGTGCTTGGGGTTTGAAGCAAAGTAGCTCTGAACCATATGGCGCGATCGCATCGCTTCGAGCAACTTCCTATATGCAACATCCAGTTTTCAATTCTTATCACTCAGAAACAGCGATGCTTCGCTACATCAGGACTCTCTCAGATCGAGATCTAGCACTTGATAGAACGATGATTCCGCTTGGTTCTTGCACAATGAAATTAAATGCCACAACCGAGATGGAGGCTATTACCTGGCCTGAATTTGCAGATCTTCATCCCTTTGCGCCAAGTAATCAGTCGCTCGGAACAAGAAAAATCATCTCTGAGCTCTCTAAGTGGCTTATTGATATCACCGGATATGACGCAGTATCACTTCAGCCAAATGCCGGCTCTCAAGGAGAGTTTGCAGGACTTCTTGCGATTAGAAATTATCTCGATTCAATAGGTCAGAGTCAGCGCGATATCTGCTTGATTCCATCAAGTGCCCATGGAACAAATGCGGCAAGCGCTGTTATGGCAGGAATGAGAGTTGTTGTAATCGCCTGCGATGAAGCTGGAAATGTTTCACTTGACGATCTCAAGGCCAAAATTGCCGAATATGGCGAGCAATTGGCAGCTTTAATGGTCACTTATCCATCGACCCATGGAGTCTTTGAATCAGAGATAAGCCAAATCTGCGCTCTAATCCATGATGCAGGTGGCCAGGTTTATGTTGATGGTGCTAATTTGAATGCTTTAGTAGGACTTGCTCAACCTGGAAAATTTGGAGCTGATGTCTCACATCTTAATCTTCATAAAACATTCTGCATTCCACATGGCGGGGGAGGTCCTGGTGTTGGTCCGGTAATTACTAAGAAACATCTTGGGCCTTTCTTACCAAATCATCCACTTGACTCATTAGCAGGACCGTTAACCGGACTAGGGCCAATTAGCGGCGCTCCTTTTGGATCAGCGTTAATTCTGCCTATCTCTTGGGCGTATATAAGGATGATGGGGGCAGAGGGTCTAACAAAAGCAACGCAGGTAGCAATCCTTTCTGCAAATTACATCGCAAAGAAACTAGCTCCTGATTACCCAACTTTATACACCGGAAAGAATGACTTAATTGCTCATGAATGCATTATTGACATCAGAGAAATTACCAAGCGAAGTGGTGTAAGCGTTGATGATATTGCTAAGCGTTTGATGGATTATGGGTTCCACGCACCAACGATGAGTTTCCCAGTTCCAGGCACGCTAATGATCGAACCAACAGAATCTGAAGATATAACCGAAATAGATCGCTTCATTGCCGCCCTAGGATCTATTGCCAAGGAGATTAAGGCAATTGAATCGGGGGAGATTTCGATAGATGATTCGCCGCTACGAAACGCTCCGCATACCGTTGAAGCTTTGGTGAGTGATACTTGGGATAGGCCATATAGCCGTCAGGATGCTGCGCTACCCATGGGCAGTGAGGTTGGGATGGGGAGACGAGGAAAGTATTGGCCAACGGTTGGAAGGGTTGATGGAGCACACGGGGATAGGAATTTAGTTTGTGCCTGCCAGCCGATTGAGAGCTTGGCAATAAACTAGATTAGTTTACATAATGTAGATTATCGGCTAAAACCCGAGAGTGAACGCCTCTCTCCAAATACGCTCAAAAGCCATAAAACACCCAAAACACCCGTCCAAAGAAGGCTTCCCCTGATCGTTGTTGCTCGATCTTTAAAGGTTTCAATTTCCATTTGCAAAGCGATTGGTTTGAACTGTTCGGCGATATCCAAAACTTCTCCATTTTGATCAATATGAGCGGTGTATCCAGTGGTGCTAACAACTGCAAATTGCCGTGATAGTTCTGCAGCTCTTGCTCTAGTTATTTGAAGTTGCTGAGCTGCTTGATAACTATCGCCAAAGGTGGCGTTATTGGTCTGAGCAACGAGAAATTCTGCCCCATCTGCACCAGCTTGAGTGTGATCATCATCTAGGACTTCAAAGCAGATAAAAGATTGGAACTCTATGCCATCTATTTTGTGCTTTACCCAATTATCTCCCGGGATGAAATCACGAACTTGCTTTGCTAGGGGTGTAATCGACTCAGAGATTGACCTGAGCGGAATATATTCTCCAAAAGGAGCTAAATCTTGCTTTATGTATCGTGAGAGCAATTGTCCATCTGCGTCAAATAAAAGGCTGGAGTTAAGAGGCCCAGAGCTTCTTTGTTCTACAGCGCCAATTAGCAGGGGCTTTTGTATCTCACTTAGCAACTTACCTATCCCCTGACGGGCTTTCAAATTGGTTATCGGGTCGACATCTGAGGCGTTCTCAGGCCAGATGATTACATCGGCGCCGTTTCGTTTCGGTGTTGCATCTATATGATTATTGAGAACTGCAAGCGCTCTTTGATTAAACTCCAAACCTAATTGTTGCACCGATCCTTGCACGGCTATAACTTTAATTTTCTTTTCTGATGAGGTATTGATATTCAAATTAAAAAAACTCAAAATAATTACAGGAATAAAGGCGAGTGAAAATATTGGTTTAACAACAATAATCGCCGCAAGTGATATCGCAAAGAAGCTGATTCCTACTACTCCAATAAAAGGATAGAGAAATTGCAGCGAATCAACTTGGGTAAATCCGATACGACCCCATCCAAACCCTCCAAATGGCGCTTTCATTCTCAATAACTCAATTAAGGCGAAAGAAGAGGCGAAAGCAATTGCGCCATAAGCACTTTTTCGAATCGGCGCTAGAGCAATAAGGGCAAAAATCAGGCTCTCCCCCAGAACCAATATCAACCAGGGTAGAGCTCCTACGTAGATAGAGCTCCAATGCAGAAGTGGCGCAAAGAAGGCTCCCCCAGCTAGAAGCGCGATTCGAAATCTTGCGCCTAGCCTCTCCTCGGCCAGGAGAAGAAAAAGTAATCCAGCTCCAAGAAATGCTGCTGGCCAAAATTCGACGGGTGGAAAAGCGGCAAAAAGTAGTAAGCCAGAAATTAGGGCAAGGGCGAGTTTTCTCATTCTTTATGACCAATTAAGAGCAGATAGAAGACGATCAACGCTTGCTCCAAGTCCATAATCGCTCTTCATAGTTTCAAGGTATTTAGCGTTCTTTGGAGAACTTGGAATACTCAAATTAATCTCTGGAAGGTTCACATCTCTTGCACATCGCACGAGACGATCTGCCACAGCGGCATAATCAAGGTCTGCGAGTAATTTCTTGCGATGATTTGGAGAGAGTTTAGGATCTTCGGACTTAGCAGCCTTAATTAGATCAGCCATACTGGAATAGTTCTTTGCAATTTCAGCAGCTCCCTTTTCACCAATGCCTCTAATGCCTGGTAACCCATCAGAGGCATCTCCCCTGATCATTGCAAAGAGAGCGTATCTCTCACCTGGTATTACATACTTCTTCTCTATCCATGAGTGATTTACCAGATCATGATTACTAATTCCTTTAGCAAGGTAGGCGACTTTTACATCGCGCTCTTCATCAACTAATTGAAATAAGTCTCGATCGCCAGTTGCAATGCGAATCGGACCGCTCTCCCTGGTTGCAAATGTTGCGATGACATCATCTGCTTCATAATCATCCATTCCAACGATTGCTATCCCTGCAGCTTCAAAGAAATCAAGGATTAGAGGTACTTGCGGAGTTAAGAGATCTGGCTCCTCTTCACCTTCGCCATCATCATCTAAGCGATTGAGTTTATAACCGGGATAGAGCTCCACTCTCCAAGACGGTCTCCAATCGCCATCTAGGCAGAGAGCTAAACGATTTGGCTTGTACTGATTAATCAGCCTTGCGCTCATATCGATAAAACCTTTTACTGCATTTATTGGCTCTCCTTGAGGCGAGAGCAAGGTATCTGGCATTCCGTAATAGGCGCGATACCAAAGTGATGCGCTATCAATTAAAAGTAGGCTCATGCCACCACCGCGGAGTAGGCGATAACTCCCCTATCGATTTTCTTCACTGCTTCTCTAACCGTTGGAGCCATCTGTGGATTGGCATTTAGTAATTGTCCAAGTAGGTCAATTATCTGACGGATTGCTCTAACAAAGTCTCCCACAGTTATTTCAGTCTCTCTCAAAATAGTTTGAAGGCTATGGCCATTAGCCCAACGATATGCGCTCCATGCTAGATCAAAATTCGGCTCCCGCTGTGGCGTAATTCCATAATCTTCTTCGAGCTTTACGATATTTAGCCAAACTTTCATCACCATTGGAATTGAGACATCAAGGGTCTTTGGAAGTCTTGGACTCCTACTACGCTCGCCTCTTCCGTCATAGACCAGCGCTGATAGCAACCCAACAAGATCTGCAGGAGAGTATTGGTTAAGCAAGTCAGAGCTAATTAGCTCGGATAACAGCAGATCACTTTCTGCATATATCTTGGTAAGTACTCCTCCCTTAGGAGTTAATTGATCATCTCTTAAATAGTTGAGTTCTTTTAGCACCTCACTTACGCGATCAAAAGTTCGAGGAATTACGTTAGTTCTGCCCTCCATGCGCGCTTTAAGTCCCGCTGACTCCTTTTCAAGCCTCGCTGCTTTTTCAAAACCACGGGCATTACTCTCGCGATTCGGACAGCTATGACATGGATGGTGTTTGAGAAATCTTCGATGTTCGCTTATCTGCTCTTCGATATTTTCATGGTGTTTTCTCCGGCTACCACCAGTAATTCTTCTAGATGAGAATTGAGCCTCCATCTCTTTAATTGCAAAGCGCGCCTTCATATACTCACCCATATCGCCAAGATCGCTCTGAGATCCTTCAATTAGAGCTTTGATTGCAACTTCATTTTTCGCAATCTGTCTAGCTAAACCAACAACAGCTTTATCTGCTTGAAACTGGGCGAAGGAGAAACCAAGTGACTTTCTTGCTCGCTCATGGCCGAATCTTGAAATCAAATTAGCGCTCATGTTATAGGTTGGAGAAAAAGATGAACGAAGCGGATAGGTTCTTGTGCTTGCAAGTCCTGCCGCAATAGAGCTATCCATCTGTTCATTCCAAAGAATTAGAGCATTGCCTTCAATATCTATTCCTCGCCTGCCAGCTCTTCCAGTTAGTTGGGTGTACTCCCCTGGTGAAACATTGACATGGCTTTCACCATTCCACTTTACGAGTTTTTCTAAAACCACACTTCTTGCTGGCATATTGATTCCAAGAGCCAGGGTTTCAGTTGCGAAAACGATCTTTAGAAGACCTCGCTGAAAGAGCTCCTCAATAGTTTCCTTAAACATCGGAAGTAGCCCTGCGTGATGAGCAGCAATACCTCGCTCTAGAGCTTGGGCCCACTCGTGAAAACCAAGAACTCCAAAATCCTCCGAAGGTAGTTCATGAGTTTTTAGAGCAATGACTCGCCTTATCTCCTCTTTCTCAAGCGAATTGGTTAGCGATAACCCCTCGCGAATACACGATGCTACAGCGCCATCACATCCAGCCCGAGAGAAGATGAAGAATATTGCCGGAAGAAAACCGCGCTCTGAAAGCTTTTCAACCACTTCTGGTCTCGTAAGAGATTTAATAGAGCTAAATTTGCTCTCTTTCCAACTCTTGCTCCCGCCAGGCACCTTCTTAATCGAATTCTTCTCAATTCGCAGGATCTCCGGATTCACCCGACCTTCATCGACAAAGAGATCAAGAATTCGATTTCCGATCAAGATGTGCTGATAGAGCGGAACGGGCCTGATCTCACTAAGCACTACTTCTGTTTCGCCGCGCACGGTCTTTAGCCAATCTCCAAATTCCTCGGCATTTGAAACAGTAGCTGATAGTGAAACTATCTGTATTCGCTCTGGAAGATGAATCAGGATCTCCTCCCAGACCGCCCCTCGAAACTTATCTGCTAGATAATGAACTTCATCCATAACGACATAGCCAAGATCATCTACTGCATCTGATCCGGCATAGATCATGTTTCGCAAAACTTCAGTGGTCATAACGACGATGCGAGCCTCACTATTAATGGATGAATCGCCAGTAAGAAGACCCACTTCAGAATCTCCATAAAGTTTTACCAAGTCCTGATATTTCTGATTTGATAGCGCTTTAATTGGCGTGGTGTAGAAGCAACGATTGCCATTCTTTTCTGCCAGAAACGTCGCAAACTCTCCAACAATTGTCTTTCCAGCTCCTGTGGGCGCTGCAACTAATACGCTCTTGCCATCCTCTAGATGATGGCAGCCTAGGCTTTGAAACTCATCAAAACCAAAGTCGTAGTTAGACATAAATTCAGTTGTGAGAGGGTGCGAACTTCGTTTCTTTGCAGCGGCATATCTTTCCGCAGGAGATAGAGTGCTCACATGCGCCACGTTAGTAGGCCGCGCTCTATTACGCGCGCTTTAACTGGAAGTGGCCCAACTCGCTCTCCATCGGCATAGGCCACGGCATCAGAATCAATTTCAACGCTTCGACCCCGCGAAATTTTCACTGCGGGGTGTGTGGTGTGCTTTCCGGAGAAAACCTTTGGAAAAACTTTTAGAAATTCAAATTTAGATACTGGGCTGAGAATTAGAATGTCAAATAGTCCGTCATCGATTTTTGCATTAGGGGTGACCTTCATCCCTCCCCCATAACAGATTCCATTAGAAACAGCTATAAGCATTGCTTGACTTTCGAAAGAGAATCCATCGATACTGAATCTATAGCTTTTCGGTTTAAAGGTTGATAAAACCAATAGTATTGAAATATTGTATTTAGCTCTTCCCTTAATTCTCTTCATAGCATTAGCTCGTTCATTAACCATTGAATCAAAGCCTGTGCTAAGGACATCTACGAAATACTTTTTTCCTACCTGTCCAACATCGATTAATGAAGGTCGGCTTGAGAGGTAATGCTTGATTAATTGTTCAGGGTTCTTTAGTTTTAGATCGAGCGTTCTGGCGAAATCATTTCCAGTTCCAGCCGGTATTAGGGCAATCCCAAGACCACTGCCCACTAACTCTTGTACTGCGAGGTTAACGGTTCCATCGCCACCAATGAGGAATAGGCCTTCGAATTTCTGGCTTCCACCTAATTTACTCTTTAGATTCACCTGGGACTGTTGAGCGCTATCGGCTGAGACATCTATATATTCAATACCGAAAGCATTCAATTCTTGTTTTACGAGTTTTCCGACTTTATTCCCGCGTCCATTTCCTGATTTGGGATTTATCAGCAGGAGCCACATTAGAAAAGATCAATCTATTCAGGAAGAGGTTCATCAATTGGTGATGCTTGATCAATGTCTCCTGCTTGATTATCGCCAATTTGCTTAGATTTTTTATCTCGCTTTTTATCAACTAGGAGCGCAATTCCTCCAGCTCCAAAATAGAAGACAATGAGGGGCAGAGCAAGAGCGGCCATGGAGAGTGGATCTGCAGTTGGCGAGAAAGCAGCAACAAAAACGGTGATGACAAATATTGTAAAGCGCCAAGGCTTAAGTATTGCCTTTCCAGAAAGGACCCCAATTAAATTGAGCGAGACTAGAAAAACCGGGAGCTCAAATGCAAGCCCAAAAATTAGAATGATTCGAAGCACGAAACTCAAGTAATCATCGAATCGAACTAGGTTATTTAAGCTATCTGGGGTGAAACCAAAGAGAACTCTGATAGCAATAGGAAGGATGTAATAGGCAAGAGCAGCGCCTAGTGTAAAGAAAGGGGTAGCTGCGATGATGAAAAGAACAGATTTGCGCCTTTCTTTCCTATGTAAAGCAGGGGCAATAAAAGCCCAGAGCTGATAGAGCCAGAATGGCGCAGAGATAATGACGCCAGTTAAGAATGCAACTTTGACTTGAAGATTTAGTGGACCTAATACGCCGCTGATAAAAAGAGAACCGCAGTTGTTTGAACCACTACTTTGAGCCAGCTTCAAGTCACATACTGGTTCAGCCAGGGTGGTAATGATCTGGTTGTAATAAACAAAGCCGAGAACGGAGAATATTAAAATGAAAAAAGCGGCCCGGATGATTCTCTTGCGTAGTTCACGCAAATGATCCAATAGAGGCATCGTGCCGCGTTCTCTGGCTGCCATATCGCTCCGTTTACCTAAAGAGTATTAATCTCTCCCCTACTAGAAGTAGGCACACGTTGAGATCTTGATTTCAACTTAGGATTTAGCTGAAGTATCGCCTTCTTCGCTCTTCTTCTCATCCTTATTTAATTCTTTTACCTCACTCTTGAAAATTCTAAGTGAGCGACCAAGAGAGCGTGCTGAATCTGGTAGACGCTTTGCGCCAAAGAGTATGACAACGACCAGAATTACTAAGAGCCACATTTGTGGATTACGACCGAACATGAGATCAACCTTTCCAGCAATCAGGCCCACTATTACGTAAGGCTTAGAGCCATACGCTACCACGCGCAAAATCACCCTGTCTTGCTACCCCTTGTAGGCCAGAAGCGCTCTATGAGCCCGCTCTGCAATCTCGGCTCTTAGTTCAAGAGGTTTAGCCAGTTCAAGTGAATCAGCGCCAGCTAGAACGGATCGAACTATCCACTCTGGCTGAAAGATATCGATTTGATAACAAGAATTTGAAAGCTCCTTAAGCGATGATGCATTTTCTCTTAAGAAACTAGCAGCTTCGCCTTTGATAATTACCTCAGCACTTGACCCGCGAGAATCCTCAAGCCGCTCTAAGTCTGTGCGCGTACTCCTCTCTTTGGTTGAAACCTCTGAGATTTGCGCAAGATTAAATGTTCTAAGTGCTTTTGCGCTGTGGCAGTAAGCACTCACTAGCGTTCTCGTATCTTCCGCGATAATCGAAATCGGGGTGATGCTTCTTCTAGATGATGAATCTTTTGTCACGTTGTTATAAGTTATCTCTAAATCAAATTCATGCTTTATCGCGCCTTCAATTGCCTCTAGCGTTGCTCTTTCTTTATCAAGTGTGAAGGTAATAGCTGAGGCTGGGATAGAGCTACTGAAAGCCTTTGCGATCTTCTCTCGCAGGGCAATGATTTTTGGATAGGCTGCTGCAGTTTTCGGTGTGCTCTCTTCCAGAGCAGCTAGCGCAATTCTTGCTATCAAAGCCTCAGACTCATTCAGATTTCTTGGAGCTGCTAGGTTTTGAGGATCTCTTATCACAACGCTCTCTTCATCAAATGAGATATCAATGAGTTCCAATGGCGTATATCCTGGAAGTCCGCATAGAAAGAGAAGGTTTAAATCCTTTAGCACCTCATCGCGGCTGATAGAGAACTCTTTGGCCAGCTCAGTAATGGAAATTCCTGGATGAGCAACAATGTATGGAACGAGATCCAGCAAGCGAATTGCACGAAGTGCAGCATTTTCAACCATGAGATTTCGCTACTTTCTCTAGTGACGCAACAACTAAAGACCTTAATCCCTCTGGTTGCTCAATAATTAAACTATCGCAATACCAGAGCGCCTCTTGGAGGGCAGCAGCACTTGACTCGCTTCGGTAGGAGATCTCATCCCACTCTTCATCAAAGTTTTTCATTTCAAGGGCCTTTGCTCGAAGGGCTTCCGCTTGGGCTTTTTTAACCTTCGCTCTAATCTCGATACCTTCGGCGTTATGCATGATCAAATAATCTTTAATGTTGAAATCCGATGGTATTTCATACATATCGCGCTTCTTTGAGATATCTATCTTGGAGCCGATTCGCGAGAAGTTAAATGTGCGGATATCGCTTCGATCCAAATCTTCCCCAACCAAATACCACTCCCCCTTCCAAGCACTTAATCCCAAGGGATTCACACGGCGGTCTTCTGATTTAGCAGCCCCTGCCTTGCGATAGGAGAAGGCAATTTCTGATCTATTGGCAAGGGCCTTGGTTACATCAAGGAGCCCTTCAGCTGAAAAATTCAATGTACGAAGTGAATTGATTTCAAGTGCAGGATCAAGAAGGGCGGTCGAATTAACTCTTCTTACAGCGCCAAGTGCAATATCTTCCAAACTACTATCTAGCCAAAGGCCAAGTGCGGTAGAGAGAATCCCAATCTCCGCTGGAGTAAATGATTTGATCGGCATTTGATAAGTTTCAGGTTTAATTCGATAACCCGGCTCATCTTCAAAGAGCGGGTCTGCAGAGGCAACTTCAATCGCAATTCCAAGGGCTCTTAAATCATCCTTATCGCGTTCAAACATTCGCTCTCTAGTTTCTTGAGTTCCGCTATAGCCAGCAACTTTTCTAAAGACTTCACTCTTTTGCATATAGCGTGAGGTAGCGAGCAAAGCCATCGTAAGATTGACTAAACGCTCGGTTTTAGCACTCGACATAGAGATGAGATTAGCGCGCTCGGTGCTAATTGGTAGGCTTGGACCATGAAACCAAGCCGAATAATCGTAATTCTCTCAAGTCTTACCCTTCTAATTTCTCTTACTGCCTGCACCACAGATGGCGGGGCTCCATCAGATGGACCAAGGGGTCAAGGCAATCAATCAACAGGAGGAAACTTGTCTAATCAATATGTAGAGGTAAGTGCTGAAGCTGGCGTAGCTCCCACAATCTCCTCACCCAACGGCACTCCTCCAACAACTCTTGTTACAGAAGATGTAATTGTCGGCTCAGGAAAAGTTGCCGGCGCAGATTCGACTCTGACAGTTCATTACACCCTTATGGCTTGGTCAACAGGGGAAATCGTCGAATCTTCCTGGAGCGGGGAGCCTGCGCAATTTCCATTGAGTGGAGTAATTCTTGGTTGGCAACAAGGCATTCCTGGAATGGCAGTTGGCGGAAGACGTCTTCTAGTTATCCCGCCGGATCTAGGTTATGGAGCAGCTGGTGGCGGACCAATTGCGCCAAATGAAACACTGATCTTCGTTGTTGACTTAATTGATGTTGCTTAAGCCTCATCAACTAAATCGCTAGCTGACTTACTAGGTCTACGCTTTCTTCTAATTGGCGCATTTCCCGCTGCCAATTTTCTAGTAAAGAGTAAAAAGCCGGTGTGAGCATTCATGGAGTGCATCGGTCTAACAGCCAGGCCTTCATGATGCCAAGACCTAAGAAGAGTTTCAAAACTCTCTGGCTCTGAGAAATCACCGCGGGCCTTTAGCGCCTCTGCTGTCTTTGAAAGCTGAGTAGTTGTTGCCACATAGCAACAAAGCACTCCTCCTGGAATTAAAGCTTGAAACGCGCTCTCTAAACAATCCCAAGGAGCAAGCATGTCAAAGATAACTCGATCGAATTGCCCTGAAAATTGCGCTTCTTCAACCCTGCCGTGAATAAGTTTCCAAGCATTAGGTAGCTCTCCAAAGTAATTCTTAACATTGCTCTTAGCATTTTCCAGAAACTCATCTCTGGCCTCGTAGGAAGTTAGTTGCCCGTTCTGGCCAATCGCTCTAAGAAGTGAGATTGATAAAGCGCCACTTCCAGCGCCAGCTTCCAAAACCTTTGCTCCCGGAAAAATATCGGCATATCCAACGATGACCGCTGAATCCTTTGGATAGATAATCGTTGCACCTCTTGGCATTGAGAGCAGATAGTCATTGAGAAGCGGACGCATAGCCTGATACTGAGTTCCACTACTACTAAGAAGAGTTGTTCCCTCACTTACTCCGATGATGGAGTCGTGATTAATCCAACCTTTATGAGAGTGCCATTGACCACCTTTTGAAAGATAGAGGGAGTACATCTTTCCCTTGCTATCGGTCAATTGAACCCGGTCGCCCTCTTTGAACGGTCCTGAACCTATAACTTGCATTTACTCATCAATTCTTTACTAGTAGTGGTTGAAAGAGTTCAACTATCCCTGATAGCTCTAAATCAATCAAGTTTTCAACGTGGCAAACTTTCTCATCCATCGGAAGTGGTCCTGAGTGAGTGACGCCTAACAGATAAGCTCCCGATGCAATTGCGGCCGTCGCTCCAGTTATTGAATCCTCGATTATCAAACAATCTTCGATAGGCACGCCGATTCTATTGGCAGCTAATTGATAACCCTGTGGATCCGGTTTAGATTTTTCAACATCATTATCTGAGATTGTGGTTCTGAAATAGTGCTTTCCGATACTTGCCAAAGCGCCTTCCATAATCGCTCTATTAGATGCTGTAACAAGTGCCATTGGAATCTTTGCTTTATTCATCTGCTCAATCAAAGCTTTAGCACCTGGCGCAAAAGCTACTTTTTGCTTTAATCTCTCTGCCATCGATTCAAGAAGGATCTTTGTAAGCGCATATTCGCCAAACTCCTCACGTCTTTTCTCCGGCAACTTGGAGCGCATATAGGCATCTACACGTGCCATTGGTCCACCTATGCAGTAGAGCGCATCTTCATCATTCCAAGTTGCTCCAAGAGATTCCATAATCCTTCGCTCTTCACCAATCCAAATTGGTTCACTATCTATTAGAGTTCCATCCATATCCCATAAGACTGCTTTAAAAGGAAACTCGTTAATTGGCATTGAAGTACTTTGCCTCTGGATGATGAACGATTATCGCCGAGGTGCTCTGTTCAGGATGTAATTGAAATTCCTCGGATAGCTCAACGCCAATTCGCTCTGGCTCTAATAATTCACAGAGTTGAACTTGTGCGCCAAGATCTGGACAAGCTGGATAACCAAAACTATATCTAGAGCCGCGATAGCCTTGATCGAGAATCTCAGAGAGCTCCCTACTATCATCACTAGCAAAACCAAGTTCAGATCTAATACGTGCATGCCAGTGTTCAGCAAGTGCCTCTGTTAGTTGAACACTTAGCCCATGGAGTTCTAGATACTCTCGATATTCATGGGCTTCAAAGAGCTTTGCAGTTGCCTGGCTAACAGATTGCCCCATGGTGACAACATGGAAAGCAACAACATCAATCTGCCCTGATTCTTTGCTCTTGAAGAAATCACTTAAGCAGAGCCTTCTATCTCTCCTTTGACGGGGGAAAGTGAATCGAAGCCTCTCACTATCTTTCTTCTCCCCCTCATGATTCAAGATAACTAAATCATTACCCTCGCTATAGCAAGGAAAATATCCATATACGACGGCTGCATTGATCCATCCTTGAGAGACTGCATCATTTAGCAGAGAGCGAAGCCTTGGTCTTCCCTGATTTTCGACCATCTCTTCATATTTTCCGCGCTCGGATTTAAGACCCCATTGGCCAACATAAAGTGCTCGCTCATCAAGCATTGAACTGTAATCAGCCAAAGCGATTCCTTTGACCACCCGAGAGCCAAAGAATGGCACTTTAGGCACTTGGTTATCAGATGCCACATCACTTCTTGTTGTATCAGTTGTAAGCGGCGCATCAATTGATGTGACTCTAGTTCGTCGCTCCTTGAGAGGTGGAAGCGAAACTCCTTCAACACCTTTCTTAACTCCCATCATGGTGTCCATTAGCGAGAGGCCCTCAAAGGCATCTCTTGCATATCGAACCGTACCTGGGAATGCCTCTGCTAGATCTTTTTCAACAAAGGTTCTAGTAAGAGCAGCTCCACCAAGAATTACCGGCCACTTCTCTGCCAGACCTCTTCTTTCAAGCTCTTCTAGATTCTCCTTCATTATTACCGTAGACTTAACTAAAAGGCCGCTCATGCCAATAACATCGATTGAAGATTGCTGAGCCGCATCGATTATCTGATTGATAGTCTGCTTAATTCCAATATTTACCACGCGATAACCATTATTGGTCAAGATGATGTCTACCAAATTCTTCCCAATGTCATGGACATCGCCTTTTACGGTGGCAAGAAGAATAGATCCGCGATCACTTGCATCGCTCTTCTCCATGTGAGGCTCGAGCAAGGCAACTGCGCTCTTCATGACTTCAGCAGATTGAAGGACAAAGGGAAGCTGCATCTCGCCTCTTCCAAAGAGCTCTCCCACCTCTTTCATTCCGTCAAGGAGATAATCGTTAATAATTGCAAGTGGGGCGATGCCGCCAAGGCGCGCTTGATCAAGATCTGCATCAAGTCCAGCTTTCTCGCCATCGATAATTCTTCTTACTAGACGTTGCTCTACCGGAAGAGCTGCAAGTTCGGCAGCTCTTGATTGACGAGTTGAGGCGACCTCAACACCGGCAAAGAGCTCTAGAAGCTTTGATAGAGGGTCATAGACGCAGTCATCGCCTTCAAATTTTCGCTTGTCATAGATCAGATCAAACGCCACTTCTCTTTGTTCCTCAGGGATTCGAGAGATAGGAGAGATCTTTGACGGGTGCACAATTGCGCTATCAAGACCAGCCTTAACAGCTTCTGCAAGAAATACTGAGTTTAGAACGATGCGGGCGGCTGGATTTAGCCCAAAGGAAACATTACTAATTCCAAGTGTGGTCTGAACCTGCGGGAACTCTTTCTTTAGTTGCGCAATAGCATTAATAGTTTCAAGGCCGTCTTTACGGGTCTCCTCTTGTCCGGTAGCAATGGGAAAAGTTAAGCAATCTATGATGATATCGGAGGTTTTAATCCCCCACTTTTCATTAAGATCCTTTATCAAACGACGAGCAACTCGCAATTTCCATTCTGCGCTTCGTGCTTGACCTTCCTCATCAATTGTTAGAGCGATAAGAGCTGCACCATGTTCTTTTGCGATAGGCATAATTCTTGCAAATCTAGAATCAGGACCATCTCCATCTTCATAGTTGACCGAGTTGATTACACATCGCCCGCCAAGAGATTCAAGACCAGCCTTAATTACTGCTGGCTCTGTCGAATCTAGGACAATGGGAAGCGTCGTTGCTGTTGCAAATCTTGAGGCGAGCTCGCGCATATCTTTAACGCCATCTCTGCCGACATAATCGACCGAGAGATCAAGCATATGAGCACCTTCTCTAACCTGATCTTTGGCGATATCGACGCACTTCTGCCAATCTTCTGCAAGAAGAGCATCTCTAAAGGCCCTTGAACCATTGGCATTTGTTCGTTCGCCAATTGCGAGATAGGTGTTCTGCTGTCGAAATGGCACAAATTGATAGAGCGATGATGCGCCGGCTTCGTCGGTAAAAGCTCTCTCTTTCAATGCAGTTCCATGCACTTTTCTTACTACCGCTGCAAGGTGCTCAGGAGTAGTTCCGCAGCAACCTCCGATAAGGCCAACAGAGTAATCTTTAACAAATTGATCCAGTGAGATAGCTAGTTCATCTGGGCCAAGAGGGTAATAAGCGCCACCATCTTTCAAGATGGGAAGGCCTGCATTAGGCATAACAGAAATGCCAATCGGGCTGCACTTACTTAAAGTTCTTAAATGCTCGCTCATCTCAGCAGGTCCCGTTGCGCAATTCATTCCAATTAAGTCAACACCTAAAGATTGGAGAGAAGATAGAGCGGCAGATATCTCAGATCCAAGGAGCATGGTTCCAGTTGTTTCAACAGTGACTTGAGCAATAATTAAAATGTCTTTATCGCAATCATCAACGGCTGCTCTAGCGCCATTAACGGCAGCTTTTGCCTGGAGAAGATCTTGAGTCGTTTCAATTAGTAGCGCATCTGATCCTCCATTAATAAGACCCCGAGATGCTTCTTGATATGCAGCACGAAGATCTTCATATGTGGCGTGTCCAAGAGTTGGAAGTTTTGTTCCAGGGCCAAGGGATCCTAGAACCCATCTAGGTTCACCGCTTGAAATGGTGAATTCATCTGCAACGCCTCTAGCGATACGAGCGCCTGCTTCGGCTAACTCATAGATTCTCTCTGGAATGTCATATTCACCTAAATTAGCCAGATTGGCGCCAAAAGTATTTGTCTCAACTGCATCTACTCCTGCACTAAAATATTGCCTGTGAATATCTGCGATTAACTCTGGACGGGTAATGTTTAAAACCTCATTACAGCCCTCAAGTCCTTGAAAATCATCAAGAGAGGGGTTAGCGCTCTGGATCATGGTTCCCATGGCGCCATCTGCGATTACCACCCTTTTCCCAAGGGCAAGACGGAGCGAACTAGCCTCTTTTATTTTCGATGCGCTCACATAAGTGAGTTTATCGTAGGCTCTGCATATGCATCTCAGTGAAAGCTCCTTTAACCTAAGAAGCCCCATTCTTATCGCTGCTTTTGAAGGCTGGAATGATGCTGCTGAGTCTGCAACATCTGCAATAGCCCATCTTTTGACCATTTGGTCACATCAACAAATCGCTGTTGTAGATAGCGAGGAGTATTACGACTTTCAGGTCAATCGACCACATATAAAAATCGATGAGAGCAATATTAGAGAGATTATCTGGCCCGGAACTATTGTCTATGCGGTTAGTTCGCCAACTCTCGCTAATGACTTCTTGATTATTAGAGGCGTAGAGCCTTCAATGCGCTGGAAGAGTTTTATTGCAGATCTATTAGATCTTGCAGATGATTATGAAGTCTCAATGATTATCTCCATTGGCGCGCTCCTTGCAGATACTCCGCACTCGCGTCCATTTAATGTCGCGATAAGCGGGGCGCACCCAGAAGTCTCGGAACGTTTTGGCCTAGAGATTTCAAAGTATGAGGGTCCAACTGGAATTATCGGGGTTCTTCAAGATGGCGCTTATAGAAGAGAGATTGATGCAATATCTCTCTGGGCTGCAGTTCCACATTACGTTGCCACTCCCCCTTGTCCAAAGGCGGCGCTAGCACTTATTAATGCTTTGGAGGATTTTCTTGAAGTTTCCCTTCCTCAAGGTGACCTCCCAGAGAGAGCAAAACTCTGGGAAGCACAAGTAGATCAAATGGCAGCAGATGATGCAGAGGTTGGCGATTATGTAAGACAACTTGAGAGTTCAAAAGATTCAGCAGAGCTACCGGAAATTTCTGGCGAGAGTATCGCTAGAGAGGTTGAGCGATTCCTGCGAAGGAATCCTGGAATTTAAAGAGTAATTCCAAGGTAGGTATCAAGGGCCCTTGAAATCTCACCAGGGCTTCCTCCAACTTGGCCTGCTTCAGTTCTTGCACACCAATTACTTAGAGCTACAAAAACCCTCGGCGTATCTAAATCATCTGCCAGAGCGTTTACAATTTCTTGAACCACTTCAAAAGTCGGAGCAACTTCTTGCCTTGATATAGTGCTAAGCAATCTATCTAGTAGCTCATCTGCGCTCTCTAATAGCTCTTTGCTCCACATTCGATCACTTGAGTATTTATCTGCAAACAAAGCAAGACGGATCAAGGCTGGAGAAACACCATCTTGGCGAAGCGTGGATACGAAAACTAAATTACCTTTGCTCTTACTCATCTTCTCGCCATCTAGGCCGATCATTCCTGCGTGGCTATAGCAGCTTGCAAACTCAATTCCCGTGAGAGCCTTTGCTTGAAGGGCTGTCATGTAATGATGAGGGAAGACTAAATCTGAACCTCCAGCTTGCAAAGTTATTGAAGTTGGATTCGTTTCTGGAAGATTCTTTAACGCAATAGCAGTGCACTCAATATGCCAACCGGGTCTTCCTTCTCCAAATGGAGCACTCCAGTAGGGATCATCTCCTTTTCTAGCTTTCCAGAGCAGTGGATCTAGCGCATGCCTCTTACCAACTCGCTCCGGATCGCCCCCTCGCTCTTTAAAGATAACTAGCGCTTTCTCAAGTGGCAGTGGTAGATCTTGGATCGCTCCATCGACTTGCTGCGAATCTAGATAGATATCTCCTTTAAGTTCGTAGGTTTTGCCGGTGGCAATCATCTGCTCAACGAGCGAAATGATTTCATCCATTGATTCGATAACGCCGCGATATGCATTTGGTGGCACTACGGCAAGTGCTGTCATATCCTCACGGAAGAGATCGATTTGAGATGCGGCGAGCTCTTGCCAATCTTGGCTATCTCGCGCAGCTCGTTCTAGAAGTGGATCATCGATATCGGTTATATTTTGAACAAATGAAACTTTCTTTCCGCTTGCTTTCAAATATCTATAAACAAGATCAAAGGCTAGATAAGTGGCCGCGTGGCCCATATGAGTTGCATCGTAAGGAGTAATCCCACAAACGTAGATCGAGTTTTGCTCCCCTGTGATCTCCACCTTTTTGCCTTTGTAAGAATCAAAGAGCGCAAGGGTTGGATGATTAATGCCAGCTAAAGCAGGCGGCATATAGACATCTGGCCAAGAGAGCATCGCCCTAGCCTACAAATCTCTGCAGGTCTATATCCACGATTAAACCGGAGGCCACGGGACCGCGGGCCATTGCTCCGACGGATAAGGAAACCCCTCTGAAATCAGCATATCGATTCTCTCAAGAAGAGAGTCGATTTCATCTTGAGTGATTAGCTCTCCAAGAGAGGAACCAATATCGCCTTTAATACGAAGCTTTAGCGACTCAAGCTTGCTTACTTCATTCTTAGCTAGTTCTTGGCCAGCGTATTGCCATAACACCGTTCTTAATTTGAACTCTTCATGAAAGGTTAAGCCATGATCACAGCCGAGAATCTCGGAATCGGAAATGGGGAGAATATGTCCAAACTTTCTATCTGTATTATTAATAACAACATCAAAGAGGGCAAGATTTCTTATTGCAGGCGTTGACTGCTGACCAATTGCTATCAAATCAAGATCTGGATCCAAATCGATCCACTGCTGAACGGCGCCTGGGCCAAAAGGTCCATCTCGCATAACGGTTACAGGGACGCAATTAAATTGACCTGCCTCGCTTATTAAATGCGAGGCCACCTCTCTTGAAGCAAGGTTGCCATCCGCAAAATCCCATAGCGCTCTCTCGCCAGCAATTGGTTTATAGACAACAGCGAAACTAGATTGATCACCCGTTAAGACTCTCCCGAGAAGTGTGGCATTTGATGCATCCACCAATCGCCCTTCAACTATCAATTCTCCTGAAAGAAGCTCTTCTCTACTAAGCATTTAATTCATTCTGGGGCAGATGTGACCATCAGGATTTATTGGAGCTCCACAGAACATGCAAGGTGGTCGTCCAGCTTTGATTACACTGGATGCCCGATCTATGAAACTACGGGCCTGTGATGGGGTAATGCGAATTCTTAGAATCGCTGGTGCTCCCTCAGTTTCATCGCTTGCTAGCTCATCAAAGATAACTTCTTCGCCTTGATCCCCAGCAATTGCCTGTCCTTCGAATCTAATCATTTGAGAATCTATCTGCCAGGTTAGAGCCATAACACCTAGAGTGAATTCAGAATCTATTGGCATATCAAGTGCTTCGATATCTTTCGGGGCTGCTCCCTCTCTGCTTTTTACCTCTCGAAGCATCTCTTTGAAGCGATCAGTAAGTGCTTGAGCTTGCGCCTTTTCAAGGGCAAATGAGAAAACTTGCCCAGCCTTCTTTACTTGAATATAGAACTCACGCTCTCCGGGCTGGCCAACAGTGCCTAGAATGAATCGATCAACTTCATCTAGGTTATAGATTCGTCTAAGCGACATCTTTTGAACCACCCAAAGTATTGCCATCACTTCTCTTTTTCTTCTTACTTGACTTGATGGAAACAATCTTCTGATTGAAAGTGAGCAACATTCGACTCTTTGGGCCCCAAGAAAGTGTTGTTAAGGAACATGGATCAACTGCAAACTTTTGAAAATTGTCTAAAGGGCAACCTACAGTCAGACTTGCCGCAATCTTAATGACATCTCCATGGGTGATAAGCAAGATTGTTTCCTTGGGGTATTTTCGAGACAAATCTTTGAGTAGGGATTCAATCCTTCTTTCGAGCTCTACAAAGCTCTCCCCTTGCGGAAATCTGAATGCAGATGGCTTTGTCTGTATAACTTTCCAATCTTTCATCCGACTCAATTTAGAAAGCTTTTTTCCGCTCCACGAACCGTAATTCATTTCAATTAATCGTTTATCAATAGATATCCGTTTTTTTTTGGATTTTGCGATAACCTCAACTGTTTCAAGACAGCGCTGCATCGGGCTTGAAGTTATTCGATCAATCTTGATATTTTCAAAAGAGAGGGTAAGTTTCTTGACCTGAGCAGTTCCATCTTTAGATAGCCCGATTCCCTCTAACTGCCCTGCAAGTATTCCTGCATTGTTTGCTACTGAATGGGCATGACGAAGAAGAAGGAAAGTTGTCATAGCCTTAAGATTATCTCTTTAAAGCTTCCACTTCTTTTCGAAGTATCTTTGCTAAGGTCGATACATGGAGTTGCGCCAGTTAGGTCGTAGTGGGGTAAGGGTCTCTCGCCTTGGCCTAGGAACGATGACCTGGGGTCGGGATACCGATGAGCATGAAGCGGCAGAGCAACTCCGTTTCTACTTAGATGCTGGCGGAAATTTCATTGATACCGCAGCTGTTTATGGCAATGGTGATGCTGAGCGAGTTTTAGGCGGATTTCTAGGGATTATGGTCCCAAGGGATCAGATCATCATCGCAACCAAGGCTGGGATATCTTTTAAGAGTGGCGAAAGAGTTGTAGATAACTCAAGAACTTCACTTATTGCTGATCTTGATCGATCTCTATCGCATTTGAGAACCGATTATGTTGATCTCTGGCAGATTCACACCTGGGATGAAAAGACGCCGCTAGAAGAAGTATTAAGCGCTCTTGATTACGCGGTGAGTACTGGAAGAGCTAGGCATGTAGGAATCTCTAATTTCGCTGGGTGGCAATTAGCAAGAGCTGTGACGCTTCAGAATCCAATCTTTGGCAAAGCTCCGATTATCAGCACTCAGAATGAGTACTCATTACTCAATAGAAAAATTGAAAGAGAGATTTTGCCAGCATCCAGAGAGCTCGGCGTTGGAGTCCTCGCCTGGTCTCCCCTAGGTCGCGGAGTATTAACTGGTAAATACCGGTCGGGACTTCCCTCTGATTCCAGAGGAGCCTCGCCACACTTCTCATCCTTCATTGAGCCATATTTAGATCAGGGCTCGAGAAAGATAGTTGAAGCGGTAATGGTTGCATCCGATGGCCTTGGATTATCACCGCTTGAGGTTTCACTTGCCTGGGTAAGAGATTGTCCTGGAGTTACCTCGGCAATTATTGGAGCAAGAACCGGAGCGCAGCTACGCGGAGCCCTAAGCGCCGAGTCGGTGACTCTGCCAGTTCCAGTTCGCGAAGCACTTGATGAGATAAGTGCTATCTAGGCATTAACGAGGAAGTGAAAGAGAGTTCTTGCGCCAAATTGCAGTGAATCTATCGGCACTCTCTCATCAATTCCATGAAATAACCCCGTGAAATCTAGATCTGGCGGCAGCTTAAGCGGACTAAAGCCATAACCAACAATTCCAAGTTTTGCTAAAGCTTTATTATCAGTTCCACCACTTAATAGATATGGAATTGGAATTCCATCTGGATCTTCTGACTTAATCGCTGCAATCATGGCATCTACAAGTGGTCCGCCAAATTCAACCTCTAGCGGGATATCAGAGACAAGGCTTTCAACCTTAACATGCTCGCCCACTAAGGATTTAACAGTATCGAGAAGCTCTTTTTCAAAGCCTGGCAACGTTCTGCCATCAACGACTGCGCTTGCACTCTGCGGAATCACATTGGCTTTGTAGCCGGCCTCAAGCATCGTGGGATTTGTGGTGTTACAAAGCGTTGCGCCAATCATCTTGCCCATCGGGCCAACTTCATCAATTAGCGGCTGCAGATTACTTCTATCATATGGCTTTCCAGAAAGCTCTGAGATCTTCTGAAAGAAGAGATCACTGGTTTTAGTAATTCTCTGTGGCCAGGTGTAGTTACCAATCTTTGCTATCGCCTCGGTTAGGCGGGTTACAGCATTTGCATTGTTAACCATCGAGCCATGACCCGCAACGCCCTCTGCAGTAATCTTCATCCATTCAATTCCCTTTTGAGAAGCTTCGATTGCGTAAACACGCTTACCCGAGAGAAGAGTTAAAGAGAAACCTCCAACCTCAGAAATCGTTTCGCTACATCCTGCAAATACCTCTGGGTGGTTCTCAGCCATCCACCTTGATCCATATATGCCGCCAGCTTCTTCGTCGCCAAAGAAGACAATCACGATGGTGCGCTCTGGTTGATACTTGTATCTAGCCCAAAGTCTTATAACTGCAAGAATCATGGCATCCATATTCTTCATATCAACCGCGCCGCGTCCCCAGATGCATCCATCTTTGATTGCGCCAGAGAATGGATCTACCGACCAATCAGCTGCATTTGCTGGAACCACATCAAGATGACCATTTACGACAAGACCAGGTCTTGATTTATCTTTGCCTTCAATTCTTGCAACTACTGAGCAGCGATTAGGAGCGCTTTCGTAAATCTTGCTCTCAATTCCAACTTCTTTCATCTTGGCAGCCACATATTCAGCAGCAGCTTTCTCATCGCCTTTGCCTTCGCCAAAATTGACGCTTGGAATCTGAATCAATTCCTGGCAAAGCTTTACTACATCTTCTTCTAGTTCTATCCGCTGGGCATCAGTTAGTTTCATGGGCTAAAGTATGCCCGCATTGTCCGGGTGGCGGAATTGGCAGACGCGCTAGCTTGAGGTGTTAGTTCCCGCAAGGGATTAGGGGTTCAAGTCCCCTCTCGGACACGTTTTAAAGATACGCTCCCGCCGTGGCTCAAAGCAATCTAACCCCGCTGGAGCGGGCTCTATCACTCATCGCCGATGTCCCTGATTATCCAAAACCAGGGATTCTCTTCAAAGACATAACCCCTTTACTTGCCGATGGAATTGGCTTTGGAGTGGTCATTGATGAATTTGCCAGATCTATTCGCTCGCTCGATAAGAAAGTAGATGCGATAGTAGGAATTGAGAGTCGTGGTTTTATTCTTGGTGGGGCTATTGCTAAAGCTTTAGAGATCGGTTTTGTCACGGTAAGAAAACCGGGCAAGTTACCAAGAGATGTCTATCGAAAAGAGTACGCACTGGAATATGGCTTTGATGCGCTAGAGCTTCATAAAGATCTTCTTGATCCCTCAGATAATGTGATAATCGTTGATGATGTTTTAGCAACCGGCGGCACAGCTCTTGCCTGTCATGATCTAGTTGAAATAACTGGCGCTAAAGTAGTTGCGCATCTGTTTATGCTCGAAATTGAATTTCTGCAAGGACGCAAAATGATTAGCGATACCCATAGCGAGGTTGGAATTATCTCGCTTCTTAAGGCATAGGTATTGGGGGCGATCAAATGGCCGAGTTAATTTATTACTGCGGAACCATGGATAGCGGAAAATCAACGCTAGCTCTTCAGACCGCTCACAACCATCAAAGCCGCGGCAGAGCTGGCTTGCTCTTTACGAATCGCGATCGAGCAGGAAGTGGCAAGATTTCATCCCGCCTTGGGCTTACTTCAGAGGCGCTCGAAGTTTCACTTGAGATGGATCTCCATAAGTTTGTAGTTGATCAGCTATCAACGGGAAGGCGAATTGATTATGTGATCTGCGATGAGGCCCAGTTCTACGCACCTGAACAGGTTGAACAATTAGCCCGAATTGCAGATGGCCTTGGAATCGAAGTTTATGCCTTTGGAATCCTTACAGATTTTCGCACCAAGCTATTCCCTGGCTCTGCCAGGTTAATCGAGCTAGCTGACCGCGTTCAAACCCTTCAAGTTGAAGCCCTCTGTTGGTGTGGTAGGCGCGCAACTCATAATGCTAGAACTATTGGCGGGGTTATGGTTACGGAAGGCGAGCAGGTGGTTGTGGGCGATACAAATGCCGCCAACGAAGTGGCTTATGAGGTTTTATGTCGTCGCCACCATATGAGAAAAGTGACTGCTAGAAATTCAGGGGCAGCTCATCAATCAAGTGATCCACTCCCATTTCATTAATCTAAATCGTTTTAGCTAACAGGGCAAAGAGCGGTGCAAGAGCTAAAGCTGGCAAGAGGTTGCCGATTGCTATCTGCTTGATATTAAGAAGTTTCAAAGCGATTCCTAGAAGTAAAACGCCGCCAGTAGCTGTCATAGCGCTGACTTGATACGGCTCAAGAATTGCTCCAAGTGCAAAACCAACCCCGGTCCAAGCAAATTGATAAATACCAACAGGCAAGGCTGATAAAGCTACTCCCCAACCAAGGGCTGCTGCAAAGGCAATAGATGTGAAAAAGTCGAGAATACTTTTCAACGTTAGTTGCTCAATACCTGTAGACATTCCATCACTAATGCTTCCTAAAATTGCGAGTGGACCTATTACAAAGAGAAGCGAAGCGCTGACAAAACCCTCAACAAAAGGCGATTTTCCATCTCTATCAAATCGCGCTCTTAATTTGATTCCCATTGCTTCGAGATGATCTTCAATCTTTAGCAGAGAACCAAGTAATCCACCCACAAGAAGTGAGGCAAGTACAACTAGAAGTGGTGAGCCATCTGGCAGATATCTATTGAAATCTTCATCCCAAAGAGCTTTGATTGCCCCGGCCGCAGCAATTAAAGTGATAGCGCCAAGCACATCCATAACAAGATTTCGGGTCTTTTCACCCATCTTATTTCCAAGCAAAACACCAAGCGCAGCTCCAGCAATGATTGCGACTATATTGATCAGCGTTCCGACTCCGACGAACATGAAGATAAGTCTAGAGTATCAATGGTGTAGCGTTAGAAAGTGAAGAGATTTATAGATGCGCTAAGGCCTCATAAAACCATTCCAATAACCCCTTGGAGCGCTTCCCATCGCTGGGATCTCTCTATATCTAGAGTTTCAATTCTCACTCTTGGTCTTTTTATTTTTGGAATCGGCGATAGCTTAATAATTATTTCAGAGCTCGGTAATGCACCTTGGTCGGTTCTTGCTCAGGGAGTTGCAACAAGAAGTAATATCACAATAGGCAGTGCAACGTTTCTAATTAGTTGCCTTGTTCTCTTGCTTTGGATTCCATTAAAAGAGAAACCCGGCTTTGGAACGCTTGCAAATATTGTTGTTATCGCTATTGGAATTGATGTTGGAATTGCTTTTATTGGGACTCCTGATTTATTTATCATTCAACTTCTCTATGTATTTATTGGTATTGGACTAATTGGCATTGGATCAGCTCTTTACATCACCTGCGCCCTTGGTCCAGGTCCCCGCGATGGTTGGATGACTTCCCTGCATAGAAGGACGGGAATTCCAGTCGGGCGGGTTAGAACAGCGATTGAGGTTTCAGTTCTCCTTGCTGGGTGGACTTTAGGCGGCCGAATCGGGCCTGGAACGGCGCTATTTGCCCTGCTCATCGGATATGCGGTTGCTGCAGGTTTTGGTGTCGTTTCCCGACTTACCAAGGGGTAACTAATAGATTTAAGCCGCTCCCCTCGGCTTGTGGACTGAATCCACACGGTGTCGCAACCACCACCGTTAAAAAATTAGCGACATCCCTTCATCCGGATGAAAAGGAAGAGCATGCTCGATTCATACTTCAAAATCTCACAACGGGGCTCCTCAGTAGCCCAGGAAGTCCGCGGCGGTGTAGTCACCTTCTTTACGATGGCCTATATCGTTGCTCTCAATCCACTAATCATCGGTCTTGCAAAAGACGGCGATGGAAAATTCCTTGGTGGCGGAGATGTTCCAAACTTAGCGCTCGTTGCAGCAGCAACGGCGTTAATTGCTGGAGTCATGTCAATTCTGATGGGAGTTGTTGCTAACTTCCCTCTTGCAATTGCAACTGGCCTCGGCTTAAACACCTTCGTAGCTGTTGGTATTGCCTCCAAGATGACCTGGGCAGATGCCATGGGTCTGGTAGTTCTTGAAGGAATTATCATCACCGTTCTCGTTCTTACTGGCTTTAGAACTGCGGTATTTCGCGCAGTTCCAACTCAGCTAAAGATCGCGATCTCTGTAGGTATCGGTCTATTTATCGCCCTTATTGGTCTAGTCGATGCCGGATTCGTCCGTCGCACTGGCTCAGGACCTGTTCCAGTAACACTTGGAAATAATGGTGAATTAGTTGGCTGGCCTGTAATCGTCTTTGCTTTTGGTCTCTTCCTAACTATCGGCTTGATGGTTAGAAAGGTCAAAGCTGCTCTTCTACTTGGAATTATTGTTTCAACTGGGCTTGCAATCGCTCTTGAGAGCGCCTTTAAGATTGGGCCACTCTTTGATGGCGCTACTGGCAATGTAAATCCAAAAGGATGGAATCTAAACGTTCCTGCTCTGCCAGAGGCCGTTGTTGCAACTCCAGACTTTGGTTTGCTTGGTTCATTTAACCTCTTTGGTTCATTTGATCGAGTTCCACTAATCACAGCTCTTCTCTTGGTCTTCACTCTTCTCCTAGCTGACTTCTTTGACACTATGGGAACGATGACTGCTATCGGACAAGAGGCTGGATTAAACGATAAGGATGGAACTCCTCCAAATGCAGATCGCATCCTTCTTGTTGACTCACTAGCAGCTGTTGCAGGTGGCGCTGGTGCGGTTTCTTCAAATACTTCTTATATCGAATCAGCATCAGGTGTTGGTGAGGGCGCTAGAACGGGACTTGCTTCAGTAGTAACTGGAGTTCTCTTCCTTCTAACTACCTTCCTAGCTCCATTAGTTGCAATCATTCCTTATGAAGCAGCTACTCCAGCTCTGATCATCGTAGGTTTCTTGATGATGACTCAGATTAAATCAATTGATTGGGAAGATTACGGAATTGCAATTCCAGCCTTCTTAACCATCATTTTGATGCCATTTACCTACAACATCTCAGTAGGTATTGGAGCCGGATTTGTTTCATATGTAGTAATTCGATACTTGCAAGGCAGACGTAAGGATGTCCATCCTCTACTTCTACTCACAGCGGGTCTATTTATGATCTACTTCCTAAATAACCCAATAAACGCTTGGGTAGCTTAGAGAAATAGTTGGAGTTAAAGGTCTGGCCCGGTTAATCCCGGGCCAGATTTATTTCACCAGATAATTACTGTTTTTCCTTTGTTTTCAAGAAGCTGATTCACTCTCGAAAAGGGCTTAGATCCAAGAAATCCTCGATGAGCTGAAAGTGGGCTTGGATGAACCCCTTCGACTAAGCAATCTTCCTTGAAGAGATGGGCCAATTCTCTAGCGCTAGATCCCCATAGCAGACCAACTGCTCCCAGGTTTGCGCAGTGGGCAACAATTTTCTCTGTGATTTCTTGCCAGCCTAGCTTTGAATGTGAACCGCTCTCACCTGCGGTAACAGTAAGGACTCGATTTAGCAGCATTACTCCTTGACCTGCCCATTTAGTCAGATCGCCATCGGCCGTTGTTGTTGAACCAATATCGGTCATGATTTCTTTTTGAATATTTAAGAGCGATCCTGGAAGACCAGTCTTTCTTGCAGGAACAGCGAAAGAGAGGCCAATCGCATCTGAAATATTTGGATATGGATCTTGCCCAACGATAATTACCTTCACTTGTTCAGGCTTAAGCTCGAGTGCGCGGAATAAATACTTTTTGTCTGGCAGTATCCGCTCGCCTTGGTCAGCTCGCTTTTGTAGCTTTGCCCCAAGCTCATCGATTTGCGAGTTATAGTCTTGGAGGAGTTCCTTCCAATGATCCGGAACTAAAGAAGAAAGCATTAATCTTTTGCCACAGCAAAGTAACGCAAACCATTAAAGGATAATGAAACCCTGACGCCAAAAACCTCTTCGATATTCGCCTCAGTAAGAGTTTCAGATATCGCTCCGGCATAGAGCGCCTGACCCTCTTTAAGTAAGAGTGCGTGCGTGGTGCCTGCCGGTATCTCCTCAATATGATGAGTGACAATAACTGTTGCTGGGGCGCGCTCCTCGCTGGTGTATGAGGTGATGCGAGAAAGAATATCTTCACGGCCTCCAAGATCTAATCCAGCAGCTGGTTCATCAAGTAATAGAAGTTCAGGGTCTGCCATAAGCGCTCTTGAAATTTGAACTCGTTTCTTCTCACCTTCACTGAGAGTAGAAAGAGTCCTATCTCCTAACTCTCGCACTCCAAAGATATTTAGAAGCGCTTTAGCTCTTGATTCATCCCAAAGATCATAATCTTCCTGCCACCTACCAGCGATTCCATAAGCTGCAGTTAATACAACGTCTATTACTTTCTCATCTCCTGGAAGAAAGTCCATCATTGCGCTAGAAGTAAATCCAATTCGTGGTCTTAACTCAAAGACATCAGTTGATCCCATCTTCTCGCCAAGAATCTCCACACTGCCTTTGCTTGGGTGTATTAAGGCAGCAAGTAATTGCAGAAGTGTTGTCTTGCCCGCTCCATTTGGGCCAAGGATGACCCATCTCTCTTGCGAATTAATCTGCCAAGAAATGGGTCCTAAAATGCGCTTACTGGATCTAAGAACTTCCACGTCAACGCAGCGCAATAAGGGTTCCATAGGGCGACAAGATACCTCGTTGCTATTGAGTATTCGCTAAACTTCGGCAGTGAAAGCAAGGGCAATTATTCTCATAAGCGGTGCGGCGAGCCAGGTCCCCAATCAATTGGTCGATGAAACCTTAAAACCCTTCGCTCTAAGAATTCTGGATCGACAAGAGATACTTATGGCCGGTCACATGATTTTGGCTCTTGAAATGGAGCTAGATCTCGCTCACCTAGATGCTGTTGAATCAGATTTGATTAAGGCTCTTGAAAAATTCGATGTTGCATGTGAATTACTATGAAATACAGATTGATACTCTTTGATGTTGACTCGACTTTAATCAAGGAGGAGGTCATTGATCTTCTTGCTACTAAGTCTGGTCATGGAAAAGAGGTTGCACGAATCACGGCAAGTGCCATGCGGGGGGAAATCGAGTTTAATCAGGCTTTATCAGAGCGAATCTCATTACTTGAGGGACTGCCAGAATCGGTTTTTGATGAAGTTTTAGATCAGATCTCATTTTCTGATGGTTTTAATGACTTGTATACATACCTACGCGAAAACAATTTTCTCATAGGTGCAATCTCTGGCGGATTTCATAATGTTTTGGATAAGTTATTTGCTTCGATAGAACTCGATTTCTTAAGGGCCAACGTTTTAGAGGTACTTGAAGGAAAACTGACAGGCAGACTCTTATCTGATCCAGTAGATAGAGTGGCTAAGGGCCGAGCGCTCAAGGAGTTTGCTACTGCGCATAATGTTGCTTTGGAAAATACTGTTGCGGTAGGAGACGGAGCAAATGATATTGAAATGATTGAATTGGCTGGCCTTGGTGTTAGTTACATGGGCAAAGAGGTGCTCAGGGCCGAAGCTGATTTGCATCTTGAGCACCCCGGATTAGATGCTCTAATTGAACACCTGAGATAACGCGCTAGAGCCGGCAGGAATGAATGTCGGTAACTAGGATTCCTCGAGCTCCAATGGCCCAGAGTTGATCCATGACAGCATTAATTTCATGGCGCTTCACCATCGCTCTGACCGCTACCCACGCCTCTTTTTGAAGTGGTGAAATAGTTGGAGACTCTAATCCAGGCGTTAGTTTGCAAGCTTTATCAAGATTAATTCTCTCCACATCATAATCAACAAGGACATATTGCCTGGCAATAACGACTCCTTCAATTCTGCGAATCAATACTTCGATTGCACTTGATCGCTGCAAACTTTGTCGTTGAATCAAAATAGCTTCACTATTCATTATCGGTTCGCCAAAGGTGAACAATCCTGCGCTCTTCAAAGTGCCGCCAGTTGAGACAACATCAGCTATTACATCTGCTAAACCAAGGCGAATAGCACTCTCGACTGCTCCATCTAGGGAGATAACGGTCGCCTTGATATTCTCCTGAGCTAAGAAGTTCTTAACTAGACTTGGATAAGCAGTTGCAATTCTCAAGCCAGAAAGGGATGGAATTGGTTGATTGGCTGCGAAATGAAAGGAGCTTCTTCCAAAATCTAAGGCCATTACTTCAACGGCTGAACTTCCTGAATCTTTAAGAAGATCGCGTCCAGTAATGCCAATCTCCAGCTCGCCACTTCCGACATAAGTTGCTATATCTCTTGGGCGTAAATAATAAAATTCAACTTTATTATCAGGATCAATCAATACCAAATCTCGGACGTCACTGCGCTGCCGATAACCTGCTTCCTTCAATATCTGGCTTGCAGATTCAGATAGCGAGCCTTTGTTGGGTAGGGCAACTTTAAGAAACAAATTATCTGACCCCATCATCACAACTCTCTATAAATATCTTCGAGAGAGAGGCCGCGAGCAATCATTAGCACTTGAAGATGATAAAGAATTTGACTTATCTCAACTGCCAAAGCTTGAGCAGATTCGTGTTCAGCCGCTAACCACACCTCTCCGGCTTCTTCCAATACCTTTTTACAGATAGCATGAATACCATTCTCCAAGAGTAAAACAGTGTTACTACCACTCGGTCTCTTGGTTGAAATTTCTTGCAATTCAGCCCAGAGAGACTCGAAGGTTTTTGGTGACGAAGATTGAGAAATCACCCGCTAAGGTTACCCAATATTCTTCTTCTCATGCCTGATGATTTATCCCTAGCAATTATTTGCGAGCCCACGGAGTTTCTCGACCGTAGCGCCAGGATCTCCTGATTTATATACTACTGAGCCTGCTACAAAAGTATCTGCGCCGGCCCGGCGTGCAGTTTCAATAGTTGATAGCGAGATGCCGCCATCGATTTGAAGCCAAACATCATTTAGTTTGCGCTGCTCTAGATAGCGACGAGCTTTCTCAACTTTAGGCATCATTGAGGCCATAAAAGACTGACCACCAAAGCCTGGCTCAACTGTCATCACAACGATCATATCTATTGCTGGGAGAAGTTCTTCAACTACTTCGATTGGCGTATCAGGTTTGATTGCAAGGCCAGCTCTCTTACCAAGGCTTCTGATGTTTTTGAGAGTTTGCAGCGGATCTTGGCAGGCTTCAAAATGGACCGTCATACTTACGGCATTTTTTGAGGAATATTGACTTACCTTCTCATCTACTTCTGCCACCATGAGATGCACATCTATTGGAAGCGCAGAAAAATCAATTATTTCCCGAGTTCGCTCAGGTGAAAAAGTAAAATTAGGAACGAAAACATTATCCATTACATCTAGATGGATCAGATCTGCCGTTGAAGCCACCTTCTCAATTTCCCCTGGGAGGTCATCAGAATTGGCATTTAGAATGCTAGGACAAATTCTTATCATCCAACACTCTCCTTACTTCTTAAAAGCGAAAGGAACATAGCATCAGTGCCATCGCGATGTGGCCATAATTGTAAATCACCATCAATATCAGCCCGTTGATCTCTCACGGGAATTCTTGTGAAATTGCTATGCTGTTTAAGAAAAGATCTAATCTGGAACTTAGTCTCAGCTTGGTGGGATGAGCAAGTGACATAGGCAATGATGCCACCGGGTGAAAGCAAGCGCGTCGCAGACTCTAAAAGTTCACTTTGTAACTGAGTGAGATTCTTTAGATCTTGAAGATTTCGTCTCCATCTCACCTCTGGCCTTCTTCTAAGTGCTCCAATGCCAGTGCAAGGCGCATCAAGCAGTATTCGATCAAACTTTCCAAGCTCATCTGGCATGATTCGGCCATCGCAGACATTAACTTCGCCATGGTGCATCACTTGAGAGACTAATTTTGCTCGTTCATTTGAAATCTCGTTCGCAAGTAGCGATCCCCCGTCACGCTTCAATAACGCTGATAGATATGCAGCTTTCCCGCCCGGCCCTGCACACAAATCTAGCCATCGAAGATTCGGTTTAAATTGATCAAAAAACCTCTCAACAACAAGCTGGGAACCTAGATCTTGGACTCCAGCGCGTCTCTCTCTAATGGCTGCGATGTCTCCAGGATTTCCATCAAATGTCGCAGCTACAGAACTTGATGCTATTGCAAGCGCTCCGGCTTCAAGAAGTTCTCCTTGAGTAGCCAAACCTGGCCAAGCAATAAGTGTTGGTTTCGCAGGGTTATTGTTTGCTTGAAGAAGGCTAATTACGTCACTTGAGTTCTTTAAAGAATCAAAATATGAGCTTACGATCCATTCAGGGTGGGAGTATTCAAGTGCCAATCTTGCGCATTCCTGATTTGGTTTGGATAGTTGCTCAAAATCGAGTGAGTCCATTTTGCGCAAGATTGCATTTACAAATGAGGCTGTAGACTTTCCAACTACCTTCTTTGCTAGCTCGACACTCTCATAAATCGCAGCATGACTCGGAACTCTCATCTGTTTTAATTGATGCGTACCAAGTCTTAGCACAATCAGAGCTTTTGGATCTATTTGTTCCAAAGATCTATCACTGGCCGATGATATAAAGTGATCGTGCCTGCCCTGCATCCGAAGAGTGCCATAAACCAATTCTGTGGCGAAGGCGCGATCCTTATCGTCAAGTGATGATTCAGTGAGGGCTTTTGGAAGAATGAGATTGCTGTATGCGCCTTGGAGCCCTACCTCTGCAAGCACTTCAAATGCTAAGAGACGTGGGTCATCAATTCTTCTGGGTTTATTACTCATTCAAAAGCAGAAGGCAGCGTAATTCTTGCCCCTCTCAACCAATCACTACTACTCATCTCACGCTTATTTTCGGGTTTCACGCGGATAATCTCAAGAGAACCAGAACTAGTTCCAACGCGTAGAGGATTGAGAGAAACAATCTCACCGGCTACTCCATCCGTCTCGGATACTCTGGCTTCGATGATTTCAATGCGTGTGCCATTAAATGATGTGTAAGCACCAGGCCAGGGTTGAAAGGCCCTGATCTGCCTATTAAGTATTTTCGAATCTCGATTCCAATCAATCCTGCCTTCACTCTTTAAAATCTTCGGTGCAAGCGTTACCCCATCAGATTCTTGCGTTGTAGCGGGTTCTCCTGCTGCAATCATTATTAGGGCCTGATTTACTGGATGAATGCATAGAGATGACAGATCTTTCAAAACTTCATCACTTCTAGATCTATCATTCAATGGATAACTCAAAGTGGAATAAATCGGCCCGGTATCAAGGCCTTGTTCTAGTTTGAAAACCGTAATACCACTCTGCTCATCGCCGGCCGCTATGGCTCTCTGCACCGGCGCTGCTCCGCGCCATCTTGGAAGAAGCGAAAAATGAACATTGAGCCATCCATGCTTGGGCATCTGAAGCTCACTTGTTTTAATTAATCGACCATAAGCGAGTGTGATAACGAGCTCCGCTTGAGTTTTTTGGAGAATATCTGCAAGCTCTTCATTCGTACTTGGCTTATAGCAAGCAACACCAATCTCCTGGCAATAAGAAGCAAAGTCATTGCTACTTACTGACTGACCCCGCCCACTTGCACGATCGGGGGATGAGATGCCACCAAGGAGTTGATGATCTGAATTCTTTATATGGTTAAGAAGTTCCTTTGCAAGGGGTGAAGATGATGCAACAAGAATCTTCATTCATTACCCATTAATCAAAGACTCTTGCCGAAAGTGGAATGTGGTGAGAGACGTATTTCAGGTGCAGAACCTGCCTCACTTGCAGCCAGGAACCATTCAGCCTGTCTAATCTCCTTCATCGCCTCTTTGCGGAGTTCTGGTGGTAGTCGATCAATGAATAAAACTCCATTTAGATGGTCTGTTTCATGTTGCAGCGCCCTTGCTAGAAGCTCAGTTCCCTCAACGATGAGTGGCTCGCCATACATATCAAAACCCTTTGCAACCGCTCGCATTGCTCTTGGCGTTTGGTAGGAAAGTTCGGGGAAAGAGAGACAACCCTCATCCCCTTCCTGAATCTCATCGCCAAGATCTAGAGTTGGGTTTACTAGATGGCCAAAAACATCATCAACATGCCAGACGAAAACTCTTAACGGGACACCTATTTGCGGGGCTGCTAACCCAGCTCCTGGAGCATCAATCATTGTCTCTGTTAAGTCTTTTACTAAGCGTTGCAATTCCTTATCAAAATCGATCACTTCAGTTGCCGGAGTCTTTAAGACCGGATCGCCAAAAAATCTGATTGGTTGGATTGCCATGGCCTAATTCTAACTTACTGAGCTAAGAATTAGATCTTGTATGGATCTACGCGAATGGAGAAGAGATCTTGCCCTGATGCTGAGCGATACTTCTGCAAAGCTTTTAATGAAACCAAAAGAGCATTAGCCCCTTGGTGAGATATCTTGAGGTGAATTGTTCGATTATCAGCAGATGTCAGAATCTCCAAATTATCGAATTGCTCCAAAAGCTTTCTTCTAAGACCAGAAATCGATCGCTCCTCACCGGTGACCTGAATTATTCGCACCGAAGGAGGAAGTGAAACTGCTTCTCTTTCGCTACTTTCAGCCCGAATCGCTCGCATTACATTATCGCTGATCAACGCTTGGGAAAGAGGGTGGGAAGAGGGTAGAGAAAGATAAATAAATCCCGAGGAGCGCACTTTCGCTGCCAATTTAAACCATCTAAAGCGAAGGTCCTCCTCTGCGCGTATAAAAGCTCTATTAAGAAGCGCTTCGCCATTGAGAAGCACTGCTCCGGCATAACCAGAACTGACCTCTGGTTCAACGCCAAAAGTTGATACCACAATTGCTGGAGAGCCATCGAGACTTGCGATTGCCTTATCGCCTGTTGATGTGAAGATTGCAACTCTTGGAAAAGCTTTTCCAAGCTCTTCAACGATCTTCTCTGCTCCACCTTTGACGATGCGCACTTGATCTGCCTGACAGATCTGACAGCGCCATTGATCGCTTTGAAAATCACATATTGAGCAAGAGTATTTATCTCTCTTGCCAATGATCAATCTTCCGCCACACTTACAGAGAGCTAGATTTCGACATCTCTGACAGGAGAAAGTATTTGCATAGCCTTTATCTGTCACGCCAACTAGGACTGGTCCAATCTTGAGCGCTTCTCGAATTGTTTCATGAAAGGAATTTGGTTCTGTGGCAATGCTTGCTCTGTGACCGCCAAGAAATTTCCGCTCGGTAATGCTTGAGATCCATCCGATTTCAACTAATCGCGCTAACTCGAGAGAAATCGAGTGCGAAACGAAACTAATGCTTGCATGCTCATACTCTGATCTTAGAAGAGCCATATCTCTCACGTTCCAGTAGGGCGCCTTCTGTTCTTGAAAGTGCTCTACCGATTCATCAGCAATCACTATCTCATCAATTTGAGACATAGGAGCAAGAATGGCGCTTCTAGTCCCTATAACTATTGCAGGCTTTGCTGAAGCCGCTAACTCGAAATTCTTCCTTCTCTGAGAAGAGGTGAGATGTGAACCAATCTCTATGACGTCTTGCTTGATCTCCCTCAGGGCTTTGACAACCTTTTCTATTTCTTTCTGTGTTGGAAGAATTAAGAGCAGATGCAAACCCTTGCGCTCTTTAACAATTTTCACCACTCGAGATTGAATTGATTCTGAGCGATTCAAGAGAAAAAGACGCCTTGTTGGCTTTGAGCCACTTGTTTGCTTAATCAGAGGGCTACCCACCGAGGGACTTATCGCCTTTGTAAAGGTTGGTAGTACTGCAGCAAGAATTGATGCTTGATTCGCGATATAGCGCTCTGAAACTTTCTTAGTAAATTCTAGAAAACCCGGAGTGAGACGAACTGATGTCAACAGGCTATCAACTGGCTTAAGTGCTGCTTGACTCCTGTTTTTGATTGAAAGTACAACTCCGTTTTTCAAATCATTTTTAAATGGAACCCTCACAAGGGAACCGACGTCAACTAGTTCCTTTAGTTCCTCTGAAAGAAAGTAGGAGAAAGGTTGTTCTAAATGAAACACTCCTGTATCTACGAGAACTTCAACTTGCAAACTTTCCAAACTTTGTCGCGTTCTTATTGCAGGTTTCCCTTTTTGGCGACGCAGGGTGAGTGGCTTATCCGTGGCCACGGCAAACCTTAACCCTTAACAGCTGCAGCTAGCGCGCTTGCTTTATCAGTCTTCTCCCAAGTGAATTCAGCTAACTCACGGCCAAAGTGTCCGTATGCGCTAGTTTTTGAATATATTGGGCGAAGAAGATTCAGATCTCTAATAATCGCAGCTGGTCTTAAATCAAAAACTTTGAGAAGTGCATCTGATATTTGTTGAACTGGAATTTTCTCGGTTCCAAATGTTTCGACAAATAGGCCCACCGGTTGTGCTTTTCCAATGGCATAGGCAACCTGCACTTCGCAGCGATCAGCAAGACCAGCGGCAACTACATTCTTTGCCACCCAGCGCATTGCATAAGCAGCTGAGCGATCAACCTTTGAAGGATCTTTTCCGCTAAAAGCTCCCCCGCCATGGCGAGCCATACCACCGTAGGTGTCAACAATAATCTTTCGCCCAGTTAGTCCGGCATCACCCATTGGTCCCCCGATAACAAAGCGTCCAGTTGGATTTATAAGGATTCGAACATCACTTGCTGGGAGATCAAAGGAGGCTAAAACTGGATCAATAACAAACTTCTTAATCTCAGGAGCCATCTTCCTCTCAATATCTATTTCGGGTGCATGTTGAGACGAAATCACAACTGTATCAAGAGCAACTGGCCTATCTCCGTCATATTCGATGGTGACCTGAGTTTTTCCATCAGGGCGTAAATAGCCAAGTTGACCACTCTTTCTCTCACTAGAGAGACGCTCAGCCAGTCTATGAGCCATCGCAATAGGCAGAGGCATAAGCTCTTTGGTATCTCGAGTGGCATACCCAAACATCAAGCCCTGATCGCCGGCTCCTTGTAAATCTAGTGGATCCTTTGAAGCAGCGACTCTTTCTTCAAAGGCATGATCAACGCCCACTGCAATATCTGGTGATTGTTGCCCAATAGAGATCGATACTCCGCAGCTATTTCCATCAAAGCCTTTTTCAGAGCTGTCATAGCCAATATTGAGTACTGTTTCACGAACAAGCCCCATCACATCGGCATAACCGTCAGTAGTAACTTCTCCGGCAACATGGACTTGTCCTGTTGTGATTAAAGTTTCACAGGCCACTCTACTTTTTGGATCTTGAGAAAGAAGTGAGTCAAGAACAGCATCTGAAATAGCATCTGCAATTTTATCGGGATGGCCCTCTGTGACTGATTCTGATGTAAAGAGACGCTTAGCCATTCATTTTCCCCAATTTCTTTGCCATATGAATAACTATGCTCTTTGCTACCTCGTACTTACTAACGCCATTGAAATCAATAGAATCGACACCGAGTCCAATGAGCGTTCCGCTGGTTTGGTCCTGACCAAAAATTGCGCCACCAGAGACATCGTTAACATAGAGAAGATCAGCGCCCTTGCTTATCAGCTTCTCTCCACCAGCTTTAATTAAGTCTTTTGCTGTTTCTGCAGCAAATCCAACAACTACTTGATTACTTCTCTTACTCTGAGCCACCTTACTTAAAATATCTGGATTAGAAGTGAGATTAATTGAGTCAAAATCAACCTTTTTGATCTTCGTTGAAGAACTAGATACTGGTCTAGCATCGGCAACCGCTGCCGCCATCACCAGGGCATCAGTGCTACTAAATTCACTGTCCACGGCTGACATCATCTCTAGCGCGGTATTAACCTTGATGATTTTAACTCCATCTAATTCAAATGGATCGGTGTGGCCTGCAATGACAGTTACCTCAGCACCGCTTCTAAGCGCTTCATAGGCAATAGCGAGACCTTGTCTCCCACTTGATTTGTTTCCAATAAATCTAACTGGATCAATTTCTTCTCTAGTACCGCCGGCTGTTACTAGGACTCTTTTGCCTTCAAGCAATAGCTCTGTCTTGGCAAGGCTTAGAACTTGTGAGACTATCTTTGAACTCTCTGGAAATCTTCCAACTCCAAAATCTTTACCTGATAGGCGCCCAACTTCTGGATACATCACATAAAAACCACGGGAGCGAAGCGTTTCAATATTTTGAACTGTTGCGCTATTGAGCCACATATTTGGATGCATCGCAGGAACTATTAGTTTCGGTGCATCTGATGCTAAGACTGTTGTTGTTAGTAAATCATCCGCTCGTCCCTGGGCAAGCTTTGCAATAGTGTCAGCAGTTGCTGGAGCAATTACGATTAGATCTGCGCTATCAGCGGCTGCTAGGTGTGAAACTTCCGCGGGATTTTCCCAAACCGTACTTAAAGCAGGTTGTCCTGAGAGGGCTTCCCAAGTTGCTCGACCTACAAAGTTAAGACTTGATTGGGTTGGAATAACTCGAACAAGAAAACCAGCATCTTGCAGGCGGCGAAGGAGATCACAAGCTTTATAAGCAGCTATTCCGCCAGATACTCCAAGAACTATCTGACGACCTTTGGGGAAGATTATCTTTTCGCCACTCATGGCTCTTCTTAACTCTGTGGTTCTAAATTCTCAATTGTTAAAAGGCCCTCATTGATCTCGCGCATAGCAATTGATAGAGGCTTTTCATGTACGTGGGTTTCAACAAGTGGGCCAACATATTCAAGCAGACCTTCACCAAGTTGTGAGTAGTAAGCATTGATCTGACGCGCCCTCTTAGCTGCATATAGAACTAGTGAATACTTAGTACCGCTCTTATCCAATAATTCATCGATCGGTGGATTGGTGATGCCATCTAATGTCGCCACAGCTACTCCCCTTTAAAAGGTTTTTCTTAAGGTTAACTTGCAATACGTCTATGAAGTGGCCAAGGATAGCAGTGCTTCCAGCACATCCTCGACTCGATGATTTACCAGGATATGCTCAAATTCCTTCGCTGCTGCCATCTCGCTACGAGCAAGATCTAGGCGGGCTGCAATCCTCTCAGGTGAGTCGGTACCTCTATTAACGATACGCGCTTCAAGTTCTTGGAAAGAGGGCGGCTGGAGGAAGACCAAAGTAGCCTCTGGCATAGCCGCCTTTACTTGACGAGCTCCTTTAATTTCAATCTCGAGCAAAACATTCTTTCCCTCTGATAGCGCTTGATCAATAGGGGCTTTAATACTTCCATACCTAGCTCCAGCAAACTCTGCCCACTCAAGAAGTAGATTCTTAGATATCAATTCATCAAAGCTTTTATTGTCTATAAAATGATAGGAGCGTCCATCAACTTCCCCAGGTCTTGGTTTTCTTGTAGTGGCTGAAACAGAGAAGAAGAAATTCGGATTATCAATTAGCTTTGAAACGATCGTGCTTTTGCCAACACCGCCGGGCCCGGAGAGAACAATCAATTTGCCACGTTTACTCATTATTTGGCCTTCATTAATTCAAGAAGTTTTTCATATTGACTTCGCCCAACGCCACCTACTCGTCGAGTTGGCGAGATTCCAGCTTTTTCAAGAATATTTTTGGCCCGAACTTCGCCCACCCCAGGAAGAGATTCAATTAACTCTCGAACTCGCATCTTCTTGATTGATTCATCTTGCGCACTGAAAGCATCCTTCCAACTTTTCTTACCAACTTTGATCTCTTCCTTGAAAGCGGCGCGAGTTCGCCTTGCTGCAACAGCCGCTTTAAGCGCATCACGTCGCTCTTGTGTGGTTAAGTTTGGAGGAGCGCCCATGGCTTAATTAAACCAAGTTATCTAAGCGAATCCGTAATCGCCTCTGCTGCTTGCTTTGGATCAGAGGCCTTTGTAATAGGACGCCCTATGACAACAAAATCTGCGCCCGCCTCTATCGCACGCTTTGAGGTCATAACCCGCTCTTGATCATCACGCTCTGCGCCAGATGGTCTTACTCCTGGTGTAATTAAAGTTACCTTATCTCCCAAATGCTTTCTAAGAAGCGAGACTTCCTGCGGGGAGGAGACTATGGCTCTGGCTCCTGAGTTAACTGCGTTTTTTGCAAGGTTAAGAGTCAAATTCTCGATGTTCTCATTTAACCCCATAGCAATCATCTGCTCTTTACCTAGTGAGGTTAGAATCGTTACCGCAGTAATTTCAACCTTTGGCAGGCTTGAGCTAGCTGCGCTAATCATCTTTGAGCCACCAGAGGCGTGAACAGTTAGAAACTTTGGATTTAAATCTGCAACTGATCTACATGCGCCAGCTACAGTATTAGGAATATCGTGAAGCTTTAGATCAAGAAATATTTCGATACCGCTAAATCTACTTTGAATTTCTTTGACGCCGCTTTTACCATGAGCAAGATAAAACTCTAAACCTAATTTGTAGATAGCGATATGCTCCTTGGTTAAATTGATCATCTCAACCGTACTTGCCATATCATTAAAATCTAAAGCAAGGATTACCTGGCTACTATTTTTCATGAGCTACACCTACAGCAGCTGCAACAGAGTTGAATTTGCGTTCTTTCAGTAGATCTATCAGCTCACTTTTAACTGTCATTACTGCTGTTGGGTCTCCGAAATTTGCTGTTCCGACTGAAACTGCCGAAGCACCCGCCATTATCAATTCGAGAGCATCTCGACCTGATGCAACCCCGCCCATTCCTAAGATTGGAGTATTTTTAAAGGCAGCATGTACTTGATAGATGGCTCTAACTGCTACAGGCCTAATTGCTGGTCCCGATAACCCTCCCGTTTTGCCAGCTAACTTGGGACGCATGGCATCAATATCAATTGCCATTCCAAGCAAAGTGTTTATGAGCGCTAACCCATCTGCGCCTGCGCTTATTACCTCTCCTGCGATAGAGACAATGTCTGTGACATCTGGTGAGAGCTTTACAATGATGGGAAGTTCTCCACCTACATTTCTTCTAACTGATTCAACTACTGACTTTGAAGCTATTGGGTCGCAGGCAAAAACCATCCCTCGATTCTCCACATTTGGGCAGGAGATATTGACTTCAATGCCGCTAATCCCAGCCACTGCCCTTAATTTTCGAGCAAGTGATGCATACTCCTCAATCGTCTCTCCAGAGATTGAAACTATGACGCGAGCGTTCTTTGAAATTAGCCAAGGGATATCTTCGGCAAGGAATTGGTCAATACCAGGTCCTTGTAATCCAATTGAATTAAGCATCCCACTTGGGGTTTCAGCCATCCGAGGAGTAGCTCGTCCTGACCGGGGCTTTACTGAAATTGATTTGGTAACAACCGCGCCTAGCTCATCTAAATCAAAAAACTGAGAAAGCTCCTTGCCTGAACCAGCGCAACCACTTGCTGTGAAGATTGGTGATGGAAAGAACTTACCGCCAAATTTGCAGCGGGGATCAAATGCTTGAAACTGGCTATCCATTAAAGCCCCATGTTCCTTGCGGAACTTTGCGCGAGCTATCCCAAACTACCTTTGAGCCATCCATAACTGGGCCATCGATACAAGATCTAGTCATCTTTATTACCCCAGTTGAATCCTTGACTGGAAGGACGCAGGTCATACAGATTCCAATTCCGCATGCCATCGCCTCTTCAACCGCGCATTGGTGCAGCAGCCCAGCTTGAGTTGTAATTTCATCAATTGCAGCAAGCATTCCCATCGGACCGCAAGAATAAATAATTTCACTTCCATGTTTTTCAATTAATCCTGGAAGCACATGGGTGACTCGACCTTTAATTCCCGCTCCACCATCTTCGGTTGTAATAGTTAGTGAATTAACGCTGCGCTTTCCTTCAAGAGGAGCATAAATCTTGCCAGCAGTTGATGCGCCAAGAACCATATCAACCCGGCATCCACGTTCTTTGAGAACTTCCGCGAGGCCAAAGAGCGGAGCAGAGCCATATCCCCCTCCAACTAAGAGAGTTGATGCAGGCTCTGTTGGAATGCCAAAGCTAGTGCCAAGTGGCCCAACAATATTTACCACATCGTGAATCTCAAGACTTGTGAGCCAACGACTGCCCTGGCCATGTGGGGCGACAACTAACTCAATAGTTCCGCCGTATTGACCACGATCACTCGCGCGATAGATTGCAAAAGCCCTGCGAAGAATCATTGAAGAGCCAGTCCCACCGACGGAGATAGCGACGAAATTACCAGGGCGACAATGAGCTGCCATATCCCCAGCTGCAAAGACCATATGATGATAAGCGCCCACCTTTTTATTGGAAATGATTTCAGCGCTGCGCTGTTCTGCTCGCGTATTTATAGAACTCATGAAGCGTGCCAATCTTGAATTGATCTAGCATTGAGTTTTCCTCGTCTAAGTTCCCTTATTCCCTCAACTGCCGCTTTCAGCCCAGGCAGGGTTGTTATGCATGAGACTCCCCTAGCAACTGCTGCAGTTCTAATTTTTCGCCCATCTCGTGCAGCTCCACGTCCAAAAGGTGTGTTGATCACAAGGGCAATCTTGCCTTGATTAATTAGATCTACCGCCGAAATTGCTCGCTGATTTCCATCTTTCTCGCTATGTTTTGCAACGAGCTGCGTTGAGATACCATGCTTTCCGAGGAAATTATGAGTTCCAAGGGTTGCATAGAGCTCAAAATTTAACTCCGATAACCCCTTAACTGCTGAAACTGCCTCGCTCTTATCTTTATCCGAGAGCGAGATGAAGATTGCGCCACTTTGCGGCAGAGCTCCAAACGCTGCTATCTGAGATTTTGCAAATGCGGCTCCAAAAGTTGGAGCAATTCCCATCACTTCACCCGTCGACTTCATTTCTGGACCTAAAACAGTATCTACGCCTTCGCCATCTACTCTTCGGAACCTATTAAAGGGAAGCACTGCCTCCTTAACGCTAATGCCACTTGCAACACCATCACCAATTTCCGGAAGCCTCCCACTCTTTCGTAGCTCTGATATCTTGATTCCAGTTGCTATCAGTGCTGCCACTTTTGCTACCTGTCTGCCCGTTGCTTTACTGACAAATGGAACAGTTCTAGATGCCCTGGGATTGGCCTCTAAGACATAAAGCTTTGATTCCGAGATTGCGTATTGAATATTGATTAGTCCTAAGACTCCAATACCAGAGGCAAGTTTTTTAGTTGCTTCGCGAATCTCGGCTATCAATTCCTTAGCTATAGATTGAGCTGGAATCACGCAGGCTGAGTCACCAGAGTGAACACCCGCCTCCTCAACATGCTCCATAATTCCTGCCAGGTAGAGTTCATTTCCGTCGTAGAGCGCATCAACATCTATCTCGATTGCATCATCTAAAAACTTATCAATTAAAACGGGATGTTCAGGGTTTATCTGAGCCGCTATGGTAATGAATTCCTCTAATGATGTATCATCATAAACAATTTGCATTCCTCGCCCGCCAAGAACAAATGAAGGGCGAACTAGTACTGGATAACCAACTTCGCTTGCCACCTTTAAAGCATCTGAATATGAAAAACCTGTGCCAAATTTAGGCGCTCTCAGTGCGTTCTCTTCTAGCACTTTTCCAAAAGCGCCACGATCTTCGGCTAGGTGAATTGCCTCCGGCGTTGTTCCAAGAATTGGCACCCCTGCCCTTTTTAGTTCTGCTGCAATTCCAAGTGGAGTCTGCCCGCCTAATTGCACAATAACTCCGGCAATCGGGCCTGCAGCAAGTTCTGCGCGGTAAACCTCAAGGACATCTTCAACAGTTAATGGTTCGAAGTAAAGGCGATCCGCGGTGTCATAATCGGTAGAAACTGTCTCTGGATTGCAATTAATCATTATGGTCTCATAGCCCTCCTCTGATAAAGCAAAGCATGCATGAACGCATGAGTAATCAAATTCAATACCTTGACCGATTCGATTCGGTCCGCTTCCCAGAATCAAAATTGCAGGTTTACTTCGGGGTTTTACTTCGCTTTCTAAATCATAAGATGAGTAGTGATAGGGAGTAAAGGCTTCAAACTCACCAGCGCAGGTATCAACTGTTTTATAAACCGGAAACACACCTAGTCTCTCTCGCACTTTCAATATCTCTGAAGCGTTAGTGCCTCGAAGCTGGGCTATTTGTTGATCTGAAAAACCCATCCCTTTGGCACTGCTTAAAAGCTCTAGAGATAGATCACCTGCGGCTTTAATCTCTGAGGCTTTACTGTTTATCTCGGCGATTTGAGAAAGAAACCAAGGATCAATTGCGCACCTTGCAAAGACTTCTTCGATTGATGCCCCGAGCGCTAGCGCTCTTTGAACTTGAAGCAACCTATCCTGTGTCGGTATGGAAATTTTCTCCATCAATTCTTCAAGGCGCTCTGAAATGTCCCAAGAGAAAGATGAGCCCTTCTTCTCCAAGCTTCGCATTGCTTTTTGAAGCGCTTCAGGAAAAGAGCGACCAAAGGCCATAGCTTCTCCAACGCTCTTCATCGTCGTTGTCAGACGTGTATCAGCTTCAGGGAATTTTTCAAAAGCAAAGCGAGGAATTTTCACCACGATGTAATCAAGAGTCGGCTCAAATGAAGCTGGCGTTTTTTTGGTTATGTCATTTGGGATCTCATTAAGTGAATAGCCAATAGCAAGCTTGGTAGCTATTTTGGCGATCGGGAAACCAGTTGCCTTTGAGGCAAGTGCGCTGCTTCTTGAAACCCTTGGGTTCATTTCAATCACAACTACCCGACCATTGGCTGGATTTATCGCGAACTGAATATTGCATCCACCGGTGGCCACGCCAACCTCGCGAATAATTGCAATGCTCAAATCTCGTAGATTTTGGAACTCCACATCGGTAAGAGTAAGAGCTGGAGCAACAGTTATTGAATCTCCTGTGTGCACTCCCATTGGATCAACATTTTCAATGCTGCAAACAATAACAACATTGTCATGATTATCACGCATAACTTCTAATTCATACTCTTTCCAGCCGATAATTGACTCTTCGAGTAGAACTTCATTAACAGGGCTAAAACGCAAACCAGCGCCAGCAATCAACTCTAATTCATCTTTACTAAAAGCGATTCCGCTTCCAAGTCCCCCCATGGTGAAGGAAGGTCTAACCACAACTGGGAAATTAAGTTCACTGGCAGCTTTAAAACATTCATCCATATTGTGACAGATAATTGACTTAGCAGATTCTCCGCCAATTTTGGCAACGATTGCCCTAAATTCTTCTCGATTCTCACCGCGTCTAATGGCTGCCACATCTGCGCCAATCAATTTTGTCTGATATTTTTCCAAAATCCCATTCTCATGAAGCGTTATGGCGGCATTTAGCGCAGTTTGTCCGCCAAGAGTTGCCAAGATCGCATCTGGCCGTTCCTTAGCAATAACTTGCTCAAGAAAATCCAAAGTAATTGGCTCGATATAGGTGGCATCGGCAAACTCTGGATCGGTCATAATTGTTGCAGGATTCGAATTCACCAGAATAACTCTGATGCCTTCTGCCTTTAGAACGCGACAAGCTTGAGTTCCAGAATAATCAAATTCACATGCCTGACCAATAACAATAGGGCCGCTTCCGATTACCAAAACACTTTTAATCGATTTATCTAGAGGCATGCTTACCTAACATTTCGAAAAACTGATCAAAGAGATAATTGGCATCGTGAGGACCTGCAGCAGCCTCTGGGTGATATTGAACCGAGAAGGCTGGCTTATCGAGAAGCTTAAGTCCTTCAACGACTGAATCATTGAGGCTGATGTGAGTCACCTTTCCAGGGCCATAGACGGTTGAAAAGATTCCATCTAGAGGTGCTTCAACGGCAAAACCATGATTCTGAGCAGTGATCTCCACTTTATTACTTTCAACATTTAACACTGGTTGATTAATCCCGCGGTGGCCAAATCGAAGCTTATAGGTATCAAAACCTAACGCTCGTCCAAGAATTTGATGTCCAAAACAGATGCCAAAAATGGGAAGTGATGCATCAAGGGCAGAGCGGACCAGCGCCACTATTGAATTCATCGTTGCTGGATCGCCGGGACCGTTTGAAAGAAATAGCCCATCAAAACCACCAGCCTTAATATCTTCAAACGTTATCGTTGCTGGCATTAAATGCACTTCGATTCCGCGCGCAGCCATATTTCGAGGAGTTGCCGATTTGATTCCCAGATCTATCGCTGCAACTTTAAATTTTCTCTCTCCAATTGCCGGGATAATCGCAACTTTATCCACAGTAACCTCTTCGGCAAGAAATGCTCCAACCATCTCCGGGGCACTTCTTACCTTAACAACCATCTCTTCTCGCGACAGTTCACTGCCTGAGAAGATCCCAACTCTCATCGCGCCTCGTTCACGCAAATGAAGAGTTAAAGCTCTTGTATCAATTCCTTGAATCCCCACTACTCCATTTGAAATTAAGTCATCTTCTAAACTTCGCTCTGAGCGCCAATTGGAAACTCTTGGCGAAGGATTTCTCACCACAAATCCACTCACCCAAATTCTTCTTGATTCTTCATCTTGGGTATTCATCCCAGTATTGCCAATATGTGGGGCGGTCATGATCACTACCTGGCGGTGATAACTCGGATCAGTCAGTGTTTCTTGATATCCCGTCATTCCAGTTGAGAAGACAGCCTCACCAAAGGTTTCGCCCTTGCAAGCCCAAGACTCTCCTTCAAAGATACGGCCATCATCTAGAACTAGATAAGCCGCCATTTACTCTGAGTTCCTTTCATAAACCAGCGCGCCATTATGGAATGTCTGAGTAATAACCCCCGGCAAGACCATGCCATCAAAGGGTGTGTTTTTGCTCTTAGAAGCAAGCTTTAGTCGTTCTACTTTCCATTTTGAATCAAGATCAACGAGTGTGAAATTAGCTGCTGCGCCCAGCGAGATTGACCCATGGCCTTGGTAACGCCCTATCTGCGCAGGAATCTTTGACATACGATCTACCAATTGAGCAAGTGTTAGAAGCTTCGTCTCAACCATTGCCAGGTACGCAATTGAGAAAGCTGTCTCAAGACCAACCATTCCAAATGCTGCAGCGTTCCATTCGCAATCTTTTGATTCGTGAGGATGAGGGGCATGATCTGTCGCAATTATGTCAATTGTTCCATCTGCAAGTCCATCACGGAGTGCTTGTACATCATCTTTAGTTCTTAGCGGAGGATTTACTTTATAGACCGGGTCATAGCTCTCTGCTAAATCATCGGTTAAAAGAAGATGATGTGGGGTCACTTCAGCAGTAACTTTGATTCCACGTTTTTTTGCTGTTCTTATAATCTCAACTCCACCTGCAGTTGTGACGTGACAGATATGGAGACGAGAATCAACATGCTCTGCAAGGAGAACATCCCGGGCAATGATCGCTTCTTCGGCAACGGCAGGCCAGCCTTTTAAACCAAGGCGCGCTGAAATCTCACCTTCATTCATCTGTGAATCCTGCGTAAGCCTTGGATCTTGTGCGTGCTGAGCAATAATTCCATCAAAGGTCTTTACATATTCAAGAGCTCTTCGCATCACCAGTGCGTCCCAGACGCAATTTCCGTCATCGCTAAAGATTCGCACCCCCGCCTCTGATTGATTCATGGCAGATAGTTCGGCAAGCTGCGTTCCATCTTGACCAATAGTGACCGCTCCGATTGGATAAACATCACAAATTCCATGGTGTTTGCCTAAACGATAAACCTGCTCAACAACTCCAGCTGTATCAGCAACTGGCAGAGTGTTAGGCATTGCCGATATTGCTGTAAATCCTCCGGTTGCCGCTGCCATTGAACCGGTCAAAACAGTCTCGGCATCTTCCCTACCTGGCTCTCGCAGGTGAGTGTGAAGATCCACAAAACCTGGCAAGATTGTTAAACCCTTGGCATCAATTTCTTTCGCGCTACTTGATAGGTCACCATCGTTGAGGAATACGCCATCAGAAACGAAGTAATTTCCTAGCTTCCCACTTGAATCTTTAGCTCCTTTTATCCGATAAGAATTCATAAACTCTCCCCACTATTAGCAAGCTCTTTAAAGGTTGCTCCTCCTAGAAGGAGATAGAGAGCTGCCATTCGAACGCTAACTCCATTAGCAACTTGTTCCACGATAACCGAGCGGTGCGAATCAGCGGATTCAGCGGAGATCTCAAGGCCTCTATTCATCGGACCAGGATGCATAACTATTGCCTTATCTTTCATCTGCCTCATCCGCTCTGAATTAAGACCATAACCTCTGGCATATTCCCTCTCGGTGGCAAAATAAAGGTCGTTCATTCGCTCCTTCTGAACTCGAAGCGCCATTACTACATCAAGGGATTTAATCTGATCATCGAGTGAATAACTAACTCCAACCTGCCAGTCAGAGACACCAACAGGAATTAGAGTTGGCGGAGCAATTAAAACTACTTCTGCGCCAAGTTTCTTAAGAAGGAGAATATTACTTCTAGCAACTCTTGAATGGAGGATATCTCCAATAATTCCCACCTTCACTCCTGATAAATCGCCTTGATTCGACTTTAGATGACGACGGATAGTGAATGCATCAAGAAGAGCTTGGGTTGGATGTTCATGTGTTCCATCGCCAGCATTAATTACCACTCCCTTCATCCACTCTTGCTTAGCTAACTGATGAGCAGCACCTGATGCGCCATGGCGAATAACGACTGCATCTGCCCCCATAGCTTGAAGAGTTAGAGCAGTATCTTTAAGGCTTTCGCCTTTGCTAACACTTGATCCCTTAGCGGCAAAGTTGATTACATCTGCTGATAGGCGCTTAGCTGCTGCTTCAAATGAAATTCTAGTTCTAGTGGAGTCTTCAAAGAAAAGGTTTACCACAGTTCTTCCTCGAAGAGTTGGAAATTTCTTCACCGCCCCTTCAGAGAGTCGGGCAAGTTCAGATGCAGTATCAAGAATCTCTATTGCTTCATCCTTAGTTAAATCTGATATTGAAAGTAAATGTTTCATTTGGTTCTGCCTTCAATGATTACCTCATCAAGTGGGTCAATTTCACTTAAATGCACTCGGACCGATTCTTCCTTTGCTGTCGGAATATTCTTTCCAACAAAATCTGCCCTTATTGGTAGCTCTCTATGGCCACGATCGATAAGAACGGCAAGTTGAACGCTCTTTGGTCGACCCAGTTCATTTAAGGAATCAAGAGCAGCGCGAATCGTTCTACCTGAGTAGAAGACATCATCTATAAGGACAACATCTTTTCCATCAATGCTTCCACCTGGGATGCTGGTTGGAAGAAGAGTTCTTGGGGCTTTTAAACGTAGATCATCTCGATACATTGTTATATCGAGTGTGCCACTTTCTAATTCAGTCTTTTCAATTTCAGAGATAGCGCTTGCAATACGTCTACTTAAATATGCTCCTCTGGTTGGAATGCCAAGGAGAAGAAGATTTTCTGGACCATGATTTTTTTCTAGAATTTCATGAGAAATGCGCCGTAGCGCGCGGGAGATTTCACCGCCATTTAAAATAACACTCATTATCACTCCTTCGCCGCCTCACAGGACGGATCGTTAAAGGTTGGCGAATACTAGCATGAGCGCTAAAAGCCCCTGAAATCTGTGGAAAAACGAGAGGGGCTCTCTAGCTATTGGCCTATTTTGACCCAATGACAACTCCGTTAGAGATATCGAAAAGACTTAGACAAATCAGAAAGCAGCAGAACTTAACTCTCAAACAAGTAGAAATACGCTCAAGGGGTAAATGGAAAGCAGTTGTAATCGGCTCCTATGAGCGGGGTACCAGGTCGCTAAGTATTTCAAAAGCAAAATCCCTCTGCGAATTTTACGGAGTTCCCCTCTCTGCTCTCTTTCAAAATGAAGGCATTCAGCAGGTGCCGCCTTCCGAAGGTGCTCTGCGAATTGATCTCAGAAACTTAAGAAGCAGACTTGCAGAGGATGATGCATTGATTGGCCAGCTCCACAATCTCTTATCTTTTATTGCTAGGAGACGTGATGATTGGAATGGAGAAATCATGAGTATTCGCCTGCAAGATAATGAGGTTCTAGGACTATTGGTTCAAAAAGAGTCAAGCGAGCTAAGAAAAGCTCTAGAAATAAGAGATTTGCTCTTTAAAGCACAAGGTCGGGCTTAATCTCCAACACTTTGCTCAATACTCCGTTTATATACTTACTTGAATCCTCGGTGGAAAAGTTTGTTGCAAGCTCCAGAGCCTCGCTGATAGCAACTGCTTCAGGAACTGACTTAGACCAAAGTAGCTCGAAGATAGAAAGACGTAGGATGTTTCTATCAAGAACTGGCATCCGGTCCATGTCCCAACCTTGAGCATAAGTTGCAATTAGCTCATCAATCTTCCGTTTATTCAACTCAATTCCATCAATTAATTCTTTTGTAAATTCTCTAGCCTCATACTCCATCTCAGTGACTCTTTTTAAGAGTAAATCAGCAGCGCTACTTTTTCTGATATCACTTTCATAGAGCAAATCTAGTGCGGCTTTTCTGGCCTTAGAGCGGCTGCTCACTTAATTTGCGCGCCCGAGATAATCACCGTTGCGGGTATCAACCAAGACAACTTCATCTTGCTTAATAAATAGTGGAACTTGAATCGTTATTCCGGTTTCAAGAGTGGCTGGTTTAGAGCCTGCAGATGAGCGATCTCCCTGTAAGCCTGGTTCAGTGTAGGTAATCTTCAATGGAACATTTGCTGGGAGTTCAACATAGAGCGGATTTCCTTCGTGTACTGCAACTATCGCCTCAGTGTTTTCAAGCATGTAATTTGCAGCATCTCCAACTGTCTCAGCAGAGATGGTCATCTGGTCGTAGGTGCTGGAATCCATGAAGACAAAACCGGCCTGATCCTTATAGAGAAATTGCATGTCTCGCTTTTCAAGAATGGCTACATCCACTTTAACTCCGGCATTAAATGTCTTCTCAACTACTTTTCCTGAAATAACATTCTTAAGCTTAGTTCGAACGAATGCTGGACCCTTGCCTGGTTTAACATGCTGAAATTCAACAACGCTCCAGAGCTGACCCTCTATATCCAGGGTCATTCCATTCTTAAGATCATTAGTGGTAGCCATAGCGGCGAAGATTACCTTTTATATCTCTATTTAACTAATTTACTCAAGGCTGCAAAGGCCAGGCGATATGAATCAAGACCAAAGCCAGCGATGCTGCCTTGGACAACTCCAGAAATTACCGAGGTGTGACGAAACTCTTCTCGAGATAACGGATTGCTTAAGTGAACTTCAATGCAAGGTGCTTTAAGCATCACTACTGCGTCACGAATCGCAAAAGAATAGTGTGTAAAAGCCGCCGGATTAAAGATTACTGGAGTTCTGCTATCAGCAGCTGCATGAAGCCATCCAATTAACTCTGACTCATCATTACTCTGTTTTATTTCAACTTCAAAATTAAACTCTTTAGCTCCTTGACGGCAAATCTGCTCGATATCAGAGTAGGAAATATCACCATAATAGGATTTTTCACGAAGATCTAGTCGAGAAAGATTAGGTCCATTGAGCACTATTACTTTTGCCATGCCCATTTACTCTCCAATACTTTCTAGGAAACTCTTCTCTAGCTGCTGATCTGTAATACCTTCAGCTCTTGTTGGAATTCCCAAAGCGCTCAAAGTGACAAAGCGAATTCTACCCCCACGCACCTTCTTGTCATTGCGCATAATCTCAAGCAGTTCTGGCCATGACTCTTTTGGGTATTTGGCATTAAGTCCTAGGGTATCTAGAGCCTGATTCTGCCAATCAAGATCTTTGGCGGAAAGCCCAGAGAATTCAAACGATAGTTGAGCCGCAAATCGCAGTCCTAGAGCTATCGCTTCACCATGACGAAGAGAGTATTTCGAATGTTTCTCAATTGCATGGCCCAAAGTGTGGCCATAATTCAAAATCTCGCGAAGGCTTGATTCCCTAAAGTCATCACTGACAACTTTTGCTTTAACTGCGATAGATCTATAAATGAGCTCGGTTAAATTCTTTTTCCAATTTTCGTCTATTAAACCAAGTATCTCGGTATCATCAATAAAGCCACATTTAGCAACTTCTGCCATTCCTGCCTTGAGATCACGCTCGGAAAGCGACTTAAGGAAAGTCTGATCAATCAAAACAGCACTTGGTGAGTGAAAGGCCCCAATAAGATTCTTTCCTGCATCAAGATTTAACCCGGTTTTTCCTCCAATAGCTGCATCAACCATTCCCGCAAGTGAAGTAGGGATGGCGATCCAATCAACACCGCGTAGATATGAAGCGGCTACGAAACCCGCTAAATCAGTGGTCGCTCCTCCCCCCACACCAACAATTAGACAGTTTCTATCAAATTTGGCAGCAGCGACTTTTTCAATCACCTGGTTGAAAGACTGAATACTTTTCTGTTTCTCTCCATCCTCCACCTCAATCATGAGATATTGCGAAGGAAAAGCGGCCCCAAAGCTGTCTGCTATAGATTTAGGAGCAATAAGCACTACGTCTCGGTTTTGGGATAGCGAAGACAGATCTCTCCAAACATCCTCTGTGAAGCTAATCTCATAGCGTTTTTCCGAATTAACAATTATTGGTTTCATAGCGCCAACTCTTTTACTATCTCTTCAACAACCTCAACAGGCTTCTTGTTATCAGTTGAAACTCTTGCCTTGGCAAGTGCCTCATAGGTCGAACGGCGCTTTTCCATCAAAGCAATCCACTGCTGTCTGGGATTTCCAAGAAGTAAAGGACGATCGCGATTGAATCCAACTCTTGGTGCTGCATTAGAGATTGAAACATCTAGAAAAACAACATTTGCCATTGGCAATAACCGCTTGAAGACTTCAAGATCCATAACCGAGCCCCCGCCGAGTGCGATCACTCCATCTTGGTTCTCAATCAAATCTATTACTGCAGCTCTCTCCATTTCCCGGAATGCTGGTTCCCCATTAGTTATGAAGATCTCAGGAATACTCTTTCCACTTTTCTCTTCCACTACTTTGTCGCTATCAAGAAAGTTCAATGAAAGTTTCTTAGCAAGAGCCTTACCGACTGAGGTCTTTCCAGCTCCTGGTGGTCCGATGAGAATAATCGGTGGCACGCCTTATTTCACCTTCATAGAAGAAAGAAAGCTTTCTAGGTTTCTTTTGCTCTCACCAAGAGAATCTCCACCGAATTTTTCAAGCATCGCTTCAGATAAAACCAGAGCCACCATAGCCTCAGCAACAATGCCTGCGGCTGGAACAGCGCATACATCTGATCTTTGATTTATCGCTTTAGCTGCTTGGCCGTTTGTGATATCGATTGTATCTAGAGCCTTAGGAACCGTTGAAATAGGTTTCATTGCTGCGCGAACCCTTAAAACTTCTCCAGTACTCATTCCGCCCTCAGTGCCGCCGGATCTAGAAGTTCTACGACGTATATTTCCTTCGCTGTCTCTCTCTATTTCGTCATGGGCGCTACTGCCACGTTTTCTTGCTGTAGTAAATCCATCACCAAGTTCTACGCCCTTAATTGCTTGAATACCCATCAGAGCTCCCGCAAGACGAGAGTCAAGTCTTCTATCCCAGTGAACATGGGAACCAAGTCCTGGCGGTAGGCCGTAAACTAAAACTTCTACTACCCCACCTAAAGTGTCGCCATTTTTATGAGCATCATTGATTTCTTCAACCATTTTGGCGCTAACATCTTTGAATCCACACCGAACTTCATCGCTATCTATTTTTTCGCGATCTTTTGGCTTAGGGAGCAAGTAATCATCGGCAACACTGACTGCTCCAATTGATACAACATGACTAAAAACCTCTATGCCGCCAACCTGCTTAAGAAATCTCCGTGCAACAGCGCCGAGTGCTACTCGAGCCGCTGTTTCTCTTGCTGAAGCTCGTTCCAGAACTGGTCTTGCATCATCAAAGTCATATTTTTGAATACCAACTAAATCAGCATGTCCGGGCCTTGGTCTTGTGAGTGGAGCATTTCTTCCCAATGATTCAATCTCTGATTCATCTACAGGATCTGCACTCATAACTTTTTCCCACTTGGGCCACTCTGAGTTTGCTATTTGAATCGCAATCGGGCCGCCTTGGGTTAATCCATGACGGACTCCTCCAAGTATTGTCACTCTATCTGCCTCGAAGTTCTGTCTTGCTCCCCTGCCAAAACCAAGTCTGCGTCTGCGAAGATCCTCGTCAATATCTGCTGTTGTGACTGAAACAGATGCGGGCATTCCCTCCAAGATTCCAACCAAAGCTGGTCCATGGGATTCTCCAGCTGTTAACCATCTCATTGCTCAATTATCGCAGATTAATCCGCAAATCTGCGCCCTATTTTTCATGCGCGCTCAACTAGTAATTACATAGCAAAGGAGCCCGAAGAAGAGATAAGGAGCAAAAGCAACACGTATTTCCTCAAGCCGCTCCTGTTTTAGAATATGACGAATTAATGAAATTGAGCAGGAGACCCAACTGATGGTGTTACACCAGATCAACTCATATACGCCTCCTTCAAAAGCGAAAATGTAACAACCGATCAGAAGCGAGAGTCGAATATCACCACGACCGATAGCCTGCGGCGATGCCAGTTTTAAGAGCAGATACAGGCACAAATTTAATAATGAGAGTAATAGTGCATGAAATATTGAGTTATAAATAATTGGAATAAGAGTCAGTAAGGCTAAATGTGTAGTCCTTTTCGATATCAAATGACTTCTATAATCTCTCCAGGAAATTGCTATCCCAAAGCAGGCCAGGTGTATGAAGAGCACACGAAAACTCTAATTCTAAAGAAAAAAAGCTAGACAGCCTTATCCACAATCTGGGCTATCGCGCACTATCTAATTTTAGAAGAAGTTCGTTATATAACCAGGTTTTATCAAAATCGACTTGAGTCATAAGCGATATCTGATAGACAGCCTGAGCCGCAAGTAATTGTAGACCTGAAACCAATACGCCCTTAGCGTCCAATTGTTGTTTAGTTAGCCCTGGCGGCCATGGCGAATAGGTCGCATCTAGAAGTATTTTTGGAGAGCGAAATTCTTTAATGATCGATAGAACTTGGTCTGAAGGAATGGTGTTGATAACTAAATCATTCTTCCAAGCTCGAGCACATTTATCCCAATCGTATATTTCAATTTGAGAACTCATAGCTGCTGCACTAAGCGAGGCATCTCTACTTGCGCTTCTTCTATAGATCTCTATCTTGACATCTCTATCACTAAGTGATGCGATGGCCGCTCTCGCCGTCCCTCCTGCTCCAAGTATCGATACCGTTGAGAATGACAGGTCTTTGAGTAGGAATTCAAATCCATCAACATCAGTTGAGGATACTTTCCAGCTTTGCCCATCCTTGTAGATGGTATTTGCTGAATCGATCGCTTTTGCTCGGGCCTCGACTTGAAGATCTGGCGTTGATAATTGAGCCAGTTCTTCTTTTAGCGGCATGGTTAGGGAAAAGCCCAAGACTTCACTGTTTGCCAGCTCCCTTGTTAAAAATTCACTCAGTTCTCCACTTTTAACCTCTATGGCTTCATAAATTGCAGGGTATTCAAGAAGCGAATAGGCATGATTATGAATCAAAGGAGATAAAGAGTGCGAAATGGGAGATCCGAGAACTGCTGCGCGTTTCTTCATTCGAATAACCCGGCTTTTAAGTTTCTCTTATATTCACTTTTCCAACCAAGGAACTGGTCATAAGAGTTAGTAAATCGAGTATCGAAAGGCTTTACTGTTACAAAGTAAAGCCAGTTTCCTGCTTCAGGGTTTAAAGCTGCCTCAATTGCTGCCTTGGTTGGACTTCCTATCGGCCCAGGCGGCAAACCTGGATATATAAATGTGTTGTAGCGATTCTTAACCTTTATGTCGTTCAGTGATACCCGTATTTCTCCGCGACGACCCAAGGCATAGTGCACTGTTGAGTCAAACTGCAACGGCATGCGCTTTTCTAATCGATTGTAAATAACCCGAGAAACTTTACCAAAAACATCTGGCGTTCCCTCGGTTTGCACAAGAGATGCGATCACCATCACCTCAAAAGGTGTGAGCTCTCTTTCGTTTTTCCAGTTGAGATCCTTGGTGGCGGAGCTAAACCTTTTAAGCATAGCCGAGACTATTTCATCTGCACCTACACTCTTGTTGAAAGAATACTGAGCAGGATAGAGAAAGCCCTCGATATTTTTAGTGTTAAAGATCTCAGGCGGAGAGAACGCCTTTATGCTCTTTTCAAGTTTTGCTCTTGAAATTCCGAAATTGATAATGCTCTCTGATATCTCAGATAAACGTTGTCCATCTTTGATAACTATTAGATTTGGAATACGAGATGGATCTAAGAGCTGCTCCAAAGCAGTTTTTGCGGGAATTCGAGTTTCAATTCGATGTTCGCCAGGTGCTATGCGCTGTGATCTAGGATCGGCAACCGCCACTCTGAAGAATGCGGTTGAAGATTTAACAACAGATAGCAATTCAAGTTTTTTACCAATTTCAGATCCACTTTCGCCAGGTAAAACCTCCACAATAACTTCTTCGCCAGCAGAACCTGCCTCAAAATCAGGAGCGCTCTGAGGAGCCGAATTAAGTTCACGGAGTGAGAGAGTGAAAAGCAGAAGGAAAATCCCCGCAGTTGCTAACCGTAGTAGTGGACTACTCTCAAGTGATTGCTTTATAGAAGCTGCCCTAAACTTCATGGCCAGCAGCTTTCCCACTTAAGCGTTCAACTTCCAGAGCAAATTCCAAAATTTTCACAGCGGCCAATTGATCAATGCTCTCCCTACTGCTTTTAAGGCCAGCATTCTTTAACTCGCCAACAGCAGAGCTTGTCGTTAGTCGTTCATCTAGAAGTCGAATTTGAACTTCTTGCGGTAGACGCTGCTTAAGTAGACCCGCAAATACTCTCGCCTTCTCACTTGATGCGCTCTCTTTTCCGGAGAGATGAAGTGGAAGGCCGATGTAGACCAACATCGCATTGCTCCCCTCAACAATATCTTTTATTGCGGAATAGACATTATCTGCTGATTCACTATTGTCGAGAGTAACAACCGGGGATGCAATCAATCGAGAGTTATCAGATTTTGCAATTCCAATTCGCCTCTCACCGTAATCAATAGCAAGCCTTGCGCCTTGGATCATCACAAAAGCTAGATACTCGAGAGCGCGGCCTTGATGGCCTTCAAAGCTTGATCTGTCTTGCCAAAATCACTTCCGCCACCTTGAGCAAAATCATCTTTTCCGCCGCCGCCACCACCAAGTATTCCGGAGGCTATTTTTACCAAGGCTCCAGCTTTTGCACCTGCGCTGCGAGCACTTTCATCAACTGCAACTACTAGCGTTACTTTTTCATCACCACTACTAAGAAGTGCAACAACTGCCCCCTTGAGGCGATTTCTTAGATCTAGTGCAACTGTTCTCAAATCATCCCCTGAAAGTCCTTTACCCATATCAGCGGTAATTAGTTTAAATTGACCGATAGCTTCAGCGTTTTTTACTAGCGTGGCTGAATCACTTAAGGCCTTGGCTGTTCTGACAGCGCCAATCTCTTTTTCGGCTTCTTTTAATCGCGCAAGAAGAGAGGAGATTCTCTCTGGAAGCTCTTCAGGACGCGTCGCCTTAATGATTTCAAGAAGAGAGTTAATCAAGATGTGTTCACGACTCAAGAAAGAGTAGGCATCGGCTCCTACTAGAGCCTCTACGCGTCTTACCCCTGCTCCAATTGATGACTCACCAAGAAGTTTTACTATTCCAAGCTCTCCACTTCTTGAAACATGAGTTCCGCCGCATAGCTCTTTAGCCCAATCGCCAACGCTAATTACCCGAACTCGCTCGCCGTACTTTTCTCCAAAGAGCGCCATTGCGCCAATTTTCTTTGCCTCTGCTTGCGACATCTCTTCAGCGCTGACCAGCAAGTTCTCTAGAAGAAGAGAATTTACTCGAGCCTCAACATCGTTAAGGACTCCTTCTGAAACTGCGCCGCTAGATGGGAAATCAAAACGAAAACGACCAGGCGCATTCTCTGAGCCAGCTTGAGTAGCTGTCTCTCCCAGAATTTCTCGAAATGCCTTATGAACCATATGAGTTGCAGTGTGAGCTCTTGAAATCGCTTTGCGACGATCGCTATCGATTTTGGCCAGAACAGATTCACCAATTTCCAATTGGCCAGAAAGTACTCGACCGCGATGGATAAATACACCTGGAATTGGCGCCTGAACATCTTCAACTTCAATGACAGAGCCATCACTTGTTGTGATCACTCCAGAATCGGCTAGCTGTCCGCCACCTTCTGCATAAAACGGTGTTCTATCAAGCAGGATTTCGACATCATCACCGACTGATGCACTCTTAACGCCTGCACCATCAAGGAGGAAGCCAAGAATTTTTGCTTCGCTCTCTTGGTTCTCATATCCGACAAATTCTAACTTTCCAGCGCTCTCAGCTATTTTGCGATACTCCGTGACATCGGTATGCCCACTCTTCTTTGATTTAGCATCCGCTTTAGCTCTCTCGCGTTGTTGTTTCATCAATCTCGTGAAGCCTTCAGCATCTATACCTAAGCCTTCTTCATTTGCCATTTCTAGAGTTAAATCAAAAGGAAATCCATAGGTATCATGAAGTTGAAATACATCCTCGCCAGAGAGAACCTTTGTGCCACTTTTCTTCAAGGAAGCACTTCTCTGGTCAAAAATTAAAGTTCCACTCTTTAAGGTCTGCAGGAAACTCTCTTCTTCAGCTTCGGCCACCTTTAATATTCGACCGCTATCGCTCTGCAATTCTGGGTATTGCGGGCCCATCGCTTCAATAGAGGCTTTAACAAGTTCACTCATATTGCGATCATCGGCGCCTAGCAACTTCATATTCCTAGTTGTGCGGCGCATCATTCTTCTCAGGACATATCCACGACCTTCATTGCCTGGAGTAACTCCATCGCCAATGAGCATTGTTGCCGTTCTTGCATGATCAGCAATTACACGAAGTGATACATCACTTGATGTGGCTTTGCCATATGTAACTCCGCTTAGATCACTGGCGCGCTTAAGAATGTATTGAGTTGTATCTATCTCGTAGATATTTTCAACGCCCTGCAATAAAGCAGCAGTACGTTCAAGGCCTAAGCCAGTATCGATATTTTTAGCTGGAAGTTCACCAAGAATTGGGAAACTCTCTTTTCCTCCTCCTTCTCCTCTTATGTTTTGCATAAAAACCAGATTCCAGATCTCTAGATAGCGATCCTCATCAGCGATTGGACCACCCTCTTTGCCGTAGGTCGCTCCACGATCGAAATAAATTTCAGAGCAAGGCCCGCAAGGACCAGGCACGCCCATTGACCAGAAATTATCTGCCATCCCACGTCTTTGGATCCGCTCTTTAGGGATTCCAATCTTCTTATGCCAAATGTCTGCTGCTTCATCATCATCTAGATAAACCGTGACCCACAATTTATCTTCGGCAAATCCATATCCACCATCACTTATCGATTTAGTTAATAGCTCCCAAGCAAGAGTGATGGCTCCCTGCTTGAAGTAATCACCAAAGGAAAAATTGCCACACATTTGGAAAAAAGATGCATGGCGCGTGGTTTTTCCAACCTCTTCAATATCCAGAGTTCTGACACACTTCTGCACCGACGTAGCACGCTTATATGGCGGAGTTATCTCTCCTAGAAAGAATGGTTTAAAGGGAACCATTCCAGCATTTACTAAAAGCAGATTGGGATCATCTGCAATCAGTGAAGCTGAAGGAACAACAGTATGTTTAATGCCTTGGCTATTAGCTGACTCAAAGAAATTTAGCCAGCGAGAACGAATTTCTGCTGAATTCACGAGGAGTTAGAACTCCTCGTCGTCAACATACCTGCTGTTTTTAGCCTTCTTACTCTTCTTCCCTTTTTTCTTTTTACGAAGTTGGGCAGCCGTTAACACAGCACCTGCTGCCTTCATCGCCATTTGATTCTTATCAAGAAAACCTGAAGCGCTCTCTGAGACTTTAGAGCTGAACTCCTCCATCGTCTTAGTCACTTTATTGATGCTCTGCAGCGGTCCATTAACAAGCTCTACAGTAGTTGTGACTTCACTGAGCAGGGGCGCGGTCTCCTTAGCAATATCTCGAACTGCCCCACCAACCTCGTCGATAGCTCTTCCGAGTCGAATGACGGCGTAGGCGATAGCGATACCAATGATTAATAGAGCGCTAGCTGCGATTATTGCTGCCATCTCACCTGCGGACATAGCGTTAGCCTACTAAAGATTTCTCGCCCTATTCTGGCTTGAAATCCACTCCACTCTCTCGTCTTTGCGCGGTAGTTATCGGAGTTGGAGCGCCAGTTAGTGGATCTGCCCCGCTTGCCGTCTTTGGAAAGGCAATAACTTCGCGAATTGACTCAGCGCCAGCAAGTAGCGCACATAGTCGATCTAGGCCAAGAGCAATTCCGCCGTGCGGCGGAGGACCGTAGTTGAAGGCTTCAAGTAGGAAGCCAAATTTAGATTCAGCCTCTTGTTTAGTTAACCCAATAACATCAAATACAGCTTGTTGAATCTCTCGCTTATGGATACGGATGGAACCGCCACCAATTTCATTTCCATTCAAAACGATGTCATAGGCATAAGCAAGGGCTGATTTGGGGTCATCTTTAAAGCTCTTCTCATACTCTGGCTTTGGTCCAGTAAACGGGTGATGAACCGCGGTCCATCCCCCAGACTCAGTTGCTTCAAACATCGGTGCATCAACAACCCAGAGAAACTTCCATTGATTTTCTGCAATCAGATTACATCTCTGACCTATTTCTAAACGAACTGCTCCAAGGAGTTGAAGTGATGAAGAGAGATCACCTGCAGCAAAGAAAATAGCATCGCCTTTTTTCGCACCAACAAAGGAGGCTATCTCCTTGCTTTCCTTCTCCGAAAGATTCTTAGCAACCGGGCCACCTAGGCTGCCATCTTCGCCAACGAGAATATATGCCAAGCCTTTAGCGCCTCTAGCCTTGGCCCAATCTTGCCACGCATCTAACTCCCGCCTTGGTGATGCAGCTCCTTCTGGCATGACAACAGCGCCAACAAACTCTGCTTGGAATACCCTAAAGCTTGTCTCTTTAAAGAAATCAGTTACATCAACTAACTCATTTTCAAAACGTAAATCAGGTTTATCTGAGCCAAACCTTCTAAGCGCTTCGTGATAAGTCATGTGAGCAATTGGTAGAGAAATATCGATATCTAAAGTTCTCTTAAATACTTCCTTCAATATCTTTTCCGCAATAGCAATAACATCACTTTGATCAACAAAAGACATCTCAATATCTAATTGAGTAAACTCTGGTTGTCTATCCGCTCTAAAGTCCTCATCTCTGAAGCAGCGTGCAATCTGGTAATACCGCTCCATTCCAGCAACCATTAAAAGTTGTTTAAAGAGCTGAGGTGATTGCGGAAGGGCATACCAAGACCCGGGCTGCAAACGAACAGGAACCAAGAAATCTCTTGCACCCTCTGGAGTTGAGCGAGTTAGATTTGGAGTTTCAATATCTAAAAAGCCTTCGTTATCCATTACAGATCTTATGATTGAGGTGACTTTTGAGCGCAGGCGCAGCGCGCTACTTGGCCCCTCACGCCTCAAATCCAGATAGCGATATTTAAGCCTTACCTCTTCGCTGACGTTTACTATTTCGCCACTATCGACAGGAAATGGCAGCGCAGCTGCTTCGCTTAACACCTCAAGGCTCTCGCAATTCACTTCTATTTCGCCTGTAGGCAGTGCTAAATTTTCATTTCCACTTGGACGTTTAGTAACGACTCCATCGATTAAAACGCACCATTCAGCTCTAAGAGCAGCAGCCACCTTCTCATCAGAGATAACTACTTGCACACTTCCCGAGTAGTCGCGCAGGTCAATAAATGCCACACCGCCATGATCGCGACGCCTTGCAACCCAGCCAGCAAGTTTTACGCGGCTGCCAATATCACTTGATCGAAGGGTTCCAGCGCTATGGGAGCGAAGCAATTAAAAACCTACTCTCTATTCCTGTTACAGCCCAGATGACTTCTCGGCCAATGTCTTAGCAAGAGAGGTAAGCCTAACCGAAGTCTGCTCTCCATTGCTCATCTGTTTTAGCTCAACTGACCCTGATTGCAATTCGCTATCGCCAAGAACTATTGCAAAGCGCGCTCCAGATTTATCAGCTGCTTTCATCGCGCCTTTCAGAGAGCGATCTCCAAAGTTCTGCTCTACAACAAAGCCTTCTTTTCTAAGTGAATCAACGAGAGTAAAGCACTTGGAGCGAGCCTCATCGCCTAGAGCAATCACATATAGGTCGATGTATTTCAATTCTCCAGGGAGCAGTTGTCCACTCTTTGCCTCTGCTTCAAGGGCTAGAAGGATTCGATCAATTCCTAATCCAAAACCAATTCCTGAAAGCTTTGATCCCCCAAGAAGCTCCATAAGACCGTCATAGCGTCCGCCCCCGCCAATACCAGATTGCGCGCCAAGACCACTGTGAACAAACTCAAAGGTTGTGCCGGTGTAGTAATCAAGGCCTCTAACCATTCTTGGATTTACTACATAACTAATTTCCAAAGAATCAAGAGCTGCTTTCACCTCTTCGAAGCTCTCTCTACTTTCGCTATTCAAATAATCAAGAAGTAGTGGCGCATTACTCATGGATGCTCTAATTTCTTCACGTTTATCATCAAAGAGTCGCAGCGGATTCTTAAGAGCTCTTGTGCGCGTTTCTTCATCGAGATTTAGCCCAGCAATAAATGTGTCTAGATCTTTTCTATGTGCTGCCCTACTCTCACTATCGCCAAGGGAGGTTATCTGGAGTTCAAAACCTCTAAGTCCAAGTTTTCTATAGCCTTGATAGGCAATCGAGATTACCTCTGCATCAAGATATGGATCATTGCTTCCAATAGCCTCAATTCCAAATTGATAGAACTGGCGATAGCGACCAGCTTGAGGTCTCTCAGCTCTAAAAAAGGGCCCTTGATAGAAGAGTTTCACTGGCAGGCTGCCACGATCTAACCCATGTTCAATAACAGCTCTTATCACTCCCGCTGTTCCCTCGGGGCGAAGAGTTAGTGAGCGACCGCCACGATCTTCAAAGGTATACATCTCTTTTGTCACCACATCTGTTGAGGCGCCAACTCCTCGAGTAAATAACTCGGTATCTTCAAAAATTGGTAGCTCAATTAACTCATATCCGGCAGCAAGTGCTGGAACTTTTAGTGTTTGAATAATCCGATCGTAGACATTTGATTTTGGCGGCAGATACTCAGAGACGCCCTTAGGGGCTGCAAACTTTTGACTCATGCCAATCTCCCTTGAGTTGCCGCTATTAGGTATTGATTGCTCTTCAATTCCTCTTCCATCCTGCTCTCATCGCCATGTCCGGTAAGAACTCGAAGATGAGGTGGCAGGGTCGCTATTTTCTCACGAAGAGTTATCTCCATGTCGCTCATTGAGCCACGTGGCAGATCTGTTCTGCCAATACCTCCTTTAAAGAGCACATCTCCACTGATTAATAGCTCATCATCGACTATGGCCAGAGTAGAACCTGGGGTATGTCCTGGCGCATGTCTAAAGGAGAAATTCATTCCCCCAAGTTTTGACTCACTATCAGAATCTATGGACCAGGTTCGCTCTGGTTCTTGAAAATTAATTCCCTCCCCCGAAAGCTTTCCGAGTTCACTCAAGAGAGCTTGGGACTGCGGTCCCATTGCGCGTTCTGGATTACTTAGTAGGTCCCTATCAGCTTGATGAATATAGGTATCACTTTCAATGAAGTCTTTAGCAAGCGAGTAGAGAGAAAATGTGTGATCAAGATGGCCATGGGTAATAAAAATTGCTCCCACTACGAGATTGTGTTCCTCAAGCTTTGCTTTTATTTCTTTCATAAGATTTGGAATGGAAATTCCGGGATCAATAACGACGCAGTGTGAATTTTTTGCTGGAGCTATGATCCAACAATTTGTAGCGTAGTAAGGCGCAACTACTCGATCCACTAAGAGGCTCACCTGGGCATTCTTCCAACCCCGGCGCCCACTTCCGCTCAAAGGAGCCCTATATGAGCGACTTTTTTACAGATTCGCCCTAGGGCGGTAGCGTTTGGCCCTTACCAACCGCTGAACCCATAACGCCAGAGTGAAAAACTCCAGGCGCGCAACGTTCGAGAAAGTAGGACCTAATGGATGCTCTAGATAATCAAGTTCTACCTAACTCAGCTGCTGCAGCGCTAATCGGTGATCCTTCAAAATTTGGTCGCGTTGATGAAAATGGAATGGTTTATGTTCGAACCAACGATGGCGAAAAAGTAGTTGGGTCATATCCTGGAAAATCTGCTGAAGAGGCACTTGCCTACTTCGTCCGTAAATTTGAACTTGTCGCATCCGAAGTTGCTCTTCTTGCCGCAAGAATCATCAGCGGCGCTATGGTTCCTCAAGATGCAAATGAGGCGGTTAAGAAGTTAAGGAATCAAATTGAACATCTAAATGGCGTTGGAAACCTTGAAGCGCTAAGAAGCTCACTCGAGCAAATTCCACCGCTAATTGATGAACACCGTCCCGCATACGAAGCGAAAAAGGCAGCAGAGGCAGAGGCAAAAGCTGAAAAGCGCGCAGCAACTATCGCCGCAAAAGAAGCTCTAGTTGTCGAAGCGGAAGGCTTAATTGATTCAACCAGTTGGAAAGCTACTGGCGAGCGCCTTAAAGTCTTACTAGATGAGTGGAAGAAAGCTCCTCGCCTTGATAAAAAAACAGATTCAGAGTTATGGAAGCGCTTCTCATCTGCGCGCAATAAGTTTGATAAACGTCGCAGAGTTCATTTTGCAGGCCTTAGCGCTCAACAGAGCCAAGTTAAGGATGCTAAAGAAAAGATTGTTGTTGAGGCCGAATCTCTCGCAGCATCTACTGATTGGGTAGCAACTGCCAGACGCTATAAAACTCTGATGGATCAATGGAAGGCAAGCGGTCGAGGAAAAAAGAGTGATGATGACAAGCTCTGGACCAGATTTAAAGCTGCCCAAGACACTTTCTTCACGACAAAGAATGCTGATCTGGAAAAACGCGGCGAATCAATGGCTGCAAACCTTGAAAAGCGCGAAGCAATTGTTGCTGAAATAGAAGCACTTCTTCCAATTACAAATCTTGATGATGTTAAACGCAAATTCCGCGATCTTCGCCAGAAGCTCTCCAAAATTGGCATGATCGATCGCAAGAAACGATCCGTTTTGGATAAACGCGTTGATAGCGTGGAGATGACTATTAAAGAGGCCGAGCAAGAGCAGTGGCGTCGTAGCGACCCAACTGCAATTGCAAGAGCTAACGATGTCGTTACTCAGTTAACAAATGCCGTTGCCGAATATGAAGCCAAAGCTGCTAAAGCTCAAGCTAATGGAGACTCTAAGAAGGCTGCTGATTTACTTGAGGCTGCCGCTGCCAGACGTATGTGGCTTAGCGAAGCCCAAAAAGGTCTGGCTGACTTTCAATCTTAATTGTTGGTAATTCGATAAACATCGTATACACCTTCAATTTTCTTCACCGAAGCCAAGACCGCCTCAAGGTGTGAGGCATCTGCCATCTCAAAGGTAAAGCGCGAGAAAGCTACTTGATCTTTAGTGGTATTCACGGCCGCATGAACGATATTAATCTCTTGATCTGATAGAGCGCGGGTAATGTCAGAGAGCAACCTTGCGCGGTCTAGCGCCTCAATCTGAATATTAACTAAGAAGACAGACTTTGCTCCCTCATCCCATTTGACCGCAGTGATGCGATCGCCTTGATGAAATTTCAAATCCGCGACATTTACGCAATCACTTCTATGAACCGATACGCCATTGCCGCGAGTAATGAATCCAGTTATGGCATCACCTGGCACTGGGGTGCAGCATCTTGCTAGTTTCACCAAGACATCATCGACGCCTTCAACGATAATGCCAGAGGCGCTTCTTCTATTAATGCGACTTGGCGATGCAGTAATTATATTTTCATCTAATGGGCTGTCATATGTTTCAGCTAAGCCAAGTGATGATTCAAGTCTTTCAATTACATGATTTGCTGAGATATGGCCATCTCCAACAGCGGCATACAGCGCCTCTATATCTGGGTAATTAAGATCGTGAGCTAATTGAAGCAAACTATGTCCGCCAAGAATCTTTTGAAGCGGTAGCCCTGCTTTTCGCATCTGCCTAGCAATTGATTCTCTTCCCGCATCGATTGCTTCCTCACGTCGCTCCTTAGAAAACCAAGCCTTAATCTTGGAGCGAGCTCTAGATGACTTAACAAAATTGAGCCAATCTCGACTAGGCGACGCTGTTTCAGCTTTATTTGTTAAGACTTCAACGACATCTCCATTTACTAAAGGCATCTCAAGGGATACCAACTTGCCATTAACTTTTGCTCCTATGCATCGATTTCCAACATCGGTATGAACTGCGTAGGCAAAGTCCACCGCTGTTGCACCTAGTGGAAGCGCGATAACGCTTCCTTTTGGCGTAAAGACAAACGTTTCAGGAGTTCTAAGATCAAATCGGAGAGCATCGAGAAACTCTGTTACATCAGAGGTCTCCTGCTGCCATTCATGAAGCTGCTTTAACCAGAGCATATCTGGCGAATCTGATGATCTTGAGGAGCCAGATAATTTGTATTTCCAGTGGGCCGCAATTCCATACTCTGCCCTTGAGTGCATATCGTGAGTTCTGATCTGAATTTCAACAGCTTTTCCATTAGGCCCAATTACAGTGGTGTGAAGTGATTGATAGAGATTGAACTTAGGCATTGCTATGTAATCTTTAAATCTTCCAGGAACCGGGCTCCATCTTGCATGAATCGCTCCAAGAACAGCGTAGCAATCTCGAACATCATCAACTAGCACTCTTATTCCAACTAGATCATAAATATCACTAAATTCTCGTCCTCTGATAACCATCTTTTGATAAACGCTATAGAGGTGTTTATGTCGCCCGGTTACCTTTGCAGCAATGGATTCCGATGCTAAGTCTTGCTCCACCAAGGCAATAACCTCATTAGTTAGCTTTGCCCGAGAGGGGTTTCGCTCTTGGACTAAGCGTTCAATCTCTTCAAATTTCTTAGGCTCAATATATTTAAAGGAGAGATCTTCTAACTCCCACTTAACTGCGTTCATTCCCAAGCGATGGGCTAGCGGAGCATAGATATCAAGAGTTTCCCTTGCCTTTCGCTCTGCTGATTCTGGCTCAACATATTGCCAGGTCCTAGCGTTATGAAGACGGTCAGCCAATTTAATAACTAAAACTCGAATATCTTTTGCCATAGCAACGACCATTTTGCGAACTGTCTCAGCCTCCGCGGTTGGACCATAGGTCAGTCGATCTAGCTTTGTAACGCCATCAACAAGTGAGGCAACCTCAGGACCAAAATCTTTACGAAGTGATTCTTGAGAATAACTCGTATCCTCTACTGTGTCATGAAGAAGAGCTGCTGCGATGCTATTTACATCAAGACCAAAGTCAAGAAGGATCTCAGCTACTGCAACCGGATGAGTAATATATGGATCACCGCTTTTTCTTAACTGACCTTTATGAGCCCGCTCTGCAACTTCAAAGGCGCGTTCTACAACCGAAGTGTCGCTACCTTCTTGGCTCTCCCTGAGGCGATTAACAACCGGGGTAATTAGGGCGTTCATGGGGATAGGTTACTTCTCCCCTATTTGTTGCGCTTCTTCTTTCCTTTTCGGTTGGAAAGTAGTGGGCTTGCTGTACTTCCGCCCCTTGCAGCAACACGAACACTTAGCGCCTTCATTGCTGGCTCACGCTCACGAAGAGAGGCCAACACTGGAGGCGCAATGAAAATAGATGAATAAGTTCCAGCAATAAGACCAATAAAGAGAGCGAGCGCTAGATCCTTAAGAGTTCCAGCGCCTAGAAGGCCTGCTCCGACAAAGAGAATTGCTGCAACTGGAAGGAGTGCAATCAGTGAGGTATTTAGAGAACGGACAAAGGTCTGATTAACCGCAAGATTTGTTGCATCAGAGTAGGTGGATTTTCCCGTGCTAGTAATGCCCTTTGTGTTTTCTCGAATTTTATCGAAGACCACCACGGTGTCATAAAGCGAGTAACCCAGAATTGTTAAAAAGCCAATTACAGTCGCCGGCGTCACCTCAAAACCGATGAGAGCATAGAGGCCAACGGTGATAAAAATATCGTGAATCAGCGCCACAACAGCTGCTACCGCCATCTTTGGCTCGAAGGTAAGAGCCAGATAAATCATGATACAAATTAAGAATGCGATAAGTCCCTGTAGCGCCTTCTTTGAGATTTCCTCGCCCCATGAAGGGCCAACATTTTGTGTGTCGATTGAATCGACAGATACCCCAAATTCAGCTGCCAAGGCATCTTGAATTGCATTTGACTGAGCAGCATCTAACACACCGGTTTGAATACGAATTTTTTCTTCACCGAGAGTTTGAACAATTGCATTATCGCTATAGCCAGCAGCAGATACTGCCTCTCTTGCTTGCTCAACGGTTCCAGTTGAAGTTGAAACAACAAAGGCTGATCCGCCCTCAAATTCAATTCCAAAACGCAAACCCTGAGCCCCTAGTGCAAAAACTGAGAGCGCAATGAATAAAGCGCTAACCGCATACCATTTCTTTCGTGCACGGATGACATTCATTGATGTCTCTCCGCGATAGAGTCTTCCACCCAGACCAGTTAATTTCATGGTTTACGCTCCCTTGCTCTCTAGAGTTGGGGTTACCACTCCAATGCTGCGTGGCGAAACACCAGAGTACCTACCTCCAGCTTGGAAGTACTTATTCTTTGCAAGTAGCGTTACAAGCGGCTTGGTGAATAAGAAGATCACTACCAAGTCAACAAGAGTTGTTAGCCCAAGAGTGAATGCAAAACCACGAACGCTTCCAACCGAGACGATATAGAGAATTACCGCTGAAATAATTGATACTAGGTCTGCAACAATGATTGTTCGACGTGCTCTTTGCCACCCGGTCTCGGCAGCAACGCGTAGTGGTTTGCCTTCTCGCATTTCATCTCTAATACGTTCAAAGTAGACAATAAACGAGTCAGCCGTGATTCCAATCGCCACAATTGCTCCAGCAACAGCTGCAAGAGTTAAGGTAAATCCAATCCACTCACCTAAGAGCAGGAAGAGAATTACCAGTTGAGCGGCAGCAATAACTAAAGATCCAACGACAACAAAACCTAGAGCACGGTAATAAAATATTGAATAAATCATCACTAGAAGTAATCCAAGGCCACCAGCAATAAGACCCGCCTGCAACTGATCATTTCCAAGTGTTGGCGAGATTTGCTGAACTTCTCCGCGGTCAAAGGCAAGAGGTAGTGAGCCATACTTCAAAACATTGGCAAGATCCTGCGCTTCGAGTTGGCTAAAGCTTCCAGTAATCTGCGCGCTGCCACCCAAGATTGCTTCGTTGATTCTCGGAGCAGAGACAACAACGCCATCAAGAACGATTGCTACTTGATTCTGAGGCTCGGCAAGGTTAACAACTCTCTGAGTTAGTTCGCCAAACTTACGGGAACCATCTCCAGTGAAATCAAGTGAGACAAACCAACCGCTTGCGCTCTGTTGATCAATTGCAGCCGTTGCGCCTTTAATATCGCTTCCAACTACTTGAGCTGGAGCAAGAATATATCTTGCAACGCCACCTCTATCGCAGGTGATCATTACAGAATTAGCATCATCTCCCCCGCTACCAAGAGTTGACTCTGGTTTGGTGCAATCAAGTGCTTGAAATGCTGCAACTTGTTCTGGGCTAAGAGTTGATCCCTCTAACAAAGTGGCATCGTCAAGAGTTGGAATTGATCCTGCAACTAGCAATACCTGTCTAAATCTAAGTTCTGCAGTTTGACCAACAAGGTCCACAACTCGTCTCCCAGTCTCACCTGGAACTGAGATAACAATCTGTCTGCTATTGCCGGTTCCCTCTGCAGTTACCTCGGCTTCAACCACGCCAAGTGAGTTAACGCGCTGACGGATAATTGAGACAGCTTGATCAATTGATTCACTAGTAATCTCGCCGTTCTGCCCGCCTTGAAGTCTTGGCTGCAAGGTCACACTTGTTCCGCCTCTTAGATCTAGACCTAAGTTGATTGAGGTAGCCCCGATTGCAAAGGCAACGCCGTAGAGGATAAGAGTGGTTAAAACTGTAAGAGTTAAGGTTCTAGCTGGGCGAGGTTTCTTGACCTCGCCAGAGTTACGTTGTGAATTTCCGTAAGACATGGGGCGAAAGTCTAGGGCTCAAGCTCCTCACTGTCGAAAAGCCCCATCGCCACCTCAGGAGCTTTCTTGCCTAGATGGCGCCAAGCTGCTGGTGTAGCCGTTCTTCCGCGCGGCGATCTTGCGATAAATCCTGAGCGGACCAGAAACGGTTCAGCGACAGATTCAACAGTCTCTCGCTCCTCACCAACGGCCATCGCAAGAGTGCCAAGACCGACAGGCCCGCCATTGAACTGTTCTATCAATACTCTAAGAATTGCTTTATCTAATCTATCAAGACCAATCTCATCCACTTCATACATTTTTAAAGCAGAGTTAGTTATCTCAAGATTGATACTTCCATCTCCGTGAACTTGGGCGTAATCCCTAACTCTACGAAGCAGCCTATTTGCAATACGCGGCGTTCCACGAGAGCGCTTTCCTAACTCTGCTATTGAATCCTTACTAATATCAACATTTAAAAGCGATGAGCTTCGAGCAACGATATCTGCAATATCTGATTCATCATAGAAATCTAGATGAGCAGTAAAGCCGAAGCGATCTCTTAGCGGTCCTGGCAGAAGTCCTGCTCTAGTTGTTGCTCCAACTAAAGTAAAATGTGGCAGCGTTAATGGAATGGCAGTTGCCCCTGGTCCTTTGCCAACCACAACATCAACTCTGAAATCCTCCATCGCCATATAGAGCATCTCTTCTGCTGGCCTTGCCATTCTATGGATTTCATCCAGGAATAAAACTTCTCCTTCGACAAGGGATGAAAGTATTGAAGCTAGATCGCCAGCATGGGTAATCGCAGGCCCGCTGGTAATTCTTATTGGTGAATCCATCTCACTTGCCACAATCATTGCAAGAGTAGTTTTACCAAGACCCGGAGGACCTGAGAAGAGAATGTGATCGGCTGGTGCGCCGCGCTCCCTAGCTGCTCGAAGCAGCAGATCGACTTGATCCTTTACACGTTTTTGACCTACAAAATCTCTTAGTGTTTCTGGCCTTAAGGCCTGTTCTGCGCTTATCTCCTCGGGTGTGAGTGAGCTGCTCATTACTTCATCACTCATGAGTTATCTCTTCTGTCGCGATTGCGCCAGCGCTAGCTTTAGCATCTCGGGAGTATCTTCACTTGTCGGAGTTCTTCCAAAGCTTTCCAGTACTTTATCCAGCGCACTTTCTGCCTCTTTTTGAGAATAACCAAGTCCAGTTAGTGCGCCAATTACTTGGGTTCGCCATGGACCGCTTAGAGCAGATTTAGACTTGTAGCTTGCGCCAAACTTCTCTTTTAGCTCTAGAAGAATTCTTGAAGCAACTTTCTTCCCAATTCCAGGAACTCGCTCTAGCGCTTCATTATCTTGCGAAGCAATTATATTTCGCAGCGCATCTGGGCCATAAACCGCAAGCAGAGCGCTAGCAACTTTTGGTCCTATTCCGGTAACAGATTGCAGCTCTTCAAAGAGGCTCTTTGCGCTCTGAGATAAGAATCCATAAAGACTCCAGGAATCCTCTCTTACAACTAACGATGTATGAAGCGAGAGCTCGCCTCCTACTTTTGATTCTGATGCGATATCTGGAGCAACAATAACTTCATAACCAATTCCATTAACAAGAAGGGTGATTCGGTTAAGTCGAATCTCAAAAATAGTGCCAGTCATGAAGGCAATCATTTATTTCTTCGCCTTTCTTGATCTTGGCTCTGATTTTAAACGCTTTAAACGGCTTTTTTCTTTAGCTGTGGCAGTTGCCAATTTTTTTGCACCAGCTCCTCGCCAATGATTGCAGATAGCCAGGGCTAACGCATCGGTGGTATCTACTGGTTTCGGCGCTTCTTTCAATTTTAAGATTCTAACTACCATGGCAGCTACCTGCCTCTTATCTGCTCGTCCAGAACCAGAGACAGCTGCTTTGACTTCACTTGGGGTGTGCATCGCAATTGGAACCCCTGCCTTTGCTGCAAGAAGTAGTGCCACTCCAGCTGCTTGCCCTGTAGCCATTGCGGTTCGCACATTGAGCTTTGAAAAGACTCGCTCCACTGCTATTGCATCTGGTTTATATCGATTGATCCAGATTTCAAGCTCAGCACTTAGATGCATCAAGCGCTCCTCAAGTGGCGCATCAACGCCAGTTTGAATTACCCCGCAAGCAACTAACTTGAGATCCTTCACTCCAACTTTTTCGACTACTCCAATGCCACAGCGCGTCAGACCGGGATCAACACCAAGAACGCGCATGGCTCAAGCCTATTAGTCAGTCAAGAAAGTGTTATGACAGGCTCGCCATTACCTCATCTGAAACATCAAAGTTTCCATAGACATTCTGCACATCATCGCACTCCTCTATGGCCTCAATTAACTCAAAGAGGGCTCTGGCATCATCTGCGCTAATTGGAATAGAAATAGATGGAAGGAAGGAAACATCAGCTGATTCATAATCGATATTTGAATTTTGCAGAGCCTGTCTAACTGGAACCAAATCTGTTGCAGCGCTAATAAGTTCAAAGCTCTCGCCTAAATCATTAACCTCCGATAAACCATGCTCCAAAGCCGAATCCAAGATTATTTCTTCGCTTATAGATTTATCGCCCTGTTTTTTCTTAACAATTACAACGCCTTTTCTCTCAAACATATAGGAAACTGAACCAGGATCGGCCATACTGCCGCCATTTCTAGTGATAGCGACTCGAACCTCTGATGCCGCTCTATTTCTATTATCTGATAAGCATTCGATAAGAATTGCTACCCCGCCAGGACCATAACCTTCATAAATTATGTTCTCCCATTGGGCTTGTGATTGACCTTCGCCAACTGCTCTCTTTAGAGCTCGTTCGATGTTATCGCTTGGAACTGAATTCTTCTTAGCCTTAGTTATTGCGTCATACAAAGTGGGATTACCATCTGGATCTGCTCCACCATTTCTTGCAGATACTTCAATTGCCTTTATGTATTTAGCAAATGCCCTTGACCGCTTAGAATCTATCAAAGCTTTCTTGCGTTTGATTGTGGCCCATTTGGAATGACCTGACATTTTCTAGATCCCTGCCTTTGAGCTTTCTTTACAGAGCTGGTCTACAAAGAATCGATGGATGCGATTATCACCAGTTAACTCGGGATGAAATGAGGTAGCTAGTAAGTGTCTCTGTCTAATAGCGACAGGATGACCGTTAAAACTTGCTAGAACTTCTACTTGAGTTCCAACAGATTCAACCCAAGGAGCTCTGATAAAAACTGCGCGAAAAGCAGCGCCGCTAATGCCTGCAAAAGTTAGATCAGTTTCAAAGGAATCTACCTGTCGGCCAAATGCATTTCTACGAACTTGGGCATCAATGCCACCAAAGCCCTCTTGATCAGCTCCACCATCAAGTATTTGATCGGCAATTAAAATCATTCCAGCACATGATCCGTAGGTTGGCATTCCCGATGCGATACGAGATTTAATCAGATCAAAGACTCCAAATGCTTTTGCAAGTTTGGCAATTGTCGTTGACTCTCCCCCTGGAATTACTAGGGCATCTACCGACTCTATTTCTTGCTTACTTCTAACCCCGCTTGCAATAACGCCACAATCTCCAAGTGAGGCAATATGCTCTGCTACATCACCTTGGAGCGCTAAGACTCCAATCTTCACTTTCCTACCAGCCTCGCTCAGCTAAACGATGTGGCGCTGGGATGTCTGCAACGTTAATTCCAACCATCGCTTCACCGAGACCTTTTGATTGCTCAGCTAGAACTTTTGCATCATCATAGAAAGTTACTGATTTAACAATGGCAGCTGCTCTTCTTGCCGGATCGCCTGATTTAAATATTCCTGAGCCAACAAAGACCCCATCGGCACCAAGTTGCATCATCATGGCAGCATCAGCAGGAGTAGCAATTCCACCTGCGGTAAAGAGAACTACTGGAAGCTTTCCAGTTGTAGCAACTTCTTTTACCAAATCATAAGGAGCTTGAAGCTCCTTTGCTGCAACATATAGTTCATCCTCGCGCATTGAACTTAATCTACGAATCTCATCTGAGATGGCGCGCATATGAGTGGTGGCATTTGAAACATCGCCCGTTCCTGCCTCACCTTTAGAACGAATCATCGCTGCGCCTTCATTGATTCTTCTTAAGGCTTCACCGAGATTAGTTGCGCCACAGACGAAAGGAATTGTGAAGTTCCATTTATCAATATGGTGGGTGTAATCAGCAGGAGTTAAAACCTCTGATTCATCGATGTAATCAACGCCAAGTGATTGCAAAATTTGAGCCTCAACGAAATGTCCGATACGAGCTTTAGCCATAACCGGAATTGATACGCTCTTTTGGATCTCTGTAATCATCTCTGGATCTGACATACGAGCCACGCCGCCTTGAGCTCTAATATCTGCAGGAACTCGCTCCAGTGCCATAACAGCAACGGCTCCAGCATCTTCTGCGATCCGCGCCTGTTCAGCATTAACGACATCCATAATAACCCCGCCCTTGAGCATCTCTGCCATGCCGCGTTTAACCCGCGATGTTCCGGTCTGGGTTGAATTCTCTTTTGTCATAGGCGAGATTCTACTTTGATTAGGCCATCTGGCGAATCGGACTAGGACTTGGCTGGCTTCGGCAGATAGGTGAACTTGGGCTCAGTATCGGTTAAAAAGAACCAGATCTGTCCCGGCGCAAAATATGCAGGGCTGCCATCATCAAGGCTCCAAGTAGTTGGCTCACTGATGCTCGCTCGATTCCATCGAGCTTTAACAACTCTTTGGTTTCGAAGTAGGTATCCATGCCCACTTCCAATTACCTCACTCTTTGGCGTTACTCCGCCAAATTTATCGCCGTATTCTGATGGCGAGATTTTCACCATTTGAATAACCATCATTGGTGAACCTAGTTGCACGCCAGATGATGCCATGTTTTCTCGACCATTATGTTTTAGAAGAAATTTCCTTTCGATCGCGCTCCAATAAGCCTCATATCTTGCATTTGGCCAATCAATCTCGGCAGAAATTATTTTCTTAGCGCCTTTTGTCCTAGGGCCATGTTGCCATCCAGGTTTCTTTGCCAATTCTACATCTGCCGCTTTTTCGAGAAGTAGATTTGGTTTAACCATCATGGAATAAGGAGAGCGACGAGCTAGATCATTAAAGTAGATTGAGGGTGGATTTCGTTCAGCGCTTAGATTTACTAAATTTGCTTCCGCAATAACCGGGCGCATCTTGCTCTGCGCGCCACTATAGAGATATCCAACTCTGCCATATTCGCCAAGGATTGATAGATCACTGATTCGGGCAGATCTAATAGGTCCTAAGGCTTCTGGATAATTTGATGAGTAAATTCCCATTAGCCTTGTTAAACCTGCTTCAACTTGAGTTATATAGACAACATCAGCTGACTCCACCCCCTGCTGCGGGTGGGCATCATTTGTGTCATCGAACTTAACTGCGAAAACTTTTCCACTGCTTCCAGGAAGATTTGTGTAGAGATTTCTCTCAATCTCTACCTTCTCTTCTGCAAATGGAAGTGATGCGCAGGCTGAAAGAAACAGAGCCAGAAAAAGAATTGAGAGTATTTTCCTCATCTCTGCACTTCAACTAGTGAATCATCTTCGAAGGCATATTTGACTGGAAGTGGAGCTTTTCCAGCAAGACGGAAGACTCGATAGATCAGCTTTGATCGACGCGCTCTTGCAGCAGAGACACCTTCAAGATGAAGGGAGATGCCAACCTTTAGCCGCTCTGTGAGTTGATCAAGCTCTTCAAATAAATCTGGGTGTTTCTCAACTAACCAGCTCTCATCTCTAAGTAATAACAAAGCGCCAGTCAATGCGCTCTCTGCCTCACTTCGCACTGATATATCAGCATTCCTTGCATGATGGGCTGCCTCGGTGAGGAGTAAGTTTGCAGCGGGATCTGTCTCAGGAAAATGGGTTAACTCAAGAGCAAGTGAAGCTCTTCGCTGCAAAATAGCATCAAGATTTGCCCACGAAGTTTCCACTCTCTGGTGAAGGCGATCAAGTCTTGTTGCGCTAAAGGTGAGATACCAGATGGCAAATAGAACAAAGAGAGGAATGACAAATACTGGAAACTCCATTACTCCTCCTCGCCTCTAGTAAAGAGTCTGCTCCATGGCCGTGCCTCAGACAAAAGCGTCACCCTCTCATCTTCGCCTCTAGCATGAAGATAAACATTCATAATCTCATCGCCAACCTGATTCCAATCAAATCTAGCTGCATGATCAAGGCCTGACTGTGAATATCTTTGCGCCAAATCATTATCTTTAAGTAGTCGGATTAACTTATCTGCAAGATCAGAAGAATTTTCATTTTCAAAAAGCAGACCATATTTACCATCTTCCAGAAGCTGACTAAATGCTGGAATGTCGCTTGCCACAATCGGAACGCCAGATGCCATAGCTTCGGTGAGAATTATTCCAAAGGATTCTCCGCCAGTATTTGGGGCAACATAGACGCTAATTGATTTAAGAAGAGAGGCTTTGGCCTGATCATCAATTCTGCCAAGAAATGTGATTCGAGAACGAAGAGCTGGGTTAACACTCTCCATGGCTTCAACACCTTCGCCCGGGCCTGCGATCAGCAAGCGCACTTCTGGAAGTGCAAGCGCGATTCTAGGAAAGGCTTCAAGGAGAACATTTAGTCCCTTTCGCGGTTCTGAGAATCTGCCAATAAACCCAATGGTTAAATCTCGTCTCCAGGTTGGGTTTGCTTCCGCTTTCTCAAAGAACTCTTTGCTTATCCCATTTGGAATTACTACAGCATCAGTATCTAGATGAATCCGCAGCGTTTCTCGCGCAATTTCACTAACAGCAATTCTGGCTCTTAACTTCTCAATCACAGGTTCTAGAAATGGCGCAATGGCAAAGGTGACTTTCTGACGCGGGGCTGCGGCATGAAATGTTCCAACAAGCGGGCCTTCAGCAATGGAGCAGGCAAGAAGAGATAGGGATGGAATTGCAGGTTCGTGAAGATGTAGAACATCAAAATCTCCACCTGCCACCCATTGCCTAACTCTTGATGCAGCAACTGGACCAAAGAGAACTCTTGCAACTGCGCCGTTATAAGGAATCGCAACAGGCCTTCCAGCGCTGACTACAAAGTCTTCAACTATTGAACTCTCATCACTTGCCGGAGCGAGGACAGAGATCTGATGTCCCTGGTCAAGATAATGATAAGCAAGATCTCTTATGTGAGCTTGCACTCCACCTGGAACATCCCAGGCATAAGGCGAAATTAATCCGATTTTCATGCTCGCTCCACGAAATCGCTATCAATAAAGACGCGCTGTTGCATATGCCAGGAAGTTGGATTTGCTCTTATCGCATCCTCGAATCTATTTGCCATTACTTGAGTTACGCGAGCAATCTCTGCCTTTCGCTCTGCGCTTTTATCAACCTTTATGGGCGGAGCACAATCTATAACTAGCCCTTCCTGACTAAAGGAGACAAAGACAGTGACTAAATCTGCTCCAGTTTCTAAAGCTAGAATTGCTGGACCAGCTGGCATTCTTGCTCTGGCTCCAAAGAAATTAACATCGATTCCTGACTTACTTAAATCTCTATCCGCAACTAAGGCAACCAATTCTCCCTGATAGAGAAATGAGCGAAGCTCGCCCATAACTCCAGCATCCAGATCCAGAATTCGAAGACCGATTGATTCACGGTGTTTTAGAAACCTTCTAAAGAGACGATCTGGCTTTAGATGCTCAGCAACGCTGATGACTTTTAGGCCGCGGACAGAGAAGTAGGCTCCAGCATGATCCCAATTACCAGCATGAGGAACTGCGACTATAACTCCGCGCTTACTAGCCACAGGCTCGAAGAGAAAATTATCGTTTATACACCTTACGCCTTTTAGAATCTTATCTTCGTCCCAATCTGAAATTCTGAAGGTATCGCACCAATATCTCATCCCAGATTGAAGTCCCAGTTGAACTAACTCTTCTAATTCAGACTTGCTCGCATTTGGTCTTACTTGTGAGTAGTTGCGGCGCAACCTTTGCACTCTCTTGCCATTTCTTCTGTTTGAAAGTTTGGCAAGAGAGAAAAAAAGTGAGTAAGCGCTTTTCTCGGGCAAAGTTCTAACCAATCGCCAGAGGGCGCTATAAAGGAAATAGGTTAACCAATCCTTGATCATCACTTCTTCCTAGCTGCGCGCTACAACTAATAAGCGCTGCGCTATGGTAATTATCCCTAAGATATTTATAAGTAGTAATCCCGCCACCAAAGAGAAGCCAACGCCAAGGCCATAGAGGCCAGTTGCCGTCAAAATAATAATTAAGCGCTCGGCCCGCTCTGCGATTCCAACGCTGCAAGCAATCCCAAGTGATTCTGCCTTCGCTCTGATGTAGGGAATTAGCGCTCCGGTAAACAGTGCAAATAGTGCCAGCAGAGCTAAATTCTTATCACCATCTGAAATGGCATAAGCAATAATTCCAGCATAGATCGCAGCATCAGTTGCGCGATCTAGAGTTGAATCAATTAAGGCGCCCCACTTAGTTGTTCCCCTCTCAGATAGCCTGGCCATCGTTCCATCGAAGAGATCACTTAGGGCAAAGAGTGAAACAAAGATAGTTCCAAGGAAAAAATCTCCATAAGAAAAAAAATATAAAGCGCTAACAGAGCTGCCTAAGGCTCCAATAAAAGTCAGCCAGTTAGCAGTTATTCCAATCTTTAGTAAGAACCTACAGCTAGGGGTAATAAAGGCTGTGACTGGCGCTTTAAATCGATTCTGAATCATTGAGTACATCGTAGGCTTTAGCCATGGACAAACCCAATATCTCGCCTGAGAAAAGTAGCGCCATGCAGATTCTGCTAGCAGCAGATGCTTCCGCTGAGCCAGAAGCCCTTGCCCCCCTACTCTCGAGTGATATTAAGGTTGTAAATATTGACCCCAAAGAGACGAGCGTGGAGACAGCTCAGAAAATATCTGAAGGAGCTAGCGCAATAGCCCTCTTAGTGAGTGCTAAAAGCGGAATCTCCAAAGGGATGATTGATCTCTGGAACTATGCAATGGATAGACAATTTCCAAGGATGGTAATCGTAAATAAACTAAGTATGAGTGAGACAGACTTTGACGACATCGTTCTTATAGTCAATCGCGTTCTTGAACAAGGAGTAACGCCATATTTAGTCTTGCATGATGAAGTCGGAGAGCCGACTGGTTTAATTTCACTAGAGAGCAGAGAAGTGCACGACTATTCAGCTACTACCCCAAATAGATATATGGCAGATAGCGAGCTTCAAACCCTGGTCGAGGAGTTTGCCTCTGAATATGCAGATCAACTATCAGCTTTTGAATCTGACTCTTTTGCTCACGGACTCTTGGTTCCAATACTTCCGGTGATGGAATCCAAGTTAATTGGAATTGCTGAAATTAAGCAGTATCTAGCTCAAATCAATTAGAGCTACCAAGCAGCTGAGAGCTCATCTCTAGTCTGGCTAAGTAATTTTGGAAGTACTTTAGTTTTTCCAATTATTGGCATGAAATTAGCGTCACCAAACCAGCGGGGAACAATATGTTGATGGATGTGATCAGCGATTCCAGCGCCAGATAAAGCGCCTTGATTTAAGCCAATATTAAATCCGCCGCAATTTGAAACTTGGCGAAGAACTTTCATGGCATGAGAAGTAAATTCTTGCATCTCATTGCGTTCGCTATCGCTTAGCTCTGTTAAATCAGCGACATGGCGATTACTGCAGATAAGCATGTGGCCTGCGTTATAAGGATAGAGATTTAATACGGCATAGACCTCTTTACCTCTTGCCACAATCAGAGCCTTCTCATCGCTCATCTTTAAAATTTCACAAAAAGGGCAGGCCACATCATTATCGGCTTTCGGCCTATTTTCTCCAGCTAGATATGCCATGCGATGAGGGGCCCAAAGGCGCTCCCAGCGATCAGGCATGCCTGCTCCCCCGCTTGATTCAAAAGCCATGAAGAACTAAACCTGCTTTCGATTACTTATCGCCGATTGAATTTCAGCAATTGCATCAGAGAGGGCAATTCCGTTTTTCTGTTCCCCATTTCGATAGCGGAAGGAAACCGCTCCAGAGTTAACATCCTCTTCACCAGCAATCATCATGAATGGAATCTTCTCATTCTGCGCATTTCTAATCTTTTTCTGCATTCGATCATCTGATGCATCAATTTCAGCTCTAATTCCAAGTTTCTTCAGATCTGAAACAATCTTTTCCAGATAGGAATTAAAGGCCTCTGCTACCGGAATTGCCCTGACTTGAATTGGCGCAAGCCAGGGAGGAAAAGCCCCTGCGTAATGCTCGGTTAATACTCCAAAGAAACGCTCGATTGAACCAAATAGTGCTCTATGAATCATTACTGGTCGAGCGCGCGATCCATCTGATGCGGTGTAGCCAAGATCAAAACGCTCGGGAAGTTGGAAATCCACTTGAATCGTCGACATCTGCCAAGTTCTACCGATGGCATCTTTTGCTTGAACCGAAATCTTTGGACCATAAAAGGCTGCACCGCCAGGATCTTGGACTAACTCTAAATTCTGCTTTGCAGCAGCGCTAGCCAGAGCTGCAGTTGCATCTTGCCAATCACTTTCCTGGCCAATTGATTTCTCAGGGTTTCTAGTTGAGAGCTCTAGATAGAAATCACTTAAACCATAATCACGCAAAAGATTTAATACAAATGTTAAGAGGCTATCTAGCTCATCAACCATCTGCTCTTTACTGCAGTAGATGTGGGCATCATCTTGAGTAAAGCCCCGCGCTCTTGTTATTCCATGAACCACGCCAGATTTTTCATATCTATATACGGTTCCGAATTCAAATAAACGTAGTGGTAGATCGCGATAAGACTTAGCACTGGACTGATATATCAAGTTATGGAATGGGCAGTTCATCGGCTTCATGTAATACTGCTGGCCAGCTCTTTTAATAGTTCCATCGCTATGGAGTTCTTCATCCATAATCATTGGCGGATACATTCCATCGGCATACCATTGAAGATGGCCCGACTTTTCAAAGAGCGCAGCTTTAGTTAAGTGTGGTGAGTAGACAAACTCATATCCCTCTTCTTCATGGCGCTTTCTAGAGTAATCCTCCATCGCCATACGAATAGCTCCACCTTTGGGATGAAAGATTGCAAGACCAGAGCCAATCTCCTCAGGAAATGAGAAGAGATCTAACTCTGCTCCTAGTTTTCTATGATCGCGCTTCTCTGCCTCAGCTAGAAGATGTAGGTAGCCATCGAGTGATTCCTGCGATGGCCAAGCGGTGCCATAGATTCGCTGCAGCATCGGATTTTTTTCTGAGCCGCGCCAATACGCTCCAGCACTTCTCATTAATTTATAGGTAGCGATGTACTTAGTTGAAGGCAAGTGCGGCCCTCTACAGAGATCACTCCAGAGCGGCTTTCCATCTCTTCCTAAATTGTCATAGATCGTAAGTTCGCCTTGGCCGACTTCAACCCCAGCGCCATCAGCAGCATCCGATGATTTCAATTTAATCAGCTCGCATTTATACGGCTCACTAGATAACTCACTTAGGGCCTCTGAGTCAGTAACTACTCTTCGTTTAAACCTCTGGCCATCCTTAACAATCTTCTTCATCGCAGATTCAAGTTTGATTAGATCATCTGGAGTAAAGGGGTTCTTTGGATCAAAGTCATAATAGAAACCATCTTTAATCGGAGGGCCGATACCTAATTTAGTTTCGGGGAAAACATCCTGCACCGCTTGCGCTAGAACGTGCGCTGTGGAGTGGCGCAAAACATTCAGTCCTTCATCTGTGCTAATTGCTATCGATTCAATTACATCACCTTGCGATATATCGCTCCAGAGATCTTTTAGCTCTCCATTTATTTTACAGACAACAATTGCATCTACTCCAGGCTTCATTCTCTCTGGATAAATCTGCTCCAGGGCTTGGGTGACCTTGAGCCCTGCTTCTACTTTTTTGGAGACGCCATCAACACTTATTTCAATTTCACTTGGCGACATGACATCAGGCTACCAAAGCCTGGGCCTCTATCGCCTTAAGAGATCGGTTATTAGCTGTAATAAATTGCAAGTGCGAGCAGAGATGCCAGGGTTAGAAGTGCAGCGATGAGGTATTTAACCCAGAGTGGGATTCCAATCTTCTCTGAAAAATTCTCCGCAATATCTTTAGTCTGCTTTATTGCCCTTGATGCCCAAGCAAACTCTGTTGCCAAAATACCAAGACCAGCAAGAAGAACAAGAAGTCCAGGCCCTGGCGCAAAGAGAAGAGCTGAACCAATTACCGTTACTAATCCACCAATGATTCCAATGAAAACGCGCCATAACAGAGAGCCATAGGGCGTGGATTTAATCTGGCGTCTTACATTCACTGCTCTAGATTACCCAATATCCAGCTATGAAAAGCTGAGGTAAGTTCATTAATCATCTTAGAGTTGGAATAGAGATGACCTTCAAATGCCTGAACCCCGACTATCTCCCTGACGCTTGATGTTGAGACTAGGTATCTAAATACTGCGCATCTATGCTTTAAGTAGACTACATTTTCCATAAGACTTGGGCAGAAGGCTCTAGGTGCGATAGATTTCGCCTCCTATTTGGCTTAGGTCATTAGATGCGGACGTAGCGCAGTTGGTAGCGCGGAACCTTGCCAAGGTTCAGGTCGCGGGTTCGACCCCCGTCGTCCGCTCTCTTAATTTGAATGTGAAATTAGCGCAATAGTTTTGGTGGAGTGGCCGAGAGGCGAGGCTCGGGACTGCAAATCCCGCTACACGGGTTCAAATCCCGTCTCCACCTCCATAATTAGAAAACTATACCTTTACATAAAATGTATAGTTCGCACTTCGGACGATTAGCGCAGCGGTAGCGCACTTCCTTGACATGGAAGGGGTCACTGGTTCGATCCCAGTATCGTCCACATATAGATAGATGTAGAACGTGTATGACGGAAATTCCGTCACTAGGTGTGAAGGAGCTATTTTCGCTCAGCGAGCCATTTCTTCCGTTCGCGTTCAGGAAGTTTCTCAATCGAGTACCTAAGCATGGTGCGGGGCATTATGTGTGAATGTTGTGTGAGAAACTTTCTTAACAACATGACATCTTTTTTGCCTAACTCGCGAAGCATCCAGCCCACTGCCTTATGAATCAAATCCTCGTCATCGGCAAGCAATGCCTTAGAAATAATGATTGTTGGCTCCAAATTACCATCGCGAATTAAAGCAAAGGTAAGCATGATTGAAACCCGTCTTTGCCACAGAGACTTCGACTTAGATAACTTGATCAACAGCGGCATCGGGTCTTCAACTTCAGACAAATAAACACCCATCCAAGGAGCTGATACATCAACAATGTCCCAGTTATTCACACGTTCGGCTCGAACCTGCTTTAAATAGAAATCAAAGATTCTCTTGCGCTCCTGGGTTTTTTTGGCTGCTTTAAACTGCAAGTTAATAATGATTGCGGCACACAGTCGTGCTTCATGAAATGGCGATTTGAAGAGTTTCTCAATCTCCTGAAGCTCTAGATTTTTGTGTCTCTTTGCAACGGATCTAGTTTCTGGAACCGATCCGCCGAGAAACAAATCACCTTCACCATATTCACCTGGCGCAGTCTTGTAAAAACGAGCAAGGTCGTTAACTCTCTTACTTCTGGAAAAACGCTTTAAATCTTCTAGTGCAACTTTGGCGCTCATTAGTAAATCAAAACTCTGATGTCAAAGACTTGGTTAAGAGTGCTATCAACGCTGTGAAAGCGAGAATTGATGCAAGCACTGGATAGGTATCGTTCAGACCGAATCGTTCACGATCGAGCTGCGCCTCGGGCATACCCCAAACTATCTCTCTCAGACCCCCAAATGAAGCGCATCCGGGGCATGGTGCGTTTCTCAAGAGTTGCCACTCGTTACCCAGACTCCTCCTTCTGCTCCCCAGGAATGTTGAACCCAGATCTGACATCGTGGGATCCAAATGCCAAAAATGTCTACCCAATGGTCTAATATCTGAACCAAGTAGGAATTTCATCTATATGGATATCCAAATCGAACATATCCACGAGTCGATCCCAGTATCGTCCACTGAAAGCTCTAATTAGTTTGTTCTAATGACCTGAATCCTTGAAGATGCAAAAGGAATTTCCTTCGGGGTCCTTTAAGATCCGCCACTCAAATCCACTGCTGGTACGCGAGGTCTTTACGTGACTGCCGCCAAGGCTCTTAACCAAATCTTGCGTTTCATTTAGGTCATCCACCGCTACATCAATATGAATCTCCTGAGGGTAGGAAGACTTTCTTGATACTCGCTGAAAACCTATTTTGAAATTCTCACCCGGTCTTGGAAACAGCCAGATATGTTCAGTTGAAGCATTGTGAGGATGTGCCTCAACCCCCAATACTTTGCCCCAAAAATTAACAAGCACCTCAGGGTTTTCGCTATTGAACATAACGGTAGTCACCTTTGCCTTGCCCAAAGCTTTTCTCCAATCTCTCAAAGTGCCTGTTGCGAAAATCTACCCTTTAACTACTCATCGCAACAAGAAAGACGCCCCACAGGCAAACTCGCTTTCTTCCAACGTTTTTTAGCCACAGATCCTATTCTTGTCTTATGGGCGCAAATAATCAGATGCCCTGTGATTTCTGCCAGCGCCCCTATGACCCAATTGCAACTAGATGGCTCTGCCCTCATTGCCATATGAAAACTAATTGCTGCGATGGCGCTCCCTGTCCGATGCCTGATGTGGCAGAGATATCAATGAGTAGCAATGGAAGAAATGAACTTGCAGGTTCTTAAGCTGTAATTACGCCTGTTGATAGAAAGATTAGCAAGAGAGTTCCGAGCAATACACGGTAGATAACAAAAGGCATAAAACTCTTACTTTGTACGTATTTCATTAGCCAAGAGATAACTAAGTATCCGATAACAAAAGCTGTGAGAGTTGCTACAAAAGTCTCTCCAGGAGAAAAAATATTTAATGGCCTTGACAGTGAGTTGACGAGTTCAAACGTGCCGCTTCCTAGCACCGCAGGTATCGCAAGCAGGAACGAGTAGCGTAGAGCTGCATCTCTTTTATACCCCAATGCTCTTCCCATAGCGATTGTTGCTCCGGAGCGAGAGACTCCTGGAATTAGAGCGAGTGATTGCGCAATTCCATAGCCCACACCATCTTTTGCTCCTAAGGCATCAAGGCTCTTTACTCGCTTGCCATAATGATCTATCACGCCAAGTAGTAGGCCAAAGATAATTAAGGTGGCTGCAATTAGATAGAGTGAGCGAAAATTCTGGCGAATGTACTCCTGGCCGAAATACCCAAGGAAAAATATGGGAAGTGATCCAAGAAGAATTAGCCCTGAGAGTCGGGCATCGCTTTTCTCTTCGCCAACTAATTCACCTCTTCTAATCATCCATTTAAGAGATGCAGAAATCAGCCTTGCGATGTCAGCTCTAAAATAAATCAGAACTGCTATCTCTGTTCCAATCTGCATTATTGCTGTGAAAGTTGCCCCAGGATCCTGCGCTGAGGGCAGGAACTCACCGAGGATGCGGATATGGGCGCTTGATGAAATAGGAAGAAATTCTGTTAAACCCTGAACAATTCCTAGAAATATTGCCTCAAGCATTACTTAGTAGCCCTCTACGTTTTAATAGCGGTTCAATTACTGCATCTCTACCTCTGAAATTTCTAAACATCTCAAGAGAATCAATAGAGCCGCCTTGGCTCATAAGCTTGCTTCTAAGGTGATCGCCATTCCTTCGAGTTAAACCACCATTTTCCTTAAACCACTCGCCAGTATCGGCGTCAAAAACTTCGGCCCAGATATAGCCGTAATAACCAGCAGAGTATCCCCCAGCAAAAATATGCGAGAAGTAAGTTGAGCGATACCTTGTTGGAACACAGTCATAGGCAAGGCCGTAGCTCTCTATCGCCTCTGCTTCAAATTTCTCAACATCGCCTATAACTTCATCTGATGAAAGTGAGTGCCAAGCAAGATCAAGTATTGCTGCAGCCATGTAGCTAGTTGTGGCATGGCCTTCATTGAAAGTCGATGACTCTTCAAGTTTATCTATCCAGCTCTGCGGCAGGCGCTCACCGCTTTGATAATGGCGGGCATAATTATCAACAATTTGGGGATCAAGGATCCACATCTCATTAACCTGTGATGGAAACTCCACAAAGTCACGCTGCACCGCTGTTCCTGAAAACCTGGGATATTTCACATTAGAGAGAAGTCCATGGATAGCATGGCCAAATTCATGAAAGAGGGTGGTTGTCTCATCGAGAGTTAGAAGGGTTGCCTCACCTTTTGGCGGTTTTGGAATATTTAGATTATTTACTACCACTGGGAGTTGATTAAGTAGGTGGCTCTGCTTAACTAAAGAGTTCATCCAAGCGCCACCACGCTTGGAATCTCTGGTGTAGAAGTCAGCGATATAGAGGCCGATCTTTGAGCCATCTTCGTTAAAGACTTCAAAGGCCCGCGCCTCAGGATGATAAGTGAGTAGATCTGGGCGCTCTTTAAAGCTCATTCCATAGAGTTTGCCAGCAGCGTAAAAGACGCCTTTAAACAAAACGCTCTCGAGTTCAAAGTATGGCTTCATCAAGGAAGTATCAAGGTTGTACTTCTCTGCTCTAACCTTTTCGGTGTAGTAATCCCAATCCCAACTCTCTAGTTTTTTAATGCCATCTAGCTTGGCTAACCGTTCAAGATCTCTACCCTCGGCTTTAGCATTTGTAAGAGCAGCCGGCGCAATCTTTTTGAGCATGTCATGGACTTTATCTGGAGAGCCAGCCGTCTGCTCAGATAACGAATAGTGAGCATGACTTCTCTTTCCAAAAATTTCAGCTCGCTTCGCCCTTAATTTGACCATCTTTAAGAGTACTTGCCTAGTGTCAAAGTCGTTTCCACGAAGACCTTTACTGAGCGAGGCCTCCATAATTTTTTTTCTAAGCTGGCGATTCTTTAGCGAGCGCAGTAGAGGATGGCCAGTGAAATTAACAGCGCCAATCATGTATTTATCTTGAATACCACGTGATTCAGCTGCTGCCTTGCACGCCTTTACTTGATTCTCCGAAAGGCCATCTAGAGCCTTAATATCATCAACAAAGACCGCTAAATCATTGGTTTCACTCAATACTTTTTTACTAAATTCTGTCTGAAGAGTTGATAGCTCCTCATTAATTCTCTTTATTTCTTCACGCTGGGAATTTGAAAGTCCCGCGCCCGCATGGAGAAAATCCCGGTGATATCTCTTTAATAGCCAAGTATCCTCACTATTTAGATCAAGACCGGAATTCACAAGTTTAGTAATTCGAGCAAAGAGCTTTTGATTTAACTTGATTTTATCGGAATGAGCTGCAAGTTTTGGAGCTATCTCTGCCTCTATTTTATCTATCGCCTCATTGGTATCACTCGAAGATTTATTGTAAAAAACTGCAGCGACTCTACTTAAAATCCCGCCACTTGCCTCAAGGGCTACTAAGGTATTTTCAAAGGTCACTTCAGCTTGGTCAGTAATCTTTTCAACCTCTGCTAGCTGTTCATCCATTCCGGCATAGAAAGCTGGCAGATAATCCTCTTCTGAGATTTCTGCAAATGGCGGCAATTCATAATCAAGCTTTGACTTAGTTAGGAATGGATTTTGGCTCATTTGCTTCTTTCTTGGATAAATAGACGAGTATTTTCGAAAATAGTATCTGCATCATAATCAAGAGTTGCAACGTGGTAGCTGTTTAGAAGTTCAATTCTCTGCTTATCACTTGAACCAATCTCATTAAGAATTATTTCAGTGTTGGAGACATCAAGGGTGTGATCATCAACGCTATGAAAAAGTAACACTGGCGTTTTAACTCTAGGTAGGCGCTTTCTAGCTAGTTTTAGATATTTATATAGTTGAGCTACGCCCTTGATAGGCAGGGCGTCATAACCCCACTCAGTTACGCCAGGTTTCTTAATATCATCTCCAACCGAGGCACGCGATTTTTGTACCTTAGAGATAATCGAAACAAATTTGATCTGCAGGCCTGGGATATGAATCATTGGATTTACCAGAACTATTCCATCAACTTTATCTTGGTGATCTGCCGCGACATAGAGACTGTTTCCGCCACCCATTGATAAGCCAACTATGAATACTTTCCTGCAAGTTTTATTTAACTCGACAAGCTCCTGCTCAACTTTTTGGGCCCAACTAGACCAGTGCACTTTATTTAGATCCTGCCATCTACTTGCATGTCCGGGGATTACGGGAACTGAGACTTGATATCCCTTTTCGTTGAGAAAATGCGCGAAAGGTCGCATCGATGCTGGCGATCCAGTAAAGCCATGGACTAGAAGAACTCCAATATCAGCATTTGAACCAGAGCCCTTGGCCCGATAGTCAGATAACCAACCTTGGGGCGCTCCTTCAATGGCCATATGCGCACCCTAAAGTTAATCAGGCTAAATGTCATTAATCCCATCTATCTTTGCTCCATGAAATCTGAGCAGGAGAGCCAATTTACTTCAGCTTTCCAGCCAAGTTTTGATGAGATCTCACCGAGCCTTTATGAAACCACTTTTGTAGTCGTTGATCTGGAGACTACCGGTGGCTCTCATAACAGCGCCGCAATTACTGAAATTGGCGCAGTGAAAGTTAGGGCGGGTGAAATAGTTGGCGAATTTCAGACTCTGGTAAACCCAGAAAGTCCTATTCCGCCTTTTATTACAGTTCTTACCGGAATTACCGATGCAATGGTTATTGCAGCACCAAAATTAGGCGAAGCAATTTTCTCATTCTTGGAATTTGTTGGCTCAAGTAGAGATAGCGTTTTGGTGGCTCATAACGCTCCCTTTGATATTGGCTTTCTAAAGGCAGCATGTGCAAAGCTTGAAATTTCTTGGCCTTCTTATCAAGTGTTAGATACAGCAAAGATTGCCAGATATGTAGTGACAAGGGATGAAGCTCCGAATTGCAAACTTTCCACTCTCTCAACTTTTTTTGGGGCAACAACTAATCCAGATCACCGTGCGCTCTCTGATGCTCGGGCAACCGTTGATGTCTTTCATGGCATCCTTGATCGACTTGGAAGCTATGGCGTGAAAACTTTAGAAGAGTTGAAGTCCTTCAGCGCTCGTGTTACTAGCGCCCAGAGAAGTAAGAAATATTTAGCTGAAGGCCTTCCAAGTACGCCTGGGGTTTATATCTTTCGAGATGAAGCAGGGATTCCGCTTTACATAGGAACAACACGAAATTTAAGAAATAGAGTTCGCTCATATTTCACCGTAGCTGAGACTCGAAAAAGAATTCACGACATGATCTCACTTGCCCACTCTCTTGATGTCATTCAAACAGCCACGATTATCGAAGCAGAGGTAAGAGAGCTAAGGCTGATAAGTGAGAAGCAGCCTCGCTTTAATCGCCGTTCTAAATTTCAAGCAAAGTCTTTATGGATCAAGCTGACTAATGAGGCTTTCCCAAGGTTAGTTGCCATAAGAGGGGCAAAGGGACTCGATGATGAGAGCGGTTGGGCAGGACCCTTTAATGGCCGAGATGAATCAGCGCGAGCAATAGAGGCGCTCTATGAAGTAACTCAGATAAGACAGTGCAAACCAAGAATTACTTTATCTTCCATGAAAAGCGCTAGTCCCTGTGCTTTATTCGATATGAAACGTTGCGGAGCTCCCTGTATTGGCCAGGAATCAATTGATTCATACTCCTCACATGTAACAGCGATTCATCAGAGCTTGCATATCGACTCTCGCCCCATACTTAACTCGCTTAATGAGCGGATGAGAGAACTAGCAAATCAAGAGCGTTTTGAAGAAGCTGCAGAGGTGCGAAATCGTTTAGGAGCGCTTATTAGGGGAAGTGCTAGAGCGCAGAGCATTAGAAGTTTAACTAGAGTCAAAGAGTTAATCACAGCGATTGCTACCTCTATTGATACTTGGGAATTTGTTGTTATTCGCCATGGCAAACTAGCAGGCAGCGCTAGTGCAAACAGTGATAATTACAAGGAGGTTGTTGAATCCTTAAAATTAACGGCTGAGGTAGTGATCGATAATGGCGAGATATTGCCCGCCAGTCATCATGAAGAAGTAGAGGTTCTGCTTCGTTATTTGAATCAAGAGGGAATTCGAATTGTTGAAATCGATGGCATCTGGGCCCTTCCAACTTTTGGCTCAGCAGCAGCAAGATCAGAGATTGAAAAGGTTAGAGCTCAAGTTGGCGCAAATAGCTATAAGGAAGATTTTGCTAATTCGGTAGATAGGTTTGCCCAGCGCTCAACTAATTGAGCAGCTGCTCCGGAATCAACGGCTTGTTTTGCCAAGGTATATCCATTAGCAAATTGCTGGGTAATACCTAGGTGAAAATCTGCCTTAAATGCTGCGATTGCAGCTGCCGCATTAAGTAAAACTGCTTGGCGATAAGGACCGCCTTTGCCAGCAAAGATAGCTCTTGTGATATCCGCATTCTCGCTCGGTGTACCGCCTCTTAACTCATCAAGGCCGATTCGTTCCAGGCCCAGCTCGCTTGGATCAAAAATCTCCTTGCTTATCTCGCCCTTGATGATCTGATAAACCGTACTGGTCGTGCTTAGTGAAATTTCATCTAAACCATCATCGCCCCTAAAGATAAAACCCTCGCAGCCGCGCTCGGCGAGAACTGTTGCAACAAGCTCTAATAACTCAGCTCTAGCAACGCCAATAGCCACCGCCTTTGGCTTTGCAGGATTGGCAAGCGGGCCAAGAATGTTAAAAACTGTGGGCGTCGCTAGTTCTTTCCTTGCAATGGCTGCATTCTTCATTGCAGGGTGGAAAACCGGGGCAAATGCAAACCCAATTCCAATTTTTCTTACACACTCCTCGACCTGCTTAGCCCTGAGTGAGATATCAATTCCAAGAGCCTCTAGTAGATCTGCCGCTCCACTCTTCGAACTTGCTGCGCGGTTGCCATGCTTAATTGTTCTTGCACCTGCAGCAGTTGTAATGATGGCAGCAGTTGTTGAGATATTGATAGTAGATGCGCCATCTCCCCCAGTTCCCACAATGTCGACAGCGCGATCAGGGATATCGATTGCAACACCTCTTTGATACATCACAGCAACGAGGGCTCTAACTTCACTTGGCCTTTCGCCTTTAGCCTTTAGCAGGATGAGAAAATTCTTTATTTCATCATTATTTGCAAGACCATCAAGAATTTGAGCCATTGCCCAGGTAATCTGCAGGTCAGATAAATCTTGCTTAGCTGTTAATTTCTCAACTATCTCATCCCAAGAAACGAGTTCCATAATCGCTCTAGCTCTTACTTAAGAGGCAACTGGATTTTTAGCAAGAATTTCTGCAACATTTTTTGCAAGAGTAAAGGGATCAATCGGATGAGTAATGACTCCCTCTGCTCTAGACCAACCAGCAAGCCAGGCATCAGAACTTCGTGCCACTAAGACGATAACTACGCCGCAATTAAAGACTTCATCCTTTAATTGTTTTGCAACTCCCAGCCCGCCTTCAGGGACTGCCTCGCCATCTAGAATGAAGAGGTCAAAATTCGCACCAGAATCGACAGCTATTCGCAGCGCCTTAGCGGTAGCAAATTCTAAAATCTTATGGACGCCTAAATCTGCAGAAATTTGCTTACCCAGAGCAGTGATAACGCTAGATCGCACGCTTGAATCATCTGAGTAAAGCGCGATTTTTAGGGTTTTCTGGCTGGTCTCCATAGTTAAGGTAATTCTAGGGGTTTACTGACTTATCCCTTCGCTCAATCCGAGCCAATATCCCGTGATGCGTTTCACCGCTATACCTATCTTTTTACCCCTTTGAGGAGAGGGTATTGCCCTCATTTCAGGAATAATCATCCCTATGAGCAGCGCGGTCTCCACACCACCTAGATTGAATCGCCCAAATATCGTTGCGGTGGGAACCATCGTCTGGCTTTCAAGTGAGTTGATGTTCTTCGCCGCTCTCTTTGCCATGTATTTCACAACAAGAGCTGTACAAGGCCCTGTTATCTGGGGTCAGGGCGTGGAGATGTTGAATATTCCATTCTCCGCCCTTAACACCACTGTATTAGTTCTCTCCTCGGTTACCTGCCAATTCGGCGTCTTTGCAGCTGAGCGTTTTCAAAATGCACGTACTGGTTCTCTTCTCCAATTTTCGAAATGGGGAATGCGAGAGTGGTTTGCTCTCACATTTGTTATGGGCGCATTTTTTATTGGCGGTCAAGTATATGAATATGCAGAACTGGTTCACGAAGGCTTAACTATTTCATCTGCTGCTTATGGTTCAGTGTTTTACTTAGCAACGGGATTCCATGGTCTTCACGTAACAGGTGGTCTGATTGCATTTTTAATAGTAATGATTCGAGTCTCAAAGGCGCGTCGCTTTGGCCACTCGCAGGCAACGACAGCAATAGTTGTCTCTTACTACTGGCACTTCGTTGATATTGTTTGGATTGCTCTCTTTTCAGCAATTTATCTGGTGGCATAGATGAGATTTATTTCAAAGTATCGCCGCCATAGATTTGCAGGCCCCCTTCTTCTACTTGGCGCTTTGCTCTTTGCCGGACTTACCTATAGCGCTGCGCAAGCTGTAACAGAGCAGGCCACGCTCTCTCAATCTGACAAGGCCACATTAATTGCAGAGGGTATGGAAATATTTGCTCGTGGTTGCTCTTCTTGTCATGGCTTAAATGCAGAAGGCGCTGGAGTTGGCCCATCACTAATTGGCGTTGGAGCTGCCTCTGTTGATTTTCAAGTGGCAACAGGTCGTATGCCAGTTGCTGACATGAGTCAGCAGATTGCTAGAAAGAAGCCGGTTTATAACGATCAAGAGGTGGCAGCTCTTGCTGCTTATGTCGCATCGCTAGCCCCTGGCCCGGCTGCTGTCACCAATGAAGAGCTTGCTTGGGAGCGCGATGGAAACATGGCAGAAGGCGGCGAGCTATTTAGAAATAACTGCGCAATGTGTCATAACTTAGCTGGACAAGGTGGCGCGCTCACCCAAGGAAAATATGCTCCAACGGTTATGGGAGTTGAAGTCAAACATATATATGAAGCGATGATTACTGGCCCTCAAGCTATGCCTGTTTTCTCTGAAACTATTTTGACCCCGCAGGAAAAACTATCAGTCATCAAATGGATCAAACATGCTGAGACTGAACCACAACTTGGCGGCGCAGCACTTGGTCGAGTTGGCCCAGTCACTGAAGGTCTAGTTGCTTGGGTTTTAGGTCTTGGTCTATTAATTGGCGTGGCAGTATGGCTAACGGCAAAGGCTCGGTAGTTAGATGAGTAAAGAGCTAGCCCCACTTTCAGACCCAGGACTTCCAGAGCACATCCATCGCAAAGCAGATGTTGATGTTAGAGCTGCTAAAAAAGCAGAGCGACAAGTTGGAATTTTATTTCTCTTCTCAGTTTTAGGAACTTTGCTCTTTGTATACGCTTACTTAGGAATTGATGAGGATGCTTTTATTTTTGTTCCCGTACTAGGAAGCACAAATGCCCATCAACTATTTTTAGGCCTTGGCCTTGCAATGGCGCTCTTCTTCATTGGCATGGCGGCAGTGCATTGGGCAAAGACTCTTATGCCAGATCACGAGGTAATTGATTACCGCAAAGAGCAACGCTCCAAAGATGAAGATCGCGAGGACTTTGTTTCAACGGTTAAAGATCGCGCAAATGAGGCAGGACTTGGTCGCCGCCCCTTTATTAAGCGAACGATGCTGCTCTCACTTGGTCTAGTTGGCATCTCTCCTGTTCTGCTACTTGGAGACCTTGGACCACTTCCAGGAAATGATCAGAAAGAGACTAATTGGAAATCTGGCACCAGGCTTGTCACAGATCCAGGAGATCGCCCGATTCGCCCCTCAGATCTTGAAGTTGGCGGCGTTGCTCAAGTTCAACCTGAACTACCTGCCGGCAAAGTTCGCCACTTAGATGACATCGCAAAGGATTCGGTTCTTTTGATCCGTATCCGCCCTGAAGAATTTAACTTGGATGCTGAGCGCCTCTCCTGGACTTATGAAGGAATCATCGCTTTTTCAAAGATCTGCTCACATATGGGATGTGCGGTAGCTCTCTATGAACAGACCACAAAGCATCTACTCTGCCCATGCCATCAATCAACCTTTGATGTGACAAGAGCTGCAAAAGTTATCTTTGGACCATCTGCCAGACCCCTGCCACAATTAGCCATCACAGTTGATAGCCAAGGCTATCTAGTGGCAAAGCAGCCATTTAGTGAACCAGTCGGACCAAGTTTCTGGGGGCGGAATAAGTAATGAGCGCAAGAGAGAGAGTTGCTGGCCAAGTTGCCAATTACGTTGATGAACGTACTGGCTCTGCTAAATGGCTGAAGAAAACTCTTACTAAAGTTTTCCCAGATCACTGGTCATTTATGCTCGGTGAGATTGTTCTCTACTCTTTTATTATTTTATTGCTCTCCGGAACATTTTTAACATTCTGGTATGACCCATCAATGCGCGAAGTTGAGTATGAAGGTTCTTATCAACCGCTCTCCGGATTAAAGATGAGTGCGGCCTATGCCTCTTCCCTTCACATCTCATTTGATGTTCGAGGTGGGCTATTAATGCGCCAAATCCATCACTGGGCAGCGCTTATTTTTATGGCAGCAATGGTTGCTCACTTAATGCGCGTTTTCTTCACAGGAGCATTTAGAAAACCAAGAGAATTTAACTGGATCATTGGAGTTGGACTATTAACTCTTGGAATTGTCGAAGGATTCCTTGGTTACTCACTTCCAGATGATCTTCTCTCTGGAACTGGAATCAGAATTGCAGAAGCAATTATTCAAGCTATCCCAGTTGTGGGTTCATATCTATCGTTCTTCATATTTGGTGGCGCCTTCCCAGGTGAGATGTTTATCCAGAGAATCTATGTGGTTCACATTCTCTTGCTGCCAGGAATCTTCCTAGCTCTCATTACCGTGCACCTAATGCTGGTTTGGTATCAGAAGCACACTCAATATCCAGGCCCAGGCAGAACTGAGAAGAACGTTGTTGGCTATCCCCTCATGCCTACTTATATGGCTAAGGCTGGCGGCTTCTTCTTTATCGTCTTTGGCGTTACAGCATTTCTTGGCGCTGTGGCATCGATTAATCCAATTTGGATCTATGGGCCTTATAACCCGGGACAAATCGGCGCAGGCTCGCAGCCCGATTGGTATATGGGATGGCTTGATGGCTTGGTTCGTATGGCACCACCGCTTGAGGCATATATTTTTGGATACACGCTCTCATTAAATATTTTGATTCCAGGTTTAATAATTCCAGGAATTATCTTCACCGGAATGGCGCTCTATCCATTTATTGAAAGTTGGATAACTGGAGATAAGCGTGAACACCACCTACTAGATCGTCCAAGAAATGCTCCCAATAGAACTGCTCTTGGCGCCATGTCCATTACCTTTATGTTGGTCACGCTAATTAACGGCGGTAATGACCTACTTGCCACTCACTTTGATCTTTCCATCAATCAGATTATGTGGTTCTCTCGTATCGGAGTAATTGTTCTACCGCCACTTGCCTTTGTTATTACCAAGCGAATCTGTCTATCACTTCAGAGAGCTGATCGCGAGCTTGTGCTCCACGGCAAGGAGACTGGCCGACTTGTAATGCTGCCTCACGGTGAATTTATTGAGGTACATGAACCCTTAACTCCAGAGAAGGCATACCTTCTAACCCAGCATGAGCAGCTGCCAGCGCTAGAGGCAAATCTAAGCAATGAATATGGGGTTAGAAATCCAAAGGCAATCCGATCAAAGATTCGCTCTCGTCTATCTCGCTCTCAAGCCGAGCAGATTGCCAAGCCAACAGCAAATGATGTTAAAGAACTCGAAGGCGGACACCACTAGTTCTTGGTCTTGCTTTTGCTTTAACTGACTTGCTTCTCTGCCAATTCCTTTAATCTAACCAGGGTTTTAGCCATCGCCCTTGGTACCCACTTATAGGAGTCACTTACCCACCACTTGGATCTTGCTTTTCTGCCATCCCAAGTTTGGATAACGCGAGTAGTTCTTAGGTCTAGCTCTATTAGCTCATAGCGCCATACGTTATGCATCAGATGGCGCCAGGCCAGAGATTTATTCTCTTCAAACTCAACTACATGATTCTTAATTATGTAGGGAATAACATATTTCATCTTCATCCCAAAGCTAGCTCCAAGATAGAGCCGATCTGGAGCTTTGAGTTCACCTTTTAACATCCCTGAGCCATCAATTTTCTGATGATTTTTAGGGTTTGCAATAAGATCAAAAATTACTTTGGCTGGCGCTTTAATCTCTAACTGTGTTTTATAGAACAGCTCAATACCTGTATCGACAATTTCTGCTCTGATTTTCTCCATTAGTGGCTCGATGCAGATGGTTTTTCATACTCTAAAACAAAACCCATAACCGAAACTAGTAGCGCGCCAACAGCAATCAGTGTTAACCACCATCCCACAATTAATCCCACTCCCGCAGCAGTGGCAGCAAGTCCCACTGGAAGCGGCCACCAAGAATGTGGGCTATAGAAACCAAGCTCGCCTGCCCCATCTGAGATTAGTCCATCATTATTATCCTCTGGCATTACTCCACCAGATCTTCTATTTATAAACCAGAAGTAATAACCAATTATTAGCGCAAGACCAGCGCACAACAACAGAGCGGTAATTCCTAGAGGTTCGCCACCCAAAAACCAATAGATCGCACCAACGATTGCATAGAAGGCAAAGAGAAAGAGGAATAGGCGATAGCCAACCTTCATTTAATGGCCTTCAATCTTCGAATGATTTGGATGATTCAAATCAAAGGCAGGGCGCTCAGATCTAATCTCAGGCATGCGAAGGAAGTTATGTCTTGGCGGCGGACAAGTTGTAGCCCACTCAAGTGATGAGCCATAGCCCCATGGATCATTGCTTTCAACTTTTGGAGACTTGCGAGTTATCCAGACATTTATAGCAAATGGAATCATAGATATTGCTAGCAGGGTTGAACCAAGTGTTGAAACCATATTCATCCAGGTAAAACCGTCACTTGCTAGATAATCTGCATACCTACGGGGAAAGCCCTTTATTCCTAACCAGTGTTGAATGAGAAATGTGGTGTGAAAACCTAAGAAGAGGGTCCAGAAGTGGATCTTTCCCAGCGTCTCATTAAGCATTCGACCCGTCATCTTTGGCCACCAGAAATAAAATCCGGCAAACATCGCAAAGACCACAGTTCCAAAAAGAACGTAATGGAAATGGGCCACAACAAAGTAGGAGGCAGAGACTGCAAAATCAAGCGGCGGGCTAGCCAAAATAACACCAGTTAAGCCGCCAAGAAGGAAGGTAACTAAGAAACCAATAACCCAGATCATCGGAGTTTCAAAGGTGAGCGAGCCGCGCCACATAGTTCCAATCCAATTAAAGAATTTCACGCCCGTTGGCACAGCAATTAAGAAAGTCATAAATGAGAAAAACGGTAGTAAGACTTGACCTGAGGTGTACATGTGGTGAGCCCAAACCGCAACAGAGAGAGCAGCGATTGCAATCGTTGCTGCTACTAGGCCTTTATATCCAAAGATTGGTTTTCTGCTAAATACTGGGAAAATTTCACTCGCGATTCCAAAAAATGGCAGCGCCAAGATGTAAACCTCGGGGTGGCCAAAGAACCAGAAGAGATGTTGCCAGAGCATCGCTCCGCCGTTTGCAGGATCAAAGATGAGTGAACCAAATAGTCGATCTGATTCAAGTGCAAGTAGCGCTGCAGCAAGTGGTGGGAAGGCAATTAGCACCAAGATGGAAGTCAGTAGAACGTTCCAAGAGAAAATCGACATTCTAAACATCGTCATTCCTGGAGCGCGCATTGTGAAAATTGTTGTTACAAAGTTAACTCCGCCAAGAATTGTTCCAAGTCCACTAACAGCAAGACCCATAATCCAGAGATCTGCGCCAATTCCTGGTGAATAAATGTCATTTGATAACGGTGCATATGCAGTCCATCCAAAGCTTGCTGCTCCCCCAGGGGTTAGAAAGCCGGCAAAGGCAACAATTCCACCAAATAGATAGAGCCAGTAAGAGAGCATGTTCATTCTTGGAAATGCCACATCGGCAGCTCCAATTTGCAGTGGCATGATCACATTTGCGAAACCAACAAAGAGCGGGGTTGCAAACATCAATAACATGATGGTGCCATGCATTGTAAAGACTTGGTTATATTGCTCAGAGCTTAAAAACTGCATCCCTGGTCGAGTTAGCTCAGCTCTTAAAAGAAGTGCCAAGATCCCGCCAATTAGGAACCAAACAAAAGATGTTCCCAGATAGAGATAACCGATTACTTTGTGATCAGTTGAGGTCAATATCTTGACTGCCAGTTTGCCCTTACTCATTGGCTTAGGAGCCTCTGGCATCTCATCTAAGGCTAGAGTGCGGGTGGCATAAGTGGTCACGAGTTCACCTCAGCTTTAAGAGACTGGATATAAGAGTCATATTCACTCGGTGTAACTACCTTTACGGCAAATCTCATCTGCGAGTGCTGCCTTCCACATAAGATATTGCAAAATCCCCGATACTCACCTAGCTCATTAGCGGTAAATTCCAGTTGATTAGTCACTCCAGGAATGTTCTGCATCTGAATCATAAAATCAGGAACCCAGAATGAGTGAATCACATCTGATGCGGTAAAAGTAAATCTAACCTTCTCACCGAGTGGCATATAAAGCACCGGAGGTTGGCCAGGAGTTCCCGTAACAGTTGTTCCTTCGCCAGCATCTTTATAGGTAAATTGCCATGACCATTGAAAGCCGTTAACTGTTACATCGTGAAGCTCACTGCTGCTTTCTGGAGATAGCGCAACAATTTCATTTTCTGCCTTTGCGGTATAGCCAAAGAGCACGGCAACGATGATGAATGGAATAACGGTATAAGCAACTTCTGCTGGAATGTTATATTGAAATTGCCTTGGAAATGCTTCGCCTTCTTTTTTGCGATGAAAAAATACTGGCCAGAGAATTAAGATCAGAGTAAAGGCGCCAACAACTGCCGCCGCGAGCCAAGCCCATTGCCAGAGTGCAAAAGATGCCTCGTTGACGCTGGTGACTCCCCCGCGATATCCAATTCCAGTTAGCTCTTCATTGGAACAACCAGCCAGAAGCGGCAAAGAGGCTGCCAGGGCAAGTTTTTTAAGAGCAGGCATGGGACAAGAATACTTGCGCCTCGCATCTGCGCCCATTAGGGGGTAGGTTTCTAAGGGTGTTGCCCATCACAGATATCGCCCCAGAAGATGACTTTCAGAGTGAGTTGCCTCTTGAGCCTATGGCGCGCCAACATTTACTTGAACTCTTTGATTCTGCTTGGTTTGATCCTGCGAAAATCCATAGAAATTCGGCTCAATTAAGAAATTTGATAAACGAGGCGAAGGAGTCAATCGCCTCTCATCTTGGTATTGCAAGTAGTGAGCTTGAGATAGTTGGTGAATTAGGTTTTGGATTTCAATGCGCTTTGGCGGGGCTATTAACAGAGAGCAGATCAAAATTCATCTACTCAACAGTTGATCGCCAAGTAATCCACGCCTTTGCAAGGCAACATCAAGCAAGGGGCGGAGAAGTCCTTGAGCAGAGCGTTGATTCCAAAGGAATTGTTGATTTTCAAGTATATGGTAGTAGCGAGATAACCCTTAGCTTTCAAGCAGTTAATAGAGAAACTGGAGTGATTCAAAACGTTCCAAAAACTTCAGATAAAACTGCAGTTTTTGCTGATATGAGCTCTGCCTATCCTCTATCAAACCTTCCCGATAATTGGGATAGCGCGATCTGGGATCCAAGATACTTTGGAGGTCCGTCTGGAATTGCTCTAGTTGGAATTGCCAATAGCGGCAGGTGGCAAAACCCAGGACCGATAATTGATAAGAGACGGGTCTATGGATCTTTTTCAAAACCACTGCTTCTTGCAACTGCTGTTGCGCTAGAGAATTGGACAAAGAGAGCAAGAGAAGATTTTCTTAAGTTAACTGAGCTAAATTCCTTTATTAGACAAGAGCTTGCTAGTCAGATTAAAGATATAAAGGTTGCAGGAGATGGCGCTAATTGTGACCCAAGGTTTCTAGCCTTTGTAATTCCAGGAACTCATAGCGAAGAGGTGCTGCGGAGAGTTGAAGCCCAAGGGGTATTAATTGATGCAGGTTCTGCCTGTGGCTCAGGACCGCTCTCCCCTAGCCATGTTTTAACAGCGATGGGATATAGCGAAAATGGAAATTATCGAATAACTCTAAAGCCAGCCCACAATAGGCAAAGCCTTAAGAAGTTAGTTTCGGTCTTAGTTAAAGGAATCGCCGCAGGCGCATGATCCGCCAGCATTTGGATTATCGATTGTAAAACCCTGCTTCTCTATGGTGTCCACAAAATCAATAGTTGCTCCCATTAGATATGGAGTACTCATCTTGTCGGTAACTACCTTGACGCTTCCGTAAGTCATTACCGTGTCGCCATCGAGGGAGCGATCATCGAAATAAAGCTGGTAGCGAAGGCCTGAGCAACCACCTGGTTGTACTGCCACTCTAAGACTTAAATCATCTCTACCCTCTTGAGCTAGAAGGGAGGCAACTTTTACTGCAGCCTCGCTGGATAGTTTGATGCCTTCAGTCTTGGTTTCGGTACTCATATATCTCTTCCTCGCTCGTAAACTTCCCTAAGCCATACTTTAGCGCACACGCAGCGAACTTTCGCGAGATAATGAAGCCATGGCCTCAATCACTGATCTCCTTCTTCTAGGAAAAGGCTCAGATCTCTCTAGCGAGCGTGGCGTCTCCTGCACCGGTGAGCTTCCAGCGCCAAGTGATCCCCATCTAGTTGAGCGGGCCAAGAAGGCTCGAGCAGCCTTAGGCAATAGTGCAATGATTTTGGGCCATCATTATCAGAGAGATGAAGTAATAGATTTTGCAGATATCACCGGAGACTCTTTTAAATTAGCTCAAGCAGCTGCTGATAATCAATCGGCTGAGAACATAATCTTTTGCGGAGTTCACTTCATGGCAGAGAGCGCAGATATTCTCACCTCAGCCAATCAACGCGTAATTCTTCCCGATCTCGCTGCTGGTTGTTCGATGGCCGATATGGCAGCAGCTAATCAAGTTAATCAAGCCTGGAAAGTCTTTGAGAAACTAACGATAGCAAGTAAAACAATTCCAGTTACCTATATGAATTCATCTGCCGCGATTAAATCATTTACTGGGGAAAATGGCGGAACTATCTGCACCTCATCAAATGCAGAGCGAGCTATGAAATGGGCTTTTGAAAGAGGAGAGAAAGTCTTCTTTCTTCCCGATCAACATCTTGGTCGCAATACTGCAGTGTTAAAACTTGGGCTAAAACTTAGCGATTGTGTTGTTTGGAATCCTTGGAAAGTTAACGGCGGGCTAAGTGATGATGAGCTCTCCTCTGCCAAAGTTATTTTATGGCGAGGCCACTGCTCGGTTCATGGTCGTTTCTCAGTTGAAAATATTGAGCAGGTTAGGCAAAGGATTGCTGGGGTTAAAGTCATAGTTCATCCTGAGTGCCAGTATGAAGTTGTTTCAAAGGCTGATGTCGTTGGTAGCACTGAGATGATCATTAAGACTGTTACTCAATCTCCCGCTGGGAGCAGTTGGGCAGTTGGGACTGAACTCAATTTAGTTAAACGCCTTGCAGCTAATAATCCTGATAAGACTGTGGTCTTTCTTGATAAGGATGTCTGTTACTGCTCAACAATGAATCGCATCGATCTGCCCCACCTTCTCTGGGCGATGGAATCTCTAGTTAAGGGGCGCGTGGTTAATCAGATTAAGGTCGAGCCTAAGACGGCTAACTTTGCTCGAATTGCGCTAGATCGAATGCTTGGCCTACCTTAAGCGACTATGGCAGAGAAAAAAGGTCGCCCAACACCAAAGCGCAAAGAGGCAGAGCAATCAAGAGTTGTTAATCGCCTTGCTCCTGCTGCTAATAAGGAAGCAAAGAAATTACAGAAGGCGCAGGCTCGAATTTTGCGCGCTCAACAGCGTGATGCCTATATGCGCGGTGATGAAAATGCTCTACCTCCAAGAGATAAAGGACCAGTAAGACGCTTCATAAGAAATTATGTTGATTCAAGACGCTCAGTCGGTGAATTCTTTTTGCCAATCATTGTTCTAGTTTTATTTATGACTCTTATCCCAGTTATGTATATCCAATTTGCTGCAATTGCTCTGATGTATTCAGCTTTAATTTTCTCCGTAGTTGATGGATATTTTCTCTCAAGGCGTATCAAGCGTGAGGTAAGTACGCGCTTTCCTGGTGAGGCTCTTAAGGGCCTTGGAATGTATGGCTGGCTCCGCTCTACCCAGATTAGAAGACTACGAGCCCCACTTCCTCAAGTTAAGCGGGGCGAGAAAATTTAGTTAAGCCCTTGGATTTGGGCTAACAGTTTTTGCAGCATCTCTCTCAGGAAGATTTCCAAGAGCGCTATCTATTGCTTTCATTGTTTCACTACTTAACTTAACTCCTGAGGCCTTAACATTTTCTTTAATCTGAGACGGCTTAGTAGCTCCAATGATTGCAGATGAAATATTAGGATTTTGCAGCACCCAGGCCACAGCTAACTGAGCTTGAGTAAGCCCTTCTTTCTCTGCAATTGGCTTTAACTTCTCAACTGCAGTTAAAACATCATCTTTCATCCAGCGCGAGATCATATTTGCGCCACCTTTTTTATCAGTAGCCCTTGATCCCTTAGGTGGTTTCTTGCCGGGCAAATACTTTCCAGTTAGCGCCCCTTGAGCAATTGGCGACCAGACTATGTGGCCAATACCTTCATTGCGACATAGCGGATCAACCTTGCTCTCGATAACTCTCCAGAGCATTGAGTACTGTGGTTGGCTGGAGATAAAGCGGGTATAGCCCTTTGCATCTTGAATTTTAAGAGCGCTACTAATTTGCGTTGCATCCCACTCTGAAAATCCAATGTAGTGGACTTTTCCTTGGCGAATTAGGTCATCAAATGCCGACAAGCTCTCCTCAAGTGGGGTCTCATAATCAAATCGGTGCATCTGATAGAGATCTAGATAATCGGTATTTAAACGCTTTAAAGAGGCATGCACCGATTCCATGATGTGTTTGCGTGATAGGCCTCTATCGTTTTTTCCACTTCCAGTTGGCCAATAAACCTTGGTGAAGAGCTCATAAGACTCTCTTCTAATTCCTTTTAGGGCTTTGCCCATCACGCTCTCAGCGCGAGTGCCGGCATAGACATCAGCGGTGTCGAAAGAAGTAATACCTAAGTCATAAGCTGTTCTAACGCATTTAATTGCGGCATCTTGCTCGACTTGCGAGCCATGAGTAATCCAGTTGCCGTAAGTGATCTCTGAGATATACATACCCGAGCTGCCAAGTTTTCTATATTCCATAACTAGAGCCTAGCGCCTCCTTGCGCTTTAGCCACTTTCCTGATTAATTAGGCCATACAACTTAATAGCTTTTTGGAATGGGGAAGTCGGTGAAAATCCGACGCTGACCCGCAACCGTGAGCCCGCTAGAAATTGAGCAGGTAAGTCGGATTACCACCCAAGAAGCATCTTTACCACCCGTCGTGGTTTACGGGGCGGAAGTTTTTTTTTCGCCGTCGTGAGCCCTTTTCTACTACTGAAAGGTTCACAATGCTTAACAGATCTATAAATACAAATATTCTAAAAACCTATCCAAAGTTTATTGCGCTCTTCATATTAATCCTTAGCCTTCTTGCTCCGACTCCTTCTCATGGAGCTAAGGGATATCGCTATTGGGGATATTTCCAAGCAGCAGCTGGAGCAAGTACTTGGAGCGCTGCAATGACTGGCCCATCTGTTGAAGTTAAAGATGGCGATGTCGAAGGGTGGGCATTTGTCTTCAGCTCAAATGACATTCCAGCTGTTGAACCAATGATGGATCCTGATTTTGCAACTCTCTGCGGTGAAACTCCAGAGACATCAGGAAAAATTAGAGTTGGTTTAGTTGTTGACTTTGGAGCTGGCAATATTGCGCCAGATGGCGAAGTGCCTAATGAGTTTTTCTCAGATTGCGTCGTAGTTGATAAAGGCTCAGTCGGCCTTGATGTATTAGAGGCAGCACTTGATGTAAGAGCTGGAGATTCTGGACTTATCTGCGGAATTGCTGGATATCCTGCAAGTGAGTGCGGCGCTGAAATTGATGAACCAGTAGCTGAGGAAGCAGTAGCGATTGAGGCAACTTCCGAGCCAGAATCAAGCTCTAGCCAGAGCGCTCCTATTCTCCTGGCAGTTCTAGGACTCTTTTTACTAAGTGCTTTCTTTCTCAATCGCCGGCGCACGCGATAATTAAGAGAATTAATTAAATGATTAAGACGCTCAGGGCCAGCAGAGAGAGTTTTCACCCTCTCTTCTGGTGGCTCTGGGCGCTTTCTCTTCTTGTGATTCTTCTCGTTTCTGACTCCACTCTAATCTCAATTTCAATATCTATCGGAGCAGTTGCTCTAGTGCTCATGAAACGAAGTAATACCTATTGGTATCAATCCTTTAGATGGTCGCTCCGGCTTGCAACTCTAGCCTTCGCGCTTCGAATGGCTATCGGAGTAATTATTGGAGTTCCAATGCCCGGGCAAGTGCTCTTCACTATCCCAAGCATCAAACTTCCAGATCTATTTGTTGGAATAAGACTCGGCGGCGATGTCACCTCACAGCGCCTCTCTACTGCCTTTGATGAAGCGACTTTGCTTGTTGCGCTGATTCTTATCTTTGCTGCAGCGAGCGCGCTAAGTAATCCTCATGAACTGCTGCGAGTTCTACCACGAAAATATTATGGAATAGGAATTGCAACAGTAATTGCTAGCTCAGTTGCGCCGCAGAGCGCTAGAAGTATTGAAAGGGTTAGAGCGGCAAGACGACTAAGAGGTGAGAGCTCAACTGGCATCGTCTCATCAAGAAAAGTCGCTATCCCGGTTTTAGAAGAATCTTTAGAGCGGTCAATAGATCTTGCCGCCTCTCTAGAATCTAGAGGCTACGGATATTTTCCAAATCCAAGTCGATATCGTCCACACAATTGGCGCCCTCGGGAGACGGTTGCCCTTGCAGCACCGATTTATGCTTTGATTTTTCTTTTTCTAGTTCCAGCTGCTTCAAGCGCACTATTAGCTGGGCTAGTTGTAATTGCAGTAATAACTCCAGGATTCATCTCGTGATTACCTTCTCTAGCGTCTCCTTGATCTATCCCAACGCGCAGCGAACGATTGTGGAAGACATATCTTTTACAGTTAATGAGGGAGAGTTACTTCTTCTAATAGGCCACACTGGAGCAGGTAAGAGCTCGCTTCTCAAACTAATCAATGGCCTTATCCCGCATCACACTGGAGGAATTCTCACCGGCGAAATTAGTGTGGCTGGAAGAAGTACTAGAGCGTTAAAGCCTGGTGAGTTGGCAGATGTAGTAGGAATCGTTGGCCAAAATCCAGTTAATGGTTTTGTTTCAGACATCGTTGAAGATGAGATCGCTTTTGGCCTTGAGAGCCTTGGAATTGCCCCGGAGATCATGCGAAAGCGCGTTGAAGAAGTTTTAGATCTCCTTGCACTAGCTCCCTTGAGAAGAAGAAATATCTCAGAGCTAAGTGGCGGCGAGCAGCAGAGAGTGGCAATAGCTGCAGCCCTTGTTACAAATCCAAAAGTTCTCCTTCTTGATGAACCAACGAGCGCCCTTGATCCAATTGCAGCAGAGGAGGTCCTCTCCATTCTCCATCGCCTGGTTCACGATCTTGGACTTACGGTGATTTTGGCAGAACATAGACTAGAGAGAGTTATTGGATTTGTTGATCGAATTATTCTGATCCACGGAGATGGCTCAGTTGACCTGGGACCTGCAAGGCAGATATTAACTAGCTCTCCAATTGCCCCTCCCCTAGTTGAGTTAGCAAAGAAATTGGAGCTTGGTGAAATACCGCTCTCAATTCGTGAATTTCGCAAAATTGCCCCAGAAATATCTGAAGCGCCAACCAAGGCCATTGAGAAACTTAACGGAGATGCAATATTAACTATTAACTCTGTCAGCGCTTCATATGATCAAGATCAGTCAAGTAAAGCTCTTGACGATGTAAATATTCAAATAAGTGGGGGCGAGATTGTCGCGCTAATGGGAAGAAATGGCGCAGGAAAGACCACCTTACTTAAATGCGCGGTTGCTCAAGCTCCCCTTACTAAAGGTGAGGTTAGAGTAAATCAGAGAGATCCCAAGAGTTTTACAGATAAAGAGTTAATCAGATTCGTTGGATATATCCCGCAAGATGCCGGCGATCTTCTCTACGGCCAATCAATAAAGCAAGAATGTGATTTAGCTGATCTTGATAATGAAGTTGAGCCTGGAACTACCCTTGCTGTTTATCAGGAGTTGATGAAGATTCCAAGCCTTAATTCACATCCAAGAGATATTTCAGAGGGGCAGCGCCTTGGCCTTGCACTAAGCATCATCCTCTCTGCGCAGCCAGCTCTAGTCATACTCGATGAACCAACTAGAGGTCTTGATTATGAAGCTAAGAAAGTGCTTATAAAGATACTAAAGCAGATTGCCTCAAGCCTTGATCGCGCAGTGTTGATATCAACTCATGATGTCGAACTAGTTGCTGAGGTGGCAGACCGGGTTATTTTTCTTGCAGATGGTGAGGTAATTGCAGATGGAAGCAGTAGAGAAGTGCTTAAAGCCTCCCCTGCCTTTGCCCCGCAAGTTTCTAAAGCTCTTCCCAATAACAGCTGGCTCTCACTAAGCGATGTAGAAAGATGTCTAAGTGAGAAAAACTAGAGCTAGGCCTTCAATACTTTCCTGGCTTCCAATATTTATTGGATCTACTCTCGGCCTTCTTTCATTTACCTGGCCGCTCTTTATTCCTGAGAGTGATTTCTTTCTATTAAGGCCAGACCCTGCTCGATTCTTAGCTTTATTTATCGCATTTCTAGCAGTTCTAGTGATTTCAGTGGAGATATCAAGAGGGGCTCTGGATAGCAAGATTGTTGCACTACTTGGAGTTCTCGCCGCCTTAATAGCAGCCCTGCGGCTAGTGGGAGCTGGAGCTGTGGGCGTTGAACCGATGTGGTTTCTCCTAATTATTTCAAGCTACATATTTGGATCAAAGTTTGGATTCTCACTTGGAGTTATCTCGATGGCAGTCTCTGCAGTTATTAGCGGAGGTATTGGACCTTGGCTCTCATTTCAAATGCTGGCTGCGGGGTGGATTGGGTTATTTGCTGGTTTATTTTCCAAGCAGATCAACAAACGATTTGAAATAATCACACTTGTAGCAATTGGAGTCATCAGCTCACTTCTCTTTGGTGCGCTCATGGATCTCCAGCTCTGGCCTTGGATTGCATCGACTAATACTCAGTTAGGTTTTATCGCCGGCGCACCGCTTATGGAGAATCTCTCACGCTTTCTAACGTTTCACTTAGCAACAGCTATGGCATGGGATATCCCAAGAGCTATCACTACCGCCCTTTTGATCGTTCTTAGCGCCAGGGCTCTACTGGCATCACTTTCAAGAGCCGCAATGAGAATGGGTCTTACTTCACCTTCGATGGTTGAAAAGGTAAACGCTTAATCACTCCTTGGCTTAAACGGCCTCGTATATCGATAAATACCTGACTTTCAAGTGGAATCTGACTATCAAATAGTCCTAGAGCGATGCCACTCTTTAACGAGGGTGAGAAGGTGCCACTTGTTACATAACCAATTTTCTTGCCATCGATATCTTTGATTTCCATCCCAGCTCTAGGAATACCGCGATCGTTAAGCAAAATTGCTGCAAGCCTTCTATGTTTCTTTTCTGCGCGTTGCTTTTCAAGAACGCTCTTTCCCCAGAACTCTTTATCAAATGCCACAGCCCATGAAGCACTTGCCTCCACCGGAGTTATATCAGTTGAGAGTTCATGGCCATGAAGGGCATATCCCATCTCAGTTCTTAAAGTATCGCGAGCGCCAAGTCCTGCAGGAAGTCCGGAATACTTCTTTACTTTCTCTAGAAGTAAGTCCCAGATTTTTCTCGCATTTGCCCAAGAGGTGAGAATTTCATAGCCATGCTCTCCGGTATATCCGGTTCGACAGATGATTAGCGCTTCGGAGTCCAGCTGAATTTCCATAAATGACATGTATTCAAGATTTACATCTATGCCGAGATCTTTTAAGACATCAAGTGATTTCATCCCTTGCAGAGCAAAGAGGGCATAACGTTCATGTAAATTCTTAATCTCAAGAGTGCTTGGCGACTCTTTACTTATCTGATCTAAAACTTGCTGGCAGTTAGCGGCATTTGGAATGAGTAGAAAATGGGCGCTTGAGTAGCGATAAATGATTAGATCATCAATTACTCCACCGTTATCTCTCTGACAGAGAAGAGTGTATTGAGCTTGACCGTCCGATATCTTTCTTAAGTCATTAGTAAAAATCGAATTTAAGTAATCCAGGGCCCCCTCGCCTATTACTGAAGCTTTACCAAGATGGGAGACATCAAAGAGGCCCACGGTATTTCTAACCGCGCTATGCTCATTTAAAACCCCACCACCATTTGCTGCGGGGTATTCGATCGGCATCTGCCATCCCCCAAAATCAGCGACTTTGGCACCAGAATCAAGATGGAACTGGTGTAATGGCGAATATTTGCTCACTCCAATAACCTAGCCCAATGCCTACAACATTGCCCACTATCTCAGCCTCCGATAACTCAGTAATAGATGAAGTCCTAGTTCTGGGCTTTGCTCTAGATAAAAAAAGTAAGAAGTTTTCTATATTAAGCGGCGAGCTTCGAGTAGATCAGGGACCACTGCTTCAAGCCCTAACTGATCTTGGGGCAAGTGGGGCAAGTGATGAGGTAATAAAGCTTCCTGGAAGTGCAAGTAAGTTAATTCTTTTAACAGCGCTGACTCCTAAGGCCGATGGCTCAATTGCCCATGAAGTATTGCGAAGAGCTGCCGGGGCTGCTGCAAGATCTCTTGCCGGAACTACCTCAGCAACTTTTGCTCTGCCACAAGCTTCAAAACAAGAGTTTCAAGCAATAGCTGAAGGAGCCCTACTTGGCGCTTATACCTTTGATGAATTTAGAGGAAGTTCGAAGGCTGATAGAAAACCCGCGCTCAAGAAAATCACGATTTACTCGAAGAAGGCAAAAGATAAGAGTTACCTTCAAGGAATCAAGCGCGCCGAGATAATTGCTAAATACACCCACCTAACAAGAGATTTGATCAATACTCCGCCGAGTCATCTAACTCCAGATTCTTTTTCACTTCGATTTAAAAAGCTAGCTGCATCACTTGGCGTTAAAGTTGAAATACTTAATGAGAGTCAACTAATTAAAGGCGGTTATGGCGGAATAATTGGCGTAGGCCAAGGTTCTGCTAATCCTCCTCGTTTACTTCGCCTCTCCTATAGCGGCAAAGGCGCTAAGAAGCGTTATGCATTTATTGGAAAAGGAATCACATTTGATACTGGAGGTCTTGCCCTGAAGCCTGCTCAAGGTATGGAGGCGATGAAATCTGATATGAGTGGAGCAGCTGCAGTCTGCGCTGCGGTATTAGCAATTGCTGAACTAAGGCTTCCAATTCATATCGATGCTTGGGCGGCCCTGGCAGAAAATATGGTCAGCGATAAAGCAACCAGGCCAAGCGATATCATCACAATTTATGGTGGTAAAACCGTTGAAGTTTTAAATCCAGATGCAGAGGGTCGCCTAGTTCTTGCTGATGCCATGGTTCGCGCAGCAGAGGTTGGAAAGAAAGCTGGCGGTCTTGATGGGATGGTCGATGTTGCAACTCTTACCGGAGCTCAGGTCGTTGCACTTGGAACCAGGACAAGTGCGGTAATGACAAACAATGAGAGTTTTAGAGAGCAATTCTTAACTCTTGCAGAAATTACTGGAGAGGCATTCTGGCCAATGCCGCTACCAGAGGAGCTACGAGCATCTCTTGATTCGCCAGTTGCTGATATGGCAAATATCGGTGATCGAATGGGCGGGATGTTAGTTGCTGGGCTATTTCTAAAAGACTTTGTTGATTCAGAGCTGCCTTGGCTCCATCTAGATATCGCAGGCCCTGCCTATAACGAGGCAAAAGCACATGGATATACCCCAGTTGGCGGAACAGGTGTCGCACTTCGCACTTTAGTAGCCCTTGCTGAGTCATCGGCTGCCAAGTAATGCTGGCAAGATAGGCTCATTGAAAAATAGTTATAGGAAGGTTTGATGTGGCAGATTTCGATCTAGTAGTTCTCGGTGGTGGTAGCGGTGGCTATGCCTGCGCACTACGAGCAGCCCAATTAGGGTTAAAGGTTGCCTTAATAGAGAAAGAGAAACTCGGCGGAACCTGTCTACATAGAGGATGTATTCCAACTAAAGCTTTGCTTCATGCTGGCGAGATTGCAGATGGCGCGCGGCACTCTGCTGAATTCGGAGTGAAAGCTGAATTTCACTCCATGGATATGGTCGCAGTAAATGCCTATAAAGATGGTGTTATCTCAAAGCTTCATAAAGGTCTGCAGGGTTTAGTTAAGTCTAGAAATATCACCTACGTTGAAGGTGAAGGAAAATTAGTTTCAGCAACAACGGTCAAGGTTGGCTCTGAGAGCTACAGTGGAAAGAATGTTGTTCTAGCAACAGGTTCTTATGCAAAGAGTCTTCCTGGGCTTGATATCGATGGAAAGCAAGTGATCACTAGCGATCAAGCGATTCATATGGGATATGTTCCTAAATCTGTAATAGTTCTCGGCGGCGGAGTCATTGGCTGCGAATTTGCCTCAGTATGGAAATCATTTGGCGCAGAGGTGCGAATCATTGAGGCCCTGCCACATCTAGTTGCCCTAGAGGATGAATCATCTAGTAAGGCCTTGGAGCGCGCCTTTAGAAAACGTGGAATCAATTTTGAACTGGGAGTTAAATTCAAAAGCGTGAGTAAGAGCCCATCCGGAGTTGAAGTTCTGCTTGAAGATGGAAAGAGCTTTGCTGCTGATCTTTTGCTTGTTGCAGTCGGACGAGGCCCAACATCATCTGGACTTGGATATGAAGATGTTGGAGTCAAGATGGATCGCGGCTATGTGTTAGTAGATAACAAATGTCGCACCAACATAAAGGGTGTTTGGGCTGTTGGAGATTTAATTCCTACTCTGCAACTAGCTCATGTAGGTTTTGCTGAAGGAATAATGGTCGCTGAAGAAATTGCGGGCCTTAATCCACGGCCGATTGATTACGACGGCGTTCCAAGAGTTACTTATTCAGAGCCTGAAGTTGCATCCGTAGGGCTAACAACTGCTGAGGCAAAAAAGCGGGGCATTGAAATAAAAGACCTCAATTATGATTTAGCTGGCAATGGAAAGGCTCAGATTCTAAAAACTGCTGGAGCAATAAAATTAGTTGCTGATAGCTCCGGAACAGTTATTGGCATACATATGGTTGGTTCAAGAGTTGGCGAACTCCTTGCAGAGGCACAATTGATATTTAATTGGCAGGCTGATGCTGATGATGTTGCTAAACATCTCCATGCCCATCCAACCCTCTCTGAGGCGATGGGTGAGGCTCATATGGCCCTTGCTGGAAAGCCGCTTCACGCTCATGGCTAGAGAGTTTCGGTTAGGCTTTTTATCATCAGATGGATTGCTCGTTAGAATGAGTATTAGATACCAACAAAGGGGCGTTTAGAGAAAATGTCAATTTCAGTAAAGATGCCGGCTCTCGGTGAGAGCGTAACTGAGGGAACTGTTACTCGTTGGCTAAAAGCCGAAGGTGATCAAGTTGCACTCGATGAACCGTTACTCGAGGTCTCAACCGATAAAGTCGATACTGAAATTCCATCACCTGCTGCCGGTAAATTAGAGAAGATTTTAATTCCAGTAGATAGCGTCGTTGCTGTCGGAACTGAACTTGCTCTAATCGGAGATGGCGCATCATCACCAAGTGCTACAGTTGCAGCTGCTCCAGCGCCAACACCTGCTCCTGCACCAACACCAGCGCCTGCACCAGTTGTGCAAGCACCGATTGTTCAGGCCCCCGTTGTGCAAGCACCTGTTGCTCCAGTGGTTGCAGTTGAAAGACCAGTTCCTGCTCCGCCAAAGACTCCGCCGCCACTTCTTCCAAAACCTACAGCTGGATCTGTGCTTGATGATTCCTATGTAACTCCAATTGTTAGAAAGCTTGCCAGTGAAAATGGCGTTGATCTCTCTCGAGTAAGCGGCACTGGAGTTGGCGGAAGAATTCGCAAAGAAGATGTTATGGCAGCTGTATCTCGCCCAACTCAAGCGGCTGCCTCAGCTGCAGCGCAAACTTTTTCTGCTCCAAGTGAAGTTCGCACCCAATCTGTTGCGGTATCCCCGCTTCGTGGCACAACAGTTAGCATGTCAAGACTTAGAAAAGTTATTGCTGCAAGAATGCTTGAATCCCTATCCGTTAGCGCCCAGCTAACAACAGTTATTGAAGTTGATATCACCAAGATTGCTCGTCTGCGCGAAAAAGCTAAAGCAACCTTTGAAGGTCGCGAAGGTGTGAAATTAACTTATCTGCCATTTTTTGCAGTGGCAGTGTGTGAAGCGCTTAAACAACATCCAGTTGTAAATGCTTCAGTAGAGGGCGATCAGATTACTTATCATGGAGCCGAACACCTAGGTATTGCAGTGGATACTGAGCGCGGTCTATTAGTCCCAGTGATTCGTGATGCTGGAGATCTAAATATGGGCGGCATTGCAAGAAGAATTGTTGATGTCGCTTCAAGAACTAGAGATAACAAGATCTCGCCAGATGATTTAGGTGGCGGCACATTTACCATCACAAATACTGGATCCCGAGGAGCACTCTTTGATACTCCGATAATTAACCAGCCTCAGGTAGCAATCTTGGGAGTTGGCGCTGTTGTTAAGCGCCCAATGGTTGTTAAGGGAGAAGATGGCGGAGAGACAATCGCTATTCGTTCCATGGTCTATCTTGCACTTTCCTACGATCATCGAATTGTCGATGGCGCAGATGCTGCAAGATTCTTAACTACTCTTAAAGACCGTCTAGAAGAGGGTCGTTTCGAATCTGATCTAGGGCTCTAAATGTCCCTGCCACAGCGCATCGCCATCACCGGTGCTTCGGGATTGATTGGTACGGCGCTTGTCGGCCATCTCAAGTCTGAAGGCCATACCGTTCAAAAACTTGTAAGACGAAAAGTAGTCTCCCCCGATGAAGTCTTCTGGGATCCCCGAAGTGGAGATATTGATTTAGCAGCCCTTGATGGCGTTGATGCAATTATTCACCTTGCTGGCGCAAATGTTGGCGATAAGAGATGGACTAAGAAATATCGAGCAGAGATTTTAAATTCTCGGCTCCTTGGCACAACAACAATTGCTAACGCTGTTTCAAATCTTAAGCCTGATGTTTTTATCTCTGCCAGTGCCATTGGTTGGTATGGCGAAACTGGCAATAGAGCAGTGAGTGAATCTGATCGACCTGGAGATGATTTTTTAGCAGCCGTTTGCAAGCAGTGGGAGGCAGCAGCCGACCTCGCCACAAACACTAGAGTTGTAAAAATTAGAACTGGACTAGTTCTAGATTCAACAGGTGGAGCGTTAGGAAAGATGCTTCCTCTATTTAAGTTTGGCGTTGGCGGAAAATTAGGTAGTGGAAAGCAATGGTGGTCGTGGATCACACTTCATGATCTTGTTGAGGCAATCTGCTTTCTATTGGAGAAGCCAGTAAGTGGGGCAGTAAATCTCACCGCTCCAAATCCAGCAACGAATCAAGAATTTACTTCAGCCCTTGCAAGAGCGCTGAAGCGCCCTGCACTAATTCCAGTTCCAGGCTTTGCCCTCAAAATCGCCCTTGGAGGATTTTCAAGTGAAGTTCTAGGCTCAAAGAAGGTTTTGCCAACTGCGCTATTAGATGCTGGTTTTAATTTTGATTATCCTCACTTAGCTCCAGCGCTCAGTGCGTTACTTGCCGAGTAGTCCTCACCTAATACTTATCTGGCGCGCTTGATCAATAATTCTGGCAACGCTCAGTGATAGCTCTCTACTGACAGGAAGTTCACCGCCATATTCAATAGCAAGTCTCACCTCGTTATAGAAAGCTGGATAGAAACCAGGCTCTCCTTGATAAGAGTATGAATCGCTACCCTTATAAATTTTTGCGCTACTTGTAATCTCATCGCCATCTATCCACTGGCCAGCTTGGGCTCTAA